>Ga0247736_10000001_pt1 | contig 743238 bp, 711 predicted proteins | sample UWRJL193509B2_FD_180935 | JGI IMG/M metagenome (GOLD analysis project Ga0247736, IMG submission 180935) | Plant litter microbial communities from Arlington Agricultural Research Station in Wisconsin, United States - UWRJ-L193-509B-2 | ecosystem: Environmental > Terrestrial > Plant litter >...
GCCAACAGGAAATGTGTATGAGGCAATTACCATTATGGCTAAAAGAGCAAACCAAATTAATTCTGAAATTAAAAAAGAATTAACTGAGAAATTAGAAGAGTTTGCTACTTATAATGACAGTCTTGAAGAAGTTTTTGAAAATAAAGAACAAATTGAAGTTTCTAAATTTTACGAAAAATTACCAAAACCACACGCTTTAGCTGTTCAGGAATGGCTAGACGGTAAAACTTACCACAGAGGTTCAAACAAATAATATAGTATAATGTCAGTTTTAAACGGAAAAAAAATTTTACTGGGAGTTTCTGGTGGAATTGCAGCGTATAAAACAGCCACATTAGTACGACTCTTTATAAAAGCAGGTGCACATGTCCAAGTGATCATGACACCTGCTTCTAAGGATTTTGTAACTCCACTTACGTTATCTACGTTATCAAAAAATCCTGTACATTCTACTTTCTTTAATGAAGATGATCAGGATGCAGTCTGGAACAACCACGTTGAATTAGGTCTTTGGGCTGATTTAATGATAATTGCTCCTGCAACCGCAAATACGTTGTCTAAAATGGCAACAGGAAACTGTGATAATCTTTTAATTGCTACTTATTTATCGGCTAAATGTCCTGTTTATTTTGCTCCGGCAATGGATTTGGATATGTACAAACATCCGTCAACAATTTCAAGTTTTAATGCTTTAAAACAATTTGGAAATGTGATGATTCCTGCTGAAAACGGCGAATTAGCAAGCGGCTTATCCGGCGAAGGAAGAATGGCAGAACCGGAAAATATTGTAGCTTTTCTTGAAGCTGATTTAGAAAGCAAATTACCCTTAAAAGGGAAAAAAATACTAATTACCGCCGGACCCACATACGAAGCGATAGATCCTGTACGTTTTATAGGAAATCATTCTTCAGGAAAAATGGGTTTTGATATCGCAAATACCGCTGCCGACTTAGGCGCTCAGGTTATTTTGGTTTCAGGGCCAACACATTTTAAGGTAAAAAACACTTCAATTGAAGTTATAGATGTAATTTCTGCCCAGCAAATGTATGATGCCTGCCACGAGCATTATAACAATGCAGATGTAGCTATTGCTGCCGCTGCAGTTGCTGATTACCGTCCTAAAACAGTTGCTGTTCAGAAAATTAAGAAAGCTACGAATGAGTTTTCGATAGAACTTGAAAAAACCAAAGACATTTTGCAATCACTGGGTGCAATTAAAAAAAATCAATTTTTAATTGGATTTGCTTTGGAAACTGAAAATGAAATTGAAAATGCTAAGTTGAAAATTCAGAAAAAAAACTTAGATTTGATTGTTCTTAATTCTTTGCAGGACGAAGGCGCAGGTTTTAAAAAAGAAACCAATAAAATTACCTTTATTGATAAAGATTTTAAAATTGAACCAATGGAATTAAAAACAAAAGAATCTGTTGCTGTTGATATTTTAAATAAAGTGATTTTACATTTTTCATAAATACCACTGATTTTTAATCAAACACGGAATAAAAAACAGCTTAGTCGTATTGCGATAAAAGCAAATATTACATTGTATGAACAATAAAATAGTTACTCTTTTGGTATTTTTAATATTTGGCTTTGCTCAGGCACAACAGCTAAATTGTACTGTAACTATAAATACTGAAAGACTTCCAAACCCGAATCAGCAGGTTTTTAAAACACTGCAGACCTCACTGTCTGAATTTGTAAATAAAACAGACTGGACAGGTACGGTTTTAAAACAAAATGAACGAATTAATTGTTCGATGTATATCACGCTTTCCTCAAACAGTTCAGATCAGTTTACGGGAACAATCCAGGTACAATCTTCAAGATTAATTTATAATTCGACTTATTCTTCACCGGTTTTTAATTATAACGACAAAGATTTTAATTTTAATTATACTGAATATCAGCCTTTGTTGTTTAATCCAACCACTTTTGAATCAAATTTAGTTTCTGTAATTTCTTTCTATAGTTATTTAATTTTAGGATTAGATGCTGATACTTTTCAAATGGGAGCCGGAAGTCCGTATTTTGAAACAGCTCAAAATATAGCAAACGTAGCACAGCAGGGTGGTTCTAAAGGCTGGACACAATCTGATGGAGTTCAAAATCGTTATTTTTTGATAAATGATTTGGTTTCGCCAATGTACAGCGATTTACGCCAAACCTTATTTTTATATCATACAGGATTAGATAATATGACTGTGGATTTAAAAACGTCAAAAGAAAAAGTCAAATCTTCGATAGTACTAATCGCCAAATTAAACTCAGTTAAACCAAATGCCTTTTTAACCCGGGTATTTTTTGATGCAAAATCAGATGAAATTGTTTCTATTTTTTCTGGCGGACCAAGTATTCCTATTACAGATTTAACAGAGGTTTTGAATAGGGTTTCGCCTTTGAATTCTACCAAATGGTCTCAAATTAAATTCTAATTGATTTTTCAGTTTAACTTTCTTCATTAATTTTATTTTTACATATTTATCTTATGATAACTTCGCTGTCGATTAAAAACTATGCCCTGATTGAAAAATTGTCTATTGATTTTTCAAAAGGTTTTTCTATCATTACAGGTGAAACAGGTGCTGGTAAATCCATTATTTTAGGAGCATTAGGATTAGTTTTAGGAAAAAGAGCTGATTTGACTTCATTAAAAAATAAAGAAGAGAAATGTGTAATTGAAGCACAATTTGAAATTTCAAAATACAATCTAAAAGAGTTTTTTCAGGCAAATGATCTTGATTATGAAGATGATACTATAATCAGACGTGAAATCTTGCCTTCGGGAAAATCACGTGCCTTTATCAATGATAGTCCCGTAAATCTTCAGGAGTTGCAGGATTTAAGTTTGTTTTTGATTGATATACATTCGCAGCAGCAAACTCAGGAATTATCGGATGAAAGTGTTCAGTTTAAAATAATTGATGCAATCGCCAGTAATTTTGATACCATTTCAACATATCAAAAAGTATTAAAAACATACAAATCAGATAAATCAAAATTAAACGCTTTACTAAAAAGGCAAAGTGATTCCGGTAAAGAGCAGGAATACAATACTTTTTTATTGAATGAATTGATTGCAGCTAAACTAAAATCAGGCGAGCAGGAAGAATTAGAAGCTGATTTTGAAAAACTGAACAATGTTGAAATTATTAAGGAATCAATCGATAAATCATTAGTAGTTGCAAATGAAGAGCAATTTGGCGTTTTTCATAATTTAAATGAAATCAAAGCTTCTTTGCAGAAAATTGCTCCTTTTTCACCTGAATATCAAAACTTATTCGAAAGAATTACAAGTGTAGCAATTGAATTTGATGATGTTTCGAGAGAATTGCAAAATGCTTCTGAGAAATTATTGAATGATCCTGAAAAATTAGAATTGATCAATCAAAAATTACAGTTGATTTATAATCTGCAGAAAAAACATCAGGTAACTTCTGTAGATGAGTTAATTGAAATTCAGTCAAACCTTGAAAATGCGGTTCTTGAATTAGGTAATATTGAAGAAGAAATAGCAGCTTTATCAAAATCAATTGAAGAAAAGGTAATTGAGTTAGATGCTTTTTCGGCAACGATTCATCAAAACAGAGTAAATGCTATTCCGGTTTTATCAAATAAGTTAATTTCGATTTTAGAAACTTTGGGAATGCCAAATGTTCGTTTTCAAATGGAACTTTTGCCATCTGAAACTTATTTCCAAAATGGGAAAGAAGAATTACAGTTTTTGTTCTCGGCTAACAAAGGAACGGATTTTGGTTTATTGAAAAAAGTAGCTTCAGGAGGAGAGATGTCCCGTATAATGCTGGCTGTTAAAGCAATTTTGGCACAATATTCAAAACTGCCAACTTTGATTTTTGATGAAATTGATACAGGAGTTTCTGGAGAAATCGCGATTAGAATGGGCGAAATCATGAAAGAAATGAGTGCCAAAATGCAAATATTTGCCATTACGCATTTACCGCAAATTGCTGCAAAAGGGGATTCACATTTTAAAGTTTTTAAATCTACGGTTGCCGATGATACGCAGTCTGAATTGAAACTTTTAACACCAGACGAACGTATTATAGAAATAGCACAAATGCTTTCAGGAGCTAATATTTCTGATTCGGCATTAAATCACGCAAAACAATTACTAAATTAAGATAGATCTATGGAAAGTTTAAGTTTCTATGAAAATCAATTTATTAAAGCAGATTCATTAATATCTGAAGGAAATATCGCCGACGGAAAAGAAATGCTGGAAGAAATACTGTCTCAATATCCTGATTTTGGAAAAGCCCACAATCATTTAGGATGGATTTACTACAACAAGCTAAGTAATTATGATAAAGGAATTTATCATTATAAACTGGCTATGAAATTCGAACCAAAATATCCTGCTCCCTATTTAAATTATACTTATTTGTTAATTGACATTGGAAGATATGAGGAAGCAAAAGAGCACATTGATTTTACATTTAACAATCTTGAAAATGTAGATCATTCATCTTTCAACAGCGAATTAGGAAGAATGGCAGAGTATGAAAATCAGTATACTGCGGCTTATAACTTCTACAAGCTGGCAAAGAAAAATGCCTTAAACCCAAATTTTATTGACAATATGAACGCCAACATGAAAAGGGTTAAGGATAAAATGTCTATTTTTGAAAAATTAAAACTGAAATTGAATTAATACAATAAATAATTACAAGATGATTATAGAACCTAGAATGCGAGGATTTATTTGTTTGACTGCACACCCAAAAGGAAGCGAGCAAAACGTAAAAAATCAAATAGAATATATAAAATCAAAAGGTCCAATTGACGGAGCAAAAAAAGTACTGGTTATTGGTGCTTCTACAGGTTTCGGATTGGCTTCAAGAATTACAAGTGCTTTCGGGTCTGATGCAGCTACAATTGGAGTATTTTTTGAAAAACCGCCAGTTGAAGGAAAAACAGCTTCTCCGGGTTGGTATAATTCAGCAGCTTTTGAAACTGAGGCTCATAAAGCAGGTTTGTATGCAAAAAGTATCAACGGTGATGCATTTTCAAACGAAATAAAAAGACAAACTTTAGATTTAATAAAAGCAGATTTAGGACAAGTTGATCTTGTAATTTATAGTTTGGCTTCGCCAGTTCGTGTGCATCCGGTTACAGGAGTGACGCACCGTTCTGTTCTAAAGCCAATCGGACAAACATTTACAAATAAAACAGTAGATTTTCATACAGGGAATGTGACTGAAGTCTCAATCGCTCCTGCAAATGAGGAAGATATTGAAAATACAGTTGCCGTAATGGGTGGCGAAGACTGGGCTATGTGGATTGATGCTTTAAAAGCGGAAGATTTATTAGCTGAGGGCGCTACAACGGTTGCTTATTCTTATATCGGGCCATCATTAACTGAGGCTGTGTATCGTAAAGGTACGATTGGCCGTGCAAAAGATAATTTAGAAGCAACTGCGTTCACAATCACAGATAGTTTAAAATCAATAGGAGGAAAGGCGTATGTTTCTGTAAACAAAGCGTTGGTTACTCAGGCAAGTTCTGCAATTCCGGTAATTCCGTTGTATATTTCTCTTTTGTACAAAATCATGAAAGAAGAAGGAATCCATGAAGGATGTATCGAACAAATTCAACGTTTGTTTAAAGACAGATTGTATTCAGGATCAGAAGTTCCTGTAGATGATAAAGGAAGAATCAGAATCGACGATTGGGAAATGCGTGATGATGTTCAGGCAAAAGTGGCGAAACTTTGGTTAGAAGCAACTACTGAGACATTACCAGCAATTGGCGATTTAGCAGGATATAGAAACGATTTCTTAAATTTATTCGGATTTGAATTTGCGGGTGTTGATTATAAAGCCGAAGCAAATGAAGTTGTTGAAATTGAAAGTATAAAATAAGTACAAATTGGTACTACAAATAAAAACCATTCGTTGCGGCGAATGGTTTTTTTGTTAATATAACATATCTTTGCTGAAATATTGAAATTTAAAACAATCGCTACTTTAATAACGCATATTCCACTATGATTTTTTCTCTAATTATACCCGTGTATAATCGTCCGGATGAAGTTGATGAACTTTTAGAAAGCTTAACAAAATCTGATTATAATGAAGCTTTTGAAATTGTTCTGATTGAAGATGGATCTTCAATTCCTTGCAAAGATGTTGTGATGACATACCAGGGAAAACTGAATATTTCCTATTATTTTAAAGAGAATTCAGGACCGGGAGATTCGAGAAATTTTGGAATGCAAAAAGCAAGGGGTGATTATTTCATCATTTTTGACTCTGATTGTATAATTCCGCCAAATTACTTAACAGAAGTCAGAAAAGAATTAGATAAGAGCTACGTAGATTGTTTTGGTGGACCTGATAAAGCATTAGCGAGTTTTTCGAACATCCAAAAAGCAATTAATTTTGCAATGACCTCTTTTCTTACAACCGGAGGAATTCGTGGCGGATCAGAAAAAATCAATAAATTTCAGCCCCGCAGTTTTAATATGGGAATTTCAAAGAAAGCTTTTGCCGCTTCAAAAGGCTTCGGAAATATTCATCCTGGCGAAGATCCGGATTTATCCATCCGTTTATGGAACCTTGGTTTTGAAACCAGACTGTTTCCAGAGGCTTTTGTTTATCATAAACGTAGAATTGACTGGGAAAAATTTGCCATTCAGGTAAATAAATTTGGTAAAGCAAGGCCAATATTAAATAGTTGGTACCCAGAACATAATAAGCTTACTTTCTTTTTTCCAACGGTATTTATATTAGGGTTATTATTAGCTTTTTTACTGTTAATATTCAATATAGATATTTTATTACAATTATATTTCGTATATTTCGTTATAATTTTTCTTACAGCAAGCATTCAGAATAAAAGTATCAAAATTGGATATTTATCTGTTATTGCTGTCTGGAAACAATTTTACGGTTACGGAATAGGCTTTTTAGAATCTTTCATAAAAATCATCATTTTAAAGAAAAAACCACAAGAAGCTTTTCCTCGTATGTTTTTTAAAGTATAGTATGACAAAAGTTATTGGTTTGACAGGCGGAATTGGGAGTGGAAAAACGACCATCGCAAATTATTTTCAGGAAATGGGCGTTCCCGTTTATATTGCAGATGACGGCGCAAAAAGAGTAATGCAATCTGAAAATATTGTTAAACAGATAAAAACTGTATTTGGCGAAAACCTGTTTGAAAACAATATTTTAAATCGTGCTAAACTTGCTGAAATTGTTTTTAATGACAAAGATAAACTAGCGCAATTAAATGCAATAGTACATCCGGCTGTAAAAAAGGATTTTGAGGAATGGTTATTGATACATAAAAACAATACCTATGTGATTTATGAAGCCGCTATTTTATTCGAAAGCGGAAGATATAAAGAATGTGATGTTGTAATAACAGTAACTGCTCCAAAAGAAATAAGAATTCAAAGAGTTTTAAAGCGCGATAATACTACGCGAGAGCACGTTTTAAGCCGAATGGATATGCAGTGGGATGATGAAAAACGAATTTCCGGAAGCAATTTTGTAATTAATAACGATAATCTTAAAAATGCTAAAGAAGAAGTTGTTAAAATTCTTAAAATTTTAGATATAAAACAAAATCAGTCTTAAATGTTAATATTTGGTTAATGTATTATTTAGTATATTGTTAAAATATTAATTTTGTTTCGATGAATAAATTATTTTTTAGAATACTTGTTTTATTGATGAGTTTGTCCTTAATAGGGATAATTCTTGTTCAGGTATTTTGGTTCAACTCTTCGTTTAAAAACAACGATGAACAATTTAAATACCACGTTACCCAAGTAATTGGAAATGTTGCTGATAAACTTGAACAGCAGGAAGAATACAGTTTTTATGACAAATACAACCGCATAAAAGACAGTACAGGCAAAATTCCGAAAAAAGAAGATTTACTGGAAGTTTTATATGTGCAAAGAAACACAAAAACTAATAAAACAATAGTTTATTCTAACACCCTTACATCAGAAGATTATGATATAAGCGGTTCGCTTTTTAATAAAAAGTTCAGCAGCGAAAGATTTAAAAATTTTAGCTCAAAAAGAGTAACTGAAATTTATAACAACAATAATAATATCGATAACAATACTTTAGGACAAAGTATTATACCGGATTTAAAGATTGAGAAATCAGGAAGTTTAGATATTTTAAATAAAGTTCAGCAACAGATACAATATAAAGATATTGCTTCTCTTACTCCAATAGAAGGCAGAATTACAAAAGACAAGTTGCAAAAACTGTTAAAGAAAGAATTAGAAGAATATGGTGTAAAAACCAAATTTGAGTTTGGAGTTCTGAACAGCGGTTTAGCGACAAAAATAAAATCTGATGGCTTTCATTATGACAAAGATGCCAGTTATCACATACCAATTTATACTGATAATGAAGGGAATAGTAAATATGATTTATTCATAACTTTTCCTCACAAGAAAAAGTTTTTGTTATCAGAGTTATTAAGTATAACCATATTATCAATCGTTTTTACACTGATTATAATAGTAGCTTATACAAGCGCGTTGAATCAATTGTTACGTCAAAAACATATTTCTGAAATCAAAACAGATTTTATTAATAATATGACGCATGAGTTTAAAACTCCTATTGCAACCATAAATTTAGCACTTGATGCGATAAGAAATCCAAAAATTATTGAAGATAAAGAAAAAGTATATCGATATCTTCAAATGATCAGGGATGAGAATAAAAGAATGCACGCTCAGGTAGAAAATGTACTTCGTATTTCTAAACTTGAAAAAAGAGAGCTGGATATTACAAAAGAACCAACTGCAATTCATGATATAATTGATGATGCAATTGAGCACGTAAATCTAATTCTGGAAGACAGGCACGGTACAGTTGTAAAACATCTAAATGCTGCCAGAACAACCTGTTTGGTAAATGAAGTTCATTTTACAAACGTTTTAGTGAATATTTTAGAAAATGCAATAAAATATTCTCCTGATGTTCCTGAAATCGAAATTTTTACAGAAAATATCAAAGATATGATTCTGATAAAAGTTAAAGATAACGGACTTGGAATGAGTAAAATAGCTCAAAAAAGAGTTTTTGAAAAGTTTTACAGGGAACATACCGGAGACTTACATAACGTAAAAGGACATGGTTTAGGTCTGGCTTATGTAAAAAGAATAGTAGAGGATCACAATGGTCAAGTATATGTTGAAAGCGAAAAAGGAAAAGGTAGCACCTTTATAATAAAAATACCATTAATAAATTAAAATATGGAAAATAATAACAAAAGAATACTTTTAGTAGAAGATGACCTTAATTTTGGGGCAGTTCTTAAAGATTATCTAATGTTAAATGACTTTGAAGTTACTTTAGCTAAAAACGGTATGGAAGGTTTCGAGAAATTCAAGAAAGATGTATATGATTTATGTATTCTTGATGTGATGATGCCTTATAAGGATGGTTACACTTTAGCAAAAGAGATTAGAGAGAAAAATAGCGAAGTGCCAATTATATTTTTAACAGCAAAATCAATGAAAGAAGATGTGTTGAAAGGATATAAAGCAGGTGCAGATGATTATTTAAATAAACCTTTTGACTCAGAAGTTTTATTAATGAAAATCAAAGCTATTATTCAAAGAAAATCAGCTGATACTAAAGCAGAGCAAGTTCAGTTTGAATTTAATATTGGTAAATTCCATTTAAATTCTAAACTTAGATTTTTAACTTTTGAAAACGAAGAACCAATAAAATTATCTCCAAAAGAAAACGAATTGCTTAAAATGTTAATTCTTCATGAAAATGATTTAATGCCAAGAGAATTAGCTTTAACAAAAATCTGGAGAGATGATAACTACTTTACTTCAAGAAGTATGGACGTTTACATTGCTAAACTTAGAAAATATCTAAAATCTGATGAAGATGTTGAAATTCTTAACATTCACGGAGAAGGTTTCAGATTAGTGGTTAAAAGCAAAGTAACAGAATAGTTACTTACCAAATAAACTAGTTCATCCAAAAGAATAGAAAGCTCTGAGAAATCAGGGCTTTTTTTATGCTTAATTTTTTGAAACCGAAATTCTACACAATCTTGTCATTTCGATCGAGGAGAAATCACATAAAGATGGCACATACAGTTCGTCGCTCTCTGGATGTGATTTCTCGTTCCTCGAAATGACAAACAGGCCGGAAAATGGAATTTGGAATTTATTTTTGATATTTATTTTTGAGATTAAAATAATTTGAAGCTATTTCCTGCTATCCGCTTGTATCTTTTCCTGGCTAAAGGAGCCAGAAAAAGGATACCGCTTCTATCAGGGCTAGTGATTTAGTATTCAGATAGATAACTTGTAAATTACAGCTCAAAAAATGGTATGGATTATTTTTAATCCAAATTTTCTTTAAATTAAATTTGGAAATTCAAAAAAGTATTCACAATATTTGCACGCGAAAAAAATAATAACCTTTTAAAAACGAAGAAAAATGTTTGTATTAACATCATCATCTCAAAGCTTCACACCAAACGGATTTGGTGCAGCGCTTCTTCGTGGCTTATTTCAATCTTAGAAATTCATTTTTAGATATATAAAAAAGCCCGAAGACATTTAGTTTCGGGCTTTTTTTATTCTAGACACTTCAAATTTTCCCGAAAGACAGTTTAGTATTTACCCAAAAGGTAAAGATTCAGCATGCTTATGTTTTATTCAAATTCAATTTTGGAGACATCTGCTTGCCAACAAACAAGATTTAATAAAAATTTATGGGAAATAAATTATCCGGAAAAGACCTGATTAAATTAGGCTTTCCAAAAAACAATTCAATAAATATTGCTTTAGGGCAAATAAACAGATATAGAAAAAGAGAAAAAAAGGAATCCATTCTAACAGAAGCGAAAGAGGTTTTACTACATCCTGAAAAATTTGAAGGAAATGGAACCTGGGGAAAAGTAGCTGAAGGTTTAATTAACCCGGTTCAGGTTAGAATGCATCAGTTGAAGGCAACTCGAGCGCCATTTACAATTTTTGGCGAAAATGAAATTGATCAGCAGGCTAAATTCCAGTTGTATGATTCTTTAAAATTGCCAATTTCAGTTGCAGGAGCTTTAATGCCGGATGCACATTCAGGTTACGGATTACCAATTGGCGGAGTTTTGGCAACAGATAATGCTGTTATTCCATACGGAGTGGGTGTTGATATTGGATGCAGAATGAGCTTATCGATTTTTGATTTACCGGCTTCGCATTTCAAAGGAAAAGAACATCAGTTAGAAGCAATTTTAAAAGACAATACAAAATTCGGAATGAATGAAACACATGCCACAAAAGCGGATCATGAAGTTTTTTACAAAAGCGAATTTCAGGATATTCCGTTGCTAAAGAACCTTTTACCAAAAGCCTATAAGCAATTGGGAAGTTCAGGAGGAGGAAATCATTTTGTAGAGTTTGGCGTAGCCAAAATTGACAATCCTGAAAATGAATGGAAATTAGGCGTTGGTGAGTATTTCGCTATTTTGTCGCATAGCGGTTCTCGTGGTTTAGGCGCAAATATTGCCAAACATTATACCTATCTGGCAACGAAACAATGCCCGTTACCAAAAAATGTGCAGCATCTGGCCTGGCTTGATTTGAACACGCATGATGGTCAGGAATATTGGTTAGCGATGAATTTAGCGGGTGAATATGCGAAAGCTTGTCACGATGATATTCACAGACGAATTGCAAAAGCAATAGGAAAGCGAGTAGTAGTAACGATTGAAAATCACCACAATTTTGCGTGGAAGGAAATGGTAAACGGAAAGGAATGCATTGTGCACAGAAAAGGAGCAACTCCTGCCGCTCAAGGACAATTGGGAATTATTCCGGGATCAATGACAGCTCCGGGATATATTGTGAAAGGCAAAGGAAATCCAGAGAGTTTAAACTCTGCCTCGCATGGCGCGGGACGTTTATTTTCGAGAGCTAAATGCAAAGCTACTTTTACGCAAAGTGAAATCAAAAAAGTACTGAAAGCTAATGATGTAACGCTTATTGGCGGAAATATTGATGAAGCGCCAATGGCCTACAAAGACATTACAAAAGTGATGGCAAACCAAACAGATTTGGTTGAAGTTCTGGGAACTTTCACTCCGAAAATCGTTAGAATGGACCGATAAAAGAAATTAAAATGGAAAAAATAATTCAGATAACAGCGGGTCGCGGACCTGCAGAATGCACTTGGGTTGTCGCCCAAGTGCTTAAAAAAGTTTTGGAAGAAGCCGAAGAACAACAATTAGAAACTACTTTATTACTAAGAGAAGTTGGTCAGGAAAATGGAACTGTTGAAACGGCAACAATTTCTGTAAAAGGAAAAAATGCTGCAGGTTTTGCTGCTTCCTGGATTGGAACAATTCAATGGATTGGGCAGAGTCAGTTTAGGAAAATGCACAAACGTAAAAATTGGTTTATTGGCATTTTTGAGATTGAACCGCAGAAGAATGCACCAATTTCAGAAAATGACATTCAGTATCAGGCTATGCGAAGTTCAGGTGCCGGCGGACAGCATGTAAACAAAGTGAGTTCTGCGATTAGAGCAACACATATTCCAACCGGAATTGCAGTCGTTTCGATGGACAGCCGGTCGCAACACCAAAACAAAAAACTGGCAACAGAAAGATTATTAAAAAAATTAGAAGACGAAACCTTACAGCAACTCAAAAATCATGTTGGTAAACAATGGGAAAACCAACTGAATATTCAGCGTGGAAATCCTGTGAGGGTTTTTACCGGAAGTGATTTTAAAAAGAATAAAATCGAGAAAAGTTACAAAGGAATTCGACAGAAATTAAAAACAGACTTACGAAATGAAAACAATTGATAAATACCTTTTTCAGGCTTTGGATAATTATCCGTATTGGCTTGAAGGAACTATCGAATCTTTAGATTATGCTTCTTCCTACAATGATAAAAACACGATGGTTTTGTGTTTGTATGGAAGAATTCAGGCAGAGCAATTATGGAATTATGAGGAAGCGAAGTCTTATTTTCAGGAAGCTTTAGCTATTAATATTCATGCGCTCGAAGTATATCCGCATTATCTACAGACTTTAATTTTGAATGAAGATTATGAAGAAGCTCAAAAACTCATTGATTTTGCTTTGACTATCAAAGGAATAAACAAATCTGAAATTTTTGTAAAGAAAGCGATTCTTTTAGAAGCGAAGCGGGAGTTCAAAAATGCATTGAAAGCAATTAAAGAAGCAAAACTTAATTCCTTACAGTTCGCTTTTGATTCGGATATTGCAGAAACAGAAAAGAGAATTAAAGGAAAAATTGATTTGATGAAGGATAAAAAGAAACCTAAAAAATCAAAAAAGGATTCTAAAAAGAAATCAAAATAATTTTGAGATGAAACAAAAACGATGCAATTTGCATCGTTTTTTGTTTTTTTGCCACGAATTGCACCAATTTACACGAATTAAAAAAAAATAGCAAATCGGTGTTCACCCTTTCAATCAGTTTAATCTTTGGTTGATAATTATTTCCAGTGCAATTCTAAAGCAAAACAGGTTTTTTCGCCTTTTGTGATGCTGAAGGTTGCAGTTGTGTGATCATCATCTTCACTTTCATGAATGACAACTTTATCTTTTAGGGAAAGCTCTTTCATAAAGTTCATTTCAAAGCTTTTCACTTCTTGTTTTAGGATTCTTTTTTCATCAACGTGATCTAAACACCATTCTAAATATTTGACATTATTTACGTGATTTACAATATCTAAATCTGATAAATAAACTGTTTTTTCAAAAATAGCGCCTTTTTCATGGTTAATATTTATTTTTGAAAAACCTTCTTTTGTAGCGCGATTTTCAGGAAATAATTCAAAATGTTCATAAGGTAACGCTAATGGTTCGGGACGACGCGCTTGTGTATTAAAAACAGCCCAATAGGTTTCGCAGCCTACTATTTTTTTACCATTTACATACATTTCAAGAGCACGAACCGAACGGGAATTTTCTAAACTATTAATCCAGGTTTTAACCGTTACAATATCCTGCCATTTTGGTAAAGCACTAATTTCAACGCGCATTCGGCTTAAAACCCAGGCCTGGTGAAATTCCTGCATGTCAAAAAAACTGATTCCGCCAACTTCAGAATGTGCCGCAGCGGTTAACTGTAAAATATTACATAAGTCTGTATATTTTAAAAAGCCGTTTGGCGTGCATTGCGTAAAATTGATTTCCCAGTCTTTGCTTAAAACTGATGTGAAATTTGGTGATATTGGCATTTTGTAATTTTAAATTTTTGATTGTTGATTTTAGATCTTATGTTTTTTGAAATACGCTAATAAAATTTTAAAACTAAAAAAGATAAGAGCGGATAATATTATTCCAAAAATTATAAAGCCTTGACTATCTAAATTCTTGAAATTTGGTTTATCAATTTTTTCTTTTAACGCTATAGAAAATGTGATAGTTAAAATGATAGTAGAAAAAATAAAGAAAATGTTTCCTAATAGTTTTAAAAATTTCATTTCAATATAGTTTTGATATAATCTATAATTTCTTTTCGATCCGTGGCATAATCAAACCATTTTGTGGTTTCATTTCTTTTGAACCATGTAAGTTGTCTTTTGGAAAAACGTCTGGTATTTTTCTTAATTTCTTCGATGGCAAATGGCAAAGAGAAATCTCCGTCAAAATAACTAAATAATTCTCTATAACCCACGGTTTGCAGCGCATTTAACGCTTTATTTGGATAAAGTGCTTTTGCTTCTTCCAGTAAACCTTCTTTCATCATGATATCAACACGCTGATTAATACGGTCGTAAATAATATTTCTGTCTGCTTCTAAACCAATTAAAATAGGAGTGAAGTTTCTGTTGTTTTTCTTTTGATTTAAAAAAGAAGAATAATGTTTTTGGGTTCCGATACAAACTTCTACGAAACGCATCATGCGTTGCGGATTCTGTAAAGTCTGCGGATTTTCTAAAGTTATTTTTTGAAAATATTCCGGATCTAAAAGCTGTAATTGCTCTTGTAAATAATTGATTCCCAGTTTTTCGTAATTTGAATTTACTTCATTTCTAACTGAGGGATCAATTTCAGGAAATTCGTCAAAGCCTTTTAAGATGGCATCGACATATAAACCTGAGCCTCCAATTAAAATTGCGAAATCATTTTTTTGAAACAATTCTTCCAGTTTCAAAAGTGCTTCTTTTTCGTAATCGCCAACGGTATAATTTTCGAAAATCGATTTATTCTGAATGAAATGATGTGTGGCCGAATTAAGTTCTTCCTGATTTGGAACAGCGGTACCAATAGTCATTTCTTTGAAAAACTGACGGCTGTCGCAAGAAATTATCTCGCAGTTAAAATGTTGTGCCAAAGCAATACTCAAGGCTGTTTTGCCTATAGCGGTTGGTCCGACAATGGTAATTAAATGTTTCATATTTTTTAGCCCAGATGGAAATGGAAACCCCGGACTTATATTTGTTCGTTTTTTTTGGGATAAAAGAGCGACTTTAGAAGCTCCTTTTATGCCTTAAAAAAACAACAAAGATAAGGAGGAGTTGTAATGTACAGCTGGAATAGCTTCTTAAATTAATTCGGTAATTCTGTTCCGCATTCATAACAATATTTTGCGCTATCAAAATGGGTTTGCGAATTGCAATTTTTGCACGTTCTTTTTCCGCTTACGCTGTTGTTTTTTAGACTGCTTTTTGCAAATTCTGCTGTTACAATTCCGGTTGGCACGGCTATAATTCCGTAACCTAAAATCATTACTAAAGCTGCAATGAATTGTCCTAAAGGAGTTTGCGGAGAAATATCGCCATACCCAACTGTCGTTAAAGTTACAATTGTCCAGTAAATACTCATCGGAATGCTTGTAAATCCAGATTGTTTGCCTTCTACTAAATACATTATAGAACCAATTAGTATGGTACTTATCAGCACAAAATAAATGAAAACAAGAATTTTTTCTTTACTGGCTTCGATGGCTTCGCGAAGTTGATAAGACTGATGCGATATCTGCGGAATATGCAGGATTTTGAATAATCGGAAAAAACGCAATGCTCTAACGATGGAAAGTATGCTGGCGCCGGGAAAAAATATAGACAAATACATGGGCAAAACGGCCAGTAAATCTATAATTCCGTAAAAGCTAAAAACATATTTAACGGGTTTTTGAATTGAAATTATCCTTAAAATATATTCAATAGTAAAAAATCCGGTGATAACCCATTCGCAGATAATAAGTTGTGAATGATATTTTTGATTGATTCCCTGAACTGTTTCCATCATAATCAAAAGAACGCTCAATAAAATCAATCCCAAAAGTACCAAATCGAACATTCTTCCTAAAATGGTATTGGTACCATAAAGAATGATCTTGATTTTTTCTCTGAAAATCTCGTATTTTGATTTTGTTTTTTTCATACCGTCAAAGATAATGAAAGTTTTTATTTGTTAAAAATTAAGGATTTTAACTGATTTACTTTTACGGATGTATTGCTGAATGATGTTTTTGACATCACGATTGTTTTGCATCGGGATCAATATATTTTTTAAGATATCGCTATTCATAATTTGATAATTCAAATCATAATAAGCATATCCTTTGTATTGCCCGTTTTCTATTAATACTGCGCTGCGTTCGTTTACGTTACGGCCCCTGTCAATGATAATCATGCTTTTGTTTTCAAAACTATGTTCTGAAATAAATTGCTGGACGCGGGCATTGTATATTTCAGGTGTAATCTCGCCAATACAAGCGCCATCACACTCTTTGATTTTATATTGAAAACATTCTTTTTTGGTTTGATATAAACCTGTCAGTTTTTGGCACAAATGATAATTTGCAGAGAATTTGAAAAGCATATTTTTGCCTTCCTGCAAAGAAATAAACGATGTAATTTCCTTTTTGCGGCCATCTGCTTTTTGAAGTTTTAAGTTCAGATATCCATTGGCGTCTTTTTCTGCATATAAGGCAAACGGAAAAAAAGTTTTTTTCTGTGAACGATTATGTCTTGGTCGGTTTACTTTTATTTCTTCGCTTTCTTTCAATAATGCAATTAATTCACTTCCGGTTTCGTCATAAGTTATAGTAAAAACTTCGGCCTGAATTTTTTTGCTTTTAGTTGTAATTCCGGTAAAATGCTGATTGACTCTTTTTCGAATATTCTGGCTTTTGCCGATATAGATTAACGTACCGCCTTCATTATAAATATAATAAATACCGGTTTTAGAAGGCATTTGTCCAACTAAATCCATCAATTTGGGAGAAATTCCTTTTTCAACTTCGAGCTTTATAAAATCTTTTACGATTGTTTTTTCCAGATCTTTTTCCAGAAGCATTTTAAAAAGTTTTGTGGTTGCCATAGCGTCTCCGCTGGCGCGATGTCTGTCTGCCATCGGAATTCCAAGTGCGCGAACGAGTTTTCCTAAACTATAAGAAGGCTGTTCCGGAATTAGTTTTTTGGCAAGTTCTACGGTACAAAGTGTTCTGGCTTCAAAATCGTAACCTAAACGTCTGAATTCTGTGCGTAAAATTCTGTAGTCAAAAGAAGCGTTATGCGCCACAATAATACAATCTGAAGTAATTTCTATAATTCGTTTTGCGACTTCAAAAAACTTTGGAGCAGAACGCAGCATAGCATTATTAATTCCGGTTAATTTTACCACAAAGGGCTGAATTGGAATTTCAGGATTGACAAGGCTAATGAATTGATCAACTACTTCGTGTCCATCAAATTTATAAATGGCAATTTCGGTAATTCCTTCTTCATTAAATTGGCCACCAGTAGTTTCTATGTCTAATATTGCGTACAAATTATGTATTCAGTTGTATGTAGAGATGCACAGCAGTGCATCTTCACGGTAGTTAGTAAGTTTATCTTCCTCCAAAAATACTGCTTCCAATTCGTACCATTGTACTGCCACATTCTATGGCAAGTTGGTAATCACCGGACATTCCCATTGAAATAGTATTCAGTTTGCAGTTTTCAGTCTGCAATGTTTTAATGGAGTCGAAAATCGATTTTAAATGCTGGAATTCTTTTTTAATTTGGTTTTGATCTTCTGTAAATGTTGCCATTCCCATTAAACCTAAGGTACGAATATTTTTCATTTCTTTGAACTCAGACGAAGAAATAAGTTCATTTAATTCATTTTCGTCTAAACCAAATTTAGTTTCTTCCTCAGCGATATGTATTTGAAGCAAACAATCGATAATTCTGTTGTTTTTTAAAGCTTGTTTGTTGATTTCCTGTAATAATTTTAAACTGTCAACACCATGTATCAAACTCACAAATGGCGCCATAAATTTGACTTTATTTGTTTGAACATGACCAATCATGTGCCATTGAATATCTTTTGGCATTTCTTCGTATTTATCAGCCATTTCCTGGATTTTGTTTTCTCCAAAAATGCGTTGACCTGCTTCGTAAGCCTGCATTAAATCTGAAACAGGTTTGGTTTTTGAAACGGCAACCAGAGTTACATGTTCAGGAATTGTTGATTTTATCTGTATTAAATTTTCCTTTATTGAATTCATTTTTTATTGTAAATCTTAAGTATGTCCTTATTTTTATTAATTATCCAATATTTATAATCAAATAGAAAGACTGTTTTAATAACTTTTATTTTATTCAATTCTGAAATGCTAATATTGAGTGAGTCAGATGTTTCCTTTTTATTATTTTGGTTTCGAATGATTTTTACTTTTACATAATTGAGCGTATCTGCTGAATAATAAAATTCTCCTTTTATAATTTCAGAATAAGAATTCTTATAATTAATCTTCTCGCGATACTTAGCTTTTATTAGCTTCAAATATTTATTAAAATCGTATTTTCTTTTTTCAATATTTGATAGCTTATTATAGTTTTCTTCGTTATAATCATGTAAGTAAAGACTATAATCGAAACCTCCATTACCGTTTTTCACTATTACGTCTTTTTTGGATTTAATAGTTTCAACTTTAGAAGTTATTTTTCCTTCTGATGTAATATAAGGACTTTTTAAACTACAAATGCTATCAATTTCATTAATTGTAAATTGTTTATTAAAATCTGTTTTTATGTTTTGTGAGATACAAATTGCTGATACAAAATGGACAAAAAATAGAAATAGATTCTTCATAATTTTTATTTAAACAAACTGCTTAGAAATTTTCTCTGCTTTTTTACTTTCGCTGTAATCGTAAAAACCTTCACCGGATTTTACTCCTAATTTTCCGGCTCTCACCATATTTACCAATAATGGGCAAGGCGCATATTTAGGGTTTTTGAAACCTTCGTACATAACGTTTAAAATTGCAAGACAAACGTCAAGACCAATAAAATCAGCTAGTTGAAGCGGTCCCATTGGGTGTCCCATTCCTAATTTCATTACCGTGTCAATTTCATAAACTCCGGCAACTTTATTATATAACGTTTCAATTGCCTCATTTAGCATAGGCATTAAAATTCGGTTTGCTACGAAACCAGGATAATCGTTTACTTCAACCGGTGTTTTGCCTAATTTTACGGATAAATCCATGATAATTTTAGTGACTTCATCGCTGGTATTGTATCCGCGAATGATTTCGACTAATTTCATAATGGGCACCGGATTCATAAAATGCATTCCGATAACGCGTTCAGGATGTGCCACTACAGCTCCAATTTGTGTAATTGAAATTGAAGAAGTATTGGTTGCTAAAATCGTATTGTGAGAACAAGCTTCGTTTAATTGCTTGAAGATATTCAGTTTTAACTCTACATTTTCTGTAGCAGCTTCAACGACTAAATCAACGCCAACAACTCCGTCCTTAATATCAGTGTAGGTAATAATATTGGTGATTGTTTTTGCAACATCTTCCTGAGTAATAGTTCCTTTAGACAGCATTCTGTCTAAATTAGCGGCAATAGTTGCCATTCCTTTGTCTAAAGATTTTTCAGAAACATCAATAAGTTTTACGGTAAAACCACTTTGTGCAAATGTATGAGCAATTCCGTTACCCATTGTTCCTGCACCAATTACAGCTATAGTTTTCATTTTTTTATTGGTATTATATTTATGATTTAGCCACGAATTCACTAGTTAAAGAGTGAATTCGTGGCTAATTTTATTTTTTAAAATTATATTATTTATCGAAACAATCAATAATTTGATATGCTACTCTTAAAGCATCTGTGGCTTGTTCAAGCGTTACAACAGGCGTAGTATCAGTATTTATTGCATTTGCAAAAGATTCTAATTCGTCAAGAATTGCATTGTTTTGCTCAACATCAGGATTGGTGAAGTAGATTTGTTTTTTTACACCTTCTGCATTTTGCAGAATCATATCAAAATCTCCAGGAGTTTCTGGCGCATCTTTCATGCGGACAACTTCGCATTTTTTCTCTAAAAAGTCAACAGAAATGTAGGCATCTCTTTGAAAGAAACGTGTTTTACGCATGTTTTTCATCGAAATTCTGCTTGCTGTTAAATTCGCAACGCAGCCATTTTCGAACTCAATTCGCGCATTTGCAATATCCGGAGTATCACTAATTACAGAAACACCACTGGCATGAATATCTTTTACTTTTGAATGAACAACACTCAAAATAGCATCAATATCATGAATCATCAAATCCAGAACTACAGGAACATCTGTACCACGCGGATTAAACTCGGCCAAACGATGCGTTTCTATAAACATCGGATTTTCGATCATGTTTTTGGTAGCAATAAAAGCAGGGTTAAAACGCTCGACATGACCAACCTGACCTTTTACGTTGTATTCTTTTGCCAAAGCGATAATTTCCTCGGCTTCATCAACAGTATTGGCAATTGGTTTTTCTATAAAGATGTGTTTTCCTGATTTGATCGCTACTTTTGCACATTTATAGTGAGAAAGTGTTGGCGTTACAATATCGATTACATCAACAGCGTGGATTAATTTTGCAATTGTGCTGAAGTTTTTATAGCCAAATTCTTTTGAAATTCTTTCGGCGTTTTCCTGATTTTCGTCGTAAAATCCAACTAATTCATATTTGTCAGATTGTTGTAATAAGCGTAAATGTATTTTACCTAGATGACCAGCACCTAAAACTCCTACTTTTAACATGAGAATGTATTTTAAACAAAAATAGAATTTATTTGTTGAATGTAAAAATGAATGCAATAAAGATTTAGCGATTTAATAATTAAAAATCAATATTTGATTTAGTATTTAGTTTATTAATTTTACCAAAATAAAATATACCCATTTTGAAAGATACTGCCAAACATCAAGGACTTCGTAATCAATTAGTAAGCACTTTAGAACAAAAAGGAATTACTGACAGAGCGGTTTTGGATGCGATAAAAAAAATCCCAAGACACCTTTTTTTGAATTCCAGTTTTGAAGATTATGCTTATCAGGATAAGGCATTTCCTATAGGAGCTGGTCAGACTATTTCGCAACCTTATACAGTTGCGTTTCAATCGCAATTGTTAGAAGTTAAAAAAGACCATAAAATACTCGAAATTGGTACCGGTTCAGGGTATCAAACGGCGGTTTTGTTTATGCTTGGCGCAAAGGTGTATAGTATAGAAAGACAAAATGAATTGTTTAAAACAACTTCAAACTTATTTCCAAAATTAAATATTCGTCCAAAACATTTATCGTTTGGAGACGGTTATAAAGGGTTACCAAATCATGCTCCGTTTGATAGTATTATAGTTACAGCCGGTGCACCCTTTATTCCGCAGCCTTTAATGGCGCAATTAAAAATAGGAGGAAGGCTTGTTATTCCGTTAGGAGAAGATGTTCAGATCATGACTTTATTGATTCGCAAAAACGAAACACAATTTGAAAAACATGAATTTGGAGAATTTCGATTTGTTCCTTTGTTAGAAGATAAAAATTAAAAATAAACCCACTAAACATTTAGTGGGTTTATTTTATTGTGCAAGAATTCCAATATATCGTTCTAAACTTTCCTTCTCAATTTGAGCAATAAAAAGTAAAAAATCTTCTTTATTATTTTTAGTCTGTGCTGTTTCCAGAGATTGATAATATTGCATTCTGTTTTCATAATCTCCTTTGATATTCGCTATCAGATAGCCTTTTTGCATTAGAATTAAATTCATAATCAAACGCGAAGTTCTCCCATTTCCGTCGATAAAAGGGTGAATGGTGACTAATCTTTCGTGCATTTCGGCAGCCAGAATAACCGGGTGTAATTTGTTTTTATTGATTTCGTACCAAATAAAATACTCTTCCATTTCTTTCGCAACCATAAAAGGCTGAGGAGGCATGTGTGTACTTCCCTGAATCATAACCTGAACTTTTCTGTAACGACCTGCATCTTCCGGAATTATGCCCCTAAGAATTAAATTGTGAACAGATAACAAATCACGCTCATTTATGGAATTATTTTTACTCATTAAATCCTTTATAAAACCAATAGCTTCCTGATGGTTTATAGCTTCAAGATGTTCTCTCATGCTTTTTCCTGAAATTGTTAATCCTTCATTAATAACAAGATCTGTCTCGCGGAGTGTCAAGGTATTTCCTTCAATTCGATTACTTTCAAACGTATATTCCAGTTCAAGTGCCTGTGTTATTTTGTAACTGTCAAATTGCCTGTAGCCATCTAGTTTTTCTTTTAGGATGTCAATTTGATTTAGTAATTTTTCTAAAGAAGTTGATATTTTTAAATTGGAAACGGTTTTATTGTATTTGATTTCATCTTCTGCGAGTTTTAAGGCTTTCAGGGCAAACTCATCATCTCCAATTTCATACAATATTTTTTCCTTTAACCATGCAATCATTAAAGTTTCATAATCGATTTCTAGTAGCTGAGCTAGTTTAGAAACCTGATCTTTAGTTGGTTTTCTGGTGCCGGATTCAAATTTACTTATCAATGCCTGATCTATGCTTAGAATCTGAGCTACTTCACGGGTCTTTAATCCCTTTTGTTCTCTCGCATTTTTAAGAAGTGATTTCATTTATTTGAATACTTTTAATTGTCTTGACAAATTTAGTCATTTAATTATAAATTAAAAAAGCAATACATTAAATATTGCCTTCTTTTAGATATTATTTTGGAGGCAAAGATCCGTCTTTTCTCATTTCTCCAACAACAGCCTGCATAATGGCATCAACTGTCTGACCTAAATCGGTCACGTAATCTGATTTTGTAGTTCCTGTCCAGATTAATTTATTTTCTTTCAATGAAAAAATATTGGTTTCTACTAAATAAGAAGTAGTTTCCTGATAGTATCCAGGATCATAAAAGTCAGTAGAATACATGCCGTACCAGTTCCCAAAACCATATCCGTACATACCACTATATATACCATCAAAACCTCCGTAATACATTCCGGTATACGTTCCGGGAACATAATTTGTTTCCTTTTCAGTACTTACCAAACGCATTGTTACAACTCCGTCAAAATTTTCGTCTTGTAGAATTTTTAATTTTTGCTCCTTAGTCAGGCTTGAAGTGGTTTCGTTTAAATATTGATAGGAAGTCTTAAAAATTTCATTACTGGCAGCAATTCTATTTTCGGCAACTCTTCTCGAAGCTTCGTCTTTTACTAAAACAACAACCAAAACCTTTTTAAAATGTTCCTGAGCAACCGTTATTTTAGGATCTTTCCAACTGTTTACAATTGAAGTATTACTGCCACAACCTGAAAGTATAATAGCAGTTAATAGAATTAAATACCTTTTCATATCTTATTTTTAAAATTATTGTAGTAAAAATAAGAATAAAATATTTAAACTCGTTCTTTTACAGCGAATTAAGCTTTAGTTATATGCCTTTTTAATACGATCCAAATCTCGTTTTGTATCCTGTTCTTTCAACGATTCACGTTTGTCGTAATTTTTCTTTCCTTTGCAAAGACCAATTTGCAGTTTTGCAAGACCCTTTTCGTTGGTAAATAACTTTAACGGAACAATCGTTAATCCTTTTGCCTGAACACTTTTATGAAGGCTTTTTAATTCTTTTTTATTTAAAAGTAATTTTCTTTCGCTTCTTGATTTATGATTGAATTGATTTCCAAAAGAATATTCCTCAACGTAAGTATTAATAGCGAAAAGTTCCAGATTACTGAATTCGCAAAAACTTTCGGTGATGTTTGCTTTTCCTAAACGAATAGATTTGATTTCTGTTCCGGACAAAACGATTCCGGCAGTATAAGTGTCGATGATCTCGTAATCAAATCGAGCTCTTTTATTAAGTATATTGACTGTTTTTAACATAGTGTGCAAATGTAAAACAAAATTGAAAACTTTTGTAGTCCTAAGATAATTAAAATGGAATCTAAAGATAGTTAAAGATTTTTTTTAATCTATGATTTTAATCATTTTTAAGAAAAAGCCTTACTGGTAAGTTTGTTAAATAATTTAACAAACTATAAAATGAAAAAAATTGTAACATTAATCAGTATTGTATTAGTAGGTTTAACTGCGAAAGCTCAGGATTCAGCTCAGGGTTTAAAGGGAGCGTGGTTTGCAACATCTCAATTTGGTTACCAGCAAACTAAAACGGCAGATGTGAAAAACACAAATTTATCGGTAATACCAATTGTTGGTACATTTATTACGCCATCAGTAGCTGTTGGAGCAGGATTGGGGTATATTAATATGAAGTCAGATTCAAAAGCGGGAACGGAAGCAAAAACAGAATTAATTGTAATTGAGCCATTAGCACGAAAATATTGGAATGTAGCTGGTTCTCTTTATTTCTTCGGACAAGCAGCTTTACCGGTTATTACGGGTAAGGAAAAAGAAAGTGACACAAAAATAAACCAGTTTGGTTTATCTGTATCAGGAGGTTTTGATTATTTCGTAACGAAAAATTTCTCAGTTGAGTTTTCTTATGATCTGGCGAATTTTACATCAACCACAATTGACCCTACAGTTGGTGAAAAAACTACGGTAACTAATTTTGGATTAGCGCATATGGCAAATGTTGATTCAGCATATTTAGCCGGAGGAACTAGTTTAACAACGCCACTTTCTGTCGGATTTAAATTTATATTCTAATAGTAGTCGATTGATTTAATTTCAAATCGTTAATTTTGTAAAAAAGAAAGACCGTACTTTTTGAGCACGGTCTTTTATATTATTTTAAAAGTAAAAAATGCAAAATCAATCCAAAGATCCATTACACGGAATCACACTTCAGGCAATTTTAGAAAAGTTAGTCGCTCATTATGGTTTTGATACATTGGGAGAATTAATCCCGATAAAATGTTTTCTTTCAAATCCAAGTATAAAATCGAGCTTAACTTTTTTAAGAAAAACCGATTGGGCGCGCAAAAAAGTGGAAGATTTGTATGTAAAGACTTTGCCTAAATTTACAAACTAATTATAATTTATACGAAATCATAACACCACCACGATAAGGGAGCCATTCACCACTTTTGTTCCAATTCTGTGCTTTCTCATATCTTCCTGGGGTTCCGTCATTGTAATAGCCATGATAAAAACCCTGGTGCCAGCCACCTCCCGCAAAAATATCGAGAACAAATTTATCATTTAGTTTAATGTTGTAACCAACAGTAACCCCTAAACGATAACCAAAACCATGTTCGTATCTAGCGCTGTCCCAGTAATTCCATTTTTGTAATTCGTAAACATCCGGTCCTGCATGTGCACCCACATAAAAACCATTGTATTTTTCTTTAAAATGGTAACGAACTTCCGGAGTTAAGGTGTAAAATTTCATTGGAGAATGTCCATTAAAAGATTCCCAAAAAGAAGCCATAACATCAACACTAAAAGTAGTTTTTTCGCCTATACTCGTTTCAATTCCAATATTTGGGATTGCAAATAAAGCAGTAGCTGCGTTAAATTTCAAGTAAGTCTGACTTTGCAATTGAATTGAAAAGAAAAGAACAAACAGTACAAATAATTTTTTCATAAAGTGATATTTCGGAGCAGGAAAATAAGTTTTCAGTACTTATTTCGCGTGCAAATATAACGCAATACTACACTTGCTATTGTAAAAATAGTGTATTTAACTACGTTTTTTTAGCAATAAACCCTTACTTGTCTAATAACGAATAAATTACTTTATCTAAAAATCGCCCTTCATAAAATTCAGATTCTTTAAAATGGGCTTCTTTTACAAATCCGCATTTTTGCAACACTTTTTCCGAAGCAAAATTCTCAGGATCAATAACCGCTTCAATAGAATGTAATTTTAAATCATCAAAACCATATCTGTTCAATCTGTTTACGGCTTCGGGGATAATTCCTTTTCCATGAAATTCCGGTAATAAAATATAACCAATTTCAGCGCGATAATTTTCGGGCTGCATTCTGTAAAAACCAATAACACCAAGTAATTTCGGATTTCCTTTTAATGTAAGTGCCCAATTAATTCCAACATTGGTATCAATTTTTTCATCGATCATGGCAATATGGGCAAGTGCATCTTCAGTATTTTTTACTAAAGGTCTTGGAATGTATTTCATCGTTTCGGGATTCGAACGCAGATCAAAAATTTCGTTGACATCGTCATTCGTAATCCTTCTTAAAAGTAAACGTTCAGTCTCTATAATTGGAAATGGAGAAAAATTAAATTCCAGCATTTTTTTAATTTTATAATATTTGTATACTGAATTTTGAATTAAATGTTTGTTTGGCATCCAAAATCAAAATCCCTTCTTTTTCGAATAAATCACCTGAATTTTCGGCCGTGTCTGAGTAACCAAACCACGGCTCAATACACACAAACGGAGCCTGATCTTTTGTCCAGATTCCTAAACTCGGAAAATCTGCAAAATCAACTTTTACATAAGGTTTTGAATTTTCAAGAATAGTAAGTGAATTTGATTCTAAAGTTTTAAAAACCAAAGCATCATTTTCAAATAATTTATAGTTTAAAGGAACCAAATTATCCGTGGTTTCTAAAGTTTCTGTTTTATTCGAAATCAGATCATTTTCTAAAAGCGAATATTTCAGTACTTCTTCTTTCTCAAATTTAAAAGCATAATTCTCAAAATTTTCCGGTAACGCAATTGCAGGATGGGCGCCGATAGAAAAAGGCATTTTGTTTTCTCCTTTATTAATTACTTTATATTCAATATCTAAAGTAGTTTCCTTGAGCGTATAAATAAGTTGTAACTCAAATTCAAAAGGATATTTTTTTAGTGTTTCGCTATTTGACTGCAGGGAAAAAGTCGCACTATTTTCGGTTTTATTAATTAATTCAAATTCCATATCGCGTGCAAAACCATGTCTTGACAATTGATATTCGTTATCATTAATTGTATACGTGTTGTTTTTTAAAGTTCCCACAATCGGAAAAAGAACCGGCGAATGTTTTCCCCAGAAATCAGGATTTCCTTTCCAGATATATTCTTTGTTTTGGTTGTTTTTTAAGGAAAATAATTCAGCTCCTGCATGTTTGATAGAAGCCTTAAGCGTTGAATTTGATATAGTTGTATCCAAAATAGTATAATTGAAAAGAATTAGTTTTTAAAGTGATGTAAATATATTTTATAAAATTAAGTTTTTTTGGGAAAATAGCTCAAATTATTTTTTTGATAAAATTTTGCTAAACTTTAATTTAAGGTTAAGTTTTTCTCTGTAAATAGCTTTTTTTTTCATTAATTTGCTATATAAACAGCTATTAAATATGAAAAAACAATCCTCAAAAGCCTTATTAACCATGGCTTTGTTTGTAGGGATTTCTTCTGTTTGGGCACAGCAAACGCCAGCTACAACAGCAGTTACTCCTGTTAATAATTACAATTACCATGATGCTTTTGCACCACATTTTTACACTAAAAATGGTACATCAACCCGTTCTGCGAGCGGTCAGCCGGGAATAGAATACTGGCAAAACAGAGCCGATTATCAAATAACGGCAAAATTAAATGCAACATCAAACGAAATTATTGGTACAGATGAAATCACATATACTAATAATAGTCCTGATAAATTAGGGTTTGTCTGGTTGAATTTAGATCAGAATTTATTCAAAGAAGATTCAAGAGGAAACGCTGTTGTGCCTTTAACCGGAAGCCGTAACGGAGCTCAGGGTCAGGTTTTTGACGGAGGAAATAAAATAAAATCAGTAAAAGTAATTTCTGGAAAGAAAAAAACAGAAACTGACGTAAAATATGTTGTGACAGACACAAGAATGCAAATTTTTCTTCCGGAAGAATTAGCTTCAAAAGGAGGATCTGTAAAAATTAAAATCGAATTCTCATTCATCGCACCTTTTGAAGGATCAGACAGAATGGGAGTTTTAGAAACTCAAAACGGAAAAATCTTCACAATCGCACAATGGTATCCGCGTATGTGCGTATATGATGATGTAAGAGGCTGGAATACTGCACCTTATTTAGGAGCTTCTGAGTTTTACTTAGAATATGGTGATTTTGATGTAAAAATCACAACTCCTGCAAATCATTATGTGGTAGGTTCAGGTGAATTATTAAATGGTGCAGAAGTTTTGCCTGCTGAGCAATTTAAGCGTTATACAGAAGCGAAGCAAAGCGATAAAACAGTTATGATTCGTTCTGCAGAAGAAGTTGCTGCAACTGCAAACACCAATGCAACAGGTGAAAAAACATGGCATTATCAAATTAAAAATGCACGTGATTTTTCATGGGCATCATCTCCGGCTTTTATCTTAGACGGAGCAAAAATAAACTTGCCAAGCGGTAAAAAATCTTTAGCCTTATCTGCTTATCCGGTTGAAAGTGCCGGAAATGGTGCTTACGGACGTTCTACAGAATATGTAAAAGCATCAATAGAAAACTATTCAAAAAGATGGTTTGAATATCCTTATCCGGCAGCGACAAACGTAGCAGGAAACGAAGGCGGAATGGAATATCCGGGAATTGTTTTCTGTGGATGGAAATCTAAAGGAGATGATTTATGGGGAGTTACAGATCACGAATTCGGACATATTTGGTTCCCGATGATTGTAGGTTCAAACGAGCGTTATTTTGCCTGGATGGATGAAGGTTTTAATACTTTTATCAACTCAGTAAGCTCTTATGATTTCAATAATGGCGAATACAAACAGCCTGCTGCTAATTTGCACGAAGATGCAGAATATTATACAAGTCCAAAACTAGAAACTATTATGAGTTCTCCTGATAATATGAAGGAAGCTAATATTGGTGTTTTATGTTATGCAAAACCAAGTGCAGGTTTGGTAATTTTGAGAGAACAAGTTTTAGGACAAGAGCGTTTTGACAAGGCCTTACGTACTTATGTAGAGCGTTGGGCTTACAAACATCCAACTCCGGATGATTTCTTCAGAACAATTGAAAATGTTGCTGGGGAAGATTTAAGCTGGTTCTGGAGAAGCTGGTTCGTAAACAACTGGCGTTTTGATCAGGGAATCAATTCTATTAAATATGTAAAAAATGATCCGGCAAAAGGAGTTGTGATTACTGTTGAAAATTTCGACAAAATGCCAATGCCAATCGTTTTGGATGTGAAAACAAAAAGCGGAAAAGTTACCAGAGTTAAATTGCCTGTAGAAATCTGGCAGCGTAACAATGACTGGTCTTTCAAACATAATTCTACAGAAGAAATCGAAAGTATTACATTGGATCCTGATCACGCATTTCCGGATTATAACGAAAGTAATAATGTGTGGACTGTGGGAAAGGGAAAAGTTGAAAAGGATATTATTCTGGATGGTTACATAGGAAATTATGCTACTACAAAATCGCCTTTAACAATTGAAATGACAGAGAAGAACAGTGTTTTAAACGCAGAACTTCCAAACTATCCAAAATTTAGTTTATCTCCTGTTGCAAACGAAAAAGACACTTTTGAATCAAAAAGAGCAGGTTTAAAATTCAAGTTCAACGAAGCAAAAACAGGTTTTGATATGATCATTTCAGGCAACGGACAAGTAATTTCGTTTACCAAGAAATAAAATTAAAAAATCTTAAAATTTTTAAAACCCGATAGTTATCTTTAACTATCGGGTTTTTTGTTGTGTTTTCAATTCCAAGTTCCAAGTTTCAAGTTTCAGAAAAACTTAGAATCTTAGCAACTCAGAACCTTAGCATCTTTTTAAAAAAAACCAACATTACATTAAAAAAATGTTAGAATTTTATTTTTTTGTTTTGTAAATTAAAAAATAGTGTACTTTTGCACCGATGAATAAAATAAGTTTACATATAACTTCTTTGTCACGGACAAACTCACCTGTAACTTCTCCCGAAGTACGGATGCTATCTCTATAGTATTCACAGAGTTTTTCGCCGCGTATTTATTTATATTCATTTTTCATTTTGAAATCACACAATTTGTCCATTGGACAAACATATACTAAAAGTACATCTTATATTAAATTTTTTCTAAATCAAGTTTTTGATTTTGAGAATGTTACTTCTATTTTGTCTATTTTTATTGGATGTTTTTCCGGATTTCAAACTAAACAATACGTTTTAATTTTTAACTCTAACTTCAACTATTGAAATGAAAATCTCTATTGTTGTAACTCAGGAAGAACACTTCAAATTCGCACAGGAAATTTGCGATACAATAGAATCATCTGCCTTATTAAGAGGTACGGGGATTGCTAAAAGAACTCCTGAATACATTCAGAAAAAAATGTCGAACGGTGATGCGATGATTGCTTTGGCAGATGGAAAATTTGCAGGTTTTTGTTATATCGAAAGTTGGGAACATGGAAAATTCGTGGCACATTCCGGCTTAATTGTACATCCGGATTACAGAAACTTAGGTTTGGCAAAACAGATTAAATCGAAAGTTTTTGATTATTCCCTGCAGAAATATCCAGACGCAAAAATATTCGGGATTACAACCGGTTTGGCTGTAATGAAAATCAACTCTGATTTGGGTTACAAACCTGTTCCATTCTCAGAACTTACAACAGATCCAAGTTTTTGGGCGGGTTGTAAAACCTGTACTAATTTTCAAATTCTGCAAAGTAAAGAAAACAAAATGTGCTTATGTACAGGAATGTTGTATGATCCAAAAGACAAACCAAAAGATCCGCCAAGACATCCTTTTAACGAAGTTGTTTTAAGCAGATTGAAGAAGATAAAACAAGCCTTATTCTTAAATAAACTATTGTCGTTTATTTTAACCTAAGAATAAAATAAAAAGAAATCTCAAACTTGCTAAATACGAAAGTATTAGCCTAAATTATAAAAAATGAAAAAAGTTGTATTAGCTTATAGTGGAGGATTAGATACCTCGTATTGTTTGAAATATTTAAAAAATGAAAAAGGATACGAAGTTCATACCGTACTTGTAGATACAGGAGGATTTAGTGAAGAAGAATTAACAGCAATTGAAAAAAGAGCCTATGAATTAGGAAGTGCGCAACATGCCAATCTTACCATCATAGACAAATATTACGATAAAGCGATTAAATATTTGATTTTTGGAAACGTACTAAAAAACAATACTTATCCATTATCAGTAAGTGCAGAGCGTGTTTTTCAGGCAATTGAAGCCATTAAATATGCTAAAAAAGTAGGAGCAAGCGCCATCGCACACGGAAGTACAGGTGCAGGAAATGACCAGATTCGTTTTGATTTGATTTTCCAGACTATTGCTCCGGAAATCGAAATCATCACGCCAATCAGAGACTTGAAATTATCAAGACAGGAAGAAGTGGATTATTTAGCTAAAAACGGCGTACATTATTCTTGGGAAAAAGCACAATATTCAATCAATAAAGGACTTTGGGGAACAAGTGTTGGAGGAAAAGAAACCTTAACTTCAAGCCAGCCTTTGCCAAGTGAAGCTTATCCTTCGCAATTGCAAAAAGAAGGTGAAGAAAAAGTGACTTTGCATTTTGAACAAGGAGAATTAGTGGCCTTAAATGGTAAAAAAGATGCTCCTGAAAACAATATCGTGAAGTTGGAAAAACTGGCAAATGCTTATGCAATTGGTAGAGATATTCACGTTGGAGATACTATTATCGGGATTAAAGGAAGAGTTGGTTTTGAAGCTGCTGCTCCGTTAATTATCATCAAAGCGCACCATTTATTAGAGAAACATACACTTGGAAAATGGCAGCAATACTGGAAAGAACAATTAGGAAACTGGTACGGAATGTTGTTTCACGAAGGGCAGTTTTTAGATCCGGTAATGCGTAATATCGAAACATTTTTACAAGACACACAAAAAACGGTAAACGGAACTGTAACAGTTTCTTTAAAACCATATCATTTTTCGCTTGACGGAATTGAATCTAAAAATGATTTAATGAACACAGGTTTTGGTCAATATGGAGAAATGAACAACGCCTGGACGTCTGACGATGCAAAAGGATTTATTAAGATTTTAGGAAATGCACAAAACATATTTTCATCTGTAAACCATTTAGAACACGATTAATTTCTGATGATTTATTTAAAAAATAAAACTTAATTTTTATGAAAGCAAAAGTATTTTTTCTATTTCCAATTCTTTTAATGTTTCTGGGCTGCTCAAGTGATACTGCCGCACCTGAAAAAGAAGAATTAAAAGAGATTACCTACGAAGTTTTATTATTTGAATTTACAGCCGACACAGGTAATAATTCATCTCGATTACATTATGAAATAAAATATACTAACCCAAATGATGTTGCTGTAAAAGGAACATCCAGCGTAACTGCCAATTATAACGGATTGATATTAACTCCTATTAAAAGAGTTCCTCCATATATTGAAATTGGTGCAAATTCTACTTATACAGAAGTTTATAATGTTGAATCTCCACATGACACACAATCATTAAGTCCTGAGCAGATAAAGGCATATTACATAAAGTTTGTATCCGCAAAATTTGTTTTGGCTATTGATTAAAAAAAACAGGAGATTAGAAAACTTTTTAAAATTGGCTAATCTAAAACACAAAAGATATTAAAAATCGAATTCGATTTAACAATATATTTAAAAAATAAAAAATATGATTAATATCGGAATAATTGGTGGTTCAGGCTACACGGCCGGAGAACTTATCAGAATATTAATGTATCATCCCAATGTAAACATCGATTTTGCTTACAGCACAACAAATTCGGGTAAACCGCTCTCTGTGGCACACCACGACTTGATGGGAGATATTGAAATGAATTTTACTGATAAGATAAATCCGGATGTAAATGTTGTTTTCTTATGTCTTGGACACGGAAAATCGATTTCATTTTTGCAGGAAAATCAGTTTGCAAGCCATACAAAAATTATTGATTTAGGAAATGATTTCAGATTGAACAAAGATGCTCATTTTGAAGGTAAAGATTTTATTTACGGTTTACCCGAATTGAATAAAGCTGACATTAAAAAAGCGAATTACATTGCAAATCCGGGTTGTTTTGCTACGGCTATTCAATTGGCTTTATTGCCATTAGCTAAAAATAATTTGTTGAATAATGACGTTCATATTAATGCAACAACCGGAAGCACTGGCGCAGGAGTTGGACTTTCAGAAACTTCACATTTCAGTTGGAGAAACAATAATATGTCGCATTATAAAGCTTTTGAACACCAGCATTTGGGAGAAATTTCAGAAAGTCTGGTTCAGTTGCAGGATGATTTTGAAAGTGAGTTGCTTTTTATTCCAAACAGAGGAGATTTTCCAAGAGGAATTTTTGCAACCTTATATACAACATCTGACGAAAGTCTGGAGCAAACTGTTGCCAAATACGAGGATTTCTATAAAAATGAACCTTTTGTAACCGTGACAACGACAAACATCAATATGAAACAAGTCGTGCAAACCAACAAATGTATTATCAGTTTATTGAAAAAAGGAAACCGGATTTTAATCACCTCAATTATTGACAATTTAACCAAAGGTGCTTCAGGACAAGCCATTCAAAACATGAATTTAATGTTCGGACTTGAAGAAACCACAGGTTTGCATTTGAAACCAAGCGGATTTTAGTATAAAAGTTATGAGTTAAATGTTAAGCGTTTTTTAACGTCTGTATTTAACTTCTAACTCATAACAAATAACATATAACTTTTCAAGACATGAATTTATTTAACGTATACCCACTTTACGATATAACTCCTGTAAAAGCAGTAGACTGTACCATTACAGACATTAACGGAGTGGAATATTTAGACTTATATAGCGGACATGGTGTAATTTCAATTGGCCATACGCAACCTGATTATGTTGAAAAACTAAAAAATCAATTAGATCATTTAGGATTTTATTCGAATGCGATTCAGAATCCTTTGCAGGTAGAATTGGCTCAGAAATTAGGAAAACTTTCAGGATTAGAAGATTACGAATTGTTTTTGTGCAGTTCCGGAGCTGAAGCCAATGAAAATGCTTTGAAATTAGCTTCTTTCCACAACGGAAAATCAAGAGTTGTAGCTTTTGATAATTCTTTTCACGGAAGAACTTCTGCTGCCGTTGCTGTTACAGATAATAAGAAAATCGTAGCGCCAATCAACGCACAGCAAGTAGTTACTTTTTTACCTTTAAATCAAATTGAATTAGTTGAAGCTGAATTGGCTAAAGGCGATGTCACAGCAGTAATTATCGAAGGAATTCAAGGTGTTGGAGGTTTAGATCAGGGAACAACAGAATTTTTTCAGGCTTTAGAAAAAGCATGTAAAAAACATGATGTTGTTTTAATTTTAGACGAAGTACAATCAGGATACGGAAGAAGCGGAAAATTCTTTGCTTTCCAACATCACGGAATCAATGCTGATATTATTTCGGTTGCAAAAGGAATGGGGAACGGATTTCCGGTTGGAGCTATTTTAATTTCGCCAAAATTTGAAGCAAGTTTCGGATTATTAGGAACTACTTTCGGCGGAAGCCATTTATCTTGTGCAGCAGGAATTGCGGTTTTGGATGTAATTGAAAGACTGGATTTACAGAAAAATGTAAACGAAGTTTATGAATATTTCTTAGAAAAAATTAAAGAAGTTCCTGGAATCAAGCAAGTAAAAGGAAAAGGTTTAATGCTTGGTGTTGAATTTGATTTTGATGTTGCAGCGTTGAGAAAAAAACTGATTATCGAAAAACACATTTTTACAGGAAGCGCCAATAACAAAAATCTGTTAAGAATTTTGCCGCCGTTAACTGTGAAAAAAGCTGATATTGATACCTTTATTGTGGCTTTAAAAGAAAGTTTAGAAGAATTATAAAGTTAATGTGTTTAATCTATTCTACGAATTAACGATTACACGATTACACGAATTGACCAATTAAACCAAAAAAAATGAATCCATTATCAATTGAAAAGCGTAATCTCGTTTTGCGGTCTATGGCAAAGCTGGTCGGGCAGGAGCGGAGTCAAATAATTCTCACCAATCAGGAAGATTTACTGGCTTATGACGGCTCTGATTTAGCGATGGAAGAACGCCTGAAAGTAGATGATAAAAAAGTCGATGAGATGATTTTAGCCCTAAACCAATTGGCTTCTCAGGAAGATCCCGTTGGAGTTGAGCGTTTTCATTTTGTTCATGATAATGGAATAAAAGTGGTCAATAAAACCGCTGCTTTTGGTACGATTTTAATCATTTACGAATCTCGCCCGGACGTTACGATTGAAGCTGGCGGAATTGCCTTTAAGTCCGGAAATAAAATTTTATTAAAAGGAGGAAAGGAATCTTTAAGATCAAATTTAAAAATTGTTGCTTTATGGCATCAGGCGCTTGAAGAAAATGGAGTTTCAAAAGATTGGGTTGAATACCTCAATTTTAATCGGGAAGAAACGCAGCAATTTTTGGAAAAACCAACTCAAAAAGTCGATTTAATTGTTCCGAGAGGAGGAGAAAAATTAATTGAGTTTGTCAAAAAGCACGCAACTTGTCCGGTAATTGTAAGCGGTCGCGGAAATAATTTTGTTTACGTTCATAAAGATGCAGATACGGATTTGGCTTTAAAAGTAATTTTAAATGCTAAAACCTCTAAAATATCAGCTTGTAATGCTTTGGATAAAGTTTTAATCGATTCACGATTACCCAACTTTGAAGGTTTTACAGCAATGTTAATTGAAGCTTTAATAGAATCTAAAGTGGAAGTAATTGTCGATAAGTCATTAGAAAATTTCGAAAATACAGAAACACTTCAAAACGAAGATATTTGGTACGAAGAGTTTCTGGATTATAAAATTGTCATCGGAACAATTGATTCTGAAGAACATGCTATTGATAAAATTAATAAATATTGTGGCGGACATTCAGCTGCAATAATTACGAAAGAGGACAAAGGTGCAAAGAAATTTATGGAATCTGTTGATGCCGCTGCAGTTTATCACAATGCGTCAACCCGTTTTACAGATGGAGGACAATTTGGTTTAGGCGGAGAATTAGCCATAAGCACGGATAAATTACATCAACGCGGACCAATTGGTTTACAGCATCTTGTAACCAACAAATGGTACGTTTACGGAGAAGGACAGATTAGATAATGAGATAATTTGAAAATTAGATAATTAGATAATTGTGATCTTATCTATAGATATAGCTTTGCGAACTTATCGTTTTCAAACATAAACAATATAAAAAAAACTTTACGCCCTTTGCGATAAAAAAAAACTTAGTGCCTTCGAGCCTTCGTGGCAAAAACAAATAAAATGAGCAAAAAACGGATTTTATTAAAAATAGGAAGTAATACTTTAACCAAGGAAACCAATCATATTTCGCGGGGAAAGATCGAAGATATTGGTATGCAAATCGCAGCTTTGAATAAAGATTACGAATTTGTAATCGTAAGTTCAGGAGCCATTGCAGCCGCCAAACAATTTGTAAAACTCGAAAGTAAAGGGAAGGAAATTGCGTTAAAACAAGCTTTAGCTTCGATTGGTCAGCCCCATTTAATGCGGATTTTTCATGAGAATTTCAGCGATTTAGGATTATTGACTTCTCAATGTTTGCTTTCTTATTCTGATTTCGAAAAAGAGCAATCGAAAGTAAATATTGTCAATACCATAAATGTTTTGGTCGAGAACAATTACATTCCGATTATTAATGAAAATGATACCGTTGCCACAGATGAGATTCGGTTTGGAGATAATGATAAATTAGCAGCATTAACGGCGGTTCTTTTAAATGTTGATATTCTGATTATTGCAACCAATACAAACGGGATTTATACGAAAGATTCCATTCACGATGAAAATCCTGAAACCATTAAATTAGTAAATGATTTAAAAACGTTGGAAAAAGAAATAGGCGAATCAAAATCATCACACGGAACAGGAGGGATGCAATCCAAAATTGAAGCAGCCGGAATCGCAAAAGCCGCCAACATCGAAACCTGGATCGTCAATGGATTAAATGATAATTTTATTCTCCGGGCATTAAAAGACGAAATCCCATTTACGAAAATTATATAGCCACGAATTCACGAATTTATTCAAATTAATAATTATTTAATTCGTGAATTCGTGGCGGAAAACAAGTCAAAAAAAGAAAAACAATGAATTATATTTCAATACAAGATATCGACTCATTATCAAAATGGGTAAAAAGTGCGTTAAAAATCAAAAAGAACCCACTTAAAAATAAAAAATTAGGGAAAGATAAAACCTTAGGAATGTTATTCTTCAATCCGAGTTTAAGAACGCGTTTGAGTACTCAAAAAGCGGCTTTAAACTTAGGAATGAATGTTATGGTGATGAATTTCACCAATGAAGGCTGGACATTAGAGTTTGAAGACGGAGCTGTAATGAATTCTGGAGCATCAGAACATATAAAAGAAGCAGCAGAAGTAGTTTCGCAATATTGTGATATTATCGCAATTCGTGCTTTCGCAGGTTTAGTTGACAAGGAAAAAGATTATGCTGAAACAGTAATTTCAGGATTTTTAAAACACGCAACGGTTCCAATCGTAAACATGGAAAGCGCCGTTCGTCACCCAATGCAGTCTTTGGCAGATGCGATTACAATGGAAGAATACAAAACAAAGCACAAACCTAAAGTGGTTCTTTCGTGGGCGCCGCATCCAAAAGCATTGCCTCAGGCAGTTGCTAATTCATTTGTAGAAATGATGCAAATGCAAGAAGACATGGATTTTGTAATCACACATCCGGAAGGTTACGAGTTAAGTCCTGAAATTACAAAAGATTGCAAAATCGAATACGATCAAAATAAAGCGTTCGAAAATGCTGATTTCGTTTACGTGAAAAATTGGAGTAATTTCAACGATTACGGAAAAGTAACCAATAGCGATCCAAACTGGACTGTAACCACAGAAAAAATGGCATTGACAAACAATGGAAAATTTATGCATTGCCTTCCGGTTCGTCGTAACGTTATCGTGACTGATGAAGTGATTGACAGTGAAAATTCAATCGTAATTCAGCAAGCGAATAACAGAACGTATTCGGCACAATTGGTTTTACAGAAAATTTTAAAAAAGTTATAATTTGTGGTGCAAAGGCTCAAAGCGACAAAGGTTCAGAGGGTTTTAAAACCGTAATAAAACCTTTGTCTCTTTGAACCTCTGTTCCTTTGAACCTTGAAAGAAATGAACGTTAAAGTAATAAAAATTGGCGGAAATATAATTGACAACCCAACCGAATTAGAACAATTCTTAACTGATTTTTCTAAAATCGAAGGCTATAAAGTTTTAGTTCACGGAGGAGGAAAATCGGCTACAAAAATGGCGCAAAGTATTGGTTTGGTTCCGCTAATGATTGAAGGACGCCGAATTACCGATGCTCCAATGCTTGATGTTGTCGTGATGATTTATGCCGGACAAATCAATAAACATATTGTGGCACAATTGCAAGCAAAGGATAATAACGCGATTGGGTTTTCTGGTGCAGATGGAAATTTGATTCAGTCCACAAAACGAAATCACCCTACAATCGATTATGGTTTTGTAGGCGATGTAAAACAAGTCAACACCAAATTATTAACAACTTTATTAGAAGCCGGAATTACACCCGTTTTCTGTGCAATTACACACGACAAAAACGGTCAATTATTAAACACAAATGCAGATACAATTGCAAGTGAATTATCAATTGCATTGTCTGAAGTTTTTGATGTTACGCTGACGTACTGTTTTGAAAAACAAGGTGTTTTGCAAGATTCAGAAGATGATAATTCTGTAATAACAGAAATCAACGAAAAATTATACAATAAACTAAAAGAAGAAAAAGTAATCCATTCCGGAATGATTCCAAAACTGGATAATTGTTTCAACAGTTTATCAAGAGGCGTTCAGAAAATCAAAATTGGGCATCATAAAATGCTTCAAAATTCAGATGTTCTGCACACCACAATTACGTTATAGAATGAGTTGCCACGAATTACACGAATTTTCACGAATCAAGATTTAGAAAAAATTAGTGAAAATTTGTTCAATTCGTGGCAAAAAAATACAAGCGCGCAAGGCATTTTAAATATTAATTTTAGAAATTTGCGCAAATTAAAATCGTCACAAATCGATTAAAATAGTCAATTAAAAAAATTTGTGACTTTGTGCCTTCGTGGCAAAGAACCTACACCTATGAAAAATATAGAAACGCTTACCCAAGAGGCAATTAACTTATTAAAAAATCTAATTGAAACCCCTTCATTTTCAAGTGAAGAAGATCAAACGGCACTTTTGATAGAGAATTGGTTCAATCAAAACGAAATCCCTTTTAAAAGAGAAAACAATAATGTGTGGGCTTTCAATAAATATTTCGACCAAAATAAACCAACACTTTTACTGAATTCACATCACGATACCGTAAAACCGAATCAGGCTTATACAAACGATCCTTTTAAAGCTATCGAAAAAGACGGAAAATTATTCGGTTTGGGAAGCAATGATGCAGGTGGATGTTTAGTTTCGTTACTGGCAACTTTTGTGCATTTTTACGAAAATCAAAATTTATCTCATAATATTGTAATTGTGGCTTCCGCCGAAGAGGAAAGCAGCGGAAAAAACGGTTTAAACAGCGTTTTAAAACATTTACCGGAGTTGGATTGCGCTATTGTTGGCGAACCAACATTAATGCAATTAGCTGTGGCTGAGAAAGGTTTGTTAGTTCTTGACGTAAAAGTAAAAGGAACCGCAAGTCACGCTGCACATCAAAACGATGATAATTCATTATACAAATCAATTCCGGTAATGGAATGGTTTAGAAACTATAAATTCGATAAAATCTCTGATGTTTTAGGTCCCGTAAAAATGACCGTAACGCAAATCAGCGCCGGAAAACAGCACAATGTTGTTCCGTCAGAATGTGATTTAGTTGTTGATATTCGTGTAACGGATCGTTACTCAAATACCGAAATTCTGGAAGTTGTAAAAGCCAATGTAAATGCCGAAGTTACACCAAGATCAATGCATTTAAATGCTTCATCTATTCCGGTGGCGCACGGTTTAGTTCAGGCCGGAATCGCTTTAGGAAGAACAACTTACGGCTCGCCAACACTTTCAGATCAATCTGTTTTGAGCTGTCAGTCTTTAAAACTTGGACCAGGTGAAACATTACGGTCACATTCAGCAGACGAATTTATTTTCATCAACGAAATCGAAGAAGGAATCGATTTGTATATCAAAATACTAACCGATTTCTTTAAATTATAAGAAAAGAAAAACCGCCACGAATTCACGAATTTATATCTTCATAGATTATCAAAAATAATTCGTGAATTCGTGGCGAAAAAAAATACTACCTATGAAACTTTGGGAAAAAGGAATACCGACAGACAAACAAATCGAACATTTTACTGTTGGAAACGATCGTGAACTTGATTTGGTACTCGCAAAATACGATGCTTTAGGTTCAATTGCACATGCCAAAATGCTTGGGCAGATTGGTTTATTAACTCAGGAAGAAACGACTTCTTTAGTTGATGCTTTAAACGAAATCATCGCTGATATTGTAATCGGAAATTTCGACATTGAAGATAGTTTTGAAGACGTACATTCTAAAATCGAATATCTTTTAACTGTAAAATTAGGTGATGCCGGAAAGAAAATCCACACGGCGCGTTCTCGTAACGATCAGGTTTTAGTAGACGTTCATTTATATTTAAAAGACGAGTTAAAAGCTTTAAAAGAACAAGTTAAAACATTGTTTGATTTGCTAATGGAATCGGCAGAAAAACACCAAAATGTTTTATTGCCGGGATATACGCATTTGCAAATCGCCATGCCATCGTCATTCGGAATGTGGTTTTCTGCTTACGCCGAAAGTTTAATCGATGATGTAACGATGCTGAATGCAGCTTCAAAAATTGTAGACCAGAATCCATTAGGTTCTGCAGCCGGTTACGGAAGTTCTTTCCCAATCAACAGAACATTTACAACACAGAAATTAGGTTTTGAAACGTTGAAATTCAACGCTGTTGCCGCTCAAATGAGCCGTGGAAAAGCAGAGAAAACGGTTGCATTTGCAATGAGCAGCGTTGCAGCAACTTTATCAAAATTTGCAATGGACGTTTGTTTGTATATGAGTCAAAACTTTGATTTTATTGGCTTACCGGCACATCTTACAACAGGATCGAGCATTATGCCTCACAAGAAAAACCCTGATGTTTTCGAATTAATCAGAGGGAAATGCAACAAAATTCAGGCGCTTCCATACGAAATCACCTTAATTACCAATAATTTACCAAGCGGCTATCACAGAGATTTACAGCTTTTGAAAGAAGGATTGTTTCCTGCGCTTCAAAACTTAAAAGCATGTCTGGATATTGCGATTTTTTCTGTAAAAAATATTACCGTAAAAGACAATATTTTAAAAGATAAAAAATACGATTATCTGTTTACAGTAGATACTTTAAACGAAATGGTTGTAGCAGGAATGCCATTTAGAGACGCATACAAAGCCGTCGCAGAACAATTAGAAGCCGGAACGTATCAATCTCCAAAAGAAACAAAACACACACACGAAGGCAGTATTAATAATTTGTGTCTGGATGCCATTAAAGATAAAATGAAAGAAGCCTTTTAAACCATCTTTCATCAACAAAAAATCCGATTTGTAGATAATACAAATCGGATTTTTTTATATATGAATAAATTTTCGCTTAGCTTTTGTTACTGCAATTTGTAGATATTAAACCATTAGAATTAACCTGAAGTGTAGCTCCGGCGCCACAGGATTTATTAGCGACATATTCCTCTACTTTTTCAAGCGGAATTGTTGTGTAAGGATAAGTTGGTTTGCTTACTGCGGTTCCAAAATCCGAAGAACCTTTGCGGCAATGATCAAAGAAAATTCCAACTGTTCCGCCATCTGTGCTGATATATTCTTTAAAAGCCTTTTCTACTTTTGCAAAATCACAACCTTCAACATAACACGTTGAATTTTTAGCTCCTCCGCCTAAACCAATTGCGACAGAACCGGTTTCTGATGTATTATAAAAACAATTTAAAATATGAATTTCTGCGTTTCTCGCACGAGGCATTCTTTGTTTGCATCCTTCTGCCCAATAACAATTTTTGAAGGTAATGCTATAATGTCCGTCAGCAGGGAAATCATTTTTGCCAGAACCAATCAAATTACTGAAACTGTGATTATCAGCTCCGCCCGAACCTCCGGATTTTGCCATTTTCAAATACGTAAATTTACACCAGGAAATTGTCACATTATCCGCTTTTCCTTTATTGTCAAAATTTCCGTCCTGACCATCCTGAAACTCGCAGTGATCTACCCAAAGATTCGTGCAATCTGCCGTTAAGTTATCCTGACCGTCAATATCATAGGATCCAGGCCCAATAAAAATTAGATTTCTTATGATCACATTATCAGATCCGGTTTTTAAGTACAAAATTCCGGCCCCGGGATTTGATTGATTTTCATTGACAAGTTTTGCGCCCGGCAAACCAATTATTGTTTTATTGGTAACTACTGCCTGAATAGGTTTTCCTCTAGGAATGGTAATTATTCCCGACACCAAAATTACGGCCGGGGTATCAGATTTTATTTTTGCTGCCAAATCAGTGTAAGTGCTAACAATCACCGGAGCAGAATTCCCGCCTCCTGTAGTTTGAGCGCCAAATCCTTCAGGAGAATTCATAAAATAATTTTGTGCAGAAAGATTATTTAAGCTTAATAATAGAAAGAGAAGAAGAATGTTTTTTTTCATTTGTAAAGTAATTTTTGTGGTTTTTTTTTAGATAGTTTTTTAATGTAATCGATTGCACGAATTTAATTATTTATCTATTACAATGAAAAAATAAGAAAAGAACTTTTGTTATACTTGGTTTCAAATTGTAATTATTTAATAATTATGTAAGTAAAAAATTATACAATATTTGCAGTTCAGGAATTCTATTACAATCAAAAAATGCTATGCTAAATTATTTTTAAAAGTTAAATTTCTTAACATCCTTACTTTCTAATAGTTAGTGTTTGTTGGAAAGATTGAATAATTAATCTACCTTTTTTTGTTAATTAAATATTAAAATTTTTAGTTTTTTAGAGTATATTCGTCCCAAAATTTAAAAATTTATGAAAATGAACATTACAAAAAAATTTGCAGTAGTATTATTTATTTGCGCATCAATCTTTACTGGTTGTTCTAGTGATGATGACAAAAACGAACCTGAAGTTGTTGATACAACGACTTTAAAAACTTTTAAAGATGTAACTTTCTCTTTAGATTATGCTGAAGGATTTGATGCAGGACGTTTCTTTTCAACAGAAACTGGAAAATCATACAAAAAAAGCCAAATTGATGCTACTATTTTACCAAAAGTAGATATCGCTTTTTATGGTGGTAGTTCTTCTCTAAATTTTTTCGTTAGCCCTACTGATTCAGAAGATGGTCTTGGTGCTAAAGCGACAAACACTGATTTTATTAATTATGTTAAAACTGAATATACAATTGAGAAATTTAATAAATTAGAAAAAGGAGAAGATTTAAATAGCTTAACTATTGTAGAAGATGGAAATTCATTTCCTGATGGTAATGTGCCACTTGTAGTTTTATTTAAAAACGCTGCTGGTAAAAAAGGAGTTATCTATGTTAAATCTATAACTAGAGTAGGTTCTAACCCAAGAATTGTTGCAGATATCAAAATCCAAAAATAATTAAGAATTATATCTCAATTATAATATTGAATTGCGCCAGATTTTCTGGCGCATTTTTTTTGACTAAATCTCTTTTAATTTTTAGATAAAAAATGGGCTAAATACGATACATTTGAATAATTAGTATTTTAAATAGTAACTATGAATAAATTTGATGACCAGGCTACAAAATCATTATTAGACAAAAATCTAATAACTGAAAACCAGTTTCAGGAAATTGTGCAATACCGAAGTCTGAATATTTTCTCCTTAAATGTAGAATTAAAACTTTTGCTATCTATCGCAGTTTTAATGTTTACCTCCGGAATAGGGATTCTTATTTACGATAATATCGATAGTATTGGTCACATCGCTTTGCTTTCCATTTTATTTGCGATTACCTGCGGTTGTTTTTACTACTGTTTTAAAAATTCGAAAGGTTTTCAAAGAACAGAAACCACATTTGAAAGTCCGTTTCTTGAATATCTGGTTTTGATTGCCAATATTCTGACTTGCATTTTTATAGGATATCTGCAATTTCAATATGAAGCTTTTGGAACGCATTATGGTCTGGCAACTTTGGTTCCCACAATTGTCAGCTTTTTTTGTGCTTATTATTTCGATAACAAAAGCGTTTTAACCATTGCGGTTACAGGTTTAGCGGCATATATAGGTCTTTCGGTCACGCCACAAGATATTTTCAATGACAGTAATAATTTTTATGCAAATCAAAGTTTGAGTTATTCGGCGATTGGTTTGGGTGTTTTGCTTATTGCCTGGACGATTTACAGTTTCAAAATCAGTTTAAAAACTCATTTTGCTTTGATTTATCTCACATTTGCCCTTCATATTATAAGCGTTACGTCGATAAGTAATATGGTTGGAGATGACATGATCTGGTTTCTTTTTGCTTCAATTTTAGCAGGTTCTTCTGTTTATTTTTACAAAATAAGTCATCAGCTTAAAGCAATTTCGCTCTACGTTTTTATGATTATTTATGCGTACATCGGAATCAATATTTTCATATTCAGAATCTTCGAAAAAATTGATTTTTCTGATATATGGATGTTATTTATTATCCTTTTACCCGCTTATTTTATAGTTTCGATCGTATTGTTTATCAAACTAATTAAAAACTTCAATAAAGAAATCGCCGAATGATTATACACGATAAAAATTTACTAAATAAGTTAGCTTTAACTGAAGAAGCAGATTCTCTTGAAAATGCAGGATTTATTAGCAAAGAACAAAAGAAAATCATTAAAAATGAATTACCGTCATTCAAAGTCCAAAAAAATATTCTAGTTCGCTTGGGATTCTTTTTACTTGGATCATTTCTGTATTCATCCATTTGTAGTGTGATTTCACTAATAGCAATATCCGGTTCAGAAAGCTTCTTTAAAATTTGCTGCTATCTTTTTGCGATAGTTGGTATTGTCGGGGCTGAATTATTAGCTAATCAAAAATTTTACAGACACGGCTTAGATGATGCTTTTATTTTAGGAATACTTTTAAATATTGGCGGAGCAGTCTTTTTGACTACAGAAAATTTTAATACAGGTTTAGTACCGGCCATAGTTGTTGCAATAGCTTCATTTATAACTTATAAACGATATTTGCATTTGCCTTCCATGGTTGTTTTTTGTTTATCATGCACAGCAGTTTTATTTTTCGGAATGTATGAAATTGGAGATATCGGAAAATCAGTTTTGCCTTTTGCTGCAATGTTAGTTTCAACCGGATTTTATTTTTTTACGAAGAAAAGCATCAAAAATCTGACTGAAGTTTATTTTTACAGCGCACTCCTATTTGCCAATAGTTTCTGTTTAGTTCTGTTTTATCTTTCTTGTAATTATTTGGTAGTAAGAGAACTTTCATCAGAACTTTTAGGAACCGATGTTCTTCCGGGACAGGATATTCCGTTTGCTTACTTCTTTTATGCTTTTACGCTTATTGTTCCGATAATTTATCTGTTTCAGGCATTAAAAACAAAAGACAGAATCATGCTTTGGATCAGCTTTTTAGCCATTGCTTTCACCATTTTTACAATCCGATTTTATTACTCAGTTTTACCTATTGAAGTGGCTTTAACGCTTGGTGGATTAGTATTATTTGGAATTGCTTATTTCTCCATTCAAAAATTAAAAAATAAAGAAACCGGATTGACATTTAAACCGGACAGAATCAATAATTCGAATGCTTTCTTAAATGCCCAAACTTTAATTGTCGCTTCTACATTTGGTTTAAAACCAGAAATTAAAACAGATTCACCAATGGATTTTGGAGGAGGCGGATTTAGCGGAGGCGGTTCAGAAGGAAATTTTTAAATAGTGAAATAAAAAACGCTGCAATTTCAATTTGCAGCGTTTTTTATTTCAATAAAGAATAAGATTAATCAAGATATTGTTCGTATTCTTCTATTTTTATTTTCAGGCGATTTTCTAAATACTCATTTCCGCCTTTTAATTTCTCTAAAATAATTAAAGCTTCTTTTCGATAATTTATTCTTTTAAGATTATCCCAGCTTTTTGGAGGTTTTTGCAGATTTGTAATTCTATCTGCTAATTTTATAGCCCAGACTTCCTTTCTCTGTTTTGAAATTCTGTTTAGACTGTCGAGCATCTTTTCTTCTTTTGGTAAATTGTCGTTTTTTGTCAAAGCAGAAACTCCTTCGGCAACTTCAATTCCAAATTCACGCTCTAATTCTTCAAATGTTGTATTGGTATCTTCTAAAGTATCGTGCAAAAATGCAACCTGAGTGGCATAATATAAGTCGAAATCTGCTGTATGATTTGACGCAATTAAAATTTCCATCGCAACATTGCTCAAATGAATAACATAAGGAAGATTAGAATCTCCAATAGTCTGATTGTTTTCTAAATGTTTGAGAGTGGCAAAAATTATTGTTTTTTGATAAGCCGTCTGAACATCCATAGAATTATGACACTTTATTTTTCAACGCTCCAGCATCAATATCGCTGTGTGAGACATCGTAAACTGCTTTTCCGTTTTTAATTAAAATCAATTGCGGAGATTCATGATATACGTTAAATCTTTGCGCAATTTCATTTGAAATATCGCGGTGTGCAATTAAATCTAAAAAATAGGCATCAACTGTATCGTTTAAATCGAATTCTCTTTCAAATTGTTTTAAAGCCATTCGGCTAATGCTGCATCTTGTGCTATGTTTGAAAATCACAACCGGCTTTTCATTCGATACGGCTTCAATTTCCTGTAACTGTAATACGTCAGTTAATTCTGTCCAGTTTATATTACTTTTTGGAGAATCTGTATTCTCTGAATTTCCGAAGATTGAATTTAAAAAACTCATATTTGACTTGTTTTATGACTTTTTGACGTTAAAAATTAGCTAAAAAGCTATCTTAAGCGCCATTTTGTCTGTAATTTTAGTATGGAATGTATTTTGAAATGTGATAGCAAAGTTAGAATATTTAAAGTTAAAACTTGATGCAATAAATTCTAATTTTAATGGTATCGAATAATTTAAAAACAAAAAATCAATCATAAATCGTATAAAAATATGAACATAAATAAATTTACAACTAAATCTCAGGAGGCCATTCAGTTATCACAACAACTGGCTCAGCGTTACGGACAGCAACAGATAGAAAATGAGCACATTTTTAAAGCCATTTTTGAAGTTGATGAAAATGTAGCGCCATTTATTTTGAAAAAACTCAACGTAAATGTTCCATTATTTTTGCAAGTTTTAGACAGTACAATTCAGAGTTTTCCAAAAGTTTCGGGAGGTGATATCATGCTTTCGCGAGATGCAAACAAAGCGTTGAATGAAGCTGAAATTATTGCGCAAAAAATGAACGACGAATACGTTTCGATCGAACATTTAATTCTGGCCATTTTTGATTCTAAAAGTAAAGTTGCCCAAATTTTAAAAGATCAGGGCGTTACCGGAAAAGGTTTAAAAGCTACGATTGAAGAACTTAGAAAAGGCGAAAGAGTAACATCGGCTTCGGCAGAAGAAACGTATAATGCCTTAAATAAATACGCTAAAAACCTAAATGAGTTAGCGCGCACAGGAAAACTGGATCCGGTTATTGGCCGTGACGAGGAAATTCGCCGTGTGTTGCAGATTCTGACCCGTAGAACAAAAAATAATCCAATGCTGGTTGGTGAACCCGGAGTTGGTAAAACCGCTATTGCAGAAGGTTTAGCACACAGAATTGTTGATGGCGACGTGCCTGAAAACTTAAAAGATAAAATTGTTTTTTCTCTTGATATGGGAGCGCTTATTGCCGGTGCAAAATATAAAGGAGAGTTTGAAGAACGTTTAAAATCTGTTGTAAAAGAAGTTACAGCGGCAGAAGGTGACATCGTATTGTTTATTGATGAGATTCACACGCTTGTAGGCGCGGGTGGAGGAGAAGGCGCAATGGATGCGGCCAACATTTTGAAACCAGCTTTGGCTCGTGGAGAATTAAGAGCGATTGGAGCTACAACTTTAGATGAATATCAAAAATATTTTGAAAAAGATAAAGCTTTAGAGCGTCGTTTTCAAAAGGTTTTGGTTGATGAACCGGATACTGAAAGTGCGATTTCGATTTTGCGTGGAATTAAAGAAAAATACGAAACACATCATAAAGTTCAGATTAAAGATGAAGCGATTATAGCGGCTGTAGAACTTTCACAACGTTATATTACCAATCGTTTTTTACCGGATAAAGCGATCGATTTGATGGACGAAGCTGCGTCTAAATTGCGTATGGAAATTAATTCAAAACCAGAAGAACTGGATGTTTTGGATCGAAGAATCATGCAGTTGGAAATTGAAATTGAAGCCATTAAACGTGAAAAAGAAGAAAGTAAGCTTAAAATCCTGCACATGGATTTGGCTAATCTCAAAGAAGAACGGAATGAAATCTATACAAAATGGAAATCGGAAAAAGATGTTGTTGACGGAATTCAGGCTGTAAAATTAGAAATTGAAGATTTTAAATACGAAGCAGAACGCGCTGAACGTGACGGAGATTACGGAAAAGTAGCTGAAATTCGTTATGGAAAAATAAAAGAAGCACAGGAACGCCTTGATGTTTTATTGAAACAATTGCAGGAATATCAATCTGGAAATTCATTAATTAAAGAAGAAGTTACCCGTGAGGATATCGCCGAAGTGGTGGCAAAATGGACCGGAATTCCGGTAATGAAAATGCTTCAGACAGAAAGAGAAAAACTGCTTCATCTGGAAGAAGAATTGCACAGAAGAGTGGTTGGTCAGGAAGAAGCGATTGAAGCCGTGAGTGACGCTGTTCGCAGAAGCCGCGCCGGATTGCAAGATATGAAAAAACCAGTTGGAACGTTCTTGTTTTTAGGAACAACGGGAGTAGGTAAAACCGAGTTAGCAAAAGCATTGGCAGAATATCTTTTTGATGATGAAAATGCCATGACGCGTATCGATATGAGTGAATATCAGGAACGCCACAGTGTGAGCCGTTTAGTTGGTGCGCCTCCGGGATATGTAGGGTATGATGAAGGCGGACAATTGACAGAAGCCGTGCGTAGAAAACCATATTCTGTTATTTTATTAGATGAGATTGAAAAAGCGCATCCGGATACTTTCAACATTTTATTGCAGGTTCTCGATGAAGGCCGATTAACTGATAACAAAGGTCGTCTGGCTGATTTTAAAAACACGATTATCATCATGACATCCAACATGGGAAGTCAGATTATACAAGAGAAATTTGAAAATCTGAAAGGAAGTGTTGAAGCCGCAACCGAAGCTGCAAAAGTGGAAGTTTTAGGATTGTTGAAACAAACTGTTCGTCCGGAATTTATAAATCGTATTGACGAAATCGTAATGTTTACGCCATTAACAGTTGATAATATTTCGAGAATTGTGAGTTTACAGCTGAAAAGTGTTAGCAAAATGCTGGCATTACAAGGCATTACAATGGATGCAACTCCAGAAGGAATCAAATATCTTTCAGATAAAGGTTATGATCCTGAATTTGGTGCAAGACCTGTAAAACGAGTAATTCAAAGAGAAGTATTAAATCAATTGTCCAAAGAAATCCTGGCAGGAAATATTACAACCGACAGCATTATTTTGATCGATGCTTTTGATGGGAAACTGGTTTTTAGAAATCAGACAGAAACTGTAAAATAATATTTTGATTTTATATTTTTTTGAGAAGAAACACCAGCAGAAATGTTGGTGTTTTTTATTTCAATAAATCAATAATCCGTGAATAATGAAACTTTTCTTTATATTGATATAAAAATAATTCTTTTTTAAGTTCAGATCTTTACATAAACAATTAAACAAATATTAAAATTTTAATTTAAACTAAAGTATTATGAATAACTTATTTAGAGGATTATTGGCAGGTTACGGTGCAAAAAAACTAGGAGGCGGATGCTTCGGAACTATTTTTGTTTTTATAATTATTTGGGTTCTTTTGGGACAATGTAGTCACTAAATAAGAATAAATTAAACCAAAAGTGTTAGATTCGCAGAAGTAAAATACTGAAAAATGTCTTCTTTGAATTACGATTTCAAATAAGGCACAGATAATAAAAATAAGAACAGAATGGCATCAGGTTTTTTCGTACTATTAGATGATATAGCAGCAATCATGGATGATGTTGCAGTAATGAGTAAAGTGGCAGCAAAAAAAACTGCCGGTATTCTTGGCGACGATTTAGCTGTAAATGCCGAAAAAGCTTCAGGATTTGCTTCATCAAGAGAACTTCCGGTACTTTGGGCCATTAGTAAAGGTTCACTTCTGAATAAAATTATCATTTTGCCAATCGCATTTTTATTAAGTGCATTTTTACCTGTTGCAATTATTGTTATTCTGGTTCTTGGCGGGCTATTTTTAGCTTATGAAGGAGCCGAAAAAATCTACGAATTCATTTTTCCGCACGAACATGAAGAATCTGAAGGAATAACGGAAGAAGTTTTAACCGAAGAAGAAATTTTAGCTGCAGAAAAAGGCAAAATAAAATCAGCAATTGTGACTGATTTTATATTATCTGTAGAAATTGTAATTATCGCTTTGAGTACGGTAGTTGAAGAGCCTTTAATTCAGCAAATCGTTGTAACATCAATAATTGCATTAATTGCCACTATTGGCGTTTATGGTATTGTCGCTCTTATTGTGAGAATGGATGAAGCTGGTTATAAGCTTATTAAATTTAGTAAAAGAGAAAAAAGCATATCAAAATTTATTGGTAATATTTTGGTAAAAGCCCTTCCATTAATTATAAAAAGTTTAACCGTAATTGGTACAATCGCTTTAATTTTAGTGGCCGGAGGTATCTTCGTACATTATATTCCATTTTTTCACCATGTAGTACCTACAATTAAATTACCTTCAATTATAAAGGAATTTGTAATTGGTCTGGTTTTGGGACTAGTAGTTTTAGGAATTGTAAATCTTATTAAAAAGATACTTCCAAAGAAAAAAGTGGCAAAATAATTGATATTGTAAAGTGTTGGTCTATTGCTGATTACTGTAAGATGTTGAATTTTAACAATTTTTTCAAGCAACCAAACCAACTTATTAGTATCTATGTAAAAAATAAGAATAAACAAATACCACTATGAAAAATTTCAAATTACAATCAATTGCACTAATAGTTTTCTTTGTGACTATATTGGCTTCATGCAGCAGTGATAACGATACGCCGGAAGAGCCGAAATTCATCTACAAAAGCGCTTTTGCAACTGCTATAGATGGTCCTGCTACAGGAAAAGTAGGTCAGGAACTTGCCTATACAATCTCATATATATCAGAGAATGGTTGCGGAGAATTCTCCGAATTTTCTGATATAGATTATAAAAAAGAACCAGGTTATTTAATTCAGGTAGAATATCCAATAACGACTTGTGGTCAAAATACTCCTGAAACAAAGAGATTTGTATATAAAATAACGACACCTGCAGCAGGAACTTACTATTTGAGAATTGCTAAATCTGAAACAGAATATATTGTTAAGGAAGTAGTTATTACAAATAAATAAAATAAAACTTTTTAAATTATAGAAACGCTTTGTAAATATTTGCAAAGCGTTTTTTTTGTTTAGAAGCAGAAAAATCACGTCATATAAAACCATTAGTCCCGCTATCCGCTATATCTTTTCCTTGTTAAAGAAACAAGAAAAAGGATATCGCTGCTATCGGGGCTAGGATAGAGATTTAGTTTTCATAAGACCATCTTAACTCACTTTGTCATTCCTCTAAAAATTACTATTTTTGCACTTCTAAATTTTATGACATGCCGAAAAGAAAATATAAAATTGCCGTTGTTCAGTTAAATCTTAACGACGTAGCCGAAAATAATCTAAAAAAATGTATCAGCTGGGTAAGAGATGCTGCCAATAAAGGGGCAGAAGTAATCTTATTACCAGAATTATATAGCAGCCATTATTTTTGCCAAAGCGAAGATGTAGACAACTTTGCATTAGCAGAACCACTTTACAGTACTTCATTTATTGCTTTTAGCGAATTGGCAAAAGAATTAGGAGTTGTAATTATTGTTCCTTTCTTCGAAAAAAGAATGGCTGGAATTTACCACAATAGTGCTTACATTATTGATACAGATGGAACAGAAGCCGGATTATACCGTAAAATGCATATTCCGGACGATCCTCATTTCTATGAAAAATTCTATTTTACTCCGGGTGATTTAGGTTTTCAGGCGATTGAAACTAAAAAAGGAACAGTGGGAACATTAATCTGCTGGGATCAATGGTACCCGGAAGCAGCTCGTATTACCGCTTTAAAAGGTGCCGAAGTTTTGTTTTACCCAACAGCAATTGGATGGCATCCAAAAGAAAAAGAGCAATACGGAGAAAATCAATACGGAGCCTGGATGAACGTTATGAAAGGTCACGCTGTTGCAAACGGAGTTTTTGTAGCTGCTGCAAATAGAATTGGTTTAGAACAATATATTGATGGAACTGATGGAATTCAGTTTTGGGGAGCATCGTTTATTGCGGGTCCTCAAGGCGAGATTTTAGCTCAGGCATCTCACGATAAAGAAGAAATTCTAATTGCCGAAGTAGACTTAGACCTACAGGAAAATGTACGTCAGAACTGGCCATTTTTCAGAGACAGAAGAATTGATGCTTTTGGAGATATTACAAAAAGAGCGATTGATAAATAATCAGTTTATCTACATTATAAAAAAAGGACAGAGCGTAAACTTTGTCCTTTTTTTAGTCCTTCATTTTATTAAAGCAAAAAAATCCGCTTCAGAATTTCTGAAGCGGATTTTTTAAATATATATAATAAGATTATTTCACTTTAAAAGTTACTCTTCTTACGATTTGACGTGCTTCTTTAGAACTTTTGTTCACAGAAGTATCTTCACCGTTAGCAATTACATTCAGTCTTGAAGCATCAATTCCAGCGTTTATTGCTACGTTTTTCACAGCTTCAGCTCTTTTTCTTGATAATTCAGTATTGTAAGCTGAAGTTCCTATTTCATCAGAATATCCAATAATATCGGCAGATTTACCTGGATTGTTTTTCAAATATTTCACTAAGAAATCAACACCTGATAAAGAAGCATTTGTTGGTTTAGAAGAGTTAAAATCAAAGTATACATTTACATATCCTCCGTTAATCAATTCTTCAACAGTACTGTTTGTTGCAGTTTGGCTTCCTTTTTGAACATAAGTTTTCTCTAAATAGCTTTCTAATTCATCCGGAACTCCATTTTGATTGTTGTCAATAGATTGTCCTTTTGTATTTACAGCAACTCCTGAAACAGTATTTGGTTCTAAGTCATATAAATCAGCAACTCCATCTTTGTCTGTATCAATAAGATTAGTTTCAATTGTAGTAACTCTGTCTTCTAATTTATTTAATCTTTCGTTTTCTTCAGAATACCAGTCAGCATGTTTTGTGTTTTTACCTAAATAGAAAGTCAAACCAACAGACGCATTTAATAAAACACCATCTAATGAACCAGTAGTTGTTGTACCCTGACCATCAAAGTTATGATTTTGTCTTCCGTTAACGATACCGGTAAGGTCTCCTGTTAAAGCAACTCTATTACTCAGTCTAATTTGTCCTGTTAAACCCGCGATTCCGTGAGCCATATAGTCTTTTCCATCAAAACCTTCATCTGAACTTAATTGAGAAACACCAAATCCACCATGAGCTAATAAACCAAAAGTGTTTGTCCAGGTTTCAAAGTTTAAAGCTCTACCAAGGTTAATAACCCCTTGTAAACTTGCTCTGTAATATTTGCTATCAAATTCCGGAGTATCATCTCTTTCCTGAAATTGATCGTATCCAACATCAAGTTTCAAACCAAATTTAGGGCTTAACATATATCGTACACCCAAATCTGCGTGAAACGGACTAACTGATTCAGTAGAATAACCGGGAGTAATTGCTCTTAGTGGTTTGTTTACACCACCATTTAGTTCGATAGACCATTTATTATAATCAGGTTTGTCAACAGTAGGCTGATTAGATGTTGTTGCCATATTTTGTGCACTTGCTGCAATTGATAGTAATAATAGCGATACGGAAGCTAATTTCTTTTTCATGATATCTTTAATTTAAATTTAATTTGTTGAGCTTTTTTAAACTCATGACAAACTTAGAGATAATGAAATCGAAACGTGTTGTATAGATTTGTTACACATTTTATATAATTTCCACCTTTTGGCTTATTTTTATGAGAATTTGTTAATGAAATGTAAATACGGAAGAAAACAAAAAAAAGGAACAAATATTATTTGTTCCTTTTTGCTATTTAAAAATGAAAAATTATTTCAAATCCGGTTGGAAAATTTTGATAGTTCCGTCACCTTCGCTGCTTACAACAAGCAAACTTCTTTTTGTTGGACTTTTAGAAGCAGGAATGAATAGAACTCCTTCTGGCGCATCACCCGTTTTTACAGTTTGCAAATATTGAGGAGCTGCAGGATTTGTTACATCATACGTCATAAAAGCATCAGATCTTTCTAGACCTACAAATAATATATTCTGATTTCCCATTTTTGCAACAACTACAGCTTCCGGTTCAGAACCTTTATCATCGCTGCGTTTGTCATCATAAGTTCCTAGTTCATTCGTTTTTTTGTCAACATCATTTTTGCTGTCATAAACGATTTTTCCAGTGTTTCCATTCCATATCGTAAAAGAACGCGCTCCAAAGGCAACCATTTCGTCAAGATCTCCATCTCCATCCGTATCGCCCATATCAGCCACAAGATTTAACCTTCCTAAATTAGTTTGTAATTTCAAATTAGCCGCATCAGGAAAAACAGTCGCATCTAATGTCATGTCTTTCATTCTTTTAATATCTGTATAAGCAGTATATTCTCTGGCATCACCTTCATTGGCAGTAACAAAATAAGGAACATTATTTGCAGAAAAGTGGCTAATAGCATCCGGCATAAACATACCTTTTACTTTCCATGGATTAAAAGCAACTTTATCATCCTTATCACTTACATCAATTGCATTATCAGCATTATTAAAATCTTTAAAACCTAAAGGATAAATCGCTGTAATGGTTTTTGAAGTTAAATCTACTTTTGCAACACCGTTATTTTCCTGCAAAGTTACCCAGGCAGTTTTAGAATCATCAGATATTGTTACATATTCAGGTTCAATATCCTGAGCAAAACTCTTTGCAGACTTCGAAATTCTGAAACCATCTTTTTGTAAAGTTGCAGCCTGACCGCTAAAAGAAGAGAAATCTAAAGTGGTAACCGCATAATTATTAGTTACTTCGATAATAGAAATTGTTCCGTTTGGATCTTGTAAATAGTCGGTGCTTGGTTCGCCTTCGTTAGCCGTCATAATATATTTTCCGTCTGGCGAAAAAGTAATCATATCCGGCAAAGCACCAACTGTAACTTGTTTGATTAAGCTATAATCAGTAGTATTGAAGACAACAACTTTTCCATTTCCCTGTTTGTTAACGGTAGATTCCAAGGCAACAGCTAATTTTCCATCAAACACAGAAACACTATTTGAAGCACCTTCATAAGCAGTTAAATCTATTTTACCAATTTTAGTTGGTTTTGTCGGATCAGAAATATCAATTACATCAATCTGATTGGTTCCGCTATTGTTTACAGTAAATAATCTTTTAGTTTTTTCATCATAAGCCGAAATTTCTGCTGCAGCTTCTCCGCCAATAGTTATAGAGCCAATTTCTTTAAAACTGGCAGGATTTTCATTCACAACAACTTCTGGTTCTGGTTCGTTGTTCGAATTATCATCATTATTACAACTTGCAAAAATGGTCATTAATGCTAATAATGAAAGACTTAATTTTTTCATATTATTTTAGTTTTTAGTTTCGCCAAAAGTAATTCCTGATTATGGAGCGTATATTAAGGCTTCATTATTTAATCTTTAACTTAATTTTTAGAAGATATTTTACATAAATACAGATCTGAGTGTTTTATCCTATTTTATAATCCTCACGAATGTTTATCTTTGTAGACTTTTAATTTAGAAACTTTTTATGACAGCAAATAATAGAAGATTTCCGGCAGAATGGGAGAAACAACAAGGAATTGTATTGTGTTTTCCACATAACGGAAACGATTGGCCGGGGAAATACGAAGCAGTTCAGTGGGCTTTTGTAGAGTTTATTAAAAAAGTAGCCACTTTTGAAACGGTTTTTTTGGTCGTAGCCGATGAAAAACTTAAAGAAAAAGTATCGGGTTTACTGGAAAGTGCTCGTGTAAATATTGCCAATGTTTCTTTTATTATTCATAAAACAAACAGAAGCTGGATGCGCGATTCTGGACCAATTATCGTAAAAAATGGTTCGAAAAGAGAAGCTTTAAATTTCAATTTTAATGGATGGGCAAAATATAAAAACTATCAATTAGATAAATTTGTTCCTTCTAAAGTGGCTGATTTTATTGATGTCCCGCTTACACAAGTAATGTACAAAGGAAAACCTGTCATTGTTGAAGGCGGTGCGATTGATGTAAACGGAAAAGGGACTTTATTAACATCAGAAGAATGTTTGATGCATCCAACGATTCAGGTTCGAAATCAAAATTTTACCAAAGAAGATTACGAAGCTGTTTTTAAAGAATATCTTGGCGTTACAAACGTAATTTGGCTTGGAGACGGAATAGAAGGAGATGATACGCACGGACATATCGACGATTTATGCCGATTCGTAAATGAAGATACCATTGTTACAATTGTAGAAACCGATAAAAACGACGCTAATTACAAACCATTACAGGATAATTTAAAACGCCTGCAAAATGCAAAATTAGAGGACGGAAAATCGCCAACAATTGTTGCGTTGCCAATGCCAAAACGAGTAGATTTTGAAGATTTAAGATTGCCGGCGAGTTATGCTAATTTCTTGATTCTGAACAATTGCGTTTTAGTACCGACATTTAATGACAGCAACGACCGCGTAGCTTTAAATATATTATCAGAATGTTTCCCGGACAGAGAAGTGATCGGAATTAGCTGTATCGATTTCATCTGGGGATTCGGAACATTGCATTGTTTGAGCCAGCAGATTCCGGCTTAATTGCCACTAAGGCACAAAGTCGCAAAGTTTTATTTTTAAATTTTTGCTTTAAACTTTGCGACTTCGAGCGATTAAAAAATATTGTAAGCATAAAAAAACCTTGGCGACAACCAAGGTTTTCATTTTTTATATTTCTTCAAATACTTTATCTGCTCTTCATGGTCTGATAAAAGGCGGCAATAATTGGCTGCAAACTTCTCCGAAACCAAGTCTTACTTCTGCATTCTCACAGAAACCTCTTATAATTACCGTGTCATTATCTTCGATAAATTTACGTTCGGTGCCATCTTTTAATTTTATCGGATTTTGACCTCCCCAGGTTAATTCCAACATAGAACCAAAACTATCTGGAGTTGGACCGGAAATTGTTCCTGAACCCATCATATCACCAGAATTTACACGACATCCGTTTGACGTATGATGCGCTAATTGCTGACTCATTGACCAGTATAAATATTTAAAATTTGATTTTGAAATTATAGTCTCTTCTGCATCTTCAGGTTTCAATGAAACTTCAAGATGAATATCAAAAGCTTTTTTTCCTTTAGTCTGTAAATAAGGAAGCGGTGAAGGATCTTGTTTTGGACCTTTAGTTCTAAAAGGTTCCAATGCATCCATAGTCACAATCCAGGGAGAGATTGACGTTGCAAAGTTTTTGGCTAAGAATGGTCCAAGAGGCACATATTCCCATTTTTGAATATCGCGCGCGCTCCAGTCATTCAATAAAACCATTCCGAAAATATAATCTTCAGCTTCGTATGTTGGGATATTTTCTCCCATTATATTGACATCGGTTGTAATAAAAGCCGTTTCCAATTCAAAATCTACCAAACGAGACGGACCAAATACAGGATATTTTTCGCCTGCTGGCAAAGTTTGTCCCATTGGTCTGTGAACCGGAATTCCCGAAGGAATGATAGTAGAACTTCTGCCGTGGTAACCAACCGGAATGTGTAACCAGTTTGGTAATAAAGCATTTTCAGGATCGCGAAACATTTTTCCAACGTTTGTTGCGTGTTCTTTACTTGAATAAAAATCGGTATAATCACCAATTAAAACCGGCAATTGCATCTCCACATCGTCGATTTTAAAAATCACAATATCGCGATCTTTTGTTGAATCTCGTAGTTGCGGATTGGTTTCGTCGAAAATTTCGGCGATACGATTTCGAACTAAACGCCATGTTTTTTTTCCGTCAGAAATAAAATCATTAAGCGTATCCTGCATGAACATATCATCGGTTAAATCTATTCCTTCAAAATAGTTTAATTGTTGTAAAGCCCCTAAATCTATAGCGTAATCGCCAATTCGAGTTCCTACTGTAACGACATTTTCTTTAGTAAGAAATACACCGAAAGGAATATTTTGAATAGGGAAGTCACTATTTTCCGGAACTTCTAACCATGATTTTCTTTTGGTATCGTTAGCGGTTATTGGCATGTGAATGTTAATTATTTGTTGAAAAATTCTATGTCAAATATATCATAATCTAACAGTTTCACAAACGTTTTTTTGTATTTTTGCAGGAAATTAACGAAAAACGAAAAAATGCAACGCGACGAACAAATTTTTGACCTTATACTAGAGGAACAAGACAGACAAATTCACGGATTAGAACTAATTGCTTCGGAGAATTTTGTAAGTGACGAAGTAATGGAAGCAGCTGGTTCTGTTTTAACAAATAAATATGCCGAAGGATATCCTGGCAAAAGATACTACGGCGGTTGCGAAGTAGTTGACGTTATTGAGCAAATTGCAATTGACAGAGCTAAGGAATTATTTGGTGCTGAATATGCAAACGTACAACCACACTCTGGTTCTCAGGCAAATACTGCAGTTTACCACGCTTGTTTAAATCCGGGTGATACTATTTTAGGTTTTGATTTATCTCACGGTGGTCACTTAACTCACGGTTCTCCGGTAAACTTTTCAGGTCGTTTATACCGTCCGGTTTTTTACGGTGTAGATGCTGAAACTGGTCGTTTAGATTATGATAAAATTCAGGAAATTGCAACTAAAGAACAGCCAAAATTAATCATCGCAGGAGCATCTGCTTATTCTCGTGATATGGATTTTGCACGTTTCAGAGAAATTGCTGACAGCGTAGGAGCAATCTTATTCGCTGATATTTCTCACCCTGCAGGTCTTATTGCAAAAGGATTGATGAATGACCCGATTCCACATTGTCATATCGTTTCTACAACAACACATAAAACTTTGCGTGGACCACGTGGGGGTTTGATTTTGATGGGGAAAGATTTTGAAAATCCACAAGGATTAAAAACTCCAAAGGGAGAAATCAGAATGATGTCGTCTTTATTAGATCTTGCAGTTTTCCCAGGAAATCAAGGCGGACCTTTAATGCACATTATCGCTGCAAAAGCTGTAGCTTTTGGTGAAGCATTAAAAGATGAGTTCTTTACTTACGCAATGCAATTACAAAAAAATGCAAATGCTATGGCAGATGCTTTTGTAAAAAGAGGATACAAAATCATTTCTGGCGGAACTGATAACCATATGATGCTTATTGACTTAAGAAATAAAAACATTTCTGGTAAAGAAGCTGAAAATGCATTGGTAAAAGCAGAAATTACAGTAAATAAAAACATGGTTCCGTTTGATGATAAATCACCATTTATCACGTCTGGAATTCGTGTAGGAACAGCTGCAATCACAACTCGTGGTTTGGTTGAAGAAGATATGGAAACTATCGTAGCTCTTATCGATAAAGTATTAGCTGATCACACAAATGAAGCGGTTATCGAAGAAGTAGCAAACGAAGTAAACGAAATGATGAGCGAAAGACCAATTTTCGTATACTAATATAGTTTCAGGTTTAAAGTTTCAAGTTTAAAGTTTTGTTACACGTAAAAAAACGTAAAACAAAACTTTAAACTTTTTTCATTCCTAAAAGAACGTGAAACCTGAAACCTGAAACAAATAAAACAAAAAAAGACATGGGCGTATTAAGATTACAATTACCAACAGACCCTAGATGGGTAAATATTGTAGAAAAAAATATTGAAGAAATCCTGACCGATCACGCTTGGTGCGAGCAAAAAGCAGCAACAAACGCGATAACCATTATCACCAATAACTCTGAACATCAGGATTTGGTTAAAGATTTATTGGCTTTAGCCAAAGAAGAAATCGATCATTTTGAGCAGGTTCACAATATTATTATCAAAAGGGGCTTAAAACTAGGACGCGAACGCAAAGACGATTATGTAAATGAATTGTATTTATATATGAAGAAAAGCGGCGACGGAAGCAGAGTTTCAGGTCTTGTTGAAAGATTATTATTCTCAGCCATGATTGAAGCCAGAAGCTGCGAACGTTTCAAAGTTTTATCAGAAAATATTCAGGACGAAGAATTAGCGGTTTTCTACAGAGAATTAATGGAAAGCGAAGCAGGACATTACACCACTTTCATCACCTACGCCAGAAAATACGGAGTAGGAATCGACGTAGAAAAACGCTGGAGAGAATGGCTTGCCTATGAAGAATCAATCATCACCAACTACGGAAAAGGAGAAACGATTCACGGGTAGGGTTTCAGTTTTCAGTCTCAGTTTTTTTAGTCTCAGTTTTTTCAGTCTCGGTTTTTCAGTCTCAGTCTCAGTTTTCACGTTTGTCACGTTGAGCGTAGTCGAAACGCGCGTTCAAATAAACACAAAGTTTAATAATCTAAAATCTAAAATCAACAATCTAAAATTGTATATTTGAGAGTAACGAAAATTTAAAACCATGAGAATAGAAACTGATTTGAAATTAGGATTTAAAGATGTAATGATTCGCCCTAAAAGATCAACACTTAAAAGCAGATCTGAAGTCTCTTTAGAACGAAATTTTAAATTTTTGCACAGCACCACAAATTGTACGGGAATTCCCATTATGGCTGCAAATATGGACACTGTTGGAACTTTTGAAATGGCAGAAGTTCTCGCCAAAGAAAAACTTTTTACGGCCATTCACAAACATTATTCCCCGGAAGAATGGAAAACTTTTCTCAATAAAGTTACACCTGATTTCTACGATTATATTGCGATAAGCACCGGAACAGGAAAAGAAGATTTTGCTAAAATAGGTCAGATAATAACTGAAAATCCCTTGCTGAAATTTATTTGTATAGACGTTGCAAATGGCTATTCAGAACATTTTGTCCAATTCCTGAAACAAACCAGAAAACAATATCCTGATAAAGTAATCATTGCCGGAAATGTAGTTACCGGCGAAATGGTCGAAGAACTTTTATTGGCTGGAGCCGATATTGTAAAAGTCGGAATTGGTCCGGGCTCAGTTTGTACCACACGTGTTAAAACAGGCGTCGGATATCCGCAGCTTTCGGCTATTATCGAATGTGCCGATGCGGCTCACGGTTTAGGCGGACACATTATCAGCGATGGCGGCTGCAGCACTCCGGGTGATGTTGCAAAAGCTTTTGGAGCAGGCTCTGATTTTGTAATGTTGGGCGGAATGTTAGCCGGACATGAAGAAAGCGGAGGAGAATTAATCGAAGTGAATGGAGAAAAATTCAAGCAATTTTACGGAATGAGTTCTACAACTGCAATGGACAAACATGTTGGCGGCGTTGCAGAATACAGAGCGAGTGAAGGCAAAACAGTTCAGGTTCCTTTTAAAGGAAAAGTAATTAATACAGTGTTGGATATTTTAGGTGGACTAAGAAGTACTTGTACATACGTTGGTGCTTCAAGATTAAAAGAACTCACAAAACGAACCACTTTTATAAGAGTAAGTGAACAGGAAAATCAAATTTTTACCAAATAAAAAAGCATTTTTAAATATAATATGATTAAAATTTCAGAAGCGAAAATAAACGATATTAAGCTAATTCAGAATATAGTACAGATAACATGGCCAATTACTTATGGAGAAATCCTGTCAAAAGAGCAATTGAGTTATATGCTGGATCTTTTTTATTCTACCGAAGCTTTAACGGAACAATACGATAAAAAAGAACAGTTATTTTACATGATTGATGAAGATGAAACAAACATTGGATTCATCGGAATTGAACATCATTATAAAGGAAAAACCGTAACTAAAATTCATAAAATTTATCTTTTACCGGAAACACAAGGAAAAGGAATTGGTAAAAAAGTGATTAACGAAATTGGAAAATTAGCTTTAGAAAACAATTCAACGATTTTATCTTTAAATGTAAACCGCTTTAATTCGGCTTTGGGATTTTATAAAAAAATAGGTTTTGAAGTTCTAGAAGAAGTGAATATTGAAATTGGAAAAGGCTATTTGATGGAAGATTATGTGATGGAGAAGAAAATTTTAAGTTAAACTCGAATTTCACGAATTTACACGAATTGGTTTGTGTAATTTTTTTAATTTCACAAACTAAGTTAAGCATTAGAATTAGTGTAAATTCGTGAAATTCGTGTTCTAACTCACAACCACATCATGTTTAAACAGCAATCCTTTCACTTCTTTTAAAGCAAACACCGCTTTTTTCAATTTGGTTTTTGATGGATCAATTGTATAATTATAACTTGTTTTAAAATCAGCTTTGTTGGCGATTGCTTTGTCAAATTCTGAGCGGTATAAATCGCAGTTGTCAAAAAGTACGCTTGTAAGGTCTGTAGCCATAAAATCAACCGCAATTAAACTGCAATTGGTAAACGTTGTTCCTTTTATTTTTAAAGTATAAAACTTCGAAAAATCAAGAATGCAATCGTAAAAATGAACTTCAAAAATAAGTTTATCGCACATTGCAAAATTCACTTCCTTAATTTCACAGCGATTAAAAGTAGCCGTTCTAAAAGCTACATAATTGATTTTGGCTTCACTAAAAATACAATCATTAAAAACACAATCGATAAAAGTAACGGCTAAAAAAGTACAGGCAGAAAAGTTACAATTATTAAAAACGCAACATTCAAAATCCTTAAAATTAAGATCATCCCGACCATAAATTACGGTTTCGTATTCTTTATCAAGAAAATATTCGGACTCTTTTTTCAATGCTGATTTTTGCTGATTATTTGAGACTGAAAAGATAATAATTACGGCAAGATATTGAAGGATTTTAAGTGCTGTATTTTTAATTTTCTACTAAAATGCTCTTTGAATTTATAAGAATGATTTTGTAAAACATTGAAAATAAGACTTATATTTACAATAAGGTTAATTATTGTTCCAAAAAATTAAGACTTTCAGATGGTAAAATTTTTAAAAAATAATGTCTTTCACAAAAAATATAAAATCTTCGGATTGCTGTTTTTTATTCAATTTGCCTTAATCGCTCAAAATGATTCTATTAGTCGGGAAATTTGTCCGCCTAAAACGATATTAGAAATCTTTAAAAAGAAAGATTCTGTTTATGTTGTTAAACCCGTTAAAAACAGCTTCTTTTTAATTATTCCGGCAATTGGTACACAACCGGCAACCGGCTTTTTCTTTGGTGCCGTGGCGCAATATACTTTCAAAGGAAAACAAAAATCCGATAAATATTCGATCGCGAATTTGGGAATAACCTATACCGTAAAAAATCAATGGCTGGTGAATGTCAAAAACAATATTTTATTAAAAAATAACAGAATATTTCTAAGCGGAGATTATCGGTTGTATCTTTTTTCACAGCCCAATTACGGACTCGGAACGAATATTATTCCGCCTAAGCGAAATCAGGATCCGGGATTTAGCATTGATTCTCTCGCGCAGCCAATGGATTATAATTATTTTAAATTTCACCAAACGGCTTCTTTCGAAGTAAAAAAGAATTTTTATGTTGGCGGCGGAATCAATATCGATTGGTATTCTAATATTTCTGATAAGGAACTGGATATCGAAAACCAAAAATTCACCTATCATTACGATTACAGCCAAAAATACGGATTTAATAATCTGGAATATTTTCTAACCGGCGTAAGTCTTAATTTGGTTTACGATTCGAGAGATAATCAGGTGAATGCAACGCATGGCTGGTTTGCGAATATTAATTACCGTTTTAATCCGGTGTTGTTTAATAATCAGCGTTATAGTAATGTTTTGTATACAGAGTACCGCAATTTTATTCCGCTTTCGCAGAAAAATGAACGTTATATTTTGGCAATTTGGACTTACGGACAATTTGTAACGAGAGGAAAAGTGCCGTATTTAAATTTACCCGCAATTGGCTGGGACCAGCGAAGCAGAAGCGGAGAAGGATATACGCAGGGATTATTTAGAGGCACAAATTTAGTTTATCTTTCCACAGAATTCCGGTTTCCAATAACGTGTAATCAAATGTTGAGCGGAACTGTTTTTACCAATTTCGTCACAACAAGTAATCCGGATACAAATACAAAACTTTTTAGCTCTGTTCAGCCCGCAGCGGGAATTGGATTGCGCATTTTAATTGATAAAGCTACCAGAACCAATCTAATTGCAGATTATTCCTGGGGAAATCAGTCCAAAGGATTTTATCTGAATGCGGGCGAGACGTTTTAAGAGGATTTAGTTCAAACATCGGGTGTATTTTTTTAAACACATAGAAACATAGAATTGTTGAACTTAAGAAAGACGTTTCACTTGCATTAACAAACATAGCTATGTGTGAGAAACGAGTTTCTTTCAATGCTCTATATAAGCAAAATAAAATCTATGTTTCTATGTGTTTAATTAAACTTTTCTAGAGTGAACAAAGGTTTACTTAATAATTTTAGTAACTTTAATAAAGAGTAAGTTCATTTTTTATCTATGAAAAATGCTTTCTTCACAATAAATTCATAATTCTAAATTATTCTGATTTATATTTTAAACTCAATTGCTATTTTTGTTAGAAATACATTTAGAATGAAACTACTAATAGTCGAAGACGAACCAAATCTACTCTCCATTTTACGCAAAGGTTTCGCTGAAAACAACAATGATGTCAGCGTGGCTCTTGATGGCAAAACGGCTTTGGAAATGATTCAGAATTACAACTTTGATGTAGTTATTTTAGATGTTATGCTTCCCGATATTAACGGAATCGAAATTTGCAGAAGATTACGTGCCGATAAAAATTTTGTTCCCATTTTGCTTTTAACTGCCCTTGGAACTTCAGAAAATATTGTAACCGGACTCAACGCCGGCGCCGATGATTATTTGGTTAAACCATTTAAATTTGGAGAACTCGACGCAAGAGTAAATGCATTAAACCGAAGAGCGCATCAGGAAACTGAAAAAACTGATTCGATAATAATTGGCGATTTAGAAATAAATAGTCAGGCAAAAACGGTAAAACGAGAAGGAGAATCGATTGTTTTAACAGCCAAAGAATTTAAATTATTGTATTATCTGGCCAAAAATACAGGCCGAATTGTATCCAGAGACCAGATTTTAGACAATGTCTGGGACATTAATTTTGATATGAACACCAATGTTGTGGATGTTTATATCAATTATTTAAGAAAAAAAATAGACAAACCTTACACAACCAAACTTATTCATACCATGAAAGGTTTGGGTTATGTTATACAGCCATAAAATGGATATAAGAAAAAAAATTACTTTTACTTATGTTGCCCTTTCCACTTTTAGTACATTATTATTATGCATAATAGTTTTTGTATTATTTCGCGAAAACAACAGATATCATTTCTTAAAAAGATTAGAAGACAGGGCAAAAATCGTGGCTTCGATTCATTTTCAGGACGATCCCGAAAAAATAAAATACTACAGCAATCTTAAAAAAAACGGACTGGAAGAACTTATTGAAGAAGAAGAATATGTTCTTAAAATAAACAGCGCCAATAGTTTTGATTACAATACCAAACTAAATTTACCCAACTCATTTTATGCTACAATTCTGGAAACCGGAAAAGACTATTTTGAAATTGACAGCAAATATTATTTAGGTCAGGTTTTCACCGAAAACAATCAGAAATATATTGTAATTGTGGGCGCACGGGATAGACGCGGAAAAACGACAACCATTTATATTGCCAAAATCTTAATTTTTGGCGGAATAGGATTTGTACTTTTGGCCTTCTTTTTAGGGCGTTTTCTGGCGAAACGAGTTATTAATCCCGTAGCGAGAATTACAAGAGAAGTAAACAGAATCAGTGCTTCAAATCTTCATAACAGATTGCCCGAAGTTAAAAATTCAGATGAGATTTCAGATCTTACACATACTTTTAATGATATGCTGGACAGATTAGAAACCTCTTTTGAAATTCAGGCCAATTTTATTAATAATGCTTCTCACGAACTAAAAACGCCAATTACAACAATTATTGCCGAATCTGAAATTATGCTTTTGAAAGAAAGAGAGGTTTCAGAATATATAGAATCATTGCAGAATATTTATGGTCAGGCTTCGAGATTAGGAAATCTAACCGAAAGTTTATTGAAACTAACCCAAACCGGTTACGACGGCAAAAAACAAGTTCTCGATATCGCCAGAATCGACGAATTATTGATGGATGTAAAATCAGATTTGGATAAAATTTATCCGGATAACCGCGTGAGTATCAAACTGAATTTTGCGCCAAAAGATTCTAATTTGTTTTTAATTCCGTGTAATAAGCCACTTCTGGAACTGGCAATGAACAATATCATTACAAACGGTGTAAAATATTCTGATAATAATGAGGTTTTTGTTACGCTTTCGGCTAATACAGAAGCGATTAAAATTTCGATTAACGATATCGGAATAGGGATTCCGCCGGAAGATATTCCGCATTTGTATGAACCTTTCTTCAGAGGAAAAATTGCGGCTAAATATATAGGTTACGGTTTAGGACTTCCTTTGGCATCAAAAATTATCCGAATGCACGATGGAGAAATCCAGGTGCAATCCGAACAAAATAAAGGTACAATCGTAACAATCGTCTTTAAAAAAGACATCAAAAAATCCAACATTAAAAATTCTAATGTTGAATCTTAGAAAATTCTAATTTTAGATTAAGATCCTTCTAATTTACAGCGTGTTATTTTGTATGTATAAACTAAACGATTATACATATGAAAAATTTCCTTATACCTACCACACTAGAACAAGATACGATCAGCGCTGTAAAATCGGCAATTAATCAGGCAAAAAATACCAATTGCGAGATTATATTAATGATGGTTTCTGATACGCCGGACACTTTTTCGGCTTCACAATTTTTACGTGAAATGAAAACCGGCCTAACTGCAAGTCAGGAAGAAGTTTTGGAAACCTGCCGTTATATCATTGGAAATACGAATAATTGCAAACTAAAAATACACAATCAATACGGACTTTCGGCACCTGTTTTTAAAGGAATTATTGAGGCTTTTGCCATTAAATTGGTAATCCTGACACATTCATACAAGCAGGAAACAAAACGTATTCATCAATATGCTGTAAAATTAGCCGGAAACCAAAAAGGCCCAATTTTGCATTTAGGAACAGAATCTCTTAAAGACGATTTTAGTAAAGCACTTTATATCGAAAATGCAAAAGCAAATATGCATGTAAAAGATGTTCAGCACTTTTTGAGCAAAAATTTCTCTTATGAAATTGTAAGCCAGACATCCAATTTTGATGACAATTACGAGCAATTTGCGCCTTATTTGTCTGAAGCTATTTCAAAATATGATATCGATTTATTGGTGGAAACCCGCAAAGGCGAAAAAATCAAATTCAAAAAAACAAAAAAAGAAAACAGCAGTGATAAACTCGGACTTCCTGTTTTATCGCTTTACGAAGAATTGGCTTAAAACCTGATTTTCAAAACAAATAAGTTAAATTTAAAACTCAAGATATGTTATTAAAGAAAAGAATTCCAATGAGGTACGTTCTCGGAAAAATTAAGGTGGAATTAGGTCTTGTAATGGCTTATACCATATTATTCGAAGTTTTCCATCACTATTTCATCAATATTTCCGTAGATATTCCAATCGCAATTCCAACAATGGTTGGTACTATTATATCCTTACTATTAGCTTTTAAGTCAAATCAGGCATATGACAGATGGTGGGAAGCGAGAATCATTTGGGGATCTATCGTAAATGAATCCAGAACGCTGATTAGACAAGTATTAACGTTCTATAAAGATCCAGATTTTTCGGTAGAAGCGAATGATTTCAAGGAAAATTTCACCAAAAGACAAATTGCATGGTGTTACAGTTTAGGGCAGGCTTTACGAAATAAAGACGCCATAAAACCCATTAAAAATTTCATTAGCGAAGAAGAACTTAACTTTGTAAAAAATCATCAGAATATTCCAAATGCGATCTTATTACTACACGCCAGAGATTTAAGAAACGCCCGAAAAGACAAGCGTTTCAATACCTATCAGCAAGTAGAAATTGATAATACCTTAACAAGATTGTGTGATGCAATGGGGAAATGTGAGCGAATTAAAAACACAATTTTTCCAACAACATACAGCATGTACATCAGGTTAACATTGTGTTTGTTCATTGTTTTATTGCCTTTCGGGTTAATCGATTTACTAAGCTGGTTTGCGATTCCGTTAATTACAATTATCGCAGGAACTTTCTTTTTGATCGAAAGAATGGCAATTCACCTGCAGGATCCTTTCGAAAACAGACCAACAGATACGCCTGTAACGGCTATTTCGAACGCAATTGAAAAGAATTTGATGCAGATGTTAAATGAATTTCAGGTCGAATTTGACATTATCAAAGAATTCGATCTTAAACCTGAGCCTAAAGCGCTTACCGGAAACGAGTACTTTGTTCTTTAATTTATATTAGTCTATTTAATTGTAAACCAGATGACGCTTTTGTGCGTTGTCTGGTTTTTTCATTTTCACATTTAAATTGGATTTTGGAATTTAAAAAATATTGGAATTTTAATTAGGAGCTAATCCCGCTATCCGTTACAATCTTTTATTTTTTTAAAGGAAAAAAATAAAAGGATTTCCACTTCTATCGGGGCTAGGGCACTCGTTTTCATTAGGGCTATTTGTCATTTCGACCGAAGGGAGACTCGAGCGATAGCGAACAGACGAAGTAAATCACATCCAGAGAGCAACGTACTGTATGTCCTTACCTTATGTGATTTCTCCTCCGTCGAAATGACAAACTGGTATCAAACCCGACAGGTTTTAAAAACCTGTCGGGTTTATCGCAATAATAAAAAAAAACTAAAACTACGTTTTAAGCAATTTCCCCAAAGTCTGTATCGAATGTCTTAATTCATTTGTCCACGGCAAACCAAAACTCAATCGCATACAATTCGAAAACTGATCCTGAAAAGAAAAAATCCTTCCCGGCGCGAAACTAATATTATGTTGCATCGCCAAATGATAAAAAGCCGCCGTATCAATTTTTTTATCTAATTCGATCCAAAGAAAAAATCCGCCCTGAGGCTGACTAACTTTTGTCCCTTCCGGAAAAGATTCCAGAACCGTATTGATATAATTATTACAATTCTGATTCAGAATCTGGCGAATCTTACGCAGGTGATTTTCATAACGCCCGTTTTTCAGGAAATCGCCCACAACTTCGTGCGTAATAGTAGGCGAGGAGAGCGTGTGATAAATTTTATTACGCAGAATTTGTTTTTTAAATTTCCCCGGAGAAACCCATCCGACGCGATAACCCGGCGCTAAAGTCTTAGAAACCGAACTGCAGCAAAGCACAATTCCGCTTTCATCATACGTTTTACAATTGGTTGGTCGGCTCGAGCCAAAATACAAATCACCGTGAATATCGTCTTCAATCAACGGAATATCGTAGAATTCCATCAGTTTCACAACCTCTTTTTTGTGTTCAACCGGCATCATACTTCCAGACGGATTGCTGAAATTACTCATCAACAGGCAAAGTTTTACCTTTTTCGTAGCAAGCGCCTTTTTCAAAGCTTCTAATTCTATTCCCGTAGTCATATTTGTGGGCAATTCCATAATATACAAACCCAGGGATTTAGCCAGTTGCAGAATTCCAAAATAGGCCGGACTTTCGGTAATAATAGTATCGCCGGGTTTTGTTAAAGTCATCAAACAATGCGAGATAGCACTCGTACAGCCTGGCGTTGTAATGATATCATTTTCGGTCAAAGTACCGCCCCACGTAAAAGACCAGCGTGCAATTTCTTTCCTCAAATTCAGATTTCCCTGCACCTCTTCATAACTCGTTCCGCTGTTTGGGAGTTGGCGTGTCGCCTGAATAATTCCCTTATTTAATTTCGCAATAGGCAAAAGTTCATTCGACGGAAAACCCAGAGAAAGCATCGTAATGTTTTTATCCGTCATATTGCGATAAACCTGATCAATTAAATCTTCGCGATCAATATTCAAAGACTTTAAAACCGGACTGCTTGGCGTAGGTTCCGCAATAATTCTGGCAGAAGTATTACTCACATAATAGCCTGATTGCGGTCGCGCTTCAATCAAAGATCTGCTTTCGACTTCATAATACGCCTTACTCACCGTGCTCATGCTGTAACCCGTTTCGGCACAAACTTCACGAATAGAAGGCAGTTTATCGCCAACGTTTAAAACGCCCGATTTGATTTGCTTTTCGATTCGGTCGGCAAATTGCAGGTATAAGTAATTAGAATTTCCCATAAATAAAAACTGTTATGGTGCAATTTACAAAAACTGTATCTGTATTGCTTGTTTATTTTTATGAAATTTGTTTCAGAATTAAACCAAACCAAAAACTATAACTTGTGAAAACAACAAAATACTACATCGCAGCCATAACCGCATACACCATTTGGGGATTCTTTAGTCTTGTGCTAAAACCAATTCACGAATATGCCTCTTTGGATATTCTATTCTTTCGTGTTTTTAGCTGTAGTATTTTAATGTTACTGATTTCATTTGCTTTCAAAAGAAAAAAAGTAAAAGAAACAATCGAAATCTTCAAAGCATTACCAAAATCAGAAAAAAGAAAAGCACTTTTACTAAACATTGGCGGAAGCGTTTTTTTAATGCTAAACTGGTTCACCTTTATTTATGTCATGAACCATGTGAGCGTAAAAGCGACATCGCTTGCTTATTTGGTTTGCCCAATCTTAACCACTTTACTGGCGTATTTTCTTCTGCATGAAAAACTAAGCAAAACACAATGGATTTCTGTCGGATTAAGTATTTCAGGCTGTTTACTTTTGTCGTATGCCGATATAATGGATATGTTTTTCAGCATTATTATTGGTCTTACTTACGCTTGTTATTTAGTAAGCCAGCGTGTCAATAAAGGTTTTGACAAATTTATAATCCTGACATTTCATATTACATTGGCGGCGTTGATTTTACTGCCTTTTTATCCCGCATACAGCGGTCCGGTTCCAACAGAATTTAAGTTTTATTTCTGTATCGAAACCATTGCCATTTTGTTTACGATTTTCCCGTTGTTCCTTAATTTATATGCACTTTCAGGAATTAATTCATCAACAGTTGGAATGTTGTTAAACATCAACCCAATGATTGCCTTTGCATTAGCGACTTTTGTTTATCACGAAAACATAACCGTATTACAAATCACTGCTTACAGCATTATTTTTATAGCCGTAATTGTGTTTAACTCGCATCACCTTTTTGCATTAAAACAAAGATATACACCGGCTTCAAAAAATATTTAAAGTTTCGCCACAAACCTCACGGACCTGAAAACTCCAAATTGACATAGTCAGATTTCAAATGAAATTTGATGAACATTCGTGAAGTTGTGGCTGGTTTTTTTAATTAATTTAAAATACAAGAAGTTACTAAAATTTTCCGCCACGAATTCACGAATTAACTTTATAAAAATTCGTGAATTCTTGGCGATTATTTTTACAGATCATAAAATTACCAGAATCTTAACAGGATATTTAAACAGGAATGAGTATTTTTCATTTCTGTTTTTTTATGCAATATTGCATGTGAAAAATGTTGCCACGAATTTCACAAATTAGCACGAATCAAAATTTAATTGCTTAATTTTTTTAAAATTTCAGTATAAAAAAATTAGCGAAAATTTGTGCAATTGTGGTAAAAAAATCATGCAATAAATCATATTAAAAAATGTAACTACGAATCAAAATTTCAGCATAAAAAAATTAGCGAAAATTAGTGGAATTCGTGGCAAACAAAAAAACAATAACCAGATTCAAAATCTTATGAAAACTAGAAAATTACAAGCCTTCATTCCCTTATTTTATTTAGTGTGGTCAGACGATCTTTTAACCCAAAAAGAATTTTGGACGATTCAGCAATTTATAAATAATTTAACCTGGCTTTCGCCCGAAGAAAAACAACAGCTGCTTTCTAAATTAGACATTACAAATCCGCCATCGCGAAATGAATTGTCACAATGGAAACAAGATATAGAAAAAAGTATAAAAGATAAATCATCCATAAAATCAATTTTCGATATTGCCGAAGCACTTTCAGAAGAAGATGTAGATATTTCAACATTAAAACCTGATTTTTTAAAACTCGAAAATGATTTAGGCGTTTTAGGCGAAGAAGTAATTCAGAACTTTAAAACAAAAGCCGATTCTTTTACGGCAACTTCTCAAACGACTTCTAATTTTGATATTCAGAAAATAACCGAACTTTTAGACGGAAAAGAAGCCGCAATTATCAAAAAAGTAAAATCAGTTATTTCGAGACCTGAATTTGCTTATGAAACTTCAACAGATATCAATGTGTATCGCCAAACCGTTTACAATTGGTGTAAAATTTTAGCCGAAGAAAATCTCGGAAATATGGCATATCCAAAACAATATGGAGGAGGAGAAAACATAGCCGATTATTTTGCGATAATGGAAACATTGAGTTACCACGATTTGAGTTTGGTGATAAAATTTGGTGTTCAGTTTGGGTTGTGGGGAATGAGCGTTCAGTCTTTAGGAACCGATAAGCACTACGCTAAATACCTGAAAGACATTGGTTCACTAAAAATTCCGGGTTGTTTTGCGATGACAGAAACGCATCACGGATCAAACGTTAAAGGTTTGGAAACAACGGCGACTTACAATCATAACGATCAAACGTTTACGATTCATACGCCCCATAAAAATGCTCAAAAAGAATATATTGGAAATGCAGCTGTTCACGGTCAAATGGCGACTGTGTTTGCGAAATTAATTATTGACGATCACGATTACGGAGTAAATGCTTTTGTCGTGCCGTTGCGCGATACAAACGGAAATACGTTAAACGGAGTTACAATTGGCGATTGCGGACACAAAATGGGATTAAACGGCGTGGATAACGGAACAATTTCGTTTGATAATGTCGTGATTCCGAAAGAAAATATGCTCGATCGTTTTGCGTCCGTAAATGATAAAGGCGAATTCGAAAGCCCGATTCCGAGTGATAACAGACGTTTTTTTACGATGTTAGGAACTTTGGTTGGCGGTCGAATCGGGATTCCGCGTTCGGCATTGGCTGCAGCCAAATCAGGATTGACAATCGCGATTCGATATAGCGATCAACGCCGCCAATTTGGACCTGAAGGCGGATCAGAAGTTCCAATTTTGAATTACAGAATGCACCAACGTAGATTGCTTCCGCATTTAGCGAAAACTTACGCAGTTCATTTTGCCTTGCAATATCTTACGAATCGTTTTTTAAACAGAACTGAAGATCAAATGCAGGAAATTGAAGCACTTGCGGCCGGAATGAAATCCTATTCGACCTGGAGCACAAGAGATATTCTACAGGAATGTCGTGAAGCAATTGGCGGAAAAGGATATTTATCTGAAAACAGAATCGATGCTTTAAAAAACGACACCGAAATTTACACGACTTTCGAAGGTGATAATACGGTTTTAATGCAATTGGTAGCCAAAAATCGTTTATCAGAATTTAGAAAAGCTTTTGGTGAAATGGGATCTTTGGGAATCATCAATTATGTTTATGAAAATGCAAAAGTGGCCATTTCTGAGAAAAACCCAATCGCAACGAGAAGAACAGATGATGAACATTTGTTGGATTCGGAATTCCATTTGCAGGCTTTTATTCACAGAGAAAAAACAATTCTGGCTTCTGCAGCGCGACGTATTAAAAAGTTAGTTGATGGCGGTTTAGAAGCTTACGATGCTTTTAATGTTGTTCAGCATCAAATGATTGACGTGGCTCAGGCGTATCTGGAAAGGATTGTTTTAGAACAGTTTCAGGAAGCAATTAAAACCGTTGAAGACATAAATTCAAAAGAAATTTTGACCAAATTGTATCAATTATATGCGCTTTCGCAGATAGAAAAAAACAAAGGCTGGTACCTTGAAGATGGTTATATGGAAGCTGTTAAAACGAAAGCAATTCGTAAAATGGTAAATCAGCTTTGCTGGGATATTCGCCCGGATGCTGTTGCGTTAGTAAATGCTTTTGATATTCCGGAAAGTTGTTTAGCGGCTCCGATTGCTGTTAAATGAGAATAAAGAAAATAGAATAAAGAGAATAGAATAAAGAGAATAGACTTTTTATGCGCTTTGTCAAAGTTTTAAACTTTGACAAAGTTTTTTTTTGATATTTCCTGCGGTTACTTTTTATAGCAAAGTAATTTTGTAATAGTTTTATTTATATCAAAAAATACAAATCAACTTTTAAATCATCGTTTTATTAAAATAACTTGCTTTCTCAAAATCTTTGATATTGATTGATATCACTGGGACTTCAGGAAGAATTTCGTTCAGTTTTGTGACAATGGCTTTCGATAATCTGGCTTTTTGATCTGTATTTCGACCTTCCATAATATATCCGAAGACATGAATAAAATCATTTAGAGTATTTCCATTATTATAATAAGTAAAAGGATTGATGCGGACTTTTACTTCGGAAGCAATAAATAAGTCACTAGACATTGCAGCATCAAAAACTTCCTGCATAATGTCATCTGCAGATGTTAAGCGAATTACATTTTCAGAACAATCAATAACAAAGTGTGGCATGTTGAAATAGTTTATATGATGAGGAATTCAGTTCAAACAAAGCTACGAAAACATTATTTTGATTTGTTTTAAAACATGTTTTATAATATGATTTGTTCAATTTTTTTGTTACTAAATTCAAAATTTGCGACTTACTAAATATTGCATTTTTATTTCTACACTTTCTTATATTTGTAAGTCTCATTATATCTTAATTAGTTTGAAAAATTATCTGTTTTTTTGTCTGTTCGTTCTTTTAGGAAGTCCTGTTTATTCATCGGATAGTACAGATACTATTTTGAAAAAACTAAACGACGCACTCAAAAACAAACAGCGATATGTGGAGTTAAAAGAAGAACGTATTTTGAACTTCAAAAAGATCAAATCGGCTGATTTAACGAAAGAACAGGAATACAATTACAACAAAACCTTATATTCAGAATATCAGAAATTCAATTCTGATTCGGCTATTTTTTATGTAAAAAAGAACCTTAAAATTGCTGATGAACTTCAGAATAAACAACTATCAGATTTAGCAAACATCCAATTGGTAACGCTTTATTCTTCTTCGGGAAAATACCGTGAATCAGAAGCCATTTTAAAAAGCATCAACAAAAAAGAATTATCAAAAACCTTACTTCCGACATATTATGTGGCGTATCGAGAATTTTTTGAACATTATGCGGCAAATAGTTATGACATAAAATACATTCAGCAGATACGAAAATACCGTGATTCTCTTTTGATGGTTTTAGATCGAAATACGCTAAACTATCAAATCAATAAAATTCAGCAGGGAATGTCGCAGCAAAAAATCCGGACTGCCGAAAAGCAATTATTGGATTTACTGAAAAATACCAAAGAAGATAATCCGCAATATGCGATGATTACCTATCTTTTGGGAAGTATTTACGAGCGAACACATCAACTAGAATTAAGAAAAAAATATTATGCGCTTTCGGCAACCGCAGATATCAAAAATGCCAATAAAGACAATGCTTCGCTTCAGGAACTGGCTTTGGTTTTTTATGAAGTTGGCGATGTCGATATGGCCTATAAACTCACACAATCGGCAATTGAAGATGCGCTGTATTGCAACGTACAATTTCGTACGCTTTTAATGTCAGAAGTATATTCGATCATCAATACGGTTTATTTGGAAAAAGAAGCAAAGCGAAAAACCGAGCTTCAATTGTATCTTTTATGCATTAGTTTGCTTTCTTTATTTTTGATTGTAGCCGTTATTTATGTCTACAAACAGATGAAAAAAGTCTCCAGAATTCGGGGAGAATTATACGAAACAAGTCAAAAATTAGCCGAATTAAACAAAGATATTACCGAAACCAATAATCAGTTGCAGGAGCGTAATTCGCAATTATCTGAATCCAATCACGTTAAGGAAGAATATATTGCGCATTTTTTCAATCTGTGTTCTGCTTACATCAATAAATTAGAGAACTATCGCATTATCTTAAACAAAAAAGCAACGGCAAAACAGTTTGACGAAATTTATAAAATGCTCAAATCAACCACTTTGGTAGATAATGAATTGGAAGAATTGTATAAAAACTTTGATATTATCTTTTTGAATTTATATCCAACATTCGTAAAAGACTTCAACGATTTACTTATTAAAGAAGAACAAATCGTACTGAAACAAGGAGAATTGCTCAATACAGAGCTTCGTATTTTCGCCTTAATCCGACTTGGAATTACAGACAGCGTAAAAATTGCAGCCTTTCTTCGTTACTCTTTAAGCACGATTTATAACTATAGAACCAGAGCTCGAAATAAAGCCGCAGTTTCGCGAAATGATTTGGAAGAAATGGTCATGAAAATAGGTTTAATTTCGTTGAAAATGTAACGATTTATTTTAAAATCACTACTTTTTTTATCCTTTAAAAAATATTAAGTATTTAATAATCAATTATTTAATTTTTTATTTTACTACTTTTTTTCGTTTAAAAATCTCATGCATACTATAACGTTTTAGCTTTACAATATTATTATAAGGTACTTTTGACCACTAACTATCTTATATATAATTTAATGCTTAAATAAAATTATAGTTATGTTTAAAAACGTTAAAACAATTGTTGTTCTACTTTTGTTGACTTCGGTTGGGATCAATGCCCAAAACAAAGTTCCGGTTTATCTTGATGATACAAAGTCGATTGACGAACGTGTTGCTGACGCGCTCTCCAAAATGACCACCGACGAAAAAATTGCCATGATTCATGCACAATCTAAATTCAGTTCGCCGGGCGTACAGCGTTTGGGAATTCCGGAAAACTGGATGACTGATGGACCACACGGAATTCGTACCGAAGTGAAATGGGACGAATGGGATCAGGCTGGCTGGACAAACGATTCCTGTATTGCTTTTCCGGCATTGACCGCACTTTCTGCAACCTGGAACAAAGAGTTGGCTTCTTTATATGGAAAATCTATTGGTGAAGAAGCACGTTACCGTAATAAAAATGTATTATTAGGACCCGGAGTTAATATCTACAGAACGCCATTAAACGGTCGTAATTTCGAATATATGGGAGAAGACCCATTCTTAACTTCAAAAATGGTTGTTCCTTATATTAAAGGAGTGCAGTCAAACGGCGTTGCGGCTTGTGTAAAGCATTTTGCCTTAAACAATCAGGAAACCAATCGTAATACGGTAAACGTAATTGTTGATGATCGTGCTTTGTACGAAATTTATTTACCTGCATTTAAAGCTGCTGTGCAAGAAGGTGATGCGTGGGCAATTATGGGTTCTTACAACAAATATAAAGGACAGCAATGTTGCCATAATGAGTTTTTGTTAAACGATATTCTTCGTGGAGAATGGGGTTTCAAAGGTGTTGTAGTCTCAGATTGGGGCGGAGTTCATGATACCAAACAAGCCATTCATAATGGTTTGGATATGGAATTTGGTTCCTGGACAAACGGACTTTCATGGGGAACAAGTAATGCGTATGACAACTATTATTTGGCAAAACCATACTCAGAAATGATTAAAAAAGGCGAAGTTGGAACGAAAGAATTAGACGAAAAAGTACGTCGTATTTTACGTTTGTCTTTCTTAACAACTATGAATAAAAACAGGCCTTTTGGATCTTTTGGTACAGAAGAACACGCAAAAGCAGGTTTGAAAATTGCAGAAGAAGGAATTGTATTGCTTCAAAACAACAATAATATATTGCCGATCAATCTTTCTAAAACTAAAAAAATAGCGGTTATTGGTGAAAATGCCATCAAAATGATGACCGTTGGTGGAGGAAGTTCTTCATTGAAAGCAAGATACGAAATTACGCCGCTTGAAGGTTTAAAGAAAAGAATTGGCAATCAGGCTGAAATTGTGTACGCTCGCGGTTATGTTGGAGACCCGACAAGTAATTACAACGGCGTTGTGGCAAAAGTTAGTTTAGAAGAAAAACGTTCTCCGGCAGAATTAACGGCAGAAGCTTTAAAAGTGGCCAAAGATGCTGATATTGTGCTGTTTATTGGAGGTTTGAACAAAGCCCCAAATCAGGATGATGAAGGACACGATCGTAAAGGATTGGAACTTTCTTATGGTCAGGATAAATTAATAAGTGAATTGGCGAAAGTCAATAAAAATATAGTGTTTGTAAATATTTCAGGAAATGCTGTGGCAATGCCGTGGGTAAAAGAAGTTCCGGGAATTGTACAAGGCTGGTTTTTAGGTACAGAAGCAGGAAATGCTTTAGCAGCGGTTTTAGTTGGAGACGTGAATCCGTCAGGGAAATTGACTTTTACTTTTCCTGTAAAATTATCTGATAACGGAGCGCATGCTTTAGGAGAATTTCCTGGTGGAGAAGACGTAACATACAAAGAAAGCATTTTTGTAGGCTACCGTTGGGCAGACAAACAAAAAGCAAAACCATTGTTCTCTTTTGGACACGGTTTAAGCTATACCACTTTTGAATACGGAAAAGTGACAGCTGACAAAAAACAAATGTCGGCTGGAGATCAGATTACATTTTCTGTGAAAGTAAAAAATACCGGAAACAGAGAAGGTTCAGAAATTGTTCAGTTGTATATCAGTGATTTAAAATCTTCATTAGTACGTCCGATTAAGGAATTAAAAGGATTTGATAAAATTTCGCTTAAAGCGGGAGAAGAAAAAACAGTAACCTTTACAATTGATAAAACAGCTTTGAGCTTTTTTGATGATAAAAAACACGACTGGGTTGCAGAACCGGGCGCTTTTGAAGCAATCGTTGGCGCATCTTCAACAGATATAAAATCTAAAGTGAGTTTTTCACTTCAATAGTTTCATTATTTCTAAATTGGTTGGTTGTAAAGCTGCAATGTAAAAAGTTGCAGCTTTGCTTTTGGTGAAAAAGTTAAATGTTAGGTGTTAGATGTTTTCATTTTTGGAGAAAAACTTTACTTTTAAATTTAAAGAATATGAAAAAAAATGTAATTGGCGCAATAGTTTTATTTTTAGCGCAAAACCTTTCGGCGCAAAGCCTGAACAAAATGCAATGGTTTAATGAACCTGAAAAATGGGAAGTTAAAAACAATGCTTTGATTATGAATGTTACGGCAAACAGCGATTATTGGCGTATTTCGCATTATGGTTTTACTGTTGATGACGCACCTTTTTATTATGCCACTTATGGAGGCGAATTTGAAGCCAAAGTAAAATTAACCGGAAATTATATTGCCCGTTTTGACCAAATGGGATTAATGCTTCGAATTGATGAGAAAAACTACATCAAAACCGGAGTTGAATTTGTCGATGGAAAATTCAATATCAGCACGGTTGTAACACACGATAAAAGCGATTGGAGCGTGACAACTTTAGAAAAAGCACCACCATTTGTATGGATGAAAGTAGTGAGAAGATTAGATGCCGTTGAAGTATTTTATTCTTTTGATGATAAAAATTATATCCTGGCCAGAAATGCGCCTTTACAAGACAACACGCCGGTTATGGTTGGTTTGATGGCTGCTTCGCCAGATGGAAAAGGTTTTGAAGCTAAATTCGAAAACTTCAAGGTAACACATTTACCGGATCAACGCAGATTGGAATGGCTGAAGAACCATCAATAAGTAAATTCCAAAAATCTAAAATCTAAAATCTGCAATCTAAAATAAACAATTTATGAGTTCTATTTCTACTGATATTCAACCAAAAAAACATTATGAAATTCTTGACGGTTTACGTGGAGTTGCAGCAATATTAGTTGTTGCATTTCACATTTTTGAAGCTTTTAGCGGCGGAAATCGTTTTGTGCAAATCATCAATCACGGTTATCTGGCCGTAGATTTCTTTTTCCTTTTATCCGGATTTGTTGTGGCTTATGCTTACGACGATCGCTGGGCAAAAATGTCACAATGGGAATTTTACAAACGACGTTTAATTCGCCTGCAGCCCATGGTAATTATGGGAATGATCATTGGAGCTATCTTTTACTATTTTCAGGCTTCGGATATTTTGTTTCCGATGATTGCCGGAATGGAAGTTTGGAAAGTAATTCTAACTATGATTATTGGATTTACTTTGCTTCCAATTCCGCCATCATTAGAGATCAGAGGCTGGGGCGAAATGCATCCTTTAAATGGTCCGGCGTGGTCGCTTTTTTTCGAATATATAGCTAATATTTTGTACGCCTTGTTTTTCCGCAAATTTTCGAATAAAGTACTTTCGGTTTTTGTACTGATATTTGCCGGACTGTTAATTAATTACACCGTTTTTGGTCCAAAAGGAGATGTTATAGGAGGCTGGTCACTAAATCTGGAGCAAATGAATGTTGGTTTTACCCGTTTGTTATATCCGTTTTTTGCCGGAGTTTTACTTTCCAGATTAGGAAAACTGATTCATATAAAAGGCGCTTTCTGGGTTTGCAGTATCTTAATCACAATTGTTTTGGCATTGCCAAGATTTGGAGACGAAAACACCTTATGGATGAACGGTTTATATGAATCATTCTGTATTATTTTGGTATTTCCACTTATCGTCGCAATTGGCGCCGGCGGAGAAATAAAAAATGCTTTTTCGACTAAAATATGCAAACTTCTTGGCGACATTTCCTATCCAATTTATATCACGCATTATCCATTAATTTATTGGTTTACCGCTTGGGTTGTAGATAATAAAGTTTCTATGCAAGAAGGTTATCCAATAGGAATTGGCGTTCTGATTGCAAGTATTGTATTAGCATTTTTATGCTTGAAATTATATGATGAACCAGTTCGTAAGTGGCTTCAAAAAAGGGACAAAGGTTCAAAGTAACAAAGGTTCAAAGGTTTGAAGTGGCAAAGGCACAAAGGAACAAAGGTATAAAGGCACAGAGAAAAACCTTTGTTGCTTTGCACCTTTGCCACTCTGAGCCTATTTTTAAAAATATTGAATTTCTAATTTTGTTAGTTATAGATATTCAAAAAAGGGATGAAACATTATGTTTCATCCCTTTTGTATATAGAATTATAAAGTTCCCAGTGCAACCTTTGTCCCTTTGAACCTTACAAAAAAAACTTATTCTAAAACCAATGCCCCCAAAGCTTCTTTACTAAAACCTTTCAATTCATCTGTTTTTCCGGCTTTGATTTTTGCAACCCAGTTTGGATCTGATAAAAGAGGTCTTCCAACGGCAACTAAATCAAAATCACCTCTGTCGAAACGTCTGTTTAATTCTTCAAGAGAAGTTGGCTGAGAACTTTCTCCTGCAAAAGCGCCGAAGAAATCTCCTGAAAGTCCCACAGAACCAACCGTAATTGTTGGTGCTCCGGTAACTTTTTTAGCCCATCCGGCGAAATTCAAATCAGAATCTTCAAATTCAGGTTCCCAGAAACGACGTTGAGAACAATGTAAAATATCAACACCGGCGTCAACAAGAGGCGTAAGCCACTCTTCTAATTCCTGTGGATTTTTTGCCAGTTTATAATTATAATCAGAAGGTTTAAATTGAGAAAAACGCATGATAACAGCAAAGTCATTCCCCACCTGTTTTCTGATTTCTTTTACCACTTCAACTCCAAAACGGTTACGTTCCGGAAGTGTTTTTCCACCATAAATATCAGTACGTAAATTTGTTTCAGCTCTAAAAAACTGATCGATCAAATAACCGTGCGCACCGTGAATTTCGATAGTATCAAAACCTAATCTTTTGGCATCAGCGGCAGCTTTTCCAAAAGCAAGAACAGTATCTTCAATATCTTTTTCAGACATCGTATTTCCGTTATTGAAATCCGGACGGTTTAATCCTGACGGACCTTCAAACGGAACTGGTGGAACCCATCCTGAATGGTGATTGTCCATAATTCCCATGTGCCAGATTTGTGGTCCCATTGCACCTCCGGCAGCGTGAACTTCTTCGATCACTTTTTTCCATCCTTTTAAAGATTCATCTCCATAAAAGTGAGGAACATTGGCGTCGTTTGATGAAGATGGTCTGTCGATAACAGTTCCTTCAGATAATATTAAACCAACTTCGCCTTCAGCTCTTTTTTGATAGTAAGCAGCTACTTCGTCAGTTGGAATTCCGTTAGGAGAAAATGAGCGCGTCATTGGCGCCATTACGATTCGGTTTTTAAGATTTAACGTTTTTAAGTTAAATGGCGAAAACAGGTTGTTTGTACCCATAAGTAATTTACAAATTAGTTTGAATTAATTTACTGAGTGCTTCAAAGGCACCTTCGTTGCGTTTATAGTATGTCCATTGTCCAACGCGTGTGGCTTCGATAAAACCAGCTCGTTGCAAAATCGACAAATATTCAGAAACTGTCGATTGTGTAAGTCCCGCTTTGGCCTGAATTTGCCCAACACAAACGCCGTGTTCAAATCCGGCATGCTGAAGTTGTTCAGGAAAGTTTATTTCGGGTTCTTTCAGCCATTCCAGCATTTGTAATCTGGATTTGTTCGAGAGTGCCTTAAAGATTTCTATATGTTCCATGGTGCAAATATATCGACTTTTCCCGATATACCAATTAAGGAGAAACTATTTAGCAAAAATTTAAGATGGAAGAGAATAAATTGGAGGATTTTAGTAAAGAAAATTTATATTTGCTTTTGCAAATTAATCGCAATGTTTATAAATGCTGTCATTTCGACGAAGGAGAAATTACACTCGCAGATAGAGTTCCTAGTGTGATTTCTCCTTTGTCGAAATGACAAAAAGTGGTCACTTTTCGACATAAATAAAACGCCCCAAACAATCAAACTATGAAAAAAACTTTACTTATTCTAGGATTCTTATTGTGTCTAATTACAAGTTCAAAAGCTCAGGTTATAGGAACTGATATTGGCGATATCGCTCCCGAAATTGATCTTCCGGATACAAAAGGAAATAACGTCGTACTTTCTTCTTTAAGAGGAGATTTGGTTTTAGTTGATTTCTGGGCTTCGTGGTGCGGACCAAGCATTAAGGAACAACCTGAATTAATAAAATTATACAACACCTATCAGGGAAAATTTTCGATTTACAGTGTTTCGATGGATACTAAAAAACCGCTTTGGCTGGCAGCAATTGCAAAACAAAAATTACCGTGGATACAAGTGAGCGATTTAAAATACTGGACTTCACCGGTTGTAGGCGATTATATGCTGCAATCTGTTCCCTTAAACTTTTTAGTTGATAAAAACGGAATTATCATAGCCAAAAACATTCACGGAAATGCTTTGAATGAAATGGTGAAGAGTATTTTAGCACCATAAAAGTTTTAGTTTGTTTCAGGTTTCAGGTTTCAAGTTTTTCCAAACTTTGCCTGTAAACTGGAAATCCTGCAATCGTACATCAAACCCGACAGGTTTTTAAAACCTGTCGGGTTTACTAGCATTGTGGGTGATCTTGTCAAAGTTTAAAACCTTGAAAAATATTCTTCGTGAAACTTAAAACCAGAAACAAAAGAAAACCTGAAACAAATCAAACTATGGAATCAAAACTCAGTTTGCCAGAATTTCGTGCCAGATTAAGGGATAATACAGAGATTGGTTCTCCAAAACTAAAATTAAGTCCTTTTGGATTATTTGCAGGTTTTGGCGGATCAAACCCTTTTTATGGACTTTTTGATGATCAAAGTTTTCGTTTGACATTGAATTCCTCTGTGAATCCCACTTTTTTTATAATCAAAGGAAAATACAAAATAACAAATGAAAAATTATTAATTAATTATGATATTGAACCAAGTACAAAGTTTTACTTAGCGTGGGTAAAATTTTTTCCAATTTCTGTTTTAATTTTAGTCAATTTATTATTTGTTTCATCTAAAAATATTAATATAGAAGCAGTTTTTGTTTTTAATATTGTATTGATATTTTTTATTTTTTATTCAAGATGGAATCTGAAATATAAAAGAAAAAATATAGAGCAAAAGTTTATTGAAATTTTTGAGATTATAAAATAGCGATTCAATTTTAGTTTTGGGAATTTTAAAAATTTGATAAATATTCTTTTTAAAACCTGAAACAAAATCATTTAAACCAAATCAACAAGTATTTCAATGGAATCAAAACTCAGTATATCAAAATTTCGTGCCAGATTAAAAGATAATACAGAGATTGGTTCTCCAAAATTACAATTGGGTCAGGTAAGAATATTTCCTATTTCCGGTGCAATAAAGCCTTTTTATGGATTCTTTGATGATAACAGTTTTAGTCTGACTGTAAATTCAAAAGATTCATCAACCTATTATATTGTAACAGGGAATTATAAAGATTTGAATAACAGACTTAAAGTGGAGTATAGTATTGAACCAACCAATAAACTAAAGCTCCTTTGGGCAAGGTTTTCTCCCATAATTCTGATTCTGGCAATCAACATATTTTTTCTTTTTTTTGCCAAAGGACTTCGAAGAGCGTCTACAATTGTTAATTTGTTTTTGCTTTTTTTAGCTTTTTATTCGAGATGGAAAGAGGAGAAGAAGCGGGAAAAATTAGAGAAAAAGTTTCTTACTATTTTTGAAATAAAAAGGTAAAATAACGACGCGAAATATCTTTGTCAAAATTTTAAACTTTAACAAAGATTGTAGATGATTTTAAAAATACATTGGAATATATATTCTATAAGCAAACATAGCCCAAGGTTTCAACCTTGGGAAACGTATCGTAGGAAAAGCATCGTAATATAAGAATCCTCAATACATTGTGTTCCCAAGGTTGAAACCTTGGGCTATTCTAGAATGCCGATTAATCTTTGTCAAAGCTTTAAAACTTGACAAAGATATTTCGATGATAATTTAGGTGTTTAATGACAGGGCGTTTCGACTTCGCTCAACGTGACAAAACCTGAAACAAAGATTAATTCAGTCCATCAATAATAGTTCGCACGCCTCCAAAATTTGTTTTTAGAAATTCGCGAACCTGAAACTGCGTTTTGTTTCGGGTTTTGCTGTCCCATTCCTTAAAATCATAAACGTGAATATTTTTCGCATACGGATTTGTTACGAAAGAAAGTCTTGCGATTGAATATTTAAAAAATTTTAATTCATGCGAAATATGTCGGTTTGGCACAACGATAAGGATAGTTTCAAAATCCAGGTAATTTTTGGGTACATCGTCTCTTTCGGTCAGGCCAAGATGCTCAAAAAAAGCAATTATTTTTTGATCATTTAGTTTGTCAATTTCATGGTCTATACGCTTAATAGTGCTTAGAAGCGTATTTTCGTCTTTAATAACACTCATGGTACTACTATTTTTGTTCAATTTCTATATAAAATTACGTCAAAAGATCAATATTCTCCCAATGAACACCTCATAGAATGATTCTAAATTTTTAAAGCCCAATTTTCAGCCGTAATCAGCCACAAATAATTATGTTTTGATGAAATACTATTATTTTAATCAAATTAAAAACAATATTTTTATCGCTATTTTACAAACCATTTCCGTTAACCGCGTTTTTTATGAAGACTATTTTTCCAAAAGGAATTCTTTTCTGTTTTATTTTTTTGATGTTCAATTGTACTTCGGCACAAAATAAATCAGAGAGAGATTTAATTTTAATCGATAAAGACTGGCGTTTTTCGTTTGGGCATTTGTATGATACCGAAAAAGATTTTGGTCATGCTACGGGATATTTTTCGTACTTAACCAAAACCGGATTTGGAGATGGTCCGGCAGCAATAAATTTTGATGATCGCGCATGGAGAAAACTAGATCTTCCTCATGATTGGGCGGTTGAACAATCGTTTAGCGAAAAAGCTAGTTTTAGTCACGGATTTAAAACGGCGGGAAAAGGTTTTCCTGAAAAAAGCATTGGCTGGTACCGAAAAAAAATCAACATTCCTGAAAGTGATAAAGGAAAAATTATTTCACTAAAATTTGATGGTGTTTTCAGAAATTCGAAAGTGTTTTTCAACGGCTATTTCCTCGGAACAGAAGAAAGCGGTTATAATGGTTTTGAATATGATGTAACGGCTTATGTAAATTATGGTGGCGAAAATACAATCGTTGTGCGTGCTGATGCGTCGATGGAAGAAGGCTGGTTTTATGAAGGCGCCGGAATTTACAGACATGTTTATCTGAAGAAAACAAATTCGGTTCATGTGGCAGAAAACGGAACTTATATCACTTCAGAAATAAAAGACAAAAGTGCAGAAATTACCGCCGAAGTTTCTGTTGAAAACAAAGGAAATTATAAAGGTGCGATTGAAATTATTCAGACAATTTTAGATGCTGGAGAAAAACAAATTGCCACGGTTTCTGAAAACGGAATTGCTCCGGCTTTCTATAAAACAATCAATTTTACTTCAAAATTAACGGTAAATAATCCGTTATTATGGGATATTGAAAATCCGAATTTATACCGCTTAGTCACTGAAATTAAGCAGGAAGGAAAAATTACAGATCGTTATGAAACTTCTTTCGGAATAAGAACCATAAAATTTGATGCTGAAAAAGGTTTTTTCCTTAACGGGAAATCAGTGAAACTAAAAGGAACAAATAATCATCAGGATCATGCGGGAATTGGAACGGCTTTGCCTGATGAACTGCAGTATTTTAGAATTAAAAAACTAAAAGAAATGGGATCCAATGCTTATCGTTGTTCGCATCATCCGCCAACGCCAGAATTGCTGAAAGCCTGCGACGAACTCGGAATGCTGGTTATTGATGAAACGCGTTTGATGGGAATTAACGACTATCATTTGAATGATTTGGAACAAATGATCAAACGTGACCGCAATCATCCAAGTATTTTTTGCTGGTCTGTTGGAAACGAAGAATGGAATATTGAAGGTAATATTGTGGGCGAACGAATTACAAATGTAATGCAGGATTTTAGCAAAAGCATCGATCCTACAAGACCTGTGACTGTGGGAATTAGCAGCGGTTTTAAAAGCGGAATTTCATCTGTGGTTGAAATTATGGGTTATAATTATCTCGGAAACGGAGATATTGATGCGCATAGAAATGAGTTTAAAAACCAACCAGGAATGGGAACGGAGGAAGGTTCGACTTTTGCAACGCGCGGTGTTTATTTTACAGATGATGCCAAACATTATCAAAGTGCTTATGACAGAAAACCACGCCCGAGTTTTTATAGTATTGAAGAAGGCTGGAAATTTTATGCTGCGCGTCCGTATTTAGCAGGAATGTTTATCTGGACAGGTTTTGATTACCGCGGAGAACCAACGCCTTATGGCTGGCCATCGGTTACGTCTTATTTTGGAATGATGGATGTTTGCGGTTTCCCGAAAGACAATGTTTACTATTTGAAATCATGGTGGGGAAATGAACCTGTTTTGCATATTATGCCGCATTGGAACTGGAGTGCAGGCAAAGAAATTGATGTTTGGGTACATTCTAATTGTGATGAAGTTGAACTTTTTCTGAACAAGGAAAGCCTCGGCAAAAAGAAAATGGAACAATACGGACATTTAGAATGGAAGGTAAAATATGTGCCAGGAACGCTGGAAGCTGTTGGATATAAAAACGGCAAAAAAGTACTTTCGGATATTCAGAAAACGACAGAGAATGCTCAAAACATCAAATTATCGGTAGATAAAGAAAATGTTGCTAATGCAAATGTTGTAGTAATTACAGCTGAAACAACTGATGAAAAAGGGGCGCATGTGCCAACGGCAAATCACGAAATGACATTTTCTGTAAAAGGAGGAAAAATTCTTGGAGTAGGAAATGGCAATCCAACGTCATTAGAAAGAGATAAATTTATTGATAACATAGATCTTGTTGTTATAAGTAATTTTGAGGAGAAGAAATTAGCTTCTGCCGAAATTTCTGGTCAGATTAACGAAGCTGATAATAACTGGAAAGAAGCTTTTAAAGACAGAGATTATAAAAATCAAGCACCGGCGTATGTGTATCGCGGTAAATTTGATTTGAAAAATAATCTAAAAACCAATACCGTAACTTTCTTTTATAAAAAGATTGGTGTGAATGCGGTCGTTTTTGTCAACGGAAATAAAATTCCGGCAAGTGCAGAAGATGATCAGAAATATGTACTGAATGCGGCTATTTTAAAACAAGGTTTAAACACGATTCAGATTATTGCACCGCCTTTGCAAAAAAACAAAGACTGGGATGTTATGAATACTGATCCCGGAATTATTCAGGTAATTATTCCCGCAGAATCCTGGAAACGAAAACTTTTTAATGGCTATGCACAAGTTATTATTCAGAAAGATGAAAATGCAAGCGAAGTTATTTTATCGGCTACAGCCAAAGGATTAAAAACGGGAACGATTAGTATAAAATAATTATCTGTATAAATTATTGTCAGGCTGAGCGTAGTCGAAGCCCTTGTACGGTAAAAAGCCTTCGACTACGCTCAGGGTGACACTTTTCCCCAAAGTTTTAAAATCTATATTTCCTTAGATTAAAAATAAATCTAAGAATTAAAAAGTCTGAGATTTATTTTTCTGTAGAATATTTCCTATCTTGATATTTAAAAGATTAAATGGTTTTAATTCAAATTTTATCACTCTTAAATAATGCTCTCCAATGTTAAATAATCTTGCGTTTTATTTAGGTATCGTCATTGTCATTCTTTTTCTAATTATGGCGAGCAACAAAATAAAAGTTGCTTATCCGGTTTTGCTGGTTTTAGCGGGATTGGCAATCAGTTTTATTCCGGGGATTCCATTGTTGCGTATCGATCCGGAACTGATTTTTTTTATATTCCTTCCGCCTTTATTATATGAAGCATCATGGAAAATTTCGTGGAAAGAACTCTGGAAATGGCGCCGTATAATAACGAGTTTTGCTTTTTTGGTTGTGTTTTTTACGGCACTTTCGGTTGCGCTGGTTTCTAATTATTTTATTCCCGGATTTTCTTTGGCACTTGGCTTTTTGCTCGGCGGAATTGTTTCTCCTCCCGATGCCGTAAGTGTTGGCGCGATTATGAAATTTGTAAAAGTGCCCCGTCGTATGTCTTCGATTTTAGAAGGCGAAAGTTTATTAAATGATGCGTCGTCGCTGATTATATTTCGCTTTGCGCTGATAACCGCCGGGACCGGACAATTTGTTTGGTACAATGCCGTAACCAGTTTTGGATGGATGGTATTGGCAGGAGTTGGAGTAGGTTTGGCGATTGGTTTTGTCTTTATGAAACTGCACAAATATTTACCCACAGATGCCAATATCGATATTGTGTTGTCTTTGATAACACCTTATATAATTTATCTCGTTGCCGAAGAAATTCATAGTTCAGGTGTTCTTGCCGTTGTAAGCGGCGGATTATTGTTATCCAACAACAGGCTTTCGTTTTTAAGCAGTACCTCGCGATTGCGTGGCGTCAATGTTTGGGAAAGTTTCTGTTTTATACTCAACGGATTAATCTTTATGTTTATTGGTCTCGACTTGCCTGAAATTACTTCGGGATTGGGAGATGTGAGTCTTCCGTCGGCTGTTGCTTATGGTCTTTTGATTACATTGGTTTTGATAATTGCCAGGGTAATTTCAGCTTATGCGGCAGTTATTGTCACATTGGTAGCCAGAAATTTTATAACCGTTGCAGATGACAGACATCCGGGTTATAGAGGAATTATACTTATTGGCTGGTCTGGTATGCGCGGCGTTGTATCGTTGGCAGCGGCATTATCAATTCCGGTTTATGCCCAGGGCGGAGCTGCGTTTCCGCAACGAAATCTGATTCTCTTCATCACATTTGTTGTTATACTTACCACTTTACTTTTGCAGGGACTTACGTTGCCATGGCTTATTAAAAAACTTAATATGCCTGATCCTGATTATATTATGCCCGAAGATGAAATGTATAACAAATTAAGAAAAATGCTTTCTCAAAAAGCTTTAGATCATTTAAAAACAAATTATAGTCATCATCTCGAAAATGAAAAAGTATTGCAGCAATTGGCTCATAAATGGGAAGATGCAAGCGTTTCTAACAACGAAGATATTTTAATGACCGAAGAAGCCAAAAAAGTCTACAGGGAAATATTAGATCTTCAAAGACAATGGCTTACTGATAAAAATAAAGACGAAAGAATTGACGAGGAAATTGTGCGAAAGCATATTTTGCATCTGGATCTTGAAGAAGAGAAATTGCTTTTTTTGTAAAAAAAAAATAAGTTTCAGGTTTCTTTTGTTTCAGGTTTCAGGTTCAACTTTGTCTGTAAACTTTAGTTTACACAAATTTTTGTCATTTCGATTTCTATGATAATACCAAATTTTTTCAGGAGCTAATCCCGCTATCCGTTCCAATCTTTTGTGTCCGCCGCGGCGGACACAAAAGGATTTCCACTTCTATCGGGGCTAGGGCACTCTTTTTCATAACAATATTTTCGTATAGTTTTGTCATTTCGACGGAGGAGAAATCACATAACGTAACCATACAGTTCGTCGCTCTCTGGATGTGATCTCTCCTCCGTCGAGATGACACAATAGGAGTGTAGTAAACCCGACAGGTTTTTAAAACCTGTCGGGTTTGTCATTTCAGGAAACCTGAAACCTGAAACCTGAAACCTGAAACCTGAAACCTGAAACCTGAAACTTGAAACAAAAAAACTACAAAGCCTCCTTCTTAGAAACTCTCTTCCAAACGCCTTTTTCTTTTACATAATTTTCCGTTACAGAAACATTTTTCGCCTCTTTTCCTTCAACCTTAATGGCTTCGATATAAGTGAATACAGCTGTGTTTTCATCAGAAGAAACAATTCTGAAATCTTCGGCGGTTAAAGATTGATTTTGTTTGGATAAAAGTCGCAATAAAGGCTCTTCTTTAATGTATTTTGTTAATTCCGAAGTAGAAACTGGACCATTATGCGTAGGATAAATTGTTTTTACCTTATTATCAAGTGCAATTTTCTCAATACGTTTTAGATTTTCGTCGGCAAGTTGTTTGTTTTCATGATAAAAATGTTCCCTTACATGATGACCGTCAGGAATAAGACCGCCATTTTGAGATTTAAAAGTCCCCACAAAAGTATCGCCAACGAAAAGATTTTCTCCAATAAGAATTAATAAATCGCCTGGCGTGTGTCCGCCTTTAATTGGAATTATTTTTCCGGTAAAACCATATTTTTCAAGATCAATAGTTTTATTTTCTACTATAACATTCGGAGTAAACGGTTTATAATCAAGATCACAATAAGGACGAAGTCGGATACCCCAAATACTCACATCTTCAGATTTTGACAGTTCCGTTTTTCCAGATGTAAATTTGCCCAAATCGGCTTTGCTTCCTGCAATTTTGGTTTTAAAAGTTTGTTGCAGAAATGCTGCATTTCCTGCATGATCGCCATGCCCGTGCGTTACGATTGCTAGCGTAATGTTCTCAGGTTTAAAACCAAGTTTTTTAATCGAATTTACCAAACTATCCTGATATCCGGGAAGCGGAACTCCGGTATCAATTAATAATAATTTATCTGAATTTCCTTTTACAAGATAAGCCTCAGTAAAATAATTCTGAATATGGAAAATCTGGATTTTTTTACTCTCATTTTTATTTTGTGCATGAATGCTGAAATTGAAAGCAAATAGAAAGAACAGCAATAAAGAAAATATTCCTGTAGGATTTAGATTAAATGTTGTTTTCATTTTTATTGTATTAAATTATTTTGTCAGTATTGACTATGCAAATTTGTGACAGAATAAAGAGAATAAAAATGAACTGGTTTAGGAAATTCGGTTGAACCAGTTTAACTTTTTAAATATAATCTATTTAATATAAGGTTTATAATAACACATTTTCAAGGCATCAGGATTAAAAATCAAAGTTTAGAAACCTTAGTTCCTTAGCGACTTACAACCTCAGAACCTTTATTTAGAAATTTTTCGATTCCTGATTTTACTTAAATATTCGGTACTAAAACCCAGATAAGAAGCCAACGCATATTGCGGAACACGTTTTGCAATTGCCGAATATTTGCTCATGAATTCGTCATAGCGTTCTTCGGCTGTTTTGGTAAAATTAGATAAAAGTCTTTTTTGGTGAAAAGCCAGGGAACGCTGCGTAATAATACGTTCGAATTTTTCCAGTTTTGGAATCTCCTCCAAAAATTTCTGCTCATCTTCATATTCAATCTGAATCAGAATCGAATCTTCCAGCGCTTCAACAAATAAAGTCGCAGGTTCCTGATAAATCAAACTGCTGTAATCAGATATCCACCAGTCTTCTATAGCAAACGACAACGTATGTTCCTTGCCTTCATTATCAACTAAATAACCTCTAAAAGCGCCTTTTACGACATAGCTTTTGTGTTTACAGACAAATCCCGGCTGCACAATAAATTGTCTTTTTTTGACTTTCTTAATCTTCAAAAAAGTAGCGAGATGCGTTTTTTCAGCATCTGTTAAATCAACATATCTTGAGATATAATCTATAACGGGTTGTACTTCTTTCATGAAAACAAAGATAAAGAAGAAAAGGTTTCAGGTTTTGTTTTGTTTCAGGTTTCAGGTTTGTTTTGTTTCAAGTTTTTGAATCTTTGTCTATAAACTAAGGTTTACTCACAGTTTTGTCATTTCAATTTCTATATAAAACAAATATTTTTTAGGAGCTAATCCCGCTATCCGTTCCAATCTTTTGTGGCGAACCCCGCCACAAAAGGATTTCCACTTCTATCGGGGCTAGGGCACTCTTTTTCATAATAATATTTTCGTATAGTTTTGTCATTTCGACCGAGGAGAAATCACATAACGTAACCATACAGTGCGTCGCTCTCTGGATGTGATCTCTCCTCCGTCGAGATGACACAATAGGAGCGTAGTAAACCCGACAGGTTTTTAAAACCTGTCGGGTTTGTCATTTTAGGAAACCTGAAACCTTAAACCTGAAACAAATATTTTTTCTCTCTTTTATTTGATTTTCATAACTTTGCAAAATGAAAGAGCAAGCAGAATGTCAGGCAACGGAACTTGGTATAAACGATTTAAAGCTGAAAGGTTTTAAAGTATACGAAGTAAATGGTGATGTGAGTAAAATCCCAACCTATAACCGCAGGGATTATTACAAGATTTGTATTAATACAAGCAAAAGCCTTATTCATTATGCTGATCGCGGAATAGAAGTTGACGGAACTATTTTGTTCTTTGGAAATCCGCATATTCCGTATTCCTGGGATATTATTTCGCCTGTTTATCATGGTTATGCCTGCGTTTTTACCGAAGATTTTTTGAAGGTAAATGATCGTTCTGAAAGTCTTCATGAATCGCCTTTGTTTAAAATAGGCGGAACTCCAATTTTCTCATTATCAGCAGAACAGAAAGTTTTTGTAGATTCTCTTTTTGTAAAAATGATCGAAGAACAAGAAACAGATTATGTTTTTAAAGATGATCTGATGCGCAATTACATCAATTTGATTTTGCATGAATCGATGAAAATGCAGCCGTCGGAAAATTTCTTTAAACACAAAAATGCTTCTTCCCGAATCACTTCACTATTTTTGGATTTATTAGAAAGACAATTTCCCATTGAAACAAAAGATGAGCCGCTCCTTTTAAAAACCCCGCAAGATTATGCCCAAAGTCTTGCCGTACACGTAAACCACCTGAATCGTTCGGTAAAAGAAGTAACCGGAAAGCCTACTACAGCGCATATTACAGAAAGAATTGTTGGCGAAGCAAAAGCCTTGTTGCAACACACAGACTGGAGCATTGCTGATATTGGTTACTCCCTTGGATTTGAATATCCGAGCTATTTTAATAATTACTTTAAAAGACTTACCGGAACAATTCCGAAATCGTTGAGAATGTAAATTGTTTCATATTCTTAATTTTTTGTTTGATTATCGTTATCTGAGATCGTATTTACTAAAGTAATTTTGCGTCGAAATAATTAGTATTAATCCTTTATCGGTTTTCTGTAAACTAAATTAAAACTTCTATAAGCACATTCTTGCTTTACTGATTTAGTTTTCCCGATAGTAAAAAACAAATAATTATGAAAACTTCAGAAAATCAATTAAACGAAATTTTTCCTAAAGGCGATTTGGCTTCGGCAGATTACTTTACTGGAAAAACCTGGGTTAAAATGTTAGTGCCAAACGACCCAAATTTAAATACTGCAGTTGGTAATGTCGTTTTCGAACCCGGCGCAAGAAACAATTGGCACACACATCCGGGCGGACAAATTTTGATTGTTACAAACGGAACAGGATATTATCAGGAAGAAGGAAAACCAATTCAGCTGCTTAATGTGGGCGATGTTGTAAACATTCAGCCTGAAATAAAACATTGGCACGGAGCAACTCCAAACAGTGAATTTACCCACATCGCTATCAGCACCAATACCGAATCCGGAATTGTAGACTGGCTGGAACCTGTTACCGATGCCCAATACAATAGCTTTCAATAACTAACTTAAAACACTAATTATGTCAACAACCTATTCTACCGTAATCGAAGAAGGGAAAGTTCCCAATACTTATATGACTGGCGACGTTTCCTATAAAAAACAAACCAGCAACATTCACCCTGAAAATACTATGATAAAAGAAGTTGCTTTTGAACCCGGCGCAAGATGCAACTGGCATATTAATCCAAGTCTGCAATTGCTTATCGCGACAGACGGTATTGGATATTTTCAGGAAAAAGGACAAGCCATAAGATTGCTTCACAAAGATGAAGTAGTAACTATTTTACCCGGAATCGAACATTGGTACGGCGCAACACCTTTTAGTAAATTTTCGTACATCGCCATTATTACAGAGATTGATAAAGGCTCAGGAAGCTGGTTACAAAGCGTAAGTGATGAAGAGTATTTTAGTTTTGGAAAAATAGGCTAATTAGATAATTAGATAATTAGATAATTAGATAATTTGTCAATTAGATAATTCTAAACTTACCTAATTCATTTTGAGAGTATTAAACCCGACAGGTTTTTAAAACCTGTCGGGTTTACGGTACGCTAAAACCTGAAACCTGAAACAAAGAAAACCTGAAACAAACAAAAAAAACTAAAACCCCTTAAATATGGAAACAAAAAACGTAAAAGCTTTTGGTACAGAAGCTGCCGTAGAACCGTTGAAAACATTAGATATTAAACGAAGAGGCGTATTGTCACACGACGTAGAAATCGAAATTTTGTATTGCGGAATTTGCCATTCTGATTTGCATTCTGCCCGTAACGAATGGCACGGTACTGTTTATCCAATCGTTCCCGGACATGAGATCGTGGGAAGAATTACAAAAGTAGGCGATCACGTAAAAAACTTTAAAGTTGGAGATTTGGCGGGAGTTGGCTGTATGGTAGATTCTTGCAGAGAATGCGAACATTGTAAAGAAGGTTTGGAGCAGTTTTGCGAGCCTGGAAATACTTTGACTTTCAACTCTCCTGACGTTCATTTGGGCGGACAAACTTTTGGCGGATATTCTGAAAGTATTGTTGTAGATGAAAATTATGTTTTGCACATTTCAGACAAACTTGATCTTGCCGGAGTTGCGCCTTTATTATGCGCAGGAATCACCACTTATTCTCCTTTAAAACACTGGAAAGTAGGTCCCGGACAAAGGGTAGGAGTTGTAGGTATTGGTGGTTTAGGACATATGGGAATCAAATTAGCAAAAGCTATGGGCGCGCATGTGGTGGTTTTCACCACCTCATTATCTAAAACCGAAGATGCAAAACGTTTGGGAGCAGATGAAGTTGTTTTGTCGACAGATCCGGAACAAATGGCTAAATACGCCAAAAGTTTACACTTTATTTTAGATTGCGTTTCGGCACAACATAATATAGACGAATACCTGAATTTACTAAAAGTTGACGGAAATATGGTTTTGGTTGGTGCTCCAATGGAACCGCTTCCTGTAACGTCTTTTAGTCTTTTAATGGGAAGAAGAAGTTTCGCCGGATCAAACATTGGCGGAATCGCTGAAACTCAGGAAATGCTTGACTTCTGCGCAGAACACAACATCACCGCAGATATCGAATTAATTGGCGTAAACGACGTAAATAACGCTTACGAAAGATTATTAAAAGGAGATATCAAATATCGTTTTGTGATTGATATAGCTTCTTTGAAAAAATAGGTTCAAAGGTTCAAAGTGGCAAAGGTTCATAGGTTTTTAAAGTTAGTTTTTATAGAATTGACAAAGAGAATTAAACCTTTGAAACTTTGTAACTCTGTGCCTCTGAACCTTAAAGAAAAAAATAACCCCTTAAGCAATTCAACTCTTAAGGGGTTTCTCAAAAAAAATACCAGTACCAATTTTTATTTTTTATCCAGATTTTGTTTTAGCATTTTGGCATGTTCTAAATGTGCGGTTAAACCGGCAATATTATTAGAAGCCCATTGTCTAACGTCTGGATCTTTAGCATCTTCCGAAGCTTTTTTAAGTTTATCAATTGCTTTTTCATGACCATCAATCATCATGTCAGCAAATTTTTTGTCAAAATCAACACCTGATTTTTCGTTTAGTTTTTTGTATTCTTCCTGACCTTCTTCAGTTAATGAAGTTGGTAAAGTGAAGTTTTTAGTTTTTGCTAATGCACTTACTTCAGAAGCTGATTTTGTGTGTTCATCAACAAGCATTTGCCCAAATTTTTTCACTTCAGTATTTGTACTCTTCGTTTGAGCTAATTTTCCAATTTCAATTTCAGCTAAGTTAATTTCAGCCTGATCTACTAAGAATTCAGAATCATCTTCTTTACTGTCGATAGAGTCAAATTTAGCTTCGTTAGCATCTTCAGCAACCTCTTTTGGATCCTCTTGTTTAGTTTCGTTTTTGCAAGAATTCAAGAATATAATGATTAGTCCGGCGCCTAAAATAACTTTTCCTGCTAATAATAACTTTTTCATGATTTTATGGTTTAAATGTTATGATGTAAAATTATTCAGGTTGTGGCAGGATTGTCTTACAGTATTTTTTAATAATGTTACAGGATTTCAAGATTGTGGTTTTAAGAATAGTTTTATATTAGCATTATAAAAAAAATCGATGAAAAAAAAATCAATATACTTTCTGCTAATAATTCTTCTCTTGGTAAGTTGTCAAAAGAAAATTACCGATTTAGAATTTGAGAAAAATGTGATGACTGAGATTCTTCCCGGTTTAATTGATTCTACATGTATTGATACAAGAATATATATGAATCCACCACCACCATACGGGAAAACTATTTTTGATAGCACGGGACATTATGTTGGAGTAGATTCAACAAAAGCTACGAAAGAGGAAAAAGAAGAATTGCTGGAATGGAAAAATAACAGGGAGAAAGTTAAAAGAGATACTTCTAAAATAATTGTTGCATTTGATCCGAAAATAAAAAAGAATAATGAAGATGTAAAGGAAGCTTTTGAAAAACATTTCAAAGGCGTTAAAATTTATAATGTGAACGAACAAGTTGAAACAGAGTATACTTTAGATTTTAAGAATATCAAATTAGAAAATAAATTTCAACTTAAAGATGTTTCAGAATTTCCAAAAGATAAAGAGTCACTCTGGAGAACTAAATACAATTTTGTGTTTTCAGGAGTGGTATTTTTTTCAAGAATACAATTTGACAAAGACAAGAAATTTGGAATTTTAGATGGTGGATTTGTTTGTGGAGGACGTTGTGGTCAAGGTTTTAGAATTTATATTAAAAGAATAAATAATAAATGGGTTATTGATGAAGTAGAACCAACATGGATTGCTTAACATTTTGAACTAATTAACGATAATAAAAATAAAATGGATTTTATTCAAGGAATGAAAGTTTCATTAAATGGAGAATTTGGTGTTGTTATAAAATCTAATAATGAGTATTCTGATTTTCAGGGAATTATAAGATGGGATACGAATAATATGAATGATTTTGAAGATTGGAGCGGTTTATTTGGAAGTTTTATTGAGATTGGAGGAAAAATATTAGATGAAGAGTATGTTTTTCAATTTATTAATGATGATGGCTCTCTGCAATAGATGATATCTCATAAAATTATTTTATTTTGAAACAAAAACTTAAAACTGATTATCTTTAATCCAAATTAACCTCAAATAACAGCATAAAAAAAAACCACAAAACCATGTCATCAATAATTAATAAAAAATCAGTTAAAATATTTTTACGTCTGGCGCTTTCCGTTAGTTTTCTTTCGGCGGTTGCAGATCGATTTGGGTTTTGGAGTAAAGAAGTTTCGGCTTGGGGAAATTGGGATAATTTTGTAGCGTATACTAAATCATTAAATCCTTTAGTTCCTGAAAGCCTCGTTAATCCGGTGGCAATAATTGCCACAGCGGCAGAAATTGTTTTCGCCATATTCTTGCTTTTAGGTTTCAAAACTGAACTTTTTGCCAGACTTAGCGGCTATTTATTATTACTTTTTGCTTTGTCGATGACCTTTTTCACAAATATAAAAGGCGCATTTGATTATTCAGTTTTTACGGCTTCCGGAGCAGCTTTTGCCTTGAGTTTAATGAAAGAGAAATATCTTGAAATTGATGTTTATCTGCAAGCAAATAAAAACTTATAAGTCAGAATTCATAATCCATAATTCAAAAAAATCCCATTGTCCGCGGCGAATGGGATTTTTTTGTTTTGGAAAGCATTTGAGGTAGAGTTAATTATGAAAATCTGGAAAATAATTATATAACGACTTCACAGGGGTTTTTAAAGAACTTTGATCTTACATTTTACTGAATTTCTAACCGTAAATTTTATTATCATGCCAGATCCTCGAATTAAAAACGAAAAGCAATATCAAGCTCTGTTAGAGATAGGATATAGTAAGGAAAAAGCAGCACGTATTGCCAACACGCCTGATGCAGGTCAAAAGGGCAGTAATGCAAAACCATACGAAGAATGGACTAAGGAAGAATTGTACCAGCAAGCGATAAAAGTTGGCGTTCCCGGACGTTCTTATATGAACAAAAACAATCTCATTAAATCATTACGCAATAACTAGACAGAAATTTATTTTCTACCACATAATTATGAATGCAAAACTCTCTCAGGAAAAATTAATGAAGCAATTGATACAATCACCTCAATTGGTTCTCGAAAAATTAGATTTGGTTTATGTAAGTGATCATAGCCTTACGATTCAGCGTTGTAAAGAAGGCGAGGAGTTTATTTATAAAAAAAACGGAAGATGCGTAAAACAAAAAAGCGAATTAAAACGCTTTAGCAGTCTTGTGCTTCCGCCGGCGTGGGAAAATGTCCGAATTGCAGATTTGTCAAACGGTCACCTTCAGGCTGTGGGAACCGATGTTAAAAACAGAAAACAATACCGTTATCATCCAAAATGGAACCTGATCAGAAATCAGACTAAATTTTATAAAATAGCCGAATTTGGAAAATACGTGCTTAAAATTAGAGAACAGGTCGATAAGGATTTGGAACAAAAAGAATGGTGTAAAAATAAAGTTACCGCGCTTGTGATTCGGTTAATGGAAGAAACCCATATTAGAATCGGGAACGAAAAATACGCGAAAGACAATAAATCATACGGACTTTCGACTTTGAGAAAACGACACATCAACATCAATAAAAATACGCTGCGTTTTGAATTTGTTGGAAAAAAAGGCGTAAAACACACCATAACAACCAGAAACAAACAATTGGTAAAATTGGTAGGAAGATGCGAGGAAATTCCGGGTATGGAAGTCTTTAAATATTATGATGAAAATGGCGAACGCAAAGTGCTCGACAGCCATATGGTGAACCAATACCTGCATGAAATTACAGGAAAGTATTTCAGCGCCAAAGATTTCAGAACCTGGGGTGCATCCCTGATATTTTTTGAAACGCTGGCAGGCATTGGAACAACAACCGACGAAAAAGAAATAAAAAAGAATATTGTCGAGGCTTTTGAAACTACAGCCGAAGCTTTGGGAAATACCAAAAATGTTTGTAAAAATTATTACGTGCATCCGCTTCTTGTAGCGAGTTATGAAGACGGTTCGATTCAGCAATATTTTGACCGTGCCAGAAAATGCCGCAGCAATCAGCCGCATTTTTCGCATTCAGAAATTGCTTTTTCAGAATTGATAAGCAATTTTCAACCGGAATTTTCATAAAAAAAACGTATTGAGCTAAAAATTGAGCGTTTTGAGTCAACAGATTCTGATTTTATGTAGCAACTTTGAGATATATATAAAAGGGATTCAAGTTGGGGACAAAACGACACATTACTGCAAGGTACATGTGTCGTTTTTTTAATTTAAAAAATAATCATAAATAATATGGGAACTAAAAGTGGCGCTTATCAGGATGTCTATATCAAACGGGATGACAAAATGGTAAGCTTAAAAAATGATGTAACAGATTTTTGTGAAAAATATATAAAACCTGTTCATCCGGAAAATTGGGATTGGTCAGAAAGAGATTTTGAAAATCCCGAAAATGACCCTACAATTGATGAAGCAAGAGCTATAGCAGCTGTTGTTTACAGAGATTTGAACGAATATAATGAAACTGATGTCGATCTTTCGACCATGAATAATGTCGAAGCAATTAAGGCTTATTTGAATCCGCAAAGCCGGCATGAAAGATTTAATATGGAAGAATTTGCATTTGCCTTAAAAGTAGAACTGGAACATGGAAAGGTAAAAGATGTAAATGTTACCAATAACCATCCGTTTCTGACTGCGATGATTGCATTGGCGCATATGACTGAAAGTCTAACGTATTACAAAAGACTGGCGGTGATGGAAGCCCAGGGAGAAATCTTTGAAATTATGCGTAAAATCGAAAGTTCAGAAAAAGGAAAGGAAGAATGGTATAAAGAATTAGGTAAAGCCGAAGCGGAATTGACCGAAGCCCGAATGGGTCTGGCAGAACGCCTGGAAAGAATGGACGATATACCAACCCTAAGTAAAATTGGAGATTAAATATTATAAAAGCTAAACGCAAAAAAAAGCCGTTACTATTGATAGTAACGGCTTTTTTTTATCTTATTTTAAAATACTTAAGATTAAAATTTTCGGGGATCATTATCGGAATAATTTTCTCCTGAATCTTCTTCTTCGATTTCATCCGGCTCAAGGTCATCTTCTAAATCATCATCATCAGGATCTAATTCCTGCAAATCATTGTCGGATTCTGTTAATTCTTCAGAATCTGATGGATTATCGAATTCATCATTTAAGTTCTCGGCATTTTCATCATACAAAAGATCTCCTGTTGTATGTGTGTGATCGTCTAATTCTTCCTCTTCTTCGTCTTCCTCCAGATATTCTTCATCCTCTTCCTCATCAAATTCATCTGCTGAGTTTGTAAAATCATCATTTACATTATCAGAAGGATTATCAAATTGATCTTCTGCTTTCAAATCGTCAGCATCATCTATAAGATCGCCCGGCTGATGAAAATCATCATCTAAATCGTCAAGATCATCTTCATTTGTAATGCGTTCCTGATCCGGAATTGCTTTATTAGGATCATATCCGTTACGAATAGAAGAACCATAATTTTGAATTTCTTCCTGACGGCTCGCTTTTTTCATCTCGTCATTATTATACAGTTTTTCATTCATAACTGTATTTTGTCTGTTTAAATTTGGATTACGTGAATCTCTATTGTCAACAGAGCTATTTCTTTTATCAGTAGTTTCCATGCTAAGTTAATTTTATTGTTCGTAATACTACAAATCTAGCGAGTAAGCTGTATGAATTTCTTATAGAATTAAAATCGCTAATTCTATAATTTACAGATGTTTATGTTGTAAATAATGTAAGAAATGCTATAACAGATTGCCAACAATCAAAACTACTTTTACACTATTAATAACATAAATTATTTATCATGGAAACTAAAAATAAAAAACAAACCACAACTAAAAAAGCGGCACCAAAACAAACTACAAAAGCAGGTGTAACAAAACCAAAATCAAATGCAGCTTCTGGACTTACAGAACTTTTTGAAGACGGATTAAAAGATATTTACTGGGCAGAGAAAGCCTTGACAAAAGCGTTGCCGCTAATGGCAAAAAACGCAACATCTCCGGAACTTATTGATGCGATTACAAATCACTTAACGGAGACTGAAGAACATGTAACCAGATTAGAACAGGTTTTTGAAAGTATTGGTAAAAAAGCATCTGCTAAAAAATGTGACGCAATGGAGGGGCTTATCGAAGAAGGTAAGAGCATCCTTGAAGAAACTGAAATTGGCGTTGTTCGTGATGCAGGAATTATTGCTGCCAGCCAGAAAATCGAACATTATGAAATTGCCACTTATGGAACTTTAAGACAATTTGCTGAAACACTTGGTCTTACAGACGCTGCATCTTTATTAGAATTAACTCTTGATGAAGAAAAAGGAGCAGATAAAAAATTAACAGAAGTTGCCGTAGCCGCAATTAATGTAGAAGCTGCAGAAGAAGACGAAGCATAAACTTCAAAATCATTTAAAAAAGTGCAGTATCAAAGCTGCACTTTTTTCATTTAAATTAAAAATTAAGCACTAATTAAAATACAATCGTTATGCCTGAAGGTCCGTCAATAGTAATCCTTAGAGAAGAAACCGAACAATTTGCAGGACAAAAAGTACTTTCTGTTTCCGGAAACACTTCTATAGATTTAGATCGAATTCAGGGAAAAAAGGTGCAGGAAATTAAAACCTGGGGCAAACATTATTTAATTTGTTTTGATGATTTTACGGTAAAAATTCATTTGCTAATGTTTGGTACTTACCGCATTAACGAGCGAAAAGAAACCACACCAAGATTAAGTCTTGTTTTCAGGAACGGAGAACTTAATTTTTATACCTGCTCGATCAAAATTCTGGAAGGGGATATTAATCTCCATTACGATTGGAGCGAAGATGTCATGAATATTAAATGGGATCCCGAAAACGCAAAACAAAATCTGGAGAAAATTCCAAACCAGATGATTTGCGATGCAGTGCTGGATCAGAATATATTTTCGGGCGTTGGAAATATCATTAAAAATGAAGTTTTATACCGATGCCAAATTCATCCGGAATCTTTAACAGGGAAAATTCCAGTGGATAAAATAGAAGAAATAATAGACGAATGCTCGATCTATAGTTTTGAGTTTTTGGATTGGAAAAAGAAATTTGAATTAAAAAAACACTGGCTGGCCCATACCAAAAAGATTTGTTTGCGATGTAATCTTCCTTTTATAAAGAAACATACCGGTGTCAAAAAACGCCGAAGTTTTTTCTGTACTAACTGTCAACAATTACACACATGAAAAAAGAAATAAAAATAGGATGTTCAAGTTATAACAATCGTTTTTGGAAAGGTATTTTTTATCCCGAAGATCTGCCAACCAAAAATTGGTTCAATTTTTATTGCCGGCATTTCAACACCTATGAAATGAATGGTACTTTTTATAAGTTTCCAACACTTCGAATCATGGAAAACTGGTATAAAAAAGTGCCCGATAATTTTTTGTTTTCTGTAAAAGCACCAAAAGAAATCACGCATATCAAAAAGTTTGTAGACTGCAAAGAACGCCTTACTGAGTTTTATAATATATGTGATGATGGTCTGGAAGAAAAATTGGGATGCATTCTTTTTCAGTTTCCTCCAAGTTTTGATTATACCGAGGAAAGACTTCAGAACATTATCAGATATGTAGATAAAAGTTTTAAAAATGTAGTTGAATTTCGCCATAAAAGCTGGTGGAATCAGGAGGTTTGGGATGTTTTCGAACAAAATAAAATTACATTTTGCAGCGTAAGTTATCCAGGATTACCGGAAGATATTTTAACATCATTTCCCCTTACATACGTGCGCATGCATGGAAATAAAAAATTGTTTTATTCCAGTTATTCGTCAGAAGAATTAGAACATATCAAAAAGCAACTTGAACATAAATCGGGTTTTATTTATTTTAATAATACCGCAAGCGAAGCAGGAATTTTGAATGCTTTGGAGTTTAAGGGAATTGAGGTGAAAATTTAACCGCAAAGTTCGCTAAGATTTACGCAAGGTTCGCAAAGTTTTAATCTTTGCTTTGTGTCCTTTGCGTAAATCTTAACGAACTTTGCGGTTAAGAAACTTTAAGTTTAATAAAAACTTACAATTTCAAACTTCCTTCAATACCGTCATCCATTGTTTTTCCTGTAACAAAAGCGGCGGTCATTTTGGCAATTGCCACCATTTTTCCGTTTTTATTGTTCCAGTAATAACCATCTTCCGGGATTACTTTAATAACACTTAAGTTTGGATCATCTTCACCACCCGGCATCCAGACTTTAACGATTGGATCGTATAATTCTTTTATGATTTCCGGATTGTATAAAATACTAGCTGTTCCGTGTAAGGTTAGGAATTTATCGTGCGGCTCAGAAAAAAAGATTTCCACCGTTGGATTCTGAGTAATTTCAGCATTTTGACTGCTGTTTCTGTCAGATAAAAACCAAAGTTGTCCCAAATCATCGATTTTCTGAACAGACATTGGTCGTGATTGCAGTTTATTTTCAATGTTATAAGTACATAACATGCACGTTTTTATGTTTTCTGCAAGATCTTTTATTTTATCTACAGCAAATTCATTTGTTAGGTCTTTATGATCTCCCATGACTTTTATATTTTTAAGTTATTTGTAATTTTGTTTTCAAAGCATTGATTTGCTTATTTTTAAGTAAGCTGTCTGCTTTAAAATTCTTATTTGTAAAGTTGCTATTTTTAATTTTTTTACACCTTATAGAATTAAAATCAGAAGTTATGAGATTTCTATTTACAGTCTATTTTGTTAGAATATAAAATCAATTGTTATATTTATTTATTTGGATTATCTTTGAATCGTAATAAATACTATTTCTAATTATATGACAGATTTAACCGTATTCTATACAGATGACGATGAAGATGATTTAAGCATTTTCGCAGATGCTGTTGAATCATTGCCGAAGAAGATAGAACTTCTAACTTATAATGGTGGAGAGAAATTATTAACAGCGATTTATAATCCGCCACCTACGCCGCACGTGGTTTTTTTAGATTTAAATATGCCCGGCAAAAACGGTTTTGATGTTTTGACAGAACTTAGAAATTCTAAAGAAAAAAAAGACATACCAATTGTTATTTTTTCAACTTCAAACGAGCCAAGTATTATCGAAAGATGCCGCACATTAGGGGCTAATCTTTTTATTACCAAACCTGTTTTAATGAAAGATATTGTAAAATCTATAGAACACGCGCTTGAAATCGATTGGAAAAGTTTTGTTCCCGGACCTAAAAATTTTGTCTATAAATCTTAAGATTATATTTTAAAAAATAAAAACACCAAATTCAGATGAGTTTGGTGTTTTTTTTATGTTATTCAGGCAAGTAAATTTCAAAAGTGGCTCCTTTACCTTTTTCACTGTGAGCCCTTATAATTCCTTTATGGTTTTCGACTATTTTTTTAACGATCGCCAGACCAATTCCGGTGCCGGAGAATTCGCTTTCTGTATTTAATCGCTGGAAAACCTCAAAAATTCTTTCTTTAAATTCATCTTCAAAACCTATTCCGTTGTCTGATATAGTAAGATGGTAATAGATTTTATCAGGATAATCAACCGGAATTCTTGTTTCGTAACCTCTAATTCTGTTTGCTTTAATTTCGACATAAGGGTTTTCATTTTTCTTATGAAATTTCAAAGCATTTCCAATTAAATTATGTAATAACTGCCTGAATTGAAAAGGAATAACAGTTGCTTCGCCCAATTCGTTCAAATTAATAACGGCATTGCTTTCTTCAATGCGTTCAGAGAAATCGCTGATTACTTCCTCGGCAATTTCATCCAGACTTACTTTTACAAAAACCCTGTCGGCAGAATTTGTTCTGGAGTAGGTAAGGAGATCCTGAATTAAAGTCTGCATTCTTTTTGCCGAAACTTCAATACGATCTAAATAAGTTTTGGCTTTCGCCGAAATATTCTGCTCGTCCAGATCAGATAAACGGCTGGCGAAAGTCTGTATTTTTCGCAAAGGTTCCTGCAAATCGTGACTCGATATATATGCAAAGGATTGTAATTCGATATTCATATTAATTAAATCTTTGTTTTTCAGTTCCAATTCGGCGGTACGTTCGTGAACTTCTTTTTCCAGTTTATCCGTAAAATTTTTCTGGTCCTGAATATCGGTGCTTGTTCCCACCCACATTTGGATATTTCCCTCTTCATCTTTCTGCGGAATTGCGCGGCTTAATTGCCATCTGTATTCGCCATCATAACGGCGAAAACGATGTTCAAATAAAAAGTCGTTTCCGGTTATTATAGCTTCAACCCAGGCTTTTATATTCTCTTCGCGATCATCAGGATGAACGATTTGAAGCCAGCCATTTTTCTCAATTTCTTCGAGCGAAACTCCGGAATACCTAAAAACAGACTGATTAAAATAACTCAGATTTCCAACAGAATCACCCGTCCAGATGTGCTGTGGCATAGAATCAGCCAGAAGCCTGAACTTTTCTTCGCTTTTCATTAAAATCTGATGCGTATTTTTTTCATCGGTAATATCAATGATGGTTCCAATCATTTTTGCAGGATAACCATTTTCATCAAAAAATATTTTTCCGTGTGCTTTTATCCAGCTAATAGAATTATCAGGTTTAATAATTCTCGATTCATATTTATAAATACTGGTATTGAGAGCGACACTGTATGCTTTTTCCAGAATAGGCAAATCATCAGGATGTATCTGACTTAAAATGTCCGGTCTTGTAACTTTTTCGTTTTTTTCGCGGCCAAAAAGCAAAGGCAGATTTTCAGAATAAATTAATTCCTGTGTGGGTATATTCAAATCCCAGGTTACAATTTCGGCAATTTCGGCGGCTAATCGGGCTCTTTCTTCTGTGTCTTCGACCTTTTTTCTGGCTTCGACTTTATCAGTCACATTATTAACGGTGATCATTACGCCGGAAATCTCACCATTACTTTCAAACAATGGTGTATACTGGTAATCGAGATAAAATTTCTCCAGCTTTCCTTCAATATCTATATAAGCAACGGATTCGTTTTCGGTTATAATTTTGGCATTATTCACCACTTCATCGAGCAGTTCAGGATATTTTTGTTCCGCGAGTTCAGGGAAAACTTCCAAAATGGGTTTTCCAATCGTTTCCTGAGGTGTTTTTTGCCAAATAACATTCATCATCGTGTTATTTGCCATTTCAATAATGTGATCTTTGCCTCTGAAAATCGCCATTGCAATGGGTGACTGCATGACTAATTTTCTAAAAGCGACTTCACTTTCAGTAATAAAATGTCTTCTCTTTATGGTTTCTGTAACTTCATAGGTTACCATAATAACGCCGGAAATCGTATTGTCTTCTTCCCTTAAAGGATGAAAAACAACATTAAAATAACAGAGTTCCTGTTTTCCGTAACGGTTTAAAGTAGCCATAAACTCATCCGTAAAATACGGTTCTCCTGTTTCGAAAACCTTCAAAAGTAAAGCATGGGCACTAACTTCTGCCTCAGGAACTGATTGAAATATAGGTTTTCCAATAACTTCGTTTTCCTCTTTATCTATGATTTGCAGATACGCAGGATTGGCCATTTCGAGTATTAAATCCTTACTTTTTAATATGGCAATGCCCAGCGGTATCTGTTCTACTGTATTTCTAAATTTTTTCTCGCTTTCTTCAACAATATTTCTTGCAATTACTTGCGCTGTAACATCATTGGCCATAGCCACAATGCCGGAAATAGTTCCGTCTGGTTCTTTTAAGGCTTCATATACAAAGTTGATATATACATCTTCTATTTTATCTTTTCGCGGAAGCTTGACAAGGTGTTCGTGTGCTTCAAATTTTTCTCCGGTTTTATAAACATTTTCCAGAATATTTTCTAAACCCTGATCTTTAGCTTCAGGCAGTCCTTCAAAAATAGGTTTGTTGAGAACGTCATTTTCCTTTCGGCCCCACAATTCCAACATTAATTCATTCGCAATTTCCACAACATATTCCGGTCCTCTAAAAATACACATTGCACTTGGCGTTTGCAGAATGTTATTGAGATATCGGGTATTACTATCTTCCAGTTTCTTAACTAATTTTACATTTTCGGTGGTTTCACTGCAAATCACTAGAACTCCGGCAGGTTTTCCGGATTCGTCGTTTACGGGACTATAACTAAAGGTCCAGTAAACATCTTCCATTTTTCCGTTACGATATATAGGAAGCAATTGATCTTCATGCCAGGTAGCTTCGCCATCTGTAAGAACCTGATCAATAAGGGGTTTAATGAAATCCCAGATCTCCGGCCAGGAATCGGCACCGTTTTGACCTAATATAGAAGGATGTTTGCCATCGTTACCCAAACTTGGACGATACGCATCATTATAAAAACAAATATGTTCAGACCCCCAAAATAAAAACATCGGGAATTTTGAATTTAACAAAAGTCCTAATGTTGTTCTCAAACTCTGAGGCCATGATTCAACAGAACCCACAACGGTATTACTCCAATCTTTAGCACGGGTTAATGCTCCCATTTCGCCTCCTTTAGACAGGAAATCCTGATTCATATCTATCATGAAAAATTGTTTTTATTGGATCAAAGTCCTAAACGATATTAATTAAGTGCAATAAATATAGTAATTTATAAAGAAAATTACACAATTGTTTACATAGTTAACGCAAATCCTGTTAAAGTTTAATGAGGTAAAATTTAAATCTATTGAGTTAAGCTTATCCTATTATATTAAGGATATTTGAGTACAGTTTACTAAACATTTTAACTAAAATAGAAGATCATGAAAAAGGAAATGGCAAAACACGAAACAGACTATATAAAGAAATACCAGGATGATGGATATACAAGCAATTTTATGTTTGATAACAATACCTTAATTGATTCTGAAACAAAACAAGGCTATAAACCTGAAGACATACATATTGTAGCGCATCATCGATATGAAGGAATGAGTGATCCGGATGATATGTCGATTTTGTATATTATTGAAACAAGCGATAAAGTAAAAGGAACGCATTTGATTGGTTACGGACCAACGGCGGATCTTGAGGAAGCAGAATTCTTTAAGGATATCCCGGAAGAAAATTATGCTCAGAACTCTGATATAAACGAACTGACTTAAAAGGTTAGGTTATTTATTTTGCAGAAAGACAGTTATTCAGGATTCAGTTCCGGAATAGCTGTTTTTTTTTATTGCAATTTTTTTTACCGCAAAGTTTTTTTACCGCAAAGAGCGCAAAGGTTTACGCAAAGTTCGCTAAGTTTTTTTAACCACAGAGTTCGCTAAGTTTTTCACAGAGTTCGCAAAGTTTATACAAAGCTTTGTGAACTCTGTGTTTTTTATCAAGTATCAAAATCAAAAAATCTTTGTGTTCTCTGTGGTGAATTTTTTAACCGCAGAGTTCGCTAAGTTTTTCACAGAGTTCGCAGAGTTTATACAAAGCTTTGTGAACTCTGTGTTTTTTACAAAGTATCAAAATCAAAAAATCTTTGTGTTCTCGGTGGTAAATTTTTAAACCACAGAGTTCGCTAAGTTTTTCACAGAGTTCGCAGAGTTTACACAAAGCTTTGTGAACTCTGTGTTTTTTATCAAGTATCAAAATCAAAAAATCTTTGTGCGCTCTGTGGTAAAATTTTTAACCACAGAGTACGCTAAGTTTTTCACAGAGTTCACAAAGTTTCATGCAAAGCTTTGCGAACTCAGCGTTTTTACTAGGTTGTATAAATTCAAAAAACTTTACGCGCTTTGCTGTTAAATAAGTAAGATATTAATTATGAAAAATCTCTCCGAAATTGTATAAGAAATTTTCTGGTAATAAGTATGAAATTTGAATATTATAATAAGGGAATAAAAAACACTATTATAAAATGTACGTAAAGAAGTACTAACCAATTTACTAAGCCAAAACGAAGATGAAAAAACTTTACTTAAATACAGGAGAATTCAATACAATTTTTAATGATCTTAGCGATAGCTTTGGTGGTGATTTAACTACTACTAATAATGACTATAATTTAGCTATCAAATCAAAATGGGCAAAAGGAAAAATTACCGGAACTCATTTTGAAAAAGAAATTTCATACATGCATTTTGATCTTATGTTTCATAGTGATGTAAGTTTAAGCATTGAATCTTTTCAGGGAGCTCCAATATTTTTTGCTTATTGCGAAGAAGGAAGCATCACGCATAGCTTTGGTGCAAACGGTGAGAAAAAAAGCCTTAAAAAACAACAAACCGGTATTTTAAACAATATGTCGGCTATCAATACAGTTTTGTATTTTGAAAGCTTCAAACGTATTCAGTTTTCTTTGATTATCATGCCAATTACAGTTTCTGCAAAAGACGAAAGTTTTGAAATTATTTCTCAATTGAGAAAAATGTTCACAAACGAATCAGGAAACTATATCTATATAGGACAGCAAAATCCAAAAATTACAGAAAAATTATTGGAGTTAAGAACAATTCCTCAAAAAGGAACGGTTAGAAACTTACTTCAAAAAAGTATAATGAGCAGTATTTTAGAATTAGAGATAGCACAACACAGTTATAACTATACTACAATGATTGCTCCGTTTATGAATTTGGCTACCAGACAAATTGATGAACTAAAGAGAATCTCACATATGAATTTTTCTGAAGTATTACATTCAATCGGATTTGGAAGCAAAAGCTACATTCCGAGATTACTTAAGGAAAGACATCACATTTTAAACAAACATTATCCTGAAAATTCGCTAGCTAAAACAGCCTAATATACCTTTAACTTGTAAGATCAAAAAAACAGCTTTTATACAAGCTGTTTTTTTATTTATATCAACTTTCCTTTTCGTAGTAGATGATAAAATAAACCATAACCAAATTCAGGAATAGCGAAACGCTGTTTGTTATTATAATAGGCAAATCATTTTTAAGGATTCCGTAAACAACCCAAATTGCGATTCCAAAAGTGAGCACACTAAAAGTCAGCAGTGAAATTTGTTTTACCTTTTTCGTTTTCCATACTTTCCATATTTGCGGTACAACAGATATTGTTACGCAAATACCTGCAAAAAGCCCGATGATATCAGTTGTATTCATGGTTTGAGATTTATTTTTATAAACTGTTTTGTAATTTCAGCTTCATAATGATTTAATATTAAATATAACGATCTGTTTTAAGTACGCTTAACTTCAACGCATAAAAGAGTAGCGCAATAAATAATTATCTATTTGCCTGAAAAAAGCTACGCAAAATATTCTTTATCCTATTTTTAAGACAATTCTAATATCTTCTAAATCATAGTAAAATGGAAATTCTGAAACTTGACATGGGAATTATGAAACATATTTCAATTGTGATAAAAGATATACCTTCATTTTTTTTATAAATTTGAAAGTTTGAGCGAACGTTTTTAAAAGAATAATCAGCTTTTAAAAAGAATAATCAATATTAATCCGAATTAATTAAAACTTAATTCATAACGTTTTACTCCCCAAATAAAATGATATTAATTGTAGATGATATTCGGGCTAACATAATTGCCTTAAAAAAAACACTTGAACTGCATGATATTGAGGTCGATACGGCCGAATCTGGTGAAGAAGCGCTAAAGAAAATTTTAAAAACCAATTATAGTCTTATTATAATGGATGTTCAGATGCCTGGACTCGATGGTTTTGAAGTGGTTAAAATTCTTTCCGGTAATAAACGAACCAAAGACATTCCTGTTATCTTTTTATCGGCAATTAGTATCGAAAAGAAATACATTTTTAAAGGATACGAAACCGGGGCAGTCGATTATATTACAAAACCTGTTGATACAGATTTACTGATTATAAAAGTAAAAACCTTTCTTAAAATTTACGAACAGCAGAATCAATTGAAAGTAATGAAAGATTTACTTTCAAAAGAAATCAAAATTCGTAAAGAAGCTCAGGACAATTTAGAAGTTAAAATTAGCGAAAGAACAAAAGAACTCGTTTCTAAAAACGAAGAACTCGAAATGAAAAACCACGAATTACAGCAATTTGCCTGGGTGGTTTCGCATGATTTGAATGAACCAATCAGAAAAATTCAGATCTTTATTAAAATTATAAAAGAGCTTTATTTAACTACAGATGCAAAAGGAGTAGATTATGTAGACCGCACGGTAAAAGCTGCAGAAAGAATGCAAACCCTGATTACAGATTTGCTGGCTTATTCAAGGCTTTCATCAAAAGTTAAACCTGAAAAAACAGATTTGAATTTTGTACTACAGGAAGTCCTTTCAGATTTTGATTATTTGATCGAGCGCAAAAATGCCGTTATAAAAGCAGGTGAACTCCCTACAATAGACAGTATTCCGAGTCAGTTGCGACAAGTTTTCCAGAACTTAATTGGAAACGCGCTTAAATTCTCCGGAAACGTAGAAACACCGGTTATTGAAATTACTTCAGAATTAATAAAAACAAAAGATTTTGATGGAGAAGTTTCTCCTGATGGAAAATTTTGCCGAATTACGGTAACAGATAACGGAATTGGTTTTGATGAAATTTACCTGGATCGTATTTTTATTATTTTCCAAAGCCTAAACGACCGCCAAACCTATGAAGGTACGGGAATAGGTCTGGCCATTGCCAAAAAAATTGTCGACAAACACAACGGATTAATCACCGCAAAAAGTCAATTGGGCAAAGGCGCCAGTTTTATTATGGTCCTTCCTCTACAATATGAAAACTAAACAAATCGGATTATAACCTATGAAAAACAACTTTAAAAGAAATTTACTAATCAGCTCTCTGGTTTCATTAATTGTATTGATGATCAGTTCTACGGCTTCCTTTATTAGTATAAAAAATTTATTGAAAAGTAACTTTTGGGTCAACCATACCCAGGATGTTATTTACAACTTAAATCAGGGTTCTTCAACGCTTACTGATGCCCAAACCAGTATGCGCGGCTATTTGATCACCGGAGATGAGCAATTTGTAAATCGATACAATACGTATGAATCAGAATCTAATGCTTATTTTGATAAGCTTGATGATCTTACAATTGATAATCCGTCACAGCAAAAAGCGTTGGCACAATTAAAAACGCTTCGCTCTAATTTCTTTAAATATTTAAACAATCAAATTGTAAAAAAGCGATTGGGTAAAAACAATACCACATTTGACCTCAATGAAGGCCGTGCAATGATGGATGAGTTAAGAACTTATTTTAAAAAAATTGAGAACACAGAGCAAGGGCTTTTAAAAGAGCGTAACGAAACCTCTGACCGCTACGGAACTTACAGCACAGTTTTGATTGTTGTAGCGTTTATTATTGCGTTTTTAATTTCGATTGTATTCTTATTCAGGATTTTAAAAGATTATAACGAACGTTTGTTACTGCAACAGGAATTAGAACAAAAAGATGTAGAAACGGCTCAGAGAATCGAAGCCATCAGTAATATCGCATCCAATATTTCGAATGGTAATTATGACATTCGCGTAGACGATACTAAGGCAGATGCACTGGGAAGTGTGGGTGAATCGCTAAATAGTATGAGCGGTGCGCTAAAAGAGTCTTTTGGTTTATTATCAGAAAAAGAATGGATACAAAGTGGTATTGCCGGACTTAATAATGTAATGTTGGGCGATAAATCACTAAGTGAATTATCAAAAGATGTTATCGAATATTTATGCCATTATACCAATAGCAGTGCCGGTGTTTTTTATGTGGTCGAAGGTGGCGATGAACTTGCTTTTACGGCAGGATACAGCTATATTCCAACAAAAAGCAGAGAAACAATTCAAAAAGGAGATGGTTTATTGGGTCAGGCAATTGTGTCTGGCGAACTTTTGGAATTGAAATCACTTGCATCAGATTTTATTCAGATAAATTATGCTTTGGGCGAAATAAAACCAACGCATATTGTTGCCGTTCCTTTGATTGATAACAGAGTAGAAGGCGCATTAGAACTGGCAAGTATTTACGGTTTTTCTCAATTGCACCTGGAATTTTTGAGAATTGTAGGGAACAATATCGGAATCGCGATAAAATCGACTCAAAACCGCAAACGTGTGATGGAATTATTGGAAGAAACCCAATCACAATCAGAAGAATTGCGTGTTCAGCATAGTGAATTAGAGGCGATTAATGCCGAATTGGAAGCGCAGACAGAAAAATTACAAGCCTCTGAAGAAGAACTTCGTGTGCAACAGGAAGAACTGGAACAAACGAACGAAGAACTTTCGGAAAGAAGTGTTTTATTAGAAGAAAGAAACAACGAAATTCAGAAAAAATCAGAAGCGCTGGAATTGACAACACGTTACAAATCAGAGTTTTTGGCAAATATGTCTCACGAATTAAGAACGCCTTTAAATTCAATTTTGCTTCTAAGCCGATTGTTGTCTGAAAACAACAGCAATGGTATGAACAATGAAGAAATTGAGTTTGCAAAAGTAATTCAGAGTTCAGGAAACAGTTTGCTTGGTTTAATTGATGAAATTCTGGATTTATCTAAAATTGAAGCCGGAAAAATGGAGCTTGAATTCTTAGATGTTTCCACCAAAGAAATCACAGATACGCTTTCTAATTTATTTTCTCAGGTAGCGAAAGAGAAAGGAATTAAATTTGATATTACAGCCAAAGATGCTCCAATTGTCATAAAAACAGACAAAATGAGGTTAGAGCAGATTCTTAAAAATTTAATTTCCAACGCTATTAAATTTACGGAAAAAGGTTCTGTAAGTGTAGAAATAAAAACGAATGAAGACGACGATAAAGTAATTTGTTTCATTGTAAAAGATACCGGAATCGGAATTCCGTTAGAAAAACAGCCTTTAATTTTTGAAGCTTTCCAACAAGCAGACGGTTCTACAAAACGTAAATATGGTGGTACAGGACTTGGATTGTCTATTAGTAGAGAATTGGCAAAATTACTTAGAGGAGAAATTATCCTGCATAGTGCCGAAGGAAAAGGAAGCAGTTTTACTTTATGCCTGCCGGTTTACGGAACAATAAGCAAAAAAGTAATTGTGGATAAAGTTTTGCCTCCATTGGATATTACGAATGATGAGGTTAAGGAATTAAAAGAAATTAAGAACAAATATTTATCAACGGTAATTCCGGCAGAAATTGAAGACGACAGAGATATCATTGCCGAAGGAGATAAAGTAATTCTGATTGTAGAAGACGATATCAATTTTGCACAGTCATTATTGGCATTCAGCAGAAAAAATGGATATAAAGTTGTAGTTGCCGTTCGCGGGGATTATGCATTAAATTTTGCTTTGATGTATAAACCGGTCGGAATCTTACTGGATATCGAATTGCCAATAAAAAGTGGTTGGGAAGTATTGGAAGAATTGAAAAATAACATTCAGACCAAACATATTCCGGTGCATATTATGTCATCGCACAAATTAAAACAGGAAAGTTTATTAAAAGGCGCTGTCGATTTCTTAGACAAACCGTTTGCTTTTGATCGAATTCCGGAAGTGTTCAGCCGTATTGAGCATATTATTACCAAAGAATCCCAAAAAGTTTTAATTATAGAAGACAACCCGAAACACGCTAAAGCACTGGCTTATTTCTTAGAATCTTATAATATTAATTCTGAAATTAAAAGCGAGGTTTCTGAAGGTTTACAAGCCCTGAATAAAACAGAAGTTGATTGTGTGATTCTCGATATGGGAATTCCTGACAAACAAGCGTATCAAATTCTGGACGGCGTTAAGAAAAGCCCGGGATTAGAAAATCTTCCCGTAATTGTATTTACAGGAAAAAGTTTATCACTTAAAGAAGAAGTAAAAATTAAAAAATATGCAGATTCTATCATTGTAAAAACAGCACATTCTTACCAAAGAATGCTGGATGAGGTTTCGTTATTTTTACATTTAGTAGAAGAAAACAAAGGTCGTGACGGTAAAAAAGACAGTTACAAAAAACTGAATCTGCTGAATAATATTCTGCACGATAAAAAAGTGCTGATTGTGGATGATGATGTGCGAAATATCTATTCCTTGACAAAAGCGCTGGAAGTCTTTAAAATGAACGTAATCACGGCATTCGACGGAAAAGATGCCATAAAAGTATTAGAAGAACATCCCGATACAGATGTTGTTTTACTTGACATGATGATGCCGAACATGGACGGTTATGAAACGGCAGAGAAAATCAGGACAAATCCTAAATTCCTGACATTGCCATTAATTGCCGTAACAGCAAAAGCAATGACGGGCGACAGAGAAAAATGTATTAAGGCAGGAGCTTCGGATTATATTACAAAACCGGTAGATATTGACCAGTTATTGTCGTTGTTGCGAGTGTGGTTATACGATAAATTTTAATGTTAATGGCTGAAGAAATGGAGAAAAAACGACTCTTAATTATTGATGACGATTCAAGAAATATTTTTGCTTTGGTAAACGTTTTACGTGCCAAATCATTTGATTGTTTGTCTTCTTTAAGCGCCGAAGAGGCTATAAGATTACTAAGAACGGAGGAACATATAGATGCCATTTTAATCGATATGATGATGCCGGAAATGGATGGTTACGAAGCCATTCCGATTATAAAAAGTATCCCGTCACGAAAAGATGTACTTGTGGTTGCCGTTACCGCTCAGGCTATGACGGGAGATAAAGAAAAATGCCTTGAAGCAGGCGCAGATGATTATGTATCAAAACCGATTGATGTAGATAAACTGCTGCACGTTTTAAGTAAAATTTAAAATTGTTATGATAGAAGACATTGAGTTAGAAACCCTTGTAAATGATATTTACGAATATTACGGTTTTGACTTTGGGAGTTATTCTAGAGCCTCGTTAAAAAGGCGCGTTAACAGGATTTATCAATTAGATGGATTCAAAAATTTCTATGAATTTTTATCAAAAGTCAGATACGATTCTGATTATTATAAAAGACTGATTGACGAAATTACTGTAAATGTTACCGAGATGTTTCGCGATCCTACATTTTATAAAATCGTGAGAACCCAAATATTGCCGTTATTGGCGACAAAACCATTTATCCGTTTATGGCATGCAGGCTGTTCAACGGGCGAAGAAGTGTATTCGATGGCCATTATGCTCAAAGAAGCCGGACTTTTGCATAAATCATTAATTTATGCCACAGATATAAATTCGAAAGTTCTGGAAACCGCAAAAAAAGGAATTTTTCCGTTGCGAATGATGAAAGAATATTCAGAAAACTACCGGGATTCCGGCGGTCAGGAAGATTTTTCAAGTTATTACATTGCCAATTACGGCATTGCAAAATTCAACGAAGAACTGGCCGAAAAAATGGTTTTCTCGCAGCACAATTTAGTTTCAGATAATTCATTTAATGAGTTTGATTTTATATTATGCCGAAATGTTTTAATCTATTTTGACAATAATTTACAAAAAAGAGTCATCAATTTATTTGATGAAAGTTTGGCTGTTTTAGGCTTTTTGGCACTCGGAACAAAGGAAACCATTAAGTATTCGATATCTACAACTAAATACAAACAGTTAGAGAAAGAGAAAATATGGAGGAAAGTAAAATAACATTAAATCGCAGAGTTATTATTATTGGAGGATCGGCGGGGAGTTTGAATGCGTTATTAGTAATTTTACCTGAATTGCCTGTTTTTAAGTCTTTTGCGCTTGTTATTGTATTGCATCGAAGAGGTACAGATGACTTAACACTCGAAAATTTAATAAAATTAAAAGCACAGGCACCGGTTAAAATCATTGAAGATAAAGTCGAATTAACAAACGGCTTCATTTATGTTGCGCCTTCTAATTATCATTTATTATTCGAAAAAGACAATGTATTTGCTCTCGACACTTCCGAAAAAGTAAATTACAGCAGACCCAGCATCGATGTTTCTTTTGAATCTGCAGCCGAAGTTTATGGTTCCAATTTAATAGGTATTTTACTTTCGGGTTCTAACACAGATGGAACGCAGGGATTAAAAGCCATTCAAAAAGCAGGCGGAATTGTCATTATTCAGGATCCTAAGTCGGCAGAAATGCCTTATATGCCGTCGAATGCCATTTTAAATATGACTCCGGATTATGTTTTAAGTAACGAAGAGATCTTAAAATTCATTATTTCGATAGATCAGTAAATTAATACGCATTTTTGTCATCCCGAGGAACGAGGGATCTCCACAAGTAGCGCTCTGCAGTCCAGTAAACCCGACAGGTTTTTAAAACCTGTCGGGTTTGAATACGCGTAAATACCTCAAAGATTATTATTTCCGTAACACTATCGTAAACCAACTTTGGGTTTTAATCGATAAAATTGCAGATGTTTTTTAAAATGCCCCAAACATTTTATCACAATACACATTTGTAAAAAGGAACTTATGTTTAAAAAAAATACCTACTATAAAAAGTATACTTCGTCATTATTTTTTCTGTTTTTAATACTATGTAATGGCACAATTTCGGCACAAAAACAAAGCAAACTTGATTGCGTTCAGGTTGCTTTTTTATCAGATGTGCATTTGCAGGATTTGTTTGGTAAATTCTCAGACAACGATTATCAAGGCGTTTTAAATCCCAAAACAGGAAAATATACTTTGATGAGAACAATGGCTTCTCAATTGCATTCGACCCGAATTTTTAACGAAAATTATTTTGCTTTCATTGCCGCTTTGGATGATATCGCAAAGCGAAAGATAAAATACGTGGCACTTCCGGGCGATTATACAGATGACGGACAGCCCATTCACGTTCGTGGATTAGAAGCAATTCTCGATCAATACCGAAAAAAATATGGTATAGAGTTTTTCATTACTACCGGAAATCACGATCCCGTTGGGCCATTTGCACAGGAATCCGGCAAAGAAGATTTTTTAGGCAAAGAAGGTAAAAGCCAACCCATTTATAGCAAAGAAGGCCTGTATAAGCCAAATTTAAACATTGAACAGCCTGTTATCGTAACAGCCGATATTGCTAAAATGGGTTATTTAGGAATCACGGAAGGTTTGAAAAATTTTGGTTTTTATCCAAATCAAACATACAAATTCTGGGCAACGCCATTTTCAAGTTACAGCAATGGGAATTATAGTTTTGAAAAAGCTGCCGAAGCCGCAAAATTATCAAACCGTGTTTATCAAGTCGCACCGGGTTATGAAGTTCCGGATGTGAGTTATGTCGTGGAACCCATCGACGGACTTTGGTTAATGGCGATTGACGGGAACGTTTATATTCCCAAGAAAAACGATGGCGATCCAAAAGATTCTAAAAGTTATGCTGAGGCAAGTACGGGTTATAATAATGTACTTTCGAATAAAAAACACCTTATAAAATGGGTCGAAGAAATTTCGGCGCAAGCCAAAAAACAAGGCAAAACTTTAGTCGCTTTTAGTCATTTCCCTATGATTGATTTTAATGATGACGCTTCCGCGGAAATAAAAGAATTGCTTGGGCCAAACAAATGGCAATTGAACCGTGTTCCTGTCGAAGAAGTGGCACAAACTTTTGCCGATGCAGGATTGAAGATTCATTTTGGCGGACACATGCATATTAACGACACGGGAATTCGCACAACCGGAAAAGGAAATACTTTGGTCAATATACAAACGCCTTCTCTGGCGGCATATATTCCGGCTTATAAACTATTGACGATTCAAAAAGACAATCTTGTCGATATACAAACCATTACAATTGATAAAGTAAAACGTTACGACGAACTTTTTGATTTGTACAAAATGGAATACCAATTTTTAGAATCGCAAAAGACAAAAGACATTTGGAACAAAGCGATTTTAGAAACCAAAAACTACCACGATTTTACTGACTTTCATCTGAAAGAATTAGTTCGTTTGCGCTTTTTATCAGATGACTGGCCTTCTGATTTCAAGAACTTTTTCCTGAATATTTCCGGTGAACAATTATTAGTTTTGGCGAATATCAAATCAGATAAAGACTTTGATTTTATCCTGAAAAACAAAGAAACTTCCCAAAAAGAATGGGCAGAAGCCGAACAAAGAACAAACAAAATTCTGGCTCAAAACAAACTCAAAAAAGAAGACTTTAACTTTACAGGTTATGATTTTCTGGTAGATTTTTACCGTTTCAGAAGTGCAGATGAATTGGCATTGGCAGATGTTGGCGAAAAAAGAGCAAAACAATACAAGCTTTTATCGCAGATGTTTTTTGAAAATCATAAAGAGGATAATTCAAAAGAAAAACCATTTCAAAATCAAGTGAAATTGTTTCTGACGATCTTCAATAAATTCATGCATGAGGTTCCTGCAGATCATTTTAGTGTTGATTTGAAAAGTGGGGAAGTTTTAAGAGTTTGAAATGAGAATTGGCACGCGGATGACGCGAATTTAAACGGATTTAACGCGGATTTTTATTCTCATTTTATGTCATTGCGAGGAACGAAGCAACCTCACGAACAAAATACTCTGAAAAAAAAAAATAGCCACGAATTCACGAATAATTATTTACAATAAATAGAAAATTCGTGAATTCGTGGCTAAAAACTTCAGTACTGATCCAGACTGAAAACTGAAAACTGAGACTGTATACTACTTCCCGCCAGTAACCGGATCAACTCTCACGTAAGTTCCGTCATCATATTTTATCTGATAAGGAGAATCGAAAAAAGTGCTTGGCAAATAATAATCGGTTGAAATGATTTGTGCTCCTGATTTTTTGGCTGCTTCAAAATGCGAGTAATCATTTTTGCGGGCTTCTTTGGTGTCAGAATCAGCTCTGGTTCTTACCAGATATCCTTTTTTAACTAAATCGGCAATTTGCGGATCTTCAGAGTTATTACGGAATAAAGTGGCTGCTTCGGGTTTTCCAGGCTCGGCGTTAATGAAAACGGCGCGTCCTTTTAATGAAGGATGGTTTAAGGCATACAAATCTCTTTTGGCTCCGTTGTTATCCAAAATAAACAGGAATTTACCTTTTGCTTTTTTCAATGTTGGCCAGTTGTTGTTTAAAACAGCTTCTTCGAGAGTTTTGTATTTTCCGCGAACCATATCCGGCGTGATAAGTTTATTTCCTAAACCTTTACGAAGTTCTTTGTCTAAAGCATCAAATAATTCTGCTGTAAATTTCTCTGCTTTTGTGCCTAAGAAACTGTCATCGTCTTTTGGTTCCAAAGTAATAAAAACCGGCACGTGATCAGGATTGGCATCAGACCATTTTTTTAATTCTGCCAGACAGCTTTGTAAGGTGTAACATGAAGTTCTAAAGTCAATATCGATCATATGAAAAACTTTAAAACCCGGTTTTTTCATTTCCCCATTTGGATCATACGCTTCTTCAGATTTTGCGATGTCCAAACCTTTTGGATGCGCAAATTTTCCGCCTTTTGGATCTCCCTGAACATCGATTTCAAGATTTCGCAAACCTTTATTTAATTGTTCTGTAAGACTGATGTGCGTGTATTGCAAACCTTTTAAGGAACGCGAAGTATCTTTTGCCTGAATCGTATTGTATAAATCAGTTTCGATAGCGTGTCTGTAACTGTTGTGCGAACCAATAACCTGCAATTGGTTGATTTTTAAATCGTCGCTTTGGGCATTTGAATGGAAAACTACAGCTATAGAAAATAGGCATGTAAACAGAATTTGTTTCATAGATTGAAATAATAGGAATTAATAAATAGGGTAGAGACGAGACAGGTGAACTTTGTCAAATTTTGAGATTACTAAAGTATCGTGAAGTATTGGTTTTTATGTTAGATTAAAAAAAAGAAATCGCAAACGGATTGTGATTTTTCGCCTAAAAAAGTAGTATTAATAAAACAAACGCATTGATTCCTTAATTGAAAGTTAACCTTCAGGAAAAAAACAATGGTATAACATTTTATTATTTTACATCATAAAATACTACCCAAATAAACAATGAAAAACCCTGAAATTTTTGAAAAAACGTACACGCAATACTGGAAAAAGCTGACGGCGTTTTCGTATACGATGACTCAGGATAACGACTTGGCACAGAACATTGTTCAGGATGTTTTTGTCGATTTATGGGAACGCAAAAGTGATGTCGAAATAAACGCCATCGAACCTTATTTGTTCCGGGCGGTAAAAAATCAGGTCTTCAAACATTACCAGAATAATAAGTTCGACAAAACGATTCTCGAAGATAAATTCGAAGATTACGTAATTGATCATTTTGCGACTATCGATCCGGAAGTTATGGATTTGCTCTATTCCTTATTAGACAAACTTCCCGAAAAAAGAAGAGAGGTTTTGCTCATGTATAAAATGCAGGATATGACAATTGATCAAATTGCTGATGAACTTGGAATTTCGAAACAAACGGTAAAAAACCAAATTTCTTCCGGACTAAAACAATTGCGCGAAGGCCTGAAAGACCTTGCCTGGCTGGCTCCCTTTATCATTTTACAACAAAAATTTTAAGATAACTTTCTGTTAATGGTTTCATAATATTTCGCAATAGTACGATTTCTTCTTTCCGGTACTTATAGGTAACAACAAGTATTATGATAAAAAGATTAAAGCATAGTTTAGAATATCTTATCGATAAAAGCACACGCAACAAAACATCTGAAGCAGAAGAAAATTTGCTGAATGATTTTGCTTTAAGCGAATATCAAAATTCAAAATGGGATGAAAATGCAATGGGAAATTCTACTGAAGTTTCTCAAAATATATATGAAGGAATTCAACTTCGAATGGAGAAGAAGAAAACCTTTAAACCGTACTTTAGATATATGGCCGCTGCCAGTATTCTTTTTCTAGTTGGTTTGGGATTTTTATTCAGACCAACTGTTGCGACCGAAAAGCAACTCACATTTAAAACATCAGATATCCCCAAATCTATTGTATTAAGTGATGGTTCGAAAATCTATCTGGCAGCAAACTCATTATTTCAATATCCTGAAAAATTTGAAGGAGACGAGAGAAAAGTTTCTCTGCTAAAAGGAAATGCGTTTTTTGAAGTGGCCAAAGACAAAAAGCACCCTTTTATAATTGCTTCGGGAGAAATTAAAACCAGGGTTTTAGGAACATCATTTCACATTCAGTTGTCAAAATCAAAATGTGAAGTTATCGTAGTAACCGGAAAAGTAAATGTTTCTTCAAAAGGGCAGAGTGTCGATTTGATTCCAAATGAAGAAGCATTGTTTTCAGGTGAAAAATTATCCAAACTCATTGTCGATAAATCGTTGCTAATTAATTGGTACACACAAGATATAACGCTAAACGAAGCGACACTTCAACAAGTAATAACAGTATTACAATACAAATACGGAGTAACATTTGAGTGCGAGAACAAACAAGTTTTAACCATTCCGGTTACGGTATTTATTGAGAAAAATGCTTCTCTGGAAAGCGTATTAAAACAAATAAATTACATCACAAACCTAAAATTTAATGTTTATGACGAAACAGTAAAAGTGAACTAAAATCAAAAAAAAAAGCAGTTGCTGAGAACAACTGCGATTAATAATTAAGTATCGAAAAACCAATAACTTAAATCATGTATTTTAAACTTCAAAAATTAAATCTTCTAAAGGGAATTTTCTTTTTAGTTCTGGCGTCCTTGTCCGTTCAAAGCGGTTACAGTACGACTATTCTTAAAAAATCAAAAATAGAAAATAAAATAGAAAGAGCAACATTAGTTTCTATTTTTTCAAAATTAAGCCAGCAAACGAACTATAAATTTAGCTACGGACAAGCTATTATTGCGGATAACACGACTTATACCGTAAATTATAGCAATGAATCTATTGCTGCAATTTTAAGTGATCTTTCTAAAAAAGCCAATTTCAATTATAACATTAATGGCAAATTAGTTTTGATTCAGAAAACAGTTGTGGCTGTAAAAACGACATCAGAAGCAGAAAAAATTAAAGTTAAAGGAAAAATTATCGACGAAAACGGTGTGCCAATGCCGGGTGTAACAGTTTTAGAAACAGGTACAAAAAATGCGACCGTTTCTAATTTTGATGGTGAATTTGAACTTTCGGTTACAGAAGGGAAAACGATCGAAGTTGCTTATTTGGGATATACAACTAAAACAGTTGGAGTTCAAAGGAATTTCATGACGATTCAGTTAGCGCCAAATACTTCAGAGTTAAGCGAAGTTTTGGTTGTAGGTTATGGAAAACAATCTAAAAAAGACGTTACGGGAGCTGTAACACAATTAGAAGCAGGAAATTTTAAACAAGGAGTAAACGTTTCTGTAGATAATTTAATTCAGGGAAAAGTAGCCGGAGTTCGTGTGGTGAATACAAGCGGTGAGCCTGGAGCTGGTGTAAATGTTACGATTCGTGGCGTGGGATCGATCAGAAGCGGAAGTACGCCTTTGTTTGTTGTAGATGGTATGCCTTTGTCTAATGATGATGTGAGTCCAACGGGAAGTAATGTTGGTTTTGGAGCTTCATCTGCAAAAAATCCATTAAACTTTTTGAATACAAGTGATATCGAATCGATTACAGTTCTTAAAGATGCTTCTGCAGCTGCTATTTACGGAGCAAGAGGATCTAACGGAGTTGTTTTGGTAACAACTAAAAAAGGATCAAAAGGAGAGGGAACTTTGAGTTTTGATTCTTATATGGGAATTTCAAAAGTGGCGCATAAATTAGACGTTTTAAGCGCTGGCGAATACAGAAGTGCAATTAAAGATCCTGCTTTTGATCATGGTGGCAACACAGACTGGCAAGATGTTATTTACAGAAGCGCTGTTACTACAAATAATGCTTTGTCATTTGCAAAACAAACAGAATCAGGTAATTATTATGCGTCTGTTGCACAAATGGATCAGGAAGGTATTATTCGAAACAGTAATTTCAAACGTCTTTCGGGTAGAATTAATGCTGCTGAATCCTTTTTAGACAACAAACGTTTAAAATTAAAAGTGAATCTTACGGCAAGTGAAACCAAAGACGATGGAGTTCCTACGAGTGATGATGGAGGTTCAAACGGACAATTGATTGTACATACTTTGATGGCAAACCCAACAAGACCCGTTTTTGATGCTAATGGAAAGTACACCAACTTTAACATGAACGCGCATTATAATCCTGCGTATTTGTTGAGTATTTATGAGGATCAAACGCGTACGTTGCGAGTTTTAGGAAATTTTGAAGCTTCTTTCAGAATCATCGACGGATTAGAATATAAATTAAACGTAGGTGTAGATCGTTCTATAGCAGAGAGAAACACTACGATTTATCCAAACTTAACCGATTTAAATCCAAAAGGAAAATACGTTCAGAATAACTTAGATTCTAAAAACTCTTTGATTGAGCATTATCTGACTTATAATTTAGTATTGGATAAACATAAATTTGAGGTTTTGGGTGGTTTCTCTTATCAAAAATTTCAAACATCGGGAACATCTTTCAGTATCGACGGAATTGCTGCTCAGGGAGTTGGTATAAAACCATCAATCAATCCAGGTTTTGCAGGAACACAATCCGGAACTACAGGTTATGCTCAGGAAAACGAATTGCAGTCTTACTTTGGAAGATTAAATTATACATTCAACGATAAATATTTGCTAACGGCTTCGATGAGAGCGGACGGTTCGACTCGTTTTGGAGACAATAACAAATACGGTTACTTTCCTTCTTTTGCTTTGGGATGGAATATTTCTAAAGAAAGTTTCTTAGAAAATGTAACGGCAATCAACAATTTAAAATTAAGAGCGAGCTGGGGACAAACCGGAAATCAGGAAGTTCAGAACAAACTGACAAAGGCAAGTTACTCATTATCTGGTCCTGACGGATATTATTTATATGATGATTTGAATTTGGTAAACGGAGTTTCTGTAACCAGAACAGCAAATCCTGACTTAAAATGGGAGGTTGTTACGCAATATAATTTAGGTTTGGATTTCAGTTTATGGAATGATAAATTGTACGGAACTCTGGATTATTTCAACAAAACAACTACAGATGCAATCTTAAACGTTCCATCAAGTCCTTTAAAACCAACAACTACGGTTTGGATAAACATTGACGGAAAAATCGTGAACAAAGGTTTTGAGTTTATGTTGGGTACAAAAATAATTGACACGAAAAACTTTAGCTGGAATGTTGATGTAAACGGAGCTACATTAAACAACAAAATTGAAGATTTACCGGTTTCAGAAATCTTAACAGGAACTATTTCAGGACCTGGACAATCGGGAGTAAATGCTAATATTTACAAAAGCGGTTATGCAGCAGGTTCTTTCTATTTGTTAGAGCATATTGGTTTTGACAGTAAAGGCGGAAACATCTTTAAAGATCAAAACGGAGACGGTAAAATTGATAACAGCGACAGAATTATTATCGAAGGCGCTTTGCCAACTTTTTACTACGGTCTTAATAGTGATATGAAATATAAAAACTTTAGTTTTTCATTCTCAATCATTGGGCAAACAGGCGGTTATTTATTGAATAATACGGGATTAAATGCTTTGAATATCAACAACCTTGCATCTGACAGAAACGTGGCTACAGGATATTACGAATCTGGCGCAAATGCAACAAATGCACCAACTTTATCAACGCTTTTCTTAGAGAAATCGGATTTTATCAGATTAAATACGGCTCGTTTAGGATACAGTTTTGATTTGAAAAACGTAAGCTGGTTAAACGGATTGACACTTTATGTAACGGGTCAAAATTTAGTTACTATTACGAATTACACCGGATATGACCCATTGATCAACAGTCCGAAATCGAATGGAGGAAACCAATCTATTGGTATTGATTACGCTGCTTATCCAACTTCCAGAACGTTCAGTTTCGGAGCAACTTTAAAATTATAAATCATGAAGACAAAGACATTTTTTGGTATAAAACTTTTAACTATATTCTCTTTTATTTTTCTTTTAAACAGCTGTACAGATCTTGATGAAGCCGTATTGGATGAAAAATTGGGAACTGATGCTACAGATCCTGCAGGATCACTTGCAGCAGCTTATGACAGATTGGGTGACGGAACTTTTACAGATCACGGAGCTGTTTTTGCCATGCAGGAATATACAACAGACGAAGCTATTTTGCCAACGCGCGGAAGTGACTGGGGAGATGGTGGAAAATGGAGAGACATGCACGAATTTACCTGGAGTTCAAGTAACGCGATTATCGTGAGTAACTGGGATTTATTGACAAACGGAATTACACGTTCTTTGACTGCAATTAAATCATCTGAAGAAAATACTTTTCCTGAAAAAACCTTGTTTTTAGCAGAAGCAAAAGCGCTTTTAGCGTATTATACATACACAACACTAGACCTTTACGGACAAGCGCCATACAGAGATCCGTTGAATGTAGATGCGCCGATCCAAATTTTAAAAGCAGATACTCAAATTGACAAATTGATCATTGATGTAGAAGCTTTACTGCCTGATTTGGCTGATATTGGTACACAAAGAACGTACCACGGACGTTTTACAAAACAAGCTGGTTACGCATTTTTAGCTACGATGTATTTGAATCGTGCTGTATTTAAAGATCGTTATAATGCAACGTCAAGTTTCAATTTTAATGAACCGGCAGTAAGCGGAGGAGGAACAGATATGGATCGTGTAATTTACTACACTTCTTTACTGATCGATTCAGGGAAATTTAGCTTAGAAAGCGACTTTTTCAAAAACTTTGCAAGAGATAATAATAATGGGAAAGAACTTATTTTTGCGATTTCTCAAAAGATAGATTACATCCGTAACGGTTCAAACAGTTTTGCTTATGTGTGTATGGAACGTAACCAAAGAACGTCTGCAGCAAACAGAGGAACAAATGCGGCCTGTACAACCGAGGAATTTTATAATTCATGGGATGGAAATCATGATGATCCAAGATTTCAACAACATTATCAATATGCTGATGGTACGTGGTTTATGAATGACGGTACAGATGTAAGCGTTCCTGCTACTGATATCGTACCTAAAAGTTCTCCTGCAACACCGTGGTTCCACTTCAACAGAGGAATTCAGGCCGGACCTCAATATGGACCAGTATTATTAACTTCTGCAGCTTTTGAAATGGTAGGTAACCGTATTAAAGTTTCTCCGTTAGTTATGGAAAAAAGTACGGGTACAAGAATGGATTTTACGCCAAAATTAACCTTTGCAGATCCTACAAAAGCTGTTTTCGCTCAAAACGAAATCAATCAGGGAGCGCGTGTTTTTAAATACGAATTTGATCCTGAAGGAGGAAACGGTAACAGTAATGTTGATATTCCGTTATTCCGTTTAGGGGGAATGTACGCCATGAGAGCTGAGGCATATTTTAGAAAAGGAAATGCAGGTTCAGCGACAGACGATTTAAACAAATTGCGTACCAGCAGAACAAGAGAAGCATTATATGCAAATGCTCCGGGGAAACCACTTCTTACTGCTGTAGATGCAGAGCAATTATATAAAGAATTAGGTTTTGAATTATACTGGGAATTACAAAGAAGACCGGAAAGCATTCGTTTTGGAAAATTTGATTTAGCCGGAACTGCAAAAGCAGCTTCTCAACCTTTTAGAAGATTGTTTCCAATTCCGCAAACAGTAATTGACCAGAAAGTCTTCAAACAAAATCAAGGATATAATTAAGTTTTTGTGTTAGTTTATTTTTAGTAAAAAGCCTGTTCATTAATTTGAGCAGGTTTTTCTGTTTAAAGACTTTTGATTGGGTTACGCGAAGCAGCTTTGTCAAAGTTTCAAACTTTGACAAAGCTTATCACAAAGTAACCACAATCATTGTCATTTCGAGCAACGTACTGTGCGGAGTTTCTAGTGTGATTTCTCCTCCGTCGAAATGACAAAACTATGCAGTTAAAAATAATACGAAATCATTTATTTCTTCTCATCCTCCGGAAGAATCACCTTATTCATTTCTGCTTCTTTTTCGGCTCGTCTTTGAGCCGCTTTTCCTTTTCCAATAGGGATTCCTGTTGTTAGATATAGAGAGCGATTGTATTGCTTTGGTCCGTCGCCTTTCATGACAGGAACTAGTCCGTAATAATACTGAACCGTAATATTTAAACCATTTCCCACTTTCATGTGATAACCGGCGCCAAGTGCAATTCCGGCATCGATAACATGAATCTGATCGCGAATATTGTGTTTGTAAACCACATCATCCTTATCATATTCTTTATGGAATTTATCAAAGGCTTTCGCCAGAAGCCCTAATTGCGGACCTGTTTTGAGGTAAATATTATTTTTGAATTGGTATTTAATTAAAATCGGCACATTAAAATACCGAATTTCCCTGTCGACTTTTCCTCCGGCAAAGGTGTTGTCTAAATTGGCATCGTTTAAAGAATACACCGGAGTTCCGTGCGCACCCATTGGTGACTTTACAATAACGCCCGTGTTAATCATCCACGATGGATTTTTTTTAGACCGGATATCAAAATAAAAACCAAGATTAAAACCCAGTTCAGTTCCCGAAGTTTCCATATTAGAAATCGTCGAAAAATTGACACCGCCATCCAGCCCAAATTCCAAAAAAGGCGAGTTTAGTTTGTCTCCAAAAATTAAGGAAATTAAAACTTGAGATTGAGCATTGTTCATGCAAAACAGAGCGGTAAGTAATAATAAACCTTTTTTCATATTTAATGGATTAAAGTCCAAAACGATATTGAAGTCCGCCTAAATATTGTGTACGACTTCCCAAAAAGCCCGCTTCAAACCGGAACATAATGTGTTTGTTATATTGAAACTGCGTTCCCACAATAAAATTCCACATATCTTTTGGTCTTTTTTGAAGCGAATATTGTACCGTTGAAGAACCTGCCGTGCTTAGCGCTCCGTCCAGCGTGGTTAAAAAGTTTCCGGCACTTTCCAATGCTCTGTTTGCCGTATTGTGTTTCGCAGCGTTAACCGGATTAGCCTGTTGTGCAGGGGTTAAAGTATCCCACCAGGTATCGACTTTGGTTTGATTTTCGGCCACTTTTTCAAAGCCGTTATCCACTTTTTCCTGAGCACCGTTTAAATCTAAAACATCAGATAAATTGATATTTCCGTTTGTATCACCCGCAATATGCACTCTGAAACCACCAACCCAAACGGCAATATTTCTTTCAGCTTTATGTAATTTAAACGTCTTTCCCAGTCGGGGTCCAAAAACATACGAAAAAGCAGGCTTGTCTAACGCGCTGACATCGCTCCATGACATATTCATATCAAGAGCCAGCCAGCCGCCGCCAATACCAATTGTAGGCGTTAATCCAATTCCAAAAGTAGTGATGTCAAAATTGGCTTTAGTATTGAAACTCGCTATTTGTGACCAGTTATTATCCGCATCCGGAATCCAGATTCCGGCATTAATATTAGTTGTTGATTTACCTTTACCAAAAATTCCATAAACATTTAAAAAGGGAAGCAGCCAGATATCGGGTCTGATCGTAAGAGCTTCCGCTTCGACCCAGGATTTATCAAATCGTACAATTTCATCCAGATTAAATTGCGGACCATTATTAAAACCAACTTCTAAACCATTGATGACAATTTCAGAATCTGACCAGAAATAATTAACAGAAAGCCCGGCAGAGTAGGGTAGTTTGTATCCTTTTTGAGCTACTTTTTCTCCCCAAATAGGCAATGCATAAGGGTATTTCTCTACTTTAAGGCTGTCTTTTAGCTCCTGATTTTTTTGTCCTACTATTTTTTCGGTATACACCTGTCCAAAAATCTGGATAGTAGATAATAGTAGTATTGAGGCGGATATTAGTTTTTTATATTTCATTGACTTAGTGTTTATAATGTTAATTAATAGTACTGCGTAAAATAAATAGGTAACTAATGTAATTGCTAAAATCATGGTACCCTAAACCGAACTATCAGTTTAAAGTTATTTTGTTGGAAGAATTTATATGTTAATTATTGTTAAAGTTAAATAAATTTTCTTTTCAGTTTTAATATTTTTTCAATAATATCAATTTTAATGTTTTAGTAATGTGTTAATTTATAGGGAAATATATGAACCTTACGAAATAAAAAAGGACAAAAGAATGGTTTCCTTTGTCCTGAATATTGTTTTTTAGAAAATGTATAGTTTAAATCAATCTTCCCAACCGCAAAGCGTTAAACCATAACCTTGCGCCTGAGAAACAGAAACTTTTGTCAATTCATGACGGCAAGCGGTTAAGCCCCGGCAATGTTCTTTGTAATGGTATTTTTTTGCGCCCGTTGGTCCGCAGATATAGACACTGGTTTCAGCAGGACGAAAAGAACTTAAAAGAATAAATAGCAGGATGGTTATATATTTCATCAGATAGGTTTTGGGGTTAAGGCAATTATTCTACTTTTAAGTAATATTCATTTCCATTTTTGTCAGCAGCTTTAAGTTTTCCGTAATCAATCCATTCGGCGTTAATTTCGATGTCATTAATAGTATCAAACATTAAAATTCCGGCGCCGTATTTTCCTTCGATATTGATGTTTCCAAAAACCGAATCGCCTTTACTATTGACGCCTTTTACATCATAATTATATTCATAATGACCGGATTTCCCCGTTCGATATTCGTATTGATATTCTGTATCTACGTGATAAGTTTTAGCTTCCTCGGGCGTTATAACTTTCCGGTCTTCAGGCGTAATCACCTCTTTGTAAAATGAATTTATTTTAGACGGCGGGAGTTCGAGTTCTCTTTTGCAGCTCAAAAAGGAGAGAACAAAAGCCAATAATGTAATTTTAGATTTCACAGGCATTTTTTGATAAATGTAATTAGAACGAAAGTCTTGTAAAAGAGTAGTTATACGGGATTATTGGTTTATTTTTTAAGTATAAAATCCTGAATTATCTTTTCCATGTTTGATGGCAAATCAGCATTTTTAATTTCAAAATGTGTTATTTTCATTTCCGTAAACCATTTTGTCCAATAAGCCTTTATTACCTTTTCTTCATACGGATTATTTTTATCAGGATTAATGCCTAAAACCAATACTTCCAGATTTGACAAATCATCCTCTATTTTTATAAAACCAAAATCCTGATCATCAAATTTTTTCTTCCAGTCACTGGTATTTAAAACATTCTTCTGAATTAGTTTAGAAGTAATATAACTTGTTCTGTTTCCTTCAGTTCTAACAGAGTTTTCATGAAACATATAACCGTCTGTCAACACAATAAGGATGTTTCGATAATTGTTTTCAACACATTGATCTTTTACTCTTGTATCAAAAAAATTCCAGATATCAGAACCAATAAAATGGTCATCTTTTATGGCAGAATCATATATTTTTGAAGTTTTTGAAGCGTAACTGGAATTAATAGAATTCAGTAAATCTTTTGAAGCATTATTTTTATCAATAGCAATTCTTAGATCTTTTGATATCGAATTGATCTCAGGATCTAAAGGCTCAGGGTTAAAGAACAACTGCATTTTATCATCAATTTGTCTTATTCTTTTCGTTTTTAAATGTTGTGTAAAAGTCTCCGAAATAGATTTTATATAACCCAAATCTCGTTGATAATATTCCATCGTTGGATTTGGATTTTTTTGAAGGCTGATTCTGTCTGATAAATCAAGCAGAATACTAATATTGTAATTTTCACTTACCTTGGTTTTTGGTGCAATTTCTGTTTTTTCTTCTTCCGAATCTTTCTTGCATGAAAAAACAGAAACTGATAATAAAAACAAGAGCATTAATTTAAAAATATTTTTCATAGCGATTAGTTTTTAGAATAAACCAAATGTTGGAAATCAGGATCAACGAGATTTAGTTTGCTTAAATGTTCTTCAGAATGAAGTTCACAATTTTCCAGTAATTCTGTTTTTTCTTTATGGGCTAAAGCAATTTCAGTATTTATAGCCTGAAACCAACCTTCTTTATATTGGTGATGATAGTGCAGATATTCTTTTACGGGAAAAACAAAACCGTCAATTTTAGATTGTAATTCTGAAATTTTTCCGTTAATCGTAATTACTTGTTCTTTAAAAACATTGATTTTATTGACGATATCAATTTTCAGTTTTTCTAAATCGATCATTTTTTCTTTTTTGCCTCTAATAAAAGCTCTTATTTTATCGATGTTTTCAAACTCTTTCATCACAAAATCAAAGACAAGTCCCCAAATAATATACACGACAAATCCCGCAAATATGATCATCCAGAATTCTGCCTCGCCCAAAGCAATATTTAAGTTGTAAGGTGCAGAATCTGGGGTTTTATTAAACTCATATATCTTTTTTTCGATTTGATATGCCAATAAGGCATCAAATAAAAAAGTAGTAAGGAACAAGGCAATCATTCTGAAAACATTTTTAATACCTTTTCCTTTTTGGACCATATGAATAACATAACCTAATCCCATGAACACAAACGGAATAGTGACTACCAAAACGCCTTCAAGCCAGCTTGCTTTAAAAGAATTGTTTAAGGCATCAGCATCAAAAATTGCGGCGGTTAAACTATCATTGGCAAACTCTTTAAAAAATGCCGAATAAGAAGCTGAAATATAGAATACCAATACATAAAGCGTTATAGGAAGAAGCAAAAACAAACCAATATAAAACTGCGCTTTTAAACCTTTTCCGTCTTCAATTCCGTATTTATCAGGATTACGTTTTACTTCGATGATTTCGTTTTTGATCTGATCGATTTCATCATTAATATCCTGTTCTTTTTTTTCATAAATACCAATCGCAGCTTCAGATTTTTTAAGCTCCGTTCTGTTTTTTTCCTGTTCTTCGCGATACGGCTGTTTTAATCTGTCTTGTTCCAGTTTTTGTTTTCGGCATTGATCTTCAAAACTCATGTATAAATTTTGCAGACAGGCTTTTAAAACAATTGGTTTTCCGGTTGCTTTTATTGATGCTGCAAAACCGCTTTGATAATACGTTATTCTGATTTGTTCTCTGTCATCTTCATTGTCATCTAAAGACTTCAGAGAAGAATCCTCGTTTTTTTTCAAACTAAATAATTGTGTAAGTGATTTCATAATCTAAGAGTTTATTTGACTAATAATTTCTTCTTTTCCAATGTTTTTCTGAACGCAATCAATAAGATAATCAGATAGATCATTGATGTTTTCATCCAGAAAATTAAATTTCCTGCAATACTTTTTAAGCATATTCAGTTCATCATTAGTTATTTTTCCGTCTGCCCAAATGATTCGGGTAAAATCATATAAATACTCGATTCGTGTATTTAAATCTTCAGGAATAACTAATTCTGTATTGATTGGATTCAGGAAAAGTTTATCGAGTTCTTCTCTTGGTATTCCTCTTTCATCAGCAAAATGATACATCATTTGCAGTTCTAATACATCAAATTGATCATCAGACAATGCCATTTGATACAGTCTCAAAAAATGGCTTTTTAATTCTATTGTTATCATGTTTGAGTATCTATTTTAAATTTTCGCATGCTATTCCGTCACCATCAGAATCTAAGCTTTTATAACAGCTTTTATTACTATTATAAGCTGATTGTGCGGCACTTTGTGATGAAAAATCGCCACAAGTTTTGGTTGGACAATTTGAGTTTGGAGAATTGCTTGTTACATCTGCAGAATCTGATGATTCTGAACAGGAAATTGCCAATCGTAATAAAATTATTGCGATAAAAATTCCGGTGTATTTTATTCTTTTTTCCATGATTATAAATGTTTTAGTGTAAAAATTAAAAAGGTTATGATTCCTGTAAATGCAAATAAGACCATGCATCCGCTATTTTGGTATCTCACGCCTGAAATTCCAGTTTTAACGGAATATCCATTTTTGCTAAATGTTCCCATTTTTGTTCTTAAACTTGGAGAAATTCCGGATTTACTAATATTGAATCCAAGTCCTACTCCAAGTTTTACTCTTTTTTGAAATCGAAAGCCCATGATTAATTAGCTAGTGTGGCATTCGTTGCAACAAGTTTTGCATCCATTCGATTGAGAATAAGTTTTTTTTGCTTCTGTAACTGCGGGTTTGCAGCTTGAAAATTCTCCTAAGTATTTTCTATTTGTCGAAGCTGGTAAATAAGTACAATCTTCTGTATGAACTTCATGATCTCCATTTGATTGTTTAGTTTGATTAACATAATACTTTTTCATAATTTTTGGTTTTAATTAATTAATCTTTCTGCAATTTCTTCCCTGTCAATTATTATTTGAGAAGGAAGAATCATTTGAATTTTATTTGTTACAGGGTTTTTAAAAATTGCAAAGTTTCCTCTGCAATTTTTATATCGAAATTGAAATGCTTTTAATCCGTTTATGAAACCTTCTTTTTGAGTTATTTCAAAAACATATTTGGAACAGGATTTTTTAAAAATGCATTTTTTCCTTTTAGAAGCAGGAATAATCTTCCAATACATTTTGATAACGAATAAGAGTAGATATTTCATTTTATCTCTTAAAAACTACCATTTGTCGATTTGTGGTATAACCAGGTTTGGCTCCTAAACCGAAACATCCATTATCTGGATGAACAAATGTTGATACTCCTTCTAATCGCACATATTCCCAACCTTGATTATTGTAATTTTTAATTAGGCTTTCCAATTGTTCAGCAACATGATCTGAAGTTCCTTTTTTTGGATCGATTGAAGCTACGAATGGTACTACTTTGTATTCCATGATTTTAAGTTTAGATAATTACTATTATTTAATTATCCAAACTTAAACCTATTTAAAACCAGTATTTTACGGAAAACCATAATGCAAAAAAAAATAATTTCAAGCCACAAAAAAAAGCCCCCGAAGGAGCTTAACAAATCATTATTAATAAAAAGAGATTTTAAATAATCCCCATATCTTTTGTAATCGAAACCAGATGAACCGTATTATTGGCTTTAAAAAAGTCTTTTAGTTTAGAGATTCTTTTTTCTACGGCGCTTTTGCTATTGGGTTTGATGTCAGAGTTTTTAAAAATTTCGATTATTTCATCCTGCGAAGTTCCGGCAGATAAATACTTTAGAATTTTGATGTCAACATCATCAATTTCGAAGTTGTTTTTTTCCTGTAATGCAGAAGCCACTTCGGGTGAAATATAGCGGTCATCAGAAGTTGAAACCAAATGAATAGCCTTTTTAAGTTCTTCGATGCTGTTAAGGCCTTTTGCCACAAAAGCGTCTACGCCGGCATTGTCAAAAAGCGATTTAATGCGGTAACTTTTATCTTCTACAGAATAGGCTATAATTTTTATATCAGGCTGTAAATCACGAACTTTCTGAACCAGTTCGTCGCCATTGGCAATGTCTGCTTTACGATGATCGGTTTTAAAAGAAAGATCACTAATTAATAAATCATAAGGCTGGTTTTGGTTAATGGCAGCACGTATTTTTAGAAATGCATCATCGCAAAATTTGGAATGCTGAAAATCTACAATATTTAAATCTTTTAATACCTGCTGAATTCCTAAATTCATTGCATCAAGATCTTCGGCTATTATTACTTTTTTAAACATAGGCTTTTATTTAGGCAGTTTTATATTTACTCGAAAACCTTTATCAGGTTCAGTGTCAAAAGTAATTGTTCCTTTTATGGCCCGAATACGGTTTTCCATATTTTGCAGACCATTTTTAATAATTTTATTTTTTTCAGCGCCTTTTCCAGTATCAACGTAGTCAATGGAGACCGTTTTTCCGTTGCTGTCAAACTTTAAAGCTACTAACGGTGCGCCACTATGCTTTTTCATGTTCACCATAAGTTCCTGCAATACTCGGTGTATGGCAATCTTTTTAAGATCATCAATAGCGTTCCAGTTTACTTTTTCAATTCCGTTTATAATAACGTTTGTTGAGGTAGTATTATAGGTCGAAAGCATTTCTTTTAAATTTTCAGAATAATCCGCTCCGGTATGAATGTCGTTGTTTTCCCTTGAAATTCCGCGCACGCGGGCATAAATATGATCCAGTTTTTGAAGCAAAGTTTCCTTTATATCTTCCGTCGTTAAAGATTGCGTTTGAGTAAAAGTGATGGCATGAAAGACATCATTGGCCAATTCATCGTGTATGTCTTTGGCAATTCTGGTTTCAGTGTCATACGAAGCTTCCAGTTTTTCAATTCTGTTTTTATTTTTATAGAATCGAACTATAAATACAATTCCGATTCCCAGGAAAAATAATATTACGAAACCTACTATTGTTATGAATTGCGCCTTTTGAAGTGCTAATAAATTTTCGACGCGTTCTAGTTTCAGTTTCTGGTTTTCATCTTTTTCTTTTTTGGAATCGTATTTGATTTTGGCAAATTTGTTCTTAAAATTATTTCTGATTTTGATGATGCTGTCATTTAAATAGATATATTTTTGAGCGTATTCAGTGCTTTTATAATTGTTTGAAATTAAAAAAGATAAAGCTCTTAAACGTTCATCAATGCTATGAAATTTTGTAGCTATCTGATAGGCTTCTTCAGCATATTCATTTGATTTTTGAGAATCTGTTTTGGCATAAAATTCTGCGAGGTGAAGATAGCTTTCAATGCTTCCATACGAGTCCTCAGCATTGTTTCGCAATCGCAGACTTTCGTTCATATATTGAAGTCCTTTATCTGAATTTTGATTTTTAAAATAGGCAAAACCTAAATTATCAATAACTCTGGCTTTGCTTTTTACGAATTTTACATCATTTAAGCTTCCTGATTTTAGGATCGATTCTAATATTTCGATTGCCTTAGCGTATTTTTTTTGTTTGATGTAAACAACGGCAATATTATTTAAAGGAGATTGTTTTGAAACTAAATCTTTTGAATCTTGTATGGCCTTATTGTAGTAAAAAATAGCATCGTCATATATAGAAAGTTCTTTATCAGCAATTCCAAAAAAATTATTGACTGCAACTATATAATTATTATCATTTTTAACATACGGTAATGCTTCTGTCAAAGTTTCTTTACTGCCATAATAGTCACCATTTATTTGCTGAATATTGGCCATTTGAATTAAATTGAAAGCAATATTAGCACTGTCTTTTGAAGATTCAAATTCTATTTTTGATTTGTTGAGATAATAAAAGGCACTATTAAAATTACTTTTCTGAAAATTAGTCATCGCTTTTTCCTGAAGAAATTTAGCTTCTTTTTTAAAGGGACTCAATTGAACTTCTGAGGTTTTTTTCTCTTTACAAGAAAGAAAAAATACAAAAAGAAGAAAACAAAAAAACGGGGATCGTAGCATGTTAGTTACTTTCCCCGAAATTAATAATTTATTGTTTATTATAAGATTTTATCTCTTATTTTTTTGGCGGCGTGATATTCACAGGATCATCACCAGGACCATCAGGCGGTGCGTCAGCTTGTACAGGAATTGTATCCTTTTTTATCTCAGTTTTTGTCTCGGCAGTTTCGTATTCGTCAGCTGTGCAAGAAAATAAAGTAGTACTCAATAGCGCAAAAGCACCCATCACAAATAAATTTTTCATGTTTTTTAGTTTTAAAAAATTGGACATGGGTATTGCTGTTCGGAACTATTCCGAATCTTGTTAATGCAATACCAAAATTGTTTTGGGAAGTGAAGTGCGGTCGACCGTAAAGAATGTGTTATACTTCCCGGATAATGATCATTACGGTTTTCCGCACTTGTTAATAGAACTAGTTTTGTACATTTGTTTTAACCTGCAGATTAAAACGTTTAACTAATTTGATATGGCAAAGATATAGCTGCCCCAAGCCTTTGTTTACAAGGAATTCCCGGAATTCCTGCCATTTCCTAAGATTCCTGGTTATTCCTAAGAATTCCTAAAAAATCCTGAATGCTCATGCAAAAAATTACTTTTGAAGATTATAAAAAAGCTGTTAAAGCTAAATTTGAGATTGAAAAAGAAGGCGTTTATTTTAATTTTCTGACACCTCCTTCACAAGCTAATCTTAGAAATTTATGTTGGGAAAGATTTAAGTCAAATAGTAATGCAGATGATTTAAGTATTTTTTCTTCTTTCTTTGAATTTGAATTTGATTCCGAAAAGAAGAATCATTTTAGGGATCAGACAGATCGATTTAGACCAATTGGTTCTTTCTTAAAAGGCGAAAAAGATCCAGCAAACCGATTTGCAGTAGAATTGGCAGCAATCTTAGTTGATTTTCAACCACGACCTTTTAAGAAGTATAAAGAAAGGGGGATTATTATATTGGAAGAGTCAATTAAAGGACCGGAAGTTCCATTTGCTTTTAATATTGATGAAGATAAAAAAAATGAAAATGACGAAGAAAATGAGGATGAAAATGAAGCTAAATTTGAAAATCCATTAATTGCGTCTAGTCAATTGGGTCTTATAGGAAATCCTCAGCCTTCTCCTTCAGATATCTTAATAAGAAAATTAAAATTTATTGCAATTGGAATTGTTATCGTTTTCGGTTTGGGATTTTTAATAAGCCGTTATGTTTTTCCAAAGAAACAATGTATGCAATGGACTGGAAATCATTACGAAAAAGTAGATTGTGACTTGAATGCCAACGGATTAATACCTTTTACTATTGAACCTTTTGACGAGATAAAGTTTGAACTTAAAAAAGTTGACGTTTGTGATACTACAACTTGTTTTAAAAATGGAAAACCTATTATATGGTATGCAAAAACAGATAACAGAGCAGATTTTTTTAATACACATGGATTACATCCTGAAAATGGTAAAGCTTTGAGACCGGTTACAGAGTACATTCGTGGTAAATACAAAAAGAAAGATTGCGCAGCAAAATAAAAAAGCTACGGAAAGTTTCAAACGCTCAGTCAAACCCGACAGGTTTTAAAAACCTGTCGGGTTTACCGCAAAAAAAAAGCGGATATACTAGTCAAAGTATATCCGCTTTTTTTTGATATAAAAATTCGAGAAAATTAGTGCAATTCGTGGCAAACATAAAAAACTACCCCACAATTTCCCCACCATTAATATGAATAAATTGTCCGGTAATATAACTGCTGTCTTCGCAGGCCAGAAAAACATAAGCAGGCGCAACTTCTGAGGGCTGACCGGCTCTTTCCATTGGATTGTCTTTTCCAAAATCAGAGAGTTTGTCAAAGCTGGCCACAATCAAAGGCGTCCAGATGGGTCCCGGCGCGACACCGTTAACGCGTATTTTCTTTTTGGCGATCATGGTGGCCAATGATCTGGTGAAGCTTACAATGGCGCCTTTTGTACTCGCGTAATCTGCCAGATGCTCACTGCCGCGATATGCAGTAACCGAACTTGTATTGATAATCGTGTCGCCTTCTTTCAAAAACGGCAATGCGGCCTGCGTAATATAGAAATAAGGATAAATATTGGTTTCGAAAGTCGTTTGAAGCTGTTTCGATGTTATTTTTTCCAATTCGGTTTGCGGAAATTGTACGGCGGCATTATTTACTAAAACATTTATTTTTTTAAAATGAGTGTGACATTTCTTAATAGCCGATTTGCAAAACTTCTCGTCTTTCAAATCTCCGCTAATAATTAAACATTGCTGGCCTTCTTTTTCGATCAAAGCTTTCGTTTCCTTCGCATCTTTATCTTCTTTATAATAAACAATTGCAATATCGGCGCCTTCTCTGGCAAAATGTACGGCTACACTTCGTCCAATACCACTGTCGCCGCCTGTTATAAAAGCTACTTTTCCCAAAAGTTTTCCGCTGCCGGTATAATTCTCCCTGATAATTTCAGGCTGTGGCGTCATTTTATATTCGTTTCCCGGAAGTTCTTGTTTTTGTTCCGGAAATTTCTTTGGTTTTTCTTTTTCCATGATGATTGTTTTTTGGTCAATACTAACTTTCGAAAGTAGCATGTTTTCCTAAAAAAAGGTAACTGAAAAAAATCAAAAAATAGCGCTATAAATCTCAATTAAGTCGTTGATTAATAGAGATTCTGTAAAATTAAACCGATAAAATATAAGATACAAAACCACGCATTATTTACATTTGAGTTGAGTTTTAAAATGCTTTTTTTCAATTCAAAAACAGGCATTTTTCAATATCAGAAAAGAATAAAAGTTACCATAATTTAATTAAAAGAAAAATGATACATCAAATAGATACAACAGATAATGTTGTTGCTTTCAGAGCATTGGCAGAAGTAACTACAGAAGATTTTAAAAGCGTGGTTGTTCCGGCTGTCGAAAAATTAGTAAAACAACTTAACGAAATCAATTTTTTATTGGTTTTAGATACGGATCTTGAAAACTTTACTGCGGGCGCCTGGCTTCAGGATGCTATGCTTGGACTCAAAAATTTAGGAAAATGGAACAGAGCAGCAATTGTCTCAGATTCTGAAGAAATTATCTCGTTTACAAACGGATTCAGTTATATCGTGCCGGGAGAATTTAAAGGCTTTAAAAAATTAGAATTCAATAAAGCATTAAATTGGGTTGAAGGGAATATTTAAAGAGATTTTTAGATTTTAGATTTTAGATTTTTCGCATAGTGTATTCTATGCGATTTATTTTTAAATGAAATTCCTAAAAGTATTTCAGATCTCAGCTAACTAACTATAAAAAAATAAATTATGAGGGCAATATGGACGGGTTCAATAAGTTTTGGGTTAATCAATATTCCCATTAAAATGTTTTCTGCCGTGCAGGAAAGTAGTCTCGATATGGATATGCTCGATGAAAAAGATCATTCGAATATAAAATTCAAGCGTGTAAACGAAAAAACGGGCAAGGAAGTAACTTTTGCCAATATCGTAAAAGGCTACAGAATTGATGATAAATATGTTATTGTTGAAGATGAAGATTTTGAAGCGGCCGATGCTGTAAAAACCAAAACAATCGACATTCAGAGTTTTGCCCTCGAAAAAGAAATTGAGAGTATTTACTACGAACAGCCTTATTTTCTGGAACCTGACAAAGGCGCCATGAACGCGTATGGCTTGCTTCGCGATGCGCTGGCATCTAGCGGAAAAGTTGGCGTAACGAGTTTTGTTCTAAGAAACAAAGAAAGCCTTGCGATTTTAAAACCGTATAAAAATGTCATTCTTTTAAACCGAATTCGTTTCGAACAGGAAATAAGGGATACAGCTGAACTTAAAGTTCCTGCTACATCTAAAAAGACTTCGAAAGAAATGGATATGGCAAACAAACTAATCGAACAGCTTACAGAAAAGTTTGATATTAGTGCCTACAAAGACGAATATACCGATAAGCTTTTGAAAATAATCAAACAAAAAGCAAAAGGAAAAAAACAAACCAAAGCACCAAAACTGGAAGTAGTGCACAAACAAAGCGACGATTTACTAAGCATGCTAAAAGCAAGTTTGGAGAAAAAGTCTTCTTAGTAAGTTATAAGTTTTGAGTTATGAGTTATGAGTTATGAGTTAGTATATATATAAAAAAGACAAAAGTTTACATTGTAAACTTTTGTCTTTTTTATATAATAGAAATTAATCAATCATTTTCATTATTCGACTATAACTTACAACTTATAACTCATAACTCAAAACTCATTTCTCCAATTTCTGCAATATCTTCTTAATATTAGCGCCTTTTCCTAAAACAGGGCTCCACAAATCGCCTTTTTTCTCGAACCTTGGTAACACATTTTTGATTGTAAATTGCGATGGATGCAATTTTGTAGTTACTTCGCTCCATTCTAGAGGCGTTGAAACCTGCGCACCGGGAACCGGGCGAACGGAGTAGGGTGCAGCCAGAGTTTGTCCGCGGCGGTTTTGTAGATAATCGACGTAAATTTTATTGTTTCTTTTTTTGATGCTTCGCTCCAGAGAAGTTATTTCCGGAATACGTTTTTGAATTTCTGTTGCCACTAATTGTGCAAAGATTTTGATCGAATCATAATCATATTTCGCGCCAAGCGGAATATAAACATGTAAACCTGAAGCGCCCGAAGTCTTGCAATAACATTCGGTTTCCAGTTCATCCATCACTTCTTTTACGGTTAGCGCTGTTCTGATTACTTCTTCAAATTTATCGTTTGAAGGATCAATATCAATTACAAGCCAATCCGGATTTTCGATATGTTTAGTGGTCGAGTTCCACGGATTTATTTCGATACAACCCAAATTTGCCATATAAAGCAAAGTCGCTTTATCGTTGCAAATCAGGTAATCTAAATGTTCATCATTTGATTCTGAATATATTTTTTTGGTTTTTAACCAGGATGGAATTTTATCTAAATCAACATCTTTCTGGTAAAAACTCGGTCCATCAATTCCGTTAGGAAAACGGTTCATTGATTGCGGACGATCTTTTAAATACGGAAGAATGAAATCAGCCACTTCGTTGTAATATTGTACAATTTCGCCTTTTGTGATTTCGTCTTTCGGAAAATAAATTTTGTTTTGATTGGTCAAATGAAGCGTTTTTGTGCCCACTTTCAAATCATAATCTTTTTCTTTAGTGATTTCCGGTTTTTCATTTGTAGCCATAACTTCCTTATTTAAAGTTTTACTTTTAGAAGTCAAAAAAACTTCACTTGCTTTTTTATCGACTCTTAACCCCAGGTACACGGGATGTCTCAGACGCATATCTTCTGTCCATTCCGTAAATTTAACCTGGCAGACAAATTTTGGCTTTAGCCATTGTATCTTATCCCGAAGTTTTATTTTTTGTACAGCCGGAGATTCTTTGATAAAATGAGGTTTAAATTTGGTGTATAAATCCTTCAGTACTTCTTCTGTAAATCCGGTTCCGCATTTACCAATATATTCCAGCCTTTTGCCGTAATATTGTCCTAAAAGCAAGGCACCAAAATAGCTGCGGGAATTTTTAGGTTCAGTAATTCCTATAATTACCGCTTCTTCCTGTTGTACAAGTTTTATTTTTAGCCAGTTAGTGCTTCTTTTGTCTGTTAAATAAGTACTGTTGGCTTTTTTAGCCATAATACCTTCGCTATGACTTTTTGAAGCAATTTCTAAGCTTTTAAGACCATTTCCAACAGTATGTTCAGAATAGAATATATTAGTTAAAGCATATTTTTCGAGCAGTATTTTCAAAAGTTCTTTTCGTTCGATCAAAGTTAAATCAGTCGTCGAAAAACCGTCCAGATTTAAAATATCAAAAACATAATATTTTAAATTGCCTTCGCCTGTTTTAAGATAATTTTGAAGCAGTTGAAAATTTGCTTTTCCCGCATCATTTTCTACCACAACTTCGCCGTCTAAAATGACCTGATGTTTTATTTTTTCCAGTTCCTTTAATACAGGATTGAAATTAACGTCAAAAGAAATTTGGTTTCGGCTAAACAAATGCACTTCATCAGGATTAATTGTCGCAAGAGTTCTGTAACCGTCGTATTTATTTTCATAAACCCATTCAGGATCATCAAAGGGCTGATCTGTAATACTGGCCAGCATGGGTTTGACAAAGGCTACAGGTTCTTTTTTATCAGATTTTTTTTTGGTGGTTTTTGTTTTAGAAACTGCTTTTTCTGTATCCGTGTCATCTTCACTTTCGTCTTTAGTTTCTTTTGAGGCTGCTTTTTCTTTAGTTTCGTTTTTTTTCTCCAATGCTTCTAAAGTCTGATTGGAGAGAACGGATTTATTTTTCTTCAAAATATCTTCATCCGTAGCATATTTGTCTTTCTTTTTAATCAAAAGCCAGGCATTTTCCTGTTTGCCGTGCAATTTTACCAAAGAAAATTCGCCTTTAAGTTTTTTCCCTTTCAGGATAAAACTTAAATGGCCTTTATTTAAATCTGCTTTGAGTGTTTTTTTGGCGGAAGCCGAATCTTCATCTGCAGTAGTATACGTTCCGTTATCCCAAACGATTACATTTCCTGCCCCGTAGTTTCCTTCGGGAATTGAACCTTCAAAATCTTTATAATCGTATGGATGATCCTCGACCATCATGGCAAGTCGTTTGTCATCAGGATTCATCGATGGACCTTTTGGAACGGCCCAACTTTTAAGAACACCATCCAGTTCCAGTCTAAAATCATAATGCAAGTGAGAAGCCGCATGTTTTTGCACTACAAAAATGAGATCTTTTTCAGATTTACCAATTTTGCCCTTAGGTTCCTCGGTTTGCTTGAAATTACGTTTTTGATTGTATTTGGAAAGTGACATAATAAAGTAGTATTAATTCATAGAGGGTTTTTTAAATGAAAAAAAAATGTACTTCCAAGTTGTCATTCTGCTATTTAATTCTAAAACTAAAAACAAAAGTGAAACCCGGAAGTACACCTATTTATATTAAGCATGTTCTGTTACAGCGTCATTTTCAGTTCCTGTTTCAGCATTTGCTTTTTTCTCGTCAGACGATTTTTTTATTTTTTTATAAATCGCAGTTGCCAAAATTGGTAAAGCAAGTCCGGCGATCATAGCTCCTGTTTTTTGATGTCCTGCTTTTTTTAATACAGCACCGGCAATTAATGTTCCAACTCCTGCACAAACTAAGTGTTTTGTAGAAAGTTGTAACGCTTTTTGTTCTAATTCTTCAGGAATAATTCCGTGTAGTAATGGATTAATGAAATTTAAGTTTTCCATGATTTTTGTTTTTTAATTTAACATTTGTAAAAAGGTCTGAATGGATAATCCCATCAGGTTCGTTATTGTCTTCTAAATCTAAATCTGTTTATCTTTTTTTGTCGTTTGAATTTTCTGTTTTCAAATCGTTCTTTTCTTTCGAAATTCGATTTGAATCGTCGTCTGTATATTCTTCTGTCAGTTGGCTATTTTTAGCAGAAGCTGTTTTTGATTTATGAAGATTCTCTACTGTATCTTTTTCGGGACAATTATCATTATCCGGATCATAATTCTTTTCGATCATGACGTTGAGATTTAAAATTTATGTATTTCCAAATTTATGACCTCAACGCTCTTTTTTCTTTATAGAATTTAATTTTGTACTTATATAATTATCAGAGTGAAAGGTTGTGTTTATTGGTTTTTTTGCCCTCTAATCTTCACTTTATTCCAGTACATTTTTAGTCGATTTTTTAACATTTATAGCCTGTGATTTTCGACTTAATGAAAATTATATAATTTATGTTAACGATCCTGTAAGGCAAAATTTTCAAAAAATTGAAATATTTGTAATACCATTTTTAGTGCTTCAAAAATTAAATTGCACTAGAAAATGGGCTTTTCAATGTTATTTATAACTAAAAAGGAACTATTATGAATAAAAATGGACCTATTGTACTTATAGAAAATAATCAGGGAGATCGTAAATTATTTACACAGATATTCTCTGAACTGGAAATTTCTAATAAAATCTTATGCTTTAATTCGGGCAATGATGCCTATAATTACCTGACAACACATAATGTATCAGCATTTTTAATTTTTGCCGATATTGTATTACTTCATATGGATGATAAACAAACGGCACATATTCCGTATAAAAATTTGAGTATTGAACTTAATTGCCCTTGTTTATTTTTTACAACTGTTTTTAACCAGTGTTTTGTGCTTGATGTATACTCATTGCCTACAAAGAGTTACGTTGTAAATCCATATACGTATGAAAAATTTAAGGAAGTAATTGCGACTATTGTCGACTATTGGGGTAAAACGGAATCTATTACCCAGTATGGTAAAACTAAAAATCTGGACAAATTTAAAAATTAATAAAAAAAGCGGTACTGTTGAGTACCGCTTTTTTTTGTGCTTTATTTTATTGTTTTCTATTTAATTTAAAGGAAGATAAATAATCATACTGGTTCCTTCATTAATTTTGCTGGAAGCTATTATAAGCCCGTGATGGTTGGCCACAATTTGTTTGACTAAGGTTAAACCAAGCCCGGTGCCGCTGTATTGATCATTATTATGTAATCTGAAAAACGGATTAAAAATTTTAGATTCGTAACTTTTTCCAAAACCAATACCGTTATCAATGATGCAAATTTTGACATAATTTACTTCAGGATTACCGCCAATTGCCGCCATTTCTTCGTTTGAAGGGTAGTCCGTTTCTATTTTAATTTCCGGAACAACATCTTCTTTGGTATATTTAATAGAATTCGAAATTAAATTGGTGAACAATTGCTGTATTTGATACGATATGACATTTAATTGCGGAATAGGATCAACTTTGATAATTGCTTTTTTCTCGGCAATTAACTCTTTCATGTCGCTTAGTGTTTTCTTTAAAAGTAAATTTATATCTGTTTTTTTATATTCTTTTTCGATAAAATTTATTCTGGAGTAATTGATCAGATCTGTGATTAACTGACTCATATTATTTACAGAAAACAGCACGCGTTCCAGATTGTGTTTTCCTGTTTCAGACAAACTTTTTTCTGTATCAAAAACTCTTTTGCAAAACATATTAATCTTGCGAAGCGGTTCCTGCAAATCATGACTGGCCGCAGAGGTAAACATTTCTAACTGTTCGTTGTATCGTTGTAATTCTGCATTTTTAGCCTGAAGTAAACTATTGGATTTACTTAACTCCGTAATATCTTCAAGTGCCAGAAGAATCATTCCTTCGGGTTTGGCATTTAGTATTTTACGGGCATTTGCAATCATTGTCTTTTTGCCAAGACCGGTGCAGACGGCATCAATTTTAAAATCTTCGATAGTGTCATTTTCTTTCACCATTTTATAGAGAAGTTCTTTAAAATCCGGAATATCCCATTGACAGTCTCCAATTTCAAAAAACGAATATCCTTCGGTAATTGATTCGCTGGTTTGAAAATATTTGTAAAAAGCAGGATTGGCACTTTTTACAACAAAATCTTTATCCATAATAAGCAAAGGCTCGCGAATTGTTTTTACAATCGATTCCGCATAATTGCGTGTAGATATAAGCTGTTCCTGACGGTCCAGCAGCTCATCATTTACACACATTAATTCCTCATTATTCGACTGAAGTTCTTCTGTCGAAGTTTCCAGTTCTTCATTTAAAGCCTGGAGTTCTTCGCTGCTGCTTAATAATTCCTCGTTAGTCGTTTGTAATTCTTCAAAAGAAGTTTGCTGTTCTTCGGTTACGCGCTTAATATCTTCACGCATTCGGTTGAGTTCTTTCTCTAAATCCTTTATTCGGTGCTGGTCAGAATTTTTTGAATTTTCTTTCACTTCCAGTTCTGTCGGCGGAATAGCATGTTGTGTAAAAAGAACCATCAGATGTTCATCATCATACGGAAGTGTCAATATCTCAAATGAAGCAAGATAATCCTGATCTTTGACCCTGATATTCTCTCTTTTGATGTTTTCTCTTTCCTTTTTCATTTGCAAAAGGGCATTTCGAAGTTCAAAACTAAGACCTTCGCGTGCCATTTTCAGAATATTAAAGTTCGGTTTTCCCGGAGAAGGCGATAAAAAAGCACTTGTATCTCCATGAAAATGAACAATTTCAGAATGTTCGTTGATGATGACACTTGCCGGTGTATATTTTAAAAATAAAATATCTGAAGCGATCTTTTTGAAGTCGGTTTCAGGAGCACTTTTTAAATTATAAGACGCAGTTTTCACTTTTGCATTGACTTGCAAAGGCTTAAAGGCTTCCGGCACATAACGGCCGGGAGCAAATTTGCGAACATATATTTTTTCGTTTTTGGCAATATTTTCAAATAAATTCTGCGCATTCGTTGCTGATTCTGATTTTCCCAGAAATAAATAGCCTTTTTCTTTTAAAGCATAATGAAAAGAACTCAATACTTTATTCTGTAAAAAAGGATCGAAATAAATTAAAACATTTCGGCAGGAAACCAGATCTATTCTGGCAAATGGAGGATCTTTTATAAAATTATGAACCGCAAAAATGCACATATCACGAATAACCTTGTTGATATGGTAATTTCCATCTCGTTTTGTAAAATAGTTATTCAGCCTGGTTTCAGAAATTTGCTGCACATCCTGTGGCGAGTACAAAGCTGCCCTTGCCTTAGAAATGCATTTTTCGGAGATATCCGAAGCAAAAATCTGCACTTTTACTTCTTTCAGGTTTTTTTCTGTCAAATATTCATGAAGACTTATAGCGAGTGAATAGGCTTCTTCGCCGGTGGCACATCCTGCAACCCAAATTCTTAAACTATTGTTTACAATATTGTTTAATAATTGAGGAAATACCAGAGTAGGTAAGGCTTCAAAAAAAATCTCGTCCCTGAAAAAATAAGTAACGGGAATAAGGAAATCATTAAAAAGTAAAATCTGTTCGTTCTTGTCATTTCGAAGAAGATTATAATAATCCTGAATGGTTTCTTTTTTTAAAATAACCATTCTGCGGGCAATACGTCTTCTTATTGTGGGTTGTTTGTAATGACTGAAATCATTATTTGTTCTTAAAAAAACAAGATTTATGATTTGGTTCAGCGTTTCTTCTTCGTCTTTCGGAATATGTTCTTCTTCGCTGTAACCGTGATTTGCGGTATAGCTTTTACGAATTTCGACCAATTTCGGACCAATATCTTCAGGAGAAAGCACATAATCAATTACATCAGCATCGATGGCACTTTGAGGCATTCCTTTATATAGAGCTGTTTCCGGATCCTGTGCAATGGTTGCACCTCCAAATTCCTTAATTGTTTTTAATCCTGTTGTACCATCAAAAGCAGTTCCTGAAAGAATAATGCCAATGGCAAAACTTTTATGAACTTCAGCCAGAGACTGGAAAAAAATATCGATGCTTTTGTTTTTCTTTTCGCTGCGGGTTCTTTGATGTAGTTTTAAAACGCCATATTCAGCAACTAAATTATTGTTTTCCGGAATGATATAAATGTGGTTTGGAGCCAGGTTAATATCATTGACGATCTCATGAACAGGAATGTTTGTTTGCTGTGCCAGTATTTCGGTTAAATTACTGGGATAATCAGGAGATAAATGCTGTACAATAACATAAGCCATTCCTGAATCTTCAGGAATGTTTTTAAGTATTTTTTTGAAAACATCTAGTCCGCCGGCAGATGCACCTATACCAACTACCGGAAAATCCTGCGTTGTTTGTTGAGGATTCTTTTTATCAGGAATATTCATATTATATATTATTAATCAAAGGTATGAACTTCTTTTTTTAATTTAAAGGATACTTTTTATGTGGAAATCATGTAATATCTAAACGGTTAACATATAAGAAAGAGTTGTATTTCTTTCTAAAATTTGTATATGGAGCTTAAATATTTTATTTATTTAATTCATTATCAAATTATTAATTCTAAAATCAATATTATGAAAAATTTACTTTTAACATCTGCAATGGTTGTCTTTTTTGGGAGTACTGTGATGGCACAAGATACTCAAAAAAAGACTAAACAATCGAAAAGTACGGCTGATACAATCGTACATAAAAAAACGAAAAAGACGACAACAACTTATAAAGATGTTCCTGCAACTAAGGACAATAAAAATAAGTCAAAATCAACTTCTACCACAACTACTACTAAAACCCGCACAGACAGTTTGAAACCTGCATATGGTACTGGCTCAGGAAGTGATGGCGGAGTAGGATCAGGTACTGACGTTAATAAAAAGCCTTAATGAATTGAAGGATAAAAAAGCCTGTAACATTTAATTTTACAGGCTTTTTTATTAATCGACATCTATAGAATCGATATGTTTTACAACTGCCATCTTAGTGTCTTTGTCTCTTCTAAGATCCTCATCATCGCAATAACCGCTGCAACTGAGGCTTAAGATTGTAATAGCAATTATAAAAAAAACAAGGTAAAAGTTAGATTGTTTCATACTGTTTGATTTATAGGGTTATATCGTGCTAAAACAAAAATAAAATGGCGTGTAATTTTGTGTTTATATAATTTTTTAAAATTGTTATATAATTTTCATATGGCTCTAATACAATATCTTATGTTCTTCTTCTTCTTCCGTTTCTATTTTCTTTATCTCTACTTTTTCCTTTTTAATTGCCTGTCTCAATAAGCCAAATAAACTCATATAAACATTGGCTACAAAAACCAAAGCAAAACCAGCAATTATATAACCGCGCCAATCGTCGATTAGTAATTTATAATCACAGAGAATTATAAAAAATATGGTGATATAATGACTAAAACAATATTCGCAGGTAAAAAGATAGAATGCTTTTCGAACTAAAATCGTTTTACCGTTTTGCGAATTTTTGACGCACCATTCTCGCGGTTCTTTAAATATTTCTTCATGCGTCACTGTCCAGCTGATACATGATATGGGAATGGCCAAAATAAAAAGCCAGATAATCTGAGTTATAATATCCATCTGTGTCTCATTTATTAGATTTTAATTCAATCTATTAAATTTACAACTCCTTGCATCCTACATCTTTATATGTTTTAGCGTTATTATTACAGAATTTCGCTAAAACCAAAAAACCGCTATGCTTTTAATCATAACGGCTTTTGTTTACAATTTTTTCAATAAAATTTACTCGCGTGGATGGTTTTCGTGAAAATGTTCATCATTTTCTTCCAGTTTATCATCCTCTTTGTTATCAAGATCTCCGTCTTTTTCAATTTCCTGATCCAGATTTTCCTCGTCAAGTTCCTCATTATCATTTGTAGACAAATCGTCTTCATCAATAACACGTTCCTGGTTCGGGATATTTTCGTTTCTGTTATAATCGTTTGTTTCGTGATTTACATCATGTAATTCTTCGTCTTTATATTGAAGATCTTCTTCTTTGTATTCAAATTTATCGTTGTTAAATAAATCTTGTACCGAAGCATCATTGTGTGTATCTGTAATAGTATCCTCGTCATGGTGAAAATTACGTTCTACCTGACCGTAATTTTTATTGTTTTCATTTTTCATAGTAAGTAAAATTTGAAATTGTTTTAATTGATAAAGATTTTTCATATCAGTTATAGAATGGTTATTTCTTTAAAATGGCTTTAAACAAAGCTACTATCCAAACAGCAAAGTCATCTTATACAAAAATGGATTCTAATTGTATAATTAACATTTTAAGCAAAATATTTTTCAATAAAATTATTATGATAGCATAGTAAAATTGCGTTGATTATCAAATGTTTAAATGTTATAAGCTTTCGCTTCAATGTTGTAAACTATTGGGTTTTATAGTCCGTTACATTTGTTTTTGACTAAAAGCTATCCACGGCAATTCTATTACGTTTTTATGAATGTTAATAGAATTTATTATAAATTATAAAACTATAAATATGGAAAATTCAACACCAAATGATCATTTAGATGATAAGCAAAGAGATTTGGATCACGATAAATCAAATGCGGAAAATCAATTTCTTACCACAAACCAGGGCGTCAAAATAAACGACAACAACAACTCGGCAAAAGCCGGAGAAAGAGGTCCGTCGTTACTGGAAGATTTTATACTGAGAGAAAAAATAACGCATTTTGACCACGAACGCATCCCTGAAAGAATTGTACATGCAAGAGGTTCTGCAGCACACGGATATTTTGAACTTTACAAACCATTAGATAAATATACGAAGGCGGGTTTTTTAAACGATATGAGTATTAAAACACCCGTTTTTGTTCGATTTTCTACGGTTGCAGGTTCAAGAGGTTCTACAGATCTGGCACGTGATGTTCGTGGATTTGCAGTAAAATTTTACACTCAGGACGGAATTTTTGATTTGGTAGGAAACAATATGCCTGTATTTTTTATACAGGATGCCATGAAGTTTCCGGACCTTATTCATGCCGTAAAACCGGAACCTCATAACGAAATTCCGCAAGCCGCATCTGCGCACGATACTTTTTGGGATTTTATTTCGCTAATGCCGGAATCCATGCACATGATTATGTGGGTAATGAGCGATCGCGCCATACCAAGAAGTTTGCGTATGATGGAAGGTTTTGGTGTACATACCTTTAGATTTGTAAACGAAAATAACGAATCGCATTTTGTAAAATTCCACTGGAAACCTAAATTAGGAATTCATAGTGTTTTATGGGATGAAGCACAGAAAATCTCCGGTAAAAATTCTGATTTTCACAAACAGGATTTATGGGAAGCCATCGAATCAGGTAATTTTCCGGAATGGGAATTAGGCGTGCAGATTATTCCTGAAAGCGACGAGCACAATTTTGATTTTGATTTGCTTGATCCAACCAAATTAGTTCCAGAAGAAATTGTTCCGGTAACGATTATCGGTAAAATGACATTGAACAAAAATCCGGAAAACTTCTTTGCAGAGACGGAGCAGGTTGCTTTTCATCCCGGTCATGTAGTTCCCGGAATTGACTTTACAAACGATCCTTTATTGCAAGGCCGCTTGTTTTCTTATACAGATACACAATTATCACGATTAGGAAGCCCTAATTTTCATGAAATTCCAATTAACCGTACGATTTCGCCCATGCACAATAACCAGCGTGACGGACACATGCGTCAGGAAATTGCAACAGGCCGCGTAAGTTATCATCCCAACTCTTTAGGAGGAGGATGTCCGTATCAGGCCAAAATAGAAGAAGGCGGTTTTGCAAGTTTTAATGAACGCATTGATGCCAATAAAGTCAGGGACAGAAGCGCCAGTTTTTCGGACCATTTTAGCCAGGCAACGCTTTTTTACCAAAGCCAGACCGATACAGAGCAGGAACATATTATAAAAGCACTGACTTTTGAATTAGGAAAAGTTGAAACAGTCGCCATTAGAGAAAGAATGTTGGGATTACTGTCTCGTGTAGACCCGATTTTGGTTAGCAAAGTAGCAAAAGGTTTAGGTCTGAAAACACCGAAAGATTTAGAAAAACCGCTTAATCACGGAGTAGGAGCAGATGCCGACCCTAATAAATATGAACCAACGTTTGTAAAAAGTCAAATAGATACTTCAGACAGTTTAAGTATTTTAAAAAGCGAAACAGGTAAAGATACGATTGCTACAAGACAAATTGCTTTTTTATGTGCAGATGGCGTCAATGCAGCATCAGTACAAAACATGAAAGCATCTTTGAAACAAGCCGGAGCCGTTGTGAAAATTATTGCACCGCATTTAGGTACAATCGCTACAGAAGATGGTTTGGAAATTCAGGTCGATCAAAGTTACTTAACCGCAGCTTCTGTACTTTTTGATGCCGTATTTGTGCCTGCAGGAAAAGGAATTTCAGATCTTAAAAATAATGGCGACGTAAAAGAATTTCTGACCGATGCCTACAAACACTGCAAATTTATCGCTGCAGAAGGCGAAGGAATCAAAATTCTTCCGTTTGTGAATAATAATGATATGGAGCGACCAAACAGAGATGTGGGCGTTTTAGTAGGCGATAAAACAGGCGATGAATATCTTGCCGCTTCGTTTATTGATGCTATCGCAAAACACCGCTATTGGGATAGAGAAGCTAATCTGCAATAGTCCAAAAAAATTATTTTGACAGGTAAATAACTTTAAACTATTAAAATTGATATGCCAAGTGAAAAAGTGATCAGGTGCTGTCAGGCACTAATAAAAAAGAAATGGACGATAACTTTTGTAGAAAGCGCATCTGCAGGTAAACTTTGTAATGCGTTTTCTACCGTTATCGATTCAGGACAAATTTTAATTGGAGGTCTCGTTTGTTATCACGCCTCGATGAAAGAGGATTTGCTTTTAATTCCACACGGAGCCATCCAAGAATACACGCCGGAATCTGCTGAAGTAACCCAATTAATGGCGCAGAATTTCCATCGTTTTGTTACATCAGATATTTGTGTGGCATTAACCGGATTAGCAAGTCCGGGAGGAAGTGAAACGCCTGAGAAACCGGTAGGAACTATATTCCTGCATCTCATTTTTCCGCATAAAGAAATAGCCAAAAGATTAAAATTTGAGGGAAATCCCCACGAAATTATTGATGAGGCCGTTGACGCTGTTGCAGATCTCTTATATGAAGAAGCTCAACAGTAAAGCATAAAAAAACCGTTAGTTTTGAACTAACGGTTTTTTTTATATCTTAAATCAGAAAATCTCAGTCGACTCTAAATTTGCCATTTCCGGATAAATCCGCATCGCGAAATAAGTCATCTTCTTCATTTTCTTCGTAAATATCATTTTCTTCTTCATCATAATAATCATCGAATTTTTGATCTGCTTCTTCCTGATCTTCGTCATTGGTTATAGTATCGTCTTGATTAACAATTTGTTCCTCTTCATCAGGACTTTTAGCATTTCTTGGGTGATGACTGTCTGTTTCGGTGTAAATACTTAAATCATCTTCAAGATCCCAATAGCCCAATTGCTGCATGCTTCGTTGTCTGTCCGTGATTATATTTTGTTCTGTATTATGAAAATTATGGTCGCGACGAGCGTAATCTTCTCTTGTGTCCATTTTCATAATGCTGCCGGTTTGTTGGTTGAAAGTATTCATAATAATAAGGTTTAATAATTAATACATACAAATTTAACCGCCCTGCATTCTAAATGTTTACAGAAAAATGATTCATAATTTCATAATTTACAGGTGGTTATGTTTTTGTATTGTTTAAAAAACCTTCTCAAAATACGAAATTCTAAAAAATGATTATTATAATTAGAAAGGAAATACGACACCATAGTCATGTAGAGGCGCACAGTAGTGTGCCTACACAAGGTTTTTTACCACGAATTCACAAATTATTAATTTAATGAACAAAATAATTTATGAATTCGTGGCTTTTGAAATACTACATACAGGAAATTTTTTATGACAGAACGTTTATCGTAGAGGCGCACAGCAGTGCGTCTACACAAAGTTATTCTACCAGAATACGAATTATAAGCTTTTTTTATTTAGAAAACGAAAATTCAAAACCTGCTTTTTAATTCGTCAAGCTGACTTTTTAAATTTATTCCTTTTACAATAAACTTCGAATTCATATCTGTTGTTAGTCTTGTAGACGGAATTTCGATATTAATGACAGTTCCTTTTTTTTGTTTATAATCAATGATTAAGGAACCACGCAGTTTATTGATTCGGGACTCTAAATGAAGTAGCGTAATTCCCTTTAGATAATTTTCAGTATTGGTCCCATTATCCACAAATAAAAGACTTAAATCATTTTCAATAAGATTCAACTGAATTTCGATTTGAGAAGCCTTTGCATGTTTAATTGTATTGTGCAGCAAATCATGAATAATCTTAAAAACTTCGACCTGAATCACTTCATTTACAGAATCAATTTCTTTTTTGGGAAAAGTTAGAAAGGAGATTTTTAATTGGCTGGCAACACTTAAATTAACCAGATAAGAATCTAAAACGTCGCAAAATTTAGTTGGACTAAACTTCTTCGGGACCATAGTATTAGATAAGTTTCGTACCAGTTTATAGGTTTCTTCCAGTTGAAGATTGATTTTGGTAATGTTTTTCAAATTGCTATTGTTCAAATGATTCAGCTGTAATTTTATGGCAGCTAAATTTCGACCAATCGTATTATAGAGTTCCTGCGAAATAAGTTCGCGCTCTTTTTCCTGACCGCTAATCCAGGCTTTAATGAGATTTAATTCCTGTTCTTTTAAAATACTGTCTATTTTTTGAAAATTGATTTCTTCCTGCTTAATGTTTAATAAACGCTGCGCATTTAAAGTTTTATAAGTTTGAACTAAAAGCCCAGTAAGCAACATTAAAAGCGATAAAAAAACAATCACGACATACAGTTGCATATTTTGTTTTTGCTGAATCGAGATTAAAGTGTTTTTTACAAAAGTGCTTACAACCGTGTTAAATATCAAAGAAGAAGGTGAGCTGTGAGCAGAAGAAAAAATTGTCGCTTGTTTATTTTCTATTTGCGCCTGCAAACCAAATGATAAAAATAAAAACAGCAATAAAGAAAGCCTTTTACAACAAGGTACCATACGTTTTAGTTTTAAGATCAATAATAAAATATTAAAGTTAAAGTCTTGTAAATTTGGGATTTATAAGAATAACGCAATTTTTTTTGCAGACTAAAAATAATATAAAACAATTAATATAGTATCGTTTTTAATTAATTTTTTTAACCACGTTTTCTACTTATCTGATCTTATAAATGCGGTATTTATTTCATCTTGAACGTTTTAAAGTCAGAAATCATAATTTTCGTAATGAAATGGCTATTTTTTGCATTTTTAAGAATTTTTAAGGGATTTTTAAGTTGTACTTATTTCGTTGAAAAACAATAAGTTTCAGGAAAACATCAGTATTTTATTATAATACTCTAAAATATATTTCGACAGAGCCAATATGTATTCGTAAATTAGTAGCCAAATAATATACCACATGACAGTACTTACATTTACGCTGATTATGATTCTTGGGGCTTTTTTAGCCGGATTTATAGGTTCATTATCAGGATTAGGCGGCGGAATCATTATTATACCACTTTTAACAGTCGTTCTTGGAGTTGATATTCATTATGCCATTGGAGCGGCTTTAGTTTCGGTAATCGCAACTTCTTCAGGATCTGCTGCAGCTTATGTTAAGGAAGGAATAACCAATATGCGTTTGGGAATTTTTCTCGAAATTGCCACCACTCTGGGAGCAGTTGGCGGAGCATTGCTTTCGGCCATTGCACCAACTTCATTTATAGCCGTTTTATTCGGACTGACTTTAATTTTCTCGGCAATTAATTCCTTACGAAAAAAAGAAGAACATATTGTTTTAGAATCAAGTCCATTGGCAAAAAAACTACATTTAGAAGGAACATATCCCACTCACAACGGACAAGTTGTGCATTACGGAACCAAAAACGTAATTGGCGGTTTCAGCATGATGGGACTTGCCGGAATGATGTCCGGTTTATTAGGAATTGGTTCCGGAGCTTTTAAAGTAATTGCGATGGATAATATCATGCGAATTCCGTTTAAGGTTTCAACCACAACCAGCAATTTTATGATGGGCGTAACCGCAATGGCGAGTTCAGTTATTTACATCCAAAAAGGCTATATCGAACCCGGAATTTGTATGCCGGTTGTAATTGGTGTATTGTTTGGAGCAATGGCCGGAGCCAAAATATTAGTAAAAACAAACCCGAAAAAACTACGCATCTTTTTTGCCTGCCTGATTTTTGTATTGGCAGTAAACATGATTTATAACGGACTTAATGGAAAAATCTAAAAGTATGACACAGGAAAAATTTGGAGAAAAAGATTTTCAAACCATTATAGGTAATTTATTGCGTTACGGTGTATGGATTTCGTTATCAGTAGCTTTTATTGGCGGAATTGTCTATTTAATGCACCACGGAAACGACATCGAAGATTATTCGGTATTTAAAGAAAACGACCGAAATATATTTGAAGTAATTGCGGCTATTTTTAGCGGCGTAAGTCAGGGAAAGGGAGAATCTATCATATTTTTAGGAGTATTATTGTTGTTTCTAACGCCTGTATTTCGTGTTTTACTCTCGTTATTTTCGTTTCTTTTAGAGAAAGATTATCTGTACGTGGTTATCACTTCGATTGTCATCGGAATAATTATTCTGAGTATTTCATTTGGATTTTCACATTAAGAAAAGATTTGAGAATATAGAATATAGATGTGAGAATATAGATTTTAGATTTTATTTCATGCAGATTTGAGCAGATTAAATTTGGATAATCATTTGCGCAGATCGCCTAAAATCTTTTTTTATCTTCAATATTGTCGACACCATTTATCGTAGAGGCGCACAGCAGTGCGTCTACGTTCCAATCTTCTACAGCAATTGTTTATAAAATGTGTTAGACATCGCAAGAAAATTAAAAGCGAGTAAATCTGCGTTTAGTAAATCACGTTTTCCAAAAATTTTTAATTTTTAATTCTCAATTTTTAATTAAAAATTCTATTTCCCAATAATTTCCCTGCGGTGTAATTCGCCCCAGTCTTTCAAAGCCATAATAACATTCGTAAGCGACTGACTATGTACGGTTCTCGCGTATTCCACAGTTGGAGGAAATGTGTCGTAAACTGTTCTTGTAACCAGTTTATTTACTTCCATATCTTTAAGTTCTTTTGAAAGCATTTTATCTGTTATGCCGTTAATGTCTTTCGAAATCTCCTTAAAACGTTTGGGTCTGTGAGACAAAGCGATTAAAATGGGCAATTTCCATCTTCCGCTTAAAACTTCCAAGGCATCTCTTACCGGTAATAATGCCGCCATGCATTCTTTGGGTTCGCAGTTTTTTTCTGCAATAATTTTTTCAACTTCAGTCGCTGTTTCCATATTTTTCGTATTACTATCCCCAAGGATAGCGCTATCCTCCGGGATAGTACTATAAAAGAGATAGTAAATGTAGATAAGTTTGCATCATAAAACAAAATAATACTAAAATTATGAGCAAAAGAATTCTGAATATAACGACAAGTCTGAAAGGTGATGCTTCCTTCAGCATCCAGCTATCAAATGCTATTCTTGAAAAACTAAAAGCAGAATATCCGGATAGTCAGGTAAAAACATCTGACCTTACAAAAGTACCTTCACCATATTTGGACGGATTGAATTTGGGCGCATTTTACACGCCTGCAGAATCACATACAGCAGAACAGCAAGCAGCTGTGCAATATTCAAACGAAGCGATAAAAGATTTATTAGAAGCTGATATTATCGTAATTGGTGTGCCAATGTACAATTTCGGAATTCCGGCAGTATTAAAAGGATGGGTCGATCAGGTGGCAAGGGCAGGAGCAACATTTAGTTACGCAGACGGTTCGCCAAAAGGATTGGTAACCAATAAAAAAGTATACTTATCAATCGCATCCGGAGCCATATTTTCTGATGGTCCGTACAAATCGTATGATTTCTCAGAGCCTTATTTACGCGCCGTGCTTGGATTTTTAGGCATGACAGATGTTACTACTTTCCGTGTAGAAGGAACCGCAATTCCTGATTTCGCCGAAGCTGCTTTACCAAAAGCCTTAGCGAGTGTTGAAGAGTTTGCTTTTTAAGATTAAAAGTTTGCCACTAATTACACGAATTTTCGCGAATCATTTATTTGCCATAGACGCAAAGATAAATTAGTGAAAATTCGTGTAATTAGTGGCAAAAAAACTACTTCTCAATAATCATCGTTATTCCCTGACCGCCTGCAGCACAAATAGAAATAAATCCTTTTCCGGAACCTTTTTCGTTAAGCAGTTTTGCCATAACGCCAATAATTCTTCCGCCTGTAGCCGCAAATGGATGCGCTGCTGCAAGACTGCTTCCTTTTACATTTAGTTTGCTTCTGTCGATCGCACCAAGATTTTTCTTCAAACCTAAAGAAGCGGTAAGTTCCGGGCTTTCCCAAATTTTTAAAGTTGCCAGAACCTGAGCGGCAAAAGCTTCGTGAATTTCATAAAAATCAAAATCCTGCAAAGTCATATTCGCTTTTTCCAGCATTCGCGTAGCGGCAAATACCGGCGCAAGCAATAAGTTTTGCTGATTTTTTACATATTCAACCGCTGCCACTTCAGCATGCGTTATGTAAGCCAGAATTGGTAAGTTATGTTCTTTTGCCCATTCTTCGCTGGCTAAAAGTATACTCGACGCACCATCTGTAAGCGGAGTAGAGTTTCCTGCCGTCAGTGTTCCGTTTGTTTTATCAAAAGCCGGAGCCAGTTTTGTCAGTTTTTCTAACGTGCTGTCTTTACGAAGATTATTATCTCTTTCAAGTCCGTTAAAAGGCGTAATCATATCATCAAAAAAGCCTTCATCATAGGCTTTGGCCATATTCAAATGACTTTGAAGCGCCAGTTTATCCTGGTCTTCTCTCGGAATCTGATAATATTTAGCCGTGATTTCTGTATGTCCGCCCATTGAAAGTCCGGTTTGTGCTTCTTCATTTCTGGGAACAAGCGGACTCAGATCTTTTGGTCTTAATTGCAAAAACAATTTTATTTTTTCTCCAAGCGATTTTGCTTTTCTCGCTCCAAGCAATATTTTTCTCAATTTTTCACTCACTGCAATTGGCATGTCACTAATAGAATCTACACCACAGGCGATTCCCGATTCAATTTGACCAAGTGCAATTTTGTTCGCAATATAAATGGCGCTTTCAATACCGGTGTCACAAGCTTGCTGCAAATCACAGGCTGGAGTTGCAGGATCAAGCGATGTTTTCATCACACATTCGCGAATCAAATTATTATCCATCGTGTGTTTGATTACTGCACCGCCCACAACTTCACCAAGCAATTCGCCTTTAAGGTTGTACTTGTCAACAAGACCGTTGAGGGTTGCAGTCATCATTTGTAAATTACTAACATCTGAATAGAAAGTATTTGCCCTTGCAAACGGGATTCGGTTATAACCCACAATAGCAACTTTTCTAATTTTACCGTTATTTTCCATAGTTATGATTTGTTAAATTATATTGGTTCGTTTAATTTGCTTTATTTTCTACTAAAAACGCCGTCTTTTTCCTGAAATGCCCAAGTTGCCATTGCATGAATAACAGGTACTAAACCGTTTCCGGCATTGCTTAACCGGTATGTGACAAAAGGCGGAACAACAGGTTTTGCTTCTCTGATAACCAGACCGTCTGTTTCTAATTGTTTTAAATGCTGAATCAGCATTTTTTCTGTTATAGCCGGAATTTCTCTTTTTAGTTCGCTATAACGTTTCGTTCCGGTTGATAAATGATAGAGAATAATGGGTTTCCAGTATCCGCCAATTTTTTCCATTACATATGTCACGGGACAATTGTCCAGCGCATATTGCTTGTTTTCCTGTATAGTCGAAGATTCTTTAATTGCTGTCATGATACATACTTTAGGGTAAGTACTTGTATAAAAGTAAGTACAAATATACCTTTGTTCCTGTAATAAAAAAACTATTTAAGATGAAAATTATCATATCAGGTTCTTTAGGGAACATCGGAAAACCATTGGCAAAAGAACTTATTGCCGCAGGACACGCAGTGACAATCATTAGCAGTAATGCTGACAGAAAAACCGCAATTGAAAATTTAGGCGCAAAAGCCGCTATTGGTTCTGTTAGCGACGCCGATTTTTTGGCAGAAACATTCGCCGGCGCTGATTCCCTTTTTGCGATGACACCACCAAACTTGGGTGGTTCAAACGTAATTGAAAATACCGTAAACGCAGGAAATGCTTTCGCTGCAGCAATAAACAAAGCAGGAGTAAAGCGTATTGTTATGTTGAGCAGTATTGGTGCCGATCAGGAAAACGGAACGGGACCAATTGCCGGATTGCATCAAATTGAAAAAATCTACAGCAAATTAGAAAATACAGCCGTCACTTTTTTACGTGCCGGATTTTTCTTCAATAATTTTTATAATGATGTTCCAATGATAAAAGGCGCCGGAATTATGGGAGCTAATTATCCTGCAAATACAAAAATACCATTTGTACATCCGGAAGATATTGCAGCGGCTGCAGCAGAGGAATTACAAAAAGAGACAACAGGAAAAAATGTCCGCTATATCATCAGCGATGTTCGCACGCCAAATGATGCAGCAAAAGTCTTAGGAAATGCAGTTGGTAAAACCGATTTACTTTGGATTGAATTTACAGACGAAGAATCGCTGCAAGGAATGACGCAAGCCGGATTGCCTGAAGAGATCGCCGGTTTATATACAGAAATGGGTTCCAGTTTAAGAAGCGGGAAAATTTCACAAGATTTCCTAAGCAATAATTTTTCGGTTGATGGGAAAATTAAATTGGAAGATTTTGCAAAAGAATTTGCTGAAAAATTCTAATCCTAAAGTGTAGTCCCTAGGGGACAAATAATAGCATGGGGTAATTAATTTCTACCAACATGTAATCTCTCCGAGATATTTTTTTATTTCATTAAGATAATGGTAGTGATAACTGAGCAATAATTTCGGTTGATGGTAAAATAAAATTGGAACAAAAGAATTTGCTGAGAAATTCTAATCCTAAAGTGTAGTCCCTATGGGACAAATAATAGCATGGGATAATTGATTTTCTACCAACATATAATCTCTCCGAGATATTTTATTTCATTTAGAACATTGGTCGTGGTAACATGAAATTAATGCCCAAACAATTTCTCTGAAATATTTTTTATTTCTCCGTTAGGAGTTAAATGTTGATAGAATAATATGAAAAATTAATCTGCCCAAACAATCTCTGAAATATTTTTAATACTCCGTTAGGATTTAAATGTTGGTAGGATTAACATGAAAATTAATCTGCCAGATAATTTTCTAAAATATTTTTATTACTCCGTTAGGAGTTAAATGTTGGTAGATTAAATGTTGGTAGCATTATCCGACACAAAGATAAAATATCCCGTAGGGATTACACCTAATGCCATAGTATTTACTTAAAGTGATTATTTAATAAGTTATTGAAAACAAGCCTGTTAATAATTATTACGTGATTTAACGCAACTAAATTGCATATTATTAGACATTAATAAAAAAGCCGTCAAATTATTCGTTTGACGGCATTTTTTATAATTAAGAATTTAAAAATTTAGGTTGAAAACGTTAATCCCTTAGCTTTAAAATTACTATACAAAGTTTGGCGTGCGCCGCTTATTGTTTCTTCGGTTCGATAAATACTACACCAGAATTTGATCAGGATTTTATATTTTCCATCAGAAATCGAAGTGTAATAAATTTGCGAAGGTTTGCTGTTATTTACCAACGGAAGACTCTCTAAAGATTTAGTAATAATTTCGTTAATATCATCCGGAGTTGTTTCGCCGGTTATTTCTATCGAAATATCAACCAGTTTAAAATTGTCGGTATACGTCCAGTTTGTAATATTTTGCGATAACAAATTACCATTCGGGATAATAATTTCGGCACCGTTTGGCGCGTTGATTTTCGTCGTACGCAATCCCATCGATTTTACACGGCCGGATTCTGAACTAATATCGATCACATCTCCAATTTGAATTGGTTTGTCAAAAATCAAAATAATACCCGAAACGAAGTTGTTCACCACGTTTTGAAGTCCAAGTCCAACACCGACACCTAACGCACCTAAAAGTATGCTTAATTTATCCAAAGGCATTCCTGAAGCGGCAACTGCCAGAAGATAGCCCACGATTAAAACGACAAGTCGCGTGATAAGCAATTTAGAATGTTGTCTTTTGTTGATGTTTTCCTCATTTTCATCGTCAATCTCTCCAAAAAAGTACGCCACATATTTTTGAAGTAAATGCGCCACCCAGATAATAATAAAAAACAAAACGATGTTTCCTAAGGTAAAAGTGATGCTGCCAATCGTGTTGGGATGGCTCATTAAAGAAGCCAAAGAAGTGCGTAAAGATTCCCAAACATTCAAATTGGAAGCAATTACAACAACCCACATGTAACTAATTACAATTATGAAGGGCTTTTTAAGTGTTTCAGATAAATGTTCGTAATCAAAAATCTTTTCGATTCCCCGTTTGATTCTCGTGGTATAGATTTGTAAAATGATGATTTCCAGAATGATTTTCAAAAGTACGCTCAACGCTACAATCTGCGTAAGCGAAATAAAAGCCGTTAAACTCAACATGTTTGAGATAGAAACTCTTCCAAAAATATTGTGCAGGATCGAAAGTACATTTAAGCCAATAAACAGAATCGTAGCCCATTTGAAAAATCCTTTGATGTATAATTGCTCTTTTAAGCTCTTAATTTGTACTAAACCATATCTGATACCAAAAATATTAATTATGATAAAAGCACAGCGTTGAAATAAGCCTACAGTGATGAATAGATCTAAAAAGCAAAGAATAAAAAACAATCCTAAAAGTAAAAGCCAGTTTCTCATCGAAACCGCCGACCATTTATTTTTGAAAAGAATCGTGAGAAGTCCCAGTAAAATCAGGTGAAGAAATTCGATAAACAGGGCAGGAGCGTATAAATTACCCACAACGGCAATGTTTAAAGCAATAACGGCAACCGGAATGATTACGCCTCTGTTTAAATATTTGAAATTAAAAAGCGATAGATTTTCTCCGTGTCCGTTTTCTTTCAGGTATTTTAAATTACGGGAAATGTACCAACCCAGGATTCCCATCAAAATCGCAAGAGAAATTAATCCGCCGGCGCGATAGCTTAAATAATAAGCTGCCACACTTTCTTCGATAATGACTTTTGCCCCGATATTTTGAGCTACTTTTTGTTTTGGGACAGAATCGTTAATGCTCCACAAAAAAGGATATTCTTTTTTACGCATACTAATTCCCGATTGTTCCAGTTTATTGTCCACTGCAATCAAAGCGTTCGATACTGCAATTTTTCTTTCAACAGTCAAACGTTTGTTGTTGTTTAAAATCCCCTGATTTTTAGTCATCAGACTGTCCGTAGCTTTATATCTTTTTCTAAGATTGGCAAATTCCTGTTTGAATTGCTTACGGCGAATCGTATCTTTTATCAGCCCCATCAGGGTTTTATCCTTACGAAGCTCAATAAATCGGTCTTTGATTTTTTCAAGATTCTGATTTCTCAGGTTGATGGCCGTATTTTGTTCCTCAAGCTGCTGTTCGATCTCTTTTAGAACAATGCGGTACATTTGCTGATTGCGCGCATTTGGGTTCGCACCTTTCAGACTGTTTAAAATTAAATCGAGTTTGCTTTGGGTTCTTTTAATTTCGCCAAACAGGTGATGACTGGCGCCGTCAAAATCGGCGTCGTTAAAAGCAGTTTCCATTGCGGCGCTCGCTTTTTCAATTGCCATTAAATAATCGCTGTCGGTGGCGCTTTCTTCAAATAATTTTGAACGGGTTTCTTTTTTTGGCTTTTCCGTTTTTGAGGAGTCAGTTTGCGAATAAGAGAGCGGCGCAAAAAGCAATCCAAAAAACAAGGTCAGTAAACCAATAAAACTTCTTTTTAGAATCATAATTTTTTGTGTGAATTAGGGTTTCCAAATGTAATTTTTTTTACCAAACTTTCGGTAGAAAATCAGAAGATTTAAGATAAGTTTATTTTAAGATTGTAATTAATTTGCCAGGTAAAAAATGAAGTTCAATTTTTTACTTAAATTATCGCGTTTTTGATTGAAATTAAAATGTAACTTTTGTGTAACTTTTTTATAAATAGATTGTAAACCAGATTTTTAGTATTATTTATTTAAATCGATAATAGAATAGTAAATAAAAAAATCCAATTCGGTAAAATTGGATTTTTTTCTGGTTTTAAAAGGAGAATTTTTGATGAAAAATTATCTTTTTGATTTAATTTTTATGTTCCAAAAACAATAAACTGTGATGCAATTTATGGTCGCCAAAATCCAAAGTATTGGACTGCTGAAAAAGCTGTAATAACTCCTTCCATTCGGAATTTCGACAAAAGGAACCGTTATTATAGCGTCTAAAAACAAGGCTGTTAGCGACATTATGATTCCAAGTAATAATCCGTGAAGTTTAATCCCGTTTTTATAATACAATAAAGCACTTTCATTTGAATATAACACAATGAAAATCATTATCATTACAGCTTGTGTATTAAAGGAATTATTTACTAATGGAACAAAGCCCAAAATATAGAAAGAAAGACTTACACAAAGCCATACATAAAAGCCCGGCAATAAAATTCGAAGGTATTTCATAGCGGTAATTTTTAGACATTTATAGTGTTCCAAATTCCGGTTTTTGCGACTTCTTTTGCATAGGTTGAAAAGTCAGTTGGTTTTCTTCCAAGGACTTTTTCAATGTCATTTGTCACATAAGAATTTCTTCCGTCTAAAACTTGTTCAAACAGATAATTGATGAGCCAAATATGATCTTCAGGGACCTGATATTCCTGTAGCATTTGAGTGTATTCTTTTAAAGATAATGCCTGAAATTGAATCTCTTTATTGCTCGCTTTTGCAATTTCGGCGACAGCCTCAGGAAAAGTCAATAATCGCGGACCGGTAAGTTCGTAAGTCTGGCCATTGTGTTTGTTGTGCAAAAGACACTCTGCAACCACATCAGCAATATCGTCAGCATCTGTAAAAGGTTCAAGCGCTTCAGCTCTGGGCAAAGCTACAAAACCGGCCAATATTGGTTCCAGAAAAAAGCTTTCGCTAAAGTTTTGACTGAACCAGCTTGCTCTTACAATTGTCCAGTTTTTGGCGGTATTCTTTACAATTTCCTCGCAAACCTGTGCCTCTTTTTCGCCTCTTCCGGATAGTAAAACCATCTTTTGTACATCAAGTTTCGTGGCTAAAAATGTAAATTTCTGAATGATTTCAGGCGCAGAAGGAACCGCTAAATCAGGTTGAAAAGTAATATAAACAGCATCAATTTCCGTTAAAACGCTATTCCAGGTTTCAGGATTTTCCCAGTCAAAAGGAATTTCTGCAGTACGAGAACCTGTTCTGATTTCTATTTCATTATTATTTTGCAAACGTTCAACTACGCGTTTTCCGGTTTTTCCGTTAGCTCCAAGAACTAAAATTTTCTTTGTTTTCATATCAATATTTTTTAAAGTGAATACTGATACAAAGATGTTTAGGATTGAATCAAATCATTTGTTGCAAAAGAATTACGATTTGTTTGAAAAGCATTTTTGTCGGACATCGTTTGGTCGCACGCCAAACTTTTTATAAAAGGCATTCGAGAAAGAACTCAGACTTTCATAACCTACATCCCAGGCGGCTTCCTGAACGGTTTTGTCGCTGTTCTGCAACAATTCATAAGCCTTGTTAAGCCGCTCTTCCTGAATGTATTTGAAAACAGGAATACCAAACAGCTCCTTAAAGTTCTTTTTTAACTTGTTGCTGTTAAGTCCAACCATTTTAGAAAGTTGCGTAATAGATGGCGGCTGTGAATAGTGATGCGTTACGATTTCTTTAGCTTCAAAAAGTTTTTTTTTATCCTGCTCCGAAAAATCACTTTTTTGATCGCTTGCCAGTAAGCCGTAAAAGTGCGAAAGCAATTCATTAATCTGGCTTTTTAAAAACAATAATCTCGTGTTTCCGGTATAAGTGGTATTAAATATTTTTTGAACGGCAAGCTGCATATCGAGTGTCATATAAAACGACGGACCTTTTACAAAATGCTCTTTCGGGTTTAATAAATTAGGTAAATGCTGCTCGAAAATCTCTTTTTCTGCGGGAGATAATAAGTGCATATTTTTTAATTTCGAAAAAATACTAATCGATTGTAAAGGCTTGTCAGGTTCTATTTTATGAGCGAATTCTACTTTCTGATTTCCAAAAAAGCAAATCGCCAAACCTGTGGTATTCGTTAAATATTTGGTTTGTTGGTTGTGTTTTATTTCCAATTCGACATTGCCAGAGCCATAAAAAGCAAATCCTACAGCATCACCATCGATCTCGCATTTTTGAACAAAGGTTTGCGATGCATTTGACTGTTCGATTAAAACAATAAAATCATTTAGTTCGATGATATCTGTTGTCATTGCTGAGGTTTTTTGATTTAATTATCTTTTTAATGTTTTGATTTAATGGAATTTAAAGCGCTAATATAGAAAAATTTTTAGCAGAAGTTCATTTTGTAAAACAGTCGTTTTCTGCTTTTTCTTGTTTCAAAATCGACAGGTTGATGTTTCATTTTATAGAATGAAACCTCTTTCTAAAATTTTGTGTGTGAGTTATTGATAATTTAGTGGTGATCAAAACAGTAGTGATCAAAATAAATGATTTTGATATTCCCGCTTTTATTCTGTTTGTATGTTTTTTTGAGGATTTAATTTAACCTAATAATTTAATACAGAAACATATATGTCTCTTCCTGATGAATTATACAATGCAAAATTTGCTGAATATATCGAATCTCTCAAAATTTTATATTTAGTAGACGATAAATTCAAAACAATGTGTGATGACTACTGTAGCAGTAAATTAAACACTGAAAAATACAGAAGAAAATTCGAAAAAGACTTTCATCACAAATTGCAATACGAGAATTTATCAAAAGAACTGGAAGAAGAAATTTTGATTTATCTGATCAGGAAAGAATAATACAGCAACTCACAAAATTGAAAATAAAGTAAAATTTAAAGTAATCAGTTAAATTATGAAAAAAGGATTTTCTATAGTAGTATTTAGTTTTGTTTTGATTTTGTTTTCCTGCAAAAAGGATAAAAAAGATGAGGAGCTTGCCGAGGTGATACAGCCCTCAACAGCTGATTCTGTGGCTACAACAGATATTGGCTGGCCACGTGAAGTAAATGCAAACGGATCAAAATTAGTGTATTACCAGCCTCAGGTAGACCAATGGAAGGATTTTAAAGAAATAACAGCAGAAGTCGCATTTTCTCTGACTCCAAAAGGCGGAAAAGAAGTTTTGGGAGTCGCTTCTATGCAGGCTGAAACCCTAGTAGATAAAGATTCCAGAAATGTGTTTTTCAAAAATCTGGAAGTTACAGACGTCAGATTTCCGGCGCTTGATGAAAAGAAAGAACCTGAAATGGAAAAATTATTCAAGGAATTGATTCCAAAAGGAGGAAACCCAATAGCTTTAGACCGCGTTATGGCCGACTTAAGCAAAAATAACAGCCCTTCAAAAGGTGTAGCGGTTAAAAATGATCCTCCGGAAATTTTCTATAGTTCAAATCCATCAATCTTATTGATTGTTCAGGGTGAACCGGTTTTGGCACCCATCGAAAAATCAAATCTGAGTTATGTTGTCAACACAAACTGGGATTTATTTTTTGATAAACCTTCAAAAAAATACTATTTACTGGTCGAAAATATCTGGCTTACGGCTACGGATTTAAAAGGAAAATGGACAAAAACTCAAAGTTTACCAAAGGAAATGAGCAATTTACCGTCCGGACAAAACTTTGATGATGTCAAAAAAATGGTGCCGCCGCCAACAGAAAATGTCAACTTGGAAGTCTTTTTCAGCAATAAACCCGCTGAACTTATAGCCGTAAACGGATCGCCGAAATTTGAAAAAATCCCCGGAACCCAATTGATGTATATCGACAATACGGACAATGATGTTTTTGCCGATGAAAAAGACGGACAATATTATGTTTTACTGTCAGGCAGATGGTTTAAATCCAAAGAATTAACGGGTCCGTGGAGTTACGCCACGACTAGTTTGCCGGCAGATTTTGCAAAAATCCCTAAAGATTCTCCGCGTGCCAGTGTATTGCCATCAGTTCCCGGAACACAAGAAGCTTCAGATGCTGTAATGCTGGCTCAGGTACCCACAACGGCAATTGTAAAAAAAGCAGATGCTGAAGCAAAAGCAAAAGTAAATTATGACGGAGCGCCTCAGTTTAAACCAATTGAGGGAACGTCGCTTCAATATGCCAGCAATACGCAGGAAAAGGTGATCAAAGTAGGAGATATGTATTACTTGTGCTTTCAGGCAGTTTGGTTTATGTCAACAAACCCGAATGGTCCGTGGAAGGTAACTAATTCAGTACCAACAGAAATTTATACGATTCCCCCAAGTTCTCCGGTTTATAATGTGACGTATGTTACCCAGACAAATGTTACCGATACAACCGTAGAAAGCAGTACAACAGCCGGTTATTTTGGCGCTTTTATCGTCGGTGCTATGTTTGGAGCCATATTGACTTATGGAACAGGATTTTACTATCCGCCTTATTTTTATTATGGTCCAATGTATCCTATTTATCGCCCTTGGCCTTGTACGTATGGCGTTGGAGCGGTCTATAACCCATGGACAGGTGGCTGGGCAGCAGGAAGAGCCGTTTATGGTCCTTACGGATCTGCGGGATCTGCTGCATGGTACAATCCTGCCACCGGAAGATACGGTCGTGCAGCAAGTGTTCAGGGCTGGTACGGAGGCAGAACCGTCGCGCATGCCTATAATCCGTGGACAGGAAATTACGGAGCCACAGCACAAGGTCACAATGCCTATGCACAATGGGGACATTCAGCAGCTTCAAACGGTCGCGATTGGGTGCAAAGCGGTCACATTACGACAAGACAGGGAAGCGTTGTGGGGTATAAAACTTCTGGTGGAAATGAAGGTGTAATTACGCATCACAGAGGCGGCGGAACTACGATTCATACCAATAATAATCTATACGCCGGTCACGATGGTCATGTTTATAAAAAAGATGCGAACGGCAACTGGAGTCATTATAACAATGGAAACGGCGGATGGACTCAGGCAGGAACTCTGGGTTCTACGCAGCGTTCAGGCGATAAAATTCAGAATGCGGGAGACCGAATTCAAAACAATAATCTGCAGAAACCGGATAAAGTTCTGGGTCAGCCCAATAAACCACTTGGAGAAGCGGGTCGTGCAAATACCATTGAAGGTTTAAACCATTCTGATTTTGCAAGGGATCGCGGTGAAACACAAACGCGAAACTTTCAAAATTTCCAACGAAACAGCGGTGGTATTAATGGTGGCGGATTTAGAAGCGGTGGATTCAGAGGAGGCGGTGGTTTTAGAGGACGCCGATAAAAATTGTATACTTTATTATTTTGGTTAGGTTAGTTATTTATGGACAGAGTTTGGAATTATTTCTAAACTCTGTCTTTTTTATTCTGAAAATCCAATTCTGCAATAATCTGTTTTTTCATCGAAGTATGCACATAATCTTTTGCCTCGGCATACGAAATAGCGTATTTACGTGGAATATCTTGTAAATGAAGAGGAAAAGGAGCCAAAATTTTATCATAATAGACATCCAGTTCGCTATCATTTGGCATTTCAAACTTCAATTTTAATTGAAATCTTCGCAGTAAAGCCGTATCAATATTGTGATAATGATTTGTTGCACAAATAAGTAAACTTTCACCGGGCAAATAATCCATCAATTGAATAATGGTGTTTACAAGACGTTTCATTTCGGCTACATCTTTGTCTTCGCTGTCACGACTTTTTCCAATCTGATCAAATTCATCGAGAAATAAAACCGCTTTCTCGCGGATGGCTTTGTCAAAAATGGCTTTTACATTTTTAGAAGTTTCACCAATTCTAGCATTGATTAAAGTGCTCAGGTTGATGATCACAATACTTTTGTTTAAAGCAGTTGCAATCGCTTTTGCAGTCGTCGTTTTGCCACAGCCGGAATGTCCGTGCAGTAATATTTTGTTATCAACCTGAAGATTATATTTCTTTAATTCGTCCAGATATTGATGTTCCTTGATGGTTTGCAGTAAAGCCGCTTTGTTTTCTTCGCTGAAAAGCAAATCATTCAAAGCAATTTTTTCAGTATCATTTACGGTAAGTTCGTACAGATTCATTAGCGTTTTATTTGCTGCAAAATTAGATTTTATTCTGCAATATTCTCGTTCCAGATTTCTTTTCCTAAAAACCGATTGCCAAAAATAGAAGTTCCAACCCGAACCATATTTGAACCTTCGGCTATAGCCAATTCCAAATCCTGCGACATTCCCATGGAAAGCTTTAAATCATTGATGCCTTCTATTTTTTCAGCATAAATTTCATCCCTTATTTCCCTTAATAATCGAAGCGAAGGACGCATTTTTTCTTTTTCTACATCTAATAAACCAATCGTCATCAATCCTTTGGTTTTCAAGGTATCGTATTTTTTAATTTCTCTAATAAAAGGAATTACTTCGTTTGGAGACAATCCAAATTTGCTTTCTTCAAATGACGTATTGACTTGTACAAATATATCAAGCGTTCTTCCGTCTTTTTGAAGTTGTTTGTCTAATTCCTGTGCCAGATTTAACCGGTCCAGCGATTGAATGCAGGTTACATACTTCAAAACGTCCTTTATTTTGTTGGTTTGCAAATGCCCAATAAAATGGCGTTCTATCGCTAAATCCTTCAAATCAGCATCTTTATCGCGGAATTCCTGCATTTTATTTTCGCCAATTAGAGTTTCTCCGGCTTCAATCGCAATTCTGATTTTTTCTGCAGAAACAGTTTTGGTTGCCAGTAAAAGCTGAACATCTGATGCATTTCTGCCAGAAAGTTGACAGGCATTTTCGATACGATCGTGAACCTGTTTCAAATTAAAAAGTATATCCTCTTTCATAATACAAAAATAGAAATTATCTGGATTGTAAATAAGATCCAGTTTTCAGTATTTAAGACAGTCCAGTTTGAGATTAATATACAAAGGCTCAAAGTTTTAGTTTCTCGCATATTTGGCAGATTGAGCAGATTTATTTGGCTTTATTTTTAATCTGCTTAAATCTTAATTAGTTTCTGTATCTGCTTAATCTGCGAAATCTGCGAGAAAAATTAAGCACTTAGAACATAGGTTCTTTTCAAAGTACCCCACTATGTTTGTTTAAACAAGTGAAACGCCTTTTACTAAGTTATAAAATCTATGCTTCTATGTGTTAAAATTAATCATCCAATCTACTTTATTAAAATTCTAACTGGACCAGTAAACCCCCATAAATCACAAAACTGGATGATTTAATGGTTAGGTGTCCTGACTAATTTTGTCTCAGAAATAAAGTTTAACTTAAAACAAATCAAAATGAGCAAATCAATTTTTTATCACGCAGGCTGTCCGGTTTGCATTAGTGCAGAACACGACATTTTAAATTTAATTGGTACTTCTTCTGTTGAAGTAGTGAACATTGGAACAGACAGAAGCAGAATCGCCGATGCGCAACAAGCAGGTGTAAAATCAGTTCCGGCATTGGTAACGCCAACCGGAAATGTATTGCATATCAATTTTGGTGCATCTATGGCAGATGTTATCGGATAAATAAAATAAACCTCTTTGATTATTTCAGAGGGGTTTTTAAAAGAAAACAAATAACTAAAAATATAAAAGGACAATTATGAAAGTAGCAGTGTGGGATACTTATGTAACCCGAAAAGATGGAAAAATTATGCATTTTGATATTCTCGTAGATGAAAATACAGACGATGCCAATACCGTTTTTGAATTTGGAAGAAGTTATCTTAAAAGCGTTTTACAGGAAGGGCAGCCCTTAACTTCAAAGCAATGCAACTTTTGCCATATCGATAAAGCGCCCGCAGAAATCGAAAACCAAATCCTTAAATATGGATATTCGATCATCGAAATGGAGAATTGTTATTAATTGAATTAAACTTTTCACGCAGATTTTACAGATTTAAGCAGATTTAAATTGAAGAATCTTCTGCGCATATCTGCTTAAATCTTTTTTAAAATCTGCTTGAAACAAATCTTTTAATCCGATAATCTGCCACCAATAAGCTCTTGCGGATTATTTTATAGACTGAAAGTGGGGGCTTTCAGTCTATTTTTATTTATGATGATATGAAAAATGTTTTTGATTTAGAAATACAAAACAGCAATATTGATAGTAAAATCGTGGCAGGAATGGAACGTTTGTCTCAGGTTTTCAAGATCTTATTGTGGGAAAAAGCAAAGAAATATGATTTGAGTCCGATACAGATTCAGCTTTTGATCTTTATAAAAAACCATTCTAAAAACAAATCGACAGTGAGTTATCTGGCGAGAGAATTTAATTTATCCAAAGCCACAGTTAGCGATACGATTAAGATTTTGGAACAAAAGCAATATATTACAAAAGAAATTCAGCTCAGTGATTCGCGAAGTTACATTGTTGCATTAACATCAAAAGGCATGGAAATAGTGCTTTTAACGGAAAATTATACTGATCCTTTGTATGATATTGTAGCTTCTGTCAATGAAAATGATAAAATGATTTTGTGGAAAAATATGAGTTCTTTAATCGAAAAATTGAATCATTTACAAGTTATTAACGTTCAGAATGCCTGTCATAATTGTCATTATTTTTCCGAACAAAATGGAAAAAAGCAATGTCGTTTGATGAATATTCAATTGGAAACAAACGATATCAGATTGGATTGTCAGGATCATAAACCGAGACGTTTATAGTAGTTTAGAAAGTGCAATAATGCCTTCTTCCATTTGCTGTTCTGTTAAGGAAGCATATCCTAATCTGAAGCCTGAAATTGGGTTTTGATAACTAAATCGTTCCGGATGCATTGTTTTAATGCCTTTACTCAACAGTTTTTCACAAACATCTGCTGCTTTAACATCAGCATTTGGAACAATCCAAAATGCGAGTCCGCCTTCGGGTTTTACGAAAGTAACTTTATCTTTAAGATGTTGATTACAAAGCACTTCAAAAAAATCTCTTTTTGCTTTATAGATAAGGTTCGTTTTTTTAAGGTGTCTTTTTATTTTGCCTTCGTTAATAAGATGTAAAACGGCTTCTTCCATAATATTATCGCCCTGAACATCAATCATTTTTCGGTGTTTGGCCACTTTTTGAACAATTTCTGCCGAGCTCGCCAGATATCCAATTCGCAATGCCGGAGCCACAATTTTACTTAAAGTACCAATATAAATGAAATTTTGAGCATTACTGTAACTCGAAATAGGCAAAATAGGACGCTGCCCAAAATGAAATTCATTGTCATAATCGTCTTCAATAATCGTAAAACCGTACTGATTCGAGAGTTCGATGAGTTTTAATCGCTTCTTCAGACTCATCGTAACCGTTGTTGGAAACTGATGATGTGGCGTAACATAAATTCCTTTTATGTTATTGTGTTTTTTTAAATGCGCTTCGACTTCTTCTACATTTAAACCGTCTGAAGCTACATTTACCGGAAGTAAAACAGCGCCTGCGTTTTCAAAAGCTTCCCAGGCGGGTTTATATCCCGGGTTTTCAATCATCACATAATCTCCTTTTGTAAACAGGCAATGTGCAGCGAGATACATCGCCATCTGACTTCCTCGCGTAATACAAATTTGATCGGGAGCGACATTCATTCCTCTTTTAAAATTCAGCATCTGAACAATAGCTTTTCTAAACTCAATATCGCCCAGTTCATTGCTGTAACCCATGATTTGCCAGCGTGATTTTCTATTAAAAATTTCCCTGTACGCGCGTGCCAGATCATTCATAGGAGCGAGTCGGCTGTCAGGAAGCCCATCATCAAAAACAAGATGTGGTTTTATTTCTTCAATTGCTGTCGCCTTTTTTTCCTGATTATTAGATTTTTGAATGATTTCAGGCAATATATCGGCAATAAAAGTTCCTTTTCGATCCATCGTAATTAACCAGCCTTCGGAAATTAAAACATCAATGGCTTCTATAACCGTATTTCGGTTCACAGTTAGTAATCCTGCGAGCTGCCGGCTTCCGGGTAACGCATTGCCGCTGGTTAAATTACCTGATTTTACCGCATTGATTATGGCATCGGCAATTTGCAGATAAAGTGCTTTGTCTGATTTTTTATTGAGTTGAATTTCAAATTCCCAAGGTCGTAACATCTGGACTACTAGTTTATATTAAAACTGTGTTATATCGATAGACCAAAGATAGGATAATTTTGTCATGCAATAACGCAACAACTTAAATAAATTAATATGGAATCCAAAGAAAAAAAATTCTCATCAAAAGATTTTCACCAAACTTTTGCAAGACCAAGTTTTGTAATGCCTGAAAATTTAATTCACAGAAATGTAGAACAGGCCGGCGAGCACAATCAATTTTCAACAGAAAGAAAACATCCTGTATTTTTTGTGGATTTGCCAAGTAAAAACGTCAGCATGACGATTGGCGGATTATTACCGGGACAATTAACAAACAGACACAGACATACGTATGAAACGCTTTTATATGTAATCGAAGGTTCTGGATTTACTGAAATTGAAGATCAAAAAGTAGAGTGGAAGGCTGGCGATGCCGTTTATATCCCGTCATGGACATGGCACAGACACCAAAACTTAAGCGATACGGAAAGCGCAAAATACATTGCAACTGAAAATGCGCCTCAATTGCAAAATTTGGGAGTAGCATTAAGAGAAGAAGAAGGCAGGGATTTATAAAACAGCAAACGATGAAAAACACACAATTTAAAGGTATTATCGCTTATCCTATTACGCCTTTTGATGAAAATGAAAAGGTTGATATTTCGCTTTACAAACAATTACTCGAACGATTGATTGTATCTGGTTCTCACGCCGTTGCTCCGTTAGGCAGTACCGGCGTGATGCCTTATCTGAACGATGAAGAAAAGGAAGCTATTACAGAAGCTACAGTTTCGCAGGTAAAAGGAAGAGTTCCAATTTTGGTGGGAGTTTCTAATTTGACAACAGAAAGAACAATTTACCATGCAAAATCGGCTGAAAAAGCCGGTGCTGATGCGGTTATGATTATTCCGATGAGTTACTGGAAACTAAGCGATGACGAAATCGTAAAACATTACGATGCTGTTGCAAAACAAATTTCTATCCCCATAATGGCATACAATAACCCGGCAACTGCAGGGGTAGACATGTCGCCATCATTACTAAAAAGAATTCTTGAAATTCCGAATGTAACCATGATAAAGGAAAGTACGGGAGATGTGCAGCGAATGCATTATCTGAAAAAAGAATTGGGTGATAATGTCGCATTTTATAACGGCTCAAATCCGCTGGCACTTTCTGCATTTGCAGCGGGAGCAACAGGCTGGTGTACGGCGGCTCCTAATTTAATTCCGGAATTGAATATTGCTTTGTACAATGCAATTCAGAAAAATGATCTTCAGGAAGCTCAAAAGTTGTTTTACAAGCAAATCGATTTGTTGCGGTTTATTGTAGAAAAAGGACTTCCAAGGGCAATTAAATCCGGATTATATCTTCAGGGAATTGAAGGCGGACAGTTAAGAAAACCACTGCAGCCTTTGACAGAAAAGGAGATCAGTGAACTAAGCAGCATTTTAAAGTTAGTTACTAATTCAAACTAAATGTTAAAAGGGATCGTTTAAAATAAACGATCCCTTTTTCTTTATCAAGAAATAGCCAAACCTGTAATTAAGTTTGGCTATTTTGTTCTCTAAAATTCTCCTTTTTTCATGTAAGGCTGACCCCAAAGTATACTTTGCATTAAAACGCTTTTTAGCCATGCATTGTACATTTTATCTACGTCAGAAGCACTTGCTCCGCCTTTAGCCAAAAATGGCTTTAAGGTTGTAGTAACCGGAATTGTCAAAGCAGGAATATAACGGTAATTGATGATAGGCACAGAATTAACATGATCTGTTTTGTTTTTCTTTGTTGAGTAATGTCTTAAACCGATTTCATATTGGTAATTAAGCCAGTTTTGATCATATTTTGCTTCGGCAGTCTGCAAAATCCACATTTTGAAACGTGCTCGTACTTTTGCTAAATATTCTCCGTCTGCTTTTCCGGTTTTTGTATTCCCAAAAAAGTAAACCAATTGTGGTGTCGAACCTACAAATCCGTACCAGACATCCAGAATTGCATCAGTTTGAGGTTCAAGAATATCGTGACTCATTCTTAAGTACTTAACATCTTCATCTGTAAAAAGTAAAGATTGTTCCAGCTTTTGTAATTCTTCAAGAGAAAAAGGCGATTTTGCAATTTCTTTGGTTCCGTAAGTATAGCCGTGCGGTGCTTTTGTTTCCTGGGCGAAACTTTGAAATGTAATAATAAGTAATGCTGCTGTTGTTAGATTTTTTAATTTCATTTTGATTGGTTTTAAATTATGATTTTAGATAAAAATTAACCTTTAACATCTTCTAAGGTTGCTCCAAAATTGATGTGCAATACATTTCCGTTTGGCGTTACCAAAGCAGGAACAGATTTAATTCCGGCATTTTCAGCTTCGCTAATTCGGTTTTTGTCTTCACCAAGATGAACGATTTCTACTTTAGAATCTCCAATCAAATCAATAATTTCCTGTTCGGCAGTGATACAAACCGGACAGCCTGCGTGGTAAAAAATAGACTTTTTCATTTTTTAAATTTTTATGTTATGACATTATTGTCACGACAAACTTAGGTAGGTATCCTAACTAAAAAATGATCCAGTTTTTTGATTTATCGTCCTAAACTGGTTTTAAAAAGTGATGTATTGTGATTTTTTTATACCAATTCCAGAAGTTTATTGGTAGTAATAACTTTAGCAAATTCATCGTTTAAACTCGCCAAAGAAGTTTGATGAATTAATTCCGAATCAAATTTTTCACCGTTAATTCCAATTCGGTCAAAAGTGGCCGTTGCATCAGCAATTAGTAAATTGTCGTAACCGTAATTTCCTGCCATTCTGGTTGTGGTAGAAACACAATGGTTGGTTGTTAAACCCACAATAACAAGGTTTGTAATTTTTTGACTGTCAAGTATTTCTTTTAAATCTGTTCCGATAAAAGCACTGTTTACGTTTTTTACAATTACAGGTTCATCGTCAATTGGTTTTGCTTCGTCTTTGATTTCAAATCCCGGACTGGAAGCGTGGAGTTTTGAATTTGGATGCACAGAGCTGTGTACAACATGGAAAATGGGTAATTGAAGCGATCTCCATTTTTCAAGAATCTGGGCGATTTTTGCTTCGGCATCTTTGTTATTTCGGTTTCCGCCCCAAAAAGCTTCGTCGTTAAAACCTTTTTGAACATCAATTAAAAGTAAAGCAGGATTTTTTTCTCTAAGTTTCATTTGTATTTCTTTTTGATTATTAGAATACAAAGCTAATGTTGAACTAATTACAGAAAAAGGACAAACGATAGTCGTTTTAAGACAGCATGATTTTAAGGGCAGCAGGCAGCGCATCACCTTGTTCGTGAAGCACCATTCTTAATTGTTTTGAAGTTTTGTAACCGCACAAATGGGCAATATGTTCGATTTTATAATCGGAATTGGCAAGCAGGCTTTTGGCTTTTTCGATTCTCAATTTTGTACGGTATTTGGCAATGGTAATTCCGGTTTCTTTTTTAAAAATTCGGGTCAAATTCCTCGGACTTACATAAACCAAATCAGCCAGAAAATCAATGGTTGACGTTTTTTCTAAATTATAAATAATCCAATCCTGAATGATATGAATTTTTTCGTCACGGTGATTTCTGTTTTGCAAATACACGCTTTCCTGTTCGTCAGTTCCGTTTCTTCGTTTGTAAACCACCAATTCTTTGGCGATTTTAGTCGCGTTTTCTTTTCCGTGTCTTTCTTCGATTAAAAACAAAGCCAAATCAATGCCCGTCACGATTCCGGCGCTGGTATAAATATTCTCAGATTTGGTAAAAAGAGTGTTTTTTTGAGGTTTTAAAAGCGGAAAATCTTTCCTGAATTTTTCAATAAGTTTCCAGTGCGTGGTACATTCTTTATGATCTAAAAGTCCGGACTTTGCCAGTAAAAATGCACCGGTACAAATACTGCAAATCGTAGTTTGGTTTTTATTTGCTTTATGCAGCCAGTTAAAAAACAAATCATCTTCTGAAAGTAAATCTATTTGCTGTGTACTAAAACCCGAAATAATGATAATATCTTCCTTTTTCGGAGCTGTTTTAGCAAAAGGAATTAACGAAGATAGTTCCAAACCTGAATTTGATTTCATGGAAGATTCAGCGCTGACAAATTTTAATTCATAATGAAAACCCAGATGAGTGGCTTCCTGAAATACTTCGACAACACCGCTTAAATCAAGCAAAGAGATTTGTTTTGGAATATAAAAATAAACGGTTGATTTTGTCATTTTTGAGAAGATCTGCTGTTTTTACTTTAATTTCTCTTTAAAAAAATCAATAGTTCTTGTCCACGACAATGTCGCTGCTGCTTCGTCGTATCTTGGTGTTGTATTATTATGAAAACCATGATTAACATTTGGATAAAAATAAGCAGTATTTTCGACTTTATTTTTATTGAGGACTTCCTGAAAAGCAGGCCAGCCTTCGTTGACACGGGTATCTAAACCTGCATAATGCAACATTAAAGGTGTTGTAATTTTTTCAGCTTCTTCTTTGGTTGGCTGTCCGCCATAATACGGAACGGCCGCTTTTAAAGTCGGAATTTTTACGGCCATCATATTCGAAATCCATCCGCCAAAACAAAATCCTACTACGCCAACATGGCCATTGCAGTCCTTATGTGCTTTAAGATATTCATAAGCAGCAATAAAATCTTCGAGCATTTCTTCGCGGGTTCTTTTCTTTTGTAATTCACGTCCGTCGTCGTCATTGCCGGGATAACCGCCTAATGGCGATAATGCATCCGGCGCCAGAGTAATGAAACCTTCAATGGCGGCGCGTCTTCCTACATCTTCGATATATGGATTCAGACCGCGGTTTTCGTGTACAACAATTATTCCGGGTAGTTTCTTTTTGGTGTCTGATGGCTGAGACAAAAGTCCTTTAATACTTCCGCCGCCTTTTGGAGAATCGTAGTTGATATAGCCGCTTTTTAATCTCGGATCTGTTGGTTGAACCAAAATAGTATCGACGTAATTGGGTGTCATAAAACTCAAAAGCGATGGGAGTGTAAGACTTCCAACGGCAAAAATGGAAAGTTTTTCGACAAATTGTCTTCGGTTGATTTTGTTATGAGCATAATCATCATACAAATCAAATACTTCCTGACTGATATCTTCTTTGGTTAGTTTTTCCATGACTTTATTTTTTAAACTAAATTAAGAAAAATAAAGTGGTTACGAATGAATATTTTTCGTCACGAATTCACAAATTATTTAAATTAATAATTTTTAGATTCGTGAATTCGTGGCGTTTTTTAATTTATAAACTCTTAAGTTTTTTCATAAAAAGAGGAAATACTTCATTTAATTCATCAAATAAAGGATTCTTGCGGTGTTTCAATTTGATCTCGCTGAATAATTTCAGGCCAAGTGCAAATTGTGTGGCTTCAGCTTCATTTTCGAATATATTTTTGTCTTTTATTCTTTCGATTATGCCAAATATTTCGTCATGATTTGTAAACTCGATTCCCAGTTCTTTTGCAGGTTCGGTTTCGCCGTTTGCGTATTGTTTTAAACTTAACGTCAGATAATATTTGTTTGCTCTTTTTTCCATAACAGTATTATTTAATCTATTTAATCCATTTGTCGACAATTGCCTTGAAAGTTTCCTTGTATTGTTCGCCAACGGTGATCTCGGCTTTATCAATAAAAATGGAATTTTTGCTGATAGCGCTTATTTTTTCGAGAGAAACGATATAAGAACGGTGTACTCTCATAAATTTTGAAGAAGGTAATTTTTCTTCCAGTGCTTTTAAAGATATGAGTGAAAGAATGGCTTTTTGAGAATCGTCGAAATGTACTTTTACATAATCTTTTAAACTTTCGATGTACGAAATATCTTTGAGCGAAATTCGAACCCATTGGTATTCAACCTTCAAAAAGATAAATTCATCATCTGCAGAAATCGGTTGATAGTGATTTGAAGATTCTTCGGTTATCTGCAAAACCTTATTTGCAGCGCGTAAAAACTCTTCGTAACTAAAAGGTTTTAAGAGATAATCTATCGCATTTACGCGATAACCTTCGATAGCATAATGATTGTAAGCGGTTGTAAAAACAATTTTGGGCAATGGTGCCGGTTGTTCCTGCAAAAGTCGGGCAAGCTCCATTCCGGTTAAATTGGGCATATTAATGTCTAAAAAAACAAGATCAGGCTGTTTCTCGCGAATTAAAGTCAGGGCTTCAACGGCATTATCACAGCTCGCGCTCAATTCTAAAAAAGGCGTTTGCTCGATAAAAGTCTGCACCAATTTTAATGCGAGAGGTTCGTCATCGACTGCTATACATTTTAATATTGTCATTATTCTAAAGTTATTTGCAGTTTTACATTATACATGCCATTTTTTGCAATTCCGGCAGTTAGCGAATGTTTATGCGGATAAATTAAATGCAGTCTGCGTTTTGTATTGGTTAAACCAATGCCGCCTTCATTTGATGTGGAAGATTTCTCGAAATACGTGTTTTCTACTTCAAATTCAAGCGTGCTTCCTTTTTGTCTGAGCGAAATATGAATCGCACTCTTATCCGTGGCATGAACGCCGTGCTTAAAAGCATTCTCTACTAAAGGTAGTAATAACATTGGAACAATTGGATAATCGTGAATTTTTTCCGGAATATCTGTCGTAATCGTCAGTTTGCTATTGGCACGGAGTTTCATAAGAGCGATAAAATCTCTCATAAATTCAGCTTCTTTCAGTAATGTCGTGGTTTCCTCTGTGCTGTAAAGTAAGTAGCGCATCATGCGGCTCAACGTGTGCAGCGCATTTCTGGAATCTTCAATATCCGTATAGGTTAACGAATAAATACTATTTAAGGAATTGAAGAAAAAATGCGGGTTAATCTGCGCTTTCAGCATCGCCAATTCGGCCATTGTTTTATCCTGTTCCAGTTTTTGTTTGTGTTGTGCGGCTTTCTGCCAATGAAGTAATAACGCCCAGCTGGTGCTGATTCCTAAAACCATTAAAGTCAGCATAAAAGCATAATTGTCAAAATAAGGATTTCTATTTTTTTTGAAACCCAAAACGAGACTAACTTTAGCGTGAAGATCAGTTTGCGACGTATAAAAGTAAGCGATAACCTGCATGGCAACAATTGCCAGAAAAGCCCAAAATAAAAACGGAGAAATATTATCCTTTATGATGGTTTTCGGGACGATTATTTTGGCATTAGAATAAAAAATAATAATCAATAAAACCAGCACAATAATCTGCCAAAGCCAAAAAACAGACGGCAGAATTACATTCCAGGTTATAGGGATGTAAAACAGCATTAGAAATCCCAAAAGCAACCAGCCCAGAATGTGTAATCCAGCAAATAAATAGGGTCTAAAGATGTTTGTCCACATTATAATTTATATATTTTTTGACAATATTACATTTTATTTGAATGCAATTTTGAACCAATCGCTAAAGAGAGATTTACAGTCCTTAAAAACCACCTTATAGCCGATGAATTTTTAAATTAAACGCTTGTTTAAATTTTAAAAATATCCATCGGCTCTAAACTTGTATCTATCGATTGTGTCTGGGTTTTCGTCTATTCCAAAATTTTTGCGTACCTTAATTTAGTTATTTTGTTTACGTAATTTAGAAATCACACATTAATCCAATGAATAAGCAATCATTTTTAAGCCTTTTAGCAGCATCTATCGTAATCGCCTCGTGTGGTAAAAAAGATGACAAGGCAGCTCAGGCAGCAGCTGCAGCACAAGTTAAAGAATATAAAACGCTAACTTTACAGCCAGAATCAGCGACTTTATATACTGATTATCCGGCAAGTATACAAGGACAGCAAAATATAGAAATCCGCCCGAGAGTGGAAGGGTATATCGAGAAAATTTATGTTGATGAAGGTGCTGTCGTAAAAGCAGGTCAGCCTTTATTTAAAATCAACGCTCCTGAATTTGAGCAGGAAGTTCGTACGGCAACAGCCAGTATAAAAAGCGCTCAGGCAGCAGTAAGTTCAGCAAAACTAGCCGTTAATAAGGTAAAACCTCTTGTTGAAAAAGAAATCATTAGTAAATACGAATTAGAAACAGCTCAGTTTAATTATGAGTCTGCCATGGCAACTTTGGCTCAGGCCAATGCAAGTCTTGTCAATGCGAGAACAAATTTGGGTTATACTACGGTTACAAGTCCGGTTGATGGGGTTGTAGGATCTATTCCGTTTCGTTTAGGAAGTCTGGTAAGTTCTAATACTGCAGATCCTTTGACGACAGTTTCAAGTATTGGAAACGTTTATGCTTATTTTGCGATGAACGAAAAAGTACTTTTAAACTTTACACAAGGTTCCGGAACACTGGCACAAAAAATCAAACAATTTCCGGCAGTTTCCTTATTACTTTCTGATGGATCAACTTATGATCAAAAAGGACATATCGAAACCGTAAACGGATTAATTAACACCGAAACGGGTACCGTAAACATAAGAGCGCGTTTTCCAAATCCAAGAGGCGTTATCAGAAGCGGAAGCAGCACAACAGTTCGAATTCCGAAAGAAGTAAAAGACGGATTAATTATTCCGCAAAGTGCGACATTCGAACTTCAGGACAAGATTTTTGCTGTTACTGTTGGAAAAGACGGCAAAACGAAAAATGCCAACATTACGATCTTAGAAAATAGTGCAGGAAATTATTATGTGGTAACAGATGGTTTACAGCCCGGAGACCAAATTGTTTTAGAAGGAGTTGCATCTCTTAAAGAAGGAACTCAGATTAAAACTCAAAATCAGAATGCTGAAACTGTTTACGCAGACTTAAAATAAAATTACATGTTTAAAATATTCATACAAAGACCTGTACTCTCGACAGTAATATCGGTTATTATTGTCATTCTGGGTGTTTTAGGGCTTATAGCACTTCCTATTTCCCAATATCCGGATATTGCACCGCCGACGGTAAACGTTTCGGCAAGTTACACCGGAGCCAATGCAGATGTGGTACTAAAAAGTATCGTAATTCCGCTGGAAGAACAAATTAATGGTGTAGAAAACATGACTTACATGACTTCTACAGCAACAAATGATGGTAATGCGTCTATAAAAATCTTTTTTAAAGTAGGAACAAATCCTGACTTAGCTGCGGTAAACGTGCAAAACAGGGTTTCCAGAGCAACGAGTTTATTACCCGTAGAGGTAACTCAGGCCGGGGTTACGGTAACCAAAAGCCAGAGTAGTAACTTGTTGATCTTCTCCTTATATAGTGATGATAAAGCTTACGATCAGACTTTCCTTCAAAATTATGCCAAGATCAACCTTGTTCCGCAAATCCAGCGTGTTGTTGGGGTGGGAGACGTAACGGTTTTTGGTGCCAAAGATTATTCGATGAGAATCTGGTTAAAGCCGGATATCATGCAGCAATATAAATTGATTCCGAGCGATATTTCGGCTGCTCTGGCAGAACAGAATATTGAAGCGGCGCCGGGTAAATTTGGTGAAAACGGAGATCAGGCTTTTCAATATGTAATCAAATACAAAGGACGTTTAACAAGCGCTCAGGAATTTGGTGATATCGTGATCAAATCTGTTGGAAACGGACAATTGCTGCGATTGAAAGATGTAGCAAAAGTAGAATTAGGATCGCTTAGTTACTCAGCAACCATCAAAACAAATGGTGTAGAATCTGCGGCGATGGCTATTAGCCAGACTCCGGGGTCTAATGCGCGTGACGTAATCAACAATTCTAAAAAACTAATTGAAGAAGCGGCAAAAAACTTCCCAAAAGGAGTAAAATATACGCTTCTTGTGGATGTTAACGAAAACCTTGATGCTTCAATCGAGAAAGTAATTCACACTTTGATCGAAGCTTTTATATTGGTTTTTATTGTGGTGTTTATCTTCCTTCAGGATTTCAGATCAACATTAATTCCGGCGATTGCGGTTCCGGTTGCGATTGTAGGAACATTTTTCTTCCTGAATTTATTTGGGTTTACCATTAACTTATTGACGCTTTTCGCGATGGTCCTGGCCATTGGTATTGTGGTCGATGATGCAATTGTAGTCGTCGAGGCGGTGCATGCCAAGCTCGATACCGGTTACAAATCATCCAAAAAAGCAACCATCGATGCGATGGATGAAATTTCGGGAGCGATTATTTCGATTACTCTTGTAATGGCGGCGGTATTTATTCCGGTAACATTTATTACGGGTTCTACGGGAGTTTTCTACAAACAATTTGGTATCACACTTGCGGTTGCGATTATTCTTTCGGCGATTAACGCTTTGACTTTAAGTCCGGCTTTATGTGCTTTATTATTGAAACCTCACGCTGACGATCATAAACATAAAAGTTTTATTCAGCGTTTTTATACTTCGTTTAACGTTGCTTTTGATAATGTAACAGAGCGATACAAACGTTCGGTTAGTTTCCTTTCGGTAAAAAAATGGATTGTATTGGCCTCGATTTTAATTGCGGGTGCAGCTTTATTTTATATGATGAAAACCACGCCATCAGCTTTCGTTCCGGCGGAAGATCAGGGTACTGTTTTTGCCAACATTAGTTTACCGCCATCAGCGTCTATGGAACGTTCTGATGTTATAGCGAAAAGAGTAGACAGTATTGCACACACGATTCCGGGTGTTAAGAACACGCTTCGTATTGTGGGACAAAACTTTACGGCAGGAGCGGGTAGTGCTTACAGTATGGTTATTGTAAAATTGCTGCCTTGGGATGAACGTGAGTTAAGCGTAAATGATGTAATTGGTCAGCTTTTTGCTAAAACAAGCGGAATTCGTGAAGCCAGCATCTTCTTTATTTCACCGCCAACGATTCAGGGATTTGGTCAAAGTGGTGGATTTGAATTCCAATTGCAGGATAAAGGAGGTCATTCAACAGCTGAATTTTTTAAAGTAAATACAGAATTTTTAGAGAAACTTTCAAAACGTCCTGAAATTCAATACGCAACAACGCCATTTAATCCTGGTTTCCCTCAATATATGATGGATATTAATTTGGCAAAAGCCAAAGATGCAGGCGTGTCAGTCAATTCGATTTTGTCTACAATGCAGGGTTATTATGGAGGTTTATATGCTTCTAATTTCAATAAATTCGGAAAACAATACCGTGTTATGATTCAGGCTTCTCCGGAATTCAGAACCAATACAGAAGGACTGAACAAAATTTTCGTTAGAAACAGTGCAGGAAATATGGCGCCAATAACGGAATTTGTAAAAATGACAAGGGTTTTTGGACCGGAATCCATTTCAAGATTCAACTTGTTTACGTCTATTGCGATTACGGGTGCACCAAATCCGGGCTTTAGTTCTGGAGATGCCATTAAAGCGATTCAGGAAGTAGCAGCAGAAAATTTACCTGCCGGTTATGGTTATGAATTCTCTGGTTTAACGCGTGAAGAATTAGCATCAGGAAGTGAAACAATTTTCATCTTTATATTATGTCTTGTCTTTGTTTACTTCTTGTTAAGTGCGCAATACGAGAGTTATATATTGCCTTTTGCCGTTTTATTTTCGATTCCGTTTGGATTGGCCGGAGCGTATTTGTTCTCAATTATATTCAAATTAAACAGTAATATTTACCTGCAGATTTCCTTAATCATGCTGATTGGATTACTGGCGAAAAACGGTATTTTGATTGTCGAATTTGCTTTGGACAGAAGACGAAAAGGATTGCCAATTGTTCAGTCTGCAATTGAAGGTGCCGTAGCTCGTTTACGTCCAATTTTAATGACGTCTTTCGCTTTTATTTTAGGACTTGTGCCTTTGATGTTTGCTTCAGGAGCCGGAGCAGTTGGTAACAAATCGATTGGTACGGGAGCTGTTGGCGGAATGTTAATTGGAACCGTTTTAGGAGTATTCGTTATTCCGGTATTGTTTATCATTTTCCAGACTTTACAGGAAAAAGTGAGTGGTCCGGCAAAAGACGGTTATGATGACGAAGATGAAGATGACGATGAAGAAGTTCAATTATTAGAAGCTCATAAAGAGTAGTAATTTAATTAAGAAAACAAAAAATGACTCATAGTTCAAATAAATATATTTTAATGGTAATCGCAGCGACACTTTTAAGTGCCTGCGTTACCAAAAAATACGAACGCCCCACGACACTTACTACAGATAAGATTTATCGTGATCAGGCTTCTGCCGATTCTACCAATCTGGCGAATATGCCGTGGCAAAGTGTTTTTAAAGATCCAAAACTTAATGCATTGATTCAGAAAGGTCTTCAACAGAACCTTAATTTGAAAAATGCCATTGAAAATATTGTTCAGGCGCGTGCAACTCTGCGTCAGAGTAAATTGGCGTATTATCCAAATTTAAATCTGGATGCCAGTGTAACCCGTACCAAACAATCAGAAGCAGGTTTGAACTTTCCGGCAGGAATCAACATCAATACCTTAACGACAACTTATAAATTAGGTTTAAGTACATCATGGGAAGCTGATATTTGGGGAAAACTAAGCAGTACAAAAAGAGCTGCTTTGGCTTCTTATCTTGCGACAGATGCTGCAAAACAAGCAGTTCAGACACAATTGATTGCTGACATTGCCAATAATTATTTTTTATTATTGTCTTATGATAAATCGCTTCAGATTACGGAGGAAACTTTAGAAAGCCGCGTTAAAAACGTAGAAACAATAAAAGCATTAAAAGAAGGCGCAATTGTTACCGGCGCTGCTGTTGTACAAAGTGAAGCGAATCGTTATGCTGCAGAAGTTTTGATTCCGGATATTAAACAAGATATCCGTGAAACTGAAAATGCTTTGAATATATTGTTAGGACAAGCTCCGGGACCAATAGAAAGAAGTGTTTTGGACGAACAGCAAACGCCGGAAAATCTTGCAATAGGTTTGCCGTCTCAATTATTACAAAATCGTCCTGATGTTCGTCAGGCAGAGTTTAATTTCAGAGTTGCTTTTGAAAATACAAATTTGGCAAGAACTTATTTTTATCCAAGTTTAACGCTTACAGCAAGCGGCGGATTTTCGAATCTGGAGTTGAAAAACTTCTTCGATCATTCTATTTTTTACTCGATAATTGGCGGATTAACACAGCCGCTTTTCAATCAGGGTGTCAACAAAGCGAGATTAACGACTACACAATCACAACAATTGCAGGCGTTGAATAATTTTCAACAAAGCCTTTTAGTTGCCGGACAGGAAGTTTCGAATTCTATGTATTCGTACCAAATGGCAGTTGAAAAAGAAGAGTCACGAAAAAAACAAATTGAATCACTTCAAAAAGCGGTTGATTACACGCAACAGCTTTTAGAATATAGTTCAGCTACAAATTATACTGATGTTTTAACATCGGAACAAAACCTTTTAGCAGCACAATTGAACGGAGTTAATGATAATTTACAAAAGCTGCGTGCTATGGTTGACTTGTACCGCGCTTTGGGCGGTGGATGGAAATAAAAGTTCTTCGTTTATTGAATAGGGAAAGTAAAATTTGAAAAGTTTAGATCGGTTAAAAAGCAGTGTTCGTCGATTGGTTTAGCCTTTCGGTATAATGGATAGGAGGAAGCCCGATAATTGGCACTACTTTCGATATATTCAAATCAAATAATACTTAATACCACAAAAATGAAAAAATTAGGAATTGCACTAATGCTCTTGATGAGTGTTTTTGCCCACGCACAAGTTTCGATCAATGTAAATATTGGTACGCCTCCAAGTTGGGGACCAGAAGGATATGATGACAGCAGATATTACTATTTGCCGGATATCGATACTTATTATGACGTTTCTCAAAGCCAGTATATCTATGAAAATAACGGTAAATGGGTTCGTGATAGAAGATTGCCTTCAAGATACAGACAATATGATCTTTACAGCGGTTACAAAGTAGTTTTAAATGATTACAGAGGAGATTCTCCTTATGCATATCACACAAAACACGTAACCAATTATCCAAAAGGGTATAAAGGAAAACCTCAGAAAAACAGAGGAGAAAAACCTCAAAAGAATAACTCCGGTAAACAAAAACCGAATAAGGGAAATTCTAAAAACTCTAAAGGAAATAATTCCGATAAAAATAAGGATCATAAACACGGTGATCGCCACTAATACTAAACATGACTTGAAAAAACGCCTCAATATTTGAGGCGTTTTTTTTGTCGTTATTTTTTTTCATTTCGAGGATTTGTTCGTTAAACCCGACAGGTTTTTAAAACCTGTCGGGTTTATTACGTAATGTTGTCATTTCGACGGAGGAGAAATCACATCCAGAGGGCGACATAATGTGCGGCTACTTTATGTCATTTCTCCTTTGTCGAAATGATACAAAATGCGATAAAGGTATTTCTGCAAAATAGTTTATAATATCATAAAATATTATATTCGTAGTCTCCAAACAAATAAAAAATCAGACCAAAGCAAATCTAAAAAATGGAAAATATTACAGTAATCATCATGTTGTTATTCGGGGTGGCATTCCTGAGTCTTTTAAGTAAACGATATAATTTTCCTATTCCTATTGTGCTAGTTCTTTGTGGTGTTATCATCAGTATTGTTCCCGGACTTCCTGTGATTGCCTTAAATCCGGAAGTTGTTTTTATCATATTTTTACCGCCGCTTTTGTATCACGCAGCCTGGTATACGAGCTGGTCTGAGTTTAAACAAACCATTCGTCCTATCACACTTGCCGCGGTTGGATTGGTTCTTTTTACCACAGTTGCTGTTGCCGTTGCCGTACATTATCTTATTGATGATATTTCCTGGCCACTAGCTTTTTTGCTTGGAGCGATTGTTTCGCCTCCCGATGCAGTTTCGGCGACAGCCATAACAAAAGGACTGGGCTTGCATCCACGCCTTATTGCGATCTTAGAAGGCGAAAGCTTACTAAACGATGCAAGCGGACTTGTAGCGTATAAATATGCACTTGCAGCCATCACCGCGGGTAATTTTGTGCTTTGGCAGGCGGGATTGAATTTCTTTATCATGTCGACCTTAGGAATCGCGATTGGTTTGGTTGTAGGTTATGTAATGAGCATTATTCATAAAAAGTTTGTGTGCGATGATGTTATTGAGGCGACACTGACGCTTCTTACGCCTTTTGCATCTTATTTAATTGCAGAGCATTTTGAATGTTCCGGTGTTTTGGCGGTCGTAACAACGGGTTTGTTTCTTTCCGCGAGATCGGGAACTATTTTTACGCATGAAAGCCGTATTATGACCAACACGATCTGGAATGTGCTGACGAATATCTTAAACGGATTAATCTTCATTTTAATCGGATTGCAGCTGCGCCAGATTATTACGGGAATTGGTGATTATTCCGGAATGTCACTGTTTATCTGGGGCGCTTCGGTAAGTTTGGTGGTTATTGTGGTTCGGTTTTTATGGGTGGTTCCGGCGACAATGGTTCCGAGATTTCTCAGCAAAAAAATACGTCTTAACGAAGAATTTGATTATCGCAATATGATTATTTTCGGATGGTCGGGTATGCGTGGCGTTGTCTCAATGGCAGCGGCTTTGGCACTTCCGTTAACGATTAATAATGATACAGAGGCATTTCCGTTGCGAAACCTTATTATTTATCTGGTTTTCTGCGTCATACTTTCGACTTTAGTGATTCAGGGATTAACGCTTCCGTGGGTAATTAAAAAATTAAAAATTCAGCGTTATTCAATATTAGCAGAAGAATATGAGATTCGAAATGTTATTGTTTCTGAAACAATTGCGCATATCGAAGATAATTTTTCTTTGCTAAATGATGATTTACTTCATAATATCAAAAGTAAATATGAAGTAAAATTTAATCGTTTGCAAAAAACCGAACTTCCGGCGAATTTCTTCGGAAAAGGAAATGTAATGGGCGGGGAGATTTTCAATGATTTTACCAAATTGCAAATCGATTTACTGAATGTTGAACGCGCAAAACTGGAAACGATGCATAAATCAGGTTCTGTAAACGAGGAAATTTTCAGAAAGATCGAAAAAGAACTTGATCTGGAAGAAACGCGTTTGTGGATGGAAATGTATGAGGAATAATAGTTTAACCGTAGAGTTCGCGAAGGTTTACGCAAAGTTCGCAAAGTTTTTATTTCTTTACTACTTTACCACAGAGTAAAAGAGGGAAAAACACAAAGTTCGCAAAGCCTTTTTTATGTTTAGCTTTGCGAACTTTGCGTAAATCTTCGCGAACTCTGCGGTTAATTAAACTTTGCGGTTAAATAGATCTAAAAAATTAACCCTTACGAACCAAAGGAATAACTTTTGTTCCGATGAATTCTATGGCGCTCATTAATTGTTTATGCGTAAGTCCCGCATTATCCATTTGAAACGTAAATCTCGAAATACCGCCAAGCGATTCGCTGTGCATCAGGATTTTCTCGGCAACACGTTCCGGACTTCCAACAACTAAAACACCTTTATCGTCGATTAAACCATCGAACTTGTCTTTTGTTACGGGCGGCCAACCACGTTCTCTGCCCAATTTTGTCCAAAGTTCAGCATAACCCGGATAATATTCTTCGATTGCTTTTTCAGTAGTTCCGGAAACGTAACCCGGTGAATGTAAGCCGACTTTCAATTCTTCCGGTTTATAACCCGCAGCTTCTCCGGCTTCACGATATAAATCAATCAAAGGACGAAAACGGTAGGTTTGTCCGCCAATAACGGCAACCATCAAAGGCAAACCAAGCGATCCCGCACGTATAAACGATTCCGGAGTTCCGCCAACGCCAAGCCAAATCGGTAATTTTTCCTGTAAAGCTCTCGGATATACAGGTAAATTATTGATTGCCGGACGAAATTTTCCTGACCAGGTCACAAATTCATTATCGCGAATTTGCAATAACAACTCTAATTTCTCTTTAAAAAGGGCATCATAATCATTCAGATTAAATCCGAAAAGGGGATACGCTTCAATCGAAGAACCACGACCTACCACAATTTCTGCTCTCCCTTTTGAAACTAAATCCAAAGTGGCAAATTCCTGATAAACCCTAACCGGATCTGCAGCGCTTAAAACACTTACAGCGCTGGCCAATCGTATGTTTTTTGTTCGTGAGGCAGCCGCAGTCAATATTACAGCTGTAGCCGAATCTAAAAATTCTTTTTTATGATGTTCTCCAATTCCAAAAACATCAAGGCCAACCTGATCGGCAAGCTCTATTCTTTGAAGCAATTGCTCCATGGCATCAACACTACTAAGCGTATTATTGTCGCCGTACATTGCCGAAGCAAAACTGTCTATTCCTATTTCTATCATCTAGTAAAGATATTGAATTCTCTTTTTTTAAGCGAATAAGATCTTAATTTTTCTGCGTTCCTATTAAATATAATACAACTCCGGGTCCTGATTTTACCCTGTTAATTTGCCAGTTGAAAGTGTCTGTTTGGTGGAGATTTTGTACCAGATTTTTCATTTCTTCAACAGAATAAGTTCTTAAAGAAGAGATTATGCCATCCCACAAAACAAAAAGCGGTACAATGGGAATGAGATAAGTAAAAATAAGCCGTCCAATTTTAAAAGGCCTGATAAAAGGAGTTGTAATTAAAACGCTTAAAGGAGAAAAAATCATGGCCAGAATACTGGGAAAACTTCTTTCCTGTACTTCAAAGATGGCTATTGCAGAACGGGAATCAATAGCATTTTGCAGAATTTGTGCCGCATCTTTTGGTTTGAAATGATGAAAAGACAAAAATTGTGTTCTGATACCTTTTAATTCAGGTGGAACATGTCTGGCATCGACGCTATTGCTGTAATATTCAAAATTATCAGATTGCTTTTTGGTGTATTCAAAAGCCGAAATATTGGGATAATAATCCGTTAAGATGATTCTCAGGTCATGAATTCTTTTATCGAGTTCGCAGTTAATCCAAATCAATCCGCCACCGCCGCCGGAAGCGAGATCAACTATAGTATTGGTTTTATTTTCTTTTAATAAATCTTCTAATAAAGGGATGACAGGTTTGTACATCCCGCTTTTATTAGATAGAAATTGTAAAAAATCGGTTCCGTAGTTTCTTAAAAAAGCAGGAAACCATTTTTGATCTTCAAATTCAAATAAATGTATTCTTCCCATAATGTTCTTTTTTATAAGTTATACTTCTTTCTAAGTAAAACAATAATATAAAAATGAGACAAAATGTTTTAGCATAAATTCACGAATTAGTTACTGTAATTCGTGAATTCGCAGCTAAAAATAATTATTGTTTTACAATGTGAATTGCTTTGCTTGTTGTCTTATTTTTAATGAAATAAACCCCCGAAGCCTGTTCTGATATATTGATTAAATTTCCTTTTCCTTCTTTGATTTTAATGCCCAAAGGAGAATAAATCGTCCAGTCCATTTCTTTTGAAAGATGATAAATTCCGGTGGAAGGATTCGGGTAAACAAGTACTTTTTTAGAATCTTCAGCAGGAAAATCTACACCAAGAGTACAGTTGTGAACCATATAATCGATCTCTTTTTTATTCGTTCCCGCTGTATTGGTTACAGTTAGAGAAACTATTTTATCACCTTCCGTACCATACAAAACTGTGTGAGGTCCAACTCCGGTTGCGGTTGCAGGTGTTGCGCCATCGCCAAAATTCCAAACATACGTATCGATTGTGCCAATAGAAACCGAGGTAAAAGTAACTCCGGCATTGATACAGCCCATTTGTGGATTAACTTCAAAATCGGCAACGGGTGTTGTGGCATTTCCAGACAATGAAAATTCCAGTTTATTGACGTTTACATCTGCTTCATCAAACCAAAGCGTGATCACATGAACACCCTGCGTTAGCGGAATATTTGGAATTGTCGCCGTTTGCCATGCCTGAAATCCGGTTGTGTTTGGAATTGCAAATCTACCCGAAACATTTACACCGTCAACTTCGATATGAATCGCTTTATTATTATAAGGTGTTGCCACTCTTAATTTAATATCATAATTACCTGTTGTATTTACTTTTGCCGTGTATTTCAGCCATTCGTTTTTTGCAACGTACGAAATATTAAATCCGCCTTCGTTGCAAACTTCTGTTCCTACGCCGTCGCCTGCTCTGTAAGCCGTGTCTCCACCGCCATTTGTATCGAGAAAAGCGACTGGACCAATATCATAGTTTTCGGCTTCGATAATACCGGGAATTTGAGCAATTAATCCCTGATAAGGCGCTGACTGAAGGGTTGTTGCAGTATAAAATGCGGTATACGTTATTGTTCCTGTTACGGGTGCCTGAAAATTTTGATTTACAGTTCCGCCCTGACTCCAGTGATCAAAATCATATCGAATATTGCCTACATATTGTGGCGTTGGTGCATTTAGAGTTTGCAGTTTGGCATTGGCCACCACTTGTTTGGTTGAAGGTGCAGTGACAGGTTTTTGGTTGAATTCTAAATTAAGCAATGCAGGCGAACTTGTAACGGTAACATCAACCAGATTGGGTTTAATATCTACAAATTTTGTTGCTGTCAAACCGTTGCTGTCCGTTACTTTTACGGTAAATCTGTACCACACGTTTGGTGTTTTTTCCCCTTGATTAGAGGCTACAAAAGTTCCTGATTTCACGCCTTGCGGACTTGCACCGGGATGAGAATGTCCGGCTCCCGGAACATCTTCGTGAAAAAGATCCATACTCCAGGAGAAAGCACTTGCAGGCAATACACCATCTTCAATATCTGTCGCTGTGGCTTCAAAATTGACCACATCATCCGCATTCCATTTTAAGGTCGCTAACGGAAATTTAAGATCAACTGTTGGCGCATTGCTGAACGGAGTAACCGTAAGTGTTGCAGGATTACTCGTTACATTTCCTGCGGTATTGGTGACTATAACTTTGTATTGTCCTGCATTTGCAGCAGTTACATTTGCTATGGTATAACTGGCAGCTGTTGCTCCCGCAATATTGACGTTGTTAAATTGCCATTGATAGGTTTGTCCCACGCCGCTTGCCGTTACATTAAAAGTAACAGGATAAGTTTCCATAATGGTTTGCGATTGCGGATGATTGACAATTGTAGGCGCTGCGGTTTCGATATAATCCAATTTGATTAAAGAACCGTTATTTCCGTACGCACAGTAATAAATATAGCCGTCGTTGCCTAACATCATTCCAAGGGCTTGTTGCTGTGGCGCTTCATAAAATTCAGTAGAAACGGGATCAGCAACATTTGGATCGAAAGAACGAATGGCATTTCGAACAAAATCTTTAATAATAAATTTTCCAAGGAGATTAGGATATCGAGGCGTTGTCGGGTTGTATAATAAACCGTTCGTCAAAGCATTTCCGATACTTCCGGTTGCGTAAGTAAAGATAGGATTGGTAAATAAATTGGTTTCGGTTTGTTTTCCGTCACCGCCTTGTGGATGTCCCCACGCGTAATTGCGTATAGTTGGATTACTGATTTCGTTGATTTCTTCCCATGAAGTTCCAACATCCAGAACAAATAATTTATTCGCTACCGGATTGGCTACAAGTCGCCACGGATTTCTAAACCCATAAACCCAGATGCTTTGTCTTTGTACAGAACCGGATCCGTAAAAAGGGTTTCCGGGAGCAGGCAATCCGTTTTCTGTTAAACGTAAAATCTTTCCTTTATAAGTATCTAAATCCTGTGAATTTGTATTTTGCTGACTGTCACCAACGGTTACATACAAATATCCGTTAAAGAATTTTAAGTCGCCGCCGTTGTGAAATCCGCCACCAATAGGTTCGAGCAATAAAATTTCCTGTCGGCCTAAAACCTGATTGGCCGCATTGATTTGTATTCTCTCAATTCGGTGTCTGATTACACCTGCTTCGTCAATCGAGTAAAATACATAAATATAGCCGTTTGTGGCGAAATCAGGATGTAAGGTGAGTCCCAATAAACCTTGTTCAGCATCTGTAACGGTGGTAACGGTAAAAACGGTTGAAACGGCATTGTTTTGAAAAACCTTGACAATTCCGGCTCTTTCAGCAATAAAAATTCTTCCGTCTGATGATTGTTCTAGTGATAAACCTTCTTTAATAACCGCAGTAGGTGCGAGGTTTTGTGTAATGTACTGGCAATTGGCTTGCCATGAAATCAATAAAAAGAAGGCGTACAATAAAAATGATTTAAATTGACTCATCTGATTTGATTTTAAAAGTGTGTTTTTTCTCATAACTCTTTAGTAAATTGTGATTTGGGTAATCAAATTTAACATTTTTTTACCTACTAAAGTTATTTGTACATTAATAATTTTAACAAATTGCTAAGTTCCGTTAATAGTATGTTTTTGTATAGTAAAGTAAAATATTTATATAATATTTTGACAGTCGCATATTGAAAATCATGATTAAGAGACTGATAAGTACATAAGATTCGGCATTTAATTACTGAGGTTTTAAATGCTTTTAAGCAGAAAGGATTTGTAGTAAAACAGGAATGTAAATTAGTTTAAAAAACTAGTATTAAGTATGTTAAGAGTAATTTTAAGCGTTAAAACTTCCTGGATTTGATATTTGGTTTTAAGATTTTTTTTAAATTTGATATCAGAATTTAGCCAATTACCATTATGGAAAAATTAAAACGCCCGGTTTATCTTAAACCTGGTACCGATGATTTTTTTAAAATGCTGCAGCGGGAAGTCAGGGAAACGGTTTTAAAAAATTCGTCTTTGTACCGAATGAATATTGTCAAGTCTATAGGACTTTTAGCGCTCTTTTTTTTATTTTACAGTTGTATTTTGCTTTTGGGCAACAATACACTTTTATTATTTACTTTTTATATTTTGTGCGGCGTTACCATGATCGTACTTTTTATAAATGCCTTTCACGATGCGGCACACGGAGCATTGTTTAAGAAGCCAAAACACAACGAGTGGTTTACGTATGCACTAGAACTTTTTGGCAGTAATCACTGGCTTTGGATTCGGCGTCATATTGGTTTACACCATGCTTATCCCAACGTTCCTGATTGGGATATTGATATCAAACAAAGCGATATCATCAGGATTTTTCCAACAAGTCCGTGGTTTAATTACCACAAATACCAGCACATTTACATGTGGTTTATTTATCCGCTTTATAGTTTAAACTGGATTTATATTCGGGATTTTAAAGATTTTTTTGGGAAGAAAGACAACTACGTCAAAAAGGTGGTAGATGAAATTCCGAAAGAAGAAATCTATAAACTGTTTGCTGCAAAAGCACTCAATCTTGTTTATTTACTTTTTGTACCCATGATCCTGCTCAATCAGCCTTGGTATCTGGTTTTAAGTGCGTGGTTTTGTATGCATCTTTGCGGAAGCATGCTTGGCGTAGTAGCGTTGGTTTCGACACATGTTGACGAAGATGCGCACTTTCCTGTAACGGATGATGACGGAAATCTCTCTGCAACCTGGGCTTTACATCAAATGATTGTAACCAAGGATTTTAGCACAGACAGTAAGCTGGCTAATTTTTTATACGGAGGTTTCACACACCATGTGGCGCATCATCTTTTTCCGGGCGTTGGTCATACGTATTATCCTTATATCACGCCCATTATTAGGCGATATGCAGAGGAATATGATCTTCCGTATACTTCCTATCCTTTTTATCATGCAGTTCGTTCGCACTTTAGAATGCTGAAAGACAAAGGTGTAAAAGAAAATATTCTAATGACCGGCGAAATTTAGAAGAATATTAAATGTAAAAAATGATTGCAACTATACTATTTCAGTTTCTACAGCTTCAGTATTGGAATTTAGAATTTCCAAGGTAGCCGAATCTGTTTTTCCGGAGAAAAAGGCATCTAATATTTCCTGAAATACCGGATTTGCATTTTCTACCTGTGCAAAAAGAGTCATAGACGAATGCAATTTTTGGGCATCTAAATCTCCCAGAATTGCTTCTGCCGATTTTCTTTTGAAGGTTAACAGCAACTCAGAAATTTCGATAAGATGTTTTCCTAAAATAGGATGATTTAAAAATTCATTGGCTTCTTTAATATCCGCAATAGCATACAGAACAGAAGTGTCGCTGCTGCCTAATCCTTTTATTTGTGGAAATATAAACCACATCCAATGGGTTTCTTTCTTCCCTTTTTCAATTTCAGAAAAAGCGGTAAGATAAAGTTTATTTTGTGCGTCTAAGAAACGCGTTAAATCATTATTTGAATATCCCATTGCAATTATAATAGTTTTTAAAAAAGGGTTGCAAAAGTAATAAAAAAGAAAAGCGATACCTAATTAAAGTTCCATTCGGCTTCTATTTTAACTTTTAAAGCAAGTATTTTCTACCAAATTCAAATCAATGCATGCCTTTGATTTTCTGCACTATAGAAATTATTACTTTATTATTTCTGTTTGATAATGAGTTCGTTTAAATAAAGTTATTATAATTTTAAACCAAAATATTTTTATTTATGTATTTAACTACGTAGTTTTGTACTATAAAAAAGAAACGATATGAAACCAGTACTTATTCCGATAGAAAACGAATACGCAAATGCCGTTATAGATTTAGTATTAAACATTCAGCAAAACGAATTTAATATTGCCATCACTTTAGAAGATCAGCCTGATTTATTAGATATAACAAACTTTTATCACGCTGGCGGCGGCGGATTTTGGGGTGCTTTTGTTGATGAGGAATTGGTAGGAACAATTGCTTTGGTTAAATTTGATGACAATGCCGCGGCTATCAGAAAAATGTTTGTAAAGAAAGAATTTCGCGGAAAAGAACATGGTATTGCGCAAAAATTATTAGATACTTTGATTCATTATTGCAAAGAAAACGGAATCGATGATTTATATTTGGGAACGGTATCGGTATTAGAAGCGGCTTTGCGTTTTTATGAACGAAATCATTTTGACAGAATCGAAAAAGAATCGCTTCCGAAGAAATTTCCGGTGATGAGTGCCGACAATGTATTTTGTCATTTAAATCTAAAAGAATTAAAATGAATATAATTGATGAATCAGGAATTTTAGCCCTTTCAACGCGATTACAGCGCCTGAGTGAGCAATTGCGTAAAGACGGAGCTTTGCTTTATAAAGAATACGGAATTGACTTTGAGCCCAAATGGTTTCCTGTTATTTATACCTTATATCACAAAGACATATTGAGCGTTGTCGAAATTGCCAATGAAATAGGCTACACGCATCCTTCAACAATAAGTTTATTGAAAGAACTGGAAAAGCAGAAACTGATTAAGTCAAAAAAAGACAAAGTAGACGAACGTAAACGATTGCTTCAATTGACACCAAAAGGGCAGGAGCTTATCGAAAAAATGAAACCTGTTTGGGCAGTTATGACAAAAGTATTAAGTGACATTGCCGATAATCAGAATAATTTACTTCAGGCGATTAATGAAGCCGAAAACAAGATTTTGCACCAGAGTTTTTTGCAAAGAGCGCTGCAGTTGAAGAGTGAAGGTGAAAAATAAATCTCTAAAAAAATAAAGTAAAACTCATATCATTCTTTGAAAAAAATCCCAATATACAATCAAAGTCCGGAAGCAGTTGGCGGTATTTTTGTCGCTTATCATGCCGCAGCTGATTTAGCTAATTATGATGATAAATTAGAGGTGCATCGGGACGATTTCTTTATATTTTTTGTACTTACACAAGGAAAGGCTGTTTTGAAATGTGATATGATTAATGTTGAAATAAATCCTATAAATGTAATGATGATCAAACCGCTCCAGATTCATCAGGGTCAGGATGGTTCTCAGGATGCAGCAGGATATTACATTGGCGTAGCACCATTTCTTATTCCTAATAACTGTATTGAGATTTTTCAGAATTTAAAAATTTCAGAACAGCTAAATACAATTGACCCCGCGTATCAGGGTGAACTTTTGGATACTATTCATTTGCTGCATCGTTCGTTTCAGAGTTTAAATCCTAACAGGGCACAGATTATTAATGGTCTTTTTAATGCCTTAGTTTATAATTTGGCGAATATATATTCAGGCTCAAAAAATGAGATAAAAGAATTAAAAAACCAATCCGGATTAATTTATGCCAATTTCAAAAAGCTCATTTCAGAACACAGTTTTTTAGAAAGCCCTTCTTATTTTGCAAAGAAACTGAACATTACGACCTCACATTTAAATGATTGTGTAAAAGCATCAACAGGAAAAACCGCTACGTACTGGCTTCAAAACACCATGATTACCGAGGCGCAACGATTGCTTTATTACACAGATAGCGAAGTAAAAGAAATTGCTTTTGCTTTAGGATTCGAAGATCATACGTATTTCTCCAGGTTATTCAAGAAAATTACGAAAGAAACGCCGCTTGCCTTCCGTAAAAAATTCCGTGAATAGTCCAATCATCTCCATTTCTTATTCAATGCATTTTTAGGGTTTTAGTTTCAATTTTGAATTGAAATTTAAAACCAGAAAATTATGAATTCTATGCCCAAAATTATTGGCGACTTTATGGAATTGGCCTTTAGTAATAAAATCTGCAAAGTGAGTGTTACAGCTACAGAAATGATAAGTTCCAATATTAAAATAGTAACTTTTAAAGGTGTTTTTCCGCATGTAAAATTCAAAATAGGACAAGCGATTGTTATCAGAATAGACGAAACCAATTATCGCAATTATACGCCCAGCAAATGGGATAGCATAAACGGAACATTTGAAGTCATTTTTCACATTCATAACAACGGTCCCGGAAGTGAATGCATTAAAAACCTGCAGCCAAACGATATTATAACTGTTGGTTTACCCAGAGGTTTTAATCTGTATAATCCATCTGCTCAATATCATTTTTTATTTGGAGATGAAACCTGTATCAGCGTTTTTAAAAGCATGAAAGAGGAAATTAACCGTACCGAAAATAATTACCTGGGCATTTTAGAACTCGATAATGAAGCCGCAAAAGTGCCGGAAAAATTAGGTCTTGTTGTAGATGTGGTTCCCAAATCTGGAGTCAAAGCCGAATTTGCGATAGAATCACTGCAAAAATTAGATCCTGAAATCTGGAATTTATGGCAAAACGGACATTTTTATTTACTTGGAAATGCAAAATCAATTCAGGCTTTTAGAAAAGCTTTAAAAGAAAAAGGAGTTTCAAATAAAAACATTTACACACAGCCGTATTGGGCAGAAGGGAAGATTGGGCTTTGAGATTTTTGGAACGTTTTTTTAACCGCAAAGTTCGCAAAGGTTTACGCAAAGGTTTACGCAAAGAACGCCAATTTATTTCGCGCAAAGTCGCAAAGCCGCAAAGAAAATAAAACTTTGCGCACTTTGCGTAAACCTTCGCGCACTTTGCGGTTAAATCAAGATAGTTTTATAATTCAAATTGATATTTTTCTATCTTTATAAAATAAAATTATAATCAATGACCATTCAGCAATTAAAATATATAGTCGCCTTAGACGAAGAACGCCATTTTGCAAGAGCGGCAGAAGTTTGCATGGTGACACAACCCGGACTCACGATTCAGTTAAAGAATCTCGAAGAAGAAATTGGAATCAAGATTTTTGACCGCAATAAAGTACCGCTTACGCCAACACTATTGGGAACAGAGATTATCAACAAAGCCAAAAAAATCCTTCGTGAAGCTGATGAGATTCGGGATTTTGTGGTTAATGAAAAAAATCTGTTGGAAGGGGAGTTGAAGCTTGGTATTATTTCGACTTTATCGCCTTATCTGATTCCGTTGTTTATAAAAGCTATGAGAGAAGCAGCTCCGAAAGTGCATTTTATCATCCGGGAATCCAATACGGGACAATTGATGAAGGACTTAGAAACCGGTGCCATTGATGTTGCGATTATGGCAACGCCAACAGGAAATCCGAATTTAATTGAACATCCTATTTTTAAAGAACCTTTTGTGGCGTATTTAAATGAACTGCATCCGATGGCAAATGAGGAATTTTATGAATTACAGCCCGGAGACAAAACCGAATTATTGCTGCTTCATCATGAATTTTGCTATAATGCACAGCTTTTGGATATCTGCGGCTTGAAAGGTTCAGATAAAATAAAAGAACAGTTTACGTATGATATCAGTTCGATAGAGACCCTGAAAAATCTGGTTCGCGCACAATTGGGATTTGCTATTATTCCGCAGCTTTCGATACTAAACGAAGCATCGTCAAAATTGTTCAAGCCTTTTAAGGAACCAATTCCCGTAAGAGAAATTAGTCTGGTAGTTTCAGATTCTTTTTCGAAGAAATTATTACTCGAAAAAATGAATGAAGCCATTTGGGATTGCCTTCCGGATTCGCTGAAGAAAGATTTTGCCTATCGAAAAATACGCTGGAATGATTCGCCTTATTTTGTGAAAGCGGTAAGTAAGTTTATGTAAATAAAAATAAAGAATCACACAATTTTGTCATTCTGAGGAACGAAGAATCTCCGCAAGTAACTCCGTATAGAAAGTTGCCAATCTTTGTAGAGTTTCTTGCGGAGATTCCTCCTCCGTCGGAATGACAAAACTGTACGAAAATATTGTTATGAATATGATTGCCCTAGCCCCGATAGAAGTGGAAATCCTTTTGTGGCGGGGTTCGACACAAAAGATTGTAACGAATAGCGGGATTAGCTCCTAAAAAAATGGGTTGTATCATATAAATCTAAATGACAAAAAATGCGTTAATCAAAAAAAAATCCAAATTCCAATATCATTACAGACTTGGAATTTGGAATTTAAAAATTGGAATTTAAAACTTATTTCGAAGCTTCAATAATCACATTCGCCACTTTTGCAGGTTGTGAAATAAACACTACGTGACTACCTTTTATTTCTGTAATTTTTGTGTTAGAACGTTTGTACATAGCACGTTCGATATCAGGATTGATGCTTTTGTCTTCAGTTGCAACGATTCCGTAAGAAGGTTTGTCTCTCCAGGCCGCTTTTGTAATTGGTGTTCCAAAGCCTTTTGCGTGGAATGCACCTTGCGAAGCAAACATAAAATCAGCTTGTTCTTTGCTTAAATCTCCTGCAAAACCAGCATGAAATTTTGCTTTGTCATAATAAGCGATTCCTTTATCATCCGGAGGCAATACACCGTTTTCAGGAGCTGGAGGCGCAGTTTGCAACCATTGAATAGAATTTTCTCCGTTATCAGGCTGTAAAGCGGCTACATAAACCAATGCGGCAACTTTTGGGTGATTTCCGGCTTCAGTAATTACAGTTCCGCCCCATGAATGTCCTACTAAAATTGTTGGTCCGTCTTGTTTGTCTAAGGCTAAATTTGTTGCCGCAACATCATCTTCAAGAGAGCTTAACGGATTTTGAACGATCGTTACATTATATCCTTTTTTAGTCAAAATTTGGTATAAACCCTGCCATCCCGAACCGTCTGCAAAAGCACCGTGAACCAATACGACATTTTTAATTTTTGGAGCAGCAGTTTTAGCCTGTGCGCTGGCATTTACAGTTGTAAATAATAAACTTAAGATCAAAGCGGCGAACAAGAAATAACGATTCAATTGTTCTTTTATATTTAGTGTTTTCATAATTATTTTAGATTTTAGATTTTAGATTTTAGAATTAAGATTTTAGATTATAGATTATAGATTATAGATTATAGATTATAGATTTTGTGAATATAAACTCCAATTTTTTTTAAATCCCAAATTCCAAAACGGGTAATAATACTTTTTAATTGGAATTTGGAATTTTATTATTGGAATTTACTTTTTAGCTATTGAATTAATTTAAAGTAACTGATAAAGTAATTTCAGTGTTTAATAATTTTGAAATCGGACAAATTTCTTTTGCTTTTTGTGCAGTTTGCTGAAAATCTTCTGCAGAAATTCCAGGAACTTTTCCAGTTAGTTCTAATTGGATCAAAGTAATAGTTCCGTCTTCGAAAGTAACTTTTGCTACCGTATCTAAATCTTCCGGTACAAATCCAGCTTCAGAAAGTAAAAAGCTTAGTTGCATGGTGAAACAGCCAGAATGTGCCGCTGCAATTAATTCTTCAGGATTTGTTCCTACACCTTGCTCAAAACGAGTTTTGAATGATAATTGTGCTTCGTTTAATGTTGTACTTTGAGTACTGATGGTTCCTTTTCCTTCCATTCCTGTACCTTTCCAATTTGCGTTTGCTCTTCTTGTAAATTTCATGATTTCTATTTTTTAAAGTTGTTTTAAATTTTTTTCAAATCAGTTGTTTGATTTTGATGAGACAAATGTATGGTGGTTATGCTTATTAATCAAATTAATAATTTTTGAGCGTTATTAAAAATATTTATAATGATATAAATTACAGTATATAGCTTACAGTTCGTCAGAATAAAAAAGAAACAAAAGTTAGTGCTGTAAAACATTCAAAAATTTTGAGGCATTTTGAATCTGTGTTTTTCAGTTAATAAACGAGATATGTTTAAAATTTATGTAGCCAAAAGACTATTTATTTTTTAAGGGATAAATACTGATCATAACTGAATTTACAGACTAATTATCAATGATGTAAGCATTTCAATCCTACAATTTTTAATCTGCCGATAATCTTGTTTATTAATTCGTAAGTAAAATAACCTGATTCCCTAATTCCTATTTATTAAAGACTACATTTGGCAAAACGCGACCTATAATGAACACTCGAGAGAATATTAAAATTTTGGTTACAGATGATGACGAAGATGACAGGGAATTCTTTGCAGAAGCTGTATCGGATCTTCAGCTAAATAACCCGGTTGAATTTTGTAAAAACGGTTTAGAACTTATAAAGCGTCTTTATAATACCAATGCTGAAATTCCGGATATTATTTTTTTAGATCTTAACATGCCTATTTTGTCGGGTTTCGAAACCTTGCAGCAAATTCGGGAAGACTCGAAATTCAAAAATATTCCGGTCATTGCTATTTACTCCACATCGGCAACAGAAGATAGTATCAAAAGTACTTTTGGGCTTGGTGCCAATGCTTATATCGTGAAGCCTATTTCTTTTTCGGATTTGAAAAAATTACTAAAGAAAGTGATTGAAACGGACTGGAAAGAAAAAGTAAAAGACACAAGACTCGAATCTTTTGTCATTACAATCTGATTTCAAGAAACTTACATTGGAATATTTGTGCCATGATTTATATTCCTTAATACCTTAAAAATGAAATCATGCCAAAAATAAACAATTTGCCAGAAGCCACACGCCAGGATTTTCCTATTGTAGGAATTGGCGCTTCGGCAGGAGGACTCGATGCTTTCAGACAATTTATTGACGCAATTCCCGCTGATTCAGAAATGGCGTATGTTATTGTACAGCATTTGCATCCGCTGCATAATAGCATGCTTACTGAGCTTTTATCCCGTGTTGCCAAAATTCCAATAAATGAAATCACAGATGATATTCATTTGGCTCCCAACAATATATATGTTATTCCTGAAAATAAAATGCTTACTTCTTTTGATGGCGTTTTAAAATTAAGTCCGCGTTTAAAAGACACCAAAAATCAGGCAATAGATATTTTCTTTAATTCATTGGCAGAGGTTCACCTTGATCTGGCTTATGGCGTATTGCTTTCCGGAAACGGATCTGACGGCACAATTGGTCTTAAAGCAATCAAAAAACATGGCGGAATCACTTTTGCACAGGATTTTGAGGCCGCTAACAACGAAATGCCACAAAATGCCATAAATGCCGGCGTTGTAGATTATGTATTATCTCCGGCTCAAATTGTCGAAAAATTAATAGAACTCACAAAAGCAAAAGATATTTTTTTAGAAGAAAATGACCAGAATGATGAAGCCGTATTTGCCGAAATTATTAAAATTTTACGTGTTCATAGCGGCGTAGATTTTACGTATTATAAACAAACTACCATACGCAGACGCATTGCCAGAAGAATGGCATTGAACAAAATTGTGAGTTTAAAAGATTACCTAAAAGTACTTCAGGGCGATAAACTGGCTCCAGAAGATTTATTCAACGACTTATTGATTCCCGTGACCGAATTTTTTAGAGATACCAAGATATTCCAGATTATGCGGGAAAAAGTTTTTCCACTATTAACGAGTCGAAAAACAGACGGCGGCAATGCCATTCGTATCTGGATTGCAGGATGTTCTACGGGCGAAGAAGCATATACACTGGCCATTGGGCTGCACGAATTTTTAGGCGAAAACCTGGAAGGAAGGGAAATTCAGATTTTTGCTTCGGATATTTCAGAAGTGGCTATAGCCAAAGCCAGAATTGGGTTTTACAGGAAATCTCAAATGCAGAATGTTTCAGAAACCATTCTGACCAAATATTTCACAGCAAATTCAAACGGTTATAAAATCAAAAGGCAAATTAGGGATTTGTGCATTTTTGCCGTCCATAATTTCCTGACAGATCCGCCTTTTGCCAAAATGGATTTAATTACCTGCCGAAATGTTTTCATTTACATGGATTCGTTTTTGCAAAAAAAGTCCCTGACCACGTTTCATTATGCCTTAAAAGAAAACGGATTTTTACTTCTAGGAAAATCAGAAACCGCAGTTCCCGCTGCAGAACTTTTTCAGCCGTTTGAAAAAACAGGAAAAATTTATACGAGAAAACAGGTTTCGGGCAGATTTGTACATTCCGGAATGGGTGGAAACGATAAATTAAAAAATTTAAGAACAGATATTAAAAGAAAAGAAATAGTGAAGGAAGATTTTAGAAAAAGCGCCGAATCACTATTACTTTCTAAATATACACCGGCCAGCGTTATTGTAAACGAACAAATGGATATCGTTCATATCAACGGTTCCATTGCTGATTTTATAGAGCTTTCGACAGGAAAACCCACTTTTAACCTGCTCAAAATGGCACGCGATGGATTGGCTTTTGAACTCAGAAATACCTGGCATAAAGCCAAAGACACCGGGGGACTTGTCATTAAAGAAGGGATTCAGATTAAAAATAGAGGCAGCATAAGTGAAATTACAATCGAAGTACAGCCTCTGGAAGATACCTCAGAACCTTATTTTTTAGTACTTTTTTATAAAAGTGTTATCAGGAAAGAAGATGTGCCTTCGAGTAAATTTACTGCAGAAGAAATACTGGAAAACGCGCATTTAAGAAAAATTCTGCAGCTCGAAAAAGAACTGGCCAGAATACACGATGATGTCAACGCGATTAGCGAAGAACAGGAAGCATCAAATGAAGAATTGCAAAGCGCCAACGAAGAATTACTGAGTGGGAGCGAGGAGCTGCAAAGTTTAAACGAAGAACTAGAAACCTCAAAAGAAGAGTTACAATCCAGTAACGAAGAGCTTTTGCAGATCAATCAGGAACTTTTAAACAAGCAGCAGCAAATTAACATTTCGAGAAATTATACCGAAGCCATTGTAGCGACACTTCGGGAACCTATAGTGGTGCTGGATACTAATTTGCGAATCAAAAACATCAACAGGGCATTCTCCAAAAAATACAATATTACAAAAGAAGAAGCAGCCGAAAAGCTAATTTATGAAATTCAGAACCATCTTTTTGACAATATTCCGATGCGTGCGATGCTTGAAAAAGTGCTTCCCGAAAAAACACAGCTCGACGATTATCAGATATCGGTAAATTTATTGCCTTACGGCGAAAGTGTTATGCTCTTAAATGCCAGACAGGTAACCAACGAAACCAGTAAAGAACAATTGATTTTACTGGCGATTGAAGATATTACCGAACGCCGCATTATCGAAAAAAGATTACAGGTATTATCAGATGGTTTCGAAACCAAAATTCAGGAACGTACCGCCGATTTGTTAACCGCCAATAAAGAACTCGAAAGTTCGGTCAGGAATTTGCATGGCGCCAATGTCCAGCTTCAGGAATATGCCTATGTGGCGAGTCATGACCTGCAGGAACCTTTGCGTAAAATATTGATGTTTATCAGCAGGCTTGTGGATATGGAAGAAAAAATATCGGATGAAGCGCTTGTCTTAATCGACAAAATCAGCAAATCTTCCATCAGGATGAATACGCTTATCAAAGATTTACTGGCTTATTCGTATCTTAATAATCACGACAGACAATTTGCAGTCACAGATTTAAATGTCATTATAGCGAATATCCTCGTTGATTTTGAGTTAATGATAGAAGAACGCAAACTAAAAATAAAAATAGGTCATTTGCCTGTTATTAATGCTATTCCGCTGCAAATGAATCAGCTTTTTTATAACCTGATCAGCAATGCATTGAAGTTTTATAAAAATGACGGTTCAAAATCTAAAATAGAAATTAGTTCCCGCCCCGTAACACCAACTCAGCTTAAAAAATTCCCTTCTTTAAACCCTGCGCTGAGCTATTGTGAAATCATCATAAAAGACAACGGAATAGGTTTTAACAAACAATACGAGAATAAAATTTTCACCATTTTCCAAAGACTCCACAACAACGAAGTCTACACCGGAACCGGAATTGGCCTCGCCATTGGCAAAAAAATCGTAGAAAACCACGAAGGCATTATTTTCTCAAAAGCAGAAGAAAATGTTGGCGCGGCGTTTCATATTATTTTGCCGGTTTAAGAGTTTACAATTTATTTAATTGATGAAAGACGATGTTCTTAGAGATCTATTGTCTTTTTTTTAAATAATATTAAAAATATTTATTATTATTATTAAGACGTGTGCACTAACTTCCTAATTTATTAAAAATTAATCTGGTCCCATCTCCTAATTGAATAATCATTTGAATATCATCAATTGCCCAAATTTTTAAATTTTCATATTCTGGCTTATCTGCTGTTTTAAACATTTCATCTAATGATATTTCAGAAATTGAATCAGGATAATTATTTATTGAAAATTTACCATGCCATTCATAAAAAATCTCATTATTTTCTGAATTGTAAATTGTAAACATTGATCTTGCTAAATCATAGTTATTGCCAAATTGGTGAATGTTAAAATCTGTTAGCATTTTGCCATCAGTATTTCTCCATGTTCCAAATAATTGATGTAATAGTATATTCATTAGTAATGACTTTTAGTATTATTTTTATTTTCCGTAAGCTTAGCACTCATTAATGCTTGACTAGCTCTATTTAAAAATGTATCTATTGTATCATCATTTATTTTAAATTCGGTAACACCGCAGGATACTGTTAATTTGTAAAAAACATCATTTATATCGAATATATTATTTTCAATCATAACTCTTTTTCTTTCAGCAGCTTTAAACGCATCACCTAAGTTGGTATCTTTCACAACAACTACAAATTCATCACCGCGCAAAAATTGTCTAAATGTTTCGTCAGTTATCCGTTTATCATTATTTAATAATTGGCCTAATTTTTTTAAAATTTGATCTGATTTAATATGCCCAAAATGAGTATTGAAATCTTTAAAATTATCAATATCAATTATTATTATGGAGAGAAACTTAATTTTGGAGTAGTCGTTTGTCTCTTCAATAGCTTTTTTTAAATGATCATATAAAGCTTTATGGTTCTTTAAACCAGTTAATTCATCTGTAAAATTGTCTTTCTTTAATGCATTATATTTTTTATCAAAGAGTTTTTTTAAAAATATAAAATTGATTAGAGTAATTAGTAATGTGTAAAACAATAAAAAATATAATTTGATCAAATACTCAGTAGATAGAATTTTGATAATTGAAATTTTTTTGGGAAATAAAAAAGTACCTAAATATATTAAAAATAAAACAACAAACCATTTTGATATATCGTAAATTATTTTTGACAACGCATCGTTTTTTAATTTTTCAATTGTAATTTTTATATAGTTTTTCACAAATTAGGTTATAGTGTTAAGAATCTAAATGTATTAAAAATAAACTACAGGTTGTTTTTTTAACTAATTACGATTTTGGTTTTAGTTGCTTTGTTTTCACCTTTTGGAAAAATCAAAACAAAAGCGTTAAATGTATTATCAAAATAATGATATGTAAAATCAATATTACCCGTTAATGTTTTTAAATTAATATCTCCATTTGTTTTCCATTTTTTTTGAAAACAATGATCTTTTACGAAATCCCATTTAAAGCCAAAATTCTCTGGCCAATCAATTGATCCAAAATTTTCTAAGAAAGAATCTGAATGAAAAGAATTTCTAAATTCAGCACTTGCTACCGCACCTTTAGGGGAGAGATTCTTAAGGACAAGTAATGCACAGCGAGACTTAGAACATTCGACGTATCTTCTAAAAGTGGCATGACCAGAGGCACCAAAATGCTTTGATATTTGCAATACTGATGGCATACCTAATTCATACTTTTTTATTTCAGAATCGAATCGTTCGTTTTGAAATAATGTAGTTGAAGCAAAATAGTTTGCTTCAGCTTCAAATTCTTCATGAGTATCTGGATCTAATGTAGCATCGTCGTCTAGAAATTCCAGAGTCGCTTTTTGCCAGGGAAGGACACTATGTCCAGTTTCATGAAGCTTTACAAAACCCTGTCTATTAATATTTTGATCTAAGTCTAAGTATATTATTTTTTCTGATCTATCTAAAAAACCTCTAATTTTAGATAAACCTGATTTTAAGGCATCTGAAAAGAAAAAACTTTTGTATTTTTTTTCCAATGATTTTAAATCAATACCATCTGCTATCAATAGTTCCGAATGTTGAACAATTTTATCAATAGGTGTGGGGAAAATATCTAATGATTTTGATTGTTTTAAGATGTCATAAGAAATATTATCTATGTCTTTTTTAGATTGTAGATGCATTCTTATTTTTAAATTTTATAAATTTTATAAACTCAACAATTTCTTTTTCTTCGTCCGGGGAAAGTTTGTCTTTATAAAAAGCAATTTCTTTCTCTAAAAAACTTTGATTATCATTTTCTCCTGATATGTTTTCTTTTTTCTCAATTATCCCAGAAGCTGTTAATAAGCTATCTAGACTTATTTTGTAGACTGAAGCTAATTTATATAAAATGTTTGCAGAAGGATTTTTTATTTTATCATTTTCTAATTGGCTTAGGTAAGCGTTAGATATTCCAGTTGAATTTTCGACTTCTCGAAGAGTTAAGGAAACATTTTCTCTTGTACTCTTCAATGTTTTTCCTAGAGTTTCCATATGTTTTTTTATCAAATATAAGTTATAATCTAAATATATCAAAGTGTTTGTTAATTTATTTAAGAAAAATATATCAAAAAACTTGCTAAGTAAATTTAGATTTTGTATATTTGTACTATAATTAAAATGTTGATAGATCTGTGTACAAATGAAATGTTTGTTTCTTGGATAAAAACTTTCAATAAATTTGATATTATTGGTATTAAATGATTAGTAGATATCCCCAGTTTGCTATATGTTTAGTGTAAGTTTCTTTTTAAGGAGCTTTAATCCAATTGTAGATTAATGTCTAGTTTTTAGAACTAAATTTTCTTCTTTATTTATCTATATTCTTTAAAATATAATAGGAATGTTTTAAAGAATAATAAAAATCGAAAAAAAGAATGTTGATTTTAATAATATTAAAATATTGTATAAAATCATTGATATATGTTTTGTTGTGAGAACAAAACAATGATGTAGAATTAAGTATGTTAAATAAATATGCGATTATTTATTTAAATAAAAAATGTATTGACTTAATATAAATTAACAAATATAATTCCGTTTGTTAGCCAAAAGGTTAGTCACCTAAAGGTATTATGAAACATATTAAATATATTTTGCAATTCTTTCCGAGTGCAAATATATGAATCAAATTCAAATTTCAATATATAATTATGTTAAATTTTTTGATTGTTATGTGTTACAGGGAATTAATAACTAAAAGACCCAATAATGTAATAAATTAAAAATAAAAGAAATAAAATGGTACACATAATATCAGAATTTGACCTTGATAAGAAAGGATTTACACAACATAATGTTGATTTTTTAAATGTCTACTTGGGAGTAGATAATTCATTATTCCTAGATTATAATAAAATTATATTAGGAAGTTCGCCTCTATATAAATTGATGCAAAAGGATTTAAATATTTTTATGAAAAATATGTTTGAATACTTAGCAAAAGGAAATGATAAGTATTTAGAAGAATTATTACTTGGCTTGCATGAGACAAATGCAACACATTTGGGAATGTCTAAATACAAACCAAAAGGTAATTCTGTGGGAGATGAACTAAAAAAGGAGATTTTAAATAATTTAAAATTTTTAAAAAAGATTTTTTTAAAGGGTAATTTAGAAATTGATTGTCTTTATTTTGGGATAGAAAAAATTGGTCCCGATAGAATATCTGACATTGTTACGAGTATTATAAAATCAAAACTTATATTATTCACTCAACAACAATGTTTTAAACATTCGATACAAACTAAACCTCAAGGAGTAAGCAGGATATTTGATTCAAATACCGTATCATGGGGAGCGGCTATTGTTGAATTACCAATTTACGATAATAAGCCAGTTATATTTGTGCCAAAAGATATTGTATCAAGTTATGCGGGAATATCAGGAACTTTTGACTCATTTGTAAGATATGGATTTAATAATTTTTTTAAATCTTCATTAGACTACAAATTAGAAGTTCGTGGAAAAGAAGGTGATATTGATTCGGACCTTAAGAGAAAAGAATTTGATGAACATTTTAAAAGCCTTGGTCTTAATAAGAAAAACATCTCTCAGAAAATACTATTAGAAACTACTAATTTAGATTTAGTAAATGTATTTGCAGAAAATAGAAAATTAGTTTCATTTTTGTCAGATGATGAACTCGTAGATATAGTTGAAAATAAACTTAAAAAAGCTAATTAAACAAAAGCCTCCTTTTGGAGGCTTTTTTATTTGGTAGTGATATCCTTATTTATCCTTTAACAATTTCTCCAAATAAGCATTTTTCTCTTTTTCTGCCTCTAACAATCTCTCATAAAGCTTTTTATTTTCATCATAAGCGTCAATTAACTTATCTAAAGGATTGAAAGTACAATTATTTGCAAAAATACTTCCGGTCGTCACAACATTATCGGTGAAACTATTAAAATAATTAATAGCAGCTTCGTCTGAAAAGTTCTTAATAGCTTCAACAGTAACTCCCAAAGCTTTTGCTACTTCAATAAGTCTTTCATCTTCTATAGTTTCACTATTTTCCAAAGCCGAAATAGTCTGTTGGCTAATTCCTAAAGCTTGTGCTAGTGCTTCTTGTTTCATGTCTCTAAGTTCACGAATTCGGCTAATTTTCGCCCTATATGGTTTGGTTTTGATAGTGTGCTCATAATTAAAATATAATGTTAAGGGTAATATCAAGCAATATATAAAAACATATTTTGCTATGAATGATGCGGTCAAAATGATTTGATACCGGACAATTTATTACGCATTGTATAAAAACAAAAGTACGATTTTTGAGACATGAAATAGTTAAAGAGAGAAAAATATTGAAAGCGATTTTGTTTGTTTATGACTAAAACTTCCTGAGCTGGTATAAGTGCAAAACAACTCCATAAAAAAAACGAGATCATTTCTTCCTAAAAAGAAACAATCCCATTTTTCAATCAACTTAAAAAAGAGAAATAAATTATCTGTTTGTTGCGACAGACTAATTCACCAAATGTTTGTTATGATTTAACTCTGTATTCAACAGAAATAATGACATCGAGGTTGTGTAGATTTACTGTAACTTCTTGAGTTTTTCCAGCAATAGTAACATATTGAGTGGTTGGTCGGGATTTCCGACCAACCACATTTACGACTAGTTGACTTTCTTTAAAAAAAACGAGATCATCTCTTCCTAAAAAGAAACAATCTCATCTTCAATCAACTTAAAAAAATCAGAAATAAATTATCCGTGCGCTGCTACAGAAACGTCAGCCCATTCTTCCCAGGTTGCTAGTTTTTGTTCGTACGTTTGTTTGGCGAATGGCAAGGCTACTTTTCCTAAGAATAGGCGTAAAGGTGGGTTTTCGGCTTCAACCAATTTAATGATCGCCGGAACTGTAGCGCTTGTTTGTCCGAAAGTATCAGGATCATGTCCTTCTGCAACAGCTTTTTTGATTCCGTCATAAGCGTCGATGCTTTCGCTGTTGAATCCGTTACCCCAAATATCTGTAACGTAACCGTTTGGTTCCACCAAAGTCACCTTGATTCCGAATTGTTTTACTTCCTGAGCCAAAGTTTCAGTAAGACCTTCAACGGCAAATTTAGATGCATTGTATATTCCAATCAAAGGTAAAGTCGCGATTCCTAAAATAGAAGAAACCTGAATGATATGACCGCTTTTTTGGGTTCTCATAATTGGCAATATGGCTTGTGTTAACCAAAGTGTACCAAAGAAATTGGTTTCAAATTGTGCTCTTGCTTCGCTTTCGCTTGCTTCTTCAACCGCACCATTTAAGGCATAACCGGCATTGTTGATCAGGATATCAATTTTCCCGAAATGCTGTTTTACTTTTTCTACTAGTGCAAACGATTCCTCACGATTGTTTACGTCTAATTTTAGCGGTAAAATAGCATCGCCATATTTTGCTTTTAAATCGTTTAGTGTATCAATATTTCGGGCTGTTGCAGCTACCTGATATCCTTTTTCTAAAAATGCTTCTGTCCAGGCTTTTCCAAATCCTTTTGATGCTCCTGAAATTAAAATTGTTTTTACTGACATGTTTTCTAATTTTTAATTGTTAATGGTAAATTGTTGAACTGTTTATTTGTTTAATCGTTAATTTGTATTTGTTTAAATATGACTTATCGGTCATTTTTATTATCAAAGAATATTTTTGATGTTTTCAAAAAATAAAATCTTTTTAATTCTATATCCCGATAGCTATTGGGAGTGGCAAAAATTTTTATAAAAATGACTTATCGGTCATATTTTTGATAAAAAAAATTACAATGCTTTTTCTTCAATCATAGATTTTAAGGTTTTTGTAATAACCTGCATTTTATCATTACTGCCTGACATTCTAGATATTAGATGTCCGCCTTCCATCATGGCAAACATTACGGTTGCAAAATCGGCTGCGTTCCAGTCCGGTTTAAATTCTCCGTTGGCAATTCCTTTATTGATGCTGTTGGTCAGCAGTTGCTGATTTGCGTTACACCCTTTGTTTATTTTTTCTTTTACAATAGGGTTGGTGTCATCCGCTTCTGTTCCGAAATTCAATAACGGACAACCACCCGTAAGTGGCGGATTTACAGCATTGCTAAAGAAATTGATATAGTTAAATAACTCTTCTTTGGCCGTTTTCGCCTTGCTGACTTCAAACAGAAGTTTATCTCCCAATATTTTCATATTATGATCGACAGCAGCGCAGGCCAGAACTTCTTTGTTTTCAAAATGAACGTACATGCTTCCTTTGGAGAGTTTTGTAGCTTCCATAATATCGCTCATAGCCGTTGCAGCAATCCCTTTTGTGTTAAAGATTGGGGCAGCTTTTTCTATGATAAATTGTCTGGTTTCTTCTCCCTTTGCCATGATAGCTTTTATTTACTTTTTTATGTAAGTTTTAATTACGGCACAAATATATGACCGATTGGTCATATATGCAACTTTTTTATGATTTATTTTTGGTATGCCAGAGATTAAAGGGATTGCGCGATTAATTTATATCCGTTGAACTTCAATTATAGGGCATTGTCAGGCTGAGCGTAGTCGAATCCCTTTTCAACTTACAAGCCTTCGACTACGCTCAGGATGACAATCGGAAAACTTAGAAACTTAGCCACTCAGTCCCGAAACTTCCGGATAGCACAAGCCTTCGACTACGCTCAGGGTGACAATTGGAAAACTTAGAAACTTAGCCACTTAGAATCTTAGCATCTTTTTTATTAGTGATCCGACAGTATAATATTCGTCTTAGGCTTTTTAGATTTTCCCATTACCAATAATAACAGCGGTAACGAAAAGACAAAAAACAAACCAACAAGTAAAAACGCATCTCTGTAACTTAATAACGACGATTGTTTGGTTACAACACCTTCCATAAGTTTCAGGGCTTTGATTCGGGCTTCGTTGTACGCAAAACCTTTGTGTTGAAAATAGTTGATATACCCGTTAATTCTTTCCATAGCTTTGACGTTATCGGGCGTTACATTGGCAATTAATTCATTTCGGTGTGCGGCAAATCGGTGCGCGATATAAGTGTTGATAATCGATACGCCAAAAGAACCGCCCAATTGTCGCATCATATTATTTAAAGCCGCTCCCTGACCAACATCTTTATCATCTAGAGAAGAAACAGCCAGCATCGTTAGCGGAACCGTAAGCAACGCCATTCCTAATGCTCTAAAAATAAGTGCTGTCGAAACTTCGAGCGCACTTGTATTTAAAGTAATTCCGGACATTCGCCAGTTGAAATAAATAAAAAGCAGGAATCCCGAAGCGATAATAATAACAGGAGAAACGCCTTTTTGCAACAATGTTCCGCAGAGTTTCAAGGCAACTAGCGCAAACAAAGCGCCCGGAAGTAAAAGCAATCCCGTTTGATATGGCGAAAAACTCAATAAACGCTGTGCCACAACGGGACTAATATAAATAGAAATGAACATTCCGAAACCGGTTACGAAAGTCAAAATCGCGGCGATACTCAAGGTTTTACTTTTTAAAACCCTGAGGTTTACAACGGGCTTATCGACTTGCAATTCCCAGTAAATAAACAGGAGCAGGGTTGTTACCGCAATAACCGTCAGAACAACAATATATCGGGTTTCGAACCAGTCTTCGACTTCACCGCGTTCCAGAACAGTTTGCAAAGCGCCAACTCCTATGGCAAGCAAGGCAATTCCTGTCCAGTCGACTTTTGCTTTTTCTGGTTTTACAGGCGGTTCTGTTAGCAAAAAATAACAGGATAGCGTAACCAAAATTCCAATCGGAATATTAATCAAAAATATCCACGGCCAGTCGTAATTTTCTGTGATAAAACCGCCAAGCGTTGGACCAATTGTGGGTCCGATAAAAATTCCTGCGCCAAATAAAGCGCCCGCGGTTGATTGTTTGTCTTTTGGAAAAAGTTCAAACACGACAACCTGAGAAATAGACAATAAAGCACCGCCGCCAATTCCCTGAAGAAACCTGAAAAAGACCAGCATCCAGATATTCGACGAATGTCCGCACATAAACGAGCAGAAAGTAAACAAGACAATCGAGCCAATATAATAATTGCGTCGCCCGAGATTGGCGCTCAAAAAACTCGTAATCGGAATAATAATTACGTTTGCAATGGCATAAGCAGTAATCACCCAGGAAGTATCTTCGAGCGTTGCGCCAAGGTTTCCGCTCATGTGATACAGCGCCACATTGACAATCGAGATATCAATTAGCTCCATAATGGCGGCTAAAATCACGGTAAAAATCAGTAGTTTTCGGTTTATTTCAGTCATATTTTTTTTATACCAATCGGTATATTTTTATTTAAAAAAAACAACTTTTAATTAAATTATAAACAGCTGTTTTTTTTGGAGATTAAAATTTATTCTGATAATGCCAATCTAAATTTTACAGCATTTGCTTGACAACATTCGTTTTAAAAAGATTAGAATAGGCGGTGGCAATTAATCGGGTTTGGGCTTCATTCCAAATTTCGCATTGTGCATTCACAAATTGTCTTCCTTTTTTGATTATTGATGTTCTTGCAATTATAATATCGCCCACTTTTGCCGGAGCAAAATAATCAACATTGAGATTTATGGTGGTATAAAAATTTTCTTCAGCTAGTGAAAACATCGTCGCACCAATACAATCATCTGCAATCGCGGCAATAACGCCTCCGTGAAGTGATTTTACCGGATTTGACATTTCTTCTCTCACCAAATATTGAAAAGTGACACTGCCATCTTCAGCTGCTAAAACTATCGGACGCATCCAAAGCATAAAAGGCGAGGGTGAAGCCGTAAATTCTTTGTCAATATGATCTTGCAATACTTGTAATCTGGTTTTTGTTTCCATTTTTTTTGAGTTATGAGTTATGAGTTTTGAGTTATGGGTTATGGGTTATGGGTTATGGGTTATGGGTTATGGGTTATGAGTTATGAGTTATGAGTTATGAGTTATGGGTAATGGGTTATTAGTCATGTGTTTTGGGTTGGACTCCAACATTGACACTTACTATTTTTAAATACCAATCGGTATATTTTTGTGCAAAAAAAGACTTTATTCTAAGTCGGTTATAACTTTTTTCAAAGAAATCATGATCGTAGACAAAATCGTCAAATCTCCTGTCACTTTCGCAATCATTACGGCGCCTTCAATAGTCGCGATAATAGTTAGTGCCGTTCTTTCTATGTCAATCGCTTTGGCTTTAAATTCGCCTGCAATGATTCCTTGTTCAATAAAATACATCAGTTTTTCTTTCCATAAAAGAATCGCTCTTTCCACATTCTTTTTCAACAAAGGGTGCGTATCATCCGCTTCTGTGGCTGTATTCAGAATCGGACATCCGCCACTTGTAACCCTTAAATCATAATAATGAGAATACAATCGGGGATAAACCAATAATTTGTCTTTGAAGGTTTTTTGCTTTTCAATTTCAGCTGCAAAAGTATCCTGAAGCTTCTTGATATTGTATTTAAAAGCAGCAAGCGCCACTTCGTCCTTATTTTCAAAATTCCCGTAAATACTTCCTTTTGTAAGTCCGGTTGCCTCGGTAATATCACTCATAGAAGTACCGCTGTATCCTTTTGTATTAAAAATAGGAGCAGTTTTTTCGATAATAAATTGCTTGGTTTTTTCGGCTTTACTCATAATTTGAAAATAAATAACGATGCAAATATATACCAATTGGTATAATTTATAAACTTTTAATGCATTTTTTTATTTCAATGCTTTTCAAACAAGTAAGAAGGGGTTTTCTGAAATATTAGAAAACCCCTTTTGAAGTACTTAAATCTTTAGTTATTGCAAGGACTGAATAACCGAAGCAAAATTATTTTCGCCCCAGTGTTCTTTCAGTTTTCCATCCAGAACCGTAAAAATATCAATCACTTTTATCGTTATTTTTTTTCCGGTTGCCGGTATTCCAAAAAGCGAACCGGTATGAATTCCGGTTATTTCTTTTCGGGTGGCAACCTTATTGTCTTCGGCAACCATGTCCAAAACATTCACCGTAATATCCGTTAAGGCGGTGTGAATAACATTCGCGAAAAAATAAATAACGCCGTCAATTCCGTTTGACATTCCTTCCGGAGCCGAATGATTGATAAAATCGTTGGTAGCAATTTGCTGAAAAAATTCCATGTCTCCTTTTTCGATTACCTCTTTATTGTATTGTAGAAGTAAATCCTTGTTTTGTGCTGTGCTCATCATATATAATTTTATAGCACAAAGTTATTCTGAGACAAATGGAAACTGATAGCGCAAAAAGTTCATAATCCTGTTGCTAAAAGTTCACTTTAATTGTAATCTTTTGGTAATGTTCCGAAATGAGCTTTAAACGCCTGCGAAAAGCTGGAATGATTTTCATATCCCACCTGCAAATATATTTCACTGGGTTTCGATCCGTTTTTCAATAAAGTGGCTGCAGTCGATAAGCGTTGCTGTTGCAGCCATTTGGCCGGCTGTTGATTATAAATTTGCTGAAACTTTCGTTTAAAAGTAGAAAGACTCATATGACAGAAAAATGCAAGTTCGCTGACCGAAAAATCATTAAAAACATTTTGCTGCATGACATTCTGAATCCTTTCTTCAGGTGTTTTGGCTACCGAAACATTCTGGAAATTATTAAGTTCTTCCGGAAATCGCGTACACAGGTAAGTTAGTAATTCATTCAACTTGGCAATCTGCATCGATTCCGTAAAAACGGTATCATTAATTATTGATTGCACAGAACCAATAAAATTATTGATATAATCGTCTTTCGGAACTAAAATATTCGGCGTTTTTTTAGCAGGATCTTTAGGTAGTTTGATGTTATTGCGCACGGCATCCTGCAGGAAATCGTCGTCAAAAAAAACAATTATACTTCGTATTCCGGGATTTCCGTTTGGTCGTTCCGTAAAAATATAATTACCCGCAGAAAGCAGCAATATGTTTGCAGGATTAATTACAATCGGTTTGCCATCGCTGTAAATATGTTTTTCGCCCTTCATAATCAGGCTAATCATGTGCTGCGTTAGCCGACTTTTTCCCTTCACAAGCGGTTCTTCAGAAACATACGGAATAAAACTCAATCTCGTTTTTGGGTTTTCTCTTGTCGCTATTTTATCCGGCATTAATTCATGTTCCATATCGTTTTTTAAAGTGCCTTTAATGCTCTTTATATTTTTTCTTGTTGCTTTTTAATATGATCCCGATGTGAAATTCCCCAATTAATCATCTCCGTAATAATCGGACCAAAAGACTTGCAATAGTCCGTTGACTCATAAAGAATAGGGACTTTTGCATCGCGATCTTCCGTTCTTTTTACGAGATTATTCATTTCCATATCTTTCAATTCCTTCGAAAGCATTCTCGAAGTTATGCCCGGAATACTTTGCATAATTTCAGTAAATCGGGTATTGCCATTGCAGATAGAATTGATGATAGGCAGTTTCCATTTTCCACCCAAAACATAGATCGTGTCCTGAAGCGCCTGAAATTCTTCCTTCTGATTTCGTGCCATTATTATTTTTTAATAAAAGTATAAAAAACATTTTAATTTCTTTTTAAACCATATAAGTGATATAAGTAAATATAAGAGCAGACCTAATTATAGTTTCTGTTAAACTTATATCACTGTAACTATAATCAAACTTTTTTAAATGAACTTACATAACTTATATGGTGAAAAAAAGACAATTACATGGTAAACAAAAAACAATCCCGATATACTCCATGATACCATCAAAAAAGCAATATGTTTTCAGATTTAACTTTGTCCCGTTAATTTAAAACATTAAAAAATGGACAATTTAAAAAATAAAGTTGCCGTAATCACCGGCGGAAATAGCGGAATAGGTTACGCAACAGCAAAACAATTAAAAGAACAAGGCGCAACGGTTATCATCACCGGAAGAAGAAAAGAAGCCATCGAAACCGCCGCTTCACAATTGGGCGTAACCGCAATTGTGGCAGACCAGTCGAATGTTGCCGACACCGAAAACTTAGTCGCGAAAGTAAAGCAAGACTTCGGGCAGGTTGATATTTTGTTTATCAATGCCGGAATTGCCGGTTTAGGGACAGTCGAACAAGCAACCGAAGCGCTTTTTGACAGTATTATGAACATCAATTTTAGAGGAGCGTATTTTACGCTAAGCAAGTTTATTCCAATTTTAAAAGACGGCGGATCGGTTGTATTTCTGTCTTCAAACACGGCAAGTATGAGCGGCGCCGGATCTTCAATTTACTCCTCAAGCAAAGCGGCTATTAATTCTGTCATGAGAATCGCGGCATTAGAATTAGCGCCAAGAAAAATCAGAGTAAATTCCGTAAGTCCGGGACCAACAGAAACAGAAGTTATGAATAAAGTCGGCTTGGACAAAGAAACCGTTAAAACAATCATGGATGTTGTGGTAGACAAACTTCCCCTAAAACAAATGGGAACCACCGAAGATGTAGCCAAAATGGTAGCACACCTAAGCAGCGATGCCGCAAAATTTATCACCGGCGCCGATTTCATCATGGACGGAGGGATGGTTCTTCTTTAAAGGTTCAAAGGTTCTGAGTGACAAAGGAACAAAGGTTTTTTCGTAGAGGTGTACAGCAGTCTTTTGAAAGTTACTAAGATTCTAAGTTGCTAAGTTTTTTTGAAAGATTCTATCGTAGAGACGCACAGCAGTGCGTCTTTTTTCTTTTTAATTTGAAGGTTCTAAGATACTAAGTCTCTAATTTCCCAATTGTCACCCTGAGCGAAGTCGAAGGCTTGTAAGCTATAAATGGGAATTTGGAATTTAACTTTAATAAGGAGCTATTTCCTGCTTTCCACTACAATCTTTTTATTTTTTAAAGAAAAAAACAAAAAGGATTTCCATTTCAATCAGGGCTAGGCATCAGTTTTCATGAGAGATAACGAGATTCAAAGAAAACCTTTGTTCCTATGAACCGATGCCACTTTGAACCTTTAAAGAAAAAACCTTTGTACCTTTGTCACTCTGAACCTTTGAACCTTTTTTCCATGGACTCCAAAGCACTACTAAAAGAACATATCGCCAAAACCGCTTCGTTAACAGACGAACAATTCGACTATTTCTTTTCGCATTTTAAGGCACAGTCATTTAAAAAAGGGCAGACGATTATTAGCGCAGGCGATAAAGTCGATTGCGAGTATTTTGTAATTTCAGGTTGTTTGAAAGCCTTTTTCATCAATGATGAAATCAAAATGTACATCCTTCAATTTTCGATGCCAACCTGGTGGACATCTGATTACGATGCTTTATACAGCCAGACAAAAGCAACTATAAATATTGATTGTATTACAGATGTGGTAGTACTTTGTCTTTCCAGCGCAGATCGCGAAAAATTGTGTTCAGAGTTCCATCAAATTGAACATTTTTTCCGTTGGCGAACCAATAAAGGATATGTCGCATCCCAAAAACGACTTTTATCTTTTATGAATAATAATGTCAAAACCCGTTACGAAGAACTTTTGGCATTATATCCACAGCTTTACAATCTTGTTCCCAAACATTTAATTGCTGCTTATCTTGGCGTTTCAAGAGAAACCTTGAGTAGGCTTTATAACTCCTGATTTTTTTTCACGCAGATTTAAAAAGGATTTAAGCAGATAAGCACAGATTTAAAAATTAAAAATCTGCGAGAACAAAACTTTTCGTGTAGTTTGTCATCTCGACGAAGGAGAGATTACACTAGAAACTCCTCAGGGAAAGTCGTCAATCTTTGCAGAGCTACTCGTGGGATCTCTCCTTCGTCGAGATGACAAAAATGAGGAAAACTTTGCGCCTCCACTCCCGATAGCAATCAAGATTGCGCGATAAAAAAAAATCTGCGTAAAACAAAAAAAACCTTTGCACCTCTGAACCTTTGCCTCTTTGAACCTTAAAAAAAGATTGTGATCTACATCACGTAACCAATTTCCATACCCGCCGTTCCTTTGTACTGTACTTTTAAATACACACAAAAATGGAAACAACAAATTTTAAAATCGTAAGCGCAAACAGCCAAATTGATTGGACCGGAAGAAAAGTTACCGGCGCACATAATGGAACAATTGAAATCAAAGAAGGTCTTTTGACTTTAAATGACGGAAAAATCAAAGAAGGAGTTATTGTCATTAATACAGCATCAATAAAAATTCTGGATGTTACAGATCCTGCCACAAACGCACAATTTGCCGGACATTTAGCATCGGATGATTTTTTCTCTATCGAAAAATTCCCTACTGCAACATTAGATATTCTTTCAGCAAAAGAAATTTCAAATGAAACCTATCATCTAGAAGGAAATCTTACCATAAAAGATATCACACATATTGTTGGTTTTGATGCCAAAATAGAGAATGATAACAACCAAATCAGACTTTCAGGCAAACTGGTTATTGACCGTACGAAATACGACATCAGATTCCGCTCAGGAAATTTCTTTACCGATTTGGGAGATACTTTAATCTACAACGACTTTGATTTAGATTTTAATATTACTGCTGAAGCCGTTTTTTCAGAAACAATCTAAAAACTAAAGCCATGCCTTACGTAAAAATCGAATTGACCCGCGAAGGAGTAACCCGCGAGCAAAAACAGGAATTAATAAGCGGCATTACCACCCTAATTACCGATGTTTTGAATAAAGATCCGCATTTAACACATGTGGTGATTCAGGAAATCGAACTGGACGATTGGGGTTATGCAGGCGAACAAGTATCAGTATTAAGAGAAAAAGGCATCACAGCCGATAAAAAATAAACATCATGAAAAAACAAACGATAATTGTTACCGGAGCAGCCTCCGGTATTGGAAAAGGAATCGCCAAATATTTTTTGGACAGAGGTGATAATGTGGTCATCAATTCAGTAACGCCAAGTGCCTTAGAAAGCACTTACAAAGAATTTGGCGCAGGCGATAATCTGGCCATGTTTGCCGGAGACGTCAGCAAAAAAGAAACCGGAGAACAACTGGTAAAAATTGCCCTTGAAAAATTCGGTTCAGTAGATGTATTGGTCAACAACGCCGGAATCTTTGACAGCAAACCATTCCTTGAAGTGGATGAAGCATATCTGGATAAATTCCTGACTACGAACTTAAAAGGAACTTATTTTACAACACAATCGGCAATTTCACAAATGCTGAAACAAAAAGATGGTGTTGTAATCAACATCGGAACGCCGCTTGTAAACCACGGATTAGGCGGATGGCCGGCGAGTGCTCCCGTATCAAGCAAAGGTGCCATTCACGCACTTACGATTCAGTTAGCAGCCGAATTTGGTAAACAAAACATTCGTGTAAATACAGTTGCGCCGGGCGTTATTCGTACGCCAATGCACGGTGATAAAGCCGATCAGAGCGCTGATTTACATTTGCTAAACAGAGTAGGTGAGATCGACGATGTTGCCGAAATGGTGTACACTGTTGCCAAAAGTACTTTTATTACCGGATCAATCATCAATGTTGACGGCGGAAAAGGTGCCGGACACAATTTAAACTAAAATGAAAACTTTTTTATTAATTGCTTTTATGCTCTGGAATTTTCAGGGCATAAAGGCACAAAAAAATAGTAAAATGGAAAATCAGGCAGAAGTAACAGCAATTAAAAATGCCATAGAAAACAATTATTTCAAAGGCATTTATGAAGGAGACGAACTCTTATTGGGAAGCATTTTTAATCCCGGAACTTTAGTTTATGGAGATGTAAAAGGACAGCCGTATTTTAAAACTGTCGATTTATATCTGGACGGCGTAAAAAACAGACAAAGTCCGAAGGATTCAGGAAAACCTTTTAAAGGAGAAATTTTGACTATAAAAGTCGTAAATTCGATCGCCATAGCCGAAATTAAGGTAAAAATGTACGACTTTAATTATGTGGATTTTTTATCTTTCCATAAGATTAACGGACAATGGCTTATCGTCAATAAAATGCTGACCGACGTTAGCGAATAATTCTAAAAGATAAAGCGATGTGGAATCATACAAAAATCACAGAAATGCTGGGTATCGATTACCCAATTATGCAGGGACCATTTGGAGGAAATTTATCTTCGGTTGAATTGACTGCAACCGTATCAAACGCCGGCGGACTTGGCGGATACGGAGCTTATACCATGAGTCCGCAGGAGATTTATGAAGTAGACAAGCAGATAAAAGCAGCAACTAATAAACCGTATAATATCAATCTTTGGGTTTCAGATCATGATATTCCGCAAGGAGGTTTAACAGATGAAAAGTTTGCGAAAGTCATCGAACAGTATAAACCGTATTTTGATGAAGTTGGAGTTCCGTTACCGGAAAAACCCGCGCCTTTTCAATCCAGATTCGAAAATCAGTTAGACGTTATATTAGACATTCGCCCAAAAGTATTCAGCTTTATGTTTGGCGTTCCTTCGGCCGATGTTTTGGAAGAAGCCCGTAGAAAAGGAATAGTAACCGTAGGCGCCGCAACAACTTTAGACGAAGCTATTTTTCTTGAAAATTCAGGAGTAGATGCCATTATCGCCTCAGGTTTTGAAGCAGGCGGACACAGACCTTCTTTTTTGGCTCCAGCCGAATCATCCTTAACGGGAAGTTTTGTTTTATTACAATTAATTAAAGAAAAAGTAAAAATACCCATTATCGCCGCTGGCGGAATTGCAAACGGAAAAGGCGTTGCAGCAGCTTTGGCATTAGGCGCAGATGCCGCCCAGATAGGAACCGCATTTCTTGCCACCGATGAATCAAATGCATTGCCAATTCACAGAGAAATGTTATTTTCTGATGCATCAAAATACACCACATTATCACGAGCCTACACAGGAAGATTAGGACGCGGAATCACCAGCAGAATCGCCAAAGAAATGATGGGCAAAGAAGAAAATATTCTGCCATTTCCATTACAGACGACTTTAATATCGCCATTGCGAAAAGCAGCTCTCGATCAGCAAAAATGGGATATGATTTTATTTTGGGGCGGACAGATTTCGCCTATTCTCAAACACAAAAAAGCAAAGGAATTAATGCATTCGCTAATCGAAGAAACTTCTGCTTATTTCGATGACTTGAAAGGGTAATCGAATTTAAATAAATGAACCAGGCCTGATTGTATAGATTAGGCTTTTTTTATGCTCTATTGTTTTTTAAACAGCAGATTAACCCCAATATTGTCATCCTGAGCGAAGTCGAAGGATCGCAAGTAACTCGGCAAAGATTGCGCAAACCTTTGTCAAAGTTTATACCGCCAAAGTAATCCGCGTAATAAACCCGAGAGGTTTTTAAAACCTGTCTGGTTTATTACACGTATAAGCGTGAATAATTTTCAACTTCCCCAATGTCCGTTTCACCATCAACTTCGTCCGTTTAGCCTATTTAGTGATTTTAAATCGCTTGTTATCGAAATACTTTTGACAAAGAAATTAATAACAACAGCAAAAATTTAAAATCATGAAAACAAATAAAAACAAACGCGGCTTTCTAAATACAATAGCAGCAGCAACATTTGTTATGATCGCAGCCACAGGTTTCGGACAAAAAAAGCAAGAACAGGCGAAAGTAAATTCAGAAGCAATTCGTCCATATCACATTAGTATTTCGGAAGAAGCCTTAACAGACCTTCGTACTCGTATAAATGCAACAAGATGGCCGGATAAAGAAACGGTAAACGATCAGTCGCAAGGCGTTAAACTACAACAAATTCAAAGCCTTGTAAAATATTGGGGAACAGATTATGACTGGCGTAAAACAGAAACCAAACTGAATGAATTACCACAGTTTGTAACCAATATTGATGGTTTAGATATACAGTTCATTCACATCAAATCAAAAAATAAAAACGCATTGCCATTAATCATTACGCATGGCTGGCCGGGATCTTTCTTTGAACTTTTAAAAGTGATCGGACCCTTAACAGATCCTGTAGCTTATGGAGGAAAAGCCGAAGACGCATTTGATCTTGTGATACCGTCTATGCCGGGTTACGGATTTTCAGAAAAACCTAGCGGAACAGGCTGGGGACCGGAAAAAATAGGAAACGCCTGGGATGTTTTAATGAAACGTTTGGGATACAAAAAATATGTTTCTCAAGGAGGAGATTGGGGTTCTGTAATTGCAGATGCTATGGCACGCCAGGCTCCGCAAGGATTGTTGGCAATTCACGTAAATATGCCCGCAACAGTTCCTGCAGATATTGCAAAAGTACTTAAAGACGGAGATCCTGCACCTTCAGGATTATCGGTAAAAGAAAAAGCAGCTTTTGTTTCACTTAATAAATTATACACAAAAGGTGGCGGTTATGCAGGAATGATGGTCACACGTCCTCAGACTTTAGGTTATGGACTTACAGATTCTCCGGTTGGTTTGGCTTCTTTCTTCTTAGATAAATTTAACGAATGGACATATAGCGGAGGAAACGCAGAAAAATCATTAACAAAAGAGGAAATGCTGGATGATATTTCATTGTATTGGCTAACAAATACCGCAAATTCATCAGCACAATTATATTGGGAAAACAATACTAACAACTTTAATGTTGTTGAACAAAAAACACACGATATTAAAATTCCCGTTGCCGTAACTGTTTTTCCCGGAGAAATTTATCAGGCACCAAAAAGCTGGGCCGAAAAAGCATACAAAAATCTGATTTATTTTAATGAAGTAAATAAAGGCGGACATTTTGCTTCCTGGGAAGAACCACAGCTTTTTACAATCGAACTTCGCGCTGCCTTTAAGTCATTACGAAAATAATAGAAAGACAAAATAATACCTGACAGGTTTTCAAAACCTGTTAGGATATTCACTCATCTTAAAAAATCCCATCAAAATGAAAACAAATAAAAACTTCAGTATATACACAATTGCCATTTTAGGTCTAATTGCATTACTTCCAACTAACGCATTGGCACAAAAAAACGGAATAATGCGTACCGATTTACAAAAACACGATCTAAGCATTCCGGGAAGAGAAACTGTTCAGGCGAGAATAGATTTTGAGGCGAATACCGCTTTTGGAAAACATTCTCATCCGGGAGAAGAAATTATTTATGTTCTGGAAGGTTCTCTGGAATATCAACTGGAAGGCGAAGCACCAATAACGCTTAAAGCCGGAGAAGTACTTTTTGTTCCAGCCGGAAAAGTGCATTCAGCAAAAAACAATACAAATAGCAAAGCTTCAGAACTCGCCACTTATATTGTAGAGAAAGGGAAACCAATTCTGGTTATGCAAAAATAATCCAGGTTTTAGGCTGTCCGTTTCGCCTTTTATTTTGTCCGTTTCACCTTTTTTCTCATTGTAAAAAGCGTGTAATCGAAATACTTTTGACGAAGAAATTAACTAATAATCAAAACATTAAATAATAAATAAGATGAAAACTATAAATCAAAAATCAGCTTTACTATTTTCTAAAATAGTTTTAATTACAATACTTTTTTTTACCGTAGCACCAATTTCTGCCCAATCAGAAAGTGCTCTTGGAACCTTAAAACAAATCAACGCCGGACTTTTGAATGTGGGTTACACAGAAGCAGGTCCTGCAAACGGAAACCCAATCATCTTACTTCACGGCTGGCCGTATGATATTCACAGTTATAATGAAGTAGTACCAATTTTAGTAGCAAAAGGTTACAGAGTGATTACGCCTTATTTAAGAGGGTTTGGTACAACACGATTTCTTTCAGATGCAACATTTAGAAACGGTCAGCAAGCCGCATTGGCAAGTGATATTATTGCTTTGATGGACGCTTTAAAAATTAAAAAAGCCACAATTGGCGGATTTGACTGGGGCGCAAGAACCGCAGTTGTAATGGCAGCACTTTGGCCGGAACGCCTAAACGGATTGGTTTCTGTAAGCGGTTATCTGGTGGTAAATCTGGAAGCAAATTTAAAACCATTGACTCCGCAAGCAGAATTAGGATGGTGGTACCAATATTACTTTGCGACAGAAAGAGGAAAAATCGGCTACAGCCAAAATACATATGAATTCAATAAACTAATCTGGAAAATCGCTTCGCCAATTTGGAATTTCGACAAAGCAACTTACGATCAAACCGCACAATCGTTTAATAATCCGGATCATGTAGCAATCGTAATTCACAATTACAGATGGCGCCAATCTCTGGAAGCGGGAGAATCAAAATACGATGCATTAGAAAAACGTCTGGCAGAAAGACCTGCAATTAAAGTTCCCACAATAACAATAGGAAGTGATTTTGACGGCGCTTTCGCGGATGGAAAAGCGTATGCTAATAAATTCACAGGCAAATACGAACACAGAATATTAAAAGGAATAGGGCATAACGTACCACAAGAAGATCCAAAGTCATTTGCACAGGCGATTATTGATGTGGATAATTTTAAAAATTCCAAAAATTAAATTCCAATTTAACCACAGAGAACACAAAGATTTACACAAAGCTCACTAAGATTTCAACATTCAGATAATAACACAAAGCTTTGTGATCTCAGTGTTTTTACTAAGCCATTATTATAAAAAAAACTTTGCGTACTCTGTGGTTAAATAAACACATTTCAAAAATTACAAAATTTAATAATCTATAATCTAAAATCTAAAAAGTCATGAAAAAAGTCTTATACACAGGAAAAACACACACAACAGGCGGACGCGAAGGAATTTCTCAAAGTTCAGATGATCAGTTAAACATCAAATTAAGTTCACCGGGAACTTCACGTCCCGGAACAAATCCGGAACAGCTTTTTGCTGCGGGATGGTCGGCCTGTTTTATTGGTGCCATGGGAATCGCAGCAGGAAAACTAAACATTAAACTTCCGGTAGAAACCGCTGTAGATGCCGAAGTTGATTTATGTAGTACAGATGGAGAATATTCTTTGCAGGCGCGCTTAAACATAAGTCTTCCGGGAATCGATTCAGAAACTGCCAAAAAAATTACAGAAATGGCACATCAAACTTGTCCGTATTCTAAAGCAACAAAAGGAAATATTGATGTTGAAATTAATATTCTTTAATAACAAAATACCGATCCTGCAAGGTTTTAAAGCTTTGCAGGATTAAAAATATAAATTCAATTTTAAAGGCATGATTTTAAAAATCTAAAATCTAAAGTCTGCAATCTAAAATTTAATGAACTCATGAAAAAAATAAAAATAATACCCGTTTTAAGCATGTTATTTCTTTTGATAGGAATCACTGCTTTTGCACAAAGTACACTAAGCAAAAAAGGTTTTGCGCTTTTGGAATTATATACTTCCGAAGGATGTTCCAGTTGTCCGCCCGCAGATGAACTGATGGGGAAAATTCAAAGTGAATACGAAGGAAAAAATGTATATGTTTTGTCGTATCACGTTGATTATTGGGACAAACAAGGCTGGAAAGATATTTTCAGCAATGCCGATTACACCAAAAGACAATACGATTACGCCCAATTTCTGGGAAAAGAACCTATTTATACGCCGCAGTTAATCATTAACGGAAAAGCAGATTACATAGGTTCACAGGAAAGCGTTGTTAGAAATGCCGTTAAAGCAGCACTTTTAAAACCTGCAATTGTTGATTTATCCCTGCAGGCAAACCAGAGCAATAATAATGTAGAAATAAATTACAACGTAGAAGGCGTTGCAAAAGACGGTCAGTTATGGATTGCTATAGTTCAAAAATCAGCAAAAAGCAATGTCAAAAGAGGCGAGAATGCGCATCGAACTTTATCGCATTATCAAATCGTACATCAGCTTCATTTAATTTCCCTATCGAAGAAAAAGAAAGGAATCACAGTATATCAGCTGCCTAAAAACTTTAATACAAAAGATTTCGAAATCATTGGTTTTATTCAGGATCTTAAAACCGGAGCCATTTTAGGCGTAGATAAAGCTGTTTTTCAATCTTCATCAATATAAAAGTTTTTTAACCGCAAAGAGCGCAAAGATTTACGCAAAGTTCGCAAAGTTTTAAGAAAGACAACGCGATGAAAAAGATCGCAAAGCTAACACAAAGCTTTGCGAACTTTGCGTTTTTCTAAAATCTGGCATATTAAAAAACCTTGCGTTCTTTGCGGTTAAATACACCAACTAAATCCACCACTTAAATAATTTTCAAAATACATTATCTTTGACAAGAAAGATCAAAAACAACAAACAAATGGAAAAAGTAAAACGCTTTCAGGTATCGCGTCGTGTTATATGGGGAAGCTCTGTAGCGCTGGCGATTCTGGCTTCAATACCCAAATTATTTGATGCTTTTTCGACAGTTCCGGACATCATTATAAACTCCTCAATTACATTATTGTTTTCGATTTTCATCTGGTATTACAACATCTACAGCCTGCCAAAATTCACTTCACAGCGCACCCATAAAAGTTTATTTAACTGGAAACTGCTTTTGAGTGTCATCATGGGAATCCTGGTGATGGTGATTTTAGTAATTGCCCATCAGGAATTATTTCAGGTCTCAAAAATGGATGCGCCCATAATGTTCGAATTACGAGGCGTATTAATCAATCTGATTGTCTATATGTTTCTGCATCTGTTGTTTCAAAACTATCAGACACAACAAATTGCGGTAGAGTTAGAGCGCACTCAGGCCGTGAATTTAGGCGCACAATACGAACTTTTGAAACAGCAGGTTAATCCGCATTTTCTGTTTAACAGCCTTAATACATTGAAATCGATGGTCGATATTCAGGATCCGCAGAGTTCTGATTTTATTTTGAAACTATCTGATTTTTATCGTTTTACACTCGAAAGCAGAAAACTCGATTTAATTACACTTCGCGAAGAACTTCAAATTCTGGATTCCTATGTTTATCTCCTCAAAGCCCGTTTTGAAGACGGATTTGTACTGATAAATGAAATCGATCAAAAGCAATACGATTCGGCAATTCCGCCATTTACACTTCAGTTATTGATCGAAAATTGTATCAAACACAACGTTGTTTCCCTGGACAAACCTTTGCAGATTAAATTATATACCGAAGCTGATTTTTTGGTAATTGAAAACCCAATTCAGCTCAAAAGAGGCGCGTTGTCAACCGGAGTTGGCCTGGATAATATCAACCAGCGTTTTAGTCATTTAATTCACAGAGAAATTGAAATTGACAAAACCGAAACTATTTTTAAAGTAAAAATTCCCATGATTTATGACTATCGTAATAATTGAAGACGAAGTAAAAACAGCCAAAGCACTTGGTCAGCTGATATTGAGTATCAGGCCAGATGCCCAGATTTTATCGTACATACAAAGTATTGACGGAGCGGTTAGTTATCTTTTGGAAAACGATCAGCCCGATCTTATTTTTATGGATATTCAGCTCGCAGACGGTTTGTGTTTTGAGATATTTAAAAACGTTGAGGTACTTTCTCCGGTCATATTTTGTACCGCTTTTGACGATTATGCCATCGAAGCCTTCAAGTCAAACGGGATTGATTATGTACTGAAACCTTTTTCGAGAGAAAGCATTGCGCAAGCCATTAAAAAAGCAGGTGAACTAAAGAATTTTTTTCAAAGAAATAAAAAAGCCATGCCTGATTTTGATTATCTGTTAACCAGAACCGGCGAAAATAAAGGGAAAAGCAGTTTTTTGGTTTTCAAGAATAATAAATACCAAACGGTTCTAACAGAGAATATTGCACTTTTTTATATCAAAAATGAAACCCCAACCATTTTGACATTTGATAAAACAGAATATCAAATTACGCAATCATTAGATGAGGTTCATAAACTATTGTCGACAACTCAGTTTTTTAGAATCAACAGGCAATATCTGATCAATTTTTCCGCAATACGAGAAGCAGAACATTATTTTTCACGTAAGCTGATTATCAAATTAACAATCCCAACCGAAGAAAAATTATTGGTAGTAAAAGAAAAAGCAACAGCCTTTTTGAGTTGGCTTGAAAATAGATAAGCAGAATAAATCATATTTAAAATGCCATCGTTATAAAATAAGAAGTTAATCCCAATTACATTAAGTTAAACTATTTTTGATAATTATGACAATGTGCCGTTAGGCACTAAATGTTGGTAGTTAATATAGATTAGATATACGTTGGCGTGCCGTAGGTACGCAACAAATTGATCACTATTGCGTACCTACTATATCTATTCCCATTAATATAGCTACCAACATTTAGTGCCAAACGGCACAAGCTGTTCACAAATATGAAATCCCCGGAGCAAAAGGATTTCCACTTCTATCGGGGCCAGGGAATTACGTTTCATAAGATCTTTAGGTTTTTAAAGAACTGAGAAAGTGTATTATTTAAGTTTTTCAATAGCATTTTTCACCGCAATTTCATTCTCCGGAAACATAAAACAGCTCAGAAATAATAAAGCAGAAATTATAATCGCTAAGACAATTAAGAGAAACTTTTTCATGGTTTTTTTATTTTAAGATTAAGTAGAAGAAGTGATGTAAACACATAGAAACATAGAAAGAATTAAAAATTGAGAATTCAATTCGAGTCTTTAGAAATCAATATTTTTAAAATAACTATGACTATGTTTATTATAACTAAGTGAAACGCCTTTTTTCAACGTTACAAAAAGCTATGTTTCTATGTGTTTATAAATTACGCAATGTTTTATTTATACAGCAACATAAGTTGCCGTATACAATTTTCTAAACATTAAATAAGTTACGCTTACCATTACAAAAGCAATGATAGCATCAATTCCGGCAGCAAAATTTAAAACAGCCAATTTAGAAAAGAAAGCAAAAATGATGTCAAAATAAAGACCTGCAAATACCCATTCTTTCAATCGAAGCAATTTATTCGGAATCAGTAATGTGATAACACCGGCCAGTTTCATGACACCAAGAATGTAAATAAAGTGTGCCGGATAACCGAGTTGCTGTGTAATTTCCCAAACAATTTTGTTGGTTGTAAGTTCAAAAAATCCGCTTGCGCCAAACCATAAAGAAGTTAATACTACGCCAGTCCAGTAAATAATTTTTGTTGTTTTTGAATTCATTATTTTTTATATTTTTAATTATTGATGAGACAAAATTGCGGTGAAAGCCTCAAAATAAACAGCACTATTTTGCCGAAACGGACAAATTGAAGTTTGAAATAGACAATCCTAAACCTGATCAGAAATTAATCTCAAAAAGAACTATTAACAAGAATTAACATTTTTTAAAAATGGATTAGTTTTATATTTGTAAGGAACATTTACCTACAAAAGTCAAATACCCTTTGTATGAAAAAAATTAAAGCTTTTACTATTCTTGCTTTTCTGTTTCTGGCAATTGCACCGAAATCTTATAGCCAACAAGTAAAACTGATCACTATAGATCAGCTTCAGGAAAGAATCAAAACCGGAAAAGACAGTACGTATGTGGTTAATTTTTGGGCAACCTGGTGCGCACCCTGCATTAAAGAATTGCCACATTTTGAAAAATTAGGCGCAGAACATAAATCAGAAAAATTGGCTGTATTATTAGTAAGCGTTGATTTTAAATCAAAACTGACAGCTGCAGTGGTGCCATTTGTAAAAAGAAAAAACCTTAAAAATCAGGTATTTTTATTAAACGAAAGCAATCCGCAGGAATATATCGATCGCGTTGATCCGTCTTGGTCTGGCAGCATTCCCGCGACATTATTCATAAAAGGCGATAATAAGAAATTTATAGAAAGCGAACTTACTTACGAACAATTACTAACCGAATATAAAAAACTATAATCATGAAAAAGTTAATCACACTTGCCTTAATTTTTAGTGCCTTTGTTGCTCAGGCACAAGCTCCAACCCTTAAAGCCGGACAACCGGCACCGGATTTTAAATTGAAAAATGTAGACAACAAAGAAATTTCATTTGCCAGTTATCCGGAAGCAAAAGGTTTTATTGTTGTTTTTACCTGCAACACTTGCCCGTATGCAAAAGCGTATGAACAAAGAATTATCGATTTAGATAAAAAGTTCAGGCCGCAAGGATATCCTGTAATTGCCATTAACCCAAACGATCCCGAAGCTTCAAAAGCAGATACTTTTGACAAAATGCAGGACTTGGCAAAAGAAAAAAAATATGCATTTCCTTATTTATTTGACAAAGGACAAATCGTTACAGATCAATACGGTGCAAAACACACACCGCATCTTTTTGTAGTGTCAAAAACATCAAAAGGAACATTTGTAGAATATACAGGAGCTATTGATAACGATCCGGAAGGAACAAAAGCCGAAAAAACAAAATATGTTGAAGATGTAATTGCGTCGTTGAAAAGCAATCAAAAACCGGCTATAACTGAAACAAAAGAAATTGGCTGTACTGTAAAAAGAAAAGCTAAAGTATAATTTTGTTTAGCTTATAAATGTAGAGGTTGCCTGAAATAGGCAACCTTTTTTTGTTTATGTATGATAATATTTATGCAGTTTGTCATTCCGAGGAACGAGGAATCTCCGCAAGTAACTCCTCAATAAAATTCGCCGATCTTTGTCGAGCTTCTTGCGGAGATTCCTCGTTCCTCGGAATGACAAAAATGAGAGATAACTTGTGTGAACCTTTGTCAAAGTTTTAAACTTTGACAAAGGTTGGCATGATTAATCAAGCCAGAATTTCCCACAATCTTGTCATTTCGACCGGAGGGAGAAATCACATCCAGAGAGCGACTTGCTGTGTGTCTCCACTTTATGTGATTTCTCCCTCCGGTCGAAATGACAAATCTTACGTTTGTAAGATTTAAATCTCAAAAATAATATTTATTTTCACAATAAATCACTCTTACTTCTCTCATTTTATTGACCTCTTTTCCCTAGTGGTCACTTTGATTATAAGAAAATAACTATTTTTTTACTATAAGTTATTCCATAAATCAATTTTATTATTAATTTTGTTTAGAATTAATCTAAATAACAAATGAAAAATTTCCTTATAGCCGATTCTGAAAACCTACACATAATTGGATTGAGGCATACACTAAAAAAGAGGGTAAAAACACCGAATTTAAAAGTGGTGAATTCAAGAGAAGAATTGTTTAAGTGTTTGGATAAAAATGATATAGATTGCCTGATTATTGACCCAAATAACATTTTTTTGTTTTATGATGATGATTTAAAACTCATCAAAATAAATTATCCTTCCTGCAAAATTATAATACTGTCGTATTTTAAAAACAAACAAACTATCGATAGTTTCTTAAAAGATAATATAAATGGTTTTATATCAAAAGATTGCGAAGAGCAAACCATTTTTGATGCCTTATATAAAATTCAAAACGGAGAACGTTATTTATGCCCTAAAACCCTAAACGCACTTATGGATGTTTTGGTTTTGCCTCCTGCAGACAGCGATGAAAAGCTGACGCTGAGAGAATTTGAAATCCTGAAACAAATTGCGCAGGGAAACAATGGTAAAAATATTGCTTCTGATCTTTTTATCAGTATTCATACCTTTCGGACACACCGAAAAAATATCATGAAAAAAACAGGACGTCACACTACTTCTGAACTGATTCTCTATGCTTTAGAGAAAAAAATAAAGTAATTTTCGTATAATTTAAATATATTTTATATTTTATTTCCTACTATAGGTGAGGTATTTTCTCTACCTCATTTATAGAAACAATTTTCGCTTTTTTGTGGTATTGATTTAATTTTCCTGCAAATCTACATTTGCTAAAAATTATTCTTTAGAATCAATCTAAATAAATACCACAAATGGAAGCACAAAAAGTAATAACATTACAGCAAGAAATTGCAATTGATAATGTGCATGATAAGCATGTTTTTTCGAACAATAATAAATCAATCGGGATTTATAGAAAAAGCATGAAAAAAGCCATTAAGACAATTGGAAATCATTTAAAAGAAAGAAATACACCCTTTACCGGAACGGGTATTTCGACTATTAAAAGAAAAATTGACAATATTTATCTTGAAGAAAATAAGAAAGGCAAAAGCCTGGATTATGTTTTAGATGAATTAAAAGATATTTATCTCGATGATTGTATTCATTTTCACAATCCAAAATACATTGCGCATCTTAACTGCCCAATTCTTACGCCAACACTTGTGGCAGAGGCTTTTATATCTTCTTTAAATTCTTCAATGGATACCTGGGACCAAAGTACGGGCGCTACATTTATCGAATTGAAACTGGTAGAATGGACGCTTGAAAAATTAGGTTATCCTAAAAATGCTGACGGAATTTTTACGAGCGGAGGAACCCAATCGAACATGATGGGATTGCTTTTGGCAAGAGATCATTACATCAAAAAGCATTACGGAATTGATCCAAAAATGGATGGATTGCCGCCTGAAGCTTCAAAATTCAGGGTTTTGTGTTCAGAAGTGAGCCATTTTAGCTTAAAGAAAAACCTGAGCTTATTAGGTTTGGGACAAAATGCGGTGATTCCGGTTGCAGTAGATCCTGATTTTAAGATGAATACCAATGCTTTACGAAAAGTAATTCAACAGCAGAAAGATTTAGGAAATATTCCGATTGCAATTGTGGGAACAGCCGGGACAACAGATTTTGGTTCTATCGATCCGTTAACAGAAATTGCTCAAGTAGCCAATGAAAACGATTTGTGGTTTCACGTCGATGCAGCTTATGGCGGTGGTCTACTGATTAGTGATATTCACAAATATAAACTGGATGGAATCGAATTATCAGACTCAGCAACAATTGATTATCACAAGACTTTTTATCAGCCGGTAAGTTCAAGCGGATTTTTTATGAGAGATAAATCTTTTGTCGATTATATCAAATACCACGCAGATTACCTGAATTCGAAAGAACAGGAAGACGAGGGAATTCCAAACATGGTCAAAAAATCAATTCAGACAACACGTCGTTTTGATGCCTTAAAATTGTGGTTTACTTTAAGAATGATAAGCACAAAGGGTTTGAGTTCGTATATGGATAAAGCCATTGAGAATGCGCAGTTTACCGCCAATTTACTAAGACACAGAGATGATTTTGAAATCATTAATAAACCGGAAATTAGCGCCGTTGTTTTTCGCTACACACCATTTGAAAATGGAACAGAAACATCCTATTGCGGCGTAAACAGTTACATCCGTAAAGCGATTTTCAACGAAGGAAAAGCCATCATTACAAGCACAAAAGTCTACAATGAAGTATTCCTGAAATTCACGCTTTTAAATCCGTTGACGACGACTAAAGATATTGAGGAAGTTATCGATTTGATTGTGCATCACGGAAACGAATATTCATTAAAAAATTAAAATGATCATGACAAATAAAACATACGATTTCATCGCCGTTGGAGTAGGACCTTTTAACCTGAGTCTGGCGTGTTTAACTGCGCCAATCGAAAATCTGGAAGGTTTGTTTTTTGATAAAAACGAATCATTCAACTGGCATCCGGGAATGTTGCTCCAGGACACGACGTTGCAGATTCCGTTTATGGCAGATTTAGTGACTCTGGCAGATCCTACAAGTCCGTTTAGTTTTTTGAATTATATCAAGCAACAAGGTAAAATGTATTCGTTTTACATTCGTGAAAACTTTTTACTATTAAGAAACGAGTACAATCAATATTGCCAGTGGGCGATTAGAAAATTGCCGAATGTGTATTTTAATACCGAAGTTTCGGCAATCGAATACGATGAAAATCAGGAACTTTATATCGTAAAAACAGTTTGCACGAAAACAAATGCTACAACGATTTATAAAACAAAAAAGATTGTTTTAGGAACCGGAACGGCACCGCATATCCCGAAATCCTGTCAGAATTTAAAAGGAAAAGCAATCCATTCCTCGACTTATATTCAGAATAAAGCGGAACTGCAAAAACAAAAATCAATCACGGTTTTAGGAAGCGGACAAAGTGCTGCCGAAGTATTTAATGATCTTTTGCAGGAAATCGATGTTTATGGTTACCAATTGAACTGGATCACAAGATCGTCGCGCTTTTTCCCAATGGATTACAGCAAGTTAACGCTCGAAATGACGTCTCCGGAATATGTGGATTATTTCTACAATCTTCCTTCGGAGAAAAGAGATCATTTGCTGAAAAATCAAAAATTATTGTACAAAGGAATCAACAAAGACTTGATTGCGACCATTTTCGACACCATTTACAACAAAAAAGTAATTACCGAAATTGATGTGAATTTAAGAACCAATGCCGCTTGTACAAAAGCTTCTTTTGATGAAAATAACGAGACTTTTGAGTTGGAACTACATCAGGTTGAACAAGATAAAAGATACCGTCATAAAACAAATGCACTGGTTTTAGCAACGGGTTACGGGTATAAACTGCCTCAGTTTCTGGAAGGAATTGCCAATAGGATTCAGTGGGATGAAAAAGGACGTTTTGCAGCCAACAGAAATTACAGCATTGATAATAATGCCAATGAAGTTTTTGTTCAGAATGCCGAACTGCATACACACGGTTTTGTAACGCCGGATTTAGGAATGGCTTGTTACAGAAACTCTTATATAATCAAAGAAATGACGGGAGTGGAGCATTACGCTGTCGAAACGAAAATTGCTTTTCAGGAATTTGGAGTTCCGGCGTCAGAAGTTATCGAGAATCCTGTATTTGAAACAATCGCATAATTATGGAAACAATTCAGAAAAAAAAGAGAGTTCTCGCAATTGATTTTGCCAGAGGAACCAGTGTGATCTTAATGATGATGGTGCACACGATGCTAATTTACGGTACAATTGCCACGCAAACTCATACCGTTTTGGGAGAGATTATTTTGTGGTTAGGCCGCGGGACTACTATATTTTTAGTCAGTATGGGAATTTCTTTTGTGTTATCAAGACGGCAAAGTTTTCTGGCTGTCTGCAAAAGGGCTTTATACATTCTGGCAATTGGTTACGGAATGAATATTTTGAAATTCCTGGTTCCCGAATTCATTTTTGGCGGACTTCCTGAAGCTTTCGTTTCGGCTTATGGCTTACAATCAGGCACATTAGAAACAGGAATTTTCTTTTTGCTTTTAGGCGATATTCTGCAATTGGCCGGAATCACTTTGTTTATCATGGGATTAATCAATCATTTTAGCAAAAGCAAATATGTACCGCTGATTGTGGCTTTGGTAATCATTTCAGTATCAAAAGAATTGAGCGGTTTCAGAGTTGGAATTGCGGGATTAGATTATATCTGCGATTTATTTTTCAGCAATCAGTTTCATGTTTATTTCCCTGTTTTTCCGTGGAGTGCGTTTATTTTAATCGGCATGTTTTTGGGAAGATGGTACAAAGAATTAAACGAAAATCAGGAATTGTTTTTCAGGAGAATGCTCTTTGTTGGCCTTGGTTTTATAGCTTTTGGCGGAATTTTAAACTTCACCAATCCTGAATATCATTTTGGCGATTATTACCATTTAGGCCCCGGCGGAAGTATTTTAATACTCGGAGTAAATTTAGTTTTATACTGGCTGACGAATTTAGTTGTAAATCTGTTTAAAGAAAATAATCCGGTGTTTAATTTATTGACTTTCTGCAGTAAACACGTCACAAGTTTGTACGTAATTCAATGGGTTTTGATCAATTGGGGAATGTATGTTATTGGTTTCTGGAATCAGGATCAATGGATGGTTTTAGGTCTTTTTCCGGTTGTAATTGCAACAAGTCTCAGCATTCAGCTCGTTTATAACGAATTAAAAATACTATGGCGCACCAAGTGGAGCAATAAAAACAGCAATGAATTAATTGTAAATAATTAGTGAAAAACATTTTGCCACAGATTGTAAAGATTAAAATGATTTTGAAGCGAAATCTATAATCTAAATTCTACAATCTTAAATCTAAAATCAAATGAGTACATATAATCCTATTTATACCACCACAATTCCGGATTTCGGCACGATAGATTTTCGTCCGTTGCAGCTGGAAAATGATGCTACGATAATCCATGATTGGGTCAATCGAGATTATGCGCAATACTGGGGCATGCAGGGAAAAACGCTGGAAGAAGTTCGTTTAGAGTATGAAAAAATAACCAAAGAATCAGATGTTTTTATCGGATTGGTAAATGGTGAAGTTTCTTTTTTATTAGAAAGATACAATCCAAAACTGGATATAATCAAAAACTACTATTCGGTTCAGGAATACGATTGTGGCATGCACGTTATTGTGGCGCCTTCAACAAAACCTGTTCACCAGTTTACGTGGCATATTTTTTCGAGCATTATGAAATTTGTTTTCAGGGATTTAACGATTCAGCGTATTGTGGTTGAACCGGATATCAGAAACAAAAAAATGTTCGATATCTGCCATCGCGTAGGTTTTGAAGACGCACATGTTGTCAATTTACCGCACAAAACCGCTTTGCTTGCTTTTTGCACACGCGAACAATTCATCAAAAAAATAGATTCATTTAACCTCAATTATACCGAAATGAATAACGAAAATCAATTAGAATTTCCTGAAAAAGCCATCACACACATACAGCCCGAAGTTTGGGAAAAAGCCAATCGTTTATTGATCAAAAAAGCGATTTGTGAGTTTTCGCACGAACTTTTAATCGAACCGGTTTTAGCATCTGAAACAGAAAACAGCTATTCCTTATTTTCTGACGATAATTCGGTGAAGTACACTTTTACGGCACAACAACTGGCAATGAATCATTTAAATATTGAAGTAAATTCTATTTCGAAATATAAAAATGAGGAAATAGAAACTTTGGATGTTGTCGATTTTATTCAGGAATTCAAAAACAGTTTAGGAATTTCAGAGCAATTATTGCCGTCTTATATCGAAGAAATCATCAGCACGCTTTACGGAAGCTGTTATAAATTATTAAAAGAAAATTCGACTTCAAAATCGCTTGCCAATTCTGATTTTCAAACCATTGAACAAGCCATGATGGAAGGACATCCTGGATTTGTGGCCAATAACGGAAGGATTGGGTACAACAGTATGGACTATAAAGCCTATGCGCCCGAAGCCGGAAATCCGTTTAAAATTTTATGGCTCGCCGGACATCGCGACAGAACCGTTTACGCCGGAACAAAAAAACTGGATTACGATACTTTGATTGAGCAGGAATTAGGTGCAGAAACCATTTCAAAATTCAATGCCACAATCATGGAAAAAGGACAAAATCCAGCCGATTATTTCTTTATTCCCGTACATCCATGGCAATGGTTTAATAAACTGGCTAATTTATTTTCGCCTGAAATTGCCAGACAAAAACTTATTTGCGTGGGTTACGGTCCGGATTTATATCAGGCACAGCAATCGATCAGAACTTTATTTAATTTAAGCAATCCGAAAAAATTCTATACAAAAACTTCCCTTTCAATCCTGAATATGGGCTTTATGCGTGGTTTGCCGGTGTTTTATTTAGGAACAGCTCCGGAAATGGCAGAATGGCTCGATCAATTATTAAGCGGCGATGAATACCTGCAAAAAGTAGGTTTCGGAATGTTGGGCGAAGTAGCTTCTGTAAGTTACATCAATCCGTATTTTGAGAGCTTTGGAAAACACAATCAGTACAACAAAATGATCGCTTCATTGTGGAGAGAAAGTCCGGTAGCAAAACTGAAAAATGACGAGCAATTAATGACGATGGCGGCATTTTTACATTTAGATAAAGATGGAAATTCGTTAGTGTCAGAAATTATAAAAGCTTCATCCTTATCAATAGATTCGTGGCTTTCCGAATATTTCAAAGTGTATTTAAGTCCGTTATTGCATTGTTTTTATCAGTATGATTTAGTTTTTATGCCTCATGGCGAAAATCTTATTTTAGGATTAGAAAATCACGTTCCGGTGCGTTCTTTCATGAAAGATATTACCGAAGAAGCCGTAATTCTGAATCCGGATGTTGAGATTCCGAAAAACATTGACAGAATTTACGCAAAAGTTCCTGAAGACGTAAAACTATTGTCGATTTTTATTGATGTATTTGATGGATTCTTCCGTTTCCTGTCGGCTATTTTGGTTTCGAGTGACAATTATAGCGAAAATCGTTTTTGGGAATTAGTAGCAGAATGTATCTCTGATTATCAAGAATCTAACCCACATTTGGAAACTAAATTCGAAAAATATGATTTGTTTGCCAATGAATTTCAATTGTCTTGTTTAAACCGTTTGCAATTGAACAACAACAAAACCATGATTGATCTTGACGATCCTGTGGCGTTGTTACAATTTCAGGGGAAATTGCAAAACCCAATTGCACCGTACAAAAAAATAATCGCTTAAAACCTTAAACAGATGATGAATAGTATAATAACTCATCCTGAAAACGACGTCGCAGCTGATGTTGTTTTTGTAAAAACGATTCCTGGTTTAGGTGTTTTTGAATTGCGCCCAATTGATATGGAAACCGATATTCCGTTGATTCACAATTGGGTCAATCGCGATTATGCCATTTATTGGGAAATGAATGGTTTTTCTGTAGAAGAAGTCAAAAATACGTATTACAATATTTTAGAAAAAACTCAGGTTTACATGGGTGTTTTTAACGGAAAAGTCGCTTTTTTATTAGAATGTTACGATCCTCAAAATGATATTGTAGGCAAATATTACGAATCGCTAAAAGGCGATAAAGGCATGCATATTCTGGTTGCACCTTCAGAAAATCCAATCCCGAATTTTACCTGGACTATTTTTACGGTAATTCTGGATTTCATTTTTTCTGATTCAAAAAGCAAGCGAATTGTAGTTGAACCGGACGCCCGCAATCACAAAATTCATTTACTGAATAAAAGAGCAGGATTTGTTTTTCAGCATGTTTTAGAATTGCCGCACAAAAAAGCGCATTTAGAGTTTTGCACGCGTGAAGATTATTACAAGGCATTACAACAGGTTTAATTATGAAAATGGAAATACCAACTCAGAATATACAGCACTTAACAAAAGAAAATTGGGACAAAGCCAATGCCCTTTTACTCAAAAAAACGTTAAGTGAATTTGCACACGAATTATTGATTGTTCCAATTGCAAAAGGCGATAATGTATACAGCATTTCTTCGCCGGATAAAACGGTAGAATATACTTTTAAAGCTTCCATTTTAGCCTTAAATCATTGGTCAATTGCCATTGATTCAATTAAAAAAACTAAAAATGGTGCTGAATCATCCTTGCGTTTGTTAGAATTTATAATTGAATTTAAAGATGTTTTAGGCATCAGCGAAAGCCTGTTGCCAACATATTTAGAAGAAATTACAAGTACGTTGTACAGCACCGCTTATAAAATTGCCAACGAAAAATACAATTCAAAAGATTTGTTAGAACTTGATTACCAAATCATTGAACACGCCATGACCGAAGGACATCCGTGTTTTGTGGCAAACAGCGGTAAAAACGGTTTTAATATTGATGATTTTGCGACATTTTCTCCCGAAGCCAATGCACCTGTACAATTGTTGTGGCTGGCGGGACATAGGAGCAAAGCCACTTTTGCGGCAATTGAAGATTTGGATTATCAAAAAGTATTGCAGCAGGAATTGAATGCTGAAACTATTGCAAATTTTGAAAACGTCTTAAAATCTCAAAATTTAAATATAGAAGATTATTATTTTTTTCCCGTGCATCCGTGGCAATGGTTCAATAAACTGGCTTTGATTTTCGCACCTGATATTGCTGAAAATCATTTGGTTTGCCTGGGTTATGGCGAAGACGAATATTCGGCACAACAATCGATTCGCACGTTTTTTAATATTTCTTCACCGCAGAAATTCTATGCTAAAACAGCACTTTCTGTGATCAATATGGGTTTCATGCGCGGACTTTCACCGTATTATATGGAAAGTACGCCTGCGATAACAAAATGGGTGGCGAATTTGGTTGAAAATGACGCTTATTTACAGCAAAAGGGATTTACATTATTAGGCGAAGTTGCCACGCTTGGCTATCGCAACTTTTTATACGAGCCTTTAGGCAGAAGTATTCCGCATAATAAAATGCTGGCCACATTATGGCGCGAAAGTCCGATCCCGAAATTGTCTAAAAATCAAAAGATTATGACAATGGCTGCTTTGTTGCATGTGGATCAGTCAGGGAATTCTTTTGTTCGTGAGTTGATAAAAGAATCAGGAATTAGCGCCAAATTGTGGATTAAAAGTTATCTCGAAGCTTATCTTTCGCCTTTATTGCATTGTTTTTACCAGCACGAAATGGTTTTTATGCCGCATGGCGAAAATCTAATTCTGGTTTTGGAAAATCACGTTCCCGTAAAAGCGATCATGAAAGACATTACCGAAGAAGTCATGGTTTTTAATGGAGAAATTCCGTTGCCGGAAAAAGTAAAACGCATTCATATCGACATGAATGAACCGTTGAAAATCCTTTGTATTTTTAATGACGTTTTCCAGTTTTATTTCCGTTTTCTTTCCGCTATTTTATCCGAAACTCAAACACTTTCCGAAGAAGATTTCTGGTCTTGTGTTGCTGATTGTATTGTTCAGTATCAAGAAGATCAGCCTCATTTAAAACAACAATTCGAGAAATACAATCTGTTTCCTCCGGAGTTTGATTCGTGCTGTTTAAACCGTTTGCAATTGCGAAACAACAAGCAAATGTTAGATTTAACAGATCCTATTGAAAGTCTTCAGTTTGTTGGAAAATTAAAGAATCCTGTGGCTGCGTTTATTCCAGTTATATAAAAAATATCTCTCGCAAAGTCGCAGAGGCGCAAAGTTTGCTTTTTTGTCATTTCGACGGAGGAGAAATCACACTAGAAATTCCGTTCCTACAATCGTCAATCTTTGTAGAATTACGCGTGTGATTTCTCCTCCGTCGAAATGACAAGATTGAGGGAAAAAACTTCGCGCCCTAGCGCCTTTGTGGCAATAAAAAAAATTATGTTCAAACGTTTAAAAAAAATACTCCAACATGCAGAATCATTTGATTTTACATCCGGAAGTATCACAAAAGGAATCCTGATTTTATCCATTCCAATGGTTTTAGAAATGGCAATGGAATCGGTTTTTGCATTGGTCGATTTATATTTCTTGGGACATTTAAAAGAAAGCAATTACGCCATTCAGGTTGTTGGTTTAACCGAATCTGTTTTTGCGATTATTTATTCGATTGCCATCGGAATTAGTATTGCCACAACCGCAATTGTCGCACGCCGAATAGGTGAAAAAGATGTTACGCAAGCCGGAAAATCCGGAGTTCAGGCGATTGTAATTGCTATTGCGATCAATGTTTTCATTAGTGTTATTGGTTTTATTTTTGCCGAAGAAATTCTGCTGTTAATGGGCGCTTCGGCGGCATCGGTGGTTTATGGAGTTTTGTACACCAAAATCATGATGGCCGGAAGTGTTTTCGTAATGCTGATTTTCCTGATCAACGGAATTTTCAGAGGTGCCGGAAACGCCATTATTGCCATGAAAAGCCTTTGGATTGCCAATATTTCGAACATTATTTTATGTCCCATTTTGATAAATGGTTTTTGGTTTATTCCCGCAATGGGCGTAACCGGAGCTGCGATTGCCACTACAATTGGAAGAGGAATTGGGGTTTTGTACCAATGTTATTTCCTTTTTTACGGAAAAGGAATTTTGAAAATAAAGTGGAGTTATTTTATTCCGGATTTCAAATTGATTCAGTCCATAATCAAACTCGCCACTCCAGGCGTTTTGCAATACGTCATTGCTTCCTGCAGTTGGATTTTCCTCGCTAATCTTGTCGCGACAACAGGTGGAGATTATGCTTCATCCGGTTATCAGACGGCGATCAGAATTATGATGTTTTTTATTCTTCCGGCCTGGGGACTCAGCAATGCGGTTGCGACTTTGGTCGGTCAAAATTTAGGCGCACAGGAAATTGGCAGGGCAGAGGAGTCGGTTTATAAAACTGCCAAATACAATATGATTTTTATGGGATCTATTATGCTCGTTTGTTTTTTTAGTGCCCATTATTTTATTTCCCTTTTTACAGACAATCAAACAATTGTGGATATTGCCGTAAAAGCGCTGCAGATTATGAGCATTGGTTTTATTTTCTACGGACTCGGCATGGTTTTAAACAACACATTCAACGGAGCAGGGGATACTTGGACTCCAACGTGGATCAATGTTTTCGGATTCTGGATTTTTCAGGTTCCGTTTGCGTATCTTTTGGTACACTTTTATAAAATGGGACCAACCGGCGTTTTTATCGCTATTCCCGTTGCAGAAACGCTGATTACAATATTGAGTGTAATTGTTTACAGAAGAGGAAATTGGAAGAGAATTGCTATTTAATAAAAACAGAAAATTTCCAATTGAAAAATTATTTTCAATTGGAAATTTTACCATAAAAAATCAAAATTAAGCTTCGCAGTTATTTTCGATAATATCTTTTACACTTTTTATAAAGGACTCAGTGTCTTTAACTTCTTGTTTGATATATAAATCATACTCTAATAATTTATATTGTTCGATCATGTCTTTTTTAATGAATTTAATCATTGATTCTACGCTTCGGGTATCATTTTCATGATTTTTTTTAAGTTCGCGTTGTTTGCTTTCCAGATAATTTAAAGTCTTTTTTAATCTTTGAAGGTTTAATTTGTCCACGGTTTTGATCGTCTTAAAAATTGAATAAAATAAGACGACAATCCAGGCATAAGATAAATTTCAATGTCTTTCCAAAAAACGTGATAATGTTGAACTTTATCTCGTTATTGAACTTATCTCATTCAGGAACATCGTCTTGCCCTTATTTACGAGCAAATGGGAAAGTTGGTTTTGTGTAATTGAATAATTATGAAAATTTTAATATTTCTCGAAATAAAAAAGTCATTTCACTTTGATAAAAACTCATATTCTTGTAACGAAAACTTTGTCAAAGTTTCAAACTTTGACAAAGCTTACTAAATGCTAATTATTTCACGACAGTAGCTTCGAATTCTACTTTCAGGGTTTCAAACAGACTTTTGACTTCCATCAAACTCGTCGCTTGCTGCACTCCGTGTTTGGCAATCCAATCCTGAATGATATTGAAATTTGGCCAAAGTTCTGCTGTATCGGTTGTATAAATCGTCAGGCGAACAATTCCTTTTGGTTCATATCCGGCTTTGGCGATTACCTGTTCCAGATTATTCAGGGCAAGTTTTATTTGCGATTGCATGTTTTCATTGCTCGAAGTTCCGTCAGCGTTTACGGCGGCTTGTCCGGAAACGTATAGTGTTCCTTCCGGATTTTTAACTTCTACGGCTTGGTTATAACTACGTTCATTTTGCCATTCCCACGGATTAATTACTCTTTTTTCCATTTGTTTCGCTCTTTTAGTTTGTGCCAAAATTGGCATCGCGGTTAATAATAGTAATGCTAAAATTTTTGATGTTCTTTTCACGATTACAGTTTAAAATTGATACTGCAAAGTTGGGCATTACATACGGAAAGAGGTCTTGACATTTCTCACGATTATAAAGTGAGGTATGTCACAATGGAAGAGCTTTTAAAATAGAGAATAGAGAATAGAAAATAGAAAATAGAGAATAGAGAATAGAAGATAGAGAGAATTAAATGAAATCTGCGAAATCTGTGTGAAACAAATTTTTCATCCCAATTATTAACTGAGAAAGAAAACTGAGACTGAGACTAAAAAAACCGAGACTAAAAACTAAAACTTTACGAAGATAATCTACTCAGGGTTTCTCGGGAAACGCCAAGATACGAAGCAATTAAGCTCTTTGGCACGCGTTGAAAAAGTAAAGGATATTGTTTTAAAAGCTGTTCATAGCGTTCTTTAGAATTCGAAGTCTGCCAGGAAATAATGCGACGCTGTGATCCTAGAAAACCAAAAGTGGCTTTTTCGAGAAAAAAACGTTCCATTTTTTGCAAACCGTCGCAAAGCTTTTTATAATCTTCGAGCGTACAGCAAAGAACCTCCGTATCTTCCAGACATTCGAGTGACAATGTAGCTTCGGTTTGTGTGAAAAAAGCATAATAATCGCTTTCCCACCAATCTTCCATAGCAAAAGAAACAATGTGCTCTTTGGCGGAATTATCGGTATAAACCAACTTTAAAAGTCCCGAAATAACAAAATAAGAATACTTTACCGGATCGCCTTGCTGAATAAGAAATTGGTGTTTCTTAAATTTCTTAGCGGTAAAATGAGAAGCAATAAACGCAAACTCATCATCCGTAAGCGGAATTATTTTTTCGATATGTGCTCTAAGGTTTGCCTGCATAAGTTGGGCAAAGTTATTGAAATTTTTGGGATTTAAAGCAAAGTAGGATAGCGTGGATTTGCAATCCGTGCCAGAAAGGATTAGAAAAACTTTAGTATTTTTTGAAAACGTGATTTACTTAACGTGCACGGAAAAAAAATCGCGCTTACATTTTTGTATATTCTAAGTATATATCCCAGCGAGCTGGATTATTAAAAAACACTCCATTAATATTATGATTACATTAATGGAGAGTTTAATTTTAACAATAATTTTTTATTCTGCTTGAAAACTGATTTGCTCAGGTCTAAAGTATTGCATTTTTCCATCAGGCATTTCCACTAGAGCATAATCTTGTTCTTGAAGGTATTCATCATTTGCCGGATGTTCATGAAGTTTAGTTGTCCATTTGTGGAATATACAATTATTAGTTATTTCAGGGACTGACATTTTATAATTTTGATCTAGCATTTGCATCGCAAATTCATCATCCATTGGCGAAACAGTAATTTTTCTCATAGTGAATAAATATTTAATTATTGGAATTTACTTTTAATTTTCTGTTGTATGTATTTTTGTTTTACGTAATATTGAAATGATTATGTATATTTTCAATGAAACTTACCTCTTCCTTGTTTAATCTCTTTTCCTTAGTTCCTTCATGCGCCCATAAATTCCTATAAGAATTAAAAAAAGAAATCCATTTTAAACTTTTGGCTTTACTTCCGATTCCTTCCCCAATATCAATTGTGAATTCTTTTTCAAATGTTAAAAATTTAAGATCAATTTCATCAGGAGTTTTTGTCCAATATTTTTCTATAATTGATTTATAATCATTAATGTTAAACATTTCTGTCCAATCTATTTTTTTTCTACCTAAACCATCTTTGTAGTTTTTTTCCATTTCCTGTTCTGCACGACTTTGACATTCCCTTTTAATACTATTTATTTCAAGTTCCCAATCTTCTGCATAAAGTTTTTTTATTTTATCTAATACAATAGTTTTCATTGTTTTTTCAATTACAATTCCCATTGTTCTACCTTTGTTTTGTAACTCTTCATCTTGACGTTCATTCCAATCAATAAGTTCATCGGGATAATATTCATTATGCTTTTTATTTATTATGCTTTGGAAAAAACGTAACCATTTTGTGTCTGCACCAGCTCCTAATAAACTTAATTGCCTTTCTTTCTCTTCTTGAGAAATTTCATTTTTCAGATAATCCAATAAACTTTTTAGATAGAGTTTAATTAATAAAAATCTTTTATTAATTTCTAAATTCTTAGTAATGTCCTTTTTATCAATTAAGAATTTATTTAAACTATCTATCAAACATATAAAGGCATAAGTTCCTCTGTTTGAAAGGATGAAAGATCTGTCTTCATTAAAAATTTCAGAAAAATCTTGCTCCACATAATCATAGCATAAACTTAATAATTGAACTATCTTTTTTTTAGATTCAATCATTTCTTCATTGTGATTCTGATTTGAAACATTGTAAAGAGAATATAATAAAGCTTTTTCTGTATACTGATTTCCTTTAGCACTCGGTAATAAATCTGAAGCAGATAGCGCTGTTGAAAAGGGTTTAAAAGATAATGTTGATTTGTCTTCTCCTACTGATATTTTTTCAAAAAGTGGACTAGATGGTGAATTTGATAATTCTTTTATTATTGAAGATCTCAGAGCTTTAATTCTTGAATCTGCTCGATCTGATTCCCAATATAAATCTTCTTCTAAATCTAAGCGTAAACTTGGACTTACAGCTTTTTGATTTTCATTAATATCCATAAAAATCTTAAGCTGTTCACTTGTATCTATATTTTCAAAAGCAACAACTGGAATGGTATTATTTTTATTAAATTTCGACCCTGCATATCCGTATACTCTATGTTGTCCATCTATTATATAAGCAATACCATAAGAATTTGGAATCTTTAATGTTCCAAAACAAGAATTTGAATCTCCTAATTTTGACGAAGATTCAAAAATGACTTTATGTTTTGAACTATTAAAATTTATAATAATTGAATTTGGAAAATAGCCCCCTTCATCAATAAATTTTGTAATTCCTTTTAAACGATTTGGAACCAAAAGTCTTTGATAAGTAGGAAACTCTGTTACATTTGCTTTTGTTCTATGCAGAATAAAGCCCATTTTAAGTAACAAATGAGGTTCAATAGAAAAAATATAATATTTTTTATTTCCCATTAAGCCTTTAACTGCTGGAATTTCAATTTTTTCCAGATTTATAATTTCATTTTTAAACACTAGGCCTAAAAATTGGTATAATGATGCAGATTTATAATTTTTTATTAAATTATTTATATAGCTATATGTGTTGTTATCGTAAAAAAATGAATTTGTAGATTTTAATTTTGAAAGGTCAACATTGTCTGAATCGAATCGCAGATTTCTTGTCGCAAAAATAAATTTTAGTTTATATTGTGTGCCATAAATTTGATAAAATACTTTTCTAAAACCATCCAATCTTATGGCTAATGATTCAAATTCATCATGATAAGAAGAAGCTTTTTTAAAAATTTCACTTGATTGACACTCGATAATAAATATAGTTTCTTCGTTAATTGCAACAATATTGATTTGTTTAATATCATCTGCATTTCTATTAAAGGGCAGAATTATGTTTTCATAACTCATTTTTCTAAATCCTAATTCGTAAAATTGACACCAAACATCATCTTCAAACTTTGTTGCAGGTTCCTTAATCTTCCTCAATAAAGTTTTAGTTTTTAATGGTTTTAAATATATTTCCCAGTCATTTTTGATATGATCTTCCACAAGAGAATGATCAATACTTATATACTGATAATTTCCTTTTTTGGCTTTATAAATTTTACCCAAATTGGATAAATCATCTGTGATTTTTCCTTTTATTTTATCAATCTGATTTTGTTCTAAAAATGCCATAATTTATAAATTAGTAAATAAATATTCTGAATATTGACCTCTCAATGAATTTTTTCCACCTACAACACTTACTCTAGAGATTTCTTTAATAGTATCATTTTTATTAAAAATTTCTTTGACTTTTGCATGCGCTGCATTTGTAAGTATGTAAAATGCATCTTTTTCTTTTATTTTATTTATAGCTTGAGAAAGTCGATATTGGTCTTCTAATGAAAATATCTTTTGATTATATTGTACAAATCCATTTAAATTGTGAGCAATTGTATAGGGTGGATCTAAAAAAACTAAATCGCCCATTTTAATATTATTCAAAGACTCTTCAAAATCACAATGTTTAATTGTTACATTTTTTAGAAAGTCACTTACCAATAATATGTTTTCAAAATCGAACTGAAAATGGTCTCTATTTCCGTACGGAACATTATATCCTCCATTTGCATTTACTCTATAAATACCATTAAACGATAATTGATTTAAAAAAATAAATTTTGCAGCTTTGTCAAATCTGTTATCAAAAAATTCAGATCTTATTTTATAATATGATTCTTTGTCCTTTTTAAATTCTTTTAATTTTTCTATGATAGTTATAGGATCTTCTTTAATTGCAAGATAAGTATCGATTAATTCCTTATTTGAGTCAGAAATAAAAGCTTTTTTAGGTTTTAAATGAAATAATATGGCTCCTCCACCAATAAATGGTTCGTGATAATTTTCATATTTATTTATTGTAATTAAATCGCTAATTTCTTTTTTTAACCATCGTTTTCCGCCGGCCCATCTTAAAAATGGCTTTGCAACTTTTTCTTGCATAGATATAAGTTTTTTAGATACTTTTTGATGAGATACTGTACACATTGATTCTTACCATATAGATTTACAAACAAAGATTACTCTTTAATAATTAATCACTTTACGGAAAACCATAATCAACTAAAATTTATTTCATACCAAGATTAGCAAAAAATAAAAAAGAGGCACCAAGTATTTATACCTGTTTTATAAAAGTCTTGCATGCCAAAAAAAGCACATCCTTTTAAAGACGCGCTATTCTCACTTTTTGAATAACAATTTTGTTTTAAAAAGGATTTGGCTAAATCGGATTTTTCTTTCAAAGTAATTATCTTCTCATTTTTTTGTCATTTCGACGGAGGAGAAATCACACTAGAAACTCCGTAAAGAGAATCGACAATCTTTGTAGAGTTACGCGTGTGATTTCTCCTTTCGTCGAAATGACATACTGGGTGGTTAAGTCTTTGTAGAGTTACGCGTATGATTTACTTCGTCTGTTCGCTATCGCTCGAGTCTCCTTGCGTCGAAATGACATACTGAGTGGTTAAGTCTTTGTCGAGCTTCTCGCGGAGATTTACTTCGTCTGTTCGCTATTGCTCGAGTCTCCTTGTGTCGAAATGACAAGATTGAGTTTAATTGATTTTAAATAATCTTCTTAACCCCGGGAATCAATAAAATCAAACCTCCCAAAGCAAAACTCCCCGCAACTATCAATGGTGAAACTACAAGAAGTTTTAGTGCCGGATCTACATTCCAGTTTCTTGCGGCTAGGGTAAAGGCGACAATTACTACGGGATGAAAAATATAAGTTGCAAAACTGTAGCGCGATAATTTGGTAAGCAAAGGCGTTGATTTGTTCCATTTTGTTCTTCCTTTGATGAGCAGAACGGTTAAGATGGAAAGTCCGATCCATTGTTCCCAGATGGCGTAAAGGAGTTGTTCCCAATGAAAACCTCCTGCGTACCATTCTACGGGCATTTTTACGGTGATTCTGATGACAAAAAATACGGGGAAAAGCAATAAACAAATCCAGGAAGAAAGCGTTAGACGTTTTCTGGTTCTTTCAGATAATTCGTTGAACCAGTTGTTTTTGGCCGCCAATAGACCAATGATGAAAAAGGCGATGTATTGCGGGAAATGCCCGGGTTGGAATCCGAATGGTTCGAGAACCCAGCCAACTGGAAACGCAATTCTAACCGCAAAAGTTACAAGACCCAACGCTAACGCAAATAAAAGAATTGTTCGCGATCTCGGAACAGGCAATGTATTTTCGAAGCTGATTTTGCAAAGCTTTTGTGATATAACGTAAAGGAAAGTGAAAAGGAGCAAAGCCAATACAAACCACATCACGCCAATATCCATCCAGGTGTCGTAGCCCTGCAAATATTGTAAAAAGGTAATATGATGTTCCTGCGCAAAATAATACACCAAATAACTCGTAAATGGCGAAATTAATAGGGCATAAAATACTAATGGAATTCCCAATCGAATTAAACGGTCTGTGATGAATTTTGAAGTGCCTTTTTTGGTAAAAGAAGCATCGGTAAAATAGGCGGCAAGCATGAAGAAAAAGCCCATAAAAAAAGACTGGTTGATACTAATCATCATTTTTACGGGAATAAGAACGCCAAGGATGGTGGTTGGTTCTGTATAGTACCATCCGTCTGAAGTGCTGTAAGCAATAAATGTGTGGTGCAAAATGACCAAAATGGTCAATAATATTTTGATATTATTAATGTAATTGAGCTTATTTGGCTGTGGTACATCTGGTAATAAAGTGGTGTTTTGGGTTGTCATAATCATTTTGATTTAGTGTTACTGAGGACAAACGTACAATAAGAAAACACTGTTGTAATTGGTCCTGTTATCACTAACAAGCTTTTGTGACGAACGACAAGCTTAGGCTATCTGCAGGCTGCGGAGTTGGTTGTAACACTGATTGAAACTTTCAATCTGGTTTCGGGATACGGGAACTTTTGTGTCTGTATTATGAAACGATAAAAGGTAACCCTGAGAATTTCCGCTTACTTTTTCGATCTTAAACATGTTGACTAAATAGGTTCTATGGCATCTGAAAAAATGCGGATACTCTTCGATTTGTTTTTCGAATTGTGTGAGCGAAATTCGTTTGAGTTCTGTGGTTGTTTCTTCGTGATTCGATTTTGTGATTTCGATATAATTGCCATCGGCTTTTACGAAAAGCAAATCTTCTAAGTTTAAATTGAAATCGTCCTGTTTGACCTGCGTATTGATGAAAAGGATAGAAGCCACTTTTGTTTTTTCGGGTTCACTGGCAAGCGGCACAAACTGAAGCACAAATGGTGAACCTTTTTTTGATTTGAAATAAAAACCCGCCATTCGCAGAAAAAAATAAAAAAGGATTCCGGCTAGAAGACAGTTTCGAACTTCTTCCCATAAATAACGAAGCGACCAGTTATTGGGATTATTATAAATAATATCACGCATTAAAAAACTCGCAATTCCGGCCAAAAGCAGAAATATGCCAACGTGAATATATTCGTGTAACAAAGTCCATTTTTTGGCTTTATTTCGTTTGATATAATTATAAGTTCCGAAATATAAAAACAGGATTAAAGCAGGCGAAAAAGCATGGAAAAAACAAATCAAAAAATAAATTACCCTGAATTCAGGCTCATAAACGCCAAATGGCGCAAACAATAAAAGGAATACAAAAATGGCTGCAAAAACAATCGCACAGCTTTTCAGAAGATTTTCAGGCTGATATCGGTTAGGATATTCAATTTGTCTTTTTAAATGTTCTGTATTGATGTAAAACGTCATGGAATAAAGGTGCTTTGTTCGGGATTAAAAGTACGAAAATAGTTATTATGAAAACGAGTACCCTAGCCCAGATAGCAGCGGTATCCTTTTTCTTGCTTCTTTAGCAAGAAAAAGATACAAGCGTATAGCTGGAAATAGCTCCTGAAAAAAATAATAATACAAAAAAGCCTTCCAAAACCGGTTGATTTCAGAAGGCTTTTTGAATGCAGAATATTGATTTCCTAAATTTATTCCTTGATTACTTTTTCGACTTTCATGCCATTTTCAGTTGTGATTCTAATGAAATAAAGTCCGTTTGCTTTGTTCGAAAGATCAAGCTGTGTGTTAGTGCTGTTTTCGATTTTAGTTTGAAGGATTCTTCCCTGAACGTCAAACAATTCGACACGTTTTATGGTGTTATCGCAATTTACCGTTATGTTTCCTTTGGCAGGATTTGGAAATACGGTCACACTTTTGTCAACTTCTTGATTTCCATGATCTTTTATGCCCAGATTTTTAAAGACTGTTTCGGCTTTATTGGTTTCGATTGGCGCATTATAATCAAAAAAGATATTGGCTTCTTTTTCAACTTCGTCGCCTGTAATCAGACTTTCTGCTGTTTTTATTTTGAATAATATACTTCCGTGACCGCCAACCGGAGGATCTTTTGCGGTAAGATTTGCTTTTTTGGCCGCGCCCAGATTGATTTTATCAAAGACAAATTCGACCACATTTCCGTGAACATTAATTTCCGATGGATGAGACGTGTCTAATAATTGCAGGGAATTAATATCGTATTTGGTTTGATCTACAACCACTTTTACAACCACAGTTTCGGCAGGAGCAGTTCCTGTGTTTTCAAAATTTATGGCGTAATGCAAATAATCGCCAATTGTACCTGGAGATACGCTTTTGCCTTCCAGACAGGTAATATCATTGGGATCATAAGAACCTATTACGATCTGATTGAAGTTAAATGTGTTATCGGCCGGGTTTAAATCGCCCGCAATTGGATTTATTGTCGCGGTAAAATTTAAAACATCATCCAGATTTACCGGAGGCGTTTGCGTAGGTGTATTAATGTCGAACCTAACATAATAACTTCTGCTTTCAAACGGAAGTAAGTTAGCATAATTCCAGCCTAATGATCCCGGATTTTGTACAGCTGTTGGAACATTTGCCTGAACAAACTGCATTAAATTTTGATTGTATGTAAAATTAAAACTACCGCTTGCTGTTTGATTTCCCTTGTTTCTAATTACGATTTGGTACCAGGCCATAAATCCGGGTCTTGCGGGAATAAAAGGCGCTATGATAATTTCAACATCGTTTTGAGATCCGTTTGCAGTAATGCAGAAATCCTGTGTAACAACTTGATTATTAGTATCCGTAAAAGAAAGTACCGGGTTTACAGGTGATATCGTAAAAAGCGTTGGATTTTCAAGATGCGGCGTTAAGGCAAAATTTCCTGTTCCGGTATAAAAAGTATATTTTCCGTTAGTTTTGGTAAAAGTTTCGCTTTGGATAAAACCATCATTTAGTCCCACTTTTACATTCGGTTGTTTGGCATCTAATGCATCGCAGCCGTTATTATCAAGGTCAAAAGCTATTGTTCCTGAAATGGTATTGTAATTTCCGCCCGGCGTAAAAGAGCAATACGAATTGACTTCAACATTCGATAACGGAAGACTCAATAAATAGTTTTTTGTTGCTGTGATATCGGCTTCGTCCTGACATATAAACTTCAGGTTTGTATTGGCATTGCCTAAAAACATCGTTTCGGTTTTTCCGTTTTTGGCAAAAATCATTTTTAGGTTTGGGTTGTTATTGGCAGATAAAGTCTGAAAATTAGATAAATCTGAAAGATCTATGATTTCCAGATCACTTCCGTTAACGTTTAGTGTAATAATATCCGGAGAATTAGATAAATCTAAAGCCGTAATTGGATTTTCTATACAAAAGACAGAAGTCAAACCGCTGCAACCGGAAAGGTTAAGAGCAGAAAGATTGGTATAACTGCAATCTAAGTTTTTTAAATTCGTTAATCCGGAAAGGTTTAAAGTCGTTAATGGCGCTTTTTCCAATGGTTTTCCGTTTAAAGAAAGTGTTTGAAGCGCTGTACAACCCTGAACATTTACAGAATTTAAAGACGTACTAAGATTGCTGATTATGGTTAACGCGCTGCAATTTGAAAAGTCTGCGTCAACGAGATTAGTATTTGTTAATGCTACATTATTCAATGACGTACAACCCGAAAGATTTAGATTTGCGGTTGGGTTTTCGCTTAAATCAAGTACTTCCAAATTGGTATTTCCTGAAAGATTTAATGACGGAATTTGATTGTTAGCCAAAAAAGCATTTTTCAAGTTGTTTGTTCCGGTTAAATTTAAATTAGAAATCGAATTGGCCGAAGCCTGAAGCTGAACTAAATTTGGCGATGTACTTAGATCAAGTGCCGTTAATTGATTATTGATACAATTTAAATTGTAAAGTGCTGCACAGCCCGTAAGCGACAATGAGTTTAAAGCATTGTTTTGAACATTTATTTCTTTTAAAGCGCTACAGCCTGACAGGTTTAAAGTAGTAAGCAAATTATCGTGCAATTGTATGTATTCAAGGCTTGAACAGTTCGAAAAATCAGCAGTTGTTAACGAATTTGTGGTATTAAAAGCAGATTGAGGAAGATTCAACAAAGTACAGCCCGCCGCATTTACTGAGGTTAAGGTAGTATTGTCTTCGATTAAAAAAGTGGTTAGTTTTGTTAAACCGGAAACATTAATCGACGTGAGCTGATTGTTGACAGCATTAAAATATTCCACATTTGGGCAGCCTGTTGCATCAAGAGCGGTTAAAGCATTATCAGCCAGATAAAATTCTCTCAAAAGTGGCAAATTGCTCATCGTTAAAGTAGAAAAAGCCGGGTTTTGCTGTGCGAGAAGCGTGGTTTGATTGGGATTATTTGAAACGTTTAAAGTCGTCATTAGCGGACTTTCCATAAAAGAAACTCCTGTTAAAGCATTCATTCCGGAAACTGTCGCTGTTACCAAAGTTGGACTTTTGACAAAAAGCGTTTTCAGGTTTGGCATTCCGCTTAAGTTGACAGATGTCACGCTGATTTCTCTAAATCCTAAATCGGTTAAATTGGTAAAACCTTCAATTCCCTGAATGTTGGTTACTTGCGGAGCATTGGCGCCCTCTATCCAAAGTCTGTCAATTAAAGCCGCTTCTGAAACCTGAATCTGATTGTCAAAATTGGTATCGATTCTCGTTACGGCAACTCCGCCTGAATAGGCCGTAAAGTTATTTGCACCGCCATTTACAAGCATGGCTTTAAAGGTGGGATCTGTAAAAGTTAGTATCTGGGCGTTTACCATTCCGGTAAGCAATACTAGCATTAAGAGTAATTTTTTTCTCATAATTATTATGGTTTGAGTTATTCGTTAGAAATCCTGGGGTATTTTTTTAAAGTGAATTGATTAATTCCTGCAATTTTTCCTTTTTGCTCTGTGCAATCGGAATATGCACATTATCAGCCATAATTACATAACCGCCGTCTGTTTTTATGTAGGATTTGAGGTAAGATAAATTGATTAAATGCGATTGATGAATGCGTTCAAAACCGTGTTCTGCCAGTAATTCTTCATATTCCTTCAATGTTTTTGATATCAAAACAGGTTTATGGTTTTTGATGAAGAATTGGGTGTAATTGATTTTGGCTTCACAGCGAATAATATCCGAAACCTCAAATAAATGAATTCCGTCACTGGTTGATAAGGCAATTCTCTTGAAATTGTCGACTTTCTTTCGGATGTTTTCCAATAATAAATCGATGTTTTCAAACGAATTGTTTTTCCCGACTGCTTCTTTTATTTTGGCCATTGTAAATTGCAGTTCTTCGGGATCAACGGGTTTTAGAATAAAGTCTAAAGCACTGAATTTAAAAGCTTTCAAAGCATATTGTTCGTGTGCGGTAATAAAAACAACATGCGATTTCAGTTTTCCGTTTGCTTTAGAAAGACGTTCCAGAATATCAAAACCGGTTCCGTCTGTTAAATGAATGTCCAGAAAAATAACCTGCGGATTCAGTTTTTCTATCGCAGCGATTCCGGTTTTTACGCTTTCGGCTTCGCCAACAATAAAAATATCATTTGTATAACGTTCTAAAAGCGCTTTTAGACCGGTTCTTAAATGTTTGTCATCGTCGATTAATAATGCTGTTATCATGGTTTTGGTTTTTGGTATTTTGGTATTGCTTTGATATTATGGTATGTATTGAATTGGCAGGTATAAAGTAACTTTTGTACCTGTTTTTTGTTGTGCCGAACTGAGTTCGACAATCTCTATTTTTGCCGATTTGGAAGTGATGGATTCCATAATCTTTAATCGTTTTTTTGTAATATCCAGCGCCATAGACTGATGCGCTGTAACGGAATTTTCCTTTAAGAGTTTTGATTCTGATAAACCAATTCCGTCATCGGTAATCGTGCAGATCAATTGCTCTTTTTGTACATCAAAATTGACGCTAATTTTTCCTTTTCCTTCTTTGGGAACCATCCCGTGCAGAATAGCGTTTTCTACAAAAGGCTGAATCAATAAGGGCGGTAATCCCATATTAAATTCTACATTTTCAGTCGATTGAATTTCAAATTCGAATTTATCATGAAAACGAAGCTGTTCGAGTTCGAGGTAATTCTGTAAACTTTCAATTTCTTTGTCAATCGGAATCAGCGAACCTTTAGAATATTCGAGCGTAAGCCGCATTAATTTCGAAAATTTAGACAAATATTTTAAGGCAGAATCTGTTCCGTTCTGGACAATAAAGCTCGATATGGAACTCAGGCAATTAAAAACAAAATGCGGATTCATTTGCAAATGCAGTGCTTTCTGTTCGTATTCGGCCACTTCTTTTTTTAGTGTAAGCTGGCGTTTTACCTGCATTCTGTTGTAAATTACCAATCCCAAAACGATCAATAATAAACCTCCAAGAATAGAAAAAACAACCAGTTGAATTTCTCTTTTATGCGCTTCAGAAAGTAGTGCTTCTTTTTTCTTTAATTCATAACTCATTTCAGCTCTAGCAAATTTCATATTAGTTTCCTGATTGTGAATGCTGTCACGCGCAGTTATGTAATTTTTGTAGTGTGCCAAAGCAGTTTTTGAGTCGTTTAAGGATTCGTATAATTCGCTTAATAATTTTTCCGTATGAAAGGTCTGGTCCTGAACGCCAACTTCTTTTGCATAAGCTAATGATTTAAGGGCAAAAGGAAGTGCTTCGCTGTATTTATGCTGATTTTGAAGCAGTAAACCAATATTAAATAAGGCGAGTGAAGCACCAAATTTATTCTGGATTTCTTCGTAAGAAGCCAGTGATTTTTGGTAATAACCAAGCGCCGCAGCAGTATTATTTTGTTTGGTATAATAGTCGCCCAGATAATTGTTTAAGAGCGCAAAACCGCGTTTGTTCTCACTTTTTTCAAAACCCTTTTCTGCTTTTTTATAATATTCAATCGCATTTTGATATTCGCCCAATTCAAAATAAATTACGCCAATATTAGTCAGTGTTATTGGTGCATTTTTTTCGCCCAGACTCACTTGTATTTTATAAGCTTCTTTTAAATAATATAAGGCTTTAGGATAAATTTGCTGTGATTTATAGACAGTTCCAATATTATTTAATACTTTCGAAATGCCTTGTTTTTCGTCGATTTCCTGATATAATTGAAGTGCTTTTTCATAATTTTTCAAAGCCAGAACATAATCGCTTTGTTCATAATACACTACGCCGGCACTTGAATACGATCTTGCCAGACCTTTTTTATAGTGTTTTTTATCAGGATTTTGTTTTAGGCTTGTTTGAAATTCCGTCTGGGCGTTTTTAAAATAATGTATTGCAACAGGATAATTCCCAAGGATGATAGAAGCATTTCCTTTATTGGTGAAAGCGGTTGCCAGACCAAAGTTATATCTTGTTTTAGTGCTTAAAAATGCCGCTTTCTGCGCGTAGAATAAAGTCGAATCCGGATCAATTTCTTTATATAAATCAGCGATTGTATTATAATGATTGACTTTTGAAGTATCCACCTTAGTTACACGCAAAATGCGCTTCAAACTATCTATCTGGTTGTTTTGAGCATTTGTAATGATACTCATAAAACTAAATAATAAGAAAACGGTTAAGCGGAATTTTAGATTCACGTGGCTTGGTTTTTGGTTGCTATGAGACAAATGTATAATTTGTTTTCAACTAACATCACACCAATTATTATTTATGCCGTTTTGATTATTATTTGATACTTTTGAGTTATTCAGAAGATTGAAGGAATTGCAAAAGGATGATTAAAAGGGGCTGGAGCTTTTATAAAACAGGAAAAAAATGAAAATGAGAATTAGAAAAGAGATATTAATATTGCCTTTGTTTGTAGTGATTTGCTGTTCGAATATCGCTTTTTATAAAAACAAGGAAATCGAAATAAGCGATGAAATTGTATGGTCTCCCAACAGAAAATTAATCTGGGAAGATTTTAAAGGAACTCCGCCAGATGCACCTGTAGAATCTACGGTCGCAGTAACTTGTTCTACGATGGATCTGGAATTTCACAATGCTAAAAATTATAAAGTTGAAAGTAAATTTATAAAAAGTAAATCCTGGACCGTAACTGATGATCCGGGAATGTTGTCGCACGAGCAATTGCATTTTGATATTACAGAATTGCACGTGAGAAAAATCAGAAAATCATTTGATAGTTTAAGCGTCAGAAAGATTACCAATTTTGCTAACTACGATGAAATCTATAAATCGAATATTGAAAAATGCAATAAATATCAGGATTTATATGATTCTGAAGTACTTGGAAATAATAAGAACCAACAGCAATGGATAAAAAAAGTAACTGCTGAATTATTGAAATTGAAAAGATTTGAGCAAGTTTCAGAAAACTGATTTTTAGCCATCATTTAACCACAAAGTGCGTAGTGTTATTATGTTTTTAATAGCACAAAGTCGCAAAGAAAAATAAACTTTGCGACTTTGCGTGATAATAATTTATGGTCTTTAAAAACTGTTATTCAATACCTTTAATGATTTTCATTGGAATTTCATCAAATTCTTCAATAGAATAAGGCTTAATCAGATATCCTTTTACGCCCAGCAAATCACATTTTTCTTTATAAGCAGGATTTATACTGGTGGAGTAAACAAAACAAGGAATTTTATTGAGCAAATTGTTATTTGAAATTTCCTGCAATGCTTCAATGCCGTCAAGTATAGGCATGTTGATATCGGTGAGAATAACATCCGGAATCTCGTTAGAACTATTTTTAAGGTAATTCAAAAGTTCTTCGCCATTTGCCACCAGACTAACTTTTGTAAAGTCAGGATTTTTATTAAAGCTTTCACATATCACATCTGCGTCATCGTAATCGTCTTCAGCAATGATAATATGTAAATTATTTTGTTTTGTCATTTTTATCGAATTGGGAAATGAAGGTTAAAAATTGTTCCTTCATTAAGTTTACTTTCCACCGTTATATTCCCGGAATGGTTCTCCATTATTTTTTTGCAAATTGCCAGACCAATCCCGTTTCCAGAATATTCATTTCTGGCGTGAAGCCGCTGAAATATAGTAAAAATTTTACTAATATGCCCTTTTTCCATTCCAATACCGTTGTCTTTTATCTGAATTTTAACAAATCGATTCGTTGTCTCAGAAATTTCGTCTACAAAATCATCGACCTGAAAAATCTCTATAACCGGCGGAATATCCGTTTTGCTGTACTTGATTGAATTTGAAATAAGATTAGAAAATAGCTGTCGCATTTGTACTTTTGAAGCTTTTATATTCGGCAGTTTTCCAATTTTAATAGTGGCTTTTTTATCCGTAATAATAATTTCCAAATCGTCTTTGACTTCAGCAATTATATCTTCTAAATTAATTTCGGTGCGTTCTTCCTGCGCTGTATGCGATGAATACTGAACCAAATCATCGACTAATGAATTTAATCGCAATGCAGATAATTTCATTACACTCATCGATTTAGTATCTCTTTCAGAAAGATTGCTGCCGTCGATTCTTTCGTTATACATCACTATTTTCCGAAGCGGTTCTTTCAGATCATGCGATATGACATGAATAAATTCTTCAAGATTGGAGTTGATGCGGTTTAGTTCATTAATTTTTTCCTCCAGTTCGTTTTGATGCTTTATTAAGGCATTTTCGTGTTTTTTCTTTTCTGTTAAATCGGTTACTACAATTCCCAATCCCTGAACGGCCGGTTCAAGATCTGTTACAGATATAGAAGCCGGAAAAGTCCTTGTACTATAATTGGTTTTAAATAAAATTTCGTGTGTCGAAATCCCGTACTTCAGCGCTTCGAGAAGAGGAACAAAATTGTCTGAATTGTTGAAATATTCCTGTAAATAATTGCCAATTATTTTTTCTGAAGGCGCACCAACAAGTTCTGAAAAATAATCATTGCAGTACAGAATTAAACCATTTCTGGAAATACTCAAAGCGCCCTGCCTGAATTTTTCAATTAGAAGCCTGAAAGTATAATCAGCAGTTTCAAGCGAATAAAGCTGAGGAATTCCGTTGTTATTTACTACTAATGCATCAACATCTCCTACTTTTATGGCTTCAACAATACTATTTGATTCAAAAAGTTCTTCCTTTAAAGCAGCTATCTCTTTTAATAAAGATTCGATATGTTTATTATTATCACCCAAATTTATACAGTTAAATTAAGTATTTTCAATACCTTTTCCTTGTCTGACAAATCACCCAAAATGATTCTTCTTGGTGCAGGGCTTACTTTTATCAATGTTGGTATTGCTACAATTTGATGTATAACGGCCTGTTCTGTGTCGCGACTTATATCTATGATTTCTAATTCGTAATTGTCGACAAAATACTTATCACATATTATTCTTAGGTTTTCTATTGCATGCCCTGATTTTACAGACATACCCGAAACAAAAAGCATGAACTTATGTTTTTCTGGTTTTGTAACATCAGATGTGTTGTCCATTATAACGGTTTTACGGGTTTAATATTGAGTCCCACCAAAACTCTCTCTTCATTAGAAAGATCACCAATTATTTTACGAATAGGTTCAGGAAATTTTCGAACCAAAGTAGGAACAGCCAAAATCTGATCACCTTCAGCCAATTGCGGGCTTTTCAGCAAGTCAATAATTTCGATACTATATTTACCTTTTAAATGTTCTTCTGCGTATTTTTTTATATTTTCGAGTGCTTTAATCGACTTTGGGGTTTGACCAGCGATATAAAGCAACAATTGCCATTCGGCTACAGCTTCTTTTTTCATCTTTCTGCTATTTTTTCTTCGAACTCAGTTTTTCCTGTAATTCTTCTGTTGCTTTAAGTATGCTTAATTCTTCTTCTGCCGACTCAAATTCGTTTCTAAGTGCTTCTATATTAGCTTGTAGAACTTTGCGTTTACGTTCAATTTCCCTGTCTTTTCTGCTTATTTCATTTTGCAGTTTAATATCAGACATTGTTTTCTTGAACAGATGTGATTTTCTGGCAGATCCCGTAAGGATTCCCTGCGGACCTAATTCTACATCAAGCAATTCAATTCCGTTCGTTGTAATCACAAATTCTCTAACCTGGTTCGAATGACCCATTCCGCGGGCTTTTACAATAAAAATTCCACGGTTTCTTTCGCCAATTCCTTCCATATCACGCACTGTAATCCAGGTATCTACTAAAGAGGATACAGATTCTTCGGCAAGATCCGGTCTAAAATTGTCTGTTTGTTTGTTTAACGAAGTAAAAAGCGCCGTTATATTATTGGCTTTCAGCATATCTATGAGCCTTACCAGCATCGAACGTACTTCCTGCTCACTTCCTACATTAATGAGATTACTGATCGGGTCTATAACAATTGTTGTAGGTTTAAACTCTTTGATCAATTTTCTAAGCGTAAGTAAATGCAGTTCAAGACCATTTAAAGACGGACGTGAAGAATGAATTTGCAAATTGCCTTTTTTAATATGTTTTTCAAGGTCAATCCCTATCGATCTCATATTTCGAACCAATTGTTGCGGTGATTCTTCAAATGCAAAATAGATAACACGTTCTTTATTTTCGCATTGTTTATTGGCAAAATAACACCCAATCGTTGTTTTGGCAGTTCCGGCAGTTCCTGAAACCAATATATTACTTCCGCGATAAAATCCGCCACCCTGAAACATGTCGTCTAATCCTGGAACTCCCGTAGGAACCACATCAGATGAAACTTCATTATTTAATTTTAAAGAGGTGATAGGAAGTACCGAAATTCCATCGGCATCAATTAAAAATGGATATTCGTTTGTACCATGCGTAGATCCGCGGTATTTTACAATTCTCAATCGTCTGGTCGAAACCTGTTCGATCACACGATGGTCAAGAACGATAACGCAATCCGATACATATTCTTCTAATCCCTGACGTGTTAAAGTTGCTTCACCACGTTCACCGGTAATGACTGCTGTTACGCCTTTGGATTTAAGCCAATGAAATAATCTTCGCAATTCGGCACGAAGAATCGCCTGATTGTCAAGGCCTGCAAATAAAGATTCGATTGTGTCAAGAACCACTCGGGTTGCTTTTATAGAGTCAATCGCATGTCCTAATCTTATAAATAAACCGTCAAGATCATATTCTCCTGCCTCTTCAATTTCAGATCTTTCGACTCTGACATGATCGACAACGAGTTTTTTCTGGGCTTTAAGCTCTTCAAGGTCAAAACCTAACGATTTTACATTTAAAGTAAGGTCATCCGAAGGTTCCTCAAAAGACATGAAAACTCCGGGTTCGTTATATTCTGTAATTCCTTTAATAAGGAACTGCATCGATAACAATGTTTTTCCGCAGCCGGCACCGCCACAGATTAAAGTTGGTCGTCCTTTCGGAAATCCACCATCAGTAATCTCATCAAGGCCGTCAACTCCAGTAGGAGTTTTTGGGAAAATAAAACTATGTGATTTTTTTTGTTCTTGCACGATATTTAAATTCTATTGACTCAAATATACGTTTTCCTGTAATATTAACAATTAATATTTATTAAAGATTTAACAGCTGTTGAGCAACAAATAGAACATATCAAAAATGCTTTGATATAAAACATTGGAATAATGTAAAATATCGCAAAAATTATGAAAGTTATTTTAAAAATTTTGATTAAGGGAAATTCAGCTGTTTTATGTTTTTACTGATGATATTTTTATCCGAAATTGTTTTGGCTAAGCCAAAGGCAGTTTCATAATGTTGTAATGCTTTTTTATTGTCAATGTCAGTATATAAATTTCCAAGTAAAGAATAATAGAAATGATTATCAGTCAATTGTAGTTTTTCGGCTTCGATTATCGCTTCCTGTTTGTTGTTGGCTTTTGATAGGGCAAAGGTCCTGTTCAAAGCCACAATTGGCGAATATTCTAAAATAATAAGATTGTTGTATAACTCTAAAATATGCTGCCATTTTTCGACAGTATCTTTTTTCTGTGTGTGCCAATACGCAATTCCGGCTTCAAGATGGTATTTTGAAAGAATATTACCCGTTGAAGATTTACTTAGAAAATAAGTTCCTTTCTCGATTAATTCCTGATTCCAAAGTGATTCATCCTGATCCTGATACAAAATAATTTCTCCGTTTTCAGCAGTTCGCGCTTCAAATCGTGAAGAATGAAAACACATTAAAGCCATTAGAGCATTGGCTGCAGCCAAATTTGTACTATCGTTCTGCAGCAATAAGTAGGTGAGGCGCATGGCTTCGGCACAAAGATCCTTGCGCAAAGTAGTATTTTGTGAGGTCGAATAATAACCTTCAGAATATAGCAGATAAATGGTTTTTAAAACCGTATCGATTCGTTGCTTGATTTCAACCGGATTTGGATGCTGAATTTTAATGTTTTCTTCTTTGAGTTTTTCTTTGGCGCGATTTATTCGTTTGTAAATCACTTCCTTATTCGATAAAAAAGCATCAGCGATTTCATTGATTCCAAAACCGCATAATAAATTCAATGCCAGCGCAATCTGCGCTTCGTTTGAATTACAGGGATTACAAACCGTAAAAATCATCGCCAATTGACTATCCGCAATATTTTGTTCTGATAAATCAATTTCGATTTCCGAATTATTTAAGGGTGTGTTGTATTTGATTTCGGTTACAATTTTCTTTTCAAAAACGTCATTTCGTTTAAAGTAGTTTTTAGTTTTATTCTTCGCAACCGTATAAAGCCAGGCCGTAGGATTCTCCGGAATTCCTTTTATTGCCCAGGTTTCTGCCGCCGCCAGAAAAGTATCGCTCACAATATCCTCGGCAATTTCGATATGATGAATACCAAACAAATTACTAAGCACCGAAACTATTTTCTGGTATTCTGTTCTGAATAAATTCGGTATGAGTTCTTTGTTTTCGATCATAATTTTGAAATCCGGTTTTCTGTTTGTTATTGCGATTACATTACGTTTTAAACCCGACAGGTTTTTAAAACCTGTCAGGTTTCGGGTAATAGGTTTATTAGGACGCTTTATTGATAATAGGCATCCCAAGGTTGAAACCTCGGGCTATGCTAGAAAAATATACTTTTATAAATAAGCATAATTGCAATCTTTGTCGATTCAGTAGTGAGATTGCTTCGTTCCTCGCAAAGACGCCATCGTACGTAAATCTTTGTCAAAGTTGAAAACTTTGACAAAGATTGGGAAAATCTAAAATCTAAAATCTAAAATCTAAAATCTAAAATCTAAAATCTAAAATCTAAAATCTAAAATCTAAAATCTAAAATCTAAAATCTAAAATCTAAAATCTAAAATCTATTCTAAACCGCCATTCTAATCTCCACATTTCCCCCTAAATTCAAAATAGGGCAGTTTTTGGCAATTTCGGCAGCTTCGTCATAATCTTTTGCTTTTACGGTAATCATTCCGCCAATAGATTCTTTGATTTCTACGAAAGGTCCGTCAGTAACGCCCTTATTATTGGTTACGATTTTTCCTTGTCCGTCCCAGCGCTGCAAAGGTCTTGCAAGTTTATCTTGTGCCGCCAGACCTCCAAACCAGTTTTGCCATTGTTGAAAATGCTGCTGCATTTCTTCCGGCGAAGGCTGGATTTCTTTTGTTGTAAAATCCCTTCTGAAAATTAATAAAAACTCATTCATTGGTGTTTTTTTTAAAATTAAAAATTTAGAATTAAAAATTAAAAATCTTTCTATGTGTTCAAATATTTTTTCACGCAGATTTTAAAAATGATTTAAGCAAATTCGCGCAGATCATTATCAAAATAAAATCTACTCAATCTGCAAAATCTGCGAGAGATGTTTTTTTTTTTTACGCAGATTTAAAAAGATTTAAGCAAATTCAAAAATGATAATCCAAATTAAATCTGCTCAAATCTGCGGTATCTGCGTGAAATAAAATTTTTTTCATGCAGATTTAAATGATTTAAGCAAATTCAAAAATGATAATCCAAATTAAATCTGCTTAAATCTGCAGCAGCTGTTTGAAAAAAAATCTTTCCAATCCTTTAATCTGTGGCAAATAATAAAAAAAGATGTTTTTTATTTAAAACATAAATTTAATCTTTATACGTCATATAAAAAACAGCCTTAATTTATTTATCCAAATTGCCCCACTCTGTAAGAACCCACATTATTAGGAAAAGCCAGATTCATGCGGTTCCAGGTATTGATAGTGGTAATCACCAAAGTCAAATCGATTAGTTCTTCATCAGAAAATTGCGTTTTTGCTTCTGCGTAAATTTCGTCAGGTACTTCACAAGCTGTTACAGCTTCGGCCCAGGCAAGAGCAGCTCTTTCTTTTGGTGTATAAAACGGAGTTTCTCTCCAGGCACTCAAACCAAATAAACGTTGTGGCGTTTCGCCGGCTGCCAAAGCTTCTTTGGAATGCATGTCTAAACAATAAGCACAACTATTAATTTGAGATACTCTGAAATCTACTAAATCAATTAAAGATTTTTCAAGTCCTGATTTTTTCAAATAAGCGCTGATTCCAAATAAAGTTCCCAATGCTTTTTGACCTTTTTCGAATACATTAATTCTAGTTTCCATGTTGTATAATTTTAAATGTTATACCCTAATGACAAATGAACTTTCAGAATTGGACAAATTTTTAGAAAAAAAATAAAAAAAATTTCAGGTTATGATTTTAACCGCACAATTTTTTACCGCAAAGCCCGCAAAGGTTTTCCGCAAAGTTCGCAAAGTTATTCAGACAGCTTTGTGAACTTTGTGTTTTTACCACGAACTAAAATTCCAAAAATCTTCGCGTTCTCTGTGGTAAAAAAAATCTGCAGTAAAAAAATCTGCGGTAAAATGCTACGGTAAAAGAAACATTGCGGTGAAAAAACCTGTGTTTAGTAGGACAAAATGTGTATAGTGTATACCAAAATGTGTAAAAAGTATACACGCTGTTTTTAAGGCATAGCAGGTAAAACGCTCAATTCCAGTGAAAAAAGATAATGGCATGTAGGTTGCTAACTGAGATAATGTGTTTCTGTAAACAATTTTAGAGAAACCGGAAACAGATTCAATAAAAGCCATTAGATAAAAAAATAAAAAAAGGACCCAACATGGAAAGTGAAACAATTATCTCAAAACAATTTTATACTTCAAGCGATTTACACAACGACGAACAAATATTAAACAGTGCCATCTTTCGAATTAATAACGATACCACTACTAAAAAAATTGCACGAACTTCAAATAAATTAAACTTATTTGTACTTGCCGGAACATTCCTTTTAATGTTCGCAGGCGCTTTTGTCGTGTATCTTTTAAAAGATGATTTCGATCAGTTTCAATTAGAAAGAATAGACTCTTCATGGGGATATCCGTTTTTAATTTTCACGATGCTATTATTTTTCTTTCAGTCAGGAGCATTCTTTTATAATGTTTACTTATATCTAAAATACAAACCAATCGAGTCTGTGAGCGATGAAATGTTGCCAACCACGACAATTATTGTTCCTGCTTACAACGAAGGAAAACTAGTTTGGGATACTTTATTAAGTTTAGCAAACAGCGATTATCCGGCAGAAAAAATGCAGTTATTAGCTGTTGATGATGGAAGTAAAGATGATACATGGTACTGGATGCAACAGGCAAAAATAAAATTAGGAGATCGTTTAACGATTTTTCAACAGCCGGAAAACAAAGGAAAACGTCACGCACTTTACCGCGGTTTTCAATTGGGAACAGGAGAAATTTTTGTAACAGTAGACAGCGATTCTATCGTAAAAACAGATACACTTAGAAATTTAGTTAGTCCGTTTGTTACTAATGAAAAATGTGGCGCCGTTGCAGGAAACGTTCAGGTTTTGAATAATAAAAAAGCCATTCTTCCAAAAATGTTAAACGTAAGTTTTGTAATGAGTTTTGAATTCATGCGTTCTGCCGAAAGTATGCTGGGTTCTGTACTTTGTACTCCGGGAGCTGCTGCAGCTTACAGAAAAACAGCCGTTTTTGGATGTCTTGAAGAATGGATTAACCAGACTTTTATGGGGCAGCCATCAGATATCGGCGAAGACCGTGCTATGACAAACATGATTTTAAAACAAGGCAATCACGTATTGTTTCAAAGAAATGCTACTGTATTGACCAATGTTCCGGAAGAATATACAGGTTTATATAAAATGTTCATCAGATGGGCGAGAAGTAATGTTCGTGAAAACATTGCGATGTCTAAATTTGTTTTTACAAATTTTAGAGAAGGATCTAAATTTGGTTCAAGATTGTTGCTTATCAACCAATCTTTAAAGATGTTAATGTCTTATCCATTTTTATTATTCATGTTCTTTTTTATCGCTGTTCATCCTTTATTGTTTTTAAGCTCGACTTTATTAAGCATCTTAATTGTGTCAAGTTTCCCGGTTTTGTTTTATGCAAAAAGATACAATTTCAAAGAATCGCTTTGGGCCTATTCATACAGTCTTTTTTACACATTCAGTTTGTTCTGGATTACGCCTTATGCTATTGCAACGGCAAATAAAAGAGGTTGGTTAACAAGAGGATTAGCGGAACAGAAATAAACCAAACCATAAAAATCAAAATACTTTAAAATTAGAATAGATCATTTGTTTAAAAGACTCCTGCTGAAAAGTAGGAGTTTTTTTATGGACTTAAAGTATTAGAATCAAAAAATGAATTATTTCATAAAAAAAAGAATTAAGGGTACGTAAAGCGGATAATTATATAGTAATGGATCTATAATTTTGCACCGTTCAAAATAAAAAAGTTTTATAAGCCCAATCTAAAAAAATATCTATGTCTGATTTTTTAAAACAATTCGGAGAAGATCTCCAAAAAAATGTACCTGGTTTTATTGCCGTTTCAGTAGCTGAAATTAAAAGCGGAATGGCTTTTTATTCTAATTCTGTTGTTGCTGGTTTTGATCCTGAATTAGCCTCGGCATATAATCTGGAAGTGGTAAAAGCAAAAATGAATGCGATAAAAGCATTAGGTTTAAATGGTCAGGAAATTGACAATATTATGATTACGTTAACCTCTCAAATTCATATTATTGATGTTTCTGATGATGGCGAATATTTTATTTATCTTGCTGTAGACTCAACAAAAGCAAATTTAGGAATGACAAAATCGATCCTTAATAAATACAAAAAAGAAATCGCAGAAAAAATGTAATTCTATTTTTTTTAGCAATGAAAAGGGAATATCTGTTGGTGTATTCCCTTTTTTATTTGCCCTAATTTTAAGCAACAATGATGTTCAGTAATTTGAATTGATTTATATTTAAACCGTAAAATGTAAATTGTAAAAATGGAATTACGGAAGTTTTTCGAGAAATATCCAAACGAAGAAATGTGTGTTGAAGAATTTAAAAACATACGACTCAAAAACGGATTTAATTGTAAAAAATGTAACCACGATGGACATTCTTTTCGAAAAACAGATTTAAAATTCCAATGCAAAAAATGCGGTAACCGAATGGGACTTCGTTCCGGAACGGTAATGGAAAATTCTAATTTACCTTTAAGACACTGGATGATTTGTATTGAATTAATGACACTTTCAAAACGTAAATTCTCTGTATTGCAAATTCAGTATTTACTGGGACACAAGCGTTATGAACCAATTTGGTTAATGGTTCAGAAAATTCAGTTTGTAATGCGCATTCGGGATGAAAAGTACCGATTGAAAGCGTATACCGTTTTTGACCCTGAATTTTTAAAAGAAATAAAGCAGATTAATTTTTCGAAAAAAGAAAAAATTTAGAAGAGAAATCAATTCATAACAATCAGGAATTATTTATAACGAAATGTTCTGTCAAATATTTATTTTAATAGTGAATAGTAGTATTAATATTTAAATTATTACATTTGATAAGTAAGACAATAAGTGTATTAAAGTCTTTTATTGGCATCATTGATTTTTTTTACATACCAAAACTGAAGTATTACCACTAAAAAGAAAAGAGAATAGTCTGAAAAACAATAGTTTATGATAATTCTCAAAAAAAATGATTGAGACCAATGACATATAAAAATTTCCTGCAGATTGATGATGATTCAGATGATTGCGAATTGTTTATGGAAGCGCTTTCTGCTGTTTCCAGTTCATCATATATGGCAATTAACGATCCTGTTGAAGCTTTTCATAAACTTTTAATGCGCGAAGTAAGACCGGATGTCATTTTTCTGGACCTAAACATGCCTGTTATGTCAGGTTTAGAACTTTTAACCGAAATAAAAAAGCAGGAAGCACTACAGGAAATCCCAATTATTATTTTTTCCACTTCACAGCTTGATGATATTAGAAAGGAAGCCAAACAGCTTGGCGCTCACGATTATATCTCGAAACCAAATAACTTTAATGATCTAAAGCAAATATTAAGCAAATACGTCTTTGAGACAAAACTTGTTTAAGGTTTTAATTTTTCGAATTTTATGATGATAATACTCAGAACAGATACCTTGAAAAACTTTCTTGAGCTACCTGTTTATTTTTTATTATTTTTATTAAAAAATAAATCCTGAGTTAATTATATCTATGTTTAATTTTCGAAAATGAAATTATCTACCCAGATCCTTTTAGCATTTACCCTGATAATTTTGCTCTCTGTTGCAGACTCATATACCAATTATATGATGTCAAAAAAAGTGCAGCTTAATTCGCATTTTCTGGCAAGGTCAGAAGAAATAATCCGTACTTCAAATAAAACCCACAAAGCAATTATCGAAATGCAAAGTGCCTTTCGCGGTTATTTGCTTACAGACGATCATATTTTTCTGGATGCTTATTTTAAAGGACTTAAGTTAGTGCCACTTTTAGTCAACGAACAAAAATTGCGAATTGGCCGGGATAATCCACAGCGTAAAATTTTAGATTCGATTGAAACGTTTCACGCCATCTGGCTTAAGTATTCTAAAAACCTGATTCAGGCAAGGAAAGAAGGTCAAAACTCGTTTAATAATTTCTTCCAGACGACATTAAAGAAACATGTTGGAAAAAAAATTAACGATGATATTTCTAAAAAATTTACCCGATTTGACCGTATAGAATATAAACGAAGAAAATATCATAGTGATGAACTTTTGACTTCGCTGAAACATACACGAACTTTTTCGCTCATTTTTCTCACGTTAACCATAATCGTTGGGGTTTGCAGTACATTTTATATCATGCAGATTACCACAAAACGAATTTCGTCGATGGTAATTCTGGCCGAAAATATTTCGAAAGGAAAATTTACAAGCATCGAAGATACCCGCAATGATGAGTTGACAGCATTGGCATCATCGCTAAATAGTATGTCGGGCAAATTAGATAAAAATATTCACGAACTAAAAAACAGAAACGCCGAACTGAATAAGTTTGCCTACGTAGTTTCGCATGATTTAAAAGCGCCTATTCGCGGTATTCACAACGTAATTACCTGGATTGAAGAAGATTTAGACGGAGAACTTTCGCCTGAATTAAAACGATATCTGGCAATTATTCCGCAAAAAACCAGACGAATGGAAGCCCTAATCAATGGTTTATTAGATTTTGCGAGATTAAATATAAAAGTACCGGCGGAACAGATTAACACTAATAATCTGGTTCATGAAATTGCAGATTCGATTGTACCAAGAAATTTCAAACTTGAAATAAGCGACCTGCCGGAATTGTTTACAGAACGAATAAAACTCGAACAGGTTTTTGCTAATTTAATTAGCAACGCCGTAAAATATACATTGCGCGAAGATGCCGTAATTCAAATTAGCTGTAGAAAATATTCTAATTTTTATGAATTTTCGGTAAAAGATAACGGTATTGGTATTGCCGTAGAATATCACCAAAAAATATTTGAAATATTCCAGACGCTTAGGGAACAAAACGAACAGGAAAGTACGGGAGTTGGACTTGCGATTGTGAAAAAAATTATAGACGACCAGCAGGAACACATTATTGTGATTTCTAAAGTGGGCGCCGGAGCAGAATTTATTTTTACCTGGAGAAATAGTTAGATTATGAAAAAACCATCCATTTTATTAGTAGAAGATGATGAACTGGACATTATAAGTGTTCAGAGATCTTTAAAAAAATTAGAAATAGAATACGAACTTTATTCCGCTTACAATGGAATAGAAGCCTTGAAAATTCTAAGAGATCCGGAGATAAAATTAAATCCTAATGTAATTCTTCTTGATCTTAATATGCCCAGAATGAACGGAATAGAATTTTTGAAAGTGCTTAGGGAAGATGAAAAACTGAAGGATTTAAAAGTATTTATCATGACGACATCTTCGGAAGGGAATGACCGTTTTGAGGCAGAAAAACTTGGGATTTCAGGTTATATTATCAAACCGCTGAACTATAATGATAACACCAAAAGATCAGATTCTATGGATGCTTTTGTGCAGTTTCATTTGAGGAAGATTTTACTGGAGAGTATGTGAGAAAGAGGTTCAAAGTTGCAAAGGTACAAAGGTTCTGAGGTTTTTGTAGAGGCGTACAGCAGTGCGTCTAACCTATAGAGATCTACATAAGATTAAAGAATAATATAATTTTTAAACATATAACTTATTTTTCTATTTGTTTAAAAACCAGCCAAAAATAAAACATAATTAATTCACCTAAAGAATTATGAAAAAAGCAAGCGAAGAATTCGAAGAATCTGTTTTGACAGATGCTGAATTTTTAAAGATTTTAATTAAGGTAAAAAATGGAAATTTTACCCAGCGTTTTCCAACGGATCAAAGTGGGGTAAAACGGTCTATTTGTGATACTTTAAATGAAATTATCGACCTGAATGAACGAATGGTTTTTGAGTTTCAAAAAGTAGGGAAAAGCATTGGTAAGCAAGGAAAATTAACCAATCGTGTGGCACTCGACGGGGCAAGAGGTTCGTGGAGTTCCTGCGTAGATTCGGTAAACACATTGATTTCGGATCTGGTGCATCCAACGATTGAAATTGCACACGTAATTACGTCAGTAGCAAAAGGAAATCTGTCTCAGGAAATGCCGCTTTCGATTGAAGGAAACCCGCTTCAGGGGGAATTCCTCAGAATTGCAAAAGAGGTAAACGGAATGGTAAAACAGCTGAATTTGTTCTCGATGGAGGTGACCCGTGTGGCGCGTGAGGTAGGAACGGAAGGAAAACTGGGAGGTCAGGCAAAAGTGCGAGGTGTTGGTGGAGTTTGGAAAGATTTGACCGATTCTGTAAATAAAATGGCTTCGAATTTAACGGGTCAGGTACGTAATATTGCCGATGTAACGACGGCGGTGGCAAAGGGAGATTTATCTAAAAAAATTACCGTTGACGTAAAAGGAGAAATCCTCGAGCTTAAAAATACCATTAATACGATGGTGGATCAGCTGAACTCGTTCTCCTCTGAGGTAACGCGTGTAGCGAGAGAGGTAGGAACAGAAGGAAAACTGGGCGGTCAGGCGCAGGTAAAAGGAGTTGGGGGAACCTGGAAAGATTTAACAGACTCGGTAAACCAAATGGCGTCGAACCTAACGGGTCAGGTACGTAATATTGCCGATGTAACGACGGCGGTAGCAAAAGGGGATCTTTCGAAAAAAATTACCGTTGACGTAAAAGGAGAAATCCTGGAGCTTAAAGATACGATTAACACGATGGTGGATCAGCTGAACTCGTTCTCTTCTGAGGTAACGCGTGTATCTCGTGAAGTAGGTTCAGAAGGAAAACTGGGAGGACAGGCGAGAGTACGTGGTGTTGGTGGAGTTTGGAAAGATTTGACCGATTCTGTAAACCAGATGGCCTCGAACTTAACCGGTCAGGTGCGTAATATTGCCGAGGTAACAACGGCGGTAGCAAAAGGGGATTTATCTAAAAAAATTACCGTAAACGTTGCGGGAGAAATCCTGGAACTTAAAAATACGATCAACACGATGGTGGATCAGCTGAACTCTTTTGGTTCTGAGGTAACCCGTGTGGCGCGTGAGGTTGGTTCAGAAGGAAAACTGGGAGGTCAGGCAAAAGTAAAAGGGGTTGGTGGAACCTGGAAAGATTTAACCGATTCCGTGAACCAGATGGCATCGAACTTAACAGGTCAGGTGCGTAATATTGCCGAGGTAACAACGGCGGTGGCAAATGGAGATTTATCTAAAAAAATTACGGCTGTAGCCGAAGGGGAAATCCTGGAGTTGAAGAAAACCATTAATACGATGGTGGATCAGCTGAACTCGTTCTCTTCTGAGGTAACGCGTGTGGCACTTGAGGTAGGAACAGAAGGAAAACTGGGAGGTCAGGCCAAAGTAAAAGGAGTTGGAGGAACCTGGAAAGATTTAACGGATTCTGTAAATCAGATGGCATCCAACTTAACGGGGCAGGTGCGTAACATTGCCGAGGTAACAACCGCGGTAGCAAAAGGAGATTTATCACGCCAGATTACCGTTGATACAAAAGGGGAAATTCTGGAATTGAAAAATACCATTAATACGATGGTGGGTCAGCTGAACTCTTTTGCCTCTGAGGTAACCCGTGTGGCGAGAGAGGTAGGAACCGAAGGAAAACTGGGAGGTCAGGCGCAGGTAGAAGGTGTTGGTGGAACCTGGAAAGATTTAACAGATTCGGTAAACCAGATGGCATCGAATCTTACCGGACAAGTACGTAACATTGCTGAAGTAACAACGGCGGTGGCAAAAGGAGATTTATCGCTCCAGATTACCGTAGACGTAAAAGGAGAAATCTTAGAGCTTAAAAATACAATTAATACCATGGTGGATCAGCTTCGAGGCTTTGCTTCGGAGGTAACAAGGGTTTCGCGTGAGGTAGGAACAGAAGGAAAACTGGGAGGTCAGGCGAATGTGCCGGGAGTTGCCGGAACGTGGAAAGATTTAACAGATTCTGTTAACCAGATGGCGGGTAACTTAACCGCTCAGGTACGTAATATTGCCGATGTGGCGATCGCCGTGGCAAACGGGGATATGTCCCGAAAAATTACCGTTGACGTTCGTGGAGAAATTCTGCAGTTAAAAGAAACCCTGAATACGATGGTGGATCAGCTTCGTGAGTTTGCATCCGAGGTAACTCGTGTGGCGCGTGAGGTAGGAACAGAAGGAAAACTGGGAGGTCAGGCGAATGTACCGGGAGTTGCCGGAACCTGGAAAGATTTAACAGATTCTGTTAACCAGATGGCGGGTAACTTAACGACTCAGGTACGTAATATTGCCGAGGTAACGATTGCCGTAGCCAACGGGGATATGTCCAAGAAAATTACGGCCGACGTTCGTGGAGAGATTCTTCAATTGAAGGAAACCGTAAATACCATGGTGGATCAGCTGCGTGCCTTTGCATCCGAGGTAACTCGTGTGGCGCGTGAGGTGGGAACTGACGGAAAACTGGGCGGACAAGCGTTCGTTCCCGGAGTTGCCGGAACCTGGAAAGATTTAACGGATTCGGTGAATCAGATGGCATCGAACCTAACGGATCAGGTGCGTAATATTGCCGAGGTAACAAAAGCCGTGGCAAATGGTGACCTTTCGAAACCGATTACGGTGGACGTAAAAGGGGAGATTCTGGATTTGAAAAACACCTTTAATACGATGGTGGAACAGCTGAATTCGTTTGCATCTGAGGTAACTCGTGTGGCGCGTGAGGTGGGTACCGAAGGAAAACTGGGAGGACAATCTGAAGTAAAAGGGGTTGCGGGAACCTGGAAAGATTTAACAGATTCGGTTAACTTAATGGCTTCGAACTTGACGTCTCAGGTACGTGGAATTGCGAAAGTGGTAACATCCGTAGCAAAAGGAAATCTGAAACAAAAACTATCGATTGATGCCAAAGGGGAAGTAGCGCAATTAACAGATACAATCAACGAAATGATTGATACGCTGGCAACTTTCTCAGATCAGGTAACAACGGTGGCGCGTGAGGTAGGAGCAGAAGGAAAACTGGGAGGTCAGGCGAATGTACCGGGAGCTTCGGGAACGTGGAAAAACTTAACAGAAAACGTAAATCAGCTTGCGGCGAATTTGACTACGCAGGTACGTGCGATTTCTGAGGTGGCATCGGCGGTAACGCAGGGAGATTTAACGCGAACGATTGGTGTTGAGGCAAAAGGTGAGGTGGAAGCCCTAAAAGATACGATTAACCAGATGATTTCGAACCTGAAAGCAACAACATTGCGTAACCAGGAACAAGACTGGCTGAAATCGAATTTGGCGAAATTTACCCAAATGCTTCAGGGACAAAAAGAATTGAATTCGGTTACCAAAAAAATCCTTTCTGAGCTGGCGACGGTTGTAACCGCACAACACGGACTTTTCTATATTTTACAGGAAGACGAGAATTTTGATGATTCAAAACTGAATCTGATTGCTTCTTACGCTTATATCAAAAGAAAAAATTCACCTACGCAATATGCAATGGGCGAAGGATTAATTGGTCAGGTTGCGGTTGAAAAAGAAAGAATTATTTTGAGTAATGTTCCAAAGGATTACATCAAAATAAACTCGGGACTTGGAGATGCAAAACCAAAAGACGTGATTATTTTACCAGTATTGTTTGAAGGGCAGTTAAAAGCCGTAATCGAACTCGCATCGCTGGATACTTTTAGCGAAACGCACCTGGATTTCCTTGAAGGATTAACAGAAAGTATTGGTATTGTATTGAATACGATCGAATCGAATTCAAGAACCGAAGAATTACTGGTACAATCACAATCATTGGCAAGCGAGCTAAAAAGCCAACAGGAAGTATTGAAAAATACCAACGAAGAGCTGGAAGAAAAAGCATTCTTATTAGCAAATCAAAAAGAAGAAGTAGAGCTTAAAAATCAGGAAGTCGAAGTCGCGAGAAAAGCATTGGAAGAAAAAGCCGATCAGCTGACTTTAACTTCTAAATATAAATCGGAGTTCCTGGCGAATATGTCGCACGAGTTAAGAACGCCGCTGAACAGTTTGCAGATTTTGGCGAACGAATTAATTGCGAACCGCGACGGAAATTTATCCGAAAAACAAATTCAGTTTGCAAAAACGATCAACTCTTGCGGGGATGACCTTATTCAGTTAATCAACGACATTCTGGATTTATCGAAAATCGAATCCGGATATATTTCCGTGGATTACAACCCGATTAGTTTTGAAGAAATCAGCCGATTTGTGGCGTCTACTTTCAACCCGATTTCGGCAGCGAAACACCTTCGTTTCAATATTATTATGGATGAAAATCTGCCTGAACTGATTGAAACAGATTCACAACGATTGAATCAGATTTTGAAAAACTTACTTTCAAACTCTTTCAAATTCACCGAAAAAGGAGAAGTAAAACTAAAAATCTACAAAGCAGATAATAACTGGAAAACCAGCAATATCAGCCTTGAAAACGCAGAAGCGGTGGTTGCTTTTGAAATTTCAGATACGGGAATTGGTATTTCGAAGGAAAAACAAAACATCATTTTCGAAGCGTTCCAACAGGCAGAAGGTTCTACCAGCCGTAAATATGGAGGTACAGGTTTAGGATTATCGATTAGCCGTGGACTTTCAGACTTGTTAGGCGGAAGTATCGAACTGGAAAGTGAAACGAATATTGGTAGTAAATTTACTTTATTCCTTCCTTTAAAATACGTTCATATTGCCGAAATAGAAAACATTGACGTTGCAGAAGAAACAGATGTAAAAGAAGTGAAGGATGTAAAAGGGCGTATTAAATCATTGCCGTCAGAAAGATTTAACAGATCTGATATTGATTTGTTTTTTGTGGATGAAGTAGGCGATGACAGAACGGATATTAAACCGGATGACAAGGTTTTATTAATTGCAGAAGATAATCTTACTTTTGCCAAAATCATGCTGGAGCAGGCACATAATAACGGAATCAAAGCGATCGTGACAACAAAAGGAAACGACGTTATCGATTTCATCAATCAGTTTCATCCGCATGCGATTACGATGGATTTGAATATGCCGGACACCAGCGGCTGGAAAATCCTCGACCGATTAAAAACTGATTTTAATTTGCGTCATATTCCGGTTTATATTATTTCCGGAGAAGACGAACGAAACAAAGGTCTTAAGCGTGGTGCAAGAAACTTCCTTCTTAAACCGGTAAAAAATGATTCGCTGACACTTTTATTTAATGATATTCACGATTTTAAAAACAAAAAAGTAAAAAACCTATTGGTTGTTGACGACAATGAAAACGACCTAAACCGAATATTAGACGCGGTTAACGGTGATGATATTGCGGTATTAAGTGCAAAATCTGCAAAAGAAGCTGTCGCATTAATCACTGAAAAATCATTTGATTGTATTATCTTAGATTTGGTTTTACCGGATGCAGATGGTTTGGATTTGATAAGCGATCTGGAGAATAATATTGCAGGTCAGGAAACGGCTATTATTGTGCATTCTGCGGGAGATGTAAACAGCAAACAAAGAGCGAGATTAAACCGTTTTGCGCATAGTATTATTCTAAAAAGCAAAGATTCTATAGAAGAACTGATCGACCAGACGGCTTTATTTATGCATCGTGTTCATAAAGAACTTCCGGAAGAAATGCGCGAAAGAATTGAATCTTTCTATTTGAAAGAAGATGTATTACAGGGCAAAAAAGTACTTTTGGTCGATGATGACGTTCGAAATTTATTTGCATTGACAACTGCATTAGAACGTTATGGACTTGATGTTATCAGTGCAGAAAGTGGTCAGGAAGCGATTGATATGTTAGACACAGATGAGACAATTGATATTGTTTTAATGGATATCATGATGCCGGAAATGGACGGTTACGAAACCATGAAGCGCATTCGAAAAGATGAAAGACATAAAGACCTGACTATTATTGCCGTAACAGCAAAAGCAATGAAAGGCGACAGACAAAGATGTATCGAATCCGGAGCTTCAGATTATATGACGAAACCTGTAAATGTTGAACAATTATCCACGTTAATGCGTGTGTGGCTTAAATAATACCCTATTCAATGAAAAGTATAATGGCAGATAATCCGATCAAAATTTTGATTGTAGATGACAAAAAAGAAAATCTGCTTTCACTACAGGTAATCCTCGCCGACAGAGGCTATAAATTTGTCGAGGCATCTTCCGGAAAAGATGCCTTGCGAATTCTCTTGAAAAATCAGGATTTTGCGATCATATTAATGGACGTCCAAATGCCATTAATGGATGGTTTTGAAACTGCCGAATTAATTCGCCAGAGTGATAAACTAAAACATGTTCCGATTATCTTTTTGACTGCCAACATGAATACCACCGAATATATCTTTAAAGGATATCAATCCGGTGCGGTAGATTATATGATTAAGCCTTTGTCTCCTGAAATTTTGCAGGCCAAAGTGATGGTTTTCACCGAATTATTCAGAAAAAATCAGGAACTGCAAGCTAAGGAAGAAGAAACCAGAGCCTTAAATGAAATTATTTTAAAAGCCAATACAAAGCTCGAAGCCCAATACGCAGCCATTGAAAAACATGCTGAAGAACTTAAAAAGAAAAATACAGAGCTCGATGCATTTACGTATATTTCAAGTCATGACCTTCAGGAACCGTTAAGAAAAATTCAGACTTTTACCAATCTGATATTGGCAAATGAAGCTCCGAATTTATCTGAAGATGGAAAAATAAAATTCAACAGAATCCTTTATTCTACAAACAGAATGAGGGAGCTAATCAATAGTCTGCTTACTTTTTCGCGCACGACTATTGTCGAAAGAAGCTTTGAAACCATTGATCTTAATAAAGTTATTGCCGATGTCCAAGAGGCGCTGCATGAAAATATTTCGGAAAAAAATGCCGTAATCGTAACCAATTTGCACGGACTTGCCTGTATTATTCCGTTTCAGTTTATACAGTTATTAGAAAATTTAATTTACAACTCGATTAAGTTTGCCAGAGAAGACGAACCTTTGGTCATCGACATTAGCAGCCGCGTCGCAAATGGGTCAGAATTGGATGAAAAATTAGTTCCAAATAAAAAGTACTGTCACATTCGCTTTGCCGATAACGGAATTGGATTTGATGCACAGCACAATGAAAAAATATTTGGTGTTTTCCAAAAATTACACAGCAAAGACGTGTACGAAGGAACCGGAATTGGACTTGCGATCGTAAAGAAAATTGTTGAAAATCACAATGGTTTTATCACAGCAACCGGAGAACCATTAAGAGGAGCCACTTTTAATATTTACATTCCGCATTAATTTGCAAAGTATAGTCCCTACGGGACAATATACTGGTTGTAAGTTAGTTTGTTACCAATATATAATCTCTACGAGATAAGTCACAGGATTTATTTATTAGCAGCGTAATAGTTATTGCTAAGAGATAATCCGTTAGGATTTACATATCGGTAGAAAAAGCGCAATCCACCAAACAAAATATTCCGTAGGGATTATACTCAAATCTTCGGATGAAATTTAGCAATTTTAAAATTCTTCGATTTAATTATTTTTCCATTGTCGGTAATCATAACACACGAATAATCCGGATATTGATTGATTAATTTTAAACCTGCCTCTTTTCCCAAAACCATTATGGACGTGCTAAAACCATTTGCTTTCTCAGCATTGGGACCAAAAACCGTAACGCTGCAAAGTCCTGTAGAAGGATATCCTGTGGCGGGATTTATAATGTGAGAATAGCGTTTTCCGTTTAAAACAACAAACTTTTCATAACTTCCTGATGTGGTTACCGCGCCATCATTTAAAGGCACAACCGCAAAAAGTTTATTGGTATCAAAAGGATTCGTCATTCCGATGTTCCAGTCTTTACCGTTTGGCTGTCTTCCCCAGGCCGTCATATCGCCGGAGCCGTTTACAATTCCGGCCGTTATTCCCTGACGCAGCATCATATCCCGGCATCGGTCTGTCGCATAACCTTCGCCTAGAGCGCCAAATCCAATTTTCATTCCCTTTAATTTTAAAAAGATAGTAGACTGAACACTGTCAAGAATAATATTTTGATATCCAACTTTTGCAACAGATTGTTTGATTGCTTCTTCTGTGGGCATGGTTGTCATGGATCCGTCAAATTTCCAAATTCTGTCCATAGCTGCAAAACTAACGTCAAAACCGCCATTTGTAATTTTAGAAAATTCAAGCGCTCTTTGTGTTAATTCAAAAACTTCGCGGTCGACTTTTACCGGACTAATTCCGGCATTTCTATTTACTTCAGATACCTGAGAAGTTGGTTTCCAGTCAGAAATTAGGTTTTCTATTCTGGTAATTTCTGCAATTACGGTATCTATGGAGTTTTCTGCAGTCAGTGAATCTTTTGCGACAATGGTAATGTCGAAGCGACCGCCCATTAGAAGCGTCGTTCTTTTGCGCATTGTTTGCGCATTCGATATAAAGCTAAAGCTAATTAAGAAAACCGTTATTATAGATTTCATGAGATATTTAGTTTTCATAATTTTTATTTTTCTCGCAGATCTAGGAGATTGAGCAGATTTTTTTTTCTCATTTTATGTAAATTCGACGGAGGAGAAATCACACACGAAACTCCGCAAAGAATGTCGATAGTTTTGTCGATCAGCTAGTGTGATTTCTCCTTCGTCGAAATGACAAATCAGACTTAAATATTTATAATTAAAATCTGCTCAATCTGCTAGATCTGCGAGAAAAAATCTTTTTTAATCCTTTAATTTGTGGCTAAAATTTTAACGCACAGATTTAATAACAATCAGAAAGAATCTGTTTCTTAGCTTTATAATGCGCAAGATCCTTTTTGTTTCTATCCAGGCAAATGGTTTCTAAAACTTTTTCAACATCTTGCTGCATGGCAAGCGAACCACAAATCATAATTTTTCCGCCGGTTTTCAATAAATCGGCAAAAAAATCAGCATCTTTTTGAATCAGATTCATCACATAACATTCATTTTGCTCACGCGAAAAAGCGATGTGAAAACTTTTCAGATTTTCTTTCTCTATTTGATTTGCTGCAAATTGCTTGTATTTGGCAACCGCGTCGGTTTCATTTCTAAAACCGCAATATAAATGTGTTTCTGTTTTGGTTGAATTCCCTTCAATCATTCCCAGAAATGGGGCAATTCCCGTTCCGTTGGCAATTAGGGCAACTTTTGGCGCTTTTTTCGGAAAATGAAATCCTTCATTATGCACAATTCTGGCTTTGATTACAAAATCAGTTTCAAGATTATACAAATAACCTGATCCAAAACCATGCGGATGTAATTTGACAACCAATTGTATGTTTCCGTTGCTTTTACTGATCGAATAAAAACGGTCTCTGCCATCGCCATCCGGATAAATCGCCAGTAAATCGCCAGAAGTAAATTTGATTTTTTTCCTTGGGCGCAACGTCAGCATAAAAGTATGATCAGTTTCAGACAATGCTGTTTTTTCTACAACCATCATTTTTTGCAGGCCTGTTGGCTTTTGAGCATAGGTTGCAGGAGCTGTCGCGAGGTTTATTCCGGTTTGTTTATTCCAGTTTTTTACCCAATCTGTAAATTGTACAGGAGATTTATCATCAATGGTATGCAAATCCAATATTCTGTTTGCCCAGTTTTGTTTGACTAGAAAATTGTCTATTTCTCTGGCAAAACCACAAAAATCAGCATACGATTTAGAACCAAATCCTACTACAGAAACGTTTACTGTTTTTTGCTGCGGATGTTGATTCAAAAGAGATAAAAATTTTCCTCCGTTTGAAGGCGCATCGCCCAAACCGTGTGTCGAAGAAAAAATTATAATATGTTCTGCTTCGGGAAATGTGTCGTATTGATTCAATCCTCCCAAATAAGACGAATGTCCGTTGGCAATCAATTGTGTGTGAATCGCATTGGCGAACCGAAAAGTACTGCCATTTTCTGATCCGGCGAGTAAAATAAAACGGCTGTCTTTTGCTTTGTGTTTGTTTTTGATTTTCGTTTCCCTGCGTTTGAAGGTCATCGCAAATCCTGAATATAAAAAGAACAGAATATTTAATGACGCCAACGCCAGAACAATTGCCCAAATAATATTGGCACGCCCGGTATGAAGGTCAAGACTTAAATTTTCGAATAAAATAGTAGTCGGGTAGAGCGTTTCGGTTACAATCTGACCTGTAAGCTGATTCACTTTTAGTTCGCGATCGTTTAATTTAAGTATAAAAACTTCTTCAGGATCTTCAACATCAAAAGGAAATTCTATTTTTTGAACATCAGAAAGTTTGGTTTTTTTGAAAATTTCAAAATCGGCAATTTTCTTTTGTTGCGGAACTTTTGTAGTCACTTTAATTTCTTTCGGCTGAATTGGTTTTTCGGTGAAAACCTTAAATCTCAACATCGAAAGATACGTTCCCGAAAGTGCGATGATAAAAATAGGAATCAGCATTAATCTTCCTAAAACTACGTGATAATATTGTGCAAAATTCTCTTTTACAATTTTCGAAAAAAATCGGCGAAAGCCTTTCTGTCTTTGTACGACTAATGCAATGCCGGAAATAGCAATAAGAAACAGCAAAAACGAATTAACTCCAATAAAAAATCGGCCGGTTTCATGCAAAAATAGAGAACGATGCAGCGAAGTTACCCATTGAATAAAGTCGCTTTTCTTTTGGGTTTTTCCAATAATTTTTCCCGTTTGAGGATTAACGATCGCATCAATATCGTTACCATCGTCATCAAGACCTTTTAGTGTTGTAAATTTATTGTGATCGATGCTGATTTCCGTCACTTCCATATAGTTTTTCTGCAAAACTGGAAGTACCTGGGCAACAGTCAGATCATCAAAGTTTGTCACGCTATAAGGCTGTATTTTCTCCCGTGCAGCGTCTATGGCAAGTAAAGTTCCTGTAACGGATGCCAAAATTAAGAATAGAGAAGAAAATACAGCGAGAGTTAAATGCGCGTATCTCCAAACGGATAATGTCATGCGTGTTATATCTTGTTGATTTTTACATATCTAATGTAACCTTTTCCTTCTGCTTTTTCTGCAATTCCTTCTGTCGTTAAAAGAATTTCGGCATCTGTTACATGATATTTTTGGTCTTCTACAGCGGTTTCAAAACGCAGTTTATATCCTTTATTAATTTTAGAAGCATCAATTTCAAATGTCGTTACACTACGGTCTCCACCCGTTACAGAAGCTCCGGTTTTTGCACTGATATCCGGTTTTTTAGTGTAGAATTTATACCATTCTTTAATGCTTTTGTACCATTTTTTATCATCGCCCATCACAGACAGTGTTTCTTCATATTCGCCTTTCGGATTAATAAGCGATACGACGATATAAGCACCTTCGCCCACGTAATTAGACATTTGAAGCATGCATTTGTATTTGTCAGTTTGTGCCGATGCCTGAAAGGAGAAAAGACAAGCGAATACTGCCACAAGGCAGATTTTTGATAATGATTTCATGTATAATTGTTTACTTTAAAAACTCAACCGATATATTATTTTTTTTCAAAACTTCATTTTCTTTTGCCAGATCATAGGCAGTTTCATCAAACTCTGTTTTGATCTCTTTTTTTGCGCCTGCTGCTACCAAATATTTTAGTAAGGCATCATCTTTTGCTACCATTGCCGATTTTTGCAATGCTGTAAAACCTTCTTTATTTTTGGCATTAATGTCAACATTTAAACCTTCCAGTTTTTTCAAAAGTTCAACATTATTTTTAATTACGGCTGTATGAAAAACCGTGTTACCATCTTTTTGAGGTGTTGCGAAATTAATTCCTTTACTTTTTAAAACGTTTAATTTATCAGCAAAATCATCTTTTTGTGAAGCTCCGGCCGGTTTAAAAGAATCTACAAGATAAAAAGCCAGATTGTTTCCCTTATTATCATTTACATTAATATCGGCTCCTTTGCTTATTAGGAAAGAAACAATTTCTGCCGAGCTATTTTTTACAGCCTGCGTCAACGCCGATTCTCCTTTTAAGTTAACAGCATTTATATTTTTGACTTTTGGTAATAAAGTCTGCAATAATTCAGGATCTTTTCCTTCAGAAGCCAAAATGAAAGCTGTATTTCCGTCTTTATCCGCTTTGTTTACATCAACACCTTTATTGATAAAATACTGAACGATTTCTGACTGTTTTTCTTTGCGTGCCAATATATGAAGCACCGTTTGCCCGTTTGAGTTCGTTACAGTTGGTTTTAATTTAAGGTCGTCTACCAGATATTTATACACTTCGATAGGATTTGCTGCGCGGCGCATTCCCAAGGCGGCAGATATTATGGCATTATTCGTATATTTTACTCCTTTATCTACAAGAGTTTTTAGCTGGGTAATATTTCCGGCTCTTGCGGCATAATCAAAAGCAGTATAACCGTTTTTGTCGACATCTTTAAGTGATAATCCTTTTGATACCAGATAATTAGTTGTGGTAAGGTCTTTATCATTTGGAATCGCCAGTAATAGTAAACTGGCTCCGTCGTATTTCTTTTTCGGATCAATTCCTGCTTTAAAAAAAGCATCATAAGTAGCAGCATTTACAACTCCGGTACCAGATGCAAAAGTAATAGGTGTTGCGGCGTGGCTGTCTTCCAGATTAATATCAGAACCTTTCGCAATTAAATATTCGACCAATTCAGCATTTCCTTTATAAGCCGCCCAATGTAAATAACTTCTGCTGTCATGCGTAATTTTGTTTACTCCGTTGCCCGGAAGATCAATTAAATACTTTGCAACTTCGTTTGAAGCACTGTTATTGATCGCCAAAACAGTTGGATCAAACGCAAATTGATTTAATTCTGTTGGATTGTTTCCTTTTTCAATTTCAGATTTTACAGTGGCTAAATCAGGAGATGTTTTCCAGAAATTGGCATCGAGAAGCTTATTTTGCTGAGCATTTACAAATAATGACGCAGACAAAATTGCTGTAAAGATTATTTTTTTCATAAGTGAGATATAAACAAATGGGTATAGGGTACCGAAACTTCTGCTTGCGGATTTCGAGGGCGAAAGTTATTGCTTATTTAGAATTTTTCCAAATAATAAAGATTAATATATACTTAATTTTATAACGTAGGAGATTTTAACCGCAAAGAGCGCTAAGATTTACGCAAAGGCCACAAAGTTATATATACAGCTATTAAAGATTTGAAAAGTATGCAAAGCTAAATCAATACAAAGCTTTGCGAACTTTGCCTTTTTATAAACATAATAGTAAAAAATCCTTTCACTTTGCGGTTAAATTTTTTAGTATAAAGAATAGAAACAAACTACTATAAGTTACTATATAAAAGTTGTATCGTATGAAAATCATGCGATCCGTCAAAGTATTTATCGATTACCTGCTCAAACACAGGCTCAGTATTTTGAATATTAGCAAATAAAGTCATGCATGATTTCAAGTTTTCGGCATCATCTAAACCTAAGATTTCCAAAGCACTTTTTTCATTGGTATTAATGAGTTCCTTGGTAATTTCAAGAAGATGTTTTCCAAGAATGGGATGTTCTAAATAGGCGATTGCTTCATCTGCATTTTGAATCTCATAAAATTTGGAAGTATCACTGGATCCTAATCCTTTTATTTGTGGAAAAACAAACCACATCCATGGAGACTCTTTTTTTCCCTTTTTAATTTCTGAAAGTGCAACTAAGTAAAGTTTATTTTGAGCATCTAAGAAGCGCATCAAATTATTCGTGTTGTAAGCCATTCTATTTGGAATATTATTTGGGGTCAATTCGTTCGTAAATCTAATCAAAATATGTCTTGATTTACATTATAAAATCTTTATAATTTGCTTTTTTTCCGCGTATTTGCTGGGCTGTAAAAAAAATCTTATGGGTTGGGATTAAATTATTTTTTGACAATTAAGATTAATCTCAAAAAATAAAAAAGACAACTAAAAATCACTTTGTTACGGGAAATTTTCTAAAAGCGGATGGAGTAGTGCCGCGATGTTTTTTAAATATTTTATTTAAGTGGCTTTCATCATTAAAACCCAATTCATTCGCAATTTCCCCAATTCGTAAATCGCTATGCAACAGTCTGTTTTCTACTAATTTTATTCTGTACTTCGAAATATAATCCTGAAGCGTTTCATTGGCTTGTTTCTTAAAATAACGTCCAAGATAGGTTTCAGAAATTCCAAACTTTTCACTCATAATTGCAATACTCAATTTTTCAGGCTCATAAATATGAGTTTGAATATACTCGAGAATATAATGTGCTTTTCCGTCAGATTGTTTGCTGATATTTTCAGGAAGATACTCAGATATATTTCTCGCAATTATGACAATCAAAGTGTTGATTAAAAGCTGAATAAGCTCTGTATTATAAAGAATAGGATTTTGATATTCATGGCGAATGGCCTCGATAACAGGATGAACCAGATTTTTATCTGTAATTCTCTTCAAAATACATCCCGGCTGATGATGTGCATGTTGCAGGATATACTCAAGTTTATAAAGACTGTCAGAAGTTAAGGGATTGTTTTTAATGTAAATATCTGTAAATCGTAATAAAAATATTTCGGTTTCAGTAGTAATTTCCAAAGAATGCGAATCGTCCGGAGTTATCAAAAACAGATGGCCCGGCTCATAAGAAAGTCTGTTTTCATTGATGATCTGAACGCCTTTTCCTGAAACAATATAAATTAATTCGAAGAAATTATTGCCGACTTCTGTATGCAAAGGTTCTTCAATTTTCCTGAAAATAATTTCGTACGGATGGTATAGATTATTGTTTGCCATAACAGAATATTACTAAATTAACGAATTATTTTACAGTTTAAAAACCCTTAAATCAGTATAATTTTGCTCAAAGTTAAATTAAAAATTTTAATAATGGACAAAATCGCAAACAAAACAGTACAAGAACAGTATCATGCACAAAGAATTACATTGCCTTTGGCGCCGGCATCCTTTTTTGCCATGACACTCGGATTAGCAGAAACCGGAAATGCATGGAGAAACGCAGCTTCACTTTGGAATCTTCCGTGGTATATTGGAGAAACCTTAGAAGGATTGGCTGTTCTTTCATTTATTTGGTGGTTGACACTTTTTATTAATAAATGGATTCAACACAAAAAAATAGCGATAACCGAATTTAATGATCCCGTGCAATCCTCTTTTCTGGCTTTGATTCCGGAATCCATTATTTTAGTGGCATTGGCTATTCACATTTATAATGAACCAACTGCTATTTTCCTGTTTTGGATTGGTTCTGTATTAAACCTTCTTTATGGTGCCTACAGACTTTCTGCTTTATGGACACAAGAGCGTCAGGCAGAACAAACAACACCATCTTTATTTTTGACTTTTACAGCAAGTATTTTAGTAAATGCTTTAGCAGCTGGTATATTGGGCTATAATGACTACGGTTTTTTACTTTTAGGAATTGGAACGATTTCATGGCTTATACTGGATTCTGTTATTTCTCAGCAATTAATGGTTGGCGGATTGGGCGCTAAAACCAGAAATTTTATGGGAATTTATATGGCACCTTCCGTAATTTTATTTGTTGCCTATCAGGTTTTGTCTGGTGAAAGTATGAGTATTCCAATTACTTACGCCTTAATGGGATACTCTTTATTTATTTTTGCAGCGATATCATTTTCCCTAAAATGGCTAAAAGAACAAGCGTTTGCTCCGGGTTATTGGGCATATACTTTTGGGATCGCAACTTTGTCCCAGGGTTTGTCACTATTTGCTTTAAAAACAAGTGATACTGCTGTAAATGTAGTTGCTATTATTGTTTTTATATTAACCAATATTCTGGTCTTATTTGTTATTATAAAATCTTTAAAGCTGCTGATAAGAGGAAGTTATTTTCCAAAATAAATCCTTAAGCACGGTTTCAACTTTCGGATGCGAATCACGATATGGATTGCATCCCGATAGTTGAATATTAAAACCATTTGAATTCCCGCATCCCAAGGTTTCAACCTTGGGATGCGGGATGTGTTGGCGTTCGAATGTGGCTATTATTTTAAATAAAAGTTAAAACATTTTTTATTTAAGACCGATCGGTCTATATTTGCAGTGTAAAATGAAGAAATCATGAGCAAAGCAGATCGTACCAGACAATTTATTATCGAAGCATCGGCTCCTTTAATCAATAAAAAAGGAATGGCCGGAACTTCATTAAGTGACATTATGGAAGTTACCAAGCTTGCAAAAGGCGGAATTTACGGCAACTTTGAGAATAAAGAAGAAATTTGCGTCGAATCGTTTTTGTATCTTAGATCGCAATTAGCAGGTAAATTAGATTTGGCAATATCGCAGGGTAATTCGGCGAAAGCCAAACTTTTTAATTTACTGGCTGTTTATGAAAACGACCAAAATATGACTGAAGGCTGTCCGATATTAAACTTTGGAGTTGAAGCTGACGACACAAATCCTATTATAAAAGAGCAGGTGAAAAATGCGATTCGTTCTGCCCAAAAGAGATTTTACACCATAGTTGAAGACGGAATTAAGAATAAGGAATTATCGACGAAAATAAACGCAGAACATTTTAGCATAAAAGTTTTTGCTATGATCGAAGGCGGAATTTTATGTAGAAAAGTATTGGGAAATAATCAACAAATGGCGATTATTCTGGAAAGTATAAAAGAAGAATTTGAAAGATATATTTTGTAAACACGAATTTCACGAATTTTCACTAATTGGCTTAGTGATGATCCGTGTAATTCGTGTTTTTTTACACCAATTTTTAGACCGATCGGTCTTTAGTGTTATTAATTAATTTTAGAAAATGAGAAATTTACAGGAAAACCATCAGGGTTTTAGCACCAAGTTAGCATTTGCATTAATTCCGTTATCCGGATTTGCAACAGATATTTATTTGCCGTCGCTTCCGGCTATGGCAAAAGATTTGCAGGTTTCTGCGGGAGCAATTCAGCTTTCGTTAGTATTTTTTATGTTTAGCCTCGGCATAAGCCAGGTTTTTATTGGCAGTATTCTCGATAGTTTCGGGCGTTTTAAAATTAGTATTGCATCGCTTGCTGTTTTTTCATTAACGAGTTTTGTCATCGCATTAGTTCCTGATATTTATGTAATTTATGCCATGAGAATCATTCAGGGAATTGCAATTGCTTTTATCGTCATAGCAAAACGAGCTTATTTCGTCGACCTTTATTCGGGAGAAAAACTGAAAAGTTACATTAGTTTGTTTTCCATTATTTGGGCTTGTGCGCCTATAATGGCGCCATTTTTAGGAGGTTATTTAGAAAACAGTTTTGGCTGGCGTTCCAACTTTTATTTCCTTGGCGGATTATCATTATTGTTTCTGATTCTGGAACTTTTGTATAGCGGAGAATCTTTGAAATACTTTCATGAATTTAAACTAAAGTCGATTGCACAAACCTATACAAGTATCTTAAAATCAGCTGATTTTACTTTGGGAATTGTAATTCTTGGTATTTGTTTCGGTCTGGTAGTCGTATATAGTTTATCAAGTCCTTTTATTGTAGAACGTGTTTTTGGATATTCAGCGATTACTACGGGTTATAGTTCTTTATTGTCCGGTTTGGCGGTTATGATGGGCGGAATTACGGCTAAATCTTTAATTCATAAACCATTGGCAAAAAAAGTTGCGATTGCAGTTGCTGTGCAGGTAACTTTAGTTTTACTGATGATTTTTACTTCTTCGATAGCAAGTAATATTTATACTTTAATCGCTTTTACCATGGGAATTAATATGTGTGGCGGTTTTATCTTTAATATTATTTACGGATATTGTTTAAGCCGTTTCTCTAAAAATGCCGGAGTGGCAAGCGGACTTACAGGCGGTGCAACGTATATGGTGAGTTCTATTTTTAGCTACGGTTTTGTGAATTTATACGCCGTTAAAAGTCAGTTTTTGTTAGGGTTAACCAATATTTCACTCATCTTTATTATTGGTATTATTTTTATCGTTTTCAACAGATACAGAACGGTGCATCTGGCTACAGTTAAAAATTAAAATTCCAATTTTAAAAAATTCCAAATTCCAATAATCGTTGGAATTTGGAATTTTTTTTATTTGGAATTTATCTAGATTTTATGTTCATCAAAACTACCGCAAACAAGATTAAAATTACACCAATCCATTGCAGAAAACTTACCGGTTCATCAAGGAATATATAGGCAATTGCTATAGAAACCGGAATTTCGACAGAAGCCACAATAGCGCCTAAACCCATTCCTGTTAAAGGCATTCCTTTGGTAAAAAGCAAAGGCGGAAGTATGGTGCCAAACAAAGAAAGCAGAATTCCCCAACGCAGAAAAACTGCCACCGAAAAGTGGGAATTGATCGACGAATAAAAAATAAATACCACTACAATACAACCTCCTAAAATCATGAAAAGACTTCGTTTTAAAGGAGGAAAATGAACTTCGATATGGTTAGAAGAATACATTGTTGCCGTATATGACATGGCTGCCAGAATCCCGAAAGCAAAACCTTTCCAGTTTATAATGACAGATTCCTCAAACAGATTAGTGGCAAGTAAAGTTCCTGCCAGAATGATAGCAACAGCAATAATCTTGCGCAATCCCGGCAATTTTTTATGTACCAAAATCTCAAAAATAACGCCCATCCAAACGGTTTGCATTAATAATACAATTGCCACGCTAACTGAAATATACTGAACCGAGAGGTAATAAAAAGTACTCGTTAACCCGAGAGAAGTTCCGGCAAGTATCAATTTGAATGTACTTTTTAATGCTGAATTCTCATGTTTTGAAACTGGTTTTCCTTTACGGAATAAGTTTAAAATCAAAAGTCCGATAAAACCAAGACCATATTGCGAAATAGTTACTTCGGCGGTTGTAAATCCTTCCTGATATGCCATTTTTACAAACGTTGCCAGCATGCCGTAGCTTGTGGCGCCAAGTGCAATAAAAAAGCTACCTTTGAGTACGTTGTTTTTCATTATTATATTATTTTGTAAAAACCTTTTAAACAAGTTCCCTTTCAATAAGTGATTGTATGTTTCGGTGTGCTTCTTCTGTGGTTTGTTTTAATATTTCAGGATCGAGCGACGAACCGTTAATTGCTACAATGTGAATATTTTGGATTCCGATAATATTCAAAACTGTTTTTAAATAATTGGTTTGAAAATTCATATGTTCGTTAAATTCTCCTTTTTCATAACCGTAAGAACCTCTTGAAAGCATTAGGAACACAGTTTTGTTTTGCAGTAATCCAATGTATGGATTCTTAATATTATCCGGATTCAGTTTCCAGGTTTCGTTAACTCTCAAAACCTGATCGATGTATGCTTTTAAAGCGCTGGGAATCGACCAGTTGTACATTGGCGAACCAATCACAATAATATCCGCCTGACGCAATTCTGAGATATAAATATCACTTTCTTTTAAGGCTTCTTTTTCTTCTTCCGATCTTGTGTTTTCAGGTTTGAAAGCGGCAGCAATCCAGTTTTCATTAATATGAGAAACAGAATTATTTCCCAGTTCGCGAAAAGTAATAACAGCATTGTCATGGATATTTTTCCATTGATCTACAAATACTTCGGTAAGTTTTCGGCTTTTAGAATTAAGCGTTCTTGCGCTTGAATTAATGACTAATATATTTTTCATTTTAATAATTTTCAACAAAAGTATCGTCATTTTGGGGTAAATTTGTATACCAATTTTTATAAAAACTACAGCCCAGATGTTACCTTACAAATCCTTAATTCAAATTGATCGAAATTCTGCTGTAACTATTTATATTCAGGTGTGTAACAGTTTTATTTCACTGATTACAAACGGTACTTTACAGCCACGCGATGTATTGCCAAGCTCGCGTATTCTGGCAGAATTAATTGGCATTAACAGAAATACGGTAAAACTCGCCTATGAAGAACTGATTAGTCAGGGCTGGGCAGAATCTGTGGAGCGAAAAGGTGTTTTTGTACTTTCTAAACTCCCTGTAATTTCAAAAAATACACTTCCTGAAAGCAATAAAAAGTCTAGTAAAGAAGAATCTTTTTTATGGACTAATAAATTTAAAAATGCGCCTTCGGTCAGGAATTTTCAAAGATCGGGTCTTGCGATAGACGATGGCTTTCCGGATGTTCGTTTGGCTCCGGTAGATCAGCTTATGCGGGAATATCGAAGTCTTTCGAGAAAATTCTATGGAAAAAATTTCCTGAAATACGGAAGTTCAAAAGGATCAGAACATCTTCGGATTTCAATTTCAAATTATCTTTCGAATACAAGAGGTTTAGCTGTTTCTGAGGAAAATATCCTGATTACAAAAGGAAGTCAGATGGGAATTTATCTGGCAGCACAATTGCTTGTAAATCCGTCTGATGTTGTGGTTGTCGGAATTTCAAATTATGGTTTTGCAGATACTACTTTCAAACAGGCGGGCGGCACTTTATTGCGTATTCCTGTGGATGCTAACGGAATGGATATCGATTATCTGGAAGAAAAACTTCAAAAACAAAAAATAAAAGCGGTTTATATTATTCCGCATCATCATTTTCCAACTACGGTAACGCTGAGTATGGAACGCAGGTTAAAACTATTAAATCTGGCCAAAGAACACCGTTTTGCAATCATTGAAGACGATTACGATTTTGATTACCACTACGAAAACAAACCTTATGTGCCTTTGGCGAGTATTGACCATAATAATAATGTGATTTATATCGGATCAATTTCAAAAACATTTGCGCCGGCTTTAAGAATTGGATTTATGACCGGACCTCAGGCGTTTATAAATGCTGCGGCATCTTTAAGGGAATTAATTGATAAACAAGGTGATACGCTTTTGGAAGATGCTTTTTCTATATTGTTTAATAATGGTGAAATGGAAAGGCATTTTCGTAAATCGCTAAAAATCTACAAACAGCGCCGCAATCTTTTCTGCAGTATTCTGCAGACAGACTTTAAAGATAGTATTGAATTTGAAATGCCGGAAGGCGGACTTGCGATCTGGTCAAATTTTGATGCTAAAATAGATCTGGTTCAATTGTCTGAAAACGCCCTAAAAAACGGACTCTTTATCGATAACGGAATATTTTACAAAAACGAATCTTTCGTTTCCAATGCCATCAGATTAGGTTTTGCTTCGCTTGAAGAAAAGGAAATGCAAAAAGCTCTGGAGATTCTTAAAAAGACAATTGGATAACTTTTCTGGGCTGGTCTTTATTTTAAAATTGGGATATTTTACACCCAGATTGTTGTTCTAATTTTGCTCAAAAGAAATTAAAAATGGACACTACTTAAAAAAACGATCAGGTTTTACTTATCCGAAAAGTATCTTATCTCCTTAACTGGGAAACATTTATATCCTTAAATTTTGTAGTTGCAAAAATGAAAATAGAAAATGTTATCAAATCCACCACAGCATTGTCTTTGAATAAAAAGACTTTATTGAATATCATCTACACGCAGAATTTACTGGCCGAAAATTTTAGTGAGATTTTAAAGAAGTACGATTTGTCTCAGGAACAATATCATGTTTTGGATGTATTAAAAAGTAAAAACGGAGAGCCTGCCAATATGTTTGAGATTAAGGAACAGATGATTTCAAAGGCAAGCAACACAACCCGTTTGGTAGATAAATTGCTTTTAAAAGGATATATAAAACGAGAAGTCTGCAGTAAAAACCGAAGAAAAATAGATGTATTTATTACAGAATCAGGTCTTACAGTCTTAACAGATGTAAAACCGATGATCAATATTTTTGAAGAGAAACTATCTCAAAACCTTTCATTTAAAGAGCTTGAAGATCTCAATTTTCTTTTGGAAAAATACAGAAGTGTCTAATGAATTAATTAAAATTAAACAACAAAAGCAAAATGAAAACACGAATTCACATTGACCAAGTAGAACCTGCCGGATATAGCGCAATTCTTGGATTGGAAAAATTTATCGAAAGTACATCCTTAACCCGTACACATAAAGAGTTGATCAAAATCAGGGCTTCGCAAATTAACGGCTGTGCTTTTTGTATTAATATGCACACTAAAGAAGCTCGAAATGCAGGCGAAACAGAACAACGTATTTATGCTTTGAATGCCTGGCGCGATACTCCGTTTTTTACAGAAGAAGAACGTGCCATATTAGCGCTTACAGAAGAAGTTACTTTGATTAGCAATCATGTAAGTGATGCAACTTATGAAGCTGCGGCTAAAGTTTTGGACGAAAAATATTTGGCACAGGTAATTTTAGCCATCATTACAATTAATGCCTGGAACAGAATTGGAATTTCAACAAACCTTATTCCCGCTTAATATTACAGAAAGCTTTAAAATAAAACCCTCGTATGAGGGTTTTTGTTTTTTATTGTATTTTGTTTAGTTAAAATAAATCTTTATTTATAAAATTTATCTTCTTCCCATTTGAAAGGATTATTCTCTATATAAGTTTGAATGTTTTCAAATGATCTGGAATCTTTGATAATATGATCATAGAATCTGGAATGCCAACTAAAATCGGGATGTATTTTACGCATTTCAAAGCTGCATCTTCCTTTGTACCATCGAATGATACGTGAAATGTTTTCATTTAGCATTGGGTTTTTGTCAGCTGTTAGTCCTCCTTTTTTCTGGTCGATTTTATTATTGGTTATCTCTTTGGTTATCTCTTTGGTTATCTCTTTGTTTTTCTCTTCGGTTTTTTTATCGGTTCTTTTATCGTTTATTGGAGACGCGATGAATCGCGTCTGTACTGGGGTGGATTTGTTTATGATTAATATACCGTGCATGTGATTGGGCATAATTATAAAATTGCCCAATTCAATATATGGAAATTGATTTGTAATCTCTTGCCATAATTCATGGGCTAATTTCCCCAAATCATTTAATTGCATTTCGCCTTCAATAACCTCCCCGAAATAATGCCTCATTTTATCCGTGCATATTGTGATAAAATAGCCGCCATTTGCACCATAATCCCAATTTTGCAATCGGGCAGATGGAATGCGATATTTATTTTTAAATTTTTCCATATCCATTTTTAATTATCTCTAAATTCCCCCACATAACAGTACAGACGCGATTCATCGCGTCTCCACATAATCCATCCCTTTCATAACCCCCAAAAATCCAATCCTTCATTTATTAAAACACAAAAATAAGAAAATACTTATATAATAGAATTAAAAACCAAATATCACAACAAATCAAAAACCACTTTTCCTCCAACAATAATTCCGTATCTTAGCTAATAAAACAATAAAAAATACGAAATGCCTTGGAATCCAGAAATCTACAACAAATTCAAAAACATCCGTTACCAGCCTTTTTATGATTTAATTGATTTTATAAAACCTGCAGCTTCAATGAAAGCAATTGATTTAGGATGCGGAACAGGCGAACAAACAGCAATTTTGGCAGATAAATTTCCGGAAGCTACATTTTTAGGCGTTGATTCTTCTGATGAAATGCTGGAGCAATCAAAAGCATTGGAAACAGATAATTTACATTTTAAAAAAGCAACCACAGAAGAAACGATTGAATCCGGCGAAAAATGTGATTTGATTTTTAGCAACGCTGCTTTGCAATGGTCCAACGATCATGAAATATTGTTTGCTAGATTGATAGCATTAGTTAATCCAAAAGGGCAATTTGCGGTCCAAATGCCCGTTCAGCCGGAAAATAAACTAAATAAAATCCTTATAGAATTGGTTGATGAAGAACCATTTAAATCGTATTTAAATGGTTTTAAAAGAGATTCGCCCGTTTTGAGTATCGATGTATATGCTCAAATACTTTTTGACGGCGGACTAGAAGATATTCAGATCATGCAAAAAGTGTATCCTATAATTGCCAACGATCACGACACGCTTTATAATTTTATTTCAGGTTCGGCTTTGATTCCTTATTTCGAAAAACTGAAAGGAGATCAAAAGGAGCTTTTTATCCAAACATATAAAGAAAGAATTGCAGCTCATTTTCCTAAACTTCCGGCGATATATTCTTTTAAAAGGATTTTACTTTATGGAAAGAAACCATAAAATCATATTATAAAGAAGCTTCAATCCTAAAGCTTTTTTTATAGAATATTGTCGAATCAACACCTTTTGACTTAATCGGATTTTAAGTCATAAATTATTTCGATTTGCACTTTTTTTTAAGTTAAAAAAAGAGAATATTTCATTCGCAAGAGAATTGGTTTTTATTTAAAAAATAAATATAAGTTTTTTATAATCAATTAATTATGGTATTTTATTTTTATAAATAATAATTGCATAACCAAAAAATCTACCAACATTTTAGAAAAGAAATAATTTCGTTTTTTTCTTTTTTGATGAAGCTTATTTTGTAGGAAAAAGTCAGTTTTTGAAATATTCTTGTTGATAAGTGTTTTTTCGAAAGCTCTTTTCAAAGCTGTTTTTTCTGTTGATAACTTTATTTAGATTCTTTTTAAATAACTGATAATTCGGACATTACCAACCTTATTCTTCCTGTTGATAAAATGTAGATTCTTCCTCTTTTTTGAAGCGTTGATAGCTGTTGATAATTGACAGGTTTTTTAACATCAAAAGAGGTTCAAAAATGGAACTGTGGCTTAATTTTGTATGTATAGAAACGCTTTTTAAACCCCACTTCGTAAAGAGCACTATATTCTGATACGTCATCATTTTAATACTATATATTATGTCAATTTTCGATAAGAGAATCAATTATAAGCCTTTTGAATATCCGGAGGTACTACAATTTACAGAAGCCATTAATAAAGCCTATTGGGTACATTCAGAAGTTGATTTTACTGCTGATACACAGGATTTTCATTCGCATTTAACCCTGGCTGAAAAAACGGCGATCAAAAATAGTTTACTGGCTATTGCGCAAATAGAAGTGGCTGTAAAAAGCTTTTGGGGAAACATTTACGAGCATTTTCCAAAACCGGAATTTAATGGTTTGGGAAGTACTTTTGCCGAATGTGAATTCAGGCATTCTGAGGCCTATTCGCGTCTTCTGGAAGTTTTAGGTTATAATGATGAATTCGAAAAATTAATGGACATTGAAGTGGTTCGAAAACGTGTTGATTATCTTTCGGATGTTTTGAAAGATACACGTTCTCAGGACAACAGAAAATATATGGTCTCGCTGATTTTATTCAGTATTTTGATCGAAAATGTATCGCTTTTTAGTCAGTTTGCGATTCTTTTGTCTTTTACACGATTTAAAGGATACATGAAAAATGTGAGCAATATTATTGCCTGGACTTCTATAGATGAGCAAATTCACGCAAACGGCGGTATTTATATCATCAATAAAATACGCGAAGAATTTCCGGATTATTTTGATGCCAATACATTAGAATTAATTAGAGAAACGGTGAAACATTCGATAAGTGTAGAATCGGATATTTTAGACTGGATTTTTGAAGAAGGCGAAATCGAAACCATTAAAAAAGCTGATTTGGTGAACTTTATGAAATTTAGAATTGATGAAAGTTTAGGACAAATTGGAATTCCAACCATTTTTAATGTTGAAGCCGAGGATTATAAGGCGATGGCCTGGTTTGAAGAAGAAGTATTTGCAAACAGCCTTGATGATTTCTTTGCAAAAAGACCAGTTGAATATACCAAACACGATAAAAGCATTACTGAAAACGACCTTTTTTAACGGAATATATTATGAATACATTACATACCAACGAAACCAACATTCCGCCATTAAGTTATGCCGATAACAAAATGTGGTGGAAAAACTCTGAAAGTGAGCAAATCTTAAACCGTGGTTATCTTTTAAAAGGAGAAACGGTAGAAGGTGCAATTGACAGAATTTGTACCGCTGCCGCAAAAAGATTGTACAAACCAGAACTAAAAGATTCATTTGTAGAAATGATCGAGCGCGGCTGGATGAGTATTAGCTCTCCGGTTTGGGCTAATATGGGAACTGAGCGCGGTTTGCCAATTTCGTGTTTTAATGTGCATGTTCCGGACAAAATTGAAGGCATTACCCATAAATTAGGCGAAGTAATCATGCAGACGAAAATTGGCGGCGGAACTTCAGGTTACTTTGGTGAATTACGCGGTCGCGGAAGCGCTGTTACGGATAACGGAAAAAGCAGTGGAGCAGTAAGCTTCATGAAACTTTTTGATACTACGATGGATACAATTTCGCAAGGTGGCGTTCGACGTGGTGCATTTGCCGCATATCTTGACGTAGATCACCCGGATATTGAGGAATTTTTGAAGATAAAAAGCATTGGAAACCCAATTCAGAACTTGTTTACGGGAATTTGTGTGCCCGATTACTGGATGCAGGAAATGATTGACGGCGATAGTGAAAAACGTCAGATTTGGGCAAAAGTGCTGGAAAGCCGTCAGCAAAAAGGATTACCTTATATCTTTTTTAGCGATAACGTAAACAAGAACAAACCTCAGGTTTATAAAGATAAAAACCTGCCTATTAATGCCAGTAATCTATGCAGTGAAATCATGCTTCCGTCAGGAAATGACGAATCGTTTATTTGCTGTCTATCTTCAATGAATTTAGAGCTTTATGAAGAATGGAAAGATACCGAAGCCGTAAAACTGGCGATCTTTTTCCTTGATGCCGTATTGCAGGAATTCATAGAAAAAACAGAAGGCAACTATTATCTTACGGCCGCAAATCGTTTTGCAAAAAGACACCGTGCGCTAGGACTTGGCGTTCTGGGATGGCATTCTTATCTGCAAAAAAATATGATTCCGTTTGAAGGATTAGAAGCCAAAATGAAAACCACCGAAATCTTCAAACATATTAGTGAAAAAGCCGATAAAGCTTCGCAGGAATTAGCGCGTATTTATGGCGAACCAGAACTTTTAAAAGGTTACGGAAGACGTAATACAACTACAATGGCGATTGCGCCAACGACTTCATCATCCGCTATTTTAGGACAAACTTCTCCCGGAATTGAGCCTTTTAGCAGTAATTATTACAAAGCGGGTTTGAGCAAAGGTAATTTTATGCGAAAAAATAAATACCTGACAAAACTTCTCGAAGAAAAAGGCCTTGATAATGAAGAAGTATGGAGAGGAATTATGCTAAACGGCGGAAGCGTGCAGCACATGGATCAACTGACGCAGAACGAAAAAGACGTCTTTAAAACCTTTAAAGAAATTAGTCAGCTGGAGATTATACAGCAAGCTTCTATCAGACAAAAATATGTAGATCAGGGGCAAAGCATCAATCTTAATATTCCGTCAGAACTAGCGATTAAAGAAGTGAATCGCCTGATTATCGAAGCGTGGCAACTGGGAATAAAAAGCCTTTATTACCAACGAAGCCAAAGTGTTTCGAAAGAACTTGTTACAAGTCTTGTTTCCTGCAGCAGCTGCGAATCATAAAAATAAAAAAGCCAGTTTTTCAAATAAGAAAACTGGCTTTTTTACTTTAAAAGTGAAATCGAAACTAATAATGAACTGACATTTCGAGCAGATTACGAGGCAGAATATCTATTTAAGAAAAGATGTTGTCTTGAAAATAATTCAAATTTTAGACGCATAATACGTCAATGATTTTTAAAATTATTGGGTAAAAAGAATCTCATTTCGCAATTAAACCCCATTTTTGATATTTAAATTTGAGGAAATAACTTATAAAATGTTAAAATAAGATTAACTTCAGAATTTAACACAATGTTTATAATATGTTGATAAATAGTGATTTACGTTTAAATTTTTAACAGCGATCCAAAAAAATTAATACCTATATTTGAATATGATTATTCGTCTAATAATTTAAAATATTAACTATGGAAAAAGCTATAAAACTGAAAGTACGTAAAGAGTTGGATAGTCAACAGCAGTTGAATATAATTAAATTAAAAGGTAGTCTGATTTCCAGAGGTTATACAGAGATTATTCACATTCTTGATCAGGATGATGAATTTCACATTAATTCTTTTGAAACTCCAAAAGAGAGTACTACCGAAGTTCAGGAGTTTATTGCAGCGTTTATTAATAGAGAAAATCTCGCAGACACTATAACTGTTTTCAGGTAGTGAAGGTTTTAACAGCCAATAATTATAGCCAGTAATAAATGAAATGAAAATTACATTCAAACTTTAACGTTCACACAATTGCAAAAGTTACCAAAACAAATCTAATGAATACAAAAAACAAAAGCCTTCATATCCTGAAGGCTTTTTATTTGATTTTACATCTTAAATAATTCATATTTTTTCTGTTTTAATAATCAGATCGGTCGCTTTCGTCAAAATCATCTTCTGAGTTGTCGCCGTCATCATCCAGATCTTCATCGACATTTTCGTCAAGATTGTCGTCGTCAAGATCATCCTGATATGGATCATAATCGTTTCGGGATTCACTGTCCAGATTTTTTTCTTCATAAAAAGAATCTGAATTATCCGTTTCATGCTGATTGATAGCGGGATCTTGATTTTCCATAGTTTCAGAATTAATTCCCTCGCTTGCTAATTGAAAATTGTAACCTTCCAGATCAAAATTTTCGTTTGGTTCTTGTATCATAATTTGAAGTTTTAATAATTAATATCTTTTTAAAGTTGATTTTTTATAATCGGTGTGTGGTTTTTCGTTGCTTCTTGCCGAAGTTGTTTTTGATTCTGCTTTTTTATCTGATGTTCTGGAACTTTCGGCGTAGCTATTTTTTATAGTGATCATGATGAGAAGTTTTTAAGTTTATTTTACAAAGCTAAAGTGCTTCTAAATCAAATGCTTACACTATTTAAATCAATGTTTATATTATTTACTGCATAGTATATTGTAAACGTGTTACTTAATAAATAAAAAGTTTCCTTAAATAAAAAGAGCCTGTAACGTTTAACATTACAGGCTCTTTTTATTTGAAAAGTATAAATAGATTTAACGAGATTCCAAATAAGATTTGAAATTTAAAATATCATCTTTTACCAATTTTTCAAAATAAGGGTTAACAAGTTTTGCAGCACTTTCTCCTGCAACTCCCAGTGGCGCGTGGTAAGAAATAGTAACATCAATTTCTGTAGCTTTTCCTTTTTGTTTAAAAACAACTTTTCCGGCATTTTGAATAGAAGAATCCGGCAATGAATTCCAGCTGATCAGTCTTTCTTTTTCGTCTTTTACAACTTCAGCTTTCCAGGTAATTTTTCCAATTCCAAGAGGCCCTTTAGCCGTCCATTCAGAAGTGGTGTAGTTTACCGGATTTACAGAAACAAGGTGATTCATGAATTTTGGCAAGTTTTCAAAATCACGCCAAAAAGCATAAACCTCACTTATTGGTCTGTTGATCACGCTGTTAATTCTGATGTTTACATTTGATGCTTTGTCATTTTTAAGATGATCAACTGCGTCATAAACAGGGCAATATCCAGAAAGTCCTCTTAAAAGCATTGATCCGCCAATACCGGCTTTTCCTATGTTCTTTTTTTCCTGTGTTAAGCCGGAATACAAGAGATAACCACCGCTTGTAACCATTAAAACTCTTTCAAGCGCAGACACATTTTTTTTCAGTTTTGATTTTTTCTGTATCGTTGATGTATTTGTTTCCATAATTTCTAATTTTTATTTATTTATAAGATAGTTTTATATAAGATCAAAGCTGATTTAGAACATTTTGTAAACTAAAAAAGCAACCAGACCAAAAATGACATGTGCGAAAAATAGCTGCAAATAATATCCTTTAATGTCGATATTTGGTTTTTGATCGACAGCTTTAAACATCATTGCCCAGCCCAGAATGCCAATTATACCACTTATGGCTCCAAAAAGTAAGGCGACACTCCATGAAAACGCTGCGAGATCATAAATCCACATAAAGTGATAAGCGATAACAAACAATAAACCAATTACATAATGCAAAAGCCAGGCTAAAATGCTTTTAGTATTTGGTGATACTTCAATATGTAATTTCGTTAAGATAAAAGTAAGCAGGACAGGTTCTTTGTATAATTCTCTAAAGCTTGCCGAAACAGCATAACTAAAAAGTGTCATTACTGAAGTCGCTGCAATCGAAGAAATAACTATTTGTAGAAGTATATGAAGATTCATTTTAAGTTTTTTTTGAATAGTTACTATAAAAAAAATGTACTTCCGTATGATCTACTTTGTTAAATATCAGCATGAAAAAAACAACATCGAAACAAGGAAGTACAATATTTTATATATAGTGATCTAATTAATTAGAGATCCATAATATCCCAATAAAGTTTTTTTCTTCTATAGTAATCATTTGGATCAATTTCTTCATCATCATCGTCAAAATCAGCACTGAATTTATATTTTTGAGCACTAAAATCTGAAGATGTTTTTTTATCATCTGCAGGGATCAAATTTTCCTGAATGTTGGCATTGTCCTGAGTATTGGCGTTGCGCATAATTTCATTATTAGTGAAATAAGAATCATTTTGTGGGTTATAAGTGTTCATAGCAAAGAAGTTAAGTTTGTATAAGTGCAAATTTAAAAGTGTATGAAAGGATAATTTTACAAATATTCCTGTTGTAATTACATAATTCACAGTTTGTCATGCTGTTATATACTTACATATGAAAAGTAAGCGGATAGGCTGCCATAATTAAGTAAGCAATTATGATAATGCTCATGACAAAAATAACAACCGTCAAAATCGTCAAAAGCAGTGTTGAGTACAAATATTCGCCCTGTTGTAATAGTTTATGGGTTTGTTTGTATTTCCAGTAGGATAATAATATAGTGAGTGCGCCGGTAAGAACAAGTCCGATACCTAAAAATATGGTAAACCCATTTTTTGGAATATCTGAATCCTTGAAAAAAGTTGCGGGTAACTGATTGACAAATAATGAAAATTTCACAATTACAAAACCAAAAACCATAATCCCGATGCCGGTACGAATCCACGACAAAAATGTTCTTTCGTTCGACATTTGTTCATTGATCATTTTTTTATTTTTCTTATCTACCATACTATTATTTATTAGTTGTATTTATTTCCTTTAAGTAAAATAAGCTTATTTGGCTGCTTTTTTTAGAGATTCCGCCATTGCTTCGGCATCTTTGGCATAGGTGCGTTTGTAGTAGTTTAAAAGTTGGGTTTTGGTCTTTTTTGCATCTTTGGCATGACCTTCCCAAATAACGCCCAGCGATGTATAAGGCGGAACCGTAACGCCAATGCTACAGAAAAAATTAGCAACATTTCCCGTAACATGTTCAACTCCGTCTGAATCGCCAGTTACAATCACGCCGCCAATTTTTCCGTCAAGCGGAGAATCTTTTCCGGCCAGAATAATATCGTAAACTTCATCAAGGCGTTCTATACATCTTTGAAGTTCAGACGAATGGCTGTTCCACCAAATAGGCGTTGCAAACAATAGAATTTTCGCTTCCAAAATCTTATTGTAAATATCCGGCCAGTCATCTTTAGTACTCATGTGCGTGTAGGTTCCCGGAAGAATATTGTGGTCAGGAAGTTTAATTACTTCATATTCAATATTCTGTTTGGTAAGATATTCACCAAAAAATTCAACGAGAGTTTCGGTATTAGACCGGCCTTTGCTTTTTAAGGTTCCCAGTAATATAATGGCTTTCATTGTTTTTTATTTAATGTGAATTTTAGGCAAATCTGTTTCTGACGGCCCATTGATTACCGTTCCTTCGGTATCAAATCGAGAACCGTGACAAGGGCAGTCAAAAGATTTTTCATCATCATTCCATTGTACAACACAACCCAAATGCGGACAAACGGCAGAAAATGCTTTTAAAGAATTGTCAAAATCCCTGTAAACGGCAATTTTCTTTAATCCATCAGAAAGTACAGCACCTTCACCGGCAGGTAAATCGGCAGTATTTTTCAAATCAGAACCTTTTATCCAATCCAGATACTGAGAGGCAAGATTGCCGGCTTCTTTTATAAAATCCCCCGCAGTTTTTAAAGTAATTCTTGACGGACTGTATAAATCTTCCCATTTGTTTTCAACGCCCATAATACTGTCACAGATTATCATAGCGCCAATTGTAGTGTGCGTCATACCATTTCCGGAATCTCCTGTAATGATGTAAATGTTATCATCGCCGGGATTTTTTCCCATAAAACCTAAAGAATCCACAGGTTCCATCACTTGACCGGACCAGCGATACGTGATATCATCCAGCATAGGGAAACATTCTCTTGTCCAGGCTTCAAGTCGGTCATATCGTGCAGATTGCGGAATGCCTTCTTCATCGGCCTGACCGGTTTTATGATCTTCACCGCCGGAAATCAGCAAATCGTATTTGTCATCATAATTTTCCAGACGAACATAATGATAAGGCTGAGAAACCCATTTTGATTCCTGATCGCCGGTATCCCACCAAAGCGAGTAGGGAAGCAGTCCTTTCGGAATCTTTCCGCCAATAACATAACTTCTGTATGCGTGCTGTTTGGTATGCATTGTGAGCGTATCATTGACTGGCGTGTTAGTTGCCACGACAATATTTTCGGCAGAAAAAGTAAAGCCGTTTACTGTTGCGCCTTTTTTGTTTATATCGGTTGCATGTGCTTCTGTATAGATAATTCCGCCAAGCGAAATAACAGCATCTGCAAGTCCTTTCATATAATGCAATACATGAAATTGCGCCTGATTGGCAAATGCCAGACAGCGCTGATTTTCGTAGTTGATAAGCCCGGGAATTCCTTTTAAAATCGAAGTTCGTAATCCTGCTTTTTTGGTCGCTTCATATTCCTTATCCAGATTTTCTTCTTTGTCCGTAGGATGCAGGAACAAATAACCGTTTACTCTTTTAAAAGAGCAATCGATATTTAAATCCGTTACGATTTTTTCAATTTCATCTATGGCTGCTGCATGACTTTCGGCGGCAAGTTTTGCTTTTTCTTCTCCAAAAGTATCTTCAAGAAAAAAATAACGATCGTCAAGCGCGGAGGCTAAATGTGCTGTTGTGCGTCCGGTTTCGCCGCTTCCAATAAAACCATCTTCTACAAGAACAATTTTTTTACCGGCTTTTAGCAATTTATAAGCCGTTGTTAAGCCTGCGATTCCACCGCCAATTATCAATACTTCCGTTTGAATGTCCTGATTTGGTTTATCAAAAGAAATAATCGGTGTAGAATCGATCCAAAAGGAAACGTTATCGCCTGAAGTTATGCTGGAGCTTTTTAAGGTATTGTTTGATTCACTCATAATATATTTTTTTAAGAATGTCTGTAATGATTTTTACATTGCAAATCATTGATAACAAATCTAGTATGAGTAAAAACGGAATGCTTATAATTTTAAAACAAAATTTTATATGATTGCCAGTTGTATGTTTTATATGACTTTTTGATAAAAAGTAAAACTAAAATTCTAAAATGGTAAAATTCCTGAAATGCAAAAAACTCCCAACATTGTTGAGAGTTTTTAGTTTATAAGTTTTTGAATTAATTATTTACTGTCTTTTAAAGCAGTAAGTAATTCTTCCATATTCACAACTGCATAAGTCGATGAATAATCGGAAACAGCATATGGTAGTATCAGACTTCCGTTATGAATTATTGCCCCGCAGGAATAAACCACATTGGGTACATAACCTTCTCGCTCATCTTCAAGCGGAGAAAGCAACGGTTCTTTCAGTCTTCCAATTTCTTTTGAAGGATCCTCAAGATCAAGTAATGACGCACCGATGCAATACGTTCGCATGGCACCAACTCCGTGTGTAATAACAAGCCAGCCTTCAGAAGTCCAAAGTGGAGATCCGCAGTTTCCTATTTGCGTCAGTTCCCACGTATATCGTGGTTCCTGAAGCAGGATAGGCGTGTTCCATTGCGTTTGTCTGTCAGAATACATAATGTAATTGTTGACACCATCAATACGGGCAAGCATGGCAAATTTGCCGTTTATTTTTCTTGGAAATAAAGCCAGATTTTTATTTTGTGCTCCAACACCATGTAAAGGCATTACCCTGAAATTGTAAAAATCTTCGGTAGAAATAAGCTTTGGAAGTATCGTATGGCCATTATAAGCGGTATAAGTTGCCATTACGCGGGTTGAACCATCATCGTCTGTAAAACGAACAAAACGGGCATCCTCGATACCACGGCTTTCAGAATCAGATATTGGAAAAATAACACGTTCTGTAATATCAGAATCATGCTTAAATTGCAAGTCATAAAATGAATTCGCCAGCCAGATGATTTCTTCAAGCGCCGTTCTTCTTTCCTGACGAATTGTAGGATCCTGAAGCGCTTCGTTTACCATGCTTTTTAATACCGCAAACTCAAATTCATCCGGCAAATCCTGCATGATTTGGGTAATGTATTTGTCCTGCGTATGCATTTCTGACAGCTTCAGTAAAAAGCGTTCTTTTTTGTATAAGGTTTTGTGTTCAATCTCGGCTTTATCAATATTGCTTCCAATTTTCATGATCTGAAGATTGTTGTCTTTATCCAGGATTCCTCTTCTAAAAACGATAGACGAGATATGACCTTCACCTGTGGCACGAAAGGAAATAATAACACGTTTTGCACCTGCTTCGAGTCCGGACTGATCAAAATCTTCTATGATAGAAGGATTGAATATTGCCGCAGATTCTATAGCATATTCCATGGTACAAAAAGAACCTATAAGCATTTTTCGATCGTGAGACAAAGCCTCATAATCAATTTTCATTTCTTCTATTATATATTGTACGTTTTCGCAATGTTTGATAAAGATACTCGAGATATTTCTATGTCGCCTGGCAAATTCACGTAGCGTCTGCTCTAAAGTTTGTAAAACCTCTTTTTCTGTAAGCATCATTATACGGCCTATCATTTGTTTGGTCCGTTCTTCACCATTCATAAAATATCTTGCAACAACTCTTTTAGAATCTGGGGTAAATTTTATATTTTTTCGAATGACTGATACTCGCATAGTTTTATTGTTTAATTAAAGAAATAAGTGTGTGTTTAAGTAATTGGTTTATTTTTAATGTTTTATAGTTTTTTTTGAAATGATTTAAAGTGTAATCGTCGAAAACACCAGTACTATTTCATCTTTTACTATTTCTAAGTTAGTAATTTTGTTAAAGAAAAAAAACATATTTTTATATTAAAACGCTTTACGGGCATTTTATATTTTAATGTATTTCCTGAAAACTTATTCTTTAATGGTTTAAATCTATTGAGAGGTTATATCAAATTTACAAAAAAAGAATATATAAATATTTGACAGACAATATTAAAACCAAAAGTTATTGAAATAAAAAACGGGAAGAAAGAGATTTCTCTCCTTTTTCCCGTAAATGATCTGAATTAATAATTTAGAACGTTAACTTTATTCTTTATATAATATGATAACCGCTTTGTAACCTTTACCCACATTCCACTGACTTGATTCGATTACTACACCTTTGTCGTCAAAAACCTGAAATTCAGCAGTATTTGGCGAAGCAGAACCTTCATTCAAAGCTTCAAAATCAATTTTGTTCATTCCTTTGACTAAGTTTATTTTGAAACCTTTGAATTCTCCGTCAAGAAGAACTTCCGGCTCGATCACTTTATCATTTAAATATACTTTTATCTTGTCGCCATCAACAAACGCGGCATCTCTGTAACGAACGGTAGAAGTAGTGGCATTCGTCACAAAACCTCCCAAATATTCATTTCTTCGGTAAAAAATTCCCGGTACGTTGGCTTCTTTTTTATAAAGAACATTATTATTAAAAAGTTCATCCGGATTAATTTTCAGCGTAACCGCATCTTTTGGAAGTGTAGGTTCATCTTTTGGAGGATTCTCCGCTGGTGGAACAACTTCTTTATTTTCTGGATTTTTAGATTGGATTGACTGCTGTTTCCCCTTAATCTCCTCTTGTGCAAATCCTTGGAGCGAAACACCAATCATTATAATTATAAACGATATTCTTTTCATACTTTAATATTTAATAAATACTCTTTATATAAACATTTAATTATAGCATTTATTGCATTTGCAAAAAATTGATAATTAAAAAAACTTCAATTTGATTCTTTAAGGCTTAAAAATCAAAAACCTCCAAAATCAATTGATTCGGAGGTTTTTCATTTTAATTCCATATTTCATTCATCGCCGTCAGTATAATGGGTTTGCCATCTGTAACAACGATAGTATGTTCGTGCTGCGCCATAAAACCGCCTTTATTTCCTATCATTGTCCAGCCATCTTTCATGGTTTCGGCAATTGTAGAAGTTGTTGAAATGAAGGTTTCAATTGCAACAACAGAATTTTTCTTAAATCTTGTAAGGTTAAATTTATCCCTGTAATTGGCGATTTCATGCGGAGCTTCGTGCAGGCTTCTGCCAATTCCGTGTCCGGTTAAGTTTTTGATGACTTTGTAACCTCTTTTTTTGGCTTCGGTTTCCATTAAAAATCCAATGTCAGAAATACGAACGCCGCCTTTTATGTTATGAATTGCTTTGTGCAAAATTTCTTTTGAGGCTTCAATAAGTTTTTGGTGCTGGTTTATATCTTCTCCAATAACAAAAGAACCGCCATTATCTGAAAAGAAGCCGTTTAACTCTGCCGAAACATCAATATTAATCAAATCACCATCTTTAAGAATTCTCTTTTCAGAAGGAATGCCGTGACAAAATTCATTATTTACACTTATACACGTCCATCCCGGAAAACCGTAAGTAACGTAAGGTGCTGATTTTGCTCCTAAATCATTCAAAATTTGTCCGCCATAATTGTCTAATTCCTTAGTTGTCATTCCCGGCTTGGCAAAATTTCTCATTTCTTTCAAGGCATAAGCCACCGCTTCACTTGCTTTTTTCATTCCGATTAATTCGGTTTCTGTTGTTATTGACATAAATAATTATTTAATTTTCAACCAGTTCAATGTCCATGGTTTTGATTAATCCGTCTTCAAAAGTGTAAATGTGCTTTACCAGTCCGTCAAACATCAAACCACCTTGCAGGTCTTTTACGTTTTGGTGCACTTTTACTTCAAGGCTTCCGTTTTCCCTGTCCGTAAAACCAACAGGCTCCACTTTCGGGTTAATTTCTGTCCATTGTCTTGTCCAGTATTGTTTAATTTCATCGTGCCCGATTATGTAACCGCCTTCCCAGGCTTTTGACCATTGCACGTCTGGCTGCATTGTGGCTAATGCATTGTCGATATTTCTGTCGTTAAAAGCGGTATATGCCTTTTTGATTGTGTTTTCAGATTGATTTTCCATATTGTTATTCGCTTATGTCGCAACGCATTGTGGTTAATATTTGTTTGAAACCTGCTTTTTCGTAGGCTTTTACAGCGGGTTCATTATAAGAATACACTTCAAGCCGAACCTCTGTAATTCCTTTTGATAAAACCCATCTTTTAAGATCATCCAATAATAAACTATTCAGGCCTCTTCCTCTAAATTCAGGTTTTACATACATAAAGCCAAGATACCCAAAAAGTTCGTGATTTTGATACGGTTTTGCAGCTCGTATTTGGGCATAACCACAACCAACGATTTCATGATTAGCTACTATGACCAAAACTTCTGACTTTTCATCAGCTATCAGTTCCTCAATGTCATAATAAATGATTTTCCCTTCTTTTAATGTGGGATCAAAAGGGCGTTCTGCCTCCACAAGTAATTGAAGAAATTCGTTAAGCTGAGGCAAATCTGCATTTACAGCAGCTCTAATCGCGATGTTTTCATTATTTGCATTCATATTCAAATATATTTAAAATAATTGCAAACCCGTTGGCTATGTTCTATTTTTTCAGATTACGAAAGTTAAAAAATAAATAGCATACATTTGTTATACTTCTAAACAATACACCTAAAATGTACGATATAATTTTCAAACATCTGGAAGGAAAAATCCAATTGAACCCGGAAGAAAAAGAGCTTATAAAAACTTTTTTTAAACCTAAGAAACTAAAGAAAAAACAGTTTGTTGTGGTAGAAGGACATGTTTGTAATTACCTGACATTTGTTTCAAAAGGACTTTTGAAGTCTTATCATGTTGATGATAAAGGCAATGAACACATCAACCAGTTTTCACCCGAAGGATGGTGGACATCAGACATGAGCAGTTTTTTTAGCGGCGGAATTTCTTTTTATAGTATTGATGCCATGGAAGATTCAGAAGTTTTACTGATTACGAAGGAAGATTTTGAAAACCTGACCATTCAAGTTCCTGTAATGGATCGGTATTTTCGTTTGCTATTCCAAAATAGCTTAATTACAAAAGAAAGAAGATTGATAAGTTCGCATACACATACAGCCGAAGAAAAATACAGGCATTTTGTAGAAAATAATCCTGATTTAATCAAACGGGTTCCACAAAATTTATTGGCTTCTTATCTCGGTCTTTCGCCGGAAACGCTTAGCAGGCTTAAAAAGAATATCGTTCTTGGCGAAAAATAATTGATTTAGATCAATCGAATTTCTTGTTTTAAGTCATCTTTAGGAGTGGTGTTTTGAGTGTAATTTTGATAAAAATAAAAAATTATGGATTCTCAAAAATCAGCAATGCAAAAAACAGATACAAATATAGCCTTAGTTGTAGGAGCAACCGGTATTGCAGGAAGTAATCTTGCGGTAAAACTTCTGGAAAAGGGATGGACTGTATTTGGACTTTCCCGAAATCCGAAAAATGATATTGATGATTTACAGCCCGTTGCCGCAGATTTACTCAACACCGACTCATTAACTGCGGCTTTAAGTACTGTTGCGCCCACACATGTTTTTTTTACAACCTGGATGCGAAATGATACTGAAGAAGAAAACATCAGAGTAAACAGCGCCTTGATTCGAAATTTATTAAACGTATTATCACCTAAAAAATCGGTACAACACGTTTCATTAGTTACGGGTTTAAAACATTATTTAGGACCTTTTGACGCGTATGCTAACTCGGGAACTTTGCCTGAAACTCCGTTAAGAGAAGAACAGCCAAGATTAGATTTGCCTAATTTTTATTATTCCCAGGAAGATGAAGTGTACGAAGCTGCTGCCAGAGATGGTTTTACATGGAATATACACAGACCGCACACGCTGATTGGTAAAACGATTGGGAATGCCATGAATATGGGAACAACATTGGCCGTTTATGCCAGCATTTGCAAACGCGAAGGAACTCCGTTTATCTGGCCGGGATCTGATGCACAATGGAATGGCGTATCTGATGTTACGGATGCAAAAGTTCTGGCAGATCAGATTATTTGGGCAGCAACAAATCCTGAAGCTCACAATCAGGCTTTTAATATAACAAACGGAGATGTCTTTAGATGGAAATGGCTGTGGCCAAAAATCGCCGAATGGTTTCAAATTGATTTCGAAGGATACAGCGGGACAATAAAACCACTTGAAATAGAACTAGACACAAAGAATGCTGTTTGGAACGAAATCGCAAAAGATAATCAGTTAATAGAAGCTGATTTAAATAAATTGGCATCTGCATGGCACACAGATCTGGATTTAGGCCGCCCTCTGGAAGTGATGACAGATATGTCAGCAAGCAGAAAATTGGGTTTTGCCACTTATAAAGATACCAAAGATTCGTTTTTTGAATTGTTTACAGAGTTAAGAAATGATCAGATAATACCTTGAGATGTTTAATTAGATAATTTGGCAATTAGATAATTAGATAATTTTCAATCACTAATTATGGTATTTTATTTAAATAAAAAACGGGACAAAGAATTTTCTTTGTCCCGTTTTTTTATTCTTAAGTATACTTTTTTTTAATTTTCGCAAACATCTCCAATTTGTTGTAAATGTCTTTCTGTTTGATATTTATTAAAGTTGTCCCATTTTGGCGGAGCACTTGTTTTTTGTCCGTACATCGCATCCAGACAAATATTGTTGTCTTTGTATTTATCATGTAAAACTGCCAGAATTTTAAAGAAGAACTCGTCCAGCATTGTAATACTTTCAAATTCAGATTTTAACGTATTGTAGTTAGCATCTGATTCCTTTAATAATTGCAATAAATCTAAAACTTCTTTCTTTTCTTCTTCCGTAATTTCGGTTAAATAACCCATTTTCAAAGTTTTAAAAACCAGATTATTCCAGGCTTTGCTATCATGTCCCCATTGAACATCAGGAAGGTTTAAAGCATGCTCACAAATTAGAATAATAGAAAAAAGAACATCGTTTAAATATTCTGCCGGAAACTCATCAAAGCTTCTGAATTCAAAACCGCTTTGGTACATTTTCTCCTGATTAAAATCAAGACCTACTTCCGAAAGCATTTCGTATTCCATTTCAGCTTCAATCTGATCGCGCCACCAGATATTTTCTTCTTTTCCGAATTTTAGTAATTTCCTAAAATCATCTACATTGTAGGTTAGAATTTTACCTTTTGGCATCGCTTTATTATATGTTCCAACGCCTATGTAACGAGACATTGCATTTCGCATAGAACCTAAAGTAAATTTTTTATCCAGACCGTATTTATCACTTATAACGCCCATAATATCAGGACTTCCAAGAGTTGCTATAAAGAAAGGCTCAAACCATTGCAGCAAATAAATAGCATTGGCATGTGTTTTTTCAAATTCATTATAATCAACAATTCTGCTGTCTTCGGTTAGTGAAGGCAAAGTAATATGAAAATGATAGGTTCCGTTATTAAACAAAACCAGGTTTTCCTGATTGGTCATGAACATATTAAGTCCGTTGTTGTAATCCGGAAAGTTTAATTTTCCGTTTAAAACAGACGATTCATTGATTTTATCCAGAAACAATTTTTTGGTCGCTTTTAATTCTTTGCAGGAATCAGCGATAGTTCGGTTTTCAAAATATTTAGTCACAAACTCAATAGAATCTCCGTCAAAATGTACAGAACCCATTGTTTTATTTCTTTGGGTAATCATACTCTGAATGTTGTAAGGCTGATCTTCAAGGAATAGTTCCATGATCGATTTACCAAGATAATCAGGATTTTCGATGGGCTGGGCACTTACTTCTCCGGTTGCAGTATCAATTACGGGTTTTATCGGAGATAATGTTTTGTGCTGGAAATTTATATCCAGTTTTTCAAGCGAATGACTGTTCATCATTCGGCTTACTTTATAGTTTTCATTTGAGTTAAAAGCTTTCTTCAGTACAGGAGATAAGCTTTCCGGTTTATAGCATTTTCTGTAGTCAATACTATATTTCTCAAAACCAATTTTTTCTTGTATAAACTCACCAGAAACTATTAGGGATTCTTCAAATTGCATGTAGGTTTCGTTTTCTAATCCTATTCCCCAATAATATTTTTTTGTCTGATTGTCTTTCATTTATACTAACTTTCTTTTTTTATGATTGATTAAATTTTTTAAAGGCCTTAATTTTATTCAAAAACACGAATCTAATCTGCTAAATAGCAGAGATAAATAACCTTAACGGAGTAAGCATGATTGTTGCATCCATTAAAAGTTTTATTTTACTTTTAAAATAATAGGAATATATATTCTAGTCTCAGAAATTTGTACTTGTACTGACTGAAAGATGGATTAAAAAAGTAAATTTATAATGGGGTTATAAAAGTTACTATTGTCATTAATCAATTTTATATCAATAATTTAAAGTAGAAGAACAGGCAAATAACGATTTTCACCAGTTCTGTTTTTCGAGGTTGCAAAAGTAATGTATTATTATGTTATTTGCAAGTAGTTAAGATGTTGAAAATCAATATTTTTTTTGATGTTTCAGGAATTGAATTGCAGTTTTGACTTAATCATGATAATAAAACACGTGAGACGAATATAATTCATCATTCCACCAGTCTTCCCGTACTTCTGCAAAGTAATTGTAATTCAGTTTTCCTGCCTGCGATTGCAACGGATAAACGACCACGCCATTCTCGCGATATGCCTTATGTAAGTCTGTTTCAGGAACAACAGGAACGATATGTCCGGAAAGTCCTCGTATTTTTCTTTTGGCACAAATTATTCCAATGCCGCCATTCGCATTTACAGCATTCTGAATTTCATCAACAGAAACCATTCTTTTCCAGCCGAAACTCGCTCCCCATTCCAGAAACCAATCGTGTATAGCGCTGGAATAAATGCGGTCGACGGTTTCTTCAAAAACAGGTTCAACTTCCTGTCCTTTTAAAACTTTTTCTAGAGAATCCTCTGTCCACCAAACTGTTGGAAGGTAAACTTTAGAGAAATAACAAAAATCATACGAATAAACATTGCAATAGGTATCTTCAACCGTCCTTTGATATCTCAGATTCGTTTCTACATCCAGTTTTTCAATAAGTTGATGAATGCTTTCTTTTTTACTGGCCGTATCTGTCAAATTTCGAAACGGAATAGCAGAATCGTAAATGGGTGCTTCTTTCTTTTCCATAGAATCTAAACGAGATTCCGGATCAGGTACTAAATCAGCTTTTTTTATGTGAATATTTGGTATTGGATTATCTACCAAATCTAACGATGCTACTGTTACTGTATGTTTTTCCATCCTGACTGCTTAAAATAATTGGCTTAACGTTATCGGAATTGATTATTTGAATAACGTAAATCTGTCAACAAGTTGGTAAATATAGGGATTTAAACTTTCTGGAGAGGTTTGGAGTAATTAAAAATTTGAGAATAAAGAATAAAGAATAAAGAATAAAGAATAGAGAGTAAAGATAAAGAATAAAGAGTTGAGAATTAAAAATCTGCTTGATCTGCAAAATCTGCGAGAGAAAAAAATCTCAATTCTATATCCATTCTCCCGAACCATTATAATCATCAGGCAAATACGTTAAATATTGCACCATTCTTGGTTTTTTGCCTTTATTTGGTGTTGCGCAGTGCGGTAGGGCATTATTCCAGATGATAAAATCGCCGGCATTTCCTGTTATTGCTTTTGGCCGTAAGGTTTTAATCGCTTTATCTCTTGGATTTTCATTGGTTTCCAGATTATTTAACCAATGATTGATCTCGTTATGAAATCCCGGAACACAATGAAAAGCCCCGTCATTAATGCCGCAATCTGTAAGGTAAAGCAATCCCTGAAGTCCAAATTGAATAGGCTGTTTTAAACTTGTATCCCAATGAAGCGGACTTCCTAAAAAACTAAATTCTTCAGTTTCCGGCGGATTAAAACTCACTTTATCAATCGTTTTGTATATTTTGGTGGAGTTATAAAGCTGTTCGTATGCTTTTTTGATTCTTGGAGAAAAACGGTTTTTGTTTAACGTTTCATGATCGGAGAAATTCAGCATTAATCCTTTTTGATTTTCATGTCTTGTGTACCAGGTTTCTTTTTTGTCGGGATCCATTTTTAAATATTCCCAAATCGCCTTTTCCGTTGCTTCACAATCTTTTTTTGAAATAGCATTTTTTACAATGATATAGCCGTTTTCATTCCAAAACTGAAGATCTTCTTTAGATAAAACATCTTCTTTAAAATCTTCATTTTCTGTGTTCTTGTCTTTCTTTTTAGTAGTAATCCAAATTTTAAAACTTTCAAAATCAGGTTTTTCAAAGTATAAAAACTCCAGCGTATCTTCCATGGAAATGCCTAACTCATATAAGGCTTTCATTTCATTGTCCCAGCTTTTGGCATCAACCGCATCAGAGTTAGCAGAATGCATAGTGCGTTTCCATAATTTTTCAAGAATAATTGCAGACATGTTTATAGTGCTAAATTGTTTTTTCTTACAAAAATAAAGCATCCCAAAAAAATATGGGTACGTATAAATACTTGATTTTTTAGTTTAATTAAACATTTGCCTAAATTCTAAAGGAGAATGATTTGTTTTGGTTTTGAAAAACCGGCTAAACGACTGCGGATGTTCGAAACCTAATTCATACGCTATTTCCGAAACAGATAAATTTGAGATCGAAAGTTTTTCTTTTGCCTTTTCTATCAGTTTGTTATGAATGTGCTGTTGTGCATTTTGTCCTGTGAGAGAACGCAGCATATCGCTTAAATAACTGGGAGAAATTTTGAGCTGTTCAGCAAGATATTGTACTGTAGGAATTCCCTCTTTTGCAGTAGTTTCATCGTTGAAATACTGATCTAATATTTCTTCCAGTTTTTGTAATAATTCGTTGCTCACCGCTTTACGGGTAATAAACTGACGCTTGTAAAAACGATTGGCGTAGGTAAGGAGTAATTCAATCTGGGCAATGACAACATCCTGACTAAATTCATCAATTCTGCTGCCTAATTCATGTCTGATTATTTTAAATATAGAAATAATGATTTCTTTTTCGTCATCAGAAAGGTGTAAAGTTTCATTGGTTGAATAGGAAAAAAAGCCATATTGTTTGATCTTTTTGGCTATCGGGTAAGACAATAAAAAATCAGGATGAATCAGTAACGTATATTCAGAACAATCTTCAGTGTCGTTTTCTTCCACGCTTCCCATTATTTGGTTGGGAGAAGCAAACAACAAACCGCCTTCATCAAAATCATAATAACCCTGACCGTATTTTACTTTTCCGCTTAATCTGGTTTTATATGATATTTTGTAAAATTTGAGCACATGGGCACCGGGCGGCCTTTGCAAATTAGGCTGATCGTCACTATTTAGCAAACTAATCAGCGGATGTTGTGGTTTGGGTAAACCAAAAGAAAGATGCACGCTGGTTAGCGAATCAAATTCTCTGGGATTATTTTCTTCCATTTTCATTGTATAAATTTAAGATTAATTATCAACAGCATTAAAGAAATGTTTTAATTTTTGCAGCTATAAAAGCTTTGTCAAAGTTCGACACTTTGACAAAGCTTAATCTGGTTACCCGTCATTTTAACCCTGCGCTTCGTTTGAAACAGTTTCCCAGGCTTCCCAGGTCGCGAGTCTTTCTGCGTAAGCTTCTCTTACCCAAGCCATATTATGACTGCCTAAAAAGAAACGTAACGGAGGATTTTCGGCATCAACAATTTTAAATAAAGCTTGAGGCGTTGCATTGGGATTTGCTCTTTCTAAATTCTTTAAAGTTTCAAAAAAGTTATTTTTATAATCGGTATAAATGTCCAGACCTTCGGCAAACTTCAAAGATTCCTGAGATCCAAATTCTGTTGCATAAGCGCCTGGTTCAATAATAGTCACCTTGATTCCAAAAGATTTAACCTCCGCGGCCAGACTTTCATGAATGGCTTCAAATGCCCATTTTGACGAACAATAGTACCCAATTACCGGTAATGTTACATGTCCCAAATTGCTGGATGTTCCCAAAATATGTCCGTAACCTTGTGCTCTCAATATGGGTAAAGCCGCTTTTATTACAGCCAATGAACCAAAAATATTCGTTTCATACAAAGCACGAACATCGTCTGCGCTGGCTTCTTCAATAGTTCCTACAAGCGAATAACCGGCATTATTAAAAACAATATCCAGTCTTCCAAAATAGCTGTGCGCTTTTTCTACAGCTGTTTTTACCTGATCCGGTTTTGTAACGTCTAATTCTAACGTAAGTACATTGTAGCCGTATTTTTCTTTAAGATGTGCAATGCTTTCCAAATTGCGTGCTGTCGCTGCAACTTTATCTCCGCGTTTAAGGGCAGCATCGGTCCAGACACTTCCAAATCCTCTTGAAGCTCCGGTTATAAACCAAACTTTATGGCCTGTAATTTCATTTTGTTGTGACATGATGATGTATATTTAAATTAATACAGCAAAGTTCAGCAGATGGCTTTTGGATCTTGTAGCTTAAATGAGGAATTTTGTAACAAAAACAAGAAAGTGATTTAAAATATTGTTAATTACGATTGGCATCATTTGCCTGTCTGATAATTTTCGGATCGGTTAAATTAAAGCGATACACAAAACTAAGGCGGTAACGGGCGGCGTTTGGAACACTGTTTTCCCTAACATAATAATCTGTGCCGGTTGTGGTGCTTTTGTTTTGGCGCAAATTAAACGCATTTGTGATATCAAAAACCAGAGTAGCTTTGTCTTTTAATAATGTTTTGCTTAAACCAAAATCCAGCGATTGCAATGCATCATTTCTCGTTTGTGCATTTTGCTGTGCGCCACGAAAGTTATACCGACCCTGAAAACTGAATTTTGCCGGCAATTTTAGCTGCGTGGTTAAACGTCCTGTAAAAGTTTCTCCGTCATAATCAAGGTTTTCTTCCTGATAACTTCCTTTTTGTTCGAAACGATAAAAATTCATTTCCATATTGATTTGAAGCCATTTTAAAGGATTGTATAAAGTCGAAAGTTCAAAACCGCTGCGTATTTCATGCTGAATATTAATCGGAGTTGTGTAGAATATATCATTTTCACGATAGGTAAAATCCTGAATATAACCGCTTTCCCATTGGTAATAAACAGAAGGATTTAGCGTGAGTTTTTTCCATGTTTTAAGGAAACCCAATTCAAATACATCCGAGTAAGACGGATTAAGATCGGGATTTCCAATGTATTGCGAATTCAAATCGGTCAGTTCATTAAACGGATATAACGCATACAAAGGCGGGCGGTTGATGCGTTTGCTGTAATTGAACTGCAAAGTCGAAGCCTCAAACTTATAACTCAAATTCACGGTAGGAAACAGTTTATCGTATTTTTTATCGGCGTTATAAGTGTTTTTAATGTCTTCAATATTAATTTTGGTAAACTCTGTACGAAGACCCAGCATATAATTAAATCGGTTGGCTTTGTTGCTGTATTGGGCATAAGTGCTTGAAATGGTTTCGGTATAATTGAGGTCGTTATCAATATTTTGGTAAATACTCCAGATATTGTCTTGTTGCTGTTCAGCCAGAAATTCACTGGAAACTTTTCGAATCTCCGTTTTGATTCCAAATTCCAAAACCGAAACCGTATCAATGGGCTGAATAAAATCACTCTGAACCAGTAAATCCTTACTGCTGCCAATAGAGTTTGTTCGAATACCCGGATAATCTTCTACAGTAGGATACAAACGCTGTGTAGCAAGATTCCAGTTTTTATTGCTGTTCCACCAATCGTACTGAACATCGATTGTCCATTTTTTTGAAGGCTTTTTAAAGGTCTGTGTGTAATTAAATTCAAATTGATTGTAATCTCTTTTTTCTAATGATTTTCCTTCTCGGGTCAAAATGCTGTCCTGAACATTATTGGCACTATTATAATCGTACAATAAACGGGTTTTATCGTCGTCGCGTGTGGCATTCTTCAAAAAAGCGGCTGTAATCGTGCGATGTTCATCAATAAAATAATCAGCGCCCAGGTAAATCAATTTACCGTCGTCGTGGCGGTCTTCGTTTTGAACATGTTTTAAATAAGTTGGCGAACCGTTATTCATCGTCGATTGATCTGTAGTATACAAACCCACATAATCAGAAGAACGAATACTGAAATTAGAAAAAATATTGATTTTATCCGATTTAAAATTAATGCTTGGATTCAGCCGGCTATCGTTTGGCGAACCGGCCACTAATCGAACCTGACCGCTAAAACCACTTTTTTTGTTTTTCTTTAAAATAATATTGATAATTCCCGCTGAACCCGAAGCATCATAACGGGAAGAAGGATTGGTAATCACTTCGATACGTTCAATTTGGTCAGCTGCAATTTGGTCCAATGCATTACTTTGGGTTAAACCAGATTGGCGTCCGTTGATTAATACCAAAACGCTGCTATTGCCACGCAGACTAATGGCTCCCGTTGGACTTACAGCGACAGACGGAACTCCATTCAGGACATCATGTGCAGATCCATTCTGCGAAAGCACATCTTTGCCCACCTCAAAAACTTTTTTATCCAGCTTTAAACTAATGTTTGGTTTTTGCCCGTTGATTTCCACAGCATTCAATTCTACGGCATTTGTAGCTAAACTAATAATTCCCAATTCTATTTTGGGTTTCCCCGAAGTAATTTCCAATGGCCGTGTATAATTTTGATATCCCATAAAACTAAAAGAGATTTCCATTTTGCCGGTTGGTAATCCCTCTAAATTAAAAACGCCCTGATCGTCAGTAACGCCAACCATTACTGTTTTTAGTGCACTGTCTTTTACCGATACGGTTACATACGGCAAGGTTTCTTTGGTAACATTATCCTGCACTTTTCCGGAAACAGCAGTTTGCTGAGCATTAGCTAAAAGATGAAAAAGAAATAGTAAAATGCTGGTTATTAAGGCTCTCATGTTAGTTGGTTTTGATCATACAAGATTAGTTCATAAAATAAAATGGCGCTCTTTAAAACATTCCAACGGCTCTAAGAGCTTTCAAAATGCATTTCCCGATTCAATATTTATCCTATCTTTATCTTATGTATCGCCTGACCTTTTTTACCGTTTGTTTTCTCCTATTGTTTACGTCTTGTGAACACTATCATAATTACATAAAATCAGATGTAACCTATTATACTGATGATGAACATGTACATGATTATCTGAGCGAAGAAACAGCTGATGCTTTTAAAGTTCAAATAGGAGTAGAGTTGTTGAAACGCGAAAATACTGCAGATCCGCTGGGTTTGCAGGTTAACGGTTTTGGTGCTTTTGATGTTTATTGGGATGGTGTTTTGGTAGGAAGGAACGGAAAAATGGCGCAATACGGTCAGCCTGAAATACCGGGAACTGAAATGACTTACTATCAAATTCCCGAAAAACTGGCAAACATTGGCAAACATGTTGTCACGGTAACCGGAACACAATTTCAATTGCGGGAAGCAAAAAGAGGCATCGACGTAAAACTGGAAAGCTACTTAAGTCTCCATCGCGCACCACTTATTGTCATGTCTTTTATGAACCTTATGGCAGGGGCATTTCTTATTGCGGCTATTTATTATTTTTTTATGTACATCAACAGTACCCGTAAAGAAGCAACGGTTTTACTTTTTGCCATAATCTGTCTGCTTTTCTTTTGTTTGCTGATTATAGAATATGCGAAGTTTTATATTGATATTCCATATACTCAATTTTATGTTCGGTTAAAGATCGTTGGCTGGATAACATTTGTAATCTCCATGTTGGTTCCGTGGTATTTTATGCTGCAGTTTGACTTCAAAAAAAAGTGGGTGTTTTTACTGCTTTTATTCGTCATTCTTATTGCAGTACTCCTTATTAATTACGGTCATTACGATATAACGGCCGCCTATTTCAGCCATACAATGTGGTATTTTTCAGTGCTGATTTCGGCCAGTGCAGCGTTCAGGAGAATTAAGGGAGGACTAATAGTTGTGATTGGCTTATTGTCAAGTGTTGTTGTCAATCATTTTATGTTTTACGATTTCGGGTTGTTTATTGCTTTTACGATTATTGTCCTTTGCATGCTTTACCTGCATACTATTCGCGCCAAAGCGATTGAAGAAGCGCATAACGCATCATTATTGCTTTCGTCAAGATTACAGTTAGAACTGATTAAGAAAAACATTCAGCCGCATTTCCTTCGCAATACGCTTACTTCCTTAATCGATTGGGTCGAAGAATCACCACAACAAGGCGTTGTCTTTATTCGCGCACTGGCAGACGAGTTTGATATTATGAACGAAATTGCCGAAGATACCCTTATTCCGATAAGACAAGAGATCGAATTGTGCCGAAAACATCTCGAAGTAATGTCTTTTCGTAAAGAAGTCTGCTACGAGTGGGAAGAAAAAAATATTGACGAAAAGGAAACGATTCCGCCTGCGATTTTGCACACGATTGTTGAAAACGGTATTACACACAGTCTTCCGCCAACGCAGGGATGCATTCGTTTTGGTCTGAGTTTTAGTAAGGAAGCTAATTATAAGCAATATACGTTGTTAACTTTCGCTGTAAACAGAAATAAAATCAGAAAAAATAGCAATGGGACAGGATTTAAATACATAAAAGCCAGATTAAACGAAAGTTATGGTGACAATTGGCATTTTGAATCTGTTGAAGTAGAAGAAGGCTGGCAAACCACAATTAAAATTTTTGATAAATGAAAATCCTGATTATCGAAGACGAGGCAAGAATCGCCAAACGGATAGAACGAATGACCCGGGATTTTTTTGATAAAGAAGTCCAAATCCTGCTTTGCGATTCCCTTGAAAATGGATTAAACACAATCGATCAAAACACAATTGATTTATTGCTGCTGGATCTGAATCTAAACGGCGAAGACGGATTTGATGTGCTCCAAAATGTTGTGTCAAAATCTTTTCAGACCATTATTATTTCGGCTTATACCGATAAAGCGATTACGGCGTTTAATTACGGCGTTTTAGATTTTGTGCCAAAACCGTTTGATCAAAACCGACTGGAACAAGCCTTTATGCGTTTTACAACATCAGAAAAACAACCCAACGGCGATATTCAGTTTCTGGCCGTAAAAAAAGCGAAAACAATCAAACTCATAAGTATTAAAGATATCAGATACATTAAAGGCGCCGGAATTTATACAGAACTCCATTTATCAGACGGACGCATAGAACTGCATGACAAATCCTTAGAATCATTAGAGAAACTGCTTCCGCAAATGTTCGAGCGTATTCATAAATCGTATATTCTTTGCTGGAACGAAGCAGATAAACTCGTTGTAGAAGCAGGCGGAAGATACAATATGCTGCTAAAAAATGGCGAATTACTGCCTGTTGGCCGTTCAAAATACAAGGAAATTAAACATAAACTGATATAAAAGAAACCAAGTTTCACCCTTAACTATGTTTGTTTAAACAAATGAAATGCCTTTTATCGCTCTAAAGGCTATGTTTCTAGGTGTTAAAACATTTAGCCACAGATTCTATTATAATGTTCAAGTTTAGTTTGTCATCTCGACGGAGGAGAGATCACATCCAGAGAGCGACGTACTGTGTGTCTTCACTTTATGTGATTTACTTCGTCAGTTCGCTATCGCTCGGGTCTAGTTCCTCGAAATGACAAAAAATGAGAATAGAATTAGCTGATTCGCGTATTACTCTCCAATGTAACCTTTGCGATTTTACCTTAATTTAAATTACTTTTTACTAATTAAACACTTAAAATATTGATTTACATTTAATTGTGTAATAAAATGCTGAAATATTGAAACATAAATATTTTTCTTATAATTAAATTTGAGTATAACATTATTATAAACTTAAAAACTTAATTTATGAAAACGATATTCAAATCAAAACTGCTATTAATTTTTATCATGTTAATAGGACTAACTGTTTTTTCTTGTAAAACAAGCTCAGGAACTACAGTTTCAACAGATTCAGATGCTATAAAAGCAGGAGACAGCACCTCAATAAACTCAGGAAGCAGAGGTACAACGAGAGCCAATGAAGGAAATGAAACAGGAGATCCTGCACCGGGAGATCGTACGCAGCCTAAAAAATAAATCTGATAAGTTGTTGTAAAGCAAATTATTATCAGATTGAAAAGATAAAAAAATCCCATTTGCCACGGCGAATGGGATTTTTTTGTGACCAGAAATTCCAGTTTTAAAAAAGAAGTAAATACGGCATAAATTTTTTTATGTATATTTGAGTATAGTGTTCACAAACAAAGAAGTAGATAATGAAAAATAAAAGCAATCATTTTAAATCAAAACTCAAAAGCCGATTTAAAATTTTCTTTGTGCTATTGTTTTTTGGACTGTTCTTTTCCTGTTCGCAAAAAATATATCAAAAAACAGATTATACTTTTTATAACAAAACTTTCAAGCTTGATGCTTCTTCTGCATTGAGAACAGACGGTGTGTATGTTCTGGACCACATTTGGACAGATGAAAACGGAGGTACAACCAAACCGCCAAAAGAACATCGTTTTTATAAATTTTATTCAACCGGACAAAGCAATCTAACGCTGGATCCTTTGAATGAAATAAAAACAAAAGAACAATATATTGAAACTTTAAATCGCGATTTTTCCATAAAAAACAAGACTCTGTTTGAAGGATATTACAAACTCGAAAAAAATAAAATTATAATACAAAGCGTTGTAGTGCCGCGTCAACAGTTTGAATACAAATACGGTTATCTTGAAAAAGACACTTTAATAATCGTAAAATCCATAATTGACGGAAAAGGAAAATTTGACGACAAATATTTTACAGAAACCTACAAAGAATATTACGTTTTTATGCCATTAGATATAAAAAACGAAAAAGATCCGCAATGGTAGAATTTAATTGCTCTAAAATGAAAAGAAAACCAACCCGATACAATCAATATTTTTTCAGCCTTGCAAGAAAATCAGCTTGTGTTTTCCTGCTATTTTTTCTCACGATAAGCTGTACTGATAAAGAACCTGATTTTACAATAAAAGGTGACGAAGCCATTACAAAAGATTTAAAAGTAAATGTTGCTATCATGAAAGATAAGGAATTAGCGATGGCAACTGTTTTTTATAATGGTGAAAGTTATAAAGTTAACAATGAGGGAACGTTACGCTATACCATTTATGTATCGTACAAAGACAGTCTTTTTTATAAAGTTGAAACCGATAATCTGCATGGTAAAATAAAAGGCGAACCTATAAATGAAATCAGAATCGAAAGAAAAAACGATTCAATTACCGTGTTATACCGGCCACTTATGGAAAGTAAAACTACTGGCGGAATTCCTTTAAAACCTTTGGATGTTCTTTATGAAAATGTGAAGGAAAAAGCCATAGAGAAACCAAAATTTACTACTTTATACAAAACCAAATAAATTGTTTAATACCACTTTTTATAAAATAAAAGACAATGAAAAAGAACATTTTAACCTATTTCACAATAGCATTTTTGGTAATAGCCTGCAAAGATGGATCTCAGAATAAAACAGAAGATGCCGGATTAAATGACACTATTGTTCAAGCTTCTTCAGAAGAAATTGCAACTCAAAATATAGACGATTGTAAAGAAGGAGAATCGCTTGTATTTGAAGGAGAAACTCTTGCATCTTATACAGAAGATCGTATGAGAGGGCAGGGCGTTATTTCTTTTTCAATGAATATAAACGACAGGCTGACCATCTTAAATGAAGATGATACACAATTTGGTGAGATTGTCTTAAATGAAGACATGACTTTTTTTACGCTCACAATGCCTAAAAAAATTGTCGCAAGAAAAGTGATTTCTAATTTCGATTTTGCTGCCTTTGATTTTGATGCTGAAAATACAACTGCTGATAAAGAGTATCTTTTGATTTATGTAAACAAAGAAAAGAAAAAAGTCAAAAAAACAGATCTTAAGTTTACTTTCTCAACATGGGAAGACTACGTTAAAAAAGAAACCATAAAACTTAAAACCTGCAATTTGCTTCCGGATGCAAAAGGCAAAGATGTAACCTTTGATGTCGTTGAAGTGAAAGGCGACGAAATAAAAATCAAATCAACGAAAGATTGTGGGGGCGAAGATGCACCTTTTGAAAATTTGAAAGGAAACATAAAATGGAAATCCGGACAAACATTACTTATAGATTTTGCTGTTTGTAATTAGATAAAACGGTAAAATAAGCACTTATTTAAAGTTTAATAATCTTGTTGAGGTTTTTTTTGCTTCTAATCTTTTATGAATTGTGAAGCATAATGGGGTTTAGATGTCTGAAAATTAGAGCATTTAAAGGCAAATAGAATATTTGTTGAATTTAAATCAAAAAAAATCGCATTTAAACTATACTAATTCGATAGAACTTATGTATATTTGCAAAGTAGAAGATTTCTACATGAACTTATCCAGAAAGACTGAGGGAAGAGGCCCATTGATGTCTTAGCAACCTGTTGCCAAATAAGGTGCTAAATCCTTCCGCTGCGGCGGACAGATAAGAAAGATTTCATTAGTGAATCTGAATAAGCTCATCAATATTAAATTTTTTTATAATTGAAATGAAAACTGAGCTATTATTACACGCCAATTTTAAACAAACAAAGCTGTTATTCAACGAAAACAAATCTTTAGTTCTTCGAATGCGAATGCGCAGCCTGTAACATTTTTCTAATCCAATTCCCTTTTTTATAGCATTTTAGCCAGGCCATTTTAAAATCGGTCAAGGGATATTTATGTCCAATTTTTAACCAATTTATTATGAAAAAAATCTTACTAAGCCTTATATTCCTGCTCAGTATAGTTCCTTACACCCTTAGTGCACAGGAGCGAACAATAACCGGAACCGTACGCGATTCTGAAAATGGAGAACCTCTTCCGGGAGTTACAATTATTGCAGCTGCAAGTAATAAATCTTCTATAAGTGATTTTAACGGTCAGTTTTCTATCGCCGTATCTCAAAATGACAAAATTCTTACCTTGAGTTATTTAGGATATAAAACAGTAGAAAAAAATGTAAATTCATCATTTTCCAATGTCCAGTTAACTTCTGAAAATACTACTTTAAAAGAAGTTTTAGTAGTAGGTTACGGAACGCAGAGTAAAAAAGAATTTACGGGTGCTGCATCCAGAGTAACCTCCAAAACCATTAAAGATATTCCCGTTCAGAGTTTTGAGCAGGCACTTATTGGAAAAGCTTCCGGAGTAAATGTTTCAAATCCAAGCGGGGTTTTAAATGATGCTCCGGTCATCAGGATTCGTGGTGTCAATTCAATTTCGTTAAGCACTTCTCCTTTAGTCGTTATCGATGGAATTCCGGTAAATACAGGAGATATTTCTACAACCAATTCGGTAGCCAATAACCCGCTTTCTGATATTAATCCTTCTGATATCGAATCGATTGATATATTAAAAGATGCAGCATCAACCTCTATTTATGGTTCACGTGCGGCGGGTGGTGTTATTTTAGTGACAACTAAAAAAGGAAAACAAGGCAAGGCCAAAGTTACGTATGACAGCTGGTTCGGAATTACAACAGCAACCCGTTTGCCGGATCTTCTGAACAATACACAATACGAAGACATTAAAAACGAAGCCGTTTTAAACAGCAAAATATTAAGTGGAAACGAGAATAATGCTGCTGTAGCTTCTGCACTTTTCTTTCCTTCTTATAATGCAGATGGTTCTCGTGTAAATACCAAATGGCAGAATCAGGTATATCGCGATGCGGTTTCTCAAAATCACAATATTAGTATTTCCGGAGGAACAGACAAAACAAGATATTTTTTCTCCACCAATTATTCAAAACAGGAAGGAATTACAAAAGACAATGAATTTGATCGAAAAGGCATCCGATTTAATATCGATCATGATGTAAACAAATGGCTAAAATTAGGCGGAAACCTGTCTTACAACAATACGTTCAATCAGGCGCAAAATACAGGTTCATTAAGCAGCAGTGGTTTACTGTTAATTGGTGCGGCGCGTTTGGCTTTGGTATTGCCTCCAAACGTTTCTGTTTATAATGCTGATGGCGGTTACAATCTTAGTGCCACAGGAACAGCAAGTGCGGGTAATAATTTATTTACCAATACTTTATGGCATCCGGGAGCTTTGTTTGAAAACAGTAAATACACAAGTTCAAATGATCATTTTGTGGGAAATGTGCATGCAACGATTACCTTTTTTGAAGGTTTTAAATTTGATACAAACTACGGAATCGACAGATTAAGATCTGAAAATATTACGTATTTAAGTCCAAATCTTGGTTCGTCTGCCTACGCTACAGGAGGTTCTTCTACAAATATTGCCGCTTTAAGAAACAACTATAACTTCACCAACAGTTTATCTTTTGACAGACGTTTTGGAGAAAATCATCATGTGGCAGCATTGGCAGGATATGATGTTCAAAAATATGAAAACTCCTCGTGGGGAGCGAATCAAACCAACGTATCAGATCCTTTCTTTGAAAATTTTCAGGGAACGTGGGGAACCATCAGATCATCAGGAAACAGTTTATCAGAAAGACTTTTTCTTTCTTCTTTCTTCCGATTATCTTATGATTATGCAGGAAAATATTTCATTACTGGAAATTTTAGAAAAGACGGAAACTCTGCTTTAGGAGTAAATAACAAATACGGAAACTTTGGCGGTATTTCTGCCGGATGGTCGATAAGCGAAGAATCGTTCTTTAAAAACAGCGGTATTACAGATACTTTCAGTTCCCTTAAAGTAAAAGGAAGCTGGGGAAGAGTGGGTAACGGAAATCTTTCATCGGCGTATGCCTCGCAAAATCTTTACGGAGCATCCATTTACGGAACGGCTTCAACCTGGGCACTTTCTCAGGCAGGAAATCAGGATTTAGGATGGGAAACCAGCGATCAGACCAATATTGGTATCGAAGCAGGTTTCTTTAAAGACAGATTACAGTTTACAGCAGATTATTTCAATAACGACGTAAACGGATTGATTTTAAGCACGCCGCAATCACCTTCAAAAGGAATTCCCGGAGATGCCATTCTTTCAAACGTTGGCTCCATGTATAACAGAGGTATCGAATTGGGACTTACTGCGACATTATCAAATTCGGAAGATTTTCAATGGAAAGCATCTTTCAATTACACACATGTCAAAAATAAAGTTACGGCTCTTGCCGAAGGAAACACAGACATTATTGGATATACGCAAGTTACGACAGAAGCCAATAATATTACAAGAGTGGGTTATTCTGCCGGAAGTCTTTACGGCGCTGTAACGGCAGGTGTAAATCCGGATAACGGACGCAGAATCTTCCTGAACAAAGCGGGTGAAAAAGTACAATACAGCGCTGCAGTTCCTTCAGGACAAAGCAACTGGACGTATTTAGACGGAACAACAGCGGCAGCAATTACCGTTGCAGATTATCAGGTTTTGGGGAACGCGCTTCCGGTTTGGTACGGCGGTTTGACGAATAATTTTCAATATAAAGCATTTGATTTTACGGTAGGTTTCACGTATTCAGGGGGAAATAAAGTGATGAATAATACGAGAGGAACACTTTTAGACCAGCGTTTTTACAATAACTCAACAGAAGTTTTAGACCGTTGGACAACGCCTGGACAGGTTACGAATATCCCGAGACTGGTTTACAACGACGTTATCTCAAACGGATCAAGCGGTTATGCCATCTCTGACAATGCAGAAAAAGCTGATTTCTTAAGATTACAGCAATTGGCAGTTGGTTTTTCACTTCCAAAAAATATTCTGGAAAAAGCAGAATTAGCATCAGTTCGATTTTACCTTCAGGCAACCAATGTTTTTTTGATTACCTCTTATTCAGGATCAGATCCGGAAACATCTTCAAATGGAAATTCAACAACTTCGATGGGAGTAGAAAAAAACTCTGTAGGGCAGGGAAGAACATTCACATTTGGTCTTAACGTTGGTTTTTAATCACTAAAAAAAATTACAATGAAAATATATTTAAAATCACATAAAAAATCAGTTGCCGCAGTATTGCTGTTCTCCGGATTATTATTTACTTCTTGTGAAAATAACGAAGATTTGAACATCGCGCCCGAAACGACAGTTTCTGACAAGGATATTTTTAATACTCCCGCAAGAATCGAAGGTTTGGTAAACGGAATTTACAAAGCGTTTAAAGGGGCGAGTTTGTACGGCGGAAGAATCTTATTATACCAGGATCAGCGTGGAGAGGATTTTATCAACATTACGGCAAATAACTTTACAGGTTATGAAAGCTGGAACAATTCATACAGCTCCGGTTCAAACGGCATCAACAATCTTTGGGGACAAGCATATACCGCGATCAATAATGCTAATATTTTGATTGAAGGTTTAGCAGCAAATCCGGGCGTGGTTACAGAACAAAAGGCAAAAGAATATGTAGGCGAGGCCAAATTAGTAAGAGCTTTGGCATATTACACTTTAGTGATCAACTTCGGACAGCCTTATAATAAAGATGCCGGAGCTTCAAAAGGAGTTCCGCTACGATTAAAAGCAGAAACCGGAGCCGCCAATAATGATTTAGCAAGAAGCTCAGTGGCAGAAATTTATACGCAGATATTGAAAGATTTAGACGAAGCCGAAGTCGCTCTGCCACAGAGTTATTCAACCGCAGATTTGAACACCACACGAGCGCACGTAAGTACCGCAATTGCCATTAAAACAAGAGTATACCTTACGCAGAATAATTGGGAAAAAGTTATTGAAGAAGCAGCGAAATTAGCACCGCAGACACAAGCGCCTTTCTCAACAACGGCAAGCGATGTAAAACATGCTTTACAGCCGGATATTACGGTACTATTTTCCTCCAATTATGCGACGGTTGAATCTATTTTCAGTATTCCGATGAGTAGTTTGGATTCGTATACAGGACAATCTTCGATCGCTTATATCTACAATACCAACTTAGAATATTATTTAAATCCAACCGGAATTTTAGGTGACGCACAATGGAGAACAACTGATAAAAGACGCGACTTGACAAGAACTGTTTCGGGAAAACAATACTTTAAAAAGTATGCAAAACCATCGCCTTTCTTAGATTATATTCCCGTGATCCGATATTCAGAAGTTTTGCTGAATTATGCAGAAGCTGCTGCGAAAAGCGGTAATCTGACACTTGCAGCCAATTTATTAACGGCAGTTCACCAGCGTTCTGATGCTTCGTATACGTTTCCAGCTTCAATTACTTCAGATCAAAATTTATTAATTGAAGCTATTGCTAAAGAAAGAAGAATAGAATTGTTGGGAGAAGGTTTCCGTGGTCCGGATTTGCTTCGAAACCTGCAGACACTTCCGGCTAAAGGCGACAGTAAATTACAAACACCGGCCGTAACACCAAGTGATGCCAATTACATTTTTCCTCCGGCAAATACAGAATTGGCAACCAATAAATTATACTAGAAATCACTAACACCAGAACTTTGTGAAAGTTCAACGCTTTGACAAAGTTTCACTTAAAATCAAATAAAATGAAAAAGATACTATTAGGTTTTGCTTTATTTCTTGGAATAACACAAACTCAGGCACAAGAAAATAATTTACAATTAAAAGGAACTGTAGTGGATACTGTGGCACAATATGTTTATTTACAGAAATTCCACAACAAAATGTTTACTACAATAGATTCAGTAAAAGTGAAAGACGGAAGTTTCAGTTTTAAAACAAAAGTCACAACACCTGAATTATATGGATTGAGCGTAAACACGGCAAATATTCCGTTGTATATTTTCTTAGAAAAAAATCCAATTACGGTAAAATTGAGTCCGGTAAAAAATTACAGCACTTCGGTTGTTGAAGGTTCTGCATCTCAGGATTTATTCAATGAATACAGAAAAACGAAAGACATAGAAATCAGTAAATTTATTACAGAACATCCGGCTTCTGTTGTTTCGGCTTATGTGTTGTACAGAAACTGGTCGTACCGCTTAACACCGGAACAAATCACGCAAAATATTGCTTTACTGGATAAAAGTCAGCAGAATAGCACTTACGTGAAAGAACTAAAAGAACTGGTTACCGTTTTAAACGGATTACAGGTTGGAAAAAAAGCCCCCGATTTTACAGCCAACAATCCCGACGGAAAACCAGTTCGTCTTTCTGAAAACTTAAAAGGCTATACATTGATTGATTTCTGGGCTTCATGGTGCGCACCTTGCCGAAAAGAAAATCCAAATATAGTGGCGGCTTATAAAGAATTTCACGACAAAGGATTTAACATCGTGGGGATTTCTCTGGATAAAAAGAAAGAAAACTGGGTAAAAGGAATTCAGGATGATAATTTAAACTGGCTTCAGGTCTCGGAACTGATTTACTGGAATAGTGAAATCGCTAAATTATATGGTGTAAGAGCCATTCCGGCTAATTATTTAGTCGATTCTAAAGGAATTATCGTAGCAAGAAACCTTCGCGGAGAAGAACTTCAGACTACTTTAAAAACGCTTTTGAATAAATAAACGGTTTTAACCTGCAAGTATTTTAAAAATATAGAGACATAGTTTTTCTTTGTCTGTAAAAGGCATTTTACTAGTTTTAACAAACATAGGCTATGTGTGAAAAGCCAGCTTTTTTAAAAACATCTTTTATTTAAGTGCAGGATCTATGATTCTATGTGTTTAAAAATTTAAGCGTTCTAAGCATTTAATGGCTTGTAAATCTAAGGCGACAATCTTTGTAGCGTTTGTTGCGAAGATCATTCCTCCGTCAGGATGACAAACAGGTAAAATACAAAACAATAAAAAATGAAAACGAAATTAATCTTTTCAGCAATGGTGCTAAGTGTGTTTGCATCAAACGCACAGGTAAAAAGTAATTTTAAAGGGCAAGACCCCATTACGGCCGTTTCAACCGTAACGCGTCCTGTTCAAAAACAATCGAAAGGTGTTTTTGATAAAACCGGCGATGAGGTTTTCTTCGGAAATGATTTTTCCGGAGCCAGATTAAACGGAGTTGTCAAAATTGATGATAATACCTTCAGTGTTTTAATTACGCCCGAAAATGCACCCATAAACGGAAGTCCGTGGTATGCTTTTAAAGTCTGGTCGAAAACCAATAAAGAAATCAACATTCGATTTGATTATCCGCCGAATGTAAAACACCGCTACAATGCAAAAATTAGTGCTGATGGGAAAAAATGGCAGGCTTCTGAAAATGGTACTTTCCTAAAAAGAGAAAAAGATTCTAATTATGTGCTGAAAGTAAAAGTGAGCAAAGACACCACCTGGATTGCTGCACAGGAACTTAAAACCTCAAAAGATATAGCCGAATGGATTTCGACATTAAAAAATAAAAACAATACTGCAGAAGTTTCAATTGGTTTAACTGCCGAAGGACGTAAAATACCGGTATTTAGTATTGGAAATCCTGCTGCTAAAAATAAAATCCTGATTTCGGGCAGAAACCATCCGCCTGAAGTGACAGGACATTATGCTCTTGAAGCTTTTGTTGCAAGTTTAACAGCCGATACGCCATTGGCAAAAAAGTTCAGAAAAAAATTTGAAGTGTACGTCATTCCCCTTCTGAATCCCGATGGCGTTGATGGCGGTTTTTGGAGACATAATTCGGGCGGAATTGATTTAAACCGGGATTATAACGAATTCAATCAGCCCGAAACCAGAGCTGTTCGTGATTTCCTGAAAAAAGAAATCAAAGACGAAAATAAGCTGTTGTTTTCGATTGATTTTCATTCGACTCACGATGATATTTATTACACCGTTGATCCCAATTTAAAAGGAAATATTCCGGGTTTTGTACCGAATTGGTTAAACAAAGTCAAAGACGGAATTCCGGGTTATACGCCACATGTTAAGCCTTTGTATTTCAAACCGCCTACTTTTACCTTGTTTAGTTATTTGTTTGAAACCTATAAAACGGAAGCTTTGGTTTTTGAAATTGGAGATAATACGCCAAAAGATTTCATTATAAAAAAAGGGGAAGTTTCGGGAGAAGAATTCATGAAACTAATATTAGAAAGCAGTAAAAACTAAAAAGATATTGAGATGAACAAAATCAAAAATAAAATTTGCATCGTTCTGGCGCTGATTGCATCAGTCTGTTGTTTCGGTCAGCAAAAAAAAGAATTACTTCAGGTTACTGATCTTTTAAAAATCAGAACTGTTGGTGATGTTGAAGTCAGCAAAGACGGTCAAAATGCTGTTTTTACGGTAAAAAGCATCATCAAAGACCCAGAAAATGCTCAGGATTACGATTACGACACACAACTTTGGATTACTAAAACTTCTAAAAATAGTACACCAAGACAATTAACTTTTGGAAAAGAAGGATCAAATTCTCCGGTTTTCAGCCCTGACGGAAAACAAATCGCTTTTACCAGAAGTATAAAAGGAAAATCTCAAATATTTCTTTTTAAAGTTGACGAAGGCGGAGAAGCAGTTCAGCTTACCGATTCAAAATACGGCGCCGGAAACCCAAAATGGAGCCCGGACGGAAAGCAGCTTTTGTTTACAGCAGCTTTACAAATCAATGAATTAGTTAAAGATTCCATTTTAAATCCGAAGAAAGAATTACCGGTATGGAGTTTTGAAAAACCGGGATTTGCTGCGAATGAAAACCTGAAAGTCAACAAAACCAAAGCAGATCCAAACGGAAATATCGACGCCATCAGAGCTTATCTGGAAAACAACGAAAAAGACAAAAAAGCAAAAGTGGTAGATAAACTGCAGTTTCAAACCGAAACGGCAGTAAGCAGCGAATTGCGTTTCTCACATATTTTTATCATCGATGCAAAACCGGGTTCAAAAGAAAAAGCGGTTACAAAAGGATTTTATTCACATTCAAATCCGTATTTCGTTAGCAATACAAAAATTGCTTTTACCGGAAACATCAACGAAAAAAGGCATCCGGACAGGGTTTTGGAAAACAGAATCTACACCATCAATACGGACGGAACAAACGTAACGGAATTATTAGGCACAGAAAATATTGTGTATCAGCTTTTGGCCGTTTCTCCTTCAGGAAAACAATTGGCTTATCAGGAAAGTATTATCAATAATTTGTCTGTTCCGGTGCTTAAAATCTTAAATCTGGAAAATCCATCTGAAAAAAGTAAAGTAATTGATTATGATAGAAATAACAACAACGTTCGATTTTCTAAAGATGAAAAACAGCTTTATTTTACTTCTTCAAGCAATGGCGGTTATGTGCTTTGCAATGTGCCGTTAAATACTTTAAAAGTGCAGATCCTTTCTTCTTTTGATGAAGGAATAACAGATTACGATTTTAACAACGGAATTTTTGTTTTTGCCAAAACAGAAGTCAAAAATCCATCAGAATTGTATGTTTCTGATTTGAAATTAAAGGATCCAAAACTGGTTTCAGATTTCAATACAACCTGGCTTCAGAATAAAGAAATCAGTTTTCCTGAAAAAGGAACTTTTACCAACGAAAAAGGTCTTGAAATCGAATATTGGATCATGAAACCAACCCGTTTTGAACAAGGCAAAAAATACCCTTTATTGACGGAAATTCACGGTGGACCGGCGTCCATGTTTGGTCCCGGAGATGTAAGCATGTGGCTTGAATATCAGTTTTTTGCTGCTCAGGGTTATGGCGTTTTATACAGCAATCCAAGAGGTTCTTCGGGTTATGGCGAAAAATTCCTGCGATCTAATATTAAAGATTGGGGAACAGGTCCGTCAAGTGATGTTTTGACTGCTTTAGACAAAACCGTGGCGCAAGGCTGGGCAGATCAAAGCCGACTTTTTATTACGGGAGGATCTTATGCCGGATATCTTACAACCTGGATTATCAGTCACGATCAGCGGTTTAAAGCAGCTTCAAGTCAGCGTGGGGTTTATGATTTGGGGACATTTTTTGGAGAAGGAAATGTGTGGAGAATGGTTCCGAGATATTGGGGCGGTTATCCGTGGGAAGAAGAAACCAAAGCCATTTTAGAACGTGAATCGCCATTAAATTATGCGCAGAATATCAATATTCCGTTTTTAATTATTCACGGAGACAACGATTACAGAACCGGAGTTACACAAAGCCAGATGCTGTATAAAACCCTAAAAGTTTTAGGAAAACCGGTTGAATATGTAAGGCAGCCGGGAGCAAGTCACGAAATTACAAGAAGCGGAGACAACCGTCAAAGAATCGATCAGTTACTTCGTACTTTTGAATTCTTTGAAAGATTCAATCAAAAATAAAATATGTTAAATTAAAATGATCAGGATATGAATGCTATTGAGAAACAAACAAAACCAAGCCAGTTAGAAACCTATTTTTCTAAGTTTAGAGAAAATACAATAGGAGTGAACCACAGTTTTGAATCTATTTACGGAAAACAAAATCTATTATACGCCGACTGGGTTGCCAGTGGCAGATTGTATAGTCCTATTGAAGACATCATGCTCAATAAAATTGGTCCCATGATTGCCAATACGCATTCATTTTCAAGTCAGACGGGTAAAGCTTCGACCTATGCTTACCAGCATGCCAGAGCCTTGATTAAAAAACATGTTAACGCAAATGAATCTGATGTTCTGGTTACGACCGGAACCGGAATGACGGCTGCTTTATCAAAGTTACAGCGTTATCTGGGTTTGCGTACCAACGACAATAAATTTCATGTTAAAACAACCGATAAAAAAGATAAGCCAGTCGTTTTTATCACACACATGGAGCATCATTCCAATCAGGTTCCGTGGTATGAAACGAATGCTGATGTGGTGATTTTGCCTTCGGATGAAAACAATCTGGTAAACCCGAAAATCCTTTCTGAAGAAATAAAAAAATATGCCGACAGAACTTTGAAAATTGGTTCTTTTACTGCCTGTTCCAATGTAACCGGAATTATTACGCCTTATCACGAACTGGCCAAAATCATGCACCAAAATGGCGGATTTTGCTTTGTTGATTTCGCAGCCTCGGCGCCATATGTAAAAATTAATATGCATCCTGAAGATCCAGAAGAACAATTGGATGCGATTTTCTTTTCGCCGCATAAATTCCTGGGCGGACCCGGAACCTGCGGTGTATTGGTTTTTAATGAAAAATTATACAAAAGCAACATTCCGGACAATCCCGGCGGCGGAAACGTAAAATGGACGAATCCATCCGGAGAATATCAATATAGCGATATAATAGAAGTGAAAGAAGATGGAGGAACTCCGGGATTTTTGCAGGTAATAAGAACCGCTTTGTCTCTGGAATTAAAAGACCAGATGAAAGTAGAAAACATAAAAAACAGGGAAAAAGAACTACTGGATTTGTGTTTTTCTGAGTTTAAAAAAATACCGGGCTTAGCTGTTTTAGGAAATATTGAAACCGAAAGAATAGGCTGCGTTTCTTTTATAATCGATGACATTCATTACAACTTGATTGTGCGACTTTTAAACGATCGCTTTGGAATTCAGGTTCGTGGCGGCTGGTCTTGCGCAAGTACTTATGCCCATTATTTGTTTGATATTGGTGCCGAAAAATCAAAGCAAATAACAAACGAACTTCTGGACAAAAATCAACGAAATAAACCGGGATGGGTGCGTTTATCGCTTCACCCCATTATGACCAATGAAGAAGTTTTATTTATTTGTGATGCCATACAGCAAGTAGTTTTAAACTATAAACAATGGCAAAAAGAATATCAATACAATCCTGCTACCAATGAATTTGAAAATTTCGATAAAAAAGAAACAATTCAGCAGGAAACAGAGCAATGGTTTTCTTTAAAATAATGTAAACTAATTGCTGATATACAATTTGTTATATTTTGAAATGATTCGAAAAGCGTTATTGTATTTTTCTTATTTTTGATAGAATAAATTCTACTAATCAAAGACGAGATGGAATCAGGAATAGACTTATTTTTAGACTCGGTAAGAAAAATTTGTCCGGATATCACTGATTACGAGTTATCTCAGTATGTTTCAAAATTTACAGTTCAGGAATTAAGTAAAAAAGATTTTTTCCTTGAATCCGGAAAAGTGCAAAAAGCTATTGGCTTTATTGTAAGCGGGTTAGTGCGTTCTTCTTTTGTTGATAACGAAGGAAACGAAATCACGGTAGGTTTTTATGCCGAGGGCGATTACGCCACACATTATCCCGCTTTTATCACCCAACAGCCTAGCAAATATACTATTCAGTGCCTTGAACCCACTATTATGGTTTGTATTTCGTATGAAGATCTCCATTGGATATACGAAAACCTGCCTGCCTTTGAAAAATATGGAAGACTGGTTGCCGAAGAAATTTTAAAACGCCAGCAGGCTCGTATTGAAAGCTTTATATTTCAAACTGCCGAAGAACGTTATCTTGATTTTATTAAATGCCATTCTGGTTTGTTTAACCGGATATCTGTTTCTCATCTTTGCAGTTTTTTGGGAATCGAGAGACAATCCCTTACCAGAATTCGCCAAAAATTAGCCCACAAATAGTTTTTTGACACATTTGTGTCAGGAATGCCTTCTACTTATTTAAAATCTTTGCAGTGTACTTTAAATGATACTGCAATGAAAACGAATATCTTACTTATACTTGGACATCCTTCTGAAAATTCCTTTTGTAATGCGTTGTTAAATGCGTATCGAAAAGGAGCAGAGCAGAAAGGAGCAAACTGTAAAACGATTTATATCTCCAGATTAAAATTTGATGTAAATCTGGCTGACGGATACAAAAACGGAGAATCTTTAGCCCTTGAAGATGATCTGATTCAGGCCCAACAACTTATTTTATGGGCAGACCATGTTGTTTTGTCTTATCCAAACTGGTGGGGTTTTATGCCTGCCGTTACCAAAGGATTTATAGACAGAATTCTATTGCCTGATTTTGCCTTCAAGCATCATTCAGGAAAAATATTCCCCGAAAAACTTTTAAAAGGAAAAAGCCTCAGACTTCTCGTTACGATGGATACGCCAAAATGGTGGTTTTATCTCATCTATCGTGCCTCACAATATCAGATACTTAAAAACATTGTTTTTGGTTATGTCGGATTCGACCCCATCAAATTTTCCACTTTTGGTTTCATGCGAAAATCAACAGAAAGCCTGCGAAATAAATGGTTGAAAAAAGTCGAACAATTAGGAAAACAGCTTAAATAAAAAAACAAACTATTAAAATTAAACATCATGAGACATTTAGCAAACGAGCACACAATTGCTCCAATTAATCCAAAAAGAGGTTTCACAATTCATTTATTGGTATTTGCATTGACCATTCCGGCAATCTGGCTAATCTGGTTTTTGACAGACAGAACGTATTTATGGCCATTATGGCAAACCGGCGCCTGGGCAACAGGATTATTATTTCATTTTCTGGGCGTTTATGTTTTCAAAAAAAACAATAAATAACAGCTAACAACAAGAGTGATCTAAATCACACATTTTTAGTGATTTGCGTCCTTGTCTTCAGACTGTATACGATTGTAATTTTGATTTAAATAAAAAACCATTATCACAGTAATCTTTCAATAATAACTTTTAAACATTTAAAATATGAGAGCAAAAGTAATTTACGGAAAAGCTTTAATCATTTTTTTAATGCTTTTTATGCACGCATTTGCAAGAGCACAAACTGTTATCAAAGCATCAGAAATGAAAGCAAAAATCACGCGTTACGAAATAAAAAAGGAATATCAGGAGAAATTTCAAAAAGTAGTAAGCGAGTATGTTCTAAAATCAATTTCAAACGACGGCAATATTATGGCAGAAGCCTATTTTGAAAAAGAGAATCCGCAGGTAATTTGGTTATTTGAACGCTGGAAAAATCAGAAAGAAGCAGACAAATTCAAAAACAATGCAGCAGCTAAAACTTTACAGGCATTAGGGAAAACAGCATTAGTAAAACCTTCAAAAACAATAGCTGTAAAAGATTTAGAACCAATTTCGAAAGAAGAATGGCGCCGAACCAGCAAAACAGCAGATGACCAATTGACGATCATGCTTTTTGTAGATGCAAAAGCGGGTACAGAAGAAAATTTTAAAGACGTGTACCACATTGCAATGCCTCAATTTAGAAGCGAACCCGGAGTTGTAACGTATCAATTATCACAATTTAATGCTGATAAAACCCAGTTTGTGACTTTTGAGAAATTCCGCAGTAAAGAGGCATTTCAATACCATCTCAACTTTCCGCCCATTCAGCCTGTAATTGATTATTTGAATACAAGTATAAAAAAACAGCCGTTTCAGGATGGAATTCACACCCTTATTGAATTTGCTCCGCTTATTCGGGAATAACTTAAAGATTAAATTTTCTCAACACACTTTATTAATAATTAAACTTTAAAAAAATGAAAACAATAAATCAAATCATCGCAGCAAGTATCTTAAGTGTATTTGCATTAACAAACACAACAGCTCAGGTAAAAGTAAAAACTAACGAAATGAAAACAAATTATTCTAATGAGTTAGAAGTTGTCAATCAATTATCTACTCAATCGGCAGTGGTAAATATGCCCGTAACAAAATTGTTGAACGCACCGGGAAATGAAGCTTTAAAAGCCTTCTTTTTTACTCCTGTAAAAGACAAATCAGTCTTAAAAGGAAAGAAAATCGCCGTTATCGTAGCAGACGGTTTTGAAGAAATCGAATTGACAGGACCGGTTTGGTATTTTAAAGAATTAGGAGCAGAAGTAGAAATAGTGGCTCCCAAATACAATCCGGCTCCGGAAAGATACGGACTTGCTTACCCTGAAATGTCAAAAACACATGTGATGGCCATTCAGTACTTGCAACCGGTTGGCTGGATAAAATTTGACCGCACAGCAGATCAGATAAAAGTAAGTGATTATGATGCCGTATTTATTCCCGGAGGCGCCTGGAATCCGGATAACCTTCGTTATGACAAAGACGTTATTAAATTCATTCAGGACTTTAATAAATCAGGAAAACTGATCGCTGCAATTTGTCATGCGCCGGTTGTTTTAGCCTCCGCAGATATTTTAAAAGGAAGAAAATTAACGGGTTACTGGAACATTCAGTCCGACTTGAAAAATGCAGGTGCAACTGTCGTTGAAGCACCGGTTGTGACTGATGCAAACATCATAACAAGCAGACATCCTATTGATGTAGCCGATTTTTCGAGAGCGGTTGAAAACTGGTTAATTAAAAAATAATTTAAGAAGAAGTTTTGATAGTGGAGAATCATTTTTCTTCACTATCAGATCATCAGACACACAATACTAATTCACATTCATGATTATGAAAACAGATATTTTTAAGCCGGCACAAATCGGTTTTTTGCAATTAAAAAATCGTATTTTGATGGCTCCAATGACCAGAGCGCGAAATGAAGATGGAATTCCAAACGAGAATAACGCACTTTATTATGAACAGCGTGCAGGTGCAGGTTTAATTATTACAGAAGGTACAGCAATTTCTGAAACCGCAAAAGGAGTACTTTATATTCCCGGCTTATATACACAGGAACAAATCGAAGGCTGGAAAAAAGTAACAAATGCAGTACACAAAAAAGGAAGTGTCATCTTTTCTCAATTGTGGCATGTAGGCAGGGTTTCTCACACTTCAAACCAGCCAAACGGAATTGCTCCTGTTGGTCCGTCAGATATTCAGGCGCAAAATACTTCGGCCTGGGGTTATGATGAAAATGGAGTTGAAGGTTTTGTTCCGGCATCAAAGCCGAAGGCACTTTCTTCAGCAGAAATAAAAGCGGTAGTCAATGATTTTTCGGCTGCAGCCAAAAATGCTATGGAAGCCGGTTTTGACGGAGTGGAAATTCACGGCGCCAATGGTTATTTAGTAGAACAATTTTTAAACCCTTTTGTAAACAACCGTACAGATGAATATGGCGGAAATATTGAAAACCGTTCCCGATTTTTACTCGAAATTCTGGATGCTGTCATTGATAAAATCGGTAATAAAAAAGTAGGGATAAGACTAACGCCTTATGGTGGTTTGGGAGATTTGCCTCATTATGATGAGATAGAAGCCACATATCAATATCTGGCAAAAGAATTACAGAAAAGAAACATCGTATACATTCATTTGATGGACCAGTTATCAAAAGGAAGCCACGCTTTGCCGGACGGTTTTGCAGCGCGTTTTCGTTCGTGGTATGATGGTGTGATCATTTTGGCAGGCAATATGACCAGAGCTTTATCAGAAGAACTCATCAATGCCGGAACAATAGATATTGCCGGATTTGGAGAACCCTTTATTTCAAATCCTGATCTAGTAGAACGTTTGCAGAACAATTGGGAATTAACACCTCCAAATCGCGATTTGCATTATGGTTTAGGCACTCATGGATATACAGATTGGAAAGTCTATCAACAGCCTGTTGCAGCACTTTAAACCTTATTATAAACGGTAACAAAATTGTTTCTGTTACCGTTTTTATTGCCATTTCAAATTTTAGCCTGAATATTTTTTTAGATTAATTTTATATACTTAACATTCTGTATTACTTTTGATTAAGGCATCATGCCTTTTCTGAATCTTTAAGTATATGGAATTACCTCAGATACCTTTCTATAAAAAATACAGCCAGATTTATAAAGCGATATTTGTTGGCGGGATATTAGGTTTACTGTATGCCGTGATTACTGGCGCAGGTTCAGATTACGAATATATGAGGCTTTTACCGGGAACTATTATTGGGTGTTCTATTGGTTTTATAATCATCACTTTTGAAAAGACGTTTATCAATCTCAATACATATTCTTTTGTAGCCTCGATGGTTTTAAAAGCGTTTATTTACAGCGTTATTATTCTGGTATTTTTACTTTTATATGTTATACTATTTGAGGAAATACTGGGTCATTTTTCGTATCAGCAGGCTTTAAGTAAATATGCTGAAGAACGTCTTTTTGGAGATTTCCTCTTTTCGCTTGGAGCATCCATTTTCCTGATTTTATTTCTGGAAATAAGCAGTTTGCTGAGCAGCAGTTTTTTTTATAATTATTTCACAGGCCGTTATCATAAACCGCTGCTGGAAGAAAGAATTTTTATGTTTGTTGATGTAAAATCTTCCACCACAATGGCAGAGCAGCTGGGAGATATTTTGTATAGTAAATTGTTGCAGGATTTGTTTAATGATTTTACCGATGCAATTCTGGCTTCTCGTGCAGAAGTGTATCAATACGCCGGTGACGAAATTATTCTGACCTGGAAAACGGCAAAAGGCTTAAAAGAGCAACGTTGCCTGTATTGTTTTTATCTTTTGAAACAAAGCATTAAAAACAAAGAAGCCTATTATCTGAAAACCTATAACCAAGTTCCACAGTTTAAAGCAGGAATGCATACCGGAAATGCCGTAACTACCTGGGTTGGAAAAGTAAAAAAGGAAATTGTCTATCACGGTGACCTTCTCAATACAACGTCAAGAATTCAATGCAAATGCAACGATTTTAATCATGACTTTGTGATTTCAGAAACGATGAAAAATGCTTTTCCGGATGGTTTACCTGTAATTTACAGGCATCAGGGAGAAATCGTTTTAAGAGGCAAAGCACAGCCGATGCAGCTTTATACCGTTGATTTTAATTTTTAAACCTATATTTATTTAGAAATCATTTTTTATAAATTCACATTATGAAAGCAATAGTTATTGGCGCAACAGGTTCAACTGGAGAATTTCTGGTAGACCAACTTTTGGCAGACGCCGGATATACAAACGTGACAATCTTTGTTCGAAAACCTACAGGAAAACAAAATTCCAAACTTGTTGAGCATGTCATAGACTTTTCGAATATTACTGCCTACAAGGATTTAATTGCTGGCGACGTCATTTTTTCCTGTTTAGGAACGACGCTAAAAGCCGCCGGTTCTAAAGACAAGCAATGGAAAATAGACTTTGATATTCCTGCGGCATTTGCCGAATTAGCCAAACAAAACGGGGTTTCGTCTTTTGTATTATTGTCTTCTTACGGAGCTTCTTCACAAAGCAAGGTTTTCTATTCTCAGCTAAAAGGCAAACTCGAAGAAAGAATCGCAGAACTTGATTTTGAGCAATATATCATTTTCAGACCGGGATTGCTCTTAAGACCGGGAACAGATCGTTTTGGAGAAAAAATAATGGTAAAAGTTCTAAATGTGGTTAATGCAATAGGTCTTTTTACCAGGTTTAAACCATTGCCCACTACTGTTTTGGCAGAGAAATTAGCAAAAGCGCCACAAGTACTGCCAAATGGGAAATTGATTATAGAGCTTGCAGCAATATTTGATTTTTAAAAGTTTACGCATTAAAGGGTTTGCCACGAATTGCACGAATTAGCACGAATTAAATCATTGTAGCAAAGATTAAAAAAATGGATTTCAATTTAATCTCCAAACGAAAAAATTAGCGAAAATTAGTGTAATTCGTGGCGAAAAATAATTCGTGGCTAAAATAATTCGTGGAAAAAAAATCATCGTAATTCATCGATTAAGCCACTGATTTCAAGTTATCACCATCTTTTAAATGAAGTCTTCTAAAAACCAACCCTGATAAAATAGTCAAAGAACCCACAACCAGAAAAGTGTAGCGAAAAGCATTGTGAATTTCATTATGGATGAGTTTTACATCACCCTGAAAAACTTTTAGTACCAGTAAACCGAAAGCGATTCCAAAACCAATAGCAAGCTGCTGATTGACGGAAACAAGTGAATTACCGCTGCTCGTGTGATAAACTCGTAAATCAGCAATAGAAATCGAATTCATCGAGGTAAATTGTATCGAGTTGAAGAAACCTAAAACAGCAATAATAGGAATGTACCAGTAAATAGAAGTATGAATCGACGGAATCGCCAAAGCACAAATTAAGGCACCAATAATAAAAGTATTGATCATTAAGGTTTTTCGATATCCAAACTTATTAAGAATAGTAATTACTGCCGATTTCCCAAACATGGCTGTAAGTGCCATTGGAGCCACAATCCATCCTGATGTAACGGCCGACTGACCGTAAGCAATCTGAATCATCATAGGCAATAATAAGGGAATTGAACTAAAACCCAAACGTGTCGCCAAATTACCAACGATACCCACACGAAAGGTTCTGACCTTAAATAAATTCAATGGAAATATAGGATTATTGTCTTTTATGGCGTGACGATAATACCAATACAGCATTAAAAACCCTGACATTAAAATAAGTAAAACTGGCGAAAGACGAACGGTGTTGCCAAACAATTCCAGAGATATCGACAATAGGAGCGAAGCGGCTGCAAAGATCAGGAAGCCTTTTAAATCAAAATCGATTATGGGAGATTTGTAATCCGGCATGTATTTCAAACTTAAGACAATACCAATAAGCCCAAACGGAATATTTATTAAAAAAATCCAGTGCCAGGATAAAAAATCGACCATATAGCCACCCACTAATGGTCCTAATACGGGACCAATCAAAGCAGGAATAATGGCAAAATTCATGGCTTTTAATAATTCTCTTTTCGGAAATGTTCTAATAAGCGCCAGTTTTCCCACAGGCGTCATTAAACTTCCTCCGATACCCTGAATGACACGGGCAAAAATCAGGTGATTTAAATTTTGGGAAAGAGCACAAAACAAAGATCCGAGGCTAAATAAAAACAACGCAAAAATAAATACTTTTCTAGTACCAAATTTATCCGATAAAAAACCACTTACAGGCATGAAAAGTGCCAAAGTCAAAACATAACTGATAATGGCATTCTGCATTTCCAGCGGTGATTCATGCAAATCTCTGGCAATTGCCGTTATTGAGGTGTTAAGAATTGTAGAATCAAGCATTTGCATGAAAATAGAAGTCGCCAGAATTATGGGTAATACTTTTTTGGTTACGTCGTTATCAATATTTACGTTCATATATTTCTTTTTTGGCGGGAAGATTTTTGCTGTGTCGCTATTTTAGACGCAGCACTTCTATAAAATTACAAAAGATATAGGGATTTTCAGTCTTCCTGTAAATGAAAAAAGATACCATTGCTGATATCTTTTCTAAAAAAAATGGATTTCTATTAAGTGTAACTTTTGAATTAAAATATTATCCATTCTTTAAATCTTCGTCTAAATCTATAGCGTTATCGCTATTTTTTTGAAAGTAAGAATCACTTGTATCGTTACTTTCTCTGTTGTCATCGCGATCACTATTTCTATCAAAGTCATTATTTAAATCATTGTCTAAATCGTCTTCATTTTCAAGATCATCACGCTCATAACTTAATTGTTTGTTCAGGTCCTGATTTTCATCATTTGTAACTGAATTGTCCAGTGGAGCACTTTTATCGTCTGCCTGAAATCTGTCTTGAGAATACGGTTCATTTTGACCGTAATTTTCTCTGTCGTCTCTGTTCATAGTATTTTAAATTAGAGATTATTTTTTGGTTTTAGCCGCTGCTTTTTTTGTATCTGAGTCTGATGACTTAGAGGTACTTTTTGAATCAGTTGCTTTTGAATCAGCTTTTGAATCAGTTTTTTTATCTGATGCTTTTGCACCTGAAGTGCTGCTGTTTTTTTCGTTTGAAGTTTTCATAATAATTAGTTTTAAATTTATAATATTGCTAAAGTAAAGGAGTTGAAAATCAATATTTTACAATAAAGCACTTCATTAATTACATAATTAACAGATTTGATGAAGTGTTATTTAAAGAAATCGATAAATTGATCAAAAAACTTCTTTTTATTAAAATTGGGCTGTAATTTCACTAAATCATTTATGTATTCCTGATGCGGAATCCGGTTGCTGTTTTCGTCAAGATCCCAAATTCCGCATTCAGAGTATTTTGTCAGATCATCCCAATCCGGACGATCCGTTACGGGATAAATGCAAATTCCTCTTAAGTCGACACCTTTCTTTTTGGCCAGTAAACATTCGGCTGCGATTTCATTTAGCCATTCCACACGTCCGGATCCAAAATGTCCCGTTTCTGAAACAAATATTGGTTTTTGATAACGTTGATACGCCTCTTGTAATAATGCCGAAAAAGGAATTCTTTTTTGTTCCGTGTCAGGCCAATCGATTGGGGGTCCGTTTACTTCCCACTGGCAATTCCAGTAATAATTGAACCCTAAAATTTCCAGAAAAGCTTCAGAACCGCCCAGTTCAGGACATATTCTGCCTGCAATAATATCCATTGCCTGATATTGGTTTTCGTTTGAATCCAGAGTCTGATTTAAAGTTTCAGGACCTGAAGAATGAATTCTGACCAAAGGTTCAACCAAAATAATACACGATTCCGGATCGATATTTTTTATTTTTTTGATGCCCAAAATCGCAGCTTTACACAAATGATATTTGATGTCCCAACCACTGTTTACTGCAAAAGGAACAGTTCCCCGAACGTCACCGGAATGCCAGGACAGAAAACTAATTTCATTGATGGGCACAACAAACAAGGGCTGTTTGGAATGTTCCTTATAAAACAAAGTAAAAGCCTCGCATAATTTTTCAAAACGAGAACAAAAATGCGGATGTGTTGGATAAATTCCGTCCGGATATCCAAAATGAATCAGATCCCAAATTTGCTGAATTCCAAATTTTTCCGCGGCCAGCATTCGATTGTGCACTTCCGAAAAGTCGAAAACTTCCGGCGATTTCTCGACCATACTCCAGCAAATACCTTCGCGGACTGTTTTTATACCAATTGCTGCAAGTGCTTCATAATCATCAGAAAAACGAATATCATGCTGTGTTTCTTTCAATAGATTAATTCTTTCGCCAGAGCGATTGATATGATCCGCACATTCATAACCTCCAATAAAAAAAGTAGTAAAAGGTTTCATCTAAACAGCGGTTTTATAAGTAAGTTTATTTTCTAGTTTGGCAAAAAGATCCAGCGCATTTTTAAAAGCCTGATCCATATTAAAATACTTGTAGTTTGCGAGTCGGCCTACAAAATAAACATCAATAAGTTTGTCGGCTTCATCTTTATAGCGTGCATAAATTTCCTGATTGCGCGGGTTTGGAACCGGATAATAAGGATCTCCTTCATCTACCGTAAATTCTTTTACAACAGTAGTTTTGTCTGATTTTTGGTTTCCAAAGTGTTTGTACTCAATGATTCTGGTAAAATCAACTTCGGTTCCGGGATAATTTACTACCGAGTTTTCCTGAAAAAATTCAGCATCGATGGTTTCGCTCACAAAGTTTATAGAACGGTATTCCAGCTTTTCCAGAAGACTGTGTTTAAACTCAAAAAAGCGATCAACAGGTCCGGTATAAAACAGTTTTTCATAATCTTTATATTGATCTTTTACATCAAAATAGTCAGTTTCTAATAAAACCTCGATGTTAGGATGGTCTAGAATTTTTTCGAATAATTGGGTATAGCCGCCTTTTGGCAACGCCTGATGAGTATCTGAAAAATAACGATCATCATAATTGGTTCTCACCGGAATACGCTCTAAAACCGATGCATCAAGTTCTGCCGGGTATTTGTCCCATTGTTTTTTTGTGTAATGCTTAAACATTTTTTCATACAAAATAGGTCCTACGCGACTCAAAACGGCTTCTTCGCCATTCGAAGGATTCGTAATAGGCGAGCGGTGTTCTTCAAGCCAGTTTTTCATTTCTTCTTCGTTAGAAATCGTAATGCCAAACAACTCATTTACGGTAGTTATGTTCACAGGAATCGGTACGGTTTTATCATCAACCCGGGCAATTACTTTATGTTCCCACGGATACCAGTCAGAGAATTGGTTGACATATTTCCATACGTCTTCTTCATTCGTATGAAATAAATGTGCACCATATTTAGAAACTAAAATGTTATTTTCATCCTTGTAATCATAACAGTTTCCTGCAATATGATTGCGTTTTTCTATAACTAAAACTTTTTTTCCAATGGAGGCGTATCGTTCTGCAAGTACGGCACCGGAGATTCCGGCACCTATAATTAAAATGTCTATTTGTTTCATTTTGCCAATTTTTTAATGATTAATTCCATTTGATCTGCGGTAGCATCCCACGATGTTTTTTCAAGAATTTTCTCGTATTCCGATTTCATCTTTAAATGGTCTTTCTCTTCAAGTAAAGTTGTTATGGCATTGCAAAATTCATCATCGTTTTCGATTAAAGTAACACTGTTGCTATAGTCACGAACAACATCTGTAATTTTGGTAGAAATAATTGGTTTTCCTGCCGCCATATATTCTAAAGTCTTGGTTGGACTTATATATTTTGTGGCATCATTAAGAGCAAATGGCATCATGGCGATGTCAAACGCTTTTAAATAACCGGGAAGTTCATCATAAGATCTCATTCCTAAATAATGAATGTTGTTTTCTTTTGGAAGATCGGCATCTTCAATTTTAGCCAAAGGACCAATCATTACAAAAGAAACGTTTGGCAGTTTTTTGGCACATTGATGAAGTAATTCTAAATCAATACGTTCATCGATTACGCCATAATATCCTACGATTGGATTTTGAATAGTAGCGATATCCGGTGCTATAGCGATTCCGTTTAAGGCTTGTGCAAAATGCTCCTGATCTACAGAACTTGGAAAACAATACACATTAGAATGCAGTTGTTTTTTTGATTCATATAATGATTTTCCGCCGGTAAAGACAATATCGGCATGAGCCATAAGATATTTTTCCTGATTGATCAGATGAGCCGGAGCACCTTTAAACAAAGAAAGTTCGTCCATACAATCGTAGATTACAGTTTCAAAATTTATTTTTTCTAATAAAGGAGAAAAGGAAGCCGAGTAAAACCAGCCAATCGGGATTGTATTGTTTTTGACATATTCCGGAAGAATATCACTAATAGATTCAATGTCTTTTACATAAGGCTGCAGTACATTCAGCGTTTTACTGATCACGATTAGATTTCCGGAGCAATCCTCAGTATCATTATGAATTGGCTCTTCAATAAGTAAAACTTTCATGTTTGATGCCAATCTGCTAATGATATGCTGCGGACGCTGATAAACGAATTGCCATCTTAAGTGACAAAACACAATCATATCATAATATTGTGGTGCATCGCTGTCGTTTAAATCTATTTTTCTGTTACTGTTTTTTTGGGTGTTTTTTAAGTTGTTTATCATGGTTTAAAATGATTAAGATAATTTGTTTATAAAGTTTTTAAAAAGTCTAAATGACTGATATACTTGCAAATGTATTTGTGTGACAGATCAATTTCTTACAATAAAAGTCATTGCGCTTACATAATTTGCTGGTGTTCAGCCTATAATCTTATTGATTAATTATGTAAGTAAATGGTTATCAGTTAGTTTATTTTTAAATTATGAACTATTAAAAATCATTATTATGAAAACTCTAATCAAATCAAAAGCAGCATTGCTAATTGTCCTTGCAGGACTTGCATTTTCTTGTAAAAAAAATGAAACCGCTCCCGCAGATAATTATACAAATGAGGCCGACAGTACAGAAACAACAATAGACAGCGTTACTACCAGCATTGACACAACGAACACCAATACGGGTACTAACGGAACTACAGGTGCAACCGGAGAAGGTTCTACAGGATCTGGCGCAGCAGGAACTACTCAAAAAGGAAATCCTTCTGTTAGGGCAGATTCTACTTCAACTGCTCCAAAAAAATAAGAAGTTGGAAACAACAAAAAAGCCTGTAATTTTATTTACAGGCTTTTTTTTGATTTCATATTAAGTAATTTAAATTCGGTAGGATAATCCAATTTCTGCGAATTTATCTGAATACTCATGCATAATACCCGTTCCGGCAATAATGTCTAATTGCAAATTGTTGTTTACCACAAATAATAGTGCAGCATCTGCCATATTTTGAGCATGATGGTGAGAGACTGCAAAACCATATGTTTCGATAATAAGCTTCATTTTTTTTGTTAGCGAATGATCTGCAGTTAAGGTATAAATATATTCTGATTTTGCTGTATCCGGCAGCCAGTGAACGCCCATATTATAGCCAAGATGCGAAGATTTAGAAAGGGTGTGCTGTGCCAGTATTCTTAATTCCGGACTGTAATTTTGTTCCTGATAGGTTTTATCAGCAAGCCACGGAATACTCATGCGTCCTAACAAAGCAACATCAGGAATGGCATTTTTATGATCCAGAATATGGTATTTTAAACCTACCACAACAGGTTCAAATCCGTAATGATTTTCATTGTCTTCTTTTGCAATTTTAAGATCGCTTTCAACGCGAAATTCAAGATTTTTCACCAATCCGTAACGCAATACAATTTCCGGAACTGCAAAAGTATTCTCGTTATCTTCCTGTTGAAACGAAAAGCCGGATTCTATTTGTAAGTGATGTTTGGAAATGGTACTTGGTCCTTCGGTTTCGTTTGGGCGATCCGTTTGAATTTGCTGCGCCGAAGTTATATAGGATATGCAAAACAGACTTGCTGCGATAAATTTGCTTATTATTTTCATGATGAATGTGTCGAATTATTAGATTGTTATTTTAGAACAAATCCGTTTTCTTTTAATACCTCAGCGACTTTTATGACAATCTCAGAGCGGTGTTTTCCGTCTGTAACTTTTAAGTCTGTTTTTACCCAATATCTGATACTAATTTGTACTGTTGTGCCCGTAATTCCGGAAACTACTGCCGAATTAGAATAGCCTTTATCGACAATTTCACTGTCGGCTTCCATGACGCTCGAAATCAAATCAAGTGCTTTCTGATAATCAGATCCATATTCCAGACCAATCGTAAAATCCTGAAGAAGAAATCCTTCACTATTAAAATTTACGAGTGTATTCTTGATTAATAAGGCATTTGGAATGTAAATATTTTTACTGTCGCTTTTTATTTGGGTATCACGAAGGTTTAATGCCACGACTTTTCCTTTTACGCCATTACTTTCGATGATATCACCAACAGAAAAAGGCCTTTTGAAAGCCAGTAAAATACCCGCCAGAAAGTTTTCGCCTATATCTTTTAAAGCAAAACCAATAATAAAGGCTGAGATTCCCGCGCCGGCGAGAACGCTTTGTGCAACGCCCGTAAGACCAATAACACGAAACATGAAAAGAAACCCAATAACGATAAGCACCGCTTTGATAAGATTGGCAATAAAAGTAGCCAGTAAAGGATCATGCATTCTGCGTTTCAGCCTTTGATCAGCAAAAACCCGAACCCGTGATGCGATGAACCACGAAATTAAAACCACTACAACGGCGAGTAATAATTTTGGGGTAATGTCTACAATGTTTTGATAATATCCTTCTATATGTTGTGCTATGTCATGCAGGAATTCTTCCATAATTGAATGTTTAAAAAATTTGATCTATTAATTTAATGCAAAAACACCTGTAGTAAGTACAGATGTTTTTTAGTAAAACGAAATAATGTATTGTATTGCTAAGAGATTGTCTCTCTTTTAGTTATTCTGCCGCTACAATATTTACGGAATTTAAAGCAACATCGTTAAGGATGCAATCTGCTTCTTTTTCCTCGGCAAGTGTTTGCGTTAATAATTTTGCAGCATCATTTTCGCCTAGTGCTTTTGCAAATGCGACAAGAGTACCATAAGTGGCAATTTCATAATGCTCAATTTTTTGTGATGCCGAAATAATTCCTGCATCTCTTACAGCGCCCGGAACTGTTTCCAACACAATGCTGTCGCCTTCTTTTAATAATCCGGCCATGGCTTCGCATTTTTTTCCTTCGGCTTTTTCTCCCAGTAAATCAAACACTTTTTCCAGTCTTGAAACTTGATTTTCAGTAATAGAAAGGTGTTCTAAAATAGCGCTCGAAAGACCCGGAGCAGTAGCATTTGCAGACATTTTTGGCAAAGCGCCTACCAGTGCATTTTCTGCCCAGTAAATGTCTTTAAGGCTGTCAACAAATAAAGCTCTTAAATCTGAAGCAGCATCTGATGCCGGTTCTACAATATTATTTTTGTTGCTCTTTTGAGCATTAATCTTGCTTTCAGTTGGTTTTTCTGAATTTTTCATATCTTTTTTATTTTGAATGTTAATTGTATAGGTTTGTTTCGCGTTCCCAGAAACGGTGTTGTGCCATTGCGGCTATGAAATCTAATGCAAATGATGGTGTACCAATTTCAGAAGAAAGAACAAGTCCGGCATCATCATTTGTTATTTTAGAAGCAAATGGAGCTGCGCTTAAAACGGCTGTTGCTTCACCATCTGCACCAATTACTTTGCAATGTTTGTAAGCGTCGTTTAAAAATTCCATTACATCGTCGCTTTCTGCTAAAACGGTAAGTCCCAGACCATGCGGAATATAAACAGCATCAAACAAAACAGAAGATGCAGTTAAGAAACTAAAATCAGCTTTAAGCGCTCCGTCCTGATCAGTAAGTACAGAACCTAAATGCGGCGCAACGATCAAACCTTTTGCATCTTCTTTTAAAAGTATACTTTTTATGTTTTGAACTGCAGCTTCAGAAACTCCGTCAGAACAAATAATAGCTACTTTTCGAGAAGCGATTGTAGGCGAATTGGTTGGATTTTTAAGCATAGAAAGCGCATCAGAATTTTCAACAGAAGAATCTACTGTTTTAGGTTCCTGATCGCCATTTTCATTTTCAGGAGATACCCCGTGATTAATAGGTGTTTCTAATATAGGCGGCACGGTAGCACCAATATCAACGGCAACCTGTTCTGCTAATTGCATATCAACCTGAGATAAAAGGCCCAGCATTCTAACTCTGATAGCAGTAGTTTCTACTTTTCCAAGTTCAAATCGCAATGCTTTTACGATATGGCTTTTTTCTACTTCTGTCTGGCTGTTAAAGAATAGTTTAGCCTGACCAAAATGATCTGCAAAACTTTCGCTTCTTCCTCTTACTTTATGTGCATCGATGCGTTCATCAAAACTGGCAAAACCACCTTCGGCAATTTTAGCCTGATACGGACATCCTCCGCCCAATGAATTTGGATGGTAACTTACACGTCCTTTATTGATTTCCTGACGCATGTGTCCGTCACGCTGGTTGTTATGAACGGGCGCAATACTTCTGTTAATTGGAATTTCATGAAAGTTCGGACTTCCTAATCTTGACAATTGAGTGTCTGTATAAGAAAATAATCTTCCCTGCAAAAGCGGATCATTCGAAAAATCAATTCCAGGTACAACATGTCCCGGGTGAAAAGCGATTTGTTCTGTTTCTGCAAAGAAATTATCAGGATTTCTGTCTAATACCATTCTTCCCACAATCGTTACAGGAACCAGTTCTTCCGGAACAATTTTGGTTGGGTCAAGTAAATCAAACTCGTATTTGTGTTCATCTTCTGCAGGAATGATCTGAACTCCTAATTCCCATTCAGGGAAATTTCCCATTTCGATTGCTTCCCATAAATCTTCTCTGTGAAAATCAGGATTTTTTCCCGAAATTTTTTGAGCTTCATCCCAGGCTACGGCATGCGTTCCTAATTTAGGTTTCCAGTGAAATTTCACGAAAGTAGATTCTTCGGCTTCATTAATCAATCTAAAGGTATGAACGCCAAATCCTTCCATCATTCTGTAACTTCTTGGAATGGCACGATCAGACATCACCCACATAATCATGTGCATTGACTCCGGCATTAAAGAAATAAAATCCCAAAAAGTATCGTGTGCAGATGCTGCCTGAGGAATTTCATTATGAGGTTCCGGTTTTACGGCGTGAATTAAATCAGGAAATTTTGATGCATCCTGAATAAAGAATACAGGAATGTTATTTCCAACAAAATCATAAATACCTTCCTGTGTGTAAAACTTAACAGAAAAGCCTCGAACATCACGTGCAAGATCTGTAGAACCGCGTGAGCCTGCAACAGTAGAGAATCTTGCAAATACAGGAGTTTTTAATCCTGCTTCTTTTAAGAATCCTGCTTTTGTTAATTCCGGAATTGGGTTTGTTACTTCAAAAAAACCGTGCGCTCCCGATCCGCGTGCGTGTACGATTCTTTCCGGAATGCGTTCATGGTCAAAGTGGGTAATTTTTTCTCTTAAAATAAAGTCTTCCAGTAGAGAAGGACCTCTTTCGCCGGCTTTCAGCGAATTGTTGTCGTCGTTAATACGAACGCCCTGATCGGTTGTCAGGAACTTATTTGTTCCATCGGATTTGTTTATTGACAAATCACGCTGTTTTTCGTCTTGAAAATTTTTCATGTAATTTTGCTTTGTTTAGATTTAATTTTTTTGATTTATGTTACCCTCACATTATGAGGTGTTTAAAATGGGAAGTAATCTGTAAATCCAAATTTAAACGATAAGAAGAACTTGTATTTATAAGATTATTCCTGAACATTGTACAATTACCATTATTCCATCATAATGAACTAAAATGTTAGATGATTTGAAGATGCGGTCGAATCTGCATCGTTACGATATCGCATCTTTTTGGCTGGGATAAGCAGAATAAAGTACTCATGGCAATATCTTCTGCTTTCAGCATTTCCATTTTCTCAATTTTTTGCTGCTGTTCTTCTTTGGAACTTTTTTGCATATCGCTTGTTACGGCTCCGGGTTCAATTAGGGAAACTTTAATGCCAAGCGGATTTAACTCTTTGCGAAGCGAAGTGCTGAAACCTCTTATAGCTGATTTGGTTGCCACATAAATAGTACTTTTTGGTTCGCGGCTTTCTGCACTCATCGAACCAATGTTGATGATATGTCCGGATTTTTGATTTTTCATTCGTGATGCTGCTTCTTCACAAAAAGCCAGATAACCGGTAATGTTAGTATCGATCACATATTTGTAATTTTCATAGGTGCTTTCTGTGATTCCTTCGGCAGCTAAAGCCGCATTATTGATCAGAATATCAATTCCGCCTAATTCAGTATCAACAATAGTCATGATTTTTGCAATGTCTTCCTTTTTGCTTACATCGGCCGGAGTGCCATAAACCTCGCTGTCTGGAAATTGCTGTTTAATATCTTCAACGGCATTTTTGAAATCTTCATGATCTCTTCCAAAAATAACAACGCGACCGCCCAGAGACACTAATAAATCTGCAATTGCTTTTCCTATTCCGGTGGTTCCGCCTGTTATTACTATTCTTTTATCTTTAATATTTTGTCCAAAGTAATTTGTTAGTTTTTCCATTATTTGTTTTTATTGATTTAGTAAAATATTACCATTGAATTTTAATTGTCCCGAGACCCGAAATTTCATATTCGTGCATTTTCGCGGTTTTTTTGTGGGGTTTCTGCATTTCATTATCGTGCAGCACTTTGAAATCTATTTTGCTCTTAGCAAGCTTTATAATTTTCAAATTGCAGGACATATCCGGATCACCATTGAGATGTATGGTAATTGATTTTCCTCTTTTTGTAAAGTCATGAGGATAATCGACAAAAATCAAAAAGTCTGCGTCGATTTTGATGTATTGCCTTGGTACAATTCCAAAAGCCATTCCGGCGCCGTAAACTTCCTGACCCACCTGACCGCTTTGTTCCCAGCCATTGTATAAATCCTCCAGCGGAATCCACAAATCAGCCTGTAATTCGCCGGTTTTAACTTCCTCTGAAAGCATTTCTTTGGGCAGTTTTGGCGGATAATAATAGGCAATTCTGTTTACTGCGTATTTTATAAACTCCGGAATTAATGTTCTCAAAGACGGTAAAATGGCAACATCCTTCGCCTGAACTAAATATTCTGACAGAGCAGCATAAACCTCTAATTCTTCGTATGCAGCAGTATAGGGCGCATCATTAAGTGGAAATATGGAAAAGAAATTAGTATAATTTTTACCAAAACCATATCTGCAATCATAAAGCTGAATGTTTTTAAACAATCCGCTCAGGCAGGTATAACTGATCTCGAGATATAATTTGTTCTTCGTAATTTTATATAATTCTAATAAAGCTCCGGCCGCAAAAGCCGTGTTATTTGCCTGATAAAGAATATTAATGCCCAGTTCCGTTAATTTTTTTGCTGCTTTTTCTGCTTCGTTTAAATAGCGTTTTTCTTTAGTTAACTTAAAAAGCAACAGCATTAAATGGGCATAAGCGCCTGCCACATCTTTTTCTCCTCCGGCTCCCGGTGCTGTTTCTTTTTTGATGATTTCGAGCGTTTCCATATCATAAAATACAGGCCATTGGTATTTAAAATGATGTGCCACTTTTATCACATAATCAATAGAATCCAAAACCAGTTTTTTGGCTGTTTTATCTCCATGCAAAGCCAGTCTTGCCAAATTCATTAACGGATGATGCAGATACCAGGAATCCATCACCATTTCCTTTTTTTGTTCTTCCGAATGATCGAGTTTGTCGGCAAGTGCGGGAAGCCATCGATTAATACAATTCATCTTTGGATCGTAAAAAGCGGGTAATCCGTTAATTAAATCATCATAAATTCGATGTTTTTCGCCGCTCCATGTCTCATATTCTTTATACGGAGACAATACCGCAAGCTGCACCATACTTTCGGCAGGCGTTTCGTAGTCGCACAAATACGCATTTAGATACGGAATTCCTTTTGTTTGCGTCCATGCGCCTTTGTTGTGATCCAGATCTTTTAAAACATTCTGAGCAATTTCCGGCCAGTCGTGATATTCAATTCTTGGATGTTGAAGCACTTTGTATATCTTAACCAGATTGTCTAAAAAGTGTTCGCAAATAGCCAGTGTTTCTTCTACTATTTCAGCTTCAAGTACGATGTAAGCATCTGATATGGTGAAGGTTTTACCTGCGGGAAGAGGCAGTTTATCCGTAATTGGGAGCTGAAACCCAATTTCCGGCCAGTTTCCGCCCACGGTATTTTTCGATTCCGTTTCGGTTACTTCGCAATATTCCGACAATGAAGTAAGGTTTTGATAATAAAAAAACGATCCTGTTTTTGGTTTCGTGATGCTGGCAAACAATAATCCTGATCGGGATCCGAATTGTTCCATATGAATTTTTCCACTGGTGTTTTCGATATTTCCATTTTCTGTAAGCGGAATTATATCTCTCGGCCAAAACGGAATCATCAACGAAACATTTGCCTTAAAAGTGGTCGTATAATGTAATATAGGCGAATTTTCATCCGGAAAATTGATGCGCACTTCATAACTTCCCAATCTGGAATCGAGTACAAAAACAATAGTGTCTTCATCATCAAAAAGATTGACAACTTCAAAACAGCTGTTCATGGCAAATGCCGCGCGGAAAGCTATTTTTCCGTTTTGGGGCATAAGGCCAACAATCCAGAGAGAATCGCCTGTATTGTAAAACTGATAGGTATAATCAAGAATTTTTCTTTCTAAAAGTATTTCACTTTTTTCAATATCTGCCTGAGCAGTAGTACTCCACGCTGTAACTGTATGCATAATGATAAGTTTTAATTGATAAAGAGAGTTCTTTTTATTTCAAATAAATAACGGCCTATTCGCCTGTCTGCATATGAGGTGCATCGACAGGTTTAGATTGTGAAGAGCCAATTTGTCTTAGATAAATAGAAAGCATTATAATCGCAAAAACAGAAAGAAATTCGCTTTGCCAGTTTTGAAAGGATTCAAACCAAAATCGCGAATCGCCGATATAATCAGAAGCAGATTCTAAGGGAAGCCTTTTTAGGGATAATTGTTCATTTTGATCTTTAAGGCTTCCGAAAAAATGCAAAATAAACGAAAGTATAAACAATAGAAATAAAGCAATCGTGAGCGAATGTTTGTAAATTTCAAGCATCCATCCGCCTTTTTTTACGGGCCACAGCGCGCCTTTTCGCGTAGGCGAGGGCTCTCTGTCCACTTCTTCTTCCTTTTCCAGATCTTTGGATTCTGAAGAACCTTTTTGCATTAAGAAAATAGTTAGCAAAACAAATAAGCCCATTTGCAGAAATTCACTTTCCCAATTTTCAAAAGTCGATTCTATAAAATGACCGGAAACAAAATAAGCTGAAAGATCAATTGCTTTACCGCCTTCTTCGATCAGTTCTTTGTTGTGTTCTTCAAAACCAAATATTGTCTGACCAATCATTGCTCCTATAAATAGGACTAAAAAGGAAATACAGAGTCCGTTATTGCGTAATAATTTCTTCATGTTGTTTTTATTTTAAACAAAATTGAGAAACACGACTGAGATTATTTTATATAATTAAATTAATGATTTATAAGATTTTAGATATGTTTATATTAAGGATTACCTTCTCCGCCGCTTGCGCCAAATATTTGACCTGTAGAATAGCTTGCATCATTTGCGGCAAGCTGCACATAAATCGAGGCAAGTTCTGCTGGCTGACCCGGTCTTCCCATTGGAGTTTGAGAACCAAATTCTTTTAGCTTTTCCATTGTTGCTCCGCCACTTACCTGCAATGGTGTCCAGATTGGTCCCGGTGCCACGCCATTTACTCTAATGCCTTTTGGAGCAAGTTGTTTTGCAAGCGATTTGATATAATTGGTAGTTGCAGCTTTTGTCTGCGCATAGTCATATAAATCTTCTGTAGGTGCATAAGCTTGTACAGAACTTGTTCCTATTATTGAAGCGCCCGGTTGTAGATAAGGAAGTGCTGCTTTAATAATCCAGAAAGGGGCATAGATATTGGTTTTCATTGTGGCGTCAAAATCTTCTGTTGAAATATCCAGAATAGACGCATGTGTTTGTTGTCTGGCTGCATTATTGACTATGATATCAAGTCCGCCAAGTGCTTTTTGAGCTTGTTCTACCAGCGATTTGCAAAATGCTTCGTCACGTAAATCTCCGGGAATTGCAATGGCTTTGCGTCCTTCGGCTTTTATAAGCTGAATTACTTCTTTGGCATCTTCTTCTTCCGTTGGATAATAATTTATGGCTACATCGGCACCTTCTCTTGCGTAGGCAATAGCTGCGGCGCGGCCCATTCCGGAATCTCCTCCTGTTATTAGTGCTTTACGTCCTTTTAAGCGTCCGGAACCTTTATAGCTTTTTTCTCCATGATCCGGTCTTGGATCCATTTTGCTGACAAGTCCAGGCCATGGCTGTTTTTGTTCTTTAAAAGGCGGTCTTGGATATTTTGTAGTTGGATCTTCTGAACCATTTGACAGATGGATTTCACCTTTGTCTAAAACATTTGCCATAGTAGGACTAATTGCTGCAGTTGCAAGTACAGCTCCCATACCAGTAAGTGCTGAGCGGCGGGAAATTGGGTTTTTAGCATCCATAATAATTTGATTTTTAGTTCTTTAAATTGTGTAGTTTCAATTGAATTGAGATCTATCAAATTTAAAAAATGAAAAAACCATCATTTTATAGAATTCTTGTATTTTCTTACAGAATATAACACAAAATGAGAAATTTATTGGGCTGAATCAAGAAAATAAATGCTAAACCCGAAAAGGATTAGCATTTATGTCAGAGTTTATTTCAGGTTAATCGTCTTTCTTTTTTAAACATCTTCCTCTTGGTTCATCGCCTTCGTGAAGTACAATATCAGAATGCAGGAATTGTGCGGCATCGGCAGAGTCTTTTACTTTTTTGGCACTGCGTTCTAACATTTCTGATTCAAAGTGAGTCAGCACTCTTTCTCTCAATCCCACTTTTTTCCATTGCGATAAAGGATTGCATCCTTTTACGATTTCCCTTGCCAGCATAAGCGCATCCAGCAAAGCCTGATTAGCGCCTTGTCCCTTAAACGGACTCATGGGATGAACGGCGTCGCCAATTAGCGTTATTTGTTTGCCTTTTGCCAATAATTCCGGTTGAAGCAATTCGCGGTCATAAACGGGATAACCAGAAATCATAGTTTCTTGGGTTGCCTTTAAAATCTGAGGAATAGGATCGTGCCATTGTGTTCTGCGGATGGCTTCTTCCTTAAGTGCCTGAGGTCCTTTGGCACTTAAAGCCTGAGCATCTTCTTCAGACATTGGAAAACTAAGCTGCCACATGACAGAATCTGATGTAAAAGGCATAATATAGATTCTCTCGTTGCCATTTGCTGTTTGAAAAACAGTGGCCGAATCGAGTAGAGGATTAGTACCATTTTCGAGAGCACTTAAAGGACAAATACCCAATATTACAATACAATCGAGATAACGTAAAGGCGTAACCTCATCACCAATCAACAGCTTTCGTACAGCACTTCGAATACCATCAGCACCCACAAGGAGATCTGCTTTGGCGGTTTCTGTTTTGCCGTTTACCTGAAAAGTCAGCTCAACGCCCTCATTTTCTGATTCCTTAAAATCGACTAATTGATGTCCCCACTGTATTTTATCGTGTCCGCCCAGCTGGTCGATTAAGGCAAGACGCAAAGATTGCCTGGCGATATGTATATTGGTGCGTTTTGGATTTGTTGTAAAATTAGATTGTATCCATTTTCTGTTTCCCCATTCGCCAATTACTTTTCCTTCTGTCGTATGAACCAGATGTCTTGTTGAAACGACTCCTTCCGACAATGAAAAAATACCCAGTCCTTCAATCGCTTTACTGGCTTGCTGAAGTGTCAGGCCGTAGCCTTGGGATCTTGCGTTGAAGTTAGTGTCACGCTCGTAAAGGGTAAAAGGAATTTTGCGGTGCAGGCAAGCTACAGCAAGGGCAACTCCGCCAATACCGCCGCCAATAATGGCAACATGCGGGTATTTTTCTGTATCTGCTACTGGAGGAACGGCAGATTGAAGTAATCCTGATCCGGAGCAATTTAAACAGATGCCTAAGTGCGCTTTAGGACGAACCGGAGCTTTTCCTTCGCCTGTTTTTTCAAATTGATCAAGTTCTGTCTGGTAGCGAAGCCGTACTTTTTTGGTAAGTCTTTGGCTCTTTTTGCCGCGTCCCTGACATTCCGGACAAATAGTCCAGCTTCCTTCTTGATTTTCAATTTTATTTACTTCCAAATTCACGAGATTTTTTACTGCCATTTATAGAAAAACACAATTTATAAAACGCAGGTTTTTCGGCTGTGGCAATTGGGCAAATTTAAGGCAAAAGATGACCAGTTCAAAGCTACTTTGGAACTTTCGCAGAAAACATAAATTCAGGATTGCTAAAATATTCAGGAAAGCTGATTTGTGTTGGATGCATTCAGGTTTGCTTTCATAAATTGATCTACGATGCGCTGCGTAGATTTTTCGACATCTTTTGCAATTAAGGACGATTGCAATAAATAATTGTCGACGAAATCAAAAACTGTTTTTTCAGTTTGATCTAATTTTTTAACTATGTCGGTTTCAGTAATAGAATTGAAGGTATATTCAAGATGTGTTTTCAAATCTTTTTCGAATTGTTCCAGTAGCTCTTTCATGATTTTTTTATTTGATATAAAAAAAACCGCCTGACTTTCAGACGGTTTTATGGTATGTTATTCATGTCGGTTTGGAGAAGTAAAATCTTCATCCTTTTCGTCTAAACCTTCCGGTTTTTCATAATCGAATTCTTTTTCATTTTCAAATTCGGTACTTTCGCCGCTTTCGAGTTCTTCATTATTAAACTCTTCAGAATTTTTGCTGTTATTGATTTCCTCGGTACTTAAATCATTTCCGTAATCCGGTTCTGCAAATTCTGTTATCGAATGATCGATTGAAGGAGATTCTATTTCAAATCCTTCATTATTGCTTTTATCATCTTGAAAATACTGGTCTTCCTGACGGTTATTTTCTAATTCATCTAAATTCATAATATAATTTTTTAAAGTTAATTGTTGTTGCAATCTTTTACGGTTGACATTTTACCGCTTTATTGTTTTTTAAAAGTATAAAAGATGCAACATTGTATTTTACAGTTAACTTATTTGGTAATTATATAATTAACAGGTTTGCAAATGGTTATTGCTTAGCTATTTGCTTTATTAATTTTCCTTTGCATAATAAACTGATAAACAGATCCTGTAATAAATAATAATAAAATAGCCAATAATGTTTTGCCTATCAGCGGATCATTGATATCTTTTGCCAGTGGATGTCCAACAGGAATACGGGTAAAGGTTTCATTTACAGTAGGCAGCATTGACAAAAAGAAGCTGAATGAAAGTAAAAAGTTCTCAATAAAGCGCGATTTTCTGTTTCCTTTTTTTCGGGCATACAGAAAATAAGCGCCCAAAATTAAAAGAACAACCAGAAGCGATAAAATATGTCCGGGATTAAAACCTCCGTGCTTAGAAAGTCCTAAAGCGGTTAAGGAAGTAATAAGAGTAGTATAAAAATAAATCTTTCCGGTAAGTTGGCTTAAATCTATTTTGCCGTGTTTTATAAATGCTATTACTGCCGCTACAATTGCAGCAACTCCAATAATGGTGTGAAAAATTCCTAAATTTGATAGTCCCATGCTTATTATATTTAAAATTGCGATGTCATTATTGACCATGCAAATTTGCAATACAAAAAGCGGAAGGATTTTGTGAAACAGTTCAATTATTTGGCAATTCGGTTCAACCGTATTTATTGCTGTTTATTAAGCGCCAATCGATAATTGGTAGGCGTCATATTGTATTTAGAATGAAAACTTTTGGTAAAATTGGCCAGATCATTAAAACCGCAATCAAAGGCAATATCAGTGATGCGTTTATCCGAAAGCGCAAGAAGTTCGGCTGCATTTTCAAGCCTTTTGGTTTTAATGTAATTAGCGGGAGAAGTATTGTATAATCTGGTAAATTCTCTTTTAAAGGAAGAAATACTAAGATTGGTTTTTTGTGCCAATTCTTCTATTCCAACCTGCAAAAACAAATTGGCTTCGATAATTTGCTTAAATGTATAGGTAGTTGGAGAGAAAAGCTGGGATAAAATGACCTGAAGCGTTTCTGCATTTTGTGTTTGCGATAATAGGAGAATAATTTCTTTTAATTTTAAAATCAAAATTTCATCGTTGACCAAAGATGGATTTTCAAAATAAAACAACAAACCTTCAATATATTTCCGAATCAAAAAGTCATTGTTTATTTTTTCACTGGATTGATTGGTGACTTCATTTTTTGGTTTTTGAAGCAGGAAAGGAAGTTCGCGCTCGTAAATTTTCTTTAAAATAGAGGTGTGAAAACTAATGATTACGATCTCATTAGCAGTACTTGAAATAGCATTGCTTATTTTTTTTCCGGTATCAAAACAATTTAGAAATACAGAATAATTTCTGGGAATGATAATCTGGTCTTCATTGACATGAAATTGAATATCGCCTTCTAATGAAAATAAAAAACAGGCATAATCTGAAATAACAAAATCGAATTCAAATGGCGGTTTTAACATCACTTTTTGGATGAGCGTTTTTCCAAACAAATCAATTTTTTTATAATCGGTAACCATTTATGTAAACTGTTTTTGTAAAATTATAAATATAGAATAGCATCAATTTTTTAGTTTTGGATTTAAAATTCCAAACTCTGATATTGATTTTATGCTGAGTCAAAAATAAGTATTTAATACACGGCTATTTGATTTTGAGTGATATTTTATAACTTTTAAAATGGATTGTATAAGTATAGGCGGCTATATATGAACTAATTTTATAGAAATTTAAAACTTATAGCTATGAACACAAATAATCAAAATCCGACAAGAACTGATAAAAGTGGTTCTGACCAAAGAAGTGATACGAGAAAACATCAATATAAAGATCATGATGAAGTTTTAACAAATGATGAAAATTATGATGTTGATACGAAGAAATTTAAAGGCGAAAAACCTGATTTCGACGATAAAATGAACAACGAAGAAAAAAAATAAAAATGTAAAGCCTCAAATCTATTGAGGCTTTTTTAATTTCAATAAGCAAACAAAATAAATCTTCTATCTTTGAACTGGTAAAAGAAAACTATGGAAAAACTTAGAAAACATATTGAAGAAATTATACCTATTACTGATGAAGAGTTTGAATCGATCAAACCTTTTTTTACGATTAGAAGGGTATTAAAAAATCAATATTTAATACAGCAAGGTGATGATGCCAAATATGAATACATCATTATGAGCGGTATTTTCAGAGTTTTTTACCTTGATGAAGAAGGAAAGGAACACATCGTACAATTTGCCACAGAAAACTGGTGGATGTCTGATTATATTGCGTACTTCAATCAAAAGCCGGCCAACATGTATGTGGTTTGTATGGATCCCGGAGAAGTTTTGTGCCTGACACTTGAAGGAAGGGAACAACTTTCTGTTACGCTTCATAAAATGGAACACTTTTTTAGAATAAAACTCACCAAAGGTTTTATCGCATTGCAGCAAAGAGTTATTTCCCTGCTTTCAAATAATCCGCAGCAGCGTTATAAAGAATTTGCAACGCTTTATCCAAGTCTGATGCAAAAAATTCCCAAAAAGTATATTGCCGAATATCTCGGTGTGAGCCGCGAAACCCTGAGCAGGCTTTACTCTAACAACAAATAAGATAACGATCTATTCTCAAAGTGTGATTCCCGTCACACTTTTTTTGTGACTTTGCTCCTCGTATTGAGGTGTAGGGCTGGCATAAATTTGTCCTGTAAATAATTCATAACAACCTAAAAATTTATAGCCATGAAAAAAATGATGATTCTAACAGCGGCACTTGCCCTTTTTTCTTCTAATGCACAAAGCAAAAAAGAAAATAACTTAATAAAAGAAAACACAACCCTTAAAAATGAAACTAAAATGAACAAGAAAATTTTAATTATCGTATCGAATGCCAATGCAATTGGACCAGACAACAGAAGAACTGGAACATTTTTACCTGAAGTTGCACACCCTTATGCAGAATTCGAAAAAGCAAATTACCACATTGATTTTGCCAGCTTAACCGGAGATACACCTTATTTAGACGCGCTTAATTTGGCAAACGATCCGGATAACCTTGCTTTTCTAACCGGAAAAGGATGGGAAGCGATGCAAAAAGCAGTTAAACTTTCGACTGTAGATGTAAGTAAGTACGACGCTGTTTTTGTACCCGGAGGTTTAGCGCCAATGGTTGACATGCCTGAAAACGAATTGCTGAAAAAAGTGATTAAAGAAACCTACGAGCGAAATGCAGTTGTAGGAGCAGTGTGTCACGGTCCGGTAGCTTTATTAAATGTAAAATTAAGCAATGGAACTTATCTGGTAAATGGTAAAAACATTACCTCTTTTACAGATGAAGAAGAAAGAGGTTATGCGATTGCAGATGTTCCTTTTTTATTAGAAACCGCATTAACAAAACAAGGCGCAAAATTTCACGCAGCCGCAGTATGGTCAGCGCACAGTATTGCTGATGGTAATCTGGTTACAGGTCAAAATCCTGCTTCCGCAAAAGGTGTGGCAGAAAAAATGATTGTAATTTTAGAGGCAACAAGAAAATAATTTTAAATCTCAATTTTTTAAAATCCCAAATTCCAATTCTACAAGGGCAATTTCAGAAAGATTGTAGATTCTCTTTGCAGAGTTTCTTACGGAGATTCCTCCTCCGTCGGAATGACAAGATTGTAGAATTGTACTCTATACAATTGGAATTTGGAATTTTAAAATTTGGAATTTTAAATAAATTAAAATAATTATATTAATTAAATAAAATCAAAAATGGAAAATCAAAATCCAGTTCATGTTTTTGCGACATGGAAAGTAAAAGAAGGTCAGGTTGAAAACGTTTTAAATTTATTAAAAACAGTACACGACGAAAGTGTCAAAGAAGCAGGAAATCTGTTTTACCAAATTCATCAGAGTACTTCGGATTTCAATACGATTGTGTTATTTGAAGGATATACTAGTGAAGAAGCTGTAACGGAACACCGAAATTCAGCTTATTTTCAGGATTTAGTTTTGGGAAAAATTGTTCCTTTATTAGAAAACAGAGAAATTATTTTAGCGACGCCCCTAAAGTATTAATTCGATATTGTGGCATAAGAGGTTGTAATCATCAATAATTTGAAGTAAATTTAAGGAACAATTATGAAAGTGAACTTCAGATAAACACTATGACTTTTTAAGTTCAGATATAAAAAAACATTTATGGAAAATAGCACAAAAATAGTATTCCCCTATAATCAAAGCCTGGTCAAAGAATTGCCTTTGATCAATAAAAATGAGGTTGAAAATATATTGAATACCGCTCAAAAGTTATTTAATGATCAGTCGAACTGGATTCCTGCTTATAAACGAATTGAAATATTAGAAAAAGCCGCTTCGATCATGAATGAAAGAAGCGAGGAATTGATAAAAACTGCTATAAGCGAAGGCGGAAAACCGTATAAAGATTCGAAAGCAGAAATACTAAGAGCCATCAAAGGAGTAAAACTGGCCGCCGAACACATATCGCAAATAAAAGGCGAGCAAATCCCGATGGGACTTACGGAAGCTGCTGTAAACAGGATTGCTTTTACTACAAAAGAACCTATTGGCGTGGTTGTGGCTGTTAGTGCTTTTAATCATCCTTTAAATTTAGCCGTACATCAAATCGCTACTGCTGTTGCGGCAGGTTGTCCGATAATATTCAAGCCGTCAAGCAATACGCCATTATCAGGTCTGGCATTGGCCGCTATTTTAAAAGAAGCCGGATTACCGGAAGGATGGCTGCAAGTGGTTTTGTGCGATAACGAAACAGCAGAATTGCTGGTAACAGATCAGAGAGTTCATTTTTTCTCTTTTATAGGTTCTGCCAAAGTTGGCTGGTCGCTCAAAAGCAAATTGCCTCCGGGAACCCGATGTGCCTTGGAACATGGCGGCGCTGCACCGGTAATTGTAGAAAGCGATGCCGACTTTAGCGAAATGATTCCGGATTTGGTAAAAGGAGGATTTTATCACGCGGGTCAGGTTTGTGTTTCGGTTCAGAAAATTTATGTGAATCAGGAAATTTGTGATCGTTTTGTCGAACAGTTTGCGGAAGCAACCAAAAAGTTAATTGTTGGAAATCCGTTTGATGAAGCAACAGATGTAGGTTCGCTTATTACACCAAAAGAAGTGAATCGTGTGGAAGAATGGGTAAATGAAGCGATTGAAGCCGGCGCTCAATTAATTACCGGAGGAAAAAGAATCTCTGATACTTGTTTTGAACCAACCGTTTTGTTTAATCCGTCAGAAGAGGTGAAAGTGTCTACAAATGAGATTTTTGGACCTGTTGTTTGTATTTATCCTTTTACAAACAGGGAAGAAGCCATAAAAAAAGCAAACGCTTTAGAAGTACATTTTCAGGCGGCTGTTTTTACAAAGAACCTGGATATTGCTTTGGAAACTTCCAAAAAACTAAATGCAACTGCTGTTATGATTAATGATAATACAGCTTTTAGGGTAGACTGGATGCCGTTTGGCGGAAGAGATTCTTCGGGTCTGGGAATGGGTGGAATCTCCTATACCATCAATGATATGATACGAGAAAAAATGTTCGTTTTTAAAAGCAGGAATTTGTAATGTATTAAAACCGCAATATAAAAAAAAAGTAACTGATTTCAGTTACTTTTTTTTTACTTATTAGTTATACCAGCAACCAGTAAATACCCAAAACCGAAACGGTAAAAATATTGTGTAAAAATACCAACTGAAGATAATATCCTTTAAAATTGACAAGCCGCGCCGCTGGTATAATTTCAAGCAGAAAAGTCCAGCTTACAATGCGTATCAAACCAATTACCAGACCCAGCATGAACGTGATCGTCCACGAAATTTCTGCAAATTCATGGTACCAGATCAGGTAATAAACTGCTGTAAAACAAATTCCAATAGTATGATGAATTATTTTGCCCGCTATTAATTGCCCCTTTAAGGTTAGCTGTATAGCAGCAACGGCAAGAAGCGCGGTAAGAAGGGTGGGTTCACGATAAATCTTATTCTCCGGTGCCGAAACTGCTATGTTAAATAGGTTCAGAAGACACGAAGCAGTTATCCAGGAAATAAGAATTTGAAAGAACAGATATAAAACCATAAAATTAAAGTAGTAGGGGCGTAAAATTTTTTACGTGGCAAATATACAAATAAAGACAGATTGAAATTGACGTTTTCATTTCTCAAAATAATCCGGGAATAGTTTAGAATTTAGAAAGTCATCAGAATTGATTTACTTTTTAAGAATACAAACTTTTAATTTTCTCATTTTTAACTTATTAAAAAGAGAATGATTTAAAAATGCCGTTAAAATTTTCTCACATTCTTATTTTTGACGCTTCAATTATGAAAAATTATCTATATCCGTTCTTGATTTTTTATTTGAATTAAAAATGTATTTTATTGATTTATAGCATTTTATGTTTATTAGTTAGTTGTATTGATCTTGATTTTTAATTCATCTTTTTTTAAATTTCTTTTTTAAGTCTAGTTTCGTTCTGTTCTTTTTTTAGGACTTAACTTACTAATTTAAAACCACAAATTATGAAAAATCAACTACTTACTTTTTTTTCTAAAAGGGTAAAATACACCGCTGTATTAGGCGTATTTTTTATCCTCTTAACCACAAATATATATGCCCAGCGCGGGTATTATGATGCGGCTTATAAAAGATATGAAGCAAATGCCGGACAATTGTCTAATGGAGCAGCTACAACTTCAAAATCATATGTTCAGGCAGATCTTCAATCAGAAGCTACAGATCAGCAATGTGTAAATATGTCTGCTACAAATGCTACTGTGCAATGGACACTTACAGAAGCTGCAGACGGACTTGTAATTCGATACAGTGTTCCTGACGGGCAAACGGCGACTGTGGGCGTGTATAATGGCAACACAAAAATCACAACGCTAACCTTAACGTCAACCTGGTCGTGGGAATATTTGTGGAGCAATGGAAATCCAAATAATAATGGAATTACCAATCAAAACCCAAGAATGCGATTTGATGAAGTTCGTTATAAGCTTCCTGCCAAAATTGCGGCATCAGGAACTTTAAAAATAATAAGAGAATCGGGAAATGTGCATTTGGATTTTGCAGAGATGGAGCCGGTACCTACAAGTGTTTCAGCTCCGGCAGGTTCCGTGACGTATACAGGAAACGGAAGCGATCTTCAAACTTTTATTGATGCAAATGGCGGTAAAAAAATATTTGTCCCAAGCGGTGTTTATAACGTTAACCGTGAATTGTATTTTGGCACTGCCAATACTTCATTAATTGGTGCGGGAATGTGGTATACGCAAATTAATTTTACCAACACAAGTAGTTTAAATGGCGGATTGCGTGCCAATGCAGCGGGAATTTCGTTTACGGATCTTTATTTAACAACCAATTCAGCATCCAGAAGTAATTCTTATAAAGCGATAAACGGGGTTTTTACTTCGACCTCAACGGTAAAAAATATTTGGGCAGAACATTTTGAATGCGGTGCCTGGATTGCACAATACAATACTGGCGGACCGGCGATTGCTGATGGATTTACAGTATCGCATTGTCGTTTTAGAAATAATTATGCTGACGGAATCAACCTTTGCAAAGGAACTGCAAACTCTATTGTAGAACATTGTAATTTCAGAAATAACGGTGACGACGATCAGGCGATCTGGTCTGCTGACGGACTCGAATGTATCAACAATACTTTTAGATACAATACTTCAGAAAACTGCTGGCGTGCCTGTGGTCTGGCGATTTACGGCGGAAAAAATAACAAAGCCTACAATTTAATTATAAAAGACAATCTGGAAGCAGGAATCAGGGTGAGTAATAATTTTCCGGGAGCGCCATTTAACAATGACGGAATGCATGAAATACACGACATCACCGTTTCAACATGCGGAACTTTCAACGATACGTACAACAATCCTGTAGCAGCGGTAGATATTTTTAGTGCTACAAATGCCGGAAGTCAGGTTAAAAATGTGCAGCTTTATAATATCGATATTCTAGATTCAAGAAATGATGCTATTTCGATCAGTAAAAGATCAGGAGATGGTATTTACAACCTTAGTTTTAAAAACATAACCGTTAACGGAACTGGAAAAGAATTTCCAAACAATAATGCACTCAACAGAAATTGGGGCAGAGGGTATTTTGTATTAATAGCAGGTTCTCCCGCAGGAAACGGAACCTATTGCAACATGAATTATTCGAACAGAGGCGGTAATGCGACAACAAATGAAGAAATAAGTGCTATTGGTACATTTTCGTGGACACAAAGTTCTAATTGTTCCAGTACATCAGTTCCTGTAACAGGCGTAACGATTACACCAACAGCGGCAACTTTAGGCGTTGGTGCCACACAGCAGCTAACAGCAACAGTTGCTCCGGCAAATGCGACAAACAAAAATGTGAGTTATAGTTCTAACAATACAGGAGTTGCAACCGTAAATAGTTCGGGATTAGTAACTGCAATTGCTTCGGGAACGGCGACAATTACCGTAACAACTCAGGATGGCGCTAAAACGGCAACTGCTGTAATTACCGTAAATTCATCAAATGTTGGGGTGACAAGCGTGAGTCTTAGTCCAGCAACGGCAACTTTATCAGTAGGAGCAACGCAGCAATTAACGGCTACGGTTTTACCATCAAACGCAACGAATAAAGCGGTTAGTTATGCTTCAAATAATACGGGCGTTGCAACGGTAAATGCTTCAGGTTTGGTGACAGCAATTGCTAACGGAACAGCAACCATCACGGTAACAACTGCAGATGGAAATAAAACAAGTACAGCTTCTATTACAGTTACTACGGCAACCGGAAGTTATTTTACCATTAAGAACAAATGGACCGGCAATTATTTATATGATGCGGGCGCCAATGTGGGTTATGGTCCAACGGTGGCAAACAACAATTACAAATGGGAAAAAGTAGCTGTTGACGCGACCTATTATATATTAAAAAATGTAGGGACGGGAGATATGATGAACATAGAAAACTTAACCGGAGCTGTACAATGTAATGTTGGGTCTTCAGGTTGGTATAGTGCGCAATGGTCTACCGAAAATGTTGACGGAACCTGGGTGAGAATTAAAAACAGATGGCAGACAGGAAGTATGATTCACATTGAAAACCTGAATGGCTCTGCTCAATATGCCGGGGGACAAAACAATTGGGAAAGTGCACAATGGCAATTTCAAAGTACTACAACAGCCAAAAAAGTGAATGGCATTGAAGCAGAAGTAACAGTTGAGAATAACTCAGTTAGTATTTATCCAAACCCGTCAACCCACAATGAATTTAATATTGTATTGCCGGAATTAGAAGCAAATGATGTGGCAACGGTAACGGTAATTGATATAAACGGAAGAAAAGTTTTGGTTAAAAAGATCAATGCATCAGCGAAAATCAATCACAATCTGGGAGCAGGAATCTACGTTGTCACCATTAGTTCTAATGTGGTGAATGTTTCTAAAAAACTCATAGTGAAATAATGATTAAAATATAATTCCAAAATAGCATTGGAACAAAAAATTGAAAACCTCTGAAATCATTTTGATTTTGGAGGTTTTATATTTTAAGATAATCTGTAACCTTATATATTCGTAGGAAAACTTTAAATAGTTACGATTGACCTGAAATAAATATAGTCTGAAATCTATTCTTTATATTTGTATATAAAATGGTTTTTTAGCCAAAAAATAAAATAGTATGGAGAATTTAAAAAAAGCTTATATCGCCGGAGGATGTTTTTGGGGAATGGAAGATTTGTTCCGCGTGCGTCCTGGCGTAAAAAATACGGAGGTAGGTTATATTGGTGGGCAAAATGATAACCCTACTTATGAAAACCATCCCGGACATGCCGAAGGAATCGAAATTACGTATGATACTAATGAAACTTCGTATAAAGAATTATTAGATTACTTTTTCAGGGTACACGATCCAACAACTGTTGACAGACAAGGGAATGACAGAGGTTCAAGTTACAGATCGGCTATATTTATCCAGAACGAAGAGGAAAAAGAAAGCGCAGATGAGGTAATTGAAATCGTTAATAACTCAAACAGATGGCCGGGCAAAGTTGTCACGACATTTGAACCGTTTACAAAATTCTGGGCAGCCGAAGAATACCATCAGGACTATCTTATCAAACACCCAAATGGGTATACCTGCCATTTTGAGCGATTTGGAACTTTCTTGTAAATTGTTGAAAATCCTATCTTAGTTTATTGCAGCCCAAGACTATTGAAGTTATTGTACTGATAAATATCATTTAGTTCTGTGCTGCAAAATTCTAATTTATCGAGAAATATCTTTACGCTATTTTTAACTTTTTTATTCTCGGTACTAAATAATATACGTTTATTTTCATCAGTTGTGTTACTGGTGTTACTCGTATTGATCGCAGAGAAAACTTTAACTACATAAGCCGTTGGCAATAAGGAAGCAATGGTTTGAGTAGCCGTTTTTTTGGTTTCGTCTGTAAGAGAGGATTCCGCACTAAACAGATAATTATTGGTGTGGAGTATTATTTTTTCTGTCATGTCAGGCAATGATTCTATTGTTTTTTGAAGATCATCCCACGGAACAAAAAGAATAATAATTTCGGATTTTGCCGTATTTTCTATACAGGACAACTTCGCATTCTTACCCATATTTTTCACCATTTCATTGCATGGAGCCTGTCCACGCGGACTGTTTATTAAAACTTCATAACCTGCTTTTGCCGCTCTGGTTCCAAAATCCAATGTAGTCGAACCAATCCCTATAATTCCTACTTTCATATCACAAATATTTGATTAAGAGTATATAACCTCACCCATATTATAATTACCTGAAAAAATAAATTTGTATCAGATATTGAAATTATAAAATTCAGATTATATACAAACCCGTATTTCTACCTGATTATGATTTGGTAGCAAAAAATAAATCGACCAGGATTCAGGAAGGAAGAGATGCATGTAAAGAAGATTTGCTGTATTAAAAGTACGCATACACAATTTCGAAGTTTTTTATTTTCTTGTTTTTCAATATAAATTATCTTTTATATTTCACAATTTCAATACAAATCTGCGAAATATAGTAAATCTTAAAATAAATTAATTCTATATGTAATTGATAATTAAATAGTTAGTATTTTAGTATAATTATTGTCTTTAAAAGAACAGTGCATTAAAAAAGCAGCAATTTCCAGATAGTAAACTCGCAAAGTTGAATTTTTCAGTACAACTGAATTGGAATCTCCTACTGATTCACTTCAGCCGTTTTGCGTATTGATTATCAGGAAAGCTATTCCATATGTAATCCCTTGTTATTCACTAAATATTTTATACTATGACAAAATCAAAAACAATAATTCTTATACACGGAAATTTTGTAAACGACTTAAGCTGGGCGAAGTGGAAAAGTTATTATGAGCAAAAAGGCTATACGGTTTACACGCCTGCAAATCCCGGTCACGAAGGAAATCCGGCTGATTTAAGAAAACAGGTTCATCCTGCGCTTGTTAAAACAGGTTTTATAGATGTTGTTCAAAATATTGTAAAACTGATTGACAGCCTGCCAGAAAAACCCTTAATCATTGGTCATTCCATGGCGGGAATGGCCGTAATGAAACTGGTAGAAATGGGGAAGGCATCAGCGGGAGTCAGTATTGACGGCGCGCCTCCTAAAAATGTATTTCCACCTTTTAAAACATTAAGTTCCGTTTTGCCTGCATTTGGTTTTTTCTCCGGAAAAAAATATTTTATGGGCAGCACAGAATGGTATGACAAATGTTTTTTCAATACGCTGCCTTATATGGAACGTGACAATGCTTTTCAGACTTATGCAGTACCGGAAAGTTTTAAAGTCAGCCGTGAATTGGTATTAAATTCATTCTCCAACATTGATTTTAAAAAACCGCATGAACCGCTTTTGTTCATTGGCGGAGGCAGTGATGCTATTTTTCCGGCAGAACTTACTAAAACACTGGCAAACAAATACCAGGACACCAGAAGCCGTACTGATTTGAAAATATTTCAGGGCAAAAGCCATTTTATATGTGGAGAAAAAGGCTGGGAAATCGTAGCAGACTATATATTAGAATGGTATGATAACTTATAAGTACTATTGCAGCTGAATTCAATTTTAAATATTAACAACCTTAAAAAAAACTAAAATGAGTACAATTACAGTTAAAGACGGAACAGAACTTTACTACAAAGATTTAGGAACAGGCCAGCCTATCTTTTTTCATCACGGATGGCCATTATCGGCAGACGACTGGGATGCGCAAATACTATTTTTCCTGGATCAGGGATTTAGGGTTATTGCCTATGACAGACGCGGTCACGGAAGATCGACGCAAACCTATACAGGCAATGAAATGGATACTTATGCAGCTGATGTGGCAGAACTTACAGATTTTCTGGGTTTGAAAGATGCGATTCACATCGGACATTCAACAGGCGGTGGAGAAGCCATCAGGTATGCAGCGAAATATGGAAAAAACAAAGTTGCCAAAGTGGTCCTTATAAGCGCAGTAACGCCTTATATGGTGCTTGATGATAACAATCCGGACGGAGTGCCAATTGCCGTTTTTGATGATATTCGCAACAATACAGCCAATAACAGACAGCAGTTTTATCATGATATTACTTTTCCTTTTTATGGATACAACAGGGAAGGAGCCGATGTAAAAAAGGGAATTCAGGACAACTGGTGGCGTCAGGGAATGATGGGCGGCATTAAGGCTCACTATGATTGTATCAAAGCCTTTTCTGAAACTGATTTTTCTGAAGATTTAAAAAGTGTAGAAGTGCCGGTGCTTGTACTGCACGGCGAAGACGACCAAATTGTTCCGTATGTGCCTACTGCGTTAAGAGCGATTAAATTATTGAAAAACGGAAAATTGATAACGTATCCGGGTTTATGCCACGGAATGCCTACTACAGACGCATCAACTATTAATAATGCTATTTTGGATTTTATTAAATCTTAATTGTACAATATAAAACAGGCTGTTTTTAGTTTTACAGCCGAGAGAACCGCAGGGGAATTCATTTGACTCTGCGGTTTAAAAATAAAGGAGCAAAAAAGGATTACTTTATAAAATTATGGAGAACCGTTTTAAAAAGTTCAGTTCCTGCTTTTTCGAGCCATTCAAAAGCCAGCATATCGCACGTAATAATTTCAGCACCATTTTGCTGCATTCTGTTCAGGGCTCTTTCTTTGTCATTTGGATTTCTTGTGCCAACACCTGTATCAAGAATAAAAACCGAATAATCGAGTTCCAGAAGATCCAGTACAGTTTGCTGTACGCAGATGTGCGCTTCGGTTCCTACGACTATAATCTGTTTTCTATCTTTCTCCATTTTATCCAGAAGGTTTCCTTCGCGAACAGCAGAAAAATAGACTTTTGATACAATAGTATTTTCTTCAAATTTTTCTCTTAAAGCAGCGGGTGTAGTTCCAATTTTATCAGGAAAATGTTCCGTCAAAATAGCAGGAATACCAATTGTCCGGGCTAAATCGACTGCCCAGTGTACATTTTTCATCACATTTTCATTGTCGTATATTTTTGGCAGCAGTTTTTCCTGTATGTCAATAACCAGTAGAGTAGAATAAGCGGGTAAAATCTTCATATGATAGTTTTTAGTGAAAACTTTAAAAATGTATCGATTTGAAACAGTATCAAATTTACGGAAGAATTTTCATTTTTTAGTTTAAAAACCGAAACAATAAATCTTCTTTTAATGTGAATTTTCCTGATATTTTTTATAAAAACCATTCCTGATTATTTTTATATTTGTTTTACCAAAACCATTTTAAAAACCTAACTTTTAGTAAATTATGAAAAAACTGCTTGCTGTATTTTTCCTTTTGTTTGTTACTTTTCCGGTAGTGTCACAAGTTTCGTCAGTTTCAAAATATGACCTTCCCAAAAAGAGATTATTAATAAACGCGTGTTCCATGTATTTGTATAATTCGAATCAGGGCGCAATAGATGCAGACAGTGCTGTAGTTTTAACTTGTAAAGCATACAAATTACCGCTTTCATTATCTTATAACGAAGGCTTTTATGATGGCAAAAAATTAATTGGAAGTGATTTAATAGACAGTGGCAATATTAATGCTGCACAAAAACTTTTGGCTCAGGCAAAAGGCGAGAACAAGGTTAAATTATTGCTTCAGTTAGGGAGCTTTTATCTTTTTCAGCCAGGCACAAAACCCGAAGATTTTAAAAATGCAGCATTATATATAAAAGAAGCTGTTTCAGTAAGCAATCAGCTTAAAATAAAAAAATGGCAGCATCAGAGTCTGTTGCTTCAGGGCAAATATTATTATCAGGCCAATAACCAAACAGAAGGAAAGAAATGTTTTTTGCAGGTTATAAACGAATGCCGAAAACAAAATGACAAACCCGGCCTGGCAGAAGCGCTCGACGCTTATGGAACGCTATTATCTAATCTGGATCCTGAAAAAGAGAAGATTCTTGAAGAAGCTATTTCGCTTTATGCCGAATTAGGTCTCGAGGAAAAAAGAATCGAAAATTACATGAAGATTACCACTATTTATTTTTGGGGAGGAAAAATAGACGAAGCAAAAAAAAGACTGTATAGGAATTTGGTCGATTTAAGAAAAATTGGTTTCCAACACGAGCAATTTGCCGAAACCACAATTGTGTATATTGAATTGCATCAACACAATATACCAAGTGCTTTGTACTATGCCCTGAAGAGCGTAAGACGAATGGAATCGGAGAAAGATTATACTTTTGGCGACATTTTTTACATGCGTCTTGGTGATGTTTACAATATATATGGAAATCATAAGGAAGCACTTGAATGGTACAAAAAAAGTATTGAAATTGGACAGCAAAATATCAAGAGCGGTACCTGGTATAAAAGTTTTTTTGGTGCTGTTGCTGCCTTATCACTCAAAGGAAAAAATCAGGAAGCCATTGATTACATTAATACAATGACTGCACAATATCCGCCAAAAAGTAATTTTGATAAAATGTCTGTTGCATATATCAAAGCCAACTGTTACGAACCGCTTAAAAATTATGTTCTGGCTGAAAAGTATTTTAAAGAAATGGATTTTTATGCCCAAAAAATAAATACTCCGGAAACTTTTAAAGAAATCGTTCATCAATATACCACGATGGCATTATTTTATATCAATAGAAACCGGCCAAAAGAAGCTAAATTTTATACGGATAAAGTTTTTACACTTTGTAAGGTTAATAAAAGAACGTATAATTCTGAAGCGTTGCAGATTCTATTATTTAGAACAGATTCTATTAATGGCAATTATAAAGGTGCATTATCTCATTTTCAAGGTTATAAAAAACTAAGTGATTCTACTCATGGAAATTCGAAAAACAAGCAAATTGAAGAACTTAAAATTGAGTATGAAACTAAAAATAAGGAAGAGAAAATAAAACTATTAAACGACCAGTCAAAACTACAGGAAAGCGAATTGCAGAAATCACAGCTGCTGAATACGGTATCTATCTGGAGTTTGGTTTTATTGCTGATTATCATTAGTTTATTGTACAATCGCTATCGCTTAAAACAGCGAAATCACGCTAAACTGGAAATCAAGGAAAGAGAGATCAACCAGAAAAATAATAACCTCAGACATTTACTGGATGAGAAAGAATGGCTGCTAAAAGAAATTCACCATCGCGTAAAAAACAATATGCAAACCGTAATAAGTCTGTTAAATTCACAATCGGCTTATCTGGATAATGATATGGCATTGTCTGCCATAAAAATCAGCCAGCACAGAATTCATTCCATGTCCTTAATTCACCAAAAATTGTATAATTCTGAGAATATTTCGACGATAAATATGCCGAATTATATCAAGGAATTGGTGGAATATCTAAAAGAATCATTTTCACTTGGTCAGCGAATTCGTTTTGAAATAAAAGCAGATCCTTTAGAATTAGACGTTGCGCAGGCGATTCCGCTGGGATTAATTTTGAATGAAGCTATAACAAATTCCATTAAATATGCCTTTCCGGAAGATCAAACGGGTATTATCACTGTTAAACTGGAAAAATCGGGAGACGGAAACTATTTGCTGGAGATTTCTGATAATGGAATTGGAATGAATACAGATATAAAAGACAGTACCCAAAACTCTTTTGGAATGAGACTCATAAAAGGACTCAGCGAAGATCTGGAAGCCAGATTCTTTATGGAAAGCAATAACGGAACGACTTTAAAAGTCGAATTTAAACCAGAGGAAACGCTCACTAAAAAATACGCAAAAAAACCGGATTTTGAAATTGATGACAGCGACAAATCTTAGCAAAATGATAGATACTTTCTATGAAAAGCTTGCCAACTCACTCAATAATGATGCGTATATTTGGAATTGTAATTAATAATAATGCGATCTATGAAGAATATAGGATTTTTATCGTTTGGGCATTGGGCAGATCATCCTTCCTATAAAGCTCGTACGGCAAGCGATACACTGCTTCAGTCTATCGATCTGGCAGTTGCTGCAGAAGAAATCGGTCTGGATGGTGCTTATTTCCGGGTACATCATTTTGCACGACAGCTCGCATCGCCTTTTCCTTTACTTTCGGCGATTGGTGCTAAAACCAGCAAGATAGAGATTGGAACGGGAGTGATCGATATGCGGTATGAGAATCCTCTATATATGGTGGAAGATGCCGGTGCCGCTGACTTAATTTCAGAGGGACGTTTGCAATTGGGAATCAGCAGAGGATCACCGGAACAGGTTATCGATGGCTGGCGTTCTTTTGGTTATGAACCAGAAGAAGGCGAAACAGATGCCGATATGGGACGTAGAAAAGCGCTGGAATTTTTGGAAAGGCTTGATGGTGTAGGATTTGCACAGCCAAACCCGTTTCCCATGTTTCCAAATCCGCCGGGTTTATTGCGCCTAGAACCGCATTCTGAAGGTTTGCGAAACAGAATCTGGTGGGGAGCTGCATCGAATGCAACTGCTATTTGGGCAGCCGAAAACGGGATGCACCTGCAAAGTTCTACCCTCAAATATGATGAAAACGGCAAGCCTTTTCACATTCAGCAGGCAGAACAAATCAGGTTGTATAAGGAAGCCTGGAAAAAAGCCGGACACCAACATGAGCCACGTGTTTCTGTAAGCCGTTCGATTTTTGCACTGGTCAACGATCAGGACAGGTATTACTTTGGAGATCAGGGCAGAGGCTCTGATAGTTTTGGTAATATTGAAAGTGACAAACGCGCCATCTTCGGGAAAAGTTATGCCGCTGAACCGGAGAAACTTATCGCAGAACTGGCTCAGGATGAAGCTATTCAGGAAGCAGATACAGTATTGCTCACTATACCCAACACTTTGGGCGTTGAATACAATGTACATATTTTATCGTCAATATTAGAACATATTGCCCCGGAATTGGGCTGGCGTTAATTTAAAAAAAATATAGCAATAGCGCTCTCTTTTTCATTGAGTGCTATTGCTATACTATTATTTGGCTAAGCCAAACAATATCACAATACCTTTTTAAGGAAATAAAGGAGGGAAAGAATTTTACATTTTTGCAAGTACAAGACTGAAACTTACTTTAATATTATCAGAAACTTTTTTGCTGACCAGTTTCGGAATTTCAATGGCAAAGTCTTCCGGTTTTACCACAAAATTTCCTGTTACCGTAATTTTATCATCAGCTTTTGAAATTTTGGCATTTGCAGTTATTTTTTTTGTTTTTCCGTGCAGCGTCAAATCTCCTGAAATTTTAAATGGTTTCGCCGTTGCCGAAAGTTTTGATGCGTCAAAATCTTCCACTTTTCCTTTAAACGTAGCTTTCGGGAATTTGTCTGATTCTACATAATTTTCATTAAAGTGTTCTTCCATTAAAGCCACTTTAAACCGAAATCCTTTCATAAGTGCCAGAACGGCAATTTCTCCTGTTGACGATTCTAAAATAGCAGAGGTATTTTTGTTTTCTGCCGCTACTTCTTCAAAAGAATCAACAGTAGCTTCAAATTTTAAAGTTCCTGTTTTGGTTGCATATTTTTGAGCGGAAACATTAAAAATTCCAACAAACAAAAACAGCCCTATCATTATCTTTTTCATATTTTTAGTTTTGATTTAATTTTCCAATAATCCATCTGTATTCCATTGTACAATGGTATTTATTTTATCCTGAGCCATTCTTCCCGCTTTTGGCATTTGTCCGGGCGTTCCGTTTTGGCGCTGGATTCTGTCTAATAAATTCTTATTTAGCAACGCTTCTTTTACATCAGAATAAGTTTCTAAAGGAATAAGCGATCCTCCCGAAGCATGACAGCCAATGCAATTTTGATCAATAATCGATTTGACATTTGCCGTATAGGTCACTTTGTCTACTATCACAGTTGGTTCTTCCAGACTTTCATAAGTTGTAGATTCACAACTGTATAACGATGCTATAATGCCGAATAAATAAATGTATTTTTTCATATGTAATGCTTTAAAAAACTCTGTATAAATTAAATCCAAAGAAGAAATCGCCTTTTCCCCAATCGCCTGAAGCACTTGTCAAATAACCACTTTCGGTCATGGATTGCGAATTGGTAAACAGCAATTGAAAAACGTGACCTCCGGTTTCGATGTCCAGTCCCACAGAGAGTGGATTATTATAAAAATCAGGTTTATTAAAATTCTGACCGTATTCTAAATTAAGAGAAAGTCTTTTGGTTAATTTTAATCGTCCGCCGGCGCCCAGAGTAAATTGGTTATCGTTTTCTATGTCAGGATTATATAGGTTTTTATGAATAAACGAAGGAGCCAGTTCCAAGGATATTTTCTCAGAAACCTTTCTTGAAATCAAAAGTTGATTGATATAACTCAGACGATCAGAAAATTCAATTTTGGGATAATCGTCTTTTTTCAATCCGCTGTTAAAATCTATCGTGCTGTAACCTACAATATCTACAGGAAATGTTTCGCTTTGTCTGAACAGCCTGTATTTTACAGATGCTTCATTTATTTTGAGCAAAGTATGATGTGAGGCACTTACAGAAAGCCAATTGGTGACCCCGTAGATTCCTCCAATTTTTGTAGTGGCGTCGTCAAAACCAAAAAACTCTGAAATTCCACCTTTTACAGAACCAAAACGATGCGAAATCACCATGTAAAATTCTTTTTTGGCGGCTAATTTTGTCGATTGAAATGTTATAATCTGCAAGGCTTTAAAGGTCGCTGTCACGCTTTTATCTTCTACTTGTGTTGAATCCAGACCAGAAAGTAAATCCTCCTGTGCGTTGCTATAGAAACAGATTAAAAAAGTAACTATTAGGAATATCTTTTTTTTCATATTTAATGTTGTTGAATACTGCATTGATCAAATTTTACTTGTCCGAATAAATCATCGTAGCCGATACATCTTCCTTTTACAATGATGGGTTTGTTCATCAAAGTCTTTGCTGCGTTTTTATTCATTTTGCAAAAGACTTTCTGATCTATAACCATTGATGAATCAGTAACTTCTGAAACGATTCCTTCAATTTCAATTGTTTTGTTTAAGTACTTGGAATCTGCTTTTGAAAGATTTGAGGCATATTCTTTTTCTAATTTTTGGGCAGTAATGGTAAGTGTTGATTTTTCAGTATTGATGTCTCTGGCATCTTTGTATAAAATATTTTGATAGATGTAGTAGGGGCCAAAACTGATCACTAACAACACTATCAAAATGGTGATTTTTGTTTTACTCATGTCGATTTTGATTTAAATTTTGCATCAGTTTACCAGGATTTTGTTTTATAATAATTTCAAATTAGCCCAATCGCGCATTGGACTAATTTGAAATAGGGTGTCATGTAAACACTATGTAATTTTCTTTGATTTATTTTTTAGATGGCTAGCGGCGAATCTTTTACCGGTACAGGCCAAACTGCAGGACTAGGAAAACTAATTCCTTTATTTGCGCCTCGTACGTTGGCATCCTGTCCAAAATAATACAGCGGCCAACCGTTGTAAACCAGTTGAGATTTTCCGAAAACAGTGATAACACTAAATTTTGATTTGTCAAGAATAGAAGGAACCACAATTTTATCTGTTTCATATATTGGCCAGACCGCATTGTTTGAAAAATCTGCTTTTGTGAAATTATTTTTCTTGAAATTATCGTTTTTAAAAGTATATAATGTTATTCCCTTGGCATCTGTAAAATAAGTAGTTTGCTCATCTCCAACAGTATAATCAGATTTGTAGTTTTTACCGTCATGACCCACAAGCTGGCTTTTGACAAGCATGATCGAATAATCCGGTTTTGCGATAAACCATACACCGCCAACTCCGTCTCCGGTTGTTTTACCTGCGGCTTCCAGCGTATTAACGCCTCCATATCCATCGCCTGAAGTAACGGGTGCATAGTAATATAACGGCCAGCCTTTGTAGGTTAATTGTTTTTTTGCAGATGCCGTAGTTATGGTTCCAAAATCAGAGAATGCTAATCCTTCGCCTAATTTATCTGCAGTCAAATTATCTACAAAAAATGCAGGCCACGCAGCTTCACACGCTCCGGAGCAAGAGGCTTGTCCGTTTGCATCTGTTGCAAAAAAATACAGCGATCTTCCGTCTTTGTCAGAAAGATAAGAGCCCAGTGTAGCACTTGTAGAAAGATTGATGTCTTTTTTGACTTCGGTATTTGGGTCAGGATTATTTCCATTATCATTGTCACTGCTGCAGCTTAGAAAAAAGGTTGTGATGGCAAGCGCGGCTACAGCGAATTTAATTTGTTTTAATTTCATGGTTATTTTAATTTTAAGTTAAAAGGAAATAGAAAAATTGTTTTAGTAAATGCATAACAACACGTTATGCTGATTTTGTTGGGACATTGGTTCGACAATCGCATCGTTGCGATTACGAACTGTCATGAAAGGAGCATATGAATTTTTTTTGGGGAGCCATTTTATTCTTTTGATAGGTTCAATAGTAAAACAGCTTTGATAAAGATTACCCTACCAAAAAAATGTTATTTTGTAAAAAAAATAAAAAGAAGTACAGATTTATTTACAAATCTTGTAGAAAATGAATTTAAAGCGAAACCCTAAAACTCACATTTGGAGTTCTTTGCAGTGCAAAAGTTTCTACTTCCTCGATAGCATTTGTTAGAGAAGAAATTCTGTAATATTCGCTGATTTCGTTTTTTCTGTTGAGGATATTTAGGATGGAGATTCCTAATTTGTATTGAATTCCACTTGTCGTTTCCCACTTATAAGTGGTAGAAAGATTCACCTGCGAAAAAATATGCAGATTGGTATTATTCGGTTTATTGTAAATTATTTCAGGATTTGAAGGGTCAATTATAGCATTAGTAGGAGAAGTTTTTGGCCTTCCAGAAGACCATTTTGTACCCAACGCAATTTTGAAATTGTTTTTCTCATAACTTCCTGCCCACGAAACGGTATGCATGACCTCAAAGTTGTTGGGAAAAATTGGGTATTCATAATTCGGAAAATGATAATCATTGTGGTTATACGTATAACTCAGCCAGGTCAGAAAGTAATTCATTTTTTTCTGAACCAGCATTTCTGTTCCCCAGACTTCATAATCGCCCGTTATTCGAACAAACTCTAACTGGTTCTGAAAACCCTGACTTGAAGTGGTAATTCCAGCCACTTTTTTATAAAAATTTTCGATATCAAACAGCCAGTCATTCTTTTTGTAGAATAAATTTAAAGAGATTTGTTTACTCTTCTGAATGGGGATTGTGGTGTTATTGGCGATAATCCAGCGTCTTTTTTCAATTCCAAAATAGTCTTTTTGCAAATCAATAATTTGTTGGGAATTTTGACTTTTTAGTTCACCCAATACTTCCAAATTTAGATTTTTATTAATGCCGTAGCTAAACTGCATTCGGGGTTCTACAATAAATTTTTTAAATTTTTCAATATAATTAATTCGGGCTCCGGCCTTAAAATATATCCTGGAAAGTGTATCGTTGTATTTTCCTTCCAAAATTAAAGCGTGCGTTCTCAGTACATCTTTTACCTTTCGGTAGAAATCAGGATTGCTTACCTGTTCCAGATTCGTAATACCGATTTCATTAAATTGATAACCATCGTTAAAACTAAATTTAGAAGTAAGAATATGGTTGTTCTCTAAATTAATTCCGTTATTGTTTACGGTATTTTCCTGAATGACGATTTGATTTTCAAAGGTTGTTTTTTGATTCGCCAAAAGTTCGTAAGCAGAATTGTAAACATTAATTTTAGTGCTATTGTAGTTGTTCCAGTTTCTTTTCCAGGACAAATTTCCACCATAATTTTGCTGGCGTAAAACATTATTTTCAGACCTGTTAATGTCATATATCGTAGCACTTTGAAAAACCTCAAGATTGTCTTTTATAGTAATTAAATCCAGTATGATCTGGTCTTTGCTTCCTATTTTTTGAGCATATTTTAGCGTAGCGTCATAAAAACCGAATTTTTTATCACTTTGATAATCGACATTTTGGTTTTTTGAAAAATCAGTGATGGTCGTGTTTTGAAATACTTTGTTGAAATATTCTTTATACGTGGGCGTTTCCACAAAATCAGTAATGGATTTGCGTGCCGAAATTTCGATAAAACTCTTTTTGGAAAGATTGTATTTGCCGTAAACATCAGCGTTGATCATGTTTATTCCGGCACTAAAAGAGTTTTTCTCCACCGTTTCAGGAGTAGAAGAAATAGCGACAACACTCGAAACGCTTTCGCCATAAAAAGCCGAACTTCCGTTTTTATAAATAGAGATCGTATGCGCCAAATTGGGATTGAAAACCGATATTAAACCAAAAAAATGTCCCGTTTGGTACATTCGGATTCCATTCCACAAAAACAAATTCTGGTCGTGCGTACCGCCGCGAACGTTAATGCTCGATACACTTTCGTCGATGCTGTTTACGCCCGGTATTTGCTGCATGGCCTGCAAAGCATCAGGTTCGATAAGTCCGGGAAGAATACCAAATTTCTTGGGTTTAATTTCAAACGATCCGTCTTTGTTTTTCGAAATTCCCGAAGCCAGAATAGCATTGGTTTTAATTTCCTGAAGTTCTGTGATTTCAGGTTCCAATACTATTTGGAGGCAATTTTCTGAATCGAAATTTCCTGCTGCAATCCTTTTAATGATGAATCCGATATGACTGACCAAAAAGGTGTTTTTATCTTCTTTTTTAAATTCAAAATAACCGTTGGCATCAGTAGAAACCTGTGTTTTGTCTGGTAAACTAATATTGGCGTTTTCAATTGGTTTTTTATCGGTATTGGAAAAAACGTATCCGCAAATTATCTGTGAGTGATTCTCTTTTTTATAAATATTAATGAATTTGTTTCCAATGTTTTCAAACGCCAGATTGGTTTTTTTAGCGAGATAATCCAGTTTTTGTTGTAAGGAAAGAGATCTTTTTGGAGGAATTATTTCAAGGCCTGCAATATTATCTTCGGTATAATTAAAACTAACCTGATGCTGCTGTTCAATAGCAGAAATGATTTTTTTAAAAGGCATAAGTCTTCCTTTGTCCTGAGCAAAAGCATTCAGGGCAAGGAAAAACAGGAAAAACAAAAAATGAAATTGTTTGGGGAGCAACATTTATTTTTCGTCAAAAATTATTTTATTTTTTGAGACTTTTTTGGCCTCTAAATGATATGTTGTATTAATAATCTGCAAGGCTACATCTAAATCTTTGGCAGGTAATTTCCCTGTAAATAAAGCTGTTGCATCTTTTGTATTTAATTCGATTGTAATATTATATTGCCTTTCCACTTCATCCAGTAAGGTTCTTATATTTTCTTTATAAAAACTAAGTTGATTTTCCGTCCATTCCGGTTTCAGGGAGGCGATGCTCATTTTAATTTGCTTTCCATTTTCAAAACTGACACCCTGACCATGCGTTAATAAAATTTGGGTATTGGCATAATTTACCTGTACACGTCCTTCGTAACACACAACGTCAAACCTGTTTTTTCGGGCTTTAACGTTAAACTGAGTTCCTAAAACGGTTACTTTTCCAAGATTCGTTTCTACTTCAAAACGTTTTCCTTTTGAAACCCTGAAATACGCTTCTCCTTTTAATTCCAGACATCTGTGATTGTTCCAGTTCCATTTTTTATAGCTGATTTCAGAACCGGAGTTCAATACTACTTCAGAAGCATCGGGCAGGGAAAAAGCGGTTTTTTGACCTAAATCTGCTATCTCGGTTTCAGAAATATAGAATTTCATCGCAAACGAAATTCCAAGCGCCAAAACAAAAACAGCCGCTGCTCTGAACATCCAGTTTTTGTACAGCGGAATTACGTTAGGAGTCTCTTTTTTCTGCTTCAGAATGTTGGATAACATGGCGTTTTCATCCAAATCATCCATTTCCAAATGTTCCGTATATTTTTTTATTTTTTGGTATTTTTCAAAATCGGGACTTGCCTCAAATTCAGCCAATTCATCTTCTGATAAATCATTGTTAAGCCATTTTGCTAATAAGCGATCTTTTTTCATTGTACTGGTATTATATTATTAAACAATTGGATCTAAATTTACCCTACTTTTATAAATCAATTTCTTTGCGTAAGCTTAGCAAAGCAAGATGAATACGTTTTTCTACGGCTTTTACGCTGATATTTAAATCAAGGGCAATTTCGCTGTATTTTTTTCCGTCAATTCTGTGCATTAAAAAGGCAATACGCTGCTTTTCGTTTAGGTTTTCAATAGCTCGTAATAATTTAGTTTGAAATTGTTTTTCCTCCAGGAGATATTCCGGATTTTCATTTGTTTTATCTAAGCCGGTGAAGTTTTTTTCGTATTTCAAAACCACTTTCTGGTGCGCAATTTCGTTCAGGCTGCTATTGTTTGCAATCGTATACACATATGATTTTGCTTTTTCGATGGGCACCGAAGCACAATTTTGCCAAAGTTTCACAAATGCTTCCTGCGCTACATCTTCTGCCTTTTCTTTATTGCCAAATTTGTAAAAAAGAAAATTGCGAAGTGCTTTTATATGACTTTTAAAAAAAGACGAAAAAATTATTTCGTCACAAGTATTCGATGGGTTATGATTTGGCATTTTGATTTCGATTTGTGCGATGTAAAAGTATTTGTTTTTAGTATAAGTAGGGTAAAAGCAAAGCTGATTGTTTTATACTCGTATGAAACGTTGTTTTTCTATGATATTTGGCAATAAGGAAATGAAACAAAAAAACTTTGATGCCGAATTTATTGAAAACCAGTTTCTTTAAATTTTATTACATTTGTAAAAATATAAATATGTTCCCTTTTAAAAAATATTTATCAATAGCAGCATTTTTGTTCTTATTGTCTTGCCAGAGTGAGACAGACGAGCAGGATAATAATCCACAGGGAACAATTACAAATGCTTCGCCACTTACTTCTTATCTGCAAAGGGTTGCAATGGTCAAAACGGTTCAGGATAATATTATCGACGGGTCGAGTTATTGTACTATAAAACTGCCTTACACCGTGACGGTTAACAACGAACAAATTGCCGTAAATACCACCGCTGATTATCAAAAAGTTTTAGATAATATCAATGCTTATAACAATGATGATGATGTTGTAAAAATAGATTTTCCGGTTACGATGGTGTACTACAATTACATCGAAAAAAATATCCCAAACGAAGCCGATTTTGATGCTCTGATCGATTACTGGAATCTTTATCCTGATCTTTTATCAAAAATCAACGGACTGAATATCAATTATCCTATTCAAATTAATATCTATAACAGTGCCAATCAGGTCGCAAGTTCGGTATCAATTATAAGCGATCAGGCATTTTTTAATTTTATAAAAAACCTAAACAGCAGTCAGTATATTTCGTTACAATATCCAATTTCTGTAGTAGATTACCATAATCAGACAAAGTCAATTACGAATAATTTAGAGTTCGAAAATGCTATAAAATATGCTATCGATTACTGTCCGGAAAACAATCTTGTCACACTTGATTTTACAGCAGCCATAACAAATGGTTCCTGGGAAATACCTTATTTCTTTAGTGATTCAGACAAAACTTCGTCTTACAACGGCTATTCATTTGTGTTTAACAGCGACAAATCTGTAGTGGCGGCGAAACGTGGCATCACAGAAACAGGTCAATGGGAAACGAAAACAAACAATGGAGTTAAGGAATTAAAGCTAAGTTTCAATTCAGATCTGCTGAGTAAACTCAATAATAACTGGAAATTATTTGAGTTTAATAATTCGCAAATACGATTGCGCGATGTAAGTAATAGCACCAATTATCTTTATTTTGAAAAAAAATAAATGCTTTTTTAGTTACTATTTCAACCTTAATTTACTGCATCTTCATTCTTAATTTCGTAGGCGGATAGCCAAAAATCCTTTTAAAAGCAATACTGAAATTAGAGACATTCTGATAGCCCGAAAGATGGCTTATTTCCTGAATAGAAAGCGATGTGTCTGATAAATAATGTCTGGCATTGTTCATTCTGATTTCCTGCAGATAACCAAAAACGGTGTCGCCAAAAACGGTTTTAAATCCTTCTTTAAGTTTCGTCTGGTTTACACCCACTTTTCTGGCCAATTCTACAATCGTGTATGGATTATCCAGGTTTTCGCGAATTAGCTGTGCGGCAAATTTGATTTTTTCAATATCATTTCCGGCTAAATTCAGGTTTTCTTTTTTACTGTCTAAATTATAGTGGCTTAAAGCAATAAGCTCATAAATTTTAGATTCCATGTAAATTTTTCTCGTCAAACCTCTGTAAAAACAATTTTTGATATCCTGCATAACGCCAAATATTTTAGCGCTTATTTTGATTTCGCCTTTCGCCAAAGCGGTACTGGTGTCTTTGTGAATATTGTTGAGAAAAGCATCCATTATCTTCGATTCGCCTTCATATTTAGTAAGCACGCTCAACGGAAGATGTACATCAAAAGTATTGTAGATAATGTCTTTTTTGAAATCAATTTTGGCGTGATTATCCTCTGCCGAAAGAAATGTAATGTTGCCCGACATTGGCGCAGCAAAATCCTTTGAAGATCCGGGATTTATATAGCCAATTTTTTGGTCGGATAAATTAAAATGCATTTCTAAAAGTGATGATTCTCCTTTTCCGGAAATTGCTACATCATCATGCAACTGATAGTTTCCCTGAAGAATCGATAACTCATTTGTAATGGTATGTTCGTGAAATAAAATATCTCCTTTTGGCGTGACAAATTTAATGTCCTTTTCGTCTTCGAGTGCTATGTTTGATGGTGCTGTTTGTAGCGTATTATCGCTTTCCAGAAAATCAGCAAAATCATTTGAATCAATTTTAAATGCCATCCCTTATACTTCTATATTCATAATTAAAACTTCCACTTTCATAAGTACAACGATTACGAATCAAATACTTTTGCACTTCAAATATAATTTATAATCAGTTTAAATAAAAACAGTTTGGCAATTAAATTACACCTTATGTTGATGTTCCTGATTGGTCTTTTCTCAGCAAATGCCTGTCCGGTTTATATACATATTGAAGACAACCTTGGAAATTCTTTATCCGGCATAACCGTTTTGGTTGACAACAAACCAGCAGGAGTCAGCAATAATTCAGGTCTTTTAGAACTTTCGCTCTCAGATGGAACATACAATATTGAAGTTCTAAAAAACAAAAATGATAAATCCAGGCAGACAATTTCGGTTGTATGTGGTGAAAATAATCATTTCAAATTTGAGCTGAATACTTCTAATGGTGATTCGGCAAAGTTAAATGAAGTTTTAATACAAAACAAAAGCGTAAAAAAGCAAATCGAAGAATCTCCTTTTTCGGTTCAGGTGATCGACCTTAAAAAACAATACGATAAAGCCGGAGATGTTGGTGATTTTTTGAACAGGGCTTCGGGTGTAAAATTAAGGACTGACGGAAATATAGGTTCTCAGGTACAGATTAATCTGGGCGGACTTCAGGGAAAAGCAGTGCGCATTTTTAAAGACGGTATTCCTATTGAATTGTTTGGTCACGGCTTTAGCCTTGGCACAATTCCCGTTAATATGCTGGACCGCGTTGAAATTTACAAAGGTGTAATGCCGGTTTATCTGGCTTCTGATGCATTGGGCGGCGGTGTGAATTTAGTGACGCGAACTTCAAATAAAAATTTTGCCGAAGTATCGTATGAAATCGCTTCTTTCAACACACACAGGGCAACAGCGAATCTTTATCTTCAAAACAAACACAATTTCTACGGAGGTTTTAACGGCTCTTTTAATTATTCTGATAATGATTATAAGGTAAATGTTCCGGTTCAGAATTCTGTAAATGAGAGTTTTAGAGAAGTAAAACGTTTTCATGATATGACAAAAACCAACTACGGGGAAGCTTTTGTGGGATTAAAAGACAAATCCTGGGCAGATGATCTTCGTTTGACTTTGATTTATTCTGATTTCTTTAAACAAATTCAAAATGATGCCGGAATGGTGAATGTTTACGGACAGGCATTTTCTAAAGAACAGAACTATACGGGAATGATTCATTACCGCAAAAAGTTTTTTGATGATAAATTAAAAGTTTCGTTCCTAAGTAATTACAGTCATTTTAATACCAAATTTATTGATACCACAACGGTACGTTACAATTGGTTGGGCGAAATTTTGGCAGAGAATTTACAGCCCGGCGAAATTCGAACAGGAAATTATCAGCGAATGAAATACAATTTTGTTTCGTCGCGACTGAATATGGAATATCAGCTTTCCAGCCGTAACTTTTTAGAATTTAGTGAATTGTATTATTCACAGAAAAGAAAAGGAAGCGATCCGCTTGGAGCTGTTTCCGTAATTGACGGTATTGATGTTTTAACTGTTCCGGCTTCGTATAGAAAAGATAATATGGCTTTGGCATGGCGTTCTTTATGGTTCGAAAATCAATTAGAAAGCATCGTTGCGGCAAAATACTATCATTATAATACAGAAGGTTATACCACTGATAATTATGGTTTTGCCTGGACTTCCTCAAAAGATGACAGTCAGTTTGGATATCTCGGTGGTTTAAAATGGGCAAAAGACCGCTATCTGGTCAAACTTTCGTATGAATATGCCACGCGTCTTCCCGATGAATTTGAGATTTTTGGAGACGCAAGACTGGTAAAAGAAAACCTGGATCTTGATCCTGAAAAAAGTCATAATCTAAATTTAAACGGGCAATATATGATTGCCAAAGGAAACAGTACTGTAACCTTTTCGGCGAATTTATTCTACAGAAAAGTAAAAGACATTATTTTCCTTGAGCTTGATATTCCGTTTAACCGATATATTAATTATGAGAATTCTGAAATAAAAGGTGTTGAATTCGAAACGAGTTATACGCCTGCAAAATGGCTTAATACCGGATTCAATATTACGTATCAGGATATTCGAAGAAAAGACGATGATCCGCAATTTAAATACCTGAATGATTCGAGGATTCCGAATATTCCGTTTTTGTTTGGAAACTTCTGGGCAAATACCTATTTCGGAAACTTATTTAAAAAAGACGACAGCTTAAATTTTACGTGGAATGCAAATTACACGCACCGATTCTTTTTGGTTGCGATTCCAAAAAATCAGGAACCACCTTTGTTCGGATCTGTAAAAGATTTCCAGACGTCATTGATTATTCCGCAAGACGGAAGATTAGGACAGTTTTCGAATGATGTTGGCGTGTATTATCATTTCTCAGATCAAAAAACAACACTATCGGCTGAGTGCCGCAATATTGGCGATGTAAGGCTGTACGACAATTTTAATGTTCAAAGGCCCGGAAGATCGTTTCACCTCAAATTAGTTTACAATTTTTTTAATTAATAAAACCAATAAATCAGATCAACTATGAAAAGAAGCAATTCACTTCGATCACTACTTGCAGGAATCGCTGCCAGTATATTTTTATTTTCTTGCAGCAGCAATGACGATAATAACAATACAGATACGGGTAATAACGATGATACTTTGCCAAAAAATGAAACATGGGTTATTTACAATGGCGCTGCAAACTGGAGCGGTGGTATCTATGCATTAAAAGATAACAAATCGAGAGTAATTAACCTTTCCGGATTACCATTTTTACAAGTAGCGTCTTCTTTAGGAGGAAGATCATTAGATAAATCTTTGTTTAAAGTAAATGATGTTTCAAATGCAAAACAGGGAATTAACAAAATGGGTCTTGATGCTTCTGGTAAAGTAGTAGACCAGGGCTTTTTACCTTCTCTTTCTAATGCTTATGAGACTAACTTTTTAGTAGCAGGACCAACAGAAGGTTACTACTGGGATAAAGTAAGAGGTGGTTTGAAATTACAGACATTCAACCCTTCTACAATGGAAAGAACTGGAGAAATTGATTTTACTTCACTTTCAGCAGGGCAGCCTTTAGAATCTATCGGGCAGTTGATTATTGCAAAAAGAGACAACAAATTATACTTAGATTTATTGTTGGGAGATAAAGTTGCAGGAAACTGGCAGGTAACTCCGGCAGTTAAAGAAGCCGCTATTGCCGTTTATGATTTGACGACTAAGAAAATCGAAAATGTAACTAAAATAGGTGGTACAACAAATCTTGGTGTATTTATTGACCACGTTTTATGGAGTTTAGACGAAGTTACAGGCGATTTATATTTTGCTACTGTTGGTGATATGAAAACACAGCCAAGTGACTATTCTTCAAAAATTCTTAGAATTAAAAAAGGTGAAGTTAATTTTGATGAAACATTTGCAATCGACATGAAAAAGTATCAGTTTCCGGCTGAGTTCAACAGACTTTTTGCCCACAATGGAAAAGTCTACACTACAATTCCTTCAAGAGCAGTTTCTTACTACGGAGGCGGACAACATGGTGTGAAATACAGAGATGATGTTTGGTTCTGGAATGAGATCGATGCAAATACTAAAAAGGCAACTCGTTTAAACATGCCGCCGGATAATTTCTATACAACACAAAATCCATTTTTCCACAATGGTGAGATTTATTTCTTATCAAACAGTACGTCAGATGGTTTCTCTGGAGTGAATCAATACAATCCTTCTACAGGGGTAGTAAAAGAAACTTTCAGATTAAAAGAAAGCGGAAGAATCCAGGGATTTAATATTATTAAAGACTAAGTTTTTTTAAACAATTATAAAAAAGATCCTGCTTATCTCCTGATAGGCAGGATCTTTTATTTTATATCGCTTTTCAATTTTTCTTTTTTAATGTTTATAAAAGAGAGATTTGGTTTGAATTTTAAAGACTAAAATGTTTTCACATAATTAATCGTAAAACTTTTTCCGTCATAAGAAGGCATCAAAAAAGAGGTGTTTTTATTTTCTTTGTTTCCAAATAATTTTCTCGTTAAATAGGGATTCATCCAATAAGCCGCTTTGGTACATAATATTCCAATTCCGGCTCCGGCAGCCACATCGGTAAGCCAGTGTCTGTTATTGTACATTCTGAAAATACCTGTTCCGGTGGCAACAGCATAACCTGCTATACCATACCATACAGATTGGTCTTTGTATTCCTGATATAAAAATTCTGCTCCGGCAAACGCTATGGCGGTATGTCCGGATGGAAAAGAGTTGTTTGAAGTTCCGTCAGGCCTTTCGACATTTGTTATTTTTTTTAATCCAAAAACCGTAACAACAGTAAGTATCGTGGAAGTTGCCAAAATAACAGAGCGGTCTCTCATCGTATTTTTTCCTTGTACGCCAAAAGCATTTAAGGCATAAACGGAAACAGCCGGCACATATCTTGAGAAATCATCTATTGAAATTTTACGGTCAATATCTTCGGTAAATTCGTCTCGAATCTGGTGATTAAAGCTTTTTATCTGACCACTTTCCATTCCCCAAAAACCATAACCAATTAAAGCAGCAGGGATAATAAGCTGTTTGTAGCTGAATTTAATATTCTGTACCGTATCAATTCTGATGCTGTCATTTTTCGTTGAACTTTGCGCCCACGAAAAACAGCTATGAATTACAAAGGACAAAATAATAATTTTTCTCATTTTAAAACCTTGTATTTTATGATTTGAGCTTAAAATAAATCCCTTTTTATACAAACAGTACTAATAGAACTGAATGTAAAGAATAGTTATCGTTGCCATAAATGATAATCCATTTTTTTATTATTCAAAGAAATAATCTTTTATTAAAATATTGATAATTCTTATCTTTTTGTCTGTTTAATAAGTTCCTGCAATGTGAGCCACTGGTCGTTTTTACTATTCAAATTTCCGCTTTCTTGTGTGTGATGTCCTGTAAAAAACAGTATCGGAATTTGTTTTTGCAATTTAAGCTCATTTTCATCATTTTCGTAGCTGTTTATTTTGTGGTTTAAAGAACAAAATAATTCAATGTCAGTTCCATTTTTCCTTGCTTTTATATCGTGAATGTCCCAGGCATAACCCCAATATCTTTTCTGATCTTCAATTATAACCGGATTTAAGTAAAGTAGCGTTTGATCTTTCCCTGTTAACAAATTTTGATCGGTAATACTAAAACTAGAATAATCAGAGTCTCCCACAGCTTCAAATATTTCAGGTTCAGGATCGTTATCTAAATTTACAAACCAACGATAAAAGAAACCATCTGAATAATATTTTGTTTTTTTGATGGTTTTATATGCTGAAGAAATCCAATATTCATTTCCAATGCCTAATGTATCTACTGTAGTTTTACAAATATAATCCGGAACATTATCACCAGTAAAATCAATTGTTTCTACACTTTCAATCTTTTCTGTAACATATTCTTTTAGTTTATCAGTAATGGCTGTTTTTTCTGATTTTACAAGATGAATACCTGAAAATGTTTTTGATGAATCAACAATTTTCAATTTTGCATTTGTTGCTTCTGTCTTAATTATTTGTGAATTTACAGATTTGGTTTCCTGCCTTACAGTGTCTTTACAAGAAATTAAAAGTCCTGTTAAAATAACAATTAATCTAAGTTTATGTTTCATTGAAGGGCTTATAAAAATGTTTTCATTTTATATATTTCCATAATCTGACTTAATCAAATTATAAAAAGATTAGTTTTGGCAGAACTCAAAATTAATTAAATTTATGCCATTATTGACATCGTAAAAAAATAAAATCGAATCAAGTAGTAAAATTCTATGAGAACCATATTTTTTACAGTTATTAGCTTTGTATTACTTTTTAGTTGTCAAAAAAGCACTTCGCCAGCATCAGTACATCCTTCTTTAAAAATAGAAAAAAGATCGGAAAACAAGAATTTGCAGGACAATGATAATGAGGTTTATAAGGCAGCATTGGTGGAATCACGACCAGACTTTCCGGGTGGAATGGGAAAATTTCATGTTTTTTTAAAGAAAAATTATGTTGTACCTCAAGCATTAATGACAGATGATGCGTCGCGTGGAGGGGTTTTTGCATCTTTTATCGTTGAAAAGGACGGAACCTTGTCTGAAATAAAAATTATTCGCGATTTTGGATATGGAACGGGACCTGAATTGGAAAGAGTTCTGAAATTATCGCCAAACTGGATTCCCGCAATCAAAGATGGAAAACCCGTACGATATTTGTACAGCATAGCCTATTATGTTCAGTAAGTTATTATTAACAATCTACATTGAAAAAGCCTCATAAACCTGAATTATGAGGCTTTTTGCATTTTATATTTCTGTCTGTTAATAGATCAAAACAACGTCTTGAAAGAGCCTTTTTAAAGAAACAAAATTGCATAACTTCTGTAATGCATTGCAAAAAATAGAAGTAATTTTTCATCAGTTTTAGGGTATAAATTACTACCTTTAATAGAAGGTCAGGAACTGAATGCTTAATTTAATACAATAACATGATACTAAAAACTGAAAAAACTTTGACCAAAGAAGTTGCAAATCAGGATAATGCAATTGAGCAGTTTCGTTTTGATGTGCTTAAAGGTCTAAACAGTACGCCAAAAAAACTACACTCAAAATATTTTTACGATAAAATAGGAGATACCCTTTTTCAACAGATAATGGCAATGCCGGAATATTATCTGACGAATTGTGAAATGGATATCTTTCAAAATAAAACAGCAGAATTAGCCAGCATTATTTTAGAAAAGGATGAAGCATTCGATCTGATTGAACTTGGCGCAGGCGATGGCACAAAATCGGCTTTTTTGCTGAAATATCTTTTACATCAAAAAGCAGATTTTAATTATATGCCCATTGATATATCGGCCAATATATTGTCGGTTTTGAATAATAAACTAAAGGCAGATCTTCCTGAACTTAACATGACCTGTCTGGAAGGAGAATATTTTAAGATGCTAAAAAAAGCAGCCAAATTATCTTCAAGACGAAAAGTAGTGCTGTTTCTGGGAAGCAATATCGGGAATATGGAGAAGGAGGAAGCGGTTTCGTTTTGTCGCGGTCTTAACAGTTATCTTTCGCCCGGCGATATTGTGCTGATGGGATTCGACCTTAAAAAAAATCCGCAGATTATACTGGATGCTTATAATGACAAGGCAGGAATTACGGCAGCATTTAATCTGAATTTGCTAACGCGAATCAACAGAGAACTGAATGCTGATTTTAATCTGGAAAAATTTAAGCATTATCAAAATTATGATCCGTTAAGCGGTGCCTGCAGAAGTTATTTAATTAGTTTAGATAATCAGCTTGTGCATGTTGACGGTCAGTCCATTAATTTTGAAAAAGATGAACTAATTTATATGGAACTTTCACAGAAATATTCCGTAGAAGAAAGTGAAGAACTGGCAAACCATTCCGGATTTGAAACAATAAATCATATTATGGACTCTAAATCGTGGTTTACAGATGTAGCCTGGTTAACAGTTTAAAATTTAAAGATAACAGTATGCAAGTACAAGCCTCAGCAATTCGCAACCAAAATATACTTGACAAATACAATACCATCAGATTGCATTCTGAGAATATCTGCAAACCTCTGGAAATAGAGGATTATGTCGTGCAGCCCATTGTAGATGTGAGTCCGCCCAAATGGCATTTGGGACATACCACCTGGTTTTTTGAAACTTTTATCCTGAAACCCAATGATAGCGATTATGAGGTTTTTAACGACCAATACGATTTTGTTTTCAACAGCTATTACGAAAGTGTTGGTGCGCGCGTTGTACGTACAGACCGCGGTAATTTAAGCCGACCTTCGGTTACCGATGTGTATCGCTATCGTGCTTATGTAGACCAGCACATGGAAGCTTTTCTGCAAAACAATTCACTTTCCTCAGAATTAACCGAATTGCTCGAACTCGGACTGAATCATGAGCAGCAGCATCAGGAATTATTGTACAGTGACATTAAATATATTTTAGGTCATAATCCGCTTTTTCCGGTTTATAGTGCCGATGCTGTTTTCGACCAAAAAAGCATTCAGAACAATGAATTTGTAAAAGTCGAATCCGGTGTTTATGAAATTGGCTATGAGGGCGAAGATTTTTGTTTTGATAATGAACTGGGACGTCATAAGGTATATTTGGACAATTTTGAAATTGCAAAATATCCTGTAACCAATGCAGAATATCTCGAATTTATTGCAGACGGAGGATATTCTAATTTTAAATACTGGCATTCTGAAGGCTGGGAATGGGTAAAAGAAAACGCTGTAAAATCACCACTTTACTGGCATTATATCGATCAAAAATGGATGAATTATACCTTTGCCGGTTTAAAAGAAATCGATTTGAACGAACCCGTTTGCCACGTTAATTTTTACGAAGCTTCAGCCTTTGCTTCCTGGAAAGGAATGCGTTTGCCAACCGAGGCCGAGTGGGAGATTGCTTCGCCAAATTTAAACTGGGGACAACGCTGGGAATGGACAGACAGCGCTTATTTGCCTTATCCGGGATTTAAAAAAGCGCCGGGAGCGATAGGAGAATATAATGGTAAATTTATGGTGAGCCAGATGGTTTTGCGCGGCGCTTCGGTAGCAACTCCGCAAGGACATAGCCGTCCTACTTACCGCAACTTTTTTCATCCGCGTCATCAGTGGCAATTTATGGGCATTCGTCTGGCAAAATAATTTATCAGCACAATATATGATTAGTATAGAAGGAGTTTCCAAAAGTTTTGGATCAAACAAAGCGGTAGATTCAGTTTCATTTGAAGCCCATGATAAAGAAATTCTGGTCGTATTAGGCACAAGCGGCTGCGGTAAAACGACTACTTTAAAAATGATCAACCGTCTTATTGAACCCGATAGCGGGAACATCTTTATTGACGGTAAAAACATCCGCGATCAAAAACCCGAAGACCTTCGTAAAAATATTGGTTTTGTCATGCAGCATGCAGGACTTTTTCCGCATTATACGGTGGCACAGAATATCGCCATTGTTCCCAATCTGTTAAAATGGGATCAACAAAAGACAGAAAAAAGAACCTTAGAACTTTTAGAAAAACTGCATCTTACTCCAGACATTTTAAAGGTTTTTCCTCATGAACTCAGCGGTGGACAACAACAGCGAATAGGAGTCGCACGAGCGCTTATTGCTGATACTCCGGTTCTTTTAATGGACGAACCGTTTGGCGCTTTGGATACGATTACAAAGTCGGCGATTCATAATGAGTTTAAGAATTTGGATGAACTCAAAAACAAAACGACCATTTTAGTGACCCACGATATAATAGAAGCCTTTGAACTCGGACATCGTATTTGCCTGATGGATAAAGGGCAAATTATTCAGATTGGTACTCCGGCAGAAATATTATATCATCCTGTGAATTCTTTCGTGAAAGATTTCTTTGCCGGTAATCGATTAATGCTGGAATATAAAATTGCTTCGGTAAAATCGGTGGCTTCTTTTCTTGAAAAATCATTATCAGTAAAAGCTCAGCAACAACTTACTAAGGATGCGAATATCTGGGAAACCCTTCAGATTCTCAGTACGGAGAATGTTTATAATGAAGACTACGAAGCGCTTTTGCAGGCTTTTAATCACTACAGAAAACTTCAAACGGTATGACACAACAGCAAAGCCTTTGGCAATTTATGGTGTCACAGCATGAAAAGCTGTTTGTACAGATTGGACAGCATCTGGGACTTACTTTTTTATCGTTGCTTCTGGCCATTATAGTCGGAATTCCGTTAGGCGTTTTAATTTCGCGAAGACGAAAATTATCCCCTTCGATATTAGGAACGGCGGGAATATTACAAACCGTTCCCAGTATTGCACTTTTAGGTTTTATGATTCCGCTTTTTGGTATTGGTGCCACGCCGGCGATCATTGCATTGCTTATTTATGCCTTACTTCCCATTATACGAAACACTTACACAGGAATTACAGGAGTAGATCCGGTAGTTATAGAAGCTGCAACGGCACTTGGAATGAATAAAACCCAACGTTTGTTTAAAGTTGAATTTCCATTGGCGATGCCCGTGATTATTGCCGGTATTCGAACCGCTGCCGTAATCAATGTGGGCGTTGCAACTCTTGCTTCTTTTGTCGCAGCAGGCGGTTTGGGCGAATTTATTTTTGGAGGAATCTCGCTCAACAATACCAATATGATTTTGGCAGGAGCAATTCCCGCAGCATTATTGGCTGTTTTGCTGGATTTGATTATTGGTTATCTGCAAAAGTCTACATTAAAAACACTTCGAAACGCTTTTTATATTATTTGTGGTATTGTAGTGGCAATAGGTTTCTATTTTATGGTTTCTTCGAAAACGGAACGAAAGATAATTGCCGGATTTACACCAGAATTTATGGGACGTCAGGATGGCGATTTGGGACTTCGATCTGTGTATGGATTGCAACTCAATCCGCTGGTGGTTTCAGATGCCATTATGTATGAAGCGGCGTATCAGGGAAAACTGGATTTGATCAGCGGTTATTCTACCGATGGAAGAATTAAAGCGTTTGATTTGGTGGTTTTAGAAGATGATAAAACCATATTTCCGCCATATTACGCCGCTCCAATCATCAAAACCCAGACACTGAAAAAATTTCCCGGACTTGAAGAAACTTTAAATCTTCTGGCAGGAAAAATCAACGACAGTATTATGACGGATCTGAATTATAAAACCGAACTTTTAAAACAAAGTCCGGAGAAAGTAGCTAAAGATTTTTTGGTCAGTCGGGGTTTATACAAAAAAGCAAATCAGGGAAATGGCGAAACGATTAAAATTGGTTCCAAGATTTTTGGAGAACAATATGTTTTGTCCGAAATGTACAAAATGCTCATTGCCGGAAATACCAATTATAAAGTCGAAACCAAAACCGGACTTGGCGGAACAAAAATATGTTTTGATGCTTTAATGAATGATGGCATTGATTTTTATCCGGAATATACCGGAACAGGATTATTAGTTTTGCTAAAACCATCGGAACAAAAAATTAAGGAAGTATCGAAAGACCCCGGAAAAACCTATGAGTATGTTCAGGCAGAATTTCAAAAACAATATCAATTGCAATGGCTCAAACCCATTGGATTTAATAATGCTTATGCGCTGATGATGCGAAGAAATCAGGCGAAGCAATTGCAGATTAGCACAATTTCACAATTGAGTAACTATTGTGCTAAAAAATAAGTTTTAAACCAAAACTTAAAATTATGAAATATAATTTTGATGAAATAATACCACGTAAAGACACTGATTCCATTAAATGGGATGACGCGCCGTTTGGAGAAGTACTGCCGATGTGGATCGCGGATATGGATTTTAAATCGGCACCGGAAATTTTGAAGGCTTTGCAGCAAAGAGCAGCTCATGGAATTTTTGGCTACACGACTATACCAGAAGCATTTTATGCGGCCATAATGAAATGGTGGAAAAAAAGATATGGTTTTACGGTTGAAAAAGAGTGGATTGTACCGGTTTCAGGAGTTATACCGGCATTATCTGCGGCGATACAATCATTATCAAAAACAGGTGATAAAGTCATCATACAAGCACCGGTTTACAATCATTTTTACAGCAGTATCGAAAACAGCGGACGTGTTGTAATCGAGAATAATCTGCTTTACAACAATGGTGAATATACTATCGATTTTGATGATTTAGCACAAAAAGCTGCTGATCCTAAAGTTAAACTTTTGATTATCTGTAATCCGCATAATCCTGTGGGCAGAGTCTGGAAAAGGGAAGAATTACAAGCCATTGGCGATATTTGTTTACAACATAATGTTGTCATTATTTCAGATGAAATTCATGCCGATTTGGTTTTGGCAGAAAACCATCACATTCCTTTTGCTTCATTGGGCGAAAAATACAGTCTAAATTCTGTAACGCTGAGTTCGCCTACGAAAAGCTTTAATTTAGCGGGATTACAAGTGGGTTATTTTTTTACCCAAAACGAGCCATTTCGCAATGCGATTCAATCTTCATTTCAATTAATGGGAATAGAATTACTTAATATATTTGGCATCACCGCACTTATTGCTGCTTACGAAGAATCAGAAGAATGGCTGGAAGCTTTAAAAGAATATATTCAGGAAAATTATCTTTTTCTGACAGCATTTATCCACTTAAATCTTCCTCAAATAAAAGTAACTCGTTTAGAAGCCACTTATTTAGTCTGGCTCGATTGTACAGCTTTAGGAAAAACGGCAGATCAATTATCGCATCAACTTCTTGAAGAACAAAAGCTTTGGATTAATTCCGGCACGATGTACGGATCGTCGGGAGAAGGCTTTCTGCGAATTAATATTGCAACTCCAAAAGCGCTTTTAAAGGAGGGACTTGAAAGACTTGTAAAAGGATTGTCTTCAATTCAATTATAAAATCAAAAAAGGCAGCCTAATTTTTTTAGACTGCCTTTTTTAGTATGGTAATAACGGTTTACGTATTATTTTCCTGCCGTAACATTAATACCAATTTCGATATCTTTACTGATCATCCATTCTGCCGGATCAGCTTCAGAAGCGCCGAATTTGATATCCCAATCAGTACGGTTCACTGTAAATTTAGCTTGAATTGTTGCAGTTCCTTCAGCAACCGTAACTTTTGCAGGGAAAGTAACATTTACGGCTTTGCCTTTTAGGGTAAGATTTCCGCTTACTGTTTTATTCGCACCTTCTACAGCATCTTTTGCCGGAGCAGCTAAGTCTGTCACGCTGGTAATTTTAAAGTCAGCTGTTGGATTTTTTTCCACATCAAAAAAGTCAGCACCTTTTAAGTGAGCTTCTAACTCTGAATATTTTTTATCTTTTTCAGTAACCGATGCCGGATCAACTTTAATAGAAGTCATATCAATCACAAAATCACCTGCCGTAACCGCATTAGCTTCAACTGATACTTCACCTGATTTAATAGCAAGAGTTCCCCAGCGAGGTGCAAAACCACCTTTGTGAAACGCTTTCCAGTCTACTTTAGAAGTTGCAAGGTTTACCGCTAATACTTCACCTTTTTTTTCTGCAACCTGCTGTTCTTCGCCTGTTGTAGTTTCTGTTGATGATTTTTTACATGCCGTTATAAATAGAGTAACAGCGACCAATGATAATACAGTAAATTTTTTCATTTGTTTACGTTTAAAAGTTTTGTTAATGACTACGTTTTTTTTTAATGCAAGTTCATTCATTAAAAAGACAGCGTTATACTAATCGGAAATTTAGTGATAATTTCAGGAAAATCAAATTAATCTTTCCTGATTGTTGTTTAATAATCTGTCTTAGCCATCAGAAGTATTCCTTTTTAATTTCTAAAAAAGAGACAAATTATTTGTAAATACCAAAATGCAATCAAATGTATCCTGTAAGTAATTTAGGTTTAATTTATAAAGAAATTAAGGTTCACGCCGCAATTTTTTTGTAAATTAGAGAAGTAAACCCTATTTAAAGACAATATTTTTTTAAATATAAAAACAATAATTATGAGCAAAGTAATTGGAATCATCGCAGGAAGCCTTCGTAAAGAATCATTTTCGAAAAAAATAGGCAAAGCGTTATTGGCAATGGCGCCCGAAGGATTTGAGTTTAAAACCGTCAGGTTAGACGACCTGCCTATATACAATCAGGATTTTGACGACAATAATGAAGTGCCGGAAGCCTATACAACATTCAGAAATGAGGTAAAACAGCTGGACGGATTTATTTTTATCACACCGGAATACAACAGATCTGTGCCCGCCGTGCTTAAAAATGCACTGGATGTTGGTTCTCGCCCTTACGGCAAAAGTGTTTGGGATGGTAAACCGGGAGCAATTTTTAGTAATTCTCCGGGAGTGGTTGGCGGTTTTGGTGCCAATCATCATTTGAGACAAAGTCTGGTATTTTTAAACATTCCCGTCATGCAGCAGCCTGAAGTGTATCTGTCTAAAATTAATGAATTGTTTGATGAAAGCGGAACGATAAAGGAAGGTGAAACCAAAGAGTTTCTAAAAAAAGCCGTTGATGGCTTTATTACCTGGTTTCATAAAAATAAAAAATAGACTTTCTTCTATATATTTTAAAAACTTCGATGTTTTTCTAAGTATAAGAAACAACATCGAAGTTATATTCAGCCAAATTCTTTTAAGACATTAGCTGCTATTTCGCATCCCAGGAAGCACTGGCATAATAAATAGAACTTGATACAGGAGCTACCCAGTAATCCTGACTACCGCCACGGAACGTGTGAAGACTTACTGCATTTACATTTCGTTTAGCATCGTTTGTTACCCAACGAATCGTCTGGTTCAATATCTCGGTTCCGTTTACATAATATTTCACGTATCCATTAGTACTTGATCCGGTATTTAACTTCACAGAGATCTGACAATTGTAGGTTACGCCTTCTTGTATGTAATACTTTTTTCCAAAATCATTACCATATTGTCCCGGCTGATCTTTGTAATACACATACGGCTGAAGATAAGCACCGCTTCCTTTGGCAGTGTTGGATCCATTTGGGCAATACCACATAAATCGGGCACTACCGCCATTGCCATCCCATCCCGGATCGCCACCGGTATTCTGATCGCCAATTAAGATTCCGTATCCGCATTTACCGCCACGGCTCCAATAAAATCCGGAATTGAACTTCATCTGAAACCAAACGGTATAAACACCTTCTGACCAAACGCCAAAAGAGGTACATAAACCACCCGGACATGTTAGTGTATTGGGTTTCAGGGTAATTGTTCTGGCTCCGGCACTGCCTGCAGCTGCAGCGGCAAGTGCAGCTTCTTTGTTGGTGTTCTGCTGAACGTCTTTTACGTCGCCTTGTGACGCTTCTTTGCTAACGGATTGTTCTACATTCAAATCTTGTTCTTTTTCGCAAGAACCAAATACTAATGCTGTAATAAACAGCAACGTTGTTAATTTTAAGGTTTTTTTCATTTTTGATAATAATTAAAGGTTAGTAAATAATAGATAGTAATTACATTATTGTGTATTGATAAAGAGTGGTTTACACAATAACTAATAGTCATACAAAGTTGATTAATAAGATTTTACATGACGATTAAAAAAGTACGTTTTTGGGTACAAAAAAATCCCGCTTTTGTATTATCTATATTTTTTTAGACTTTAAAAATGATATTATTATAAAAGAGTGGCAAAAAATATGCAGTATTTAAATAATCAAGAAATGGAATAATCCGGTATAACTAGCTTGTGCGGAAGTATTAATCAGGTTTATAAAGTAATGTCCATCAATAATGAAAATTCGATATAAAAAAAAACTCTAAATTATTGATTTAGAGTTTCTAATTACAGCATAGAAAGTTTTTAAACCATTTCTTGCCATGTTTTTTCTTTTAAGATATTCTTGAAATGTTATTTTTCGCAAAGTTCCTTCAATTTGTCCAGTGCTTTTGGATAGGTTTGATTCATATAGTCTACAAATTCTTCTGTAGTATCGAGGTCAACTATAACAGTAGTTGAATTGCTGTTTTCTTCAAACGTATAATTTTCAAATCCGTTTGCCCATTTTTCGACTTCCGGTCCTTCTGTGATTTCCTTGTCACCTTTTAAAATACCATAATGCTGAATCGAAACAAATTGATTGGGAACGTTTACTGCAATCCTCGAAACCATGCCGCCTTTTTCTCCTTTATCATCAACTCCAAGAAATCGAATTTTACTTCCTTTTTCCCAACTTCCTTCATAGCTGGATGTCGGGTTAAACAAAGATGTCCATTGGTCATAAGTTGATTTATCACTAATGCCCAGCATAATATCATATATCCTGGTCGCAGGAGCGTGAATATTTACTTTAAATTGTAGCTTTTTCATACTATTAAATTTTAAATTAATCTTCAAGTTTTTATTTCGTTGTACACGGAAAAATAGCCTTAATAGAATTTTAGTGTTTTGATTATTAGTACTTAAGCTAATATAAGAAATATTTTACTACAATTTTGATTAGTTTAAAAAAAACAGAATCATGAAACATTGATTATCAGGTTATTAATATATTTTGAAACCTTTATATTCCATAATTTGAAGCCATTTGCTTAAATTATATTCGTAAAATAATTTGACCGAATTATTTCTTTAGTATTCTCATTATCAATTAAATATATGTTAAAAATGAACGTATAATTTAAAATTAGTTTGAAATTAGTATAACTGTTTAACTAATAAAGATGATTATGGAAACGCAAATTATTGAACTGGAAAAAAAATATTGGCAGGGAATGGAAAATCACGACTATGAAACGGTAAAAAATCTTACTCGGTTTCCTTGCATAATTGCCGGCAAAAACGGTGTACAAAGTATAGATGAAGCCACTTTTAAAAAGATGTTTGAATCTGGAGATGGCGATAAAATAAAGGTGTTGAATATTTCTGATATTGAAACACAATTGCTTGCCGAAAATAATGCCGTAATAGCATATTCGATTGAATTAGGAATTGTAGATGATCAAAAAGCGCCTACTAAATGTGCCTGCACTTCGACCTGGATAAAGGAAAATAACAATTGGGTTTGCGCATTGCATACCGAAGCTGAATTATCTAAACAATAGATTGCAATCGTTATTAATAAAAAACAAGTATAGAAAAAATCCCATTTCGTAAGAAGTGGGATTTTTTATTTTGTGGCTCTGAAATAAAAATCTTAAACCGTAATAAAGAATAAAGTAACAATCTTAAATATCTATTTATTTTCAATAAAACATTAACAATATAATATACGATGGAAAAGTTTTTTTTTATGTTTGTAGCAATTATTTGAAATTCAAATATTAAAAATCTAGTGCTTTTCTATAATTCTTAAAACGAATAAATGATCACACTTGCTCAAAACGATGCTGATTTTAAGTAGAATTATAAGAGAGAATCCTATTTCAAAATTTGCTGATTCTTACTGATAACTTGTAATAATTATTTCATATTGGAAAATTAAACATTCTATTCAAATAATAAACTGCGTATGAGTTTCAATACTTTCTTTGTCAAAAAAATAGGTACACTTGCCTTTTTTGGAATTTTCATGTCGTGCAACTCACAGCAGGAAAAGGAAATTAAGTTTAATACCCAAACCATGAATTTAAAAGGAAATGTCAAGCATGTTACCGAAAAAACTGGAGATAAGACTTGGGATTTTGAGTTTCAGGATAACAAACTATTGCTTGTACGTTCGTATTTCACAGGTTCAAGTTATGATACTAAATATAAACTGGAATACAATCAGGGAAAGCTGGTGCAAATACATGGTAGGTCATCGGTAGTGAGTACGGAGACATTTGCCACAAATTTTGAATTGCGCCTGCCTTTGTATGGCTTTCAAAATGCAAATAAACTAGTTAAAAACAAGCAGGGAGATATTGTAGGGGTATTTTATAAAAATCAAACACCAAATCAATATACCATAAAATATACTTACGACAAGTTTAATAACTGGACAAGCCGGGAACTCTATATGCAGCCCGGTAATTACCTGAAAGAACGCACAGACAGAACTATTCTTTATGACAGAAAGCCAGACAGTAGGGAAATTAGCGCTTGGAATGTCAAACTGGATTCCATTTTTACCGTCGCTCAGAAAAGAAATGAATTTGTTGCAAACTCCATAAATTATGATATCGAAAAGGACTATTCAAAACTAAAACAGATAAATGATTACCTGAATAAAAATTTTGAAGCCGTTGAGGCAACCCAGAATGAGATGGATAAACTTATTGCTGAATTTGACACAACATACGGAAAAGAAAACCTCTCTAAAGAATTAGAACTTCTCAAAGATAAAATTGTACTTCTTCAGTCTATAGTGATGAAAGAAACTTATTTGTGGTCGGAGGCACGGGTTTATATTCCACAGCTAATTAGTGGTGAGAAAAGCGTAAAAGATGTTCAGGAACCTTTTAAAGACACGACTTTGCTTACTCCTGCGTTAGAGCGAATTAATACGATACGCTTATGGGAACAAGAGTATAGAAAGAAATAGTATTATAGCTCCAAAAGTTTATAGCGATAAAAACCCACAACTAATTACTATTACATAATTTTGTAATGCCCGAAATCACCAGCTTCTTACTATTTACTATGAAAAATACATTTTCTGACAACAGCCAAATTGGAACAGTGTCTACTTTCTCTGAGCTTGTAAATACCAATTTCAACGGAGAAATGAATGCGCTATGCTGGCAAAGAAATCTGGATGGCGATTTTAAGGAAATTGTAAACCAGTTATCCTTAAAAGAAAACATAACAGAAGTTTTTCCCGAAGATCTAATCGCGCTCCAGCTATCTGAAAAGGGGAGTAGAGCAAGGGAAATAATCTTAAACGACATACAATTGTTAACTGATTTTGGCGCTTCGCCAGCTCTGAATTTGCTGAAGTGTTATGAACGTGACGACGAATTTGATTTCATATCGACAGATGTGTATTCGTTTCATGTCGATCGTTCGCCCATTGCAACAGATACTTTTTTATGTACCTATCACGGCGCGGCAAGTGATATTGTCTCTAATTTGCAAGCCGAGCAAAAAATCCTGATTCCGGAAATACGGGCAAAGCTAAAAGAACTGAATGACGGAACACCCGAAGAATTCGAAAACTTTCTGGAGGAAAATTATTTTGATTTGCATTATCAGCTACATCCCGATGCAGAACCTGTTAATTTAGGTGTAGGACATCTTTGGCGCCTGGCGGTAGACCATCCAAAACAACAAGTATTGCCTTGTATTCATCGAGCGCCAATTGAGAATGATGGGGAATATCGGTTGTTGTTGATTTGTTGAGATGATGATGTTAGCCTAATTGCAAATGACCGTGTTATTTACTAAAATCACACCTTTTATACTTATTGTACTTTCATCAGATCTTGAACTTAAAAAGATATATCCCTCTTTATTCAAAAGTAGTAAAGCATCTAGTACTCTCGCTTGTTTTTTCTTTTCATCAGCTATACTGTCTCTCACTGGTGCGTAACTATTAAAAACCGGAGTTAATAGACTTGTCAGTTCTTCTAAAGTACAACTCATGCCATATCTGTCGGCAAGTATCTGCAGAACTTTTATAAGAAAGGTTGGTAATGTTTCCATGACAACAGCTTTTTCTTATATATACGAAAACTGGTTGCAAGTAGATTTTATTCAAGACAAAAAGTGTTGACTTTTCTTCATAGATCGCTAATAGAAAATGAAGAGAATATTGGTTGTTGTTGATTTGTTAAAACTGCTGCTCCAATGGATTTGGCAATTGGCTTAATCTAATGGTAGTTTTATATTTATATATTCTTATGTAAATGTATTTGAGTACACAGTTTACCAAACTTTGCAAAAACCACTAGTATCGATTAAAATTACAAATATAAATTTGCAAAATAATACAAAATATTTTCCAATTCTTTTGCAGCTTTATTGTATTTTCATATTTGTGGTGTTTTGGTTATAGTATGGATTTTTTTGCATTTTTTTTCTATCTTTAACCAATATAATTAAGGCATGAACATAAAAGAGCTTTATCTTAAAAATTTTAGAGGTTTCGAAGAAATTAGGATTCCTCTAAATCCTCATTTTACAGCAGCAATTGGAGACAATGGCATGGGAAAGTCAACATTGCTTTATGGACTGCAAGTCGCTCTAGGGGCATATTTACAATGCCTTCCTATCCCGGGATCTCCTGTTTATCGTCGACAATTCAAAAAATCTGAACGCTTTATAAGATGGGATGTAGAAGAAAAGAGTTATGTTTCCAATCGTGATGAGACATTAGTTCGTGTTATTTCAGAATTTGGAATAGATGAAAAAGAAGTTGCATGGAGTCGTGTTATGGCTACTAATGGTAAAACTAGTCATAATAGAAAATTTTGCTGGCAACTTATGGACGCTGTTGATCAACTCCTTGAGAAAAGAAGTGAATCAAAAAAGGAGATATTTCCTGTCGTTGCTAGTTTTGGAACCGAGCGAACTGCAAATCAACTTAGGAAAGGGAGACAGGCGCAAGATAAACGTAGCCGAATGGAAAAGGCGTATTTAGCTGCATTAGGGAATAAGGTTGACTTTAACGGAGTAATTGAATGGTTACACAATTATGATAAAGAACTTAAATATGAAAGGGAGTTTGAAGGAACTCGCGAAGCTGTTTTTGAAGCTATATCTATAGCTATCCCATACTTAAATGATATAGGTTACAATAATTTCTATCATGAAATAGAAGCAGTCGTTACAATTGACAACAAAGATTTAGGAAAAAAAACTCATTCAAATATGAGTGACGGATTAATTGCAATGCTTAATTTAGTTGCAGAACTTGCATTTCGTTGTGTTGTGCTAAATGGTTTTTTAGGGCATATGGCTATTAAAGAATCAAAAGGGATTGTAATGATTGACGAACTTGATATGCATTTACATCCAAATTGGCAAAAGCATGTTGTTAGAGATTTAAAATCTGCCTTTCCAAAGTTACAATTTGTAGTTACCACACATTCACCATTTATAGTTCAAAGTTTAAATTCTGATGAACTAATAAATTTAGACAAACCTACAGATGTCGACCTTCAGGATCTTACAGTAGATGAGGTCTCGACTGAAGTGATGGGAGTCGATAGTGAATTTTCAATTGAAAATCAGGAAAAATATGAAGATACAAAAAGAATTTTAGAAAATCCTGATGAAACTGAAGTAGCAAATCCATTATTAAGAGCATTTCTTGAACTAAGTCGTGACTTAAAAGGTAAAAATAATGAGACCACTAGATAAAGGAACAAATCCAATTGATGCTAATGGTACTGTAATTACTGTAGCCAATTATAAATATTGGAGAAATAAACTTATTGATAGAATTGGATATTACTGTGCATATTGTAATATGCCTTTAAGTCATAGTTTGCAAGTTGAGCATGTTGTACCTAAGAATCCACCACCAGGATATACTGTTGGAGATGAATTGGCTTGGGATAATATGCTTCTTGCATGCGGCCCATGTAATTTAGCAAAATCTAATAAACCTGTTGATTTTATAACTTATTACTTTCCAGAAGAACATAATACAATTCTACCTTTTAGAATAAGAGCAAATGCTTTTAATTCAGCGGCATTTGTAGAACCAAATATTCAACTAACTCCTTATCAATTTGCGAAAGCTCAAGTTACAATAGATTTAACTCATCTTAATACAACTGATCACAGAAAAGATATAGTGGATATAAGATGGAAAAAACGTAATGATGCTATTAAAGCTGTCTTTTCCACTCATGAAATGTATATTGATCTTAAAGTGGTACATGGAGCAAACGCTGCAAAATATGCTGATAATGTTGCAAAAATAGCTATGGGAATAGGATTCTTTTCGCTTTGGTTTGAGAAGTTTTATAATGAGCCTTTAGTAATTGAACAGTTAATTCTTCAGATTCCCGGTACTGCAGTAAATTGTTTTGATCCAGCAAATGGATTTATTCCTATCAATCGAAATATTGGAAATGCTACAGACCCTTTTTAAAAACATATACTAATTATTTAAATATTTTTATTTATCGAAAATTAAATTATCAAGGTAATGCAATGCCTGTTATTTGCCTATTTTAGAAGATAAATATTGGTCGTTTTTAATAACTTCATCATCAATCCTACTTATTTTTTTTGGAATTGCTATGGACAAGATTGTCGTATAAGTATAACTTACCAATGGAAATTTTTGGGGAAGATCTTGATATGCAGCATGCAAGTAGATTTCTTGATTTCAGGGTAAAGCAGATTGCTAAAAAATATTGGCTAGGAGTATAATTATTTTGAAATAAGCAATGCTAGATTAAAAAAATATAGAAAGTAATGAATAGCAGCCTGTAGAATTGGACAGCTTTGTGAAATATCACAAGTTAATATTGAAAATTGGAAAAATGTATTGCAGGACCAAATATTAAAAGAAGGTTATGAATCAGTAGATATTTTTTTTGAAAATTGATTGATACAGGTTAAGTTGTAATTGAAAATAAAAAACTCAAATTGTTGCCACTAAAATGTGAATGTTTTTTACACCAGATGGATGATTTGTTGCCGGTGAGAATAATAGGACGATTTCCAATTGGATTAGAAAAGAGTTAGAAAAAAAATCATAAAAGATGACCTTACTTAGAGTAAACTATTAAAAAGTTAAAAATGATCTGTTTAAAAAGGTCAATGTGGTAAGTATGTAGCGTATAGTTATTTACAAATTATTTTGGGTAATTGGCTAAATAGAAATTTGATCTTGCATTTGAGATGATTTTACAAATCCAATTATTTACTTAATGTAGTTCTCATACTTGTACTAATTCCCAAACATAAAAAGAGACTTCAAAAGTCTCTTTTTAAAATTAATATATCTTCTATAAATGATTATTTATTAATCAATTTCTCAAGTCTCACCATCATTTCATCCTTCTCCTTCAACATACGCTCATACAACGCAATTTTTTCTTCATGCAATTGGATGATTTTTTCAATCGGATTAACATTGAATGTTGCACTATGACCTGTATTTAGGAAAGCTCCATTATCAAAAGTATTAGAAATAACATTCACCGCCTGTTCCTCATCAAAATTCTGAAATGCTTCCACAGGAATTTTCAATGAGTTTGAGATTTGTTTCAGCAAATTATCTTCAATAACAACTTTTTGCTCCAGCATCGAAATTTTCTTTTGGTTCCAGTCATTTCCCAGATCAAAAGCCAAAGCTTCTTGTTTGATGCCAAGCATTTCTCTGAAGCGTTTTACGTTTCTTCCCTGATGTATTTTCTGTTCCATAATGAATATCAATTTTTCTAAAGGCTCAAAGATAAAGCCATTTGGATAAAAATCCTGAGTTTCAAAGATAAAAAAATATCCTGTTAAACATCAATTTTTGTCAGATATTATACCAATTCTGTTTGTGTTTTTGCCCTAATGTTTTCGGGTATTATATCCGGTTTTCGAATAGATTATCCTTTGCAAAGAATGGAATTTCGCCGGAGAATTTCAAATCTTCTTACAATGAAAAAGAATAAAATATCCCCCGAAACCAGCTTTTGTTCCCAATTCGCAGCAGCAAATCCAATCCAAGCACTTAATGCCTTTTTTGCCTTTGCACATCTGGATTATTACAAACAGAATTTAACTGAAATGGTAATGTACAGCTATAAAACAAAAGTTTACAACCTGGAAAATCCTTCGGATGCTTTTGCCTTTTTTACCGCTATCAATTCTTTTCTCAAAGTCTGTTACTGCCTGCAAAAGAAAAGTAAAAAATGGAAAGTGAAACCGTCTTTACGCTGTGAAACCGCTTTTCAGCTTTCTTCCCTGACGAAAGAAGAATACGATAATCCTTTTATGGTATTTCAAAAAGCATTTGACGAAAAAACGCCTAAAGAATTTGAATTTTTCCTCTGTCTAATCGTGGAACTTTCCTTGTCTCCCTATGCCGGAGATCCTGAGTCTGACCTGACGACGCCTTATATTTATTTAATTAAAATGCTCGATGCAGTAGAACTCATGAGAGAAAGGGGAGTGGAGAAAATCAGGAAAAAGGATCGGATTGATTTTGTAATGTAATTTAACCGCAAAGTCCGCTAAATTATTTTCACGCAAAGTCGCAAATACGCAGAGAAAAGAAACTTTGCGTATTTGCGACTTTGCGCGATTAAAAAGATAAATAGATTTCCTTCTCATTTTGGATGCCTGATCGTATCATTTTGATAGGAATTTGAAACAAAAATTCTTGATTTATTTTGTATTTAATTGTTAATCAGTGCTTTGTTGTACTTTGTGTTTCTTTGGCATATCGTTTGTTTTTTACAGCCCAAAAATAATTCAGCTCTAATAAAAATAAAAAATATGAAATCAAATAAAACCAGAAGCAGGGAGATTACAAAACACTATGCAACAAATAAATCCAGAAAGAATAAAGATAGTATAATCAACTTAATGGTGTTTACTATAGTTTTCTTTATTACTGTTTTACTCCTCTCTCAAATAGTGTAAGCTGCACTGATTCAGGTTATATCAGCATTATAAATTATTTCTAAAAACAGAATTCCTAAACGATTATGAAAATTATAGACCCCATTATAGATCCTAAAATAAACCTGACTAATAAAAGTTTTTTGTTTCCGCGATCATTTCGCAACAAACCAATTTGTCCACCAGTTGAAGATGCTGAGGAGCCAATTGAATTTACCATAGAAAAAGCCAGATCGGCTCATACTTTCTGGATCAGACAAATCTGCGAGGTTACATTATCCTCTGCAATAGCCCGTGGAACTGGTATTTCGGGTCGTTCTCCGGAAATGCTTGAATCAAAAATGATGAAAGGAGATGCTGTTATCGCTTTTGCATCAGATGGAAGATGGGCAGGTTTTTCTTTTATTTCTGAATGGGAGAACGGAAAATATGTTTCTAATTCGGGATTAATTGTCGCACCTGAGTTCAGACACACCGGACTGGCAAAGAGAATTAAAACAAAGATTTTTGAGCTAAGCCGCGAGAAATATCCTGATGCTTATATATTTAGCTTAACCTCCGGTCGCGCTGTAATGAAAATGAACCATGAACTTGGTTTTGAACCGGTAACATTTTCGGAGCTTACGAATGATGCTCTTTTTTGGGAAAACTGCAAAAGCTGTGTCAATTGCCCGATACTCATTAGTAAAGAAAGAAAAAACTGTTTGTGCACTGCAATGCTATATGATCCGAAAGGCAATAATGCTTCCAGTTAAAGATAATAAATTGTGCATAAGAGTTAACTGCTGCAATCGTTTAGATTTGGCAGTTGATACATTTATGCATTCGGATGAACGCAGCATTTCCAGTATTCCAATACAGTATTGACCATTGATTTTGTTTTATCAAAGTCATTTTCTTTCTTAAAAAAGCCTTGAATGCTAAGTGTAGTGTACGCTTCTTCGATGGCATTTTCTGTTGCTGCGGTAGAATAAAAAACAAAAGGGATACTTTTTTTTCTCAGAACCGGGTCAGCATCTATTAGTCGTTTTAATTCCAGCCCATTCATAATGGGCATGTTCATGTCACAAAAAATAATAAGCATTTTTTCCTCGCAGGTAGACAGGTACGAAAATGCTTCTGCACCATTAATTTTCCATATGATTTTGTTAGTGTTGCCAAGAGATACGATTACATCTTCTAAAATCTCCTTGTCATCTGCATCATCTTCTATTATTACGATATTTCCGTTTCTTGCCATTGTAGTACTTTTAAGAGTATCTAAATGTATAAAGTTTTTCTAACATATTCATAATTAAAGGATAAAGTATTTGTAATTAATATACATTCTAATTTGTAAAGTTAGGCACTGTTGATAGTTAATAAGGAATAAGAATGAATCCAGCGTGTTTGTAATCTATATTAGCTACCAACATTTAGTACCCAAAGGCACATTTCAAATCTTGGTTTGCATTTTCCTAATTATCAAAAATAGCTTAACGTAATAATATTAGGATAGGAGGTAAGTGGTAACCATTATACATGTTACGCAACCAACGGTTTACAATTAATCTTTATATTTGATGATAAAATTTATAAAATGAGCGAAAAAACGAAACCGTATGCCTTAATAACCGGCGCCAGCAAAGGCATTGGAAAATCTATTGCTTATGAATTGGCCAAACAGGGTTATCCGCTATTGCTTGTGGCAAGAAGTGAAGCCGAATTAAAAGCATTATCAGCTGATCTTCAGGTTAAATACGGAATCAATACCGCTATTTTATCAATTGATCTTTCAATAAATGATGCATCGCAAAAAGTAACCGACTGGATAAAAATGAATCACTATCCGGTTGGCATTTTGGTTAATAATGCCGGTTATGGTGTGTGGGGCGATTTTAGTAAGTCCTCGCTACCCGATCAGCTTGGTATGATGCAGCTTAATATGAATGTTGTGGTAGAACTTTCGCATTTATTAGTACCCATACTTTCACAGGAAAAACAAGCCTACATTTTAAATATCTCGAGTACTGCTGCCTATCAGGCCGTACCTACGCTTGCTGTTTATTCGGCTACAAAGGCTTTTGTTTTATCGTTTACGCGTGCCTTGCGTTTCGAGCTTGCGCAAACTTCAATTTCTGTAACCTGTTTTAGTCCGGGTCCGGTTGATACGGGGTTTGCTGCAAGAGCCGGTTTAAACGCGCTAAACAAAATGGCCGAAAAGTTTAATATGCAGCCAGATGAAGTGGCAAAAATGGCCGTAAAAGCCATGTTCAGCAAAAAATCAGAGGCTATTCCGGGTTTTACCAATATCATTTCGGTGTACGCCAACCGTATACTACCAAAGGCTTTCATCGAAAAAACGGCAGCCGGAATTTATAAAATTTAATTTTTTCAAAAAAAAATAAAAAAAAATCTTTGTCAAAAAGAATATTATATTACATTTGCAATGTCTACTAATTCTATAGAGTATATATAATATGAAAAATAAGTTTAATTCTACTAAAGGCCAAATGCAAGCAATCATGCGAATGTGTTGTTGCTGTTGTTGCTGTTGCTAATCTTTAGATAAAATTTCAAACACTATTATTTCATTTATTAAATATATTTATCATGGTATCTTCTTATAAAACATTTACGCTTACTGAGCAATTAACTAATGAGCAAATAAACTTTTTTAACGAACATGGTTTTATCCATTTCAAAAAATTCATAAATCCTGAAACTGTTTCCTCAATCATTGATGCCTCCAAACAAGTGGAGCAAAAATGGATTGACAACGATCTTCAAAAAATAAATGGTGTTCCTATTAAATTCGGAAAAGATCTGGATGGATCTCCAATTGTACAGCGTTTCGCTTTTATCAATCAACATCACCAAACCTTAAGCGGTCTTTTACTGGATCCAAGATTTAAGGGTTTATTGCCCTTGGCAGGTGATGGTGCAAGATTAGGCACTGAAGAAAAAGACGGAATGGTTTTTAATCATTATATCAATGGGCCGGAAAGTAAGTTTACCAAAATGGGCTGGCATACTGATGGTTTGAGAGATATTTTTTATGGTGGAAAATTAAACCCGATGTTAAATGTGGGGATCCATTTAAGCACTTTAAAACCAGAAAATGGCGGTCTTAAAATTATTCCGGGAACGCACAAACAAAGTATTTATCAAATGCTTTTTCGTAAAAAATACTTTTTAGATAATAATCCTGATCCACAGGAAGTTTCCATCAATCCGGAAGCCGGAGATTTAACCATTCACGATGGCCGTTTGTGGCACAGAGTGGCAGAATCCTCTATCCGTGGCGAAGAAAGCAGAAGAAGAGTTATTTATATTCCAATTATAGCAGGGAAATACGCTCCCAAAAATGAGAACAGCCCAACGGTTTTCTATCAACGTTTTGCGGGAATTGTTAAGTAATATGCTGATTGTTATCGCATTTAGTTATCTGGTTAGATCAGGTAAACTAAAAAGTACCACCGACTTTTTTAAAAATACGCAGCGAAAAATAAAATTAAAAATCATAAAACTGGAATTGGTATAGTATCAGGCTTACCAATATGGGCTATTAATGGGAAAAGAAACACAGGAAGAAGATTATATAGCAATTGCAGAAAGAACTTTTTCAGACCGCAAGCGAACTAATATTTTAAAAAAAGCAGAACAGTCAACGATTGTATTTTTGCTTCCAAAGGTACCTAAATTCATTTCGCCAAACGTACTCACTTTAATTGGTACGCTTGGTTCGGGATTCGTTTTTTTAGCTTTTGTTTTAGGAACTTATTTCGCCAATTGGTATTTACTTTTGGGTATTATCGGCTTGGCTGTAAATTGGTTAGGCGATTCTTTAGATGGAAGACTGGCTTATTACAGGAATATTCCGCGTCGCTGGTATGGTTTTGCACTCGATATTATTGCCGATTGGATCGGTATTGTACTTATAGGTTTTGGCTACTATATTTATGCTCAAAATGGCACACAAATAGTAGCCTTTGTTTTTGTTGCTTTGTATGGCTGGTCGATTATTATCAGTCAGTTACGCTACAAAATTACTAATGAATACAGTATAGATTCCGGCTTTGTGGGTCCAACAGAACTTCGATTTATTATTGCTTTAATTTTAATTCTGGAAGTTTTATTTCCCGGATCAATTGCCTATCTGGCAGGCTTAATCACTATTTTATTGCTTATAATTAACATCATAGATAGTTTAAAGCTTTTAAAGCTGGGCGATTTAAAAGATAAAAACCAGGACTGATATGTTCAGTAAAAAATCCATTTTCACTTTTCTGCAAGCGCAAGTTGCGGCATTTTTAGGCGGTATTACCGATTATAGCTTAATGATTTTGTTAACAGAAGTCTTTAAACTGCATTTTACCTTTTCTATTCTAATCTCCGGAACTGTTGGCGCCATTATCAATTTCAGCATCAATAGATTTTGGGTATTCAAAAATCAATCCGGTTACGACAATCCCATCAATAGTCAGCTTTTTAAATTTGCGTTGGTGGTATTGGGAAGCATTTCCTTAAAATCATTTGGTACGCTTGTTTTGCAAAAAGCATTTCAAATCGATTACAGAATTGGAAGATTAATTACCGATAGTTTTGTTTCTTATGGATTTAATTTTCCCCTGATTAAATATTGGGTTTTTAGGGCAAACGAAAAACGGAATGTAGTCGAATCAAATTAATTCGTTGGGTTTAATTCCAAAAAAAATAATATTTAAACACATAGAGACATAGGATTTAGATTCGTGAAAAGAATAAAAAAAAAGAAACTAGTTTCTTTACACATAGTTCCGAAGTAAATGTCATTAAGTTAAGGAATTAGTAAAAAGTAGCCACAAAGTTTGTCATCTCGACGAAGGAGAGATCACTCTAGTATTTCCGGTCAGATATTCGCCAATCTTTGTCGATTTTCTTGTGTGATCTCTCTCCCGAAGCCTCGGGATCGAGATGACAAGATTGCGGATTCTGAAAGAGTTAATCTGCATTAAACATCGAAGTGTGTTTAAAATAATTGCGTCCCCAACACTTCTTATAAATATTTCGTTTATGAATACATCATCATTTAAATATTTCACAAAATCACTACTCATTATAGCGATTTTATTACATATAATTCCTCAAAATCTACAGGCACAATCTAAAAATCCATCGCCATTGCATTTTCCAACGCCCAAGAATATAGACAATATGCTATTTTATATTCAGCGCGATCCCAATATAAACACGGCCATTTATGCCATAAACTATCAGGAAAATGGAAAAATAAACAAAAGCGATCCTGTAAAAGCCTATTGGATTCGATATGCTGAAAAAGGAGAAAAGAAAGACTTTAGTTATATACAACGCAAATTTGCCTACGGAATAGAAAGTAAAACCGTAAATAATGAGGAATTTCAGCTTCAGTTTGTATCCTATAAAAAGTTATCCTTAACGCTGAAAAAGATAGATTCTGATCAAAAATATCATGTTTTTGTAAATGTAAATGATAAAAAAATACAGGTAGAAAAAATATTTGTGCGCATTGAAGGAGGTTCTTTCTGGTTACCAAATGTAAAATACGCCGAAGTTACCGGAATTGAGACTTCCTCCAATAAAACAATTACGGAGCGAATGTTGTTGAAATGAGATGTCTAATTATTTAGCCATGTAATAGCAATTTAAAACAATTTAAGTCAGCTAATATGTTTTCTGCGTGATTGCATTTCATTTTAATATTTGGTTATTTTGCGTTTTTAATGCTGACCTTACTTGTATGAGATTTATTTTTTTAATTGGACTTTCTATTTTATCATTTTCTGTAAAATCACAATCTGTTTCCGGAATTATAAGCGATTTAAACGGAAAACCTTTATCTGATGTCCTTATTCGTGATTTGATTTCGAAAACACATGCTCATACAGATATAAACGGAAAGTTTACCTTAGAAGAAGCTAAAATCGACGATAGTCTGCAGGTTTCCAAACAGGGTTTTATCACGCAAAGCATAAAACTTTCGGCGAATGATTTTCTTTCTGTTCAGTTACAAGAAAAGCCGTTTTTACTGGAAGAAGTTACCATCACGAATAATCTGAAATATTTAAATACCATTTCTAAAATAGATTTAGAAATTCAGCCCATATCCAATTCACAGGATTTATTGCGGAAAATTCCGGGGCTTTTTATAGGGCAGCATGCGGGAGGAGGAAAGGCAGAACAAATTTTTCTAAGAGGTTTTGACTGTGATCACGGAACAGATATTAATATTACCGTTGACGGAATGCCGGTCAATATGGTCTCGCATGCACACGGACAAGGATATTCTGATCTTCACTTTGTAATTCCCGAAACGGTTGATAATATAGATTTTGACAAAGGTTCGTATTTTGCCGATAAAGGCGATTTTACAACCGCAGGATTTGTTGGTTTTAATACAAAAAATGCATTGCAAAACAGTTCTCTTTCTTTTGAAGGCGGACAATATGATACTTTTCGAACGGTAGCATTGTTCAATTTGCTGAATAAAGAAAATCAGTCTGCTTATTTTGCGGGAGAATATATGATGACCGATGGTTATTTTGATGCGCCCCAAAACTTCAACCGTATTAATTTGTTTGGAAAATATGCCGCTAAAATGGCTAACGGAGATCATCTTGCGCTTTCGGTTTCGCATTTTAAAAGCCAATGGGATGCGAGCGGACAAATTCCGGACCGTGCTGTAAACGATGGAACGATTTCGCATTTTGGAGCCATTGATTCAAACGAAGGCGGAAATACAGGAAGAACCAACTTCAACCTTCAATACGACGCCAAAATTGATGAAAATACACATATCAAAAACACAGCTTATTTAAGTAAATATGATTTTGAATTGTATTCGAATTTTACTTTTTTTCTGAATGATCCTGTAAATGGGGATCAAATCAAGCAAAAAGAAGACAGGACCATTGTTGGTTTTCAGTCGGAATACAATCAGAAATTATCTGAAAAATGGCTTTTTAAATTAGGCGCCGGATTGCGAAATGATAACAATAAAGATGTCGAATTATCACATACCGTAAATAGAAAAACAGTTCTGGAGTATTTGAGTTTAGGAAACATCAATCAGACCAATTTATTCTCTTATACGAGTTTGGATTTTATTTCGGGTAAGTGGTTAATAAACGGAGGTTTACGTTTGGATTATTTCAAATTTGGTTATGAAGATCAACTGGCTTCCACGTATACCAATCAAACACAGACTAAAGCGATTGTAAGCCCTAAGCTGAACTTTTTGTATACGCAGAATGAAAAACTACAGTATTTTTTAAAATTAGGAAAAGGATTTCATAGCAACGATACCCGTGTAGTAATGGCACAGAAAGGTGAAAAAATCCTGCCGGAAACGTATGGCGCAGATTTAGGAATTAACTGGAAACCTTTTCCAAGAATGATTGTTAACTCAGCAGTTTGGTATTTGTATTTAGCACAGGAATTTGTGTATGTTGGAGATGAAGCTGTTGTAGAACCAAGCGGAAAAACAGAGCGAAAAGGCTTTGATTTTGGTTTTAGATATCAATTGACAAACTGGCTGTTTTGGAATACCGATTATACCTATACACACGCAAGATCGATTGATGAACCCAAAGGGAATGATTATTTGCCGCTTGCCCCGGTTCATACTTTAATGAATGGATTTTCGGTAAAAGATTTAAAAGGATTTTCGGGAAGTTTGAGAACAAGATTTCTAGGAGATCGTCCTGCAAATGAAGATAATTCGGTTGTGGCAAAAGGATATTGCATCACGGATTTCTCTGTAAATTATCAAATTAAGAAAGTTTCTATAGGCGTAAATATTGATAACATTTTTAATACGAAATGGAAGGAAACCCAATTCCTTACAGAATCCCGTCTGGCAAATGAAACTGATCCTGTCGAAGAAATTCATTTTACCGCCGGAACGCCTTTTAATGCCAGATTGATATTAAAGTACAGCTGGTAATTTGATCACTTAGATATTCGCAACGATAGCGCGGAAATTATTTCCGTGCCCGTTCCTATATTAATAAAAAAAAACTATATTTTCTTTTAAATATGTTAAGATATACTTTGCGGGCACGGATTACAAATCCGCGCGATCGGGTTATAGATATTGCGTATAAGTGGCACTGGTCGGGTTAAAATGTATTTTTTATTTTACCTTAAAATCAACTGGTTTAGTTTTATCCTGATGAAATCCTTTTTCCTCATTTAAGTTGTAAAATTCCATATAAATATCAAAAGGATTTGATCCTGTTAGAATCCAATTAGTCACTTTTTTAAATGCAACTTCTAGAAAATTGGAAATATATGACATTCTACCATCTGCTCCTTTTTCTAAACCTCTTTTTAGAAATAGATTTTTTTCATGATAAATAAATTGTCGCAGTTTTTGATTCTCTTTCCCGCTTGGTAAATTATCCATTAGTAGACGTCTTATGCCGTACCATAATCTATGCGATTTCTGAGGGTCAGCAGTATCAGATATAGAACTAAAGTCTATATCCGTATCGATTTCTTCTTTATCTAATTCATCATTTTTAAACAAATCCAATTTGTGATTAGAAGATAAATTTGCTTGCTCCGATAATTGTTTTACCTGTTTTAAAATATCTTCAACATCTAGTTTAATTTCTGTTTTTTTTGCCATGACTAATTATTTAAAGGTTCTAATATTTTTTTTATTGCATTTATTTCTTCTGAAATACTTTCTTTATTATAAGGGTTAGTTCTTATTTGATTAAATAATTTTTCAGAACTCCCAAAATATTTTTGATAAAAGCCATATACATTATTTCCTTTTTCCTTTTCTTCATAACAATAAAATGAATAAATTATACTAGGGTGTATACTATTTTCTTTTGCATATTGACTAACTAAATTAGGAGAACTAATTATACTTTTAACAAAGTTTAATTTTTCTTTTGGAAATAACATCTCCATAGCAAAATGATCTGCATATTGTTCTCTAAATAAAGTTAGTTCTGGTTCTTTATCATTAGTTAAGTGATATTTCCATGTTTTTAGAGCATCAAGATCATAAAGAACATGGAATAGTTCATGTAATAGTGCAAACCAAACAGTTGAATAAGATTTATTAAAATCGGTAATAACAATACAAGGTTTATCATTTACAATAAATGTAGCACCACGAACTTCAGTTTTAGTTAGATATGGTTGAACTATTACTGTAATTCCAATATTATATAATGCTTGAACAACAGTTTTGAATCCATTTTCTTCATACCTAGTGTAGGGTCTTATTTTTGGTACGATAGCAAGTAATTTATCCATATCGTATTCATTTGGATTTCCTATTTTATCAAATTGATAATTCGCACAATGTAGCCAAAAATCTCTCATTTTGTCATTTGAAGATCTTTTTGTTCTACTAAAAAGAGATAGACCTAAAACTTCTTCGTCATATTCAAAAATAGATTTTAAATCAAAAAAAACTTTTAATCTATTCTCTATATGTTTGATATCATTTAAATCTTTAATTAGACCAATTTTCTTTAAGCCTTTCAGATCAAATCTATCTATAATATATCTACCGATTTTTGCTGCCTCCAAATGTCCAATGTGTTCAGGACTCAAAGAACTAACATAATATTGTGAAATTTCTTTTACACCAATATCAAAAAATTGAGATATTTTTAGAATTTGATAAAAGTCAACAGATTTTACTTCCCCGTTTTTAATTCGGTCTAAAAGTCTATCTAAAGTGCTTTTGTCAATTGAAAGTATGTTAGATAACTGAGTATTTGTTAAAGCTTGTTCATTTATTTTTTCATTTATAACATCTATTAATGGTTTCTCATTTGTACCAAATAATTTATAAATGTTGTCCATATGATCGTTTATATTTCTCATATATGATGTTGAATTTTGAGCAAATATAGTAAAATTTATTAATATTTCTCAAATATGAGAATTTTTTTAGAATATAGAAATTAGGAATTTTAAATAAAAGAAGAATAACTTTTAATTAAATAGTTTTTAATTAATTCTTGCTATGTTCAACTTCTCTCCGAAAAGTTCTTATAAAAAGCTGTCCGAATGTTTCTGACTTAATACCACTAAATAATAGTCTAAAAAAAATAAAGAGACTTAAAAAAGTCTCTTTATCGAATCAATATATTTTCAAAAATAATTATTTAGCAATCAATTTTTCAAGCCTCACCATCATCTCATCTTTCTCTTTCAACATCCTTTCATACAAAGCAATCTTTTCTTCATGAAGTTTTTTTAACTCTTCAATTGGATTAAAGTTAAATGAAGAATTAGGATTTCCAACACAAGCATTATCTCCAAAAGTATTAGAAATAATGTTTATCGCCTGTTCCTCATCAAAATTCTGAAAAGCTTCAACAGGAATTTTTAATACAGCCGAAATTTGTTTCAGCAGTTTGTCTTCAATTACATCTTTCTGCTCCAGCATAGAAATTTTCTTCTGGTTCCAGTCTTCGCCCAGATCATAAGCTAATGCTTCCTGCTTTATGTTAAGCATTTCTCTAAAACGTTTTACGTTTCTTCCCTGATGTATTTTCTGTTCCATAACGAATATCAATTTTTCTGAAGGCTCAAAGATAAAGCCATTTTGCATAAAAAATCCTGAATTTCAAAGATAAAAAAATATGCTATAAAATATCTTTTAATTAATTTTAAAAAGAAAAAACTTAATTTTACTAGGTTCCCATTTTAATAATGTTATCTTTGAGTAATTAAATACATTAAAATGCAAGAAGGTACAGTAAAATTTTTCAATGAAGAAAAAGGATTCGGATTCATAACTCCTAATAATGGAGGGGCTGAAGTTTTTGTTCATGCTTCAGGTCTATCAGAAAACATCCGTCAAGACGATGCAGTTAGATACGACATCGAAGAAGGCCGTAAAGGTCCAAACGCAGTAAACGTAGTTATAGCATAAATATACTATTACAGTTAACTTATAAAGGCACCTCTTATCAGGTGCCTTTATTATTTTATGTTAAGATGTACTATTATTTTTAGGAGCTATGCAGATTTATTTTTATTGTAATTTCACACGTCTTTTTACGGAAATCTCGGTGTCATTTTGATTCGTGTTGAATCCAATTTGGGAGTTCGGGGCATATTGATGAATTACATTGATCAGGTTTTCAAACAACATAAAGTTATCCGGTAAAGTTCGTATGCCGGCCCCAACGAGTACTAAAGCATATTGCTCTTTCTCTAATTTTTCCTTTACCGTTTTCTCTGCCGTCAGACCTAAATCTGTTAAGCACCATTCTGCATCATAACCTGCTGTGATCAGTTTTTGCTTTTGGCTTTCCAGAGCTGTACTTAATTGCTGCTCTGTAAGGTTGGGAATATTTGTAAAGTCTAATTTTTTTGGATCAATACCCACAAGCAGCACTTTTTTTGATTTTAAGTTACCGGATATTTCATTCACTTTCTGCGGTTGTACTATTGCGCAGGACGTTAAGAGTAAGCTGCATACCCCGGCAAATCCCATGGAATTTAATATATTTTTCATCTGATTTAATTTTTTATAAGTCATTACTATTCTTCGTTTCATTTTTTCTAAATTTTATGTGTTTGTTACGTGGCAAAGATCCTTTAATTAGCTTTGGAAAACTTGTATCAAATCACTGTTCTTATTGTATTTCTATAGCAGTCTTTCCTATATAGCCGCCCTTTTCAGCATATTGATACGCCTCTTTATACTGGGTGAAGGGAAATACTTTGCTGACCTCGATATCCAGACCCTTATTTACCGCATCTAGCAAAACAGTAGTGTGATTTGTGCCAGGAGCGGACAACACAACAATATGCTTTTTACCGGTAAACAGGTTTTTTAAAAGTGAAAGCGGAATTTCAATTGGCTGTGGGGTTGGGTTTAGGAAAATAGATTTAGGCTGCATGATTTGTTTTGCGTTTTTATACCCCAGTTTGCCGGACAAGTCGATGATAATGTCATAGGCAGTTCTTTGTAAAAGAATATTTTCCTTCGTGTAATCGATGACGGTATCTGCACCCCATTTTTTAGCATATTCTATGCCTTTTGTACTTGTAACTGCTGTAACGTTTGCGCCGTGCTGCTTTAACAATTGTAATAAAAACATTCCGAAACCGCCTGTTGCACCATTCACCAAAATGGAAGTTTTAGAATTAATTTTTCCCATTTTCCCGATGGCAGTTACTGCGGCTGTTCCCGCTACAGGAATAGAAGCTGCCTGTGCAAAACTAATGTTTTCAGGTTTTTTCCAAATTAGGGAAGACGGCACGGCAATATATTCTGACGAAGCGCCTTCTTTCATTATGTTTTTTACCACTCCAAAAACTTCATCTCCAATTTTGAAATTTTTTACAGAAGATCCAATATCTTCAATGATGCCCGAAAAATCAGCTCCCGTATGCTTTGGGAACTTCGATCCTGACATTAGTTTCATTTCTCCTTTTCTGATTTTCCAATCCATTGGATTAATAGAAAATGATTTTATTTTTACCAGAACCTGATTTGGCTGGATGAATGGTTTAGTTTGTTCTACTGTTTGCAGAACAGCTGTGTTTCCAAAATTGCTGTAGATTATTGCTTTCATGATTAAAATTTTTAATTGTTTCATTTTGATAAGGCAAAGTTGCAGATAACCCGTCTGCCAAACTTGTATCAGATCACTATTGTGATTTTGAGAGCATAAATTGAAATCAGGAAAATGAGAAAAGGGTATCAGCATAATTGCGGATACCCTTTAAGAATGTGGTTATGTTATTGGTTACTTAGTAAATCTGTATTAAATCACTGCTGAATTTTAAGGCTTTAGGAGGCATGCCGAACATTTCATACATATATTTGTTAAGCTGTGGAAGGTCGTAGAATCCCGTATCGTAGGCAATATCAGTAAGGCTTTTTTCTTTATCCGTAAGCGTAATGTAAATCGCCTGACGTAGGCGTGTCCATAATAAGTACTTGGACAGGCTGCTGCCGGTTTGCTGCTTAAATAGTGAAGCCAGACGCGATGGAGAGAGAAAAACAATATCTGCAAAGGTCTGTGGTGTTATATCTGATTTAAAATAATTCTCTTTAATATAATCAGCAATTTTACTTACCCTTTCATCATAATCCGCGGCCGGTAATTTAGAAAGCAGAGAAGCAAGAATCAGATGAATGTTAAGACTGTCTCCAGGCGTATCAAAAAAAGCATTTGTTTCTAATGGAGAAGTAAAGATTACAGCTTCTTCATTTTGCTTGAACCTGCCTGCCAGCTCTAAGCCCACAGTAGAGTAGGGCTCTATGTTCAAAACGTTTAATGTTCCTTTTTCAGCAATGCAATGATGGCTTACTTGGGGTTTTATCAAAAAGCCGTGTATGTGCTCATAAAGCGTACCGTTTATAGTAGAATTGAAAGGCGAGTCGTTTGATAAAACAATCTGGTATGCAGAATGATGGTGTATTTCAACACTAAGATTGCGTGCCTGCAGGCCTAAGATAAATTGATTCATATTTGTGTTTTAGTAAAACAGCAGTTTATGCCTGCAATAATATTACATTTATCGGCTCGCAAGACTATCAATATGTTATTTTATTTATTTCAATTAAAAAAAATCCCATCTCGTTAGAAATGGGATTTTAATTTTTGGGATAAGCTCCTTCTTGAAATAATAATTTAAATCATTATAGTTTAGTTGCAAATTCATCAATTGGCAAACGAACTTTTGACATCGATGCCAGATAGTCGTTTTCAGCATCTCGATATCCAAGAGAAAGAATCACTGAAGCGTGAAGATTTTTTTCTGTCAAACCCAAAATTTCATTAAATGTTTCCGGATTAAAACCTTCCATAGGAGTTGCATCTACTTTAAGTTCGGCAGCTGCAATTAAGGCAGTTCCTAAGCCAATATAAGCCTGTTTGCTCGACCAGATCGCGTTTTGTTCCGGAGTTTGAGTCGAAAAATGAGAGATCAGAACATCTTTGAAATCGTTAAGTCCTCCAATTTCCATATTTCGTTGTTCTTCCATCATTGCGACATAATCTGCAATGTATTCGCTTGTTATCTTGTTAAAAGCAGCAAAAACGAGTAAGTGAGAAGAAGCTTTGATTTGCGAATTGAAAGAACCTTCGGCCAGTTTTTCTCTTATTTCCGGATTCGTTACCACAATCAGGCGATAAGGCTGTATCCCGCAAGAAGATGCTGTCAGGTTGATGGCTTCGATAATTTGGTCAATCTTGTTTTCACTGATCGACTCTTCTGAATACTTTTTAACAGCGTAACGCCATTTTAAATTATTGATTAATTCCATTTCTTATAATTTTAGTTGCAAAGCTATAGCAATGATGTGTACATTTGTAACCAAGTGACAAAAAGTTATAGTGACAAATGAGTAACCACGTTTTAGATATGACAGAAGATTTTAATCCAATAAAAAGTTGCAGCCATAAAATATTGGCCATTAGTGATACAATGGACATTTTAAATGGCAAATGGAAAATGTCGATAATTGCGTGTCTCTGTTATAAACCGATGCGCTATTCTGAATTGCTGAGGGAAGTAAAAGGTATTTCCGGCAAAGTGCTTAGCCGCGAATTGAAGGATTTGGAAATGAACGAATTAATTGAGCGGATAGTATTAAATACTGCACCAGTCGCCGTAGAATACCGGATTACAGAGTATGGTAATTCACTTAAAGATCTTACCAATACTATTGCAGAGTGGGGATTTATTCACAGAGAACGTATCATTTCTACAATGAAAAAAGATTGACCCGGATTTAAAATATTACTTAATCAAATATTAGTTTTTGTAACGCTTCAAATTGACAGCATTAAAGGAATATGAAACCATTAAATAACTCCAAAAAGCTAATTTGTTTTCATCTTGTATTTTAGGAAGATATTGCATTGTGCTTGTAGACTGATAAAAAGAAAAGGCACAATTGATTTCTAATTCTTTTACAGGAACATATTTTAAGGAAAGATCATTTTCGAACCCAAGGAATTTTTTTACTTCCTGACCTGAATTATTGAGTAAGTGATATTGTGAATAAAAGAGATGAAAATCAGAGCGAAGCGATAATTTGGTATTCAATGGAATTGTCGCAAAGAGATAGGGGTTTATTAAGCCTTTTCCGCCAACATCAGCAGGGAAGCGGGTAAATACATTCATATTTCCGTTAAACTTCCAGGTTACACCATACAAAACGTCAAAATCTCCAGAGCTTGCCGGGGATAATTGAGAACTGCTTCCGCTGATTATTTCTGCACCTAAACGCCAGCTGGATTTTTGAAGCGACAATTTAATTTCCGGCTGAAAATAATAGGCGAACAACTTTTGACCTTTAGGATTATTTCCAAACTGTAAATAGGAGTTCAGCGTATAATACCATCTGTTTTTTTTAAATTCAATTCTTCCTCCGGATGTTGCCCGCGTATACATTTCCCCCGATTTTGCATCCTTTAAAAAATCAACAACATTTAGAGAATTAAAAGAAAAGTTATTACCAGATGTATAATTGAAATAATTCATTAATAAGTATTTGTACCGATTGGATGCAACCGGCGAATAGGCTGCGTCAAACTCATTGCCATAATTTCGTGTAAATAAAATGAAGAAATCATTAGAGAAGTGTTTGGAATATTTCATGATGCGTATTCCTTCATGTGCTCTTCCTTGCTGTGCCCATGGAGCATCAGAGAAAAGTCTTCCGTTGTCGAGCAGGATACTTTGTCTTCCTAAACGTATATTTACTGCTTTGAACTTCGTCTCTAAAAATAACTGGTAAAAATTTACACTTCCTACTTTCGATGCTTTGTTATCCTGATCCCAGAGATGGATTTCCTGCAAATCTGATTTTATCAGCCATTTTTCGCTTTCGTACTGAACAGAAATTCTGTTTCGCTGTGTAATATAAAAATAAGGATCAATAGAGTCGTTCGGCGGTAGTATATAATTTGAAGTAAATTCGGCTCTTGGTCTTATTTCTACATTCATTAAGAAGTGTTTCGATAAGCTGTCGCTCTGTTGAGCCATTGATTGATATAAAGAAACAAACAGTAACACAGAAGTGATAGCTAATTTTCCTCGAACTTTTACTGCCATAAACTTTATGTTATATCAATTGAGTATACAATGCAATAATAATGAATTTATTTCAAGATTTGCTTTGTGAAAAATTCAATAACAACATTACTGTTTATTGTTGTGTTTCTGTTTTTGGCAATTTCCCCGGTCTAAAGAATAATAAAGTTTTGCACCTAAATTTCCCAGGAATAGGGTATAGGAAAAAACCAGCGCCAATTGAAGCTATTAAAAGACCAAACCATATATTTACACCTTATATAAACTAATTTTAAAGCAATGTGGATTACAAAAAGAATAAAAAATAATATTGGGACATCCATTATTATAACGTTTGTACTATTTTGTATCATTTTCAGCTATTTTGGTAATAAAAAATACGAAGAAGACACATTGAGAGATTATAATGCTGGTTTTACAGGTGTTATAATTAAAAAATACAGACAGAAAGGTGGGGAAATAATTTTTTATAAAAATTTAAAAACTATAAAAGATTATGAAATTAACCCCAGCAATGAATTAGCAGAAAATTCTAATGTTGGAGATACTATTATAAAATTGCCTCAAAGTAATAAATGCATACTTAAAAATAATGGTAAAAACATTAAAGTTCAATGTCATTTTATTGAATAATGTTCTATACCAAAAAAGGAAATATTTTATAAAAATTGCTATAATTTATTGAGTTTATTTACCAGATAACTTATCATTTGTGCAATATTTTCAGCAGGAATAGAGAAATCATTTTCGATCCAATTTTTGATGACAGCAATACTTCCTTTTTCGCCAAATTGGTAGGCCATTTCAGCAAAAGGCTTTACTTCGTCAGTAAGTTCTATTTGATCTTCAACCGGAAAATTATTTCGGACACTTCTCAGAATTCGGGACAGAATTCCGCTTCCATCCGCTTTGGTAAACACAATTTTACTCATCTGCTTATCGCTTTCCAGTAACTGGCAGCTGAGCAGTATCACATCATCCATATTGGTGCTTTTACGCAAAACCACGGAGAGTTTTTCAAAAACATCATCTTCTATTTCAAGCAGTATATCCAGCGGAATATTATAATGCCGATAAAATGTATTGCGGTTGACATCGGCTGTTTTACAAAGTTCGGTTATCGTAATTTCGCTCAATTCTCTCTCGTCCAGCAAACTGAATAATGCCTCACGTAATATTTTTTTAGTATACTGAACCCTTCTGTCTTTTCTTAAATCCATCATAAATTATTTTATATGCGCTACAAAAGCCTTAGTCTTTGTTCGCTAATGAACAGCAGCATCCTTTTTTGAAACAGCAAATACATTCTTCTTTACTAGTTTTACGTAGTAATCAAAAAGGAACACAAAGTTAAATATTGAACATATTGTATAACAAATATAGCTTTTTAATCAAATGTAAGCGGATTGAAAAGGACTAATGTTAAATTAAAAGAAAATGGAAAATAAGATATCACGAAAAAAAATACTGCTAACCGGTGCATCTGGAACTGTAGGATTTGAAACCTTGCAGCATCTTGTTGAGCATACGGATTATCAAATAACGGTTTTTGATTTAAAAACCCAAAATTCGGTAAAAAAACTGGCTCCCTTTCGATCTCGTGTAGAGATTATATATGGCGACATCAGCAATAGAGAAGAAGTCTTAAAAGTTGCTCAAAATAAGGATGTAGCAATCCATCTGGCAGCGGTTATTCCACCTCAGGCAGATATAAATCCGGAGATGGCTTACAATGTCAATGTAAGAGGGACCGAAAATCTTATTTACGCTCTAGAGCAGAATTCACCGGATTGTTATTTGATTTTTAGCTCCAGTATTTCAGTTTATGGTGACAGGATGAAGAATCCTGAGATCAGCACCACTGATATTTTGCAGCCTAGTCCGGGTGATCAGTATGGAGAAACAAAGGTGTTGTGTGAGTCGTTGATTAGGAAATCCAAATTATCATGGAGTATTTTTCGTCTCGCTGCAATTATGGGGAACCATAAGATATCAAAATTGATGTTTCACATGCCGCTGGATACACCAATGGAAATCTGTACGCCAAAAGATACGGGCAGAGCTTTTGCTAAAGCTATTGAAAACCAAAAAAAACTAGAGAAGCAAATATTCAACCTGGGAGGGGGAAAGGATTGTGTTATTACTTATGGATCTTTTCTGGACAAAATGTTTGCTGAATTTGGCTTAGGCGAATCTGATTTTCCACAAAAGGCTTTTGCAGAGAAAAATTTTCACTGCGGGATTTTAAAAGACGGTGAAGATTTAGATAATATTCTGGGTTTTCGACAGCAAAATTTGGATGATTATTTCGACATGGTCCGCCAAAAAATTCATCCTCTCCAAAAAAAGATCACCTTCATTTTTAAAAGTAGTATAAAAAAATGGCTGCTCTCCCAATCAGAACCCTACCAGGCGTTTAAAAAAGGGAATGTAAACAAAATGAATCACTATTTTAACCAGTTAGAGAAAGAGAAGCTAGAAAAGGTTCTATTGTAAATCCTAAAAAATATTACTTATGAAAATTAAAATGATAAGCTTAATAGTACTTCTAACAGTTAATTCAGTAATGTTTGCACAACACAATTTCAGCGTTGAAGTATCGGGCGTGGAACCCGGCAAAGGATCTGTTTTTTTTGGATTGTACGATAAAGAGAAAGGCTTTCTGGATAATGAGTCACAGATTGCCACCGCAAAAGTAAAAGCTACCGAAAATAAAGTGGTCTACACGTTCAAAAACCTGCCGAATGGCAATTATGCTATTGCTGTTTATCAAGACCTGAATAATAACGGAAAATGTGATAGAAATATAATTGGTTATCCAACAGAAGGATTTGGATTTTCTAAAAATTATAAACCCAAACTCTCAGCACCTGATTTTGATGAAGTGAAAATTGCAGTTAACCAGTATGCTAAAACCAGTATTGCATTGATTGTTAAATAGACACCTTTGCTAAGTTATGGGAATTATATATTATTATATTCTGGTGATCATCAGCGTGATTTCCGCCACATATACGTAAGTTTTTAGTTATCTGATTAGAGATAAAAAAGGCGCTAATTGTTTTCAATTAGTGCCTTTTGGCTATGGTGACCGCAATGGGACAAATTTCAATATTTTATAGAGAATTTAAAAAGATTGGCTTACTGAAAGTAGTGTCTAACTTCCATTGGCTTATGAATTTGGTTTGGATGCCCTGCTGGGTATCGAGGGAAAATTAAGCAAGAAACGGGTTTTTGATCAGAAGAACAGAATATAAATTTGTTTCCATTAAAAATATAAAAAAATGAAAAAATTTAAAATTGTTCCGTTGTCTAAAGAGTTTGTAAGCCAAATCAGGAAAACAAATATTGATAATTTTGGTAATCAAGTTTATGAGCAATTAGCAACGGGAAAAGGACCATGCCGAATTTCGTTGAAGCCATTTAGTGTCGGTCAGGATGTTCGTTTGGTTTTTGCTTATAGTCCGTTTTCAGAAAATAATGCTTTTAATCAATCTGGCCCTATATTTATTCACAAAAACGAAGTGGAGCAATATTCGGATATTTATAATTTCCCCAAAGAATTAAAAGCAGATAAAGAAAATTTTCCTTTATCGCTAATTGGCTATAGCAAAGAACAAAAAATGATTTTTACTAAATTAGTTGGCGGTAATGATATCGATTTACTAATTGTTGAAATCTTTGAAACAAAAAGCGATGTTGAATATCTTCACGCAAGAAATTCAGAAGCTTGTTGTTTTATTTGTAAAATCGAAAGGGTGTAGTTGTGTATTTTCAAAAATTGAAATTACTGTGAATTAATTTATTATTTAAAAGAAGTAATTTTCACCAGTATATATCATCACACGCAGAAAGATTAAATAGCAACAATGACGCATAAAAAAAAATCCCACTTCGTAAGAAATGGGATTTTTTGTGACCTCGACTTTACAATTTACAAATCATTTTATGAATGATTTAAAGAAATTAGCTTATTTTTCGATTGATTTGTAAGATAATTAGTTTAAATTTTTGTTTTGAAACGGTTTGTATGTATCGTAGAGGTTTAATGTTAAAAAATGTTAAAGAATGTGATTTCACTAATTTGTTATTGGATCAATTTCAGTATCAAATCAGAAAATTAACTCAGCGCTTAAATGAAGATTTAATTCAGTTATTTGCAAAATTAAATATTAATTTTTAGATTATTCAGGTCAAAATTTGATGATCATATTAGCTAATTCAAGTTACAGATAAATAGATTTAAAGTCGCTCATTTATAGATATTTAACTGGGAACTAAAAATTAATTTATTTCTTATTTAACTTATAATTAAAATATTTAATTAAACTCAATATATGTAGTTCAAGTGAGGTTAAAAATTGCTTTATTTCTCGTTGTTTTTGTTTGTATAAAGAGTTTTTAAGGTTTTGTGAATTGTCGAGGTAAAACGTTGACCAATATTATTTTTTATAACATGATTTATCGCATTTTGAGTACATTTATATGATGCTTAGATGTTGTTGATGTTTTATTGTATTAAAATGTTTAAAGTAAATTAGGAATTTAATGGAAAAAGTATTTTTAAGAAATGCGGCAGAATTGTCGTTGTTAAAGGAAGAATCTGAAAATTCAATAAGAGTTTTAAGTACTTTATTTTCTAAGCATATTAGTAATAATAGAGATTTTTTAAATCGTTCAATATCAATGGTGTCTAGTGGGAAATCTGAATTGCGTAAAAAACTTGATGATGCCAGAAAAGTTATTTTCACTAAAGAGGATTTAATAAATTGGTTACATAAAATAAAAGAAGATGCAGTATCGGAAACTGATATGATTTTTATTGAATATGAGGCCAGTTTTGGTATGGATGCTTGTAAAATTAATTTTGAGAGAGCGGGTTTGTTGGCTGGTATTTATCAAGAAGCAGAGCGTTATTTAGACTTAATGATTGCTATAGAGCCCTTAGATAAAAATAAAGCTCACTATTCGATACTAGATCGATTAGATAAACTAGATGAAGAGTTTATTAATAAGGATATTATTCCGGGTTACTACTCAATACAGAAAAACTCAAGAATACATAAACATAAATATGAGATTAAAAATCTTGATAATTTTTGGAAGGAGTACATTTCCTTGAGTGAGAGACATGAAGTAATTGAAGGATTTGGAAATATTAAATATTTGTTATCTCAATTTCATATGGAATTTATTTGGGATATGATTAAAATAAGGCCCAGAGAGAATATTAAAGAGTTTTTAGACTATCATCTAAAGAAATATGAAGGGGAACCAATCGACTTTTTAAATCATATTGAGTATAGAGTTCTGACAAATATGTCAAGTATGGCAGGTAGCGACTACCTAATTTATCAGTTAATTATAAAAGAGTGGCTAAAGGGAAAGAGGTTTAATTTGAATAGAAGTGATCAAATATTTTTATTTGACTCCGTTGCAGATGCATTAACGACATTTCTGGACAATGTATTTGAGCATAGAAAAATGTCTGATGAGAACAAGTTTAATATAATTATAAGAGATTTATTAACCCATTCATTTAGACATAAATCCTGGAGTGTAAAAGATCAGTCAATGGGAGGTACTACTGATTCAGTAAGTAATGCAAATCGTGCAGGTATATCCTCTCGGGATTTAATTATCCTTAATGAAAAAGAACATCACATTTCTGCAATTGAATGTTTAAGATTAAAATATGTTCCCTCAGAAGATGAAAGTGATTCAGAGATCAAACGGCATCTAAAAAAAATATTTCGAAATGAACCAATTGGCTTAAGTCCACTTTTTATAATTGGCTACTGTGAAACTAAGAGTTTTTCTAAAACTTGGGAAAAATATTTAGATTATATTTCAAATATTGATTTCGAAAACTATCAAAATATAGAATGCACGAGAGACGTAGAAATTTCGCCAGCAAGAGCTAATTTACGTGCAGCAAAGGTAAAACATAGTAGGGAGACAAAAGAAATCGAAGTTTTTCACTTTTTTATAAATATGTATCCTTAAAAACAGATACAATAAGAAATGCTGTGCAATATTTTAATAGGCGAAATAGTTATTTGGCCAGAAAGTCTTATCTTAGTAAAAAACAAATCGAATGAGTGTTAAGACTGAAACAATTAATTCTAAGGGATATATTGCAATAGCGGAGTTAAAAGAAAACTATGTTTTTTTACAACCAGCTGGCGTTAATTTAACTAAAATTTGGGTCGTAGAATCAAAGCATATCAGCCCTCATTTACATGGGAAGAGACACAAAAGCGAAATCGGTAGATCCAGATACAAACCGGCAATAGGTAACAGACTTAAACCGGAAAATACAAAAAACACAAGAAATAGGTTATTAAGTAAGGTTTCAAGATCGTTAAACTTAGGACCATCTCTAAAACTTTATAGTAAAAGCAGTTTATTAGAATATACAAAAGCAATAGAAGATTCCACCGCAGGAATTAGAGGAATTGTAGATAAAAATTTTGAAATAGATTTCTATAAAAGTTATAAGAATCATGACAGAATTCGTTTTATATCTAATTCAAAAATTAATATTTCATTAGAATCAGATTTAGTTTATAAATTTTTTAAATTAAACTCCCCATATAGCAATAGTGTATATTCAATTTTTTTCAGACCTAGTGAGTATCTCTCTTTGGAAAGTGATATCTGGAAGTTAATTTCAATTTTAGGAGAAGAGTTTTTTGCTGAACAATTACTAGCAAATCATTCTATTGTTAATGAAGTTTTTATTTCTAGTTCTTTTGAGAAGTCAGGACAAGTTTGTTTTATAAGTAAGGAAAACAAGAAAATTTTTGCATCTGTTAATGAACGAATAAAAAATCGAAATCCTGATGTAAAAGAAATATCTCTTTCAAATTTATTAAAGATTTTTGATGTAAATAAAGTCGAGGAGGTTTTAGAAAAAGGAGAGTTAAAATTTAGTTTATGAGTAAACCCACAGGAAGTTTATTAGATAGACTTGGCCCCGAAGTAATACCATTTGAAAGACAAAATAGAAATTATCCCGCTCGACAAAGACTTGTAGCCAAAGGAGAAGATATATCATTTGTAGCTCAATTAATAAATGTAACATCAGTAAATGTTGCAGGAGTCAAAATCACGACTATTGATAAATTAGATTTTGACAGTAAATACCTTTGGATTATTAATACTTATGGGGCATATATAATTCAAGAAAATACTGCAAATATTGATGCTCAAAGAAAGGTTGTGTGTCATAGTAACATGACTGCGGGGGCTAAAGCTCTACAAGGTGGTGAACTTTGGTTTTTAGATGTTGACTCTATTGTTATAAACTATTCGTCAGGGCGATATGGAGCCGAGACAACTATACAGGAAGCTGCTGTAATTGAATTTTGGGAACTGCTAGGTTTTAAAGTTGTTGTAGCTGAGTAATTATTGAATGTTAACTTTTTATTATGTTTGTTATCAAATGACTACGATAAATCAAAAGAGGAAAAAACTATATCCTTAATGAGACTTCGAACCATCATTTAGCTTCGATTAAACCTATAATAACTCCACTTTAGGACTGTATATTTCAAACAGTCTAAAAATTACTTGCGAAAAAATCGCACCACAAGTTTTAAGCTGTAAAGGCTTGAAATATGTACATATTAGTGCATAAAAAAAGAGACAACTATTTGCAGTTGTCTCCTTAAGTGACCTTACTGAACAATTTACAAACCATTTTATGAACGATTTAAAGAAATTAGCCTATTTTCAAGTGAATTTATAAGATAATTACTTTAAATATTTATTCAAGAGCGGTTTGTATGTATCGTGAGGGTTTAATGTTGAATACTGAATTTTCACAAAAACTTTATTTAAAATTAGTTGTTTTTAAACAGTTTTTAAAACACCTCCATCAGCTCTTATTGAAGCTCCATTTGTTGCAATTGATAATGGACTTGCCAGATATGCAGCCAATGAAGCAATTTCAGAGGGATTTATAAAGCGCTGTAAGAGAGAATGCGGATTTGTCTGTTGTATAATAATGTTCTTCATTTGTTCGGTTTCAATATTCTGCATTGACGCAATTTGTTCTATTGTAGATGCTACGCCATCAGAATAGGTGGGGCCTCCAAGAATTGTGTTTACAGTAACCTCAGTTCCAATTGTAAGTTTTGATAAACCATTGCTTACAGCCATCATTGCAGCTTTAGTCATTCCGTAATGAATCATATTTCCTGGAATATTTACTCCAGACTCACTGCTTATAAAAATTATTCTTCCTGTTTTTTTCTCAAGCATTTGCGGTAAAAGTCTTTTCGAAAGACGTACAGCGCTCATTACATTAACTTCGAAAATTCTATACCAATCTTCATCTGCAATATCTTCGAAATTTTTTAAATCAAAAACACCAACATTATTAATCAATATGTCGATATCAGTAAGTTTATCTAATAATGTTTCTACTTCCTCTTTTTTTTCGAAATCAGCTTTGATACCAGAAATAGCAGCTTTTGGAAATTCAGTTTTTAATTTGAAAACGGCTTCGTTTATCTTTTCTTCATTTCTTCCGTTGATAATTACTTCGACTTTTTCTGATAATAATTGCTGTGCAATTGCAAAACCAATTCCCTGTGTTGATCCGCTGATGAAAGCTCTTTTTCCTTCTAATTTTAAATTCATTTTATATAATATTTATTTTTGTAATGATTGATACATAAATAATCAAAAAAAATTAGCTGATAACAGCTAATTGCATTTCAATCTGGTTTTTTAAGACATTTTTGTCGGGATACATTCTTCGTAAAGTGTTGAGTCCGCACCAAAATGTTATTAAATATTTCCCCAGTATTTCTGGAGATGTTTGTGTTTGCAGCTTCCCTTTTATTTGTTCTTGTTTTATAGCTTCAGTAAACATTTGTTCTACTTCTTTTAAAATTTGGACAGCGCTCGCTTCTAGATCTTCATCAATATACGTCATCTCAACTACGGTATTGGCAATAATGCATCCTTTCAAGTGTTCCTCTTTAGAGGCATCGGCTATGCTCCTAAAAAAAACTTTGATTAACTCTAATGGAGATTCGCTTATTTCTAATTGACTTTTAAAAGAATCAAATGCCAGTCTGCGCTCTTGTACAGCTTTTTGGAAAACCTCTTTTTTACCTCCTTTAAAAGTATTATAAAAGCTGCCTGCACCTGCGCCAGTTGCTTTCTGTAAATCACTTAAAGAAGTTGCGCTGTAGCCTTTCTGCCAAAAGATTTCCTGAGCCTTTTTTATGATGTTAGAATCATCGTAGATTGTCGGCCTTCCTCGCATTTTTATTTTTATTTTGTAATGATCGATACAAAAGTATAAATAATTGCTTTACATCCAAATTTAAAAATCATAAATTTTAATTAAATGATTGTCTGAATTGAATCGGTGTCAATCCCGTTTTCTTTTTAAAAAGCTTGCTAAACGACTGAGAATATTCAAATCCTAACGAAAAAGCAACTTCATTTACAGTCATGCTTGTGGTGGAAAGCAGTTGTTTAGATTTTTCAATAAGATAATTATGGATATATTGCTGTGTGTTTAAGCCAGTAAGATTTCGAAGCATGTCGCCAAGATAGCTGGAAGAAATATTTAATTCCTGAGATAAATAGTGTACTGTCGGAAGTCCCTTTAAAACGGTTTCATCCTGATTAAAATAATCCGATAGCAATTGTTCCAAACGGCTCACTAAATCATGATTGGAATTTTTTCTTGTGATGAACTGTCTGCCGTAAAATCTGTTGGTATAATTTAACAGCAAATCGATATGGGAGACTATTAGGTCCTGGCTGTAGTTATCAATATTGTTTTTAAGTTCTTCCTGCATTTGTGTTAGAAGTCCGGTAATAATTGCATCTTCCTTCTCAGAAAGATGCAATGCTTCTGCAATCGAATAGGAAAAGAATCCATAATTGGCAATCATTTTTCCGAGCGGATAGTGTCGTATCAAATCCGCTTTAAATACAAGCATAAAACCAGTAACAGGATTGTCATTGGTCTGGATAACAGAAAAGACCTGATCTGGTTTTGTGAGGGTCATCATACCCTCATTAAAATCATAATCACGCTGGCCGTATTTCAATTTGCCTTTTATCCCTTTTTTTATGGTAATGCAGTAAAAATCATTTGTGAAGTGGCTCCATACATCACTGTGCTTATAACTTAAAAGAGCAAAATCTATAACGCTGACCAGAGGATGATCTGGTTTAGGAAGCGCAAATAATTGATGCAGCTCTGAAATAGTTTGGATTTTATGGAGAGATGTTTTTTTCATTTATTACAAAATTACAAATTAATCGAAATTGGTGGACAACGAAAGATGTTTCCAAAGTTCGATTTCCTGTGTTTCGTTTTTACGGTTTTCTATAATAGAATTGTAGCTATCGCTTCCTAAAATTAAATGAAGCGGTGGAGAAGGTAATTGCGTGATAACAATAAGAACTTTTGCTAATTTTTGCGGATCTCCTGGCTGGTTTCCGTCAAAACTCTTTAAAATGTTTATGTGTTCTTCTACCTTATACGCTTCTATTTTGTTTTTAGCTGTAATCAAAGTGCTGTCACTCATAAAATTGGTGCGGAACATTCCAGGTGCGATAACAGTAACTTTAATTCCAAATTGCATTGTTTCCTGAGCTAAAGCTTCTGAAAGTCCTATAACAGCAAACTTTGCGGCGTTGTAGCTTCCTGTATTCGCATAACCTATATAGCCCATATTTGAAGCAATATTCAAAATATTTCCAGACTTTTGCTGGCGTAAAAATGGCATTACATTTCGAATCACATTTACGGTTCCAAATAAATTAACATCAACGGTTTTTTTGAATTCTTCATCGCTAATTTCTTCAATGCTTCCTACTAGATAATAACCTGCATTATTTAGAACAACGTCAATTTTTCCGAATGCATTAATGGCAGTTTGGATTGCTTTTTTCACCTCATTATCATTTGTGATGTCAACTTCTAGCGGAAGAAATGAAGTATTTTGAACTCCAATTTGATTTATAAGTTCGTTTATATTTCTGGATGTTGCCGCAACTTTATCTCCATTTTTCAAAACGGCTTTTGCAGCTTCAAGTCCCATTCCTTTCGATGCTCCGGTAATAAACCATACTTTTTGATTGCTCATGTTTTTAAATTTTAATTATATATGCAAAATTCAGAAAGAAAGGATTTCTAAAAGTGTTCAAAAAGAGCGATGTTGTGTTCAAATCTAGTGCAAGAATATAAAAGTAAGTTCCAAAAACATTTAGAAATGACACGGAGCTGAGATTTCTTGTTGAGATTTTAAGTTAATCTTTTTTGCTTTATTAGTGGTTTGAATCCAGTAAGGTCAACTCTACAGGACATCCAAACCGTTTGTTTTTAGAGGTATTAACTGGTTAAATAGATAGGAAAAGAGCAAAAAAAAAGCTAAAACTTTCGTTTTAACTTTTTTTCAAGAGTGACCTCGACTTTACAATTTACAAACCATTTTATTAATGATTTAAAGAAATTGGCTTATTTTTCAATTGAATTGTAAGATAATTATTTGTATTTTTTATTTAAAAGCGGTTTGTATGTATCGTAAGGGTTAAATGTTAAAATTCCTTCATTTCACTAGACATCATTCATATCATTATCATTGTACATTATTTTTGAATAGCTTCTATATTTTTTATTTCACTTCTTCAAAATCTCCGGGTTTCCAGCTTCTGTTAAAAGCAGCGCTTCGGGCCATTTCCTATAGATTTTAGAAAGAAGAAAAATAATACTAATATAATTCTATTATTTTGTTGAGGTGATATCAGTTCCTATTTACTGCATATTTATAAAAATTGCCTGTAAGAAATTAATAGCGAATTTTAATTACCAGAATTAGAAATAATGATTTTCTGAGTTATTTTTGCATTATTGGCCGTCATGAATATTGCAATGTATACTCCAGCACTTAATCCTGAAGTTGAAAAACTAAAGTTTTGTTCGACGCCTAAATTATCTTTTGAAATAACACATCTTCCAAGAATATCATAAAGCCCAAATGATTTCATAATTTCATTATTTGGATTTGTGGCATTTAAAATCTGGCTTTTATTGTCCTGACTAATAAAAAAAATACTTCTGACTACATTATTTGTTGCCAGTGTGCCATTATTATTAGTAAAACTTATTTTAAATCGTCCTGTATCTTTTCCAGGTTTAACTACAACCTGATATGGTGTGTTTCTAATATCATGATAAGACATATCAAGTGCATCGTATATATAAATTGGCTGTGTATCATCAAAACCATCAGTTTCAGAGATATAAAAATTAAATTTTGTACTCACAGCTGCTTTTGCCGAAAGCGGAATTTTTCTAGATAAATTAAAATTAAGTCCCTGAATTATGTAATCTTCATTTTCAATCCAGAAAGAAATGTCCTGAGGAAAATCTACATCTATATTTTTTACATCAATACCGCCATCTACGCCGTCTGTTGCTTCAGAATCAAAAACTAATTTTAGCTGTCGTGTAAACTCATTGTTTATTATAGTATTGAGTTTAATATAAGGTATTAGAGGAGGCGGAGGAGGTGGTCCATCATAATTGACACCAAGATGTATTTGGGAAAAACTTTGAAAAGAAAGCAAAATAGATAGTAATAGTAAAGATTTTTTCATATTTTCTTTTGGTTAAATTATAATACTTATATCGCACTTTAAAATTAAAGGCTCTCATTTTTTGAAAATGCTATAGCACTAAATACGACATCTGCTGTAAATAGTAAAAAATCGTTGAGTCAATAGGAGATGTAACTGATTCATCGGGTAAATCGGGAGCAGGCAGATTTGTTGCTCGGGTTATTATGGGAATAAAAAAAATTGATTTGAAAGCTAGTTTTTTCATTATTGGGATTACAGTTTATTACTCGAAAAAAAATTGGCAGATTTGTAAAGCAATGTTTTGTAAGAGCTTGAACAAATTAAAAGCAATGCGCTTTAAATTAAAAGGGAGAAGTAATAACTGACAGCTATATAGAATAACCGTATATCCAGGAAATCGATAAAGATGAAAACTAACAGGGCTTAAATAATGCTACAGATGAAGGTGAATTATTGTGAATTTTTAAAAGAGCAGCTAGTGCGGCCAATTGTACCATTAAATGAAAGATAAACTAGAATGAATGAAGTATTAAAATCCTGCCAAATTCTTGAATAAAGCTTGTAAGAGTTAAGAACTCAGGCTGTGTTATAACTTGACCACAGTTAAAAAACAGCAATTGTAGTAATTTTTAAGATCACTACGATATTGCCAGCAGAGTGCTGAAGTATAAAATCCTGATTTGGGTTATTTTATTATTGCATTTAATACTTTTAGTAACTATTCATTAATAATTCGGTCGAGGAATTCTTTGGTTATCGGTTTAACATGAAAAGCAACCACATTCTTATTATTGTTTGATTGAGCAATATCTTCATTGTCTATTGTTGAGGATACGATATAGGTTTTGCAATAATTTTTCAAATTAGTTGATAATGTATCATAGGCTTCCAGAAATTCAAATCCGGACATTAAAGGCATGTAGATATCCACAAAAATTATTTGAGGTAATTTTGAAATATTTTCCTGATTCTCCTGTAGATATTTCATGGCTTCTTGTGCTTCGGTATAATGCATCACATTTTTTCCAAAATTATTCTTAGTGACCATACGTGAGATAATATATAAATCTACCAGGTTATCATCAATAATCATAACTGTTTCAAATTTTGGGTCTAGTTCTTTTAACATGGTTTCAAATTTTTTAGCGTGATATTAAATTTGGTTCCAGTACCTTTTTCTGACTGTACTTCTATGGAGCCCTGTAATATTTCTACTGCATCTTTAACGATATATAAGCCAATGCCTGAGCCGTCTTTGCCTGAAAGACGAAAAAACATTTCAAATATTTTTTTATGATATGCCGGATCAATTCCTATCCCGTTATCCTCTATTGAAAAGTGAAGATTTTCATGATCTGAATGTCCAAATATTTTTACAAATCGATCAGCTTCCTCTTTTTTATGATATTTTATGGCATTGGAAATTAGATTTTTTAGAATAGTTGTAAATCGCAGCCTGTCTGTGTAAAAAGGTTTTTGTTCCTTGATTTCAATATAAAAACGAATTCCTTTTGCTTCTTTCATTCTTTGAAGCGAATCTACTGTGTCATGTATCATTTCATTTATGGGCATAGCTACCACTTCAAGCCCTGTACGGTTATTTCGCGAATAACTTAAAATATTTTTTATAAAGTCATCCAGACGATTGATACTGATCCGTATCAGTTCGGCATGCTTAAGGGTGTCAATTTCCCTGCTTTCTGTTTCAATAAAAGAGATCAGACCAAGAATAGAAGTTAGGGGGGAACGCAGATCGTGTGACACACTATATACAAATCGATCCAGTTCTGCATTGGTTTTGATAAGCTCCCGGTTTCTTTTTTCCAGATTTGTTTCTGCTTTTTTGCGATCAGAGATGTCATTAGAAAGAATTAATCTTGCGGCAGTTCCTTCATAGACAATATTATGGGCAATAATTTCAACCGGAACAATAGTTCCATCTTTTTTTATATGATTCCAAATTCCCCTATTGTAATTCGATTCATTAATATTTGAAATATCACTCGATTTTATGAAATGAATTTTATCATCATTTGGGCGTATGTCCAAAGCAGTCATAGAAAGGAATTCTTCACGGCTGTATCCGTATTGCAGAATTGCCATTTTATTTACATCCAGAAATTTAAAAGAGGCTAAATCAATAATCCACATTGGCATTGGATTGTTGTCAAAAAGATACCTGTATTTTTTTTCACTTCTTCTCAGTTCTTTTTGTGCCAGTTTCATTTCTGTAATATCAGAAAGTACAATAACGGCTCCTGTTACCTCGCCATCAGCATTGTGAAACGGAACTGGGTGCGGCAATACATTGCGCTTATCTCCATTGGGGCGTTCTATAATTATTTCCTTACTAAGGATTGGATCCCCTTCTTTTAGTGCAGCGGCCAACGAACATAAGTTCAGAAGCGCAGCGTGCTTTTTTTTATTATCATTATTATTCCATGAAGTATACCATAAATCTTTTCCTAATTCAGGCTCTCTGCCCCATAATGCTGCTGCAGCTTTATTATAGAGCACTATCCGTCCTTCAGCATCGCAGGAGTAGGTGGCAACCGGCAGTTTATGGATTAGATCTTTATACATTTTTTCGCTTTGTTCAATTTTTTTTCGCGATAAAACCTGTTCTGTTACATCATTGCCAAAAATAAATATTCCATCAATAATATTATTGGCATCCCTGCGTGCCTGAAAAATAAAATTTAAGTAAACATCTTTTAGTTTCCCGTCGCTATAGCGATCAAATGTTATGGGCATTTCATTAGCACAAAAGCTTTCGCCTGTTTGATATACATTATCTAAAATTTCAAAAATCCCCTGCGTTTCAAGTTCCGGTAAAACTTCTTTTACGGGCTTCCCGATAATATCCCTCTTATCAATTAATTGCAGGTAGAGTTCATTTGCCAATTCATAAACATGGTTGGGACCATTTAAAATTCCCATATAGGAAGGTGCCTGTGAATATATATTAAAGAATTGAAGCCTTTCAATTTCAAATGCCTTTTCAATTTTTTTTTTCTCAGTAATATCTCTGCCGATGCAATAGCATAATTTTTTAACATCATCCCTTACAGTAGACCATTGCAGATAAATAATATTGGTGTTTTTGTGTATGAACTTTTTTTCAAGTATAGGTAAGCATGCCTCGCTTCTAAATTCAATAGTTTCATTTTTCGGAATATCATCATCATGAAATATAAAATTACTGCATTTTTCACCAATTAATTCTTCCGGTTTATAGCCTAAAATATGTTTTGAAGCTTTATTTACCCATACAAATCTTCCCTCTTCGTCATAAGAGCAGATCAGATCCATCGAAAAATCTAAAATTTTACACAGATCATGTAAAGGTTCTTCAAAATAATAAGGGGCATTATTATTTTTCTCTTTTGCAGCGTTGCTTTCTGAAATATTATCGGTCTTCATTTTCCTAGTTATTGAAGTTAACTTAAACTATTTTTAGTCTTTAAGTTTTATAAATTTATTAAAGTCATCTTGCCGTCTTTTGGCAACAGGTAAAATTAATCCATTCGAAAGTTCGCAGAAATAACCATCTTTTTTTGAAATTTTAGCAATATGCCGAAGATTGATAATATAAGAATGATGTATTCTGAAAAAATAACTGTTATCCAAAATGTTGCAGTATTCACCCAGATTTCTACTTGACATTACTTTGGTTCCGTTAGACAGTATAAAAACGGTATACTTTCCATCTGCCTTGCAAAAAGTAATTTCTGACATTAGTATGAGTTCTATTTTTTCTAAAGATGCAACGGCAACATAGTCATTTTTTTGATTAACAGTGTTTGAAATATTTATATTGTTAATTTTTTGATGCTGATAAGAGCGTTCCATTTCCCTTCTTTTAATTACTTTATAAACAGCCATTATTATCGAATTAAAATCAATTGGTTTCAGTAAAAAATCAACTGCATCATGTTTAAAGGCTTTAACAGCGTAATCCTTATTTGCGGATATAAATACAAGTTTGGGAATGCTGAATTCTAATTGTTCAAGCATTTCAAAAAACAGATTGTCTTTAAAAACAATATCTAAAAGGATAAGGTCTGGTTTTTTCTCTTTTATTAAAATTATGCCGTCTTTTATACAATCAGCGTTACCAATTATCTCAATAATCATGACGTTTTCTTCCTCAAATTTTTTTAAGATTTGAAAAGTTTCTTGTTCTTCAGATATGATTATGGCATTAATAGGGGTCATCGTTTTTTTGCTTTATTTATCAATTCAAAAATTTAGTTCCGAAACTTAGAAATGAATATATTGATTGTTAATTGTTTGCTGATACAGCAGCTGTTGTATTTTAAAAGATAAAGTACAGAACATTTCGTACAACTTTTGCAATTTGATTATCGGATTTGCCGAAAAGTAATAAATGGACAAATAGGAGTATAAGTGTTTTAAATTGGCGTGTAAGGATGCATCGCTGCTATTTTTAAACTAGACAGCGTAACAAAACCATCAAAATCTAACGGTACTGGTTATTGTCAATCCGTCACTAGCGTGGGGGCATTGCTGTTCTGGAGAAATTGAAAATGGCATTTTTAATTGTTTCTATATTGCCAATTTCTAAGGTAATGATGTGACGGAAAAGATGTATTTTATATCTTTTGCATTATTCAATTGCCATATTATATAAAAATTAATCGTTCTTTAATAAATTTATTTTTTACAAAATAAGAAACATTTGCGAGTATATTTATAGGATATAATACTTCATTTATAGGACTATTGTCTCTTTAACAAAATTTGGTTCTGTCGCATCTAAAGCTAAGTTTTATCTTTGCCTTTTTAAATTCTTAAACTCATGAATACTAAAGGTCATTGCTATCCGAAGTCTATTATACTGCAGGCCGTATATTTTAAGCTTAGGTTTACATTAAGCTATCGGGATGTTGAAGAGATCATGAAAATGCGAGGAGTTCATGTTGATCATGCTACCATTCAGCGCTGGGTTTATAAGTTTACACCTTTTCTTGAGTTGGAGATGAAGAAGAGAAAGGTTAGAGTGGGGACAAGCTGGAGATTGGATGAGACTTATATCAAAGTAAAAGGTATTTGGTGTTATTTATATCGAGCAGTAGATAAATTAGGCAATACGGTAGACTTTCTTTTGACCAGAAAAAGGAATAGAATGAGCGCGCAGTCATTTCTAATTAAAGCAATTAGTAGTAACTACAGGCCAAGAGTAATAAACATTGATAAAAGCGGTTCTAATACTGCCGCTATCAAAGTCTATAACAAGCGTTCGTTCTCAAAGATTAAAATCCGACAATGTAAATATCTCAACAATATTGTAGAACAAGATCATCGTTTTATCAAGTGGCGCATACAAAACGGATTAGGTTTTAAAAGTTTTGAATCGGCCAGACGAACCTTGAGTGGAATTGAAGTTGTGCATATGCTGAGGAAGAATCAGATGGTTAGTAGACCAGAGATAACTATGTTTAAATCATTCTGTAAATTGGCGGCCTAAATTTTAAATTACTTAAATTCTTGTATTTGATTCTGACAGATGCGACAGAACCAAAAAAAACGGGACAAAAGATGATATTTTTCTTTTGTCCCGAGTAGTGACCTCGACAGGACAAATTTCAACATTTTTTATGGATGATTTGAGGAAATTGGCTTACCATATGTAGTTTCTGTCTTTCATTGGCTTTATAAATTAGGTTTGGATGTCCTGTTGGGGATTGACGAGATTTTTTTTTTAACTGAATTTTGTAATTTATCTGGGTTGTTGGGAATGCCTCAAGGAATAAGCTCACTATCATTATTTGAATGTCGTTCTTGCTACTAAAGTTGTCGGCTATTCCATTTTACCAGTTTTGGCTACTTAAATTATGGTTTTGGCTAAATTTTCTTTCCTGTATCTGCGCAAATTTGCAACATAATAACACTAAAATAATCATTATGTCATCGCAAAGTAAAATTGCAGTAGTAACAGGAGGGAGCCGCGGTCTTGGAAAAGATATGGCGATCAATCTTGCTAAAAACGGATTGGATATAGTTTTAACCTATAACACTCAAAAGGAAACAGCAGAAAATGTTGTAAAACAAATTCATGATCTCGGACAAAAGGCTGTCGCTATAAAATTAGACGTCTCAGATTTTTCCAGTTTTAATTTGTTTGAAAAAAATCTTAAAGACCAATTAACTAATTATTTCAACTTAGATGGTATTGATTATCTGATCAATAATGCAGGTTTTATTCACTATGCAAATTTTGATGCTATCACTGAAACTCAATTTACAGAAATGGAAAATGTACATCTTAAAGGTCCATTTTTCCTTACTCAAAAATTATTGCCATTATTAAGATCTTACGGAGGAATTGTAAATGTTTCTTCAGGATTAACCCGTTTTGCCACGCCGGGATTTGCAGCTTATGCAGCATTAAAAGGAGCAATGGAGACATTGACAAAATATCAGGCAAAAGAACTTGGTGCAAGAAACATAAGAGTAAATGTTATTGCTCCGGGTGCTATCGAAACAGATATTATGGGCGGTGCGGTACGTGACAATTTAGAAATGAACCAATACTTGGCTTCGCAGACTGCTCTTGGAAGAGTTGGACTGCCCGAGGATATTGGGGGAGTGGTGGCCTTTTTATGCAGTGATGCCGGCGGCTGGATTAATGCGCAGCGAATAGAAATTTCAGGAGGTTCAAATCTATAATTAGACTTAAAAATAGTTAGATCATAGTTGATAAGCTGAATGTTATATACAATTAGAAGAATATAAAATGGAAAAAGAAGATAAAGGAGTAGTCAAAGCTCTTTTGAAACAGGAAATAGATACTATTGAAAGGTTTTATGCAGCATGGAAACTTAAAAAGCCAGAAGTATTAGACGAAATCTGCATGCCCGACTGGAAAGATATTCCGCTGGCGCCGCAGCAGGAAGATAATCCTAAAGGACTGCAGGCAATTATGAAATTTTTGTTTGAATTGTTTCCTGATATAGAAATTGTAATTCATGAGATATTTGGCAGCCATGAGCGTGCAGCTGTAAGAGCTTCAATGCAGTTTACGCATGTAAATGAAATTATGGGAATTGCTCCTACCAATAAGAAAGTAACAATAGCGCTGCATGAATTTCATTATTTGAAAAATGGCAAACTTACCCATACTTGGCATTTAGAAGACTGGTTTGGTCTTTTAATGCACAGCAAATAATAAAAAATCGAATAGCATATTTGTACAATAATTTATTAAATATACTTTTAAAAGAAATTCATGAGAATTGAGAGTGTCAAAAAACTGTAAATTTGTATCTATGGAAGTAATTAGAATAAAAAGCATCACAGATTATCATCGTTTTAGAGGGCTTCCTAAGCCGGAACATCCTTTAATAAGTCTGGTCGATTATTCACAGGTAAAATTCCCTAGTGATGAAAAAACGACAAAAATTGTGATGGATTTTTATTCTATTGCTTTAAAACGTGATATTGGAGCCAAGCTTTATTATGGCCAGCAGGTTTACGATTTTGATGAAGGTATAATGTCATTTATAGCACCAGGGCAGGTTTTGCGACTCGAGCAGGATCCTGATTCATTACATAAAGGCACGGGCTATTTATTGCAAATTCACCCGGACTTTTTGTGGAATTCACCATTAGCAAAAAATGTTAAGAGCTACACGTTTTTTGATTATTCAATTAATGAAGCACTATTTCTTTCTGAAAAAGAGGAAAATATTGTTGTAAATATTTTTGAAAATATAAGAGAAGAATACAACATCAACATTGATAGATTTACGCAGGATTTAATAATTGCGCAGATAGAATTATTGCTCAAATATTGCGACAGATATTACAATCGTCAATTTCTCACAAGAAAAATCAGCAGTCATCAAATACTATCAAAAGTTGAAGAATTTTTGAATAATTATTTTGATGATAAAAACCGTGACCAAAGAAGTCTTCTTTCTGTCCAGACCGTTGCTGATAATATGAATGTTTCTTCAGACTATTTAAGCAATTTACTGAAGCTTCATACTGGTCAGAATACACAGCAGCATATTCACAATAAACTCATAGAAAAAGCGAAAGAAAAACTTTCTACTACCAGTTTATCAATTAGTGAAATTGCGTATGAGCTGGGATTCGAACACCTTCAGAGCTTTAGTAAATTGTTCAAAAACAAAACAAATGAAACACCTTTAAAGTTCAGAACTAAGTTTAATTAATCCTTTTATTTTTAAGTGTTTTTAAAATTCTTTATTTAAATTGAAAAAAAACAAAGCAGTCTTGAAGAATCGGAAAATAAAAAACAAAATAAAAGAAAAAATGATTCAAAATTACCTTGTTAATAGGTCTAAATAAAAAATGGCGCCAATTGTCTTTAATTGGCGTCATTTGGCTTTTGTGACCCTATCGGGAACGTTGAATGAGAGAAAGATTATTAGCGCAACTAGCAAAAACTTTGATAGCCATCCAATAAACTAGAAACGATTTATTTTAAAGTCTTCTAAAATTCTTTTACGATGTAGAAGTCCCTAATCGGCAATGGTATCTGTCAAAGTTTTAGCGATGTGCCATATTCGGACTTCCTGCTCAGGGATATGGTAAGATTTATCAATCACCAAATCAAATAATGCTTTCATGTCTTCGATAAGCAAAGTAATTCATTGATAGACCAAAGTGTAAAAGAGGCAGTTTATTAAATTTCGTGTAAAAAAATAATAGGAACCGAAATAAAAAGCAATGTCTATTAAAAAATTCTCTATAATCAATTGATAATAGAATTATAAATAATCTTTACAATTTACTTTTCCAAAATTGTGATCAGTTTTACCATCATCTCGATTACTTTTTCCTTAGTCAGAGGAATGACATTATTAACAATGGTGTATCCTTCTACAAAAGGAATAAGAAAACTTACTATTTCTTCAGGCTTACTGCAAAATGCAGAGACCAAATCGATCATCCATAAGCAATAGGTTTTATAGTAGGTTTCCACAGCGTTTTGTAATTCCTTGTTCCTTGATGCTAAAGTCCATATTTCCTGAAACATTAAGGTTTGATGACTGGATCTTCCATCAATTAATAACATACTCAAAACCTTTTCTAGAAAAACCTTTTTATCAGGTGTGCTGTCAGCTACCAAAAGTTTGATAGCTTGAGTCAGTTCTTTCTTGCAGCTTTCAAAGTAAAAGTCCACTGTGGCAATCAAGAGAAGATCTTTATCTTTATAATAGTATTGCAGATTACTTAAAGACAAATTCGCATTTTTCGCTATTTTTCTCATAGAGAGATTTTCTGCACCTTCCTTTATTAGTACCTCTATTGTTGTCGATAAGATCTGATTTAATCGCTCTTCTTTTTTGTCCATTCTGTAAAATTAAATAAAAAATATTAAAAACATTTTTTTATCTAGGTCGATTGACCTATATTTGTAGTAGGTCAAGTGACCTATATTTAATTTGTAAAATATTATAATATGAGATTACGCGAAAAAAGAATTCTGATTGTTGGAGGTTACGGGCAGGTAGGGAGCAACATAGCACATTTAATAAGAAAATCAGACAGTGCTATCGAACTTATTCTTGCAGGGAGAAATCCCCAAAAAGGAGAACTGCTGGCTAAAGAATTAACACATGCTGAAACAGCCTATATCGATTTGGAAGAAGGTTTCAATTTAACTCAATTTCGAGAAACTGACCTTATAATATCAGCTTTGGATGACTATAGCAATATTATAAGGGAAACGGCTATTTTAAATGGTATTGCCTGTATTACGGTAAGCGAATTGGCTGATCAGATTTCTACTACAGCATTTCTCAGCCTTCATAAAACAATTTCTGCTCCTATAGTTTTCGCGGGGCATTGGCAGGCCGGACTCTTGACATTAGTTGTAAAGCAGATGGCTTCTAGGTTCAGCAGCATCTCGCATATCACAACTGCCGGACTATACGATGAAAAAGATCCGGTAGGACCATTGGTTGCAGAAGAAGTTAGTGGTTTTGTAGGTAAGGCACTGATCCGTCAGGATGGAAATTGGCAGTATGTGGATTCAAAAAATAATGCAAGACCGATTAACCTGTATGGTGGATCATCGGCTATTGGCCATCCAATGAGTACCCTTGACGTTCCGAGTATCGCAGCTTTTACGAGTGCCCGCAATATTCGGTTTGATTTCATTATTGGGGAATCAATAGGCAGCAGTAATGGTTTGACAGCATCACACGATTTGTATATTGAGATAGAAGGGATCTCATCATCCGGAGAACCGAAGAAAATCAGAACCATTGTTTCCGGTCCTAAAGGGAATTCTCATCTAACTGCGGTAGGCGTCTATATGATCGCAGAGAAGGTTCTTGGCCTGAATGGACAGACTGCGCATAAAACAGGAGGTCTATACCTTCCTGAAACCATAGTTTCATCGGATAATATTATAAGACGTCTGGCAGAATTTGGAATTCAAACTATTGAAGAGAATATCTTATCTAATGTTCCTTAACGTTTTACTACAATTTAAAATGAAAAAATCATTAATCATTATCGCACTATTTATTGTCACATCCAATGTTAGTGCCCAAACAAAAAATAATCATTTAAAAAAACAGACAAAAATGACAAATACAACAATCTTACACAAAGCCAATGAATTTGTGAAAAATGGCGATTACGAAAGTTTTTTAGCTTACTGTACCGCAAATACCAAATGGGTTTTCATTGGTGAGCGTATTCTTAATGGAAAAGAAGAAGTGCGTGCTTATATGAAAGAATTCTACTTGGAGCCACCGGTGTTCAGTGTGGAAAAGGCAATCGAAGAAGACAATTTTGTTATGGTGACGGGGGAAATCCGATTAAAAAATAAGGCCGGAAAATATGAACATTTTGATTATTGTGATATCTGGCGATTCGAAGATGGGAAGATAGCAGAGCTCAAAGCATTTGTCATCGAAAAAAAGCCTTAATTAGAAGATACTTTGAGTAATAAACCTTATCAGTTGTAAAACAAAAATGGCACCATTTGAAGACAATTGGTGCCATTCGGCTTTTATGACCTCGAATGTACAAATTTCAACATTGTTTTTGGATGATTTGAAGAAAATGGCTTATTATATGTAATTATCTGTATTTCATTGGATTTATGAATTTGATTTGGATGACCCGGTGAGGATTGATGAATTACGTAATAATTTATTTAAAGTAGATAAACTTGCGTAGCTTATTACAGCAAATTTGAAAGAAACAGCACTCGTTTTTAGAGAGACCATTAACCAAACAACCCTTTAAAAATTTTTATTCATTCTTTGCAATTCAGTTGGCGAATAACCAAACTGTTTTTTGAATGCAAATGAAAAATGCGATAAATTTTCAAAACCTGTTTCATAATAAATGTCAACAGGTTTTTTGTTTTTTTCACTAAGCTGATAATGGGCTAGTTCTAATCTTTTTTTGGTTAGCCAGCGTTGCGGTGTAATGTTGAAAGCCTTATGAAAATCACGCTTAAAAGTGGTCAGACTCCGGCCTGTTAAATAGCCAAACTTTTCCAATGGCATATTAAACATAAAGTTCTTCTCCATAAAAGCAATTAAATCAATCTTGTAAGGTTCATCAAAGTTTGCCAGTACAGCATCTATATGCGGGTCAATAGTTCTAAGTATCGAAATTGCCTCAGTAATTTTTAAGGAAGCGATATTTTCGGGAAAATTTTCCTGCATTTCAAAATAAGGAATCAGCGAAGCCAAGCAGCTTTCCAATAAAGGATGTTTATGGAAACTGAAAATTTTTGGTGTCGCCGTTTTTAACTTTGCATTTTCGTGATCATAAAATTCCCGAAGTCTTTTTGCCGATAAATGCATGGCAACTGCTTTGTGCGGCAAACCATCTTTTGGAATATTAATAATGGCAGCCAATTGATTTCGGGGAATTAAAAAAGTATTTCCAGCACCAAATACGAAAGTTTCATCTGCCTGAATAATTTTCGTTTCCCCCGAAATTAACCACACAAGCAAATGATCATTAAACGCGGCTTCCGTTTTAAACAGCTTGCCGGTATAATTAGAAAGTTTAATCTCTGGGTTTATGTAATTTACCTGATAATCCATAATTGCTTGTGTGGTATAAAGATACAAATATTAACGAAGATCGAATTTTATTCCAGTCATCTCCTCGCTTAATTTCCACAAACGTTTTGCATTTTTTTGATCTAATGAATACGATTTAATACCGCCAATAATTGCATCATTTGAACTCAATGCTGCTATATCTGTATTTTCACAATAAACCCCGCCAATATCATTCAGCAATTTGCTCGTGGCTGCCCAAAGGGTTGTAGATGCACCTTGCGGAATTGTTTTTAATGACGCTGCAACTTCCGGCAGTATATTTCCTTCAGCATCACTGTAACCCAGTTTTTGAAACAAATCAACTGGTGCTTCCCTTGCTAATTCTGTTTCTCCAACAGCGCCCGGACATAAAGAATAACTGCGCACATTATAGGCTTTTGCAAGTGTATCTAATTCAACCGAAAAAAGATTAACAGCTGTCTTTGACTGTCCATATCCCTGTAAAGTTTCATACTCCCGATTTAGAAAATTAGGATCTTCAAAATTAAAATCTGAAAATTGGTGTCCTCCTGAAGAAACATTAACCACCCTTGCGCCATCTGCTTTTTTTAATGCAGGCCATAATCTTGCTGTGAGCTGAAACAGCGCCAGATAATTGGTTGCCAGCTGCGATTCATATCCTCGCTTATCCCTGCGGAGCGGCACCCACATAATTCCTGCATTGTTAATGAGCAGATGAAGCGGTTGTCCTGAAAGCAAAAACTTTTCAGCAAAAGCATCTATAGAATCGGGATTCATTAAATCCATTTTTTCTATTTGCACATTTGCAATTCCTTCCAGATTTCTTTTGGCTTTTTCGACATCTCTGGCAGGTACGATCACTGTTGCGCCGGCTCTGGCAAGTGTTTTCACCGTTTCCAGACCAATACCTGTATTTCCGCCCGTAACAATGGCAATTTTTCCCTTAAGATCAATTCCTTTTATAACCTCGTTTGAGGTGGATTTGGCATCAAATCCGGAACCTGTAGCTTTCTGCAATTTTCCCTGATAATTATTCTGTTCCATTTTTTTAATTTAAGTTATTTAACAGGACAAAATTAGAGGATACACGAAGACATGACTTTGTTTAAACGTCTCAATATACATTGTTTAAACGTCCGAATTAAAAATGGGCGAGTCATATTAAACTCAAAATAATAATTCTAAAGCCAATCAAACCAGGGGTTTATTTCCAGTAATGTTTTTAATAGTACTACATTTATAGCATTACTATTCAAGCTGATTCTATATCAGTTTAATAATGTTTACAGACAATGAGAAAAGCAAAATCAACCGAAGATACAAATGCTGGAGGAACCAACCAATATTTTGCCTCAGTCGAGCAACAACTACTAATCAAGTTGTAAGAGCTCAAAATTCAAGAGATGATATAAAACCATTTTTAAAGGAGGTTTCACTATTTGCCTTTAGTATTTCCGGCAGTTAAGAAATAAATCCATATCATTGGTTCAAATCGTACCAATAATTATATGTAATGTTAATTTGGTATAATGCTTTGTTCCTTATACGTAATTCAGTGATTAACCAGGGCGCTAAAAAACCGTTAAATGCTAATTTAGTTAATTGCAAAAGAACTTTATTCTGTAATTTAATAAGGCCCTTTATAGTAATGTAACTTCCGTCAGTAATCGAGTTTAAAAAGATATATCCATTATCATTCAAATATATAAACATATCTAGTATTTTTTGCCTGCCTGTCATTTTTAGTTTCAATATCAGTAGTAAACACTGTTAGCAGCTATAGATGACCAAAGATCATTTCAGACAGAATCCCTTAAATTCGATGTTTTAAATTTTGCAGATTATCATTTCATTTAAGCATTTTTAGTACTTTTGGTAATTGTAAAACTGACTCAAGATGACAAGCTCTGAAAACCCCTCTGGTGAAAACTTAAATGAAAAAGATCCGGTAAAAATTATACTGGCCGAGGATGATAAGGACGACCAGGAATTATTCATCGATGCCCTTGATGAGGCTGATATTCCCTCTGAGGTAACTGCGGTTGAAAACGGGCAGCAGCTTATGGATAACCTCAGGGATAAATCCCAGCCCGATCCCGATATTATTTTTATAGATGTCAATATGCCCGTTAAAGGGGGTAAACAGGCGCTCGAGGAAATAAAGGGCGATAAAGAGCTTCGCGACATTCCTGCGGTCATGCTCTCCACCTGGAACCATCCTTCGGATATTGAAGATACCTTTGAAAAGGGGGCGGACCTTTATGTCCAGAAGCCAAATTCTTTTGCCGGCTTTGTGCTGCTGCTAAAGAAAGTCTTTCTTCTGCACTGGGCCAAAGCTTTATTGAGACCCGTTATAAGTTTATTTTTTGTTTCTGAAAAGAATATATCACAACGGGACTAATAAGGAATTCATACCCGAAGTTGGCTTTTTTTCTACAATTATGCCCTTTATTCTATTTAATTGTCTTTTTAGGAGCTTTTCCCCCGCTATACGTTCCACCCGAGCGCAACCGAACTGTCGAAGCAATCTTTGCGTCAAATTCCGCCGCAAAGGATTTCACTTTTATCGGGGCTAAGGAAAGCTGCGTATTAGAACCTCTTTATTGAATTAGAAACCACGAGTAGATTTGAAGAGGTTGTTAAGCATACCGTTTCATCGATAATGCAGCGCAGTCCGATATTGAAAGAAATGATTGAAAATGGAGAAATTGGAATTGTTGGAGGATCATACGAGATTTCTACAGGTGAAGTGACATTTTTTCCTGAAACTTCTAAATTTGGATCGTAAAAAGTAAGGACAGCAGATTCTCTCAATACTGAAAATAAGCAGTGCGAAAAAGGTCTTCATCGTAGATTAAAATGACATTTTTTCATTTTTTACTATGAAAAAATGTCAGAATTAACCCATGGCATATTTTTTGTATTTTTCCTTGTGCACACCTTTGTGCAAGTTCAAAAATTTATTGTATAACAATTTTAAAAATTACTGTTATGAATCTTATTAAAAGAAATGGAGGCCATATGCCGGCTTTCCAACGCTTGTTTTTTGATGATGTTTTTGGCCGCGATCTTTTCAATTGGGAAAACAACAATTTTTCAACCACAAGCACCACACTGCCTTCAGTGAATATTAAGGAAACTGATGAGAATTATGAAGTGGAGGTTGCCGCTCCCGGTATGAGCAAGGATGACTTCAAGGTTACCCTTGATAATGGACAGCTGCTTATTTCTTCGTCTAAACAGGAACATGTAAATCAAGAGGAAGAAAATTACACCCGCAGAGAGTTCAGTTATCAATCTTTCCAGAGAAGTTTTATACTGCCTAAAAATGTAGTGGACGAAGATAGAATTCGTGCCCGCTACGAAAATGGAATTTTGCTGCTCTCGATTCCAAAACTCGAGCAGGCAAAACAAAGGTCACCAAGGATGATAGAGATTTCTTAAAAACTTTTATCTATTTTTTATTGAAAGCTGCCCCATAAAGGCAGCTTTCTTGATAATAATTTAAAAATATGCTCTCACAATTATTCTCGGGGATAGCTGTGCTTTCCCTTATTGTCTTACTATTGATTTTATTGCTTCGGCGTTTAAAGCAGCCTTACTTTATCGCCTACATAACGGCCGGTGTACTTTTAGGTCCTCAGGTATTTAATATTATCCACAAACCTGATGTGATATCAGAGCTTGGTGAGATAGGGATCATTATTATGATGTTTTCTATAGGAAGCGAGATTGACCTTCAATATCTCACGCGTAATTTTTACAAGCCGCTGTTGATTTCAGTTGTTCAGGTCGTGCTTAGTTTTATCTGCATGTATTTTGTTGGATCATACGCAGGATGGGAAATGACAATAACTGTACTGACTGCTTTTACAATCAGCATCAGCAGTTCGGCCATTGTATTTCAGTATCTGGCCAGAACAGGCCAAATTAAAAGTCAGCTCGGCATGATCACCTGCGGTGTATTATTAATGCAGGATATATTGGTTATACCTATGATGCTGGCATTGAATTTTATGTCAGGTGCCGCTGTATCAGCAGTCCAATTGATAAAAGTATGCGCAGGAGGTGTATTAATGATTCTTTTTTTGAAAGGGGCTCTGACTAAAAAACTCTTTAAAATTCCGATGCAGAAAGAGATTACTGCTGATCATGAACTGCAGGTTTTTATCGGCTTTAGTATCTGTTTTACAATGGCTTGGATCAGCGGATGGCTTGGCCTGTCTACTGCTTTTGGTGCTTTTGCTTCAGGAATATTGATCGGCCATGATAAGGCAACGCAATGGCTGGGCAGTTCCCTTATTCCTTTTAGGGTATTTTTTATGGCTTTCTTTTTCTTAGCTGTAGGACTGCAGTTAGATATTAATTTTTTTATTCAAAATGCAGGTACAATTATATTGATTTCATTTTCCGTACTCTTTATAAACAGCCTGATCAATACTATCCTTTTTAAAATGACTAAGAACTCCTGGCGAGACAGTTTATATGCAGGGGCACTCTTATCGCAGATAGGGGAATTCAGTTTTATTTTAATGACCATGGCAGCTTCTTTAAAATTAGTAGAAAATTATACGTATCAAATAACATTGGCTGTAATTACTTCAACGATGATGCTGACTACAATCTGGCTTATGATTATTCAGCAGCTAATTTACAGGCTAAAATAGAAGCGAAAGATTATTTTTTCTTTTGACCTGCAGGTCCGTAATTTTTTTTCTTAGAATAGGTTTTTTAAAACGTCCTAAGAAAAAATATGTCAGTGGTGAATTGATTGTGAACGGCCTGTCTACGATAATATGAAAGCTTATTAGCATCGTAAAATAAAGTATGATTGACAGTGTTTATTTTTTAGGAGCTCTTCCTGCTATTCGTTCCAATCTTTTGTGCCGAACCCCGGCACAAAAGGATTTTCACTGCTATCGGGGCTAGGGCTGCTGAGGAGCCCGGCACTTTTGACTAATAAAAATAAGTAAGGTTATAAAAAAATGGCACCAATTGTCTTCAATTGGTGCCATTTGGCTTGTTTGTGACCCCTAAAGGACAGATTACAAACCATTTTATGGAGAATTTAAAGAGATTGGCGTACTGGAAGTAGAGGCTGTCTTTCTATGTCTTCAGTATTTTGGTTTGGATGTACCGTTGGGGATTGAAGCAGAAATATATTTAGTTTTATATTTTATTTTACCCAAAATAAAAAGAGACAGCCTTAATTTTTTGTAAAAAAAAAGATATCAATTCCTTATATTTAAAGTTTTGAGCTGACAATAAAATGGTAATCAAAATCTCTTATACAATTGACTATCACTATTTTGTCGCATAGTAATTATATAAAAAGCCCTGAAATTTCAGGGCTTAATTGTAATTTATTTTCAGCAAACTACATTTTTGGAAGCAGTACTGTGTCCACTACATGTATGACACCATTAGATTGATTTACATCTGAAATTGTGACTTTCGCCTTATTGCCGCTCTCGTCACTAATGTACAAATCTTTTCCATCCATCCAGGCAGTTAGAGTTCCGCCGCTAACTGTTTTTAAAGAAGCTTTTCCTTTACCAGCTTTTATTGCTTTTGCAATATCAGAACTATTCATTTTACCGGCCACTACATGATATGTCAATATAGTTTGTAATGATTTAATATTCTCAGGTTTCAATAATGTTTCAACAGTTCCAGCCGGCAATTTACTAAATGCTTCATTTGTTGGTGCAAAAACAGTAAATGGCCCTTTACCTTGTAAAGTTTCAACTAATCCTGCTGCTTTTACTGCTGCTACCAAGGTGGTATGATCCTTTGAGTTTACCGCATTTTCTATAATATTTTTATTAGGATACATAGCTGCTCCACCAACCATTACTGTTTTTTGTGCAAATGATGTCAATCCAAATCCTAATGCCAGGATTACTGCTGCTAAAAATTTTCTAGTTTTCATAATTACTTTTTTTAAGTTATAAAGTCATTTACGCTTTAATATTCTTTTTGGTTTTAAAACAGGTAAAAAAATAAATTAAAATGAATACAAGAGGCGAATTGATATATTAATAATGAAAGCTCCAATATTCCCTATTGTTATTTTAGCATTATTCAGCCCACTCATTAATCCAGTTGCTAATAGTCTGGCACCACTTCTGGTCGTCATTCAAACAGGGAATAGCCAGGAAATTTTCCCCTCCATTTTTCTCAAAATCTTCTTTGGCGCGCATGGCGATTTCTTCGAGCGTTTCTAAACAATCCGAAACGAAAGCAGGTGTTACAACAGCCAGATTTTTAATTCCTTTTGCCGGCATTTTGTCAATTTCAATATCAGTATAAGGCTCCAGCCATTTATCTCCAGCTAATCTTGACTGGAAAGTTAAGCTGTATTTATCCTCGGGAAGACCTAATAATTGTACAACTTGTCTTGTGGTTTCATAACATTGGTGACGATAACAGAATTCATGTGCCGGAGATTGCGTGCTGCAGCAGGAACCGTCAATTTTACAATGCGATTTGGTTACATCTGTCTTGCGGATGTGACGTTCCGGGATTCCGTGATACGAGAATAACAAATGATCGTATTGAAATCCGGCTAAATGTTTCTGAATTGAATCCGCAAGATTACGGATATAATCCGGTCTGTTATAAAAAGCAGGAACAGCTGTAAATTTGATGTGTGGGAATTTCTTCTTGCGAATTTCTTCTGCTTTTACTAAAATAGTCAAAGTTGAAGCCATTGCATATTGCGGATATAAAGGAAAAAGCATTACATCTGTAACTCCTTTATCACTTAATTCCTGAAGTCCTTTTTCGATGGTCATACTTCCGTAACGCATTGCTAAAGAAACTGGAACGTTTACAAGAGGCTGCACTTTTTTCTGCATTCTTTCTGAAAGAACAACTAATGGAGAACCTTCTTCCCACCAAATTTTCGCATAAGCGTGCGCTGATTCTTCTGGTCTTTTTCTTAAAATAATACCGCGAACTAATAATGCTCTCAATAAATACGGAACATCGATCACGTATTTATCCATTAGAAATTCATCTAAATACGGTTTTACATCTTTTGGTGCGGGACTTTCGGGAGATCCCAAATTTACTAATAATACGCCTTTCATTATCGTTTTTGTTTTAAGCTTTGTTCAAACTCAGTGCTTGCCGTTTCTTAGAAATTAATCAATATATTTTTATTTATGCTCTAATTTATAAAAGCGATACTGTTTTTATGATTGGTGTTAATGGACATCAGATATCTTTTTGGGGTTGTGGAAAATTTTTTCTTGAATCCCGCAATAAAGTGGCTTCCGGTGCTGTATCCTATTTTCAGCCCGACTTCATTTACATTGTAAGAACCGCTGTCCAATAGTTTTAAGGCGAAATCCATTTTGTAGTCAAACAGAAAACCGTATACCGTATCACCATAAATTTGTTTGAAGCCTATTTTTAATTTTTTCATATTCAGTCCAATTTCATCTGCCAGCTGCTGCAATCCTGGCGGTTCGGCCATATTAGCGATAAGTATTTCTCTGGCTTTTTTGATTTTCAGCACGTTATCTTCATCAATCAAAAACGGACATTGCACTGCGTTTGGATCTTCCATTTTATTGAAATACAAACTCAATAATTCATATCCTTTTCCTTTATAATAAAGGTTCTTTAGGGAAGGATGAAGGCTGTAATGAAACAGCTGGCTCAAAACAACAGCCATAGAAGGACAGATGGTCCCTTCGGCATAATACTTTTTTTTCTTCTTATCGGGGCTTAAAATAGAAATATAATCTGCTTGAACGGAAAATAACGAGTGAAATTTATTAATCGAAACAATAACAGAAATCACCCATGAATTTGGAGAAAGTTCTACCTTAAGCAATGACTGATGCTGCAGATTGCACAAAATCAGTGATTTTTCTTCTTTCAATTCTAAAGTGCAATGATCCTGACTGGACAAAAAAAATGCATTGCCTTTTAGTCCGAAATGAAACTGTATCAGGCCGGCACCTATTTCGTGCTGTGCAAAAAAAGATTCTGAACTGTCGTTCTGGAAACGGATAAGGGTAAGACCGTCCTCAATTTGTATTTCTTCCTCCATTTTTTTGATATAAAAATTACTGACTTTTCAAGATAGTGTTTAGGAGGTTATTGTCTTTTGTACCTAAGACTGCGACAACCTGGATATTTATTTTATTGGAAAGCTTGCTTTTAACCAAATTTGGGATTTCAATATTAAAATCACTGGCATTTACGCTGAAATTACATGAAATGCTGACACCTGATGGTGATCTGCTTATCTTTGCAGCTGTATTTATATCCCTGGATTTACCGTGAAGTTCTAATTTGCCTTTAATGATAAAATCCTTAGCATCTGCGCTTAAACTTTGAAGATCAAATCCTTCTATTTTTCCTTTAAATACGGCTTTTGGATATTGGTCACTTTCGATGTAATTTTCATTAAAGTGTTCTTCCATTAAAGCAACCTTAAACTGGAAACCTTTCATCAGGGCTAAACTTGCAATCTCTCCTGTTGCTGGATTCAAAACAAAAGTAACATTCCGATTTACTGCTTTAACTTCTTCAAAAGAAGGAACGGAAGCTTCAAAAATGACTTTTGCCGATTTACTGACCATTTTTTCTTGTGATACGCCAATGGCGCAAACACACAGCATTGCAATAAGTATTGTTTTTTTCATTATTTCGCCTTTATTTTTTTATAAAATCATTCTACTTTTGCGCAGTCTTATTTTAAAACTGCAATAATTTGAATTTTGACTTTATTATCCAGTTTATATTTAATAAGCGCTGGAATTGGAATGTTAAAATCACTTGCATTTATTTCAAAATCAGATATAAGGGTGACTCTGGAACCCGATCTTGTAATTTTTGCACTGGCACTTATATCCTTGGATTTTCCATGTACTTCTAATTTTCCTTTTATGATATAATCTTTATAATCTTCAGTTAGATTTTTAATGTCGAATCCTTCTATTTGCCCTCTAAAAATAGCTTTTGGATATTTATCGGTTTCCATGTAATTTTCATTAAAATGTTCTTCCATTAATGCCATTTCAAATTCGAATCCTTTCATTAAAGCCAGACTTGCTACTTCTCCAGTTGCGGGATTCAAAACAAAAGTTACATTGCCGTTAGTTCCTGTAACCGGCTGAAAAGAAGGTACTGAAGCTTCCAGAGTTATTGTTGCAGATTTGGTTACTATTTTTTCTTGTGAAAAAACAATAAAAGAAGCCAATAGCATTGGCATTATTATGATTTTCTTCATGTTCTTGTTCTGGATTATTTTTCTAATAATCCATCCTGATTCCATTTATTTATAATGTCAATAGTCGCTTGAGGCAATCTTGGGCCACCCTGTGGCATTAAGGAACTATCTCCATTTTCTAAAGAAATTCGTGTAAGCAATCCTCGATTTAAAACTGCATTTTTAACCTGTTCATAAGTAACTAAAGACATCGGCGCTCCATTTTTAGGAACTGCCGCATGGCATACAACACAGTTATTATCAATAATAGATTTTACATTTTGGTTGTATGTTGCCAAACCATTAATTGGTGTAGAGTCAATTAAAGTACTTGGATCATCGTTGGCACAACTTACAAAAATTGAAGCTAATGATGAGATGGCGAAAAGGGTTTTTAAATTCATAAGATTGGTTTTTAGTTATAAATAAATGCATGATTTTTTTAAGGATCATCAGGCATTTCAAAATTATATACGTTGAAAAGAATAATACAGATTTGGCAAGAGGCATATTTAATGATTTAAATCCAATAGGTATTTTTTAACGTAGATAATTTGAAATACTAAAAACCAGTTATGAGAAAAAAAATACTAATTACAATTTTCCTTTTTATAATAATCGGAATTTCAGCGTACCTCTACATCTACAAAGGGCATAGAAATATAGAATCAGAAACTGCCGATTATGTTGTAACCGTTAACGAACTAGAAAGAGAGTTTACTTCAAACGACAGTCTGGCTTACATCAAATATCAGGACAAAACAATTGAACTATCTGCACGAGTAACAAGTATTGATAAAGCCAATAATGGAATTGTTATGAGCGAAAAAGTATTTGTGACATTCAAAAACCGTTTGCCGCAAAATATTATATCTGGAAAAACCCTAAAAATTAAAGGGCGTTTTTTAGGATATGACGAATTGCTCCAGGAATTTAAAATAGACCAATCTTCAGTTGTACACTAATACAAATAACAATTTAAAACTAACCTCATGAAAAACTTTATTCTATTATTTTTTTTATTTCCGCTGTTAACCTTCTCCCAAACTGATTTATTGTCTGGAGTAGAAACTCCTTCTGCAAAAGAAAAAGTGACATCTGCATTCAAAGCCTTAAAAATCGTTAATCTCGAATCTACTAAATTGGCCGCAAAAGGCGATTTGTATTTTGTTGTTGCACACCGATTCGGCTCTATTAAAGATGGCTTTGAAGGTTTCTATGGACTCGATAATGCCAATACGCAGATTAAATTTATTTACGGTGTAACAAATGAACTCAACGTAAGTGCCGCCAGAAGTGAATTTGCTTATGATTTTGCGACAAAGTATATGTTGCTTCCTCAAATAAAGGACGGTTTTCCTGTTACTATCGCCGGCTTTAATAGTTTGTCTATCAACAATACATTAAAAGAAAGCCTGTATCCTAAACTTCAATTTAAAGACAGGCTTACGTATGTTGCGCAGCTGCTTATTTCCAGAAAATTCTCTGAAAAGCTGTCTTTAGAAATTGTGCCGTCATTCTTTCATCAAAACTTTGTTGATGACGTAGACCAAAGCAATTCCCAATATGCCATAGGATTTGGAGGAAGATATAAATTCGCTAAGCGCTGGTCCTTAAATATGGATTATGCGGCGCATTTAAACAGGGCGCCAAATTCTCTTTATAAAAATCCATTATCTATAGGTTTTGATTTAGAAACCGGCGGACATGTTTTCCAAATGCATTTTACCAGTTCACAGGCAATTGATGAGGCTGGGTATCTGGGAAGAACCACTGGCGACTGGACAAAAGGAGATATATTTTTTGGATTCAATCTTGCCAGGGTTTTCTAGTATCTGCTTTATAATTAAATTATTAGGTAATTTCTGTATTTAAAATGATTCTAAATTGATCGATTTTCAATTATTTCTAAAACCGCAGTGATGAAGTACACGTAGATAATTTTAAAAACTTAAAAGAACTATGAAAACTAATAAAATAATCAAAAGAGGAATCTTTATACTTAGTGGGATATTTGGGCTGTTTGTCGCGATTTTGCTTTTTCATATCATAACGGCCAAACCACCGGTTTATGATACGCCAAATCTTCAGGTAAGCAGAATCGATTTTAAATCAGATATCGATTCTCTGCAGGCCAGAAAAATCTGTGCCGACCTTAGAAGCATAAAAGGCCTGACATCAGACTCTATCATCGTTAAAAGAAATGTTGTGGTCTACTTCCACAATAATAAAATTACAAACTCTGAGAAAGTTTTCAAAGAGTTGATGGCTAAAGGACGTTATGATGCCCAGCGTTATATTTTACCAGCCAATTTAGCAAACAAAGAAGTCTGCCCCATGAATCAAAATAGTTTGAGCTATAGACTGTCTCAAAAGATAAATCGTTTTTTTAATTAACCCTTTAATACCTTTAAATTTATGAAAATTTATTCAAAACTTACACTTAGTGTATTACTTGCTGCATCTGCAGCTATGATTTCCTGCAGCAGTAATGACGACGAAACCCCAGCACCTCCTGTAAAGGCATCAATCTATGAACGCTTAGGCGGGACTAAAATGGTTGCCGATCCCGATAATTCAGGTCAGATGATCGAGCAGGGACGTTTGAGTTTCCGAAAAGTCGTAAATTCAGCTATAGGATTAATTGTTGCTGACGTTCAATCGAATGCTGCAGGAAACCTGCAGGCACATTTTGCCCCTTTGTTGGCAGAAACTGGAACTACCCAGTCTACTAATATTGCTAAATTATCAGATAATCTGACTGATTTCTTTTCATTTAACACGGGAGGCACCAATGCTGTAAATACATATTCTGGTTTGAACATGGTTGCTGCTCATGATCCTGCAAAAAATCCTCGTATGGGGACAAAATCCAGCAGTGCGGATTATACAAAATTCGAAGGGTATGTAGGGGCTGCGGCCAATGCAAACGGTGTTGCTTCAAATACAGAACTTTATACTGATATCGTTGCTGTATTGGAATCATTGAGAACTCCTATAGTTCAAAAATAATTTTCTTCTCATAACGCTGCCTTATTAAGGCAGCGTTTTATATTTCATTACTATTTGCAGTGCCGGACTCTTAATATTATACAATCAGTACATAAATATTTTGAAACTCAGATTTCTTGTATAATGGCATGAATTATATAAAATTGCCAATTTGAATCCATTTACTTCCCAGAGATATATTAAATCCTTCTGGCGTTGTTATATATAAATTAGTTAGTAATATTTTTTTGAACTTTTTAAGCAGAGCATAAATATGGAAAATTTTAATATGTCCAGATCCACTACTTTTTACGCATTAGGGTTAAGCTATAAGAAAGCAGATGCAGCAATTAGAGGAAAATTTAGTTTAGATACTAAAGCGCAATCTGATTTATTGATGCAGGCCAAAGCGGAAGGTATAGAATCATTAATAGTTACTTCTACCTGCAATAGAACTGAAATTTATGGTTTTGCCCATCATCCTTATGAGCTCATCAAACTGCTTTGCGAAAATAGCAATGGATCTGTAGAAGAATTTCGGCAGGCTGCTTATATATATAAGAATGAAGAAGCTGTCAGCCACATGTTTCGGGTAGGAACAGGTTTAGACAGTCAGATTCTGGGTGATTTTGAAATCATCAGCCAGATTAAAACCGCCTTTAACAATAGTAAACGGGAAGGTTTGGTCAATACATTTCTGGACCGGTTGGTAAATACAGTTATTCAGGCGAGCAAAAAAGTTAAAACGGAGACGAAAATTTCTTCTGGTGCAACTTCAGTTTCTTTTGCATCAGTGCAGTATATTATCCGAAATGTGGCGGATATTGGAAACAAAAATATTTTGTTATTCGGAACGGGGAAAATAGGAAGAAATACGTGCGAAAACTTAGTAAAACATACTAAAAACAGCCATATTGCCCTTATAAACAGAACAAAAAACAAAGCCGAGTTACTGGCTAGCAAGCTGAATGTTATTGTAAAAGATTATGCTGATTTAAAACAGGAACTGCAACAGGCCGATGTGCTGGTTGTAGCTACAGGAGCACAAAATCCGACTATTGACAAAACATCGCTTGCTTTACAGAAACCCTTATTGATCTTGGATTTATCCATCCCTCGCAATGTAGATACCAATGTAGAAGAAATCCCCGGTGTAACTTTGATACATCTGGATGATTTATCTCAAATTACTGATGACACGCTAGAAAAGAGAAAACAGCATATTCCTGCTGCGGAAGCCATTATTGATGATCTGAAATTAGAACTGAATACCTGGGTGAACGGCCGAAAATGTGCTCCGACTATTCATGCCTTAAAATCCAAGCTAAATGATATTGTATCAGCAGAATTTACTTTTCAAAAAAAGAAAACAACCCATTTTGATGATGCACAGATGGATTTAATCAGTTCAAGAATTATTCAAAAATTAACAAACCATTTTGCAGCCCACTTAAAAAATGAAAATACTTCAGTAGATCAAAGTATTGAATTTATTGAAAAAGTATTTCAGATAGGAGAACTTGCACCGAATAAGGCTTTTTCACCAATAGAAGAAAAATACAAAATCAATCTGTCATAAATGCTTAATCAGCTGCAGTTTCAAACCTACAGCAAAGTTCTGAAGCAAGTGATACAAAAATAGAACCCGTCAGCTGCGCTGCACGCTGCGACGGGCTTGTCCATAAACATAATCTTCCAAAAAATGTTTACTTAATTCTGCATGGGAGTAATCAATTCCTCATTTGGTAAAGTTATACTAATTAATTTAATGACAATTTACACGATTATTAATTAATTTTATAATTAGCTTTTTTACTATAAATAACCTGAGATCATTAAGCCATTTTAAAAAAGGCAGGCCGGCTTGCCAGCTTGAGCAGTAAATTAATTTTCTTTCTCAGCTGAGCAACAATTGATAATCAGAGAATGAGAGCGGAAAATTCAATAAATGATAAATAGTCAACCATTTTTAATAGGTTTTCATTATTTCAATTAATAGAAATTTAAAAAAAAGGAGGATGTAGGCTATTCCATTTTTGGTGTTCGAATCCTGTTAACTTTTAACTTACGCTAAGCTTTAATTTATCTTATTTTTCAAGTGGATTGGGAAGATGATTATTTGAAATTATTAGTCAAAAACAGTTTATAAGCATCTTTAAGGGTTAAACACTAAAAAAACTTAAGCTTAAACTTTTTAATCAAATAAAGTATCAGTCGAAAGGATCTAATTATTGAAACCAGGCATTAAAATTCTACTTTGGCTGCACAAATTTAAACTATTATCATGAGAAACTATTCAAATCAAAATTTGACGATGATTTTAGATTTTTTTACTACGACTAAGGGGTTTGGATAAAGTTCCGCCAGAGTATAGTATTGAATCCCAAAAAGCGCATATTGAATAGGATCAATATGCGCTTTTTAGTTTGGACTTTTTATAGAATTAGACTTTTCCTAAAGTATAAAGCTGCTCCATTGTAGGTGTAAGGCTTCCCCCTGCAGGTTCCAGCGTGATGCCAAAAGCCTCAGCGGAATCGGTTTGGCTTACGGCGAAGATTTTTTGAGAGTTTGCTTCAAAATTATCCAGCAGACCAATACTTGTTGGTGTAAGCACCGGACTTAGTTTTAAAGACCAAACCTGGTAAACCATTCCTTTTGGAGGGTTTGGCAGACCTGCCGCATCGATATAAGTCGTTTTTGTTTCTTTGTTCCAGTACACTTTTGCAAATGATGTCGGAGATACTGATTGTCCGCCCAGAGTAACGCTTGTGTTTTTAATGTCTCTCACAATGCTCAGGTTTTTCTCACTCTGTTTATTCTGCTGGTCTAAAAAAGCATATTCTCTTTCAATTTTATTTTTTTCGCCTCCAGCCTCAGAGACTGCCTGTTTAGATTTTGCCAGTTCTAAAGTCTGATATCCAAAACCTAAGAGTAGTAATACGGCAGCCGCCCAGCTCAAGTACTGCGAACGGTTTGATGGTGATTTTATATTGACAACTTTACCATGGTTAAGCTCTAAACGCGCTTTTGTTTTCTCGAAATTGGCAACCGAATGGAAAGGTGAGAAGCTTGATGATAAGACCGAAACAGCTTTTTCTATAGAAATGATTTCACTTTCAACCTCGGGGTTTTCTCTGGCCAGTTCGGCAATTTCCAGGTTCTCTTTTTCTGTCAGCAGGCCGTAAACGTAAAGTTCTAAAATGCCTGATTCAATATATTGCTTATCTTCCATTATATCTTTAAATAATTTCTTAAATCGTTGATACAGTTTCTGTTTTGTGTTTTGATAGTGCCCAGCGGCATGGCAAGCTCTTCCGATGCTTCCTGTTGGGTATATCCCTTAAAGAATAGCAAATCAATAATCTCGATACATTTAGGTTTCAGTTTTTTTACGAATTCCTGAATTCCTATAGAATCAATTCTGTTTGTGAGCTTGTTGCTATCATCTAATAGATTTACGAAATTATCCGAGGAAAGGTTTTTTTGGGTGTTGTTGAAATTTTTGGATCGCAGCTTGTCAATAGATGTATTCCTTGCAATATTAAGGATCCAGGTGTAGAACCGGCCCTTGCTTTCGCTGTATGTATCGATGTTCTTCCAGATTTTTACAAAGACTTCCTGCAGGACATCTTCGGCTTCTTCCCGGTTTTTTACCAGAACATTTATGACCGAAAATAAGCTTTTTGAGTACATATCGTAGAGATGGGTGAAAGCTCTTTCATCTTTTTTGCGGATTAATACCAATAATTCTTCTTGGCTCATAGGATTGGATTTAAAGCTTAAATAAATTTTAATTTCTTATAAAGTGGTAATGCCGGATAAAGGTAATTTATTTTTACGTAAATAGTCTAAAAGCAGAAATAAAGGGTATCACTTTCAAAATGCCAATTTTCGAGGGGTAAGCTGTGAGGATGTTCTTCTCTTGCACCGTTGCTTTTTCTATTTCCATAAACAGGAATAAGTCAATTTTTAACCTCTGTCGAGCGGCAATTATTAATATCATTTATTAGAACTTAAGATTCAACTAATGGTTGAGATGATGAATAATTTTCTAAATGAGATTGGCCTTACTGGAAGTAGAAGATGTCTCTATATTTTTTAGTATTTCGGTTTGGATGCCCCGCTAGGCACTGAAAAAAAATATTTGATTTCACAAATGATTTTAAATAAGATATTTCTTTTATGATTTATTAGAAGCAGACAGCCAACATTACCTTTTTGTGGCAAAAAGAAGCATACCCAGTTTAGTTAGTTGAATTTAGAGTTATCCGCCCTGCATTACATCTTTATTGTATTTGTTCCGATATTCTAATGGCGATAGTCCTGTAATTTTCCTAAACACCTCCCGGAAGGCTTTAAGGTCTGAATAACCCACCTCGTACATAATTTCATTAATAGTCCTGCGGCTTGTTTCGAAAGATTTTTTAGCAGCTTCTACTTTTATCCTTTGCAGATATTCTGTTGGCGTATTACCGGTAGCTTTTATAAAGCGGCGGTCAAAGTTGCGCCTGCCGATGGCAAGACTGGCGGCAAGGTGCTCAATTGAAATTTTTTCTTCTGGTTTGCTTTCCATATAAAGCTGTGCTTTTTTAACCAGTTCATCGCTATGTGTTTTTTGTCCCTGGAAAATAATAAAAGTTGACTGGCTTTGCCTGCCTATATCGATCTGGAAAACCTTGGAACAAAAGATGGCAGTTTGCCTGTCGTAATATTTCTCCACCAGATAAAGGATAAGGTTCAGGAAAGAATAAGCCCCGCCGTTGGTGTAAATTCCCTTTTCATCTGTGATCAGCTGATCGGTCTGTAAATTGACTTTAGGATAGCGCTGCTTTAAATCATTTGCGGCCGACCAATGGGTAGAACAACTCTTACCGTCCAGTAATCCTGCAGCTGCCAAAAGGTAAGCTCCGGTACATATACTGGCAATGCTGGCTCCATATCGATATTGTTTCCCTAACCAATCTATCAATTGGCCATTAACTGTAACAGCCTGCTGATAATTATGGTTTAATGATGGCACAATAATAAGGTCTGTTTTGCTGATTTCTGCTATATTTTTGTGCGGTCTTGCCGTAAACAATCCGCCATAGAACCCGACTTCGCTTGAAATCCCTGCCAGTTCAATGTTAAATATTTCTTTTTTTCCGATTTCTTTCTGATAGTTGTTGGCACGCGTAAAAATTTTATAAGCGCCAACAATGCTGCTCAGGTTATTTTCGCCGTCAGGAACAAGTATGGTTAAGTTTTTCATAAATACTGCTTTGCGTAAAGATAAAACTTTATGCTGTCCAAATCAACCCATTACGTTGTCTGAATAACACCCTTTAAAGACGTAATTTGGACAGTACATTTGTTATTCAATGTTCCTATAAAAAACTAAATATTTAATTTATGAAAAACACAGTTACCTTTTTTACACTGGCTTTTATCAGCCTTAGCGGTCATACATGTAATGCCCAGCAAATAAATGCTAATCGAATAAAAGCAACGACTATGACAACAACACCTGTTAAAACTGAAAAAAATCTTCTTACGGCTCAGGAAAGGGATTATGCTGTTCAATTTTTAAAAGAAACCGAATCAGGGGTTTTTGATGCAGTAAAAAGCCTGAACGGGGAACGATCAACATTTAAGCCTGCTGCCGGGAAATGGAGTGTGGAAGATTGTGTCAAACATATTGCTGCTGCAGAAAAAGTACTTTGGGCGATGATCGAAGAATCATTAAAGCAGCCGGCAAACCCCGAAAAAAGACAAGGAATTAAATTTACGGATCAGCAATTAATCAAGGTCGTGGAAGATCGCTCGCAAAAATCAAAAACATTCCAGGCTTTAGAACCGGCAAATTCGAATTATAAAACAATGGCGGAGGCGCTTGCTTCTTTTAAAGAGGAGCGTGAAAAATTGATCACTTTTGTTAAAAGCACAAGAGAAGACTTACGAAACCATGTATCTGTGCTTCCTATCGGCACCTATGATGCGTATCAATTCATACTGCTCATTTCGGCCCACAGTAATAGGCATACACAGCAAATTGAGGAGATAAAAGCTAATATTGATTTTCCAAAGAAATAATAATACTGAAACCAAGCCAGATTAAATTAGGATTGACAGCTTGTCTGGTGATGATTTAAATTTACAATTTAATTGTTTTATGGGGTTAATTTCCGATACTTTGTTCCTATGTAATCCAGAAAGTCGGGTTCAATTCCCTGCTGGCGAATCAGCGTTTGAATTTGTGCCCTGTGATGAATCGAATGATAGTTTAACTGTAAGGCAATATCTTTTGGATTTGCTGCCCATTTGGTATTGTCAAATCCAATGAATGTGACTTCATCACTTAATTCTTCATCAGTCTTCGATGCGATATATTTAAGCCATAAATCGAGACTTTTACTCCATTGTTTTTCTAAATCATCAAAGCAATAAAGAGGATCCCACCAAGACATTTCTGCAGCTTTTGGATCATTTGAGATTCTTGCCATCCATTTATATTGAGAATTTATTAAATGGCTAAAAAGTTTAACCGCCCCGGTTTTATCGGATAACTGCAGGATTTTCAAAAGAAGTTTTTTATTGGCGGTGTCATTAAATATAAATGTATCTATCAAATATTTCTTCATACTCATAATCAGACTTTTTAATTAGGAAATAAATTAAATCTAAACCTTATTGCTATATTCTTTCGGATTAATATTGTTAAATATTTTATTGAGCTAATATAAAACTAAAAATTAGAATAATTATAAAATGAATTGCCCAGCCTAAATATTTGCAGAGACAGTTTTGAAAAGCTAAATTTGTATTTATGGCAAAACTTATAAACCTTAAGATATTCTCTCATTTCTTTCGTTCTTCTTCTGCAGGCGGCATTATACTGTTAATCTGTGTAATGATCTCACTTTTTGTCGCTAATTCCGGATGGTCGGAAGGTTTTAAGGAAATCCTTAATTTAGAACTCGGATTCAATACATCTTCTTTACATTTAAAATATCCCATTTTACTGTGGATCAATGATGGGCTTATGGCGATTTTTTTTCTGCTTGTAGGATTGGAAATAAAAAGGGAAATAATTGAAGGGGAGCTCTCTTCATTTTCCCAGGCTTCCTTGCCGGTTTTAGCGGCAATAGGGGGTGTAGCCGTTCCGGCTTTGATTTATTTCTTTTTTAATAATGGAGATCTGCATACCTCAAAAGGCTGGGGTATTCCAATGGCCACAGACATTGCATTCGCACTGGGGATTTTGTCCCTTTTGGGAAATAAAGTCCCTTCAGGGCTTAAAATATTTCTGGCTGCCCTGGCTATTGTTGATGATCTTATTGCTATTTTGGTAATAGCCCTATTTTATTCCTCAGAATTGAATTTTGTCTATTTAGGATATGCAGGGGCACTTTTTGTGTTACTGATTATTTTTAATCGGATGGGGATTAAAAATCTGCTTTTTTACCTGGTTCCTGGGGTTGTTATCTGGTATTTTATTCATCACTCGGGCATTCATGCCACTATTGCCGGTGTAGTGGTAGCCATTACGCTGCCCACTAATGAAGAAGATACCGATTCGCCGCTTGAAAAATTAGAACATGCCCTCACGCGTCCGGTCAATTTTATCATTATGCCTGTGTTTGCCCTTGTCAATACCAATATCACTTTTGAATCAACGATGATAGAGGGACTTTTCAGTAATCTGGGGCTGGGTATTATCCTTGGATTGTTTTTAGGAAAGCCAATTGGAATCTTTGCGATGTCATGGTTGTCGGTAAAATTTAAAATTGCCAAGCTTCCCCAATCAACTACATGGACCCACGTCTTGGGACTCGGGTTATTGGGTGGAATCGGTTTTACGATGTCCATCTTTATTGCCTTGCTCTCGTTTGGAGACCTGCTGCATCAAAATGAAGCCAAATTCGCCATATTAATCGCCTCTACAATAGCGGGTATTTCCGGGTTTTGTATTTTGAGTCTGTACAATAAAAAGCAAAAAAAGACTTTTCAGGAGCATTAAGGCTTCCTGAAAAGTTCCACATCTTTAACTGATAATCTCTCATTAAGCCATTTTTGTAATTTTTCATTTTCAGCCTTATTAAGGTCTTTGGGGGCATCATAGATGACAGCCGTTATGGCAGTGGCGCTGTCCTTCTGATTGATTAATGTGCTTTTGGTTATGGAGAGTGAACTTATAGCGGGAAATAACACCCTGGTCTCTTTTAAAATCTGACGGCTGTCAAATTTGTTTTTGGTCAGTTCTTTTTCCAGCTGCATGATCTTGACGTCCTTGAGACTCATTTCATTTTCACTGCTTTTGATCTGGTTCAGGATATCCCCTTTTAAAGCATTGAAACGATCGGTGCTGTCCTGTCGAATCTGTAACTGGGTGCCGGCCAGGTATTTGTTGCGGTTCAGCCTGTTGGTAAGATCTTTTATTTCTAAAGCGGAGAAACGCTTTGATAGGAAAGCCAGTTCGAGTTTTTTACTTTTGGAATTAAAATCGGTTTTTTTATAAACTACAGTATACCCTTTATTGCTGAACTCGCTTTCGATAAAAAGATTTACATTTTTTTTAAACTGCTGTTCCCTGTAGAGCGAGTAGGCAAGATAACTGCTGGGCACCAGCATAATGGTAATTAAAAAAGCGATGGTATATTTTACGCGTTTTTGATGTTTTTCATCTACCTGTTTAACGGCTGGATAATTAAGATATTTAATAATTAAAAAAGTGGCAATTCCTATAAATACGCAGTTGATGCAGTAGAGATAAAAGGCGCCAAGGAAGAAGGTCCACTGCGCGGTAGCGATACCGTAACCAGCCGTACATAATGGCGGCATAAGCGCCGTTGCGATGGCAACCCCGGGAATAGGATTTCCTTTTTCGGACCTTGTGACGGCAATCACCCCCACGACACCCCCAAAAAAAGCAATAAGGATATCATAAATATTAGGGGATGTCCTGGCCAGCAGTTCAGACTGTACATCCTTGAAAGGGCTCAGGTAAAAATATAACGTTGAAACCACCAGACTTACCACTGTTGCAATAAGCAGGTTATTGAGGGATTTTTTAAGCAGTGAAAAGTCGTAAATGCCCAGTGCAAACCCGGCACCTACAATGGGTCCCATAAGAGGGGATATCAGCATGGCCCCAATGATAACAGCCGTTGAGTTTACATTCAGTCCAACCGAAGCCACAATAATGGCGCAGGCCAGAATCCAAAGGTTGGCCCCTTTGAAGGTTATGTTTTTCTTTACGGCCTCTAAGGTTTTTGCCCTGTCATCTTCTCCGTCCCGAAGGTTGAGTAAATCTGTAATTTTTCTCATCATCTATAAAATTAGTAGCTAAATACCTTTTTTTGGCATGTATAGCTAAGATAAGACTAATTTTAGTAATTATTAGGCTTAATGCGTAAATGACAACAGATGGAAATTGGTGTAAGTGTAGCTGTATTTAACGCAAAATTTTATTCAAAAATCATGGATTTAAGCCTGTTTCTGTAGGACTCCAGTACATCTGATTTGGTGATAAAACCGTAATATTTGCCATTTTTCAGCACGGGAAGGAAGACCTTATTGCTTTTTTCAAACTTGTTCATCACCGTTTCCATGCTGTCAAAGAGGTGGACTGTCTGGATGGGCTGCACCATAATATCCCTGACAATGATATTTTTGGTTTTAAGATTGTCGAAAATTACTTCCCGTATATCATTGAAATAAACGAGGCCTTCCAAATCATTTTCATCACTGACAACGCCAAAAATCACCTGGTCTGAGTGTGCAAGAAGTTCGGCTACATTCTCAAGGTACTGAGTGGCTTCCACGGTAAGGTAATCTTTTTTGACAAGATCCTCGATTTCCAGTGTGCAGAGGATATTAGTGTCCTTGTTACTGGTAAAAACATTTCCTTTTTTGGCCAGATTCTTTACATCCAGGGAGTGTTTTTCAAAACGTTTGGAAACAGCAAAACTCACAGAGGCAACTATCATAAGGGGAATCATCAGATCATATCCTCCGGTGATCTCCGCAATAAGGAAAATAGCGGTAAGCGGCGCGTGAAATAACCCGCTCAGGATTCCGGCCATACCAACAAGAGTGAAATTGCTGACCGGTAAATCGGTAAGGCCTGTCAGATTTAAAAATTTTGAAAAGAAATAGCCAGCGTAAGAGCCCAGAAACAGGGAAGGGGCAAAATTACCGCCATTACCGCCGCTTCCAAGGGTAATACCCGAAGCAAAGGCCTTGAGCAGCATTGATAAGCCCACAAAAACCAGTAAAACCCAATGATCACCGGCATAATCTGCAAAGAGCGTATTTTCCAGCAGCTTCCCAGGATCTTTATCAGCCAGGGTTTTAATGCTTTCATACCCTTCGCCAAAAAGGGTCGGAAATATAAAAATCATAAGACCTAAAATGCAGGCTCCGATCAGTGCTTTTTTATAAATGCCAAATTTCAAATGGGCAAAATAGTGCTCGGTTTTTAGAAAATTCCGTGCATAGAAAACAGCGATGAAACCGGTAAAAAGTCCCATTAGTACATAAAAGGGGATATTATGATAATCGAACGTTTGTTTTTGCCTAAAAGCCAGTAATATATCATCATTTAATACAATTGTAGAGACCAGTGTACCTGTGGCGGCTGCAATCATGATAGGGGTGAAGGCAGAAATGGTTACATCAACCAGCAATACCTCAATGGCAAATAAGACCCCTGCTATCGGGGCGTTAAAAGCGGCTGCTATACCGGCGGCGACGCCGCAGCCAATCAATAAGGTCCGTTCCTGATAAGTTAACTTGAACTGCTGGGCAAAGTTGGAACCAAAAGCGGCGCCTGTTATGACAATCGGGCTTTCCAGTCCGGCAGATCCCCCGAGACCAACAGTGAGTGAGCTGGTGATAATCTGGGCATACATTTGTTTTTTGGGAATAATACTGGCTTTTCTCGCAACAATATATAAAATTTGTGAAGTTCCTTTTTCTAGGGTTCCTCCTAATACTCTTCTCACAACAAAAACAGTCAGCAGGATACCAATAATGGGTAAAATACTATTGATAAAACTTAGTTTTAATGTACTGTTAATATAAGTTGCAAGTGAATAGACCCAGTGCGCAAAGGCTTTTAAAAAAATAACGGCAAAGGCAGAAGTAATTCCGATTAAGACACTGGAAAGGAAGATGAACTGTTTTCTGGTTAATTTTTCCTGACCCCAAATTAAGAGGTTCTTTGCCTTTACGAATTGTTTTTGGAACATTTTATTGAATTGTATTGTAGAAATACAAAGTTAACTCTCAAAAACGGTTTTCGGGAAAAATGAAATGTTAATCTAATGCCAATTTAATCCAGATATAATGCAATGATACCTGTTATTTTTGAATCGCGTTGTATGTTGTTTCTGTGTTATTGCTAATGATAACATTGTCCCACCAATCAGCATCATCATGCCTTCCACCATCATCGAATCTCAGGATATGCAGAAAGAAGTACAGATGGGCGCTGCATTGTATGGGGGCAGACCCGGCTGGTTTGAAAAACTCAAACCCGGCTTAAGCATATTCTAAATATGAAGATTATTTCTACCTTGGAAGAAATAAAGAAGGTTTCTTCAAAAGTTTACTGTCTTGTGCGGCCATTTTCTTCAGGCAGATAACGGCCTTTTTTTTCGTCTTCAAAATACTGCCTGTTCAGGGGACTGTTTCTTTAAAACCTTGTGAGCTTAGAAACGCCCTATTACCTCCATAATATCTTTTCTTTGCTGCTCCAGCGAATATTGCTTGGTCAGAAAAAACGCGGCCTTGTTTTCCATGGCAAAGCTCCTGTCGGGATCACTTGAGGAGGTCGTGTAGATGATTACGGGTATATCGCCGAAGTCCGGATCCATTTTAATGCGCTGCAGGAATGTCCGCCCGTCCATAATGGGCATATTGAGGTCCAGAAAAATTAAATCCGGTTTTCTAAAGTTCTCAGATCTGAGTTTTTCAAAGGCATCAGCCCCGTTTACGGCTTGCTGCAGTAGAATTGAAGGATGGGTTTCGGCCAGCAGGTCCGCAAAGATTTCGCGGTCATCGGCATCATCATCAATTAAAAAAATGGTCGTCATAATGTGTAATAAGGGAGTGTAAATATACTATTTTCACTATTATTTTTCATAATCCGCCATTTTTTTTATGAACTAAAGGCAAAATAACGCTAAAAGCAGTTCCGGCCCCCTCTTGTGAGGAGACAGAAATTTCTCCCTGATGGTTCTGCAGGATCTTGCGGCACATGGCAAGGCCGATCCCGGTGCCTGAATACTCTTCGTTGGAGTGCAGGCGCTGGAAGATGTGGAAAATCTGATGGGCATACTCCTGGGAGAACCCAATGCCATTATCGCGCACTTCTATTTTTATATAAGCAGCTTTCAAATCCAGGGCATGGAGCCTGATTTCAGATTCGCCGGCCGTCTGTGCGGTAATGTCGATTTCAGGCCTGATACCCGGCCGGGTATATTTAAGGGCATTGGAGACCAGGTTGCCGAAAAGCTGCGACATCTGAAGAGGTATGGCTTCCACAACGGGAAGTTCCCCGATGCTCACAAGCGCATTTTTCTGCTCGATTACCAGCTCAAAATCGGTCAGGATCTCGCTGACCACATCATTGAGCCCTACAGGGACAAACTCTTGGGAATTATGGGTCAGTTTTGAGAACTGCAGCACATCTTTGATCAGGTTTTCCATCCTTCTGGAAGAAGAGCTGATCTTCTCGGTATAAAAGTAGGCCTTCTCGGGGTTCTTCTCCAGGTTGTTTCGCAGCATATCGGTAAAGATACTGATCTTTCTAACAGGTTCCTGCAGGTCATGGGAAGCGATATAGGCAAACTGCGAAAGCTCATGGTTATTGGTCTCCAGCTGGGCGTTTTTGGACTCAAGCTCTGCGGTCTGTTCCCGTACCTTAAAGGTAAGTTCCTGCTGGAGCTCCCTCTCTTTGGTCACGTCGCGCGCGGTGCCGCTCAGTGACTTGACAAGACCATCCTTGCCGGACTGCACCTGTGCGTTGGCATGGATAATGCGGTGCTGGCCGGTTATTTTGTTAACAATCTCAAATTCATAATCATAAAAATGCTCGGCCGAACCGCTCAGCGCCTCTTCCAGGGCCGCGGATACCTTATGCCTGTAGGGTTCGCTGATGCGCTGCAGGAACTCCTCACGGTCTGCGGTGCTGTCACTTAAACCGAGCCAGTCCTTGAAGCGCTCAGAACAGGTGATGGCCTTATTTCCGGCATCCAGAGACCAGGTGGCCAGCTCGGCCAGTTCAATGGCCCCTGTAAGGGCCAGTCTGGTCTCTTCGAGTTTTTTTGTGGCAGTGACCTGATCGGTAACATCAATGGCAATGTCCATAACCCCGTATATTTCGCCTTTGGAATCACGGATCGGGGTATAGGTAAACTCGAAGTAATAGGTGCTGAGCTCCCCGTTGAGCTTCAGCTCTGCGGGTAGGGAATGACCGTAATAGGTTTCCCCGGTAAGGTAAACCTGCTGCAGGATATCGGTAAAAGGCTGGCCCTTGAGCTCGGGAACGGCCTCTTCCAGGGCAAGCCCTATCACAGAGCGGTCTTTGCCCCAGTATCCGATCATGATATCATTGGCAATTTCGATTTTCATCTCAAGGCCCGTAAAAAGGCAGATCCCCACCGGGGACTGCTCGATCATAGAGGACACCTTATACTGGCTTTCAATCACGGCCTGGCGTACGGAAATTATTTCATCCATATCCATGCAGAACCCTGCGTAGCCGCCGTACTCTCCCTGGGCATCATAGAAGGGATCGCCCGCAGCACGGCACCAGATCAGTTCTCCAGTATATTTGCGTGCCCTGAAAAGGACATCGAAATGGCTTTTCTGCTCCAGTGCCCCAAGGTATGCTTCTTTGGTTTTTTTATAGTCCTGCTCGGCAATGACCCAGGTCCATTTTCCGGCCAGCAGTTCCTGATAGGGAACCCCGGTGAAATCAATCAGGGTCTTGTTGAAATAGGTAAAGTTGCCCTGGGGATTGCAAAGCCATAATCCGGTGGGGGAGCTGTCCGTTACATTTGAAAAATGGCGGTCTGCCTCCCGTTTGGCCATCTCAAGGCGTGACTGCGCGTCTTCAAGAGCCAGGCGGCTGTTTTCCCTCTCGGTGATATCGGCAACCGTTCCCGAAAACAGGGCTGTTTTGCCCTCGGGGTTTACAATGCGGGCTGCCGATACGGCAATATGGTGTATGCTGCCATCGTCCCAAATCACCCTTGGTGCATAGTAAAAAGTGCCATTCTCGATACCGCTCTGGATGGCGCCTGACCTAAGATGCAGGTCATCGGGGTGCACGTGCTTGAGAAAGTCTTTCCTGCCCAGTCCGGGTTTAAAGTTTCCTGTGAGTATCCTGCTAAACCCGGCAGAGTACTCCAGTGTATTGGCGTCATAGTCCACGCTGAAAAGGCCAAGGCCCATGCTCTGTATGGTAAGGTCGGTGAGCTGTCTTGATTTTTGAAGCTCCCGGGCCGCATTTCGGTGCTGGGTGACATCCTGCAGGATGCCGTTAAAACGGTAGGCTTTTTTATTGCTGTCAAACCATGCCTTTCCCAGGGCATGAACAATGCGCGGTATTTTGGTATGGGGGTGGATAATGGTATATTCAATATCATAACGGCCGCCTGATTCGTACACAAGTGCATTATTTATCGATTCGGTAACACGCTGGCGGTCCTTCTCTGCGATAGATTCCAGGGCATGGTCCAGCTGTACCTGCTGATCGGCCTTAAGCCCGAACCATTCCTTTAGCCTTGCATTGGCAGAGAAGCGGCGCGTGGCCGGATCCAGGTCATAGGTCCCGAATTCGGCTGCATTAATGGCAAACTCCAGCTCGTCGCTGCTTTGCTGCAGGTGCAGGATGTTGTTTACCTTTTGGGTGGTTTCATTGCAGATTACAAGCACACCCTTGATCTGCCGCTGGTCGTCCCTTATGGGACTGTAGCTGAAAGTCCAGTACACGTCTTCCATTTTGCCGTTTCGGAAAATTGGCAGCAAAAGGTCGTCATACCAGACACTTTCTCCTGTCGACAGCACTTTTTGGATCAGGGGATGTATAAAATCCCATATTTCCGGCCAGCAGTCTACGGCTTTCTGGCCCATGGCTTTGGGGTGTTTTCCTTGGTTTCCAAAACTGGGACGGTAGGCGTCATTGTAGAACTGGATTAGTTCATCGCCCCACCAGAGGAACATCGGGAACTTGGAGGACACAATTGTGGCAATGGTATTTTTGAGGCTCTCCGGCCAGCTCTCAACAGGGCCCAAAGTATGGCGCTGCCAGTCAATATTGCCAATGAGCCCGGCGGCTTCGCCACCATTTTGTAGAAAGTAAAAGTCTGAAGTATTTGGGTGATGGTTCAAGTTTCTGGTTTTATAAGGGCTGCTGCAGATTGGCACAGCATTAGTTTTTGTAAAAGTAAGAAATTTTATTTTTTAAGCCCTTCTCGCAAAAAGCATTTGTGATGCAAATATTGGAAAGCCAGGTGTGAAATGCCTTATATCTTTTGACTTGGAAATTACAAAATTAAGTCGGTTTTTGCAAAACTACCGTATTGCGGTATTTTGTGCCTTTAATCTATCTGTATGCACTGCAGGCAGTATGAACGGTATTGAATTTTCCAATTAGATACGAACTTCGCAAGGAAAAGTTTGCGAAATGTAGCGACTCTGCTTTCCCCCGGCAGCAGCCTGCCTACATGGAAAGTACTGTGCAGGTAAACATTGATTTTTCGCTGAAAGGGCTCATTAACAAAATGTAAAAAGCTGTTTTTTTAAGATGTTTTTTCCTAAATATGAATTATATTTGTATTTCCCCAATCTAATGGATGGAATAATTTCCTTATCCTTCAACTGACCTGAGCTGTAAATGAACCTATCATTTTGCATTTGATACATCACTTTTGGTTTGATATAAATTTTATTGCTTATGGCTGTGAGTGTGCATAGTGCCCCGAAATCTATTTATTTAGCCGATGACGACAGTGACGACAGGGATTTCTTTACCGATGCCATCCGTGAAGTTGATCCCGGTGTGGTCCTTAAGGTAGCCCAGGACGGTGTGGAGCTCATCGATAACCTGCTTGCGCTTTCCGGCGCAGAGCTTCCCGATTTTATTTTCCTGGATATCAATATGCCCCGTAAATCAGGTCTGGAATGCCTCCAGGAAATCAGAAACCATAAGGGCGGGTTAAAAAAAGTCAATGTGGTGATGCTTTCCACCAGCAGCGATCCCCAGAATATCCAAAGGGCAAGGCAGATGGGCGCCGCATTTTACGCGGTCAAGCCCAGCTCCTTTGAAAAGCTCAAATCCCTGCTTGGGGAGATCCTGAGCATGAACCTTGTCGCTGCCCTGGAAGCCAACAGGCAGTTTTTGTTTGAATAAACTGTGCTTATGCATAACAGCGGTGCAGGTTATGACTGCTTATTTACAATCCATTTGTATTGCTATGAGTAGCATCGATCGATAATCTATATCAGAGCATTAGTCCTGAATTTCCCCATCGGTTTTCTGGGAGTGGTACCGCCGCAGCCATTGCTGCATTTTCTGTAGCAGCTGCACTTCCCCGGGACTGCCCGTTGGATCGGCAGGCCCTGTGATGGTCCTTTTTTCATTGAACTTTTTGTTTTCAAAAAGGCAGGTGAATTTTGGCTGCTCGTTGTGGGAGACCAGCCATTTGTTTTCTCCTATGTCCCTCTGATTTCAAATTTTTTCATATTTATAACTGATTAAAGCGGTAAGGAAAGCTTTAGCGCTAATCTAAAAAGTCAAAATTAGGGGTTTTATGGGTATGGCGGGCCTGTTTTTTTGTTAAGTCAGGGGGCGAAGGGCTGTTTGGATCTTGTTATCTGATACTGGTATTATAAGATGATTGATAGTGGGGCTGTTACGGGAAATTTTGGCTGAAGGTCATCATTACTTGTATTTAATATTGTTTTTTTTTTATCTTTTAGGAGCTCTTCCCGCTATGCGTTTCAATCTTTTGCGCCGAACACCGGCGCAAAAGGATTTTCACTGCTATCGGGGCTGGGGCTGCTGAGGAGCCCGGCTCTTTAGACTTATAAAAATAAGTGAGATTATAAAAAAAATGGCGCAAATTGTCTTCAATTGGCGCCATTTGGCTTGTTTGTGCCCCCTAGAGGACAGATTACACCACTTTATGGCGGATTTGAAGAGATTGGCGTATTGGAAGTAGGCACTGACTTTCATTGACTTTATGAATTTGGTTTGGATGTCCTGCTGGGGATCGATGGAAAAGTTATTGAATAATCTATTTAAACAGAACAAACTGTATTAATTTTTTGTGATAAAATTTGAAGGCAGCACCAGTGTCGTTTATCGACCAGCCGTTTATCGGAATTATGATAAATGGAAGGATTAAGTTGTAAATTTTTCCCGCCTATGCGCTATAATTTTGCATTTATTCAAAATTAAAGTATATAATGAAAACGCACGAAAAGAAAAGAATCAATGAAATAGATAAAGCACAGGATTCAATAAAACGAAAAAGCATGATGATAAATGTGATGGTTTTTTCGATACTTTCGTTTATAGCGGTGCTGCTCATTACAATTATCGTTTAACGGCATTTGCCTGCGATTTGTTTAGCTTTAGTTTGCTGATAAAAGAATTTTACAAAATTTCTGACTGTCAACAAACCTTTTAGTTGGCAAGGGCTGCTAAGGCATTTTTTATGAGCTGTTCCCGCTATCCGTTCTAATCTTCTGCGCTGGACTCCAGCGCTAAAGGATTTACGCTGCTATCAAAGCTAGCAGCTGACCGGATAGTTTTGTGGCTAATAGCGGAATATCACCAATGTGATGTCCTTTGGAAATATTAAATACTTTACAAATTGGCGATCCTAAATGAGTTTTTCGTAAAAGCAGTGAGCCCGAAACAAATCGGGCCCCTTATAATCAAATTCAATTGCAATTCTAAACTTTTGGAATCATCGTGATTAGATCCGTTTTTTTTGCTATCTTATGCTAGACTTTCTCCTATAAGAAGGCGGGTGCTGAGAACAACCCTGTTCCAAAGATTGATGGTAATTACGGCCGTAATTATATCTGCTATCTGGGTTTCGCTGAAATACAGCAGTGCCTTTGAGTAGGTTTCATCCGTTAGTCCATTCTCATGGATCAGCGTTATTTCTTCGGTTACCGCCAGTACTGCTTTTTCCTCTGCTGTAAAAATGTCCCCGGCTTCCCTCCAGGCACTCAAGAGAAAAATGCGCTGGTTTGACTCGCCGTTTTTAACGGCGTCCTGGGTATGGATGTTGATGCAGTAGGCACAGCCGTTGATCTGCGAGGCACGTATCTTTATGAGTTCTTTGGCTGTCTTGGATATGGAAATCTTTGAAAGGTAGCTTTCAAGGCCGATCATCGCTTTTAGTGCGTCCGGGGCGGCCTGCTTAATGTTAAGTCTTTTTTGCATGGTATTATTCTTTTAAAATTGTTCCATGCAAAATTGAATAATAAGAAAATAAAAAAACTTAAACTGGTTTAAGAAAGAAGCCTTTTGCGGATTTCGCTCAAATACTCGGGAGTGAATCCCAGATAGGAGGCGATCAGGTATTGGGGTACACGCTGGATGAATTCGGGGTGGTTTCTGACAGCCTGGAAATAAAACTCTTCCTTGGAGAAAGAGAAAAGAAATTTGATGCGTTTCTGGGCAGCTGCATAAGCCCGCTGGTAGACAAAACGGAAATAGCGCTCCATTACCGGAAACTCCTCCAGGAGCTTCTGCTGGTTCTCCGAAGTGATGTAAAGCAGCGTGGATTTCTCTACGGCCTGAATAAAAAATTCTGTAGCGAGCTGGTTCTCGTAGGCAAAGTTATCGGTAAGCCACCAGGTTTCTATGGCAAACTCAGTGGTCTGTTCGGTGCCTTTCTCATTAATATAAAACTTTCTAAGCAGGCCTTCCAAAACAAAATAATGATGCCGGCAGATCTGTCCCTCCTTTAGCAGGTTTTCTTTTTTACACGTTTCTTTTATGTCGAAGTATTTTTTGATCTGCTCAAAGTCATTGTCTGAGACCTCTGCGAACTTGGCTATGTGGTTTTTGAGTATATTGTACATCCGGAGTAAATGACATATTGGTTTTGACTGTTTGGCCAGCTTTTTAATCCGAATGGTGCCGCTGGCGTGCTATCAGGCAAATATAGCAATAATAAGCTTAGTAATGTTTCGATATTAAGTTTTTACGCGGTATTTCATTACAGTGTCTAAAGTTAATTTTGAAGCTAAATGCACCGATACTGCACCTAAATTCAAATCCGTTTTTCATGAGAAATAAATCAACATTTTGCCTCAGTCGCGCAACAAGTTCTGGATGATCTTAAAAAATCGCTTACTGCATTTAGTGTTTGTCCTTATTGGCTTTGTGAATTTGGTTGGGCAGTACCGCAGGGCTACACCCAGATTATCCACATTTTGGACCAGGACGCGGAGTTTCATATCAATTCTTTTGATATTGAAACAGGAACCGCTGGTGAAGTACAGGAATTTATTACGGCATTTATTGCCAGGGAAAAACTTGAGGACAGTGTATCGATTTTCAAGTAATAAGTGTACAGAATTCTAAACGGCTTGAATTAATCGTAAATTAAGACTTGTTACCGGAATGTAATTTGAGTGTCAGCATCGTCAGTTGTATATAATTCTTTTTCAGGAACTCTTCCCGCTGTACGTTCCAATCTTTTGTGCCCAGCCTCGGCACAAAAGGATTTCCGCTGCACACGAGCGAAGCGAACTGGCGAAGCAATCGGGGCTGGGGCTCTGAGGAGCCCTGTTTTGTAGTATACCAATAACTGGCGCAGCTTGCCGGTGCTGTAAAAGAAAAAAGTTATCAATAGAAATTTTATTTCAGAACTTCCACCACTTTTTATCCTTGCTTTCAGCGGTATCCGCAGCAGGGTCTGAAGGTAAATTCCCGCCTGAAGCAGAGAAGCAGGTGTGGAAAAACAGTGATAATAGGGCAATGCCTGCAGGCCTGTTTAATTTTACTTTACCTGCCTGAAGGTAAGGTTGATCCTAGGCAGCACTTCCCGGGCTGTTTTGGGGACCTGATGCTCCCAATACGTATTGGTATGTCCTGCCATAAGCAGGAAAGTACCGTGATGCAGGGGAATTTCAATCTGGGGAATGTGCTTGAGGGTTTTATGGCGCAGGCGGAACAGCCGTGTTTCCCCAAAGGTTACCGATGCGATATTCATGTCTTTATTGGTACTGGTAGTTTTGTCGCTGTGCCAGCCGACCCCGTCACTGCCGTCCCTGTAGAGGTTGAGCAGCACGGCATTAAAATTAATAGCGGTATGCTGCTCCACGCGTTCCCTGATCTGAAGCAGTTCGGCGGGCCAGTCGGGATTTGATTTTCTTTCGGGCCTTCTTGTCTCGCCGTACCATGTAATCATTCTGGGAGCCGTGACCACTTTGTCGTACATCGGCATTTCATATTCCCTCCACTGGGAATTATGGTATAAAAAAGTATAGTAATAATCGGATTCTTCCTTGCTGAAAAAATTATCAATCAGCATGAGGTCCGCATCAGGGGCGTCAAAGATTCTTTTGCCGCCTTTGCCTGATGAAAAAATTTCGGTGTCATCAAATAGCATCATTTTCATAAGTTTTAAATTATACATAACATAAACCATAATCTAAAGGACCAGATAAAAGCGTTCTTAATTACTCATCTTAAGCCTGGGCAGGTTAATTTCATGTTCCTGCGGGTACGGCTGGCGGTCGGTCATGCTCACATCTTCGCGCAGCTGTCCATGTACTGTAAACTGGCGGTCATCAGAGTTAGAATACCTGGGATCGGCAATAAAAGGCATCTTGGCCATTTTGGTAACGGTAATAGTTGGGAAGTGATAATCTACTTCAACATTGCCCAGCAGGAGATAACATCCCCCTCCCTGAAAAGGATATTTGGCCAGGCTGTCTGTAAAATGCGCCGTATCAAAAAAATCTCCATCCGCATCAATCCATGTACCGAAATACATCGCGCCCATCTTCGTTGGTACATGTTTTCTGGAGATCAGGTAAGCCAGCATCCGTACTGTTTTTTTATGATGTTTTAATAAATCTTTTGCCAATACATCGCCCCTGAATTTAGTCTGCAGCAGCTCAAAAGGGGAGCAGGAGACCGGAAAACTCAACAGCTCAATTTCATCGAAAGCATCTTCAAATTCAGAACGTTCCAGTTTAGGAAGTTCATATTCCTTAACGGGCTCCTGAATCAGCATAAGGCTTCGGTTCTCAGGCTTGAAATTTACCATTATAAGCCGGGCAATAACCAGCAGCTGGTTTTTTGTTTTTCCCGTAAAACGGAATGCCCCTATAAAAATCAGGATCTGTATGCCCTCAATTCCGATAGGGATGCGGTTGATAAAATCTTCCAGGGATTTATACTCCCCGTTTTGCTCCCTTTCGGTCTGTATCAGCAGGGCTGTTTTGGATTCCAGGCCCTGCAGGTGCATGAAGCCCAGATAAACATCCGTGCCGTATAAAGTGGTCTGCTGTTCGCTTTTGTTCACGCAGGGATTGTGAATCACGGCGCCGGACATCCTGGCTTCATGCACATACACTTCTGTGCGGTAAAACCCGCCCTGGTTGTTGATCACGGCCACCATGAATTCCACAGGATAGTGCACTTTCAGATACAGGCTCTGGTAACTCTCTACGGCATACGATGCAGAGTGCGCCTTGCAGAAGGAGTATCCGGCAAAGGATTCAATCTGCCGGTAAATCTCCTCGCTGAGCTTCAGTGGATGTCCCTGGGCTGCACAGGAAACAAAGAAGTTATCTTTTACTTTCTGCAGTGCTGCCTTGGAGCGTCCTTTTCCTGACATGGCACGGCGCAGGATATCCCCGTCTGCTGCGGGAAGCCCCCCATAATGCAGGGCGATTTTGATCACGTCTTCCTGATAGACCATAATGCCGTAGGTTTCGCCCAATTGTTCTTGGAATACAGGATGGAAATACTCGAATTTATCGGGATGGTTATGGCGGAAAATATATTCTTTCATCATGCCGGACTGCGCCACGCCGGGACGTATGATGGAGGAAGCAGCGACAAGGGTTTTGTAATTGTCGCATTTAAGCCGTCTGAGCAATCCCCGCATGGCCGGGCTTTCGATGTAAAAACAGCCGATAGTCCTGCCGATTCCCAGAAACGCATTACAGGTGGCCTCATTTTTGGAAATGGATGTGTCGCGTATATTGAGCCGTATGCCGCGGTTTTTCTCAATAAGCTTCACGCTGTCATCAATATGGCCGATACCCCTTTGGCTTAATATATCGAATTTTTCAAGACCTATGTCCTCGGCTGTATGCATATCAAAAAGCACAATTGGAAAGCCTTTTGGAGGCATTTCCAGCGGCGTATAATTGGTAATAGGCTCTTCGGAGATCAGGATCCCGCAGGAATGCATGCTGCGCTGATTGGGGTATTTCTCCAGCAGCATTCCATATTCCTGGACCTGTTTTACCACTTTGTTGGCAGCATGGAGTTCCATTGGATTTTTAGCCAGCGCGTCGAGTTCTTCCTTTGGAAGCCCAAAGACTTTGCCGACTTCCCGAAAGATGGAACGGTATTTAAATTCCACATTAGTGCCGCAGAAAGCCACATGGTCCGAGCCATAGCGCGAGAAAATATATTCCAGGATCGTGTCGCGCTCTTTCCAGCTCCAGTCGATATCAAAATCAGGAGGGCTCTTGCGGTTCAGGTTCAAAAACCTTTCAAAGTATAAGTCCAGTTCCAGAGGACAGATATCGGTTATGCCCAGGCAGTAGGCGATGATGCTGTTAGCCCCGCTGCCGCGTCCGATATGCAGGAATCCCTGCGAGTTGCTAAAGCGGATGATGTCCCATGTAATCAGGAAATATCCGCTGAACTCGAGCTGGTCAATGACTTTAAGCTCCTTGAACATCCGTGATTTAGCCTGGGCATTATTGCTGCCATACCGCCATTCCAAACCCTGCTTGGCCAGGGTGGTGAGAAGGTTCATGTCATCTTTGCGGTTATTGGTGTAGAATTTCTTGTTTTTAGGAGTTTTAAAATCAAATTCAAAATGGCAGTCTGCTGTTATTTTCTCGGTATTTAAAATAATCTGTGGATATTCCGAAAAGCACGACAGCAGGGTTTCCAGCGGCACCATCACTTCGGTCTGGCTGCAGTAATCTGAAGCAGTAAGCCTGGAAAGGATAAGGTTCAAATCAATGGCGCGAAGGATCCGGTGCAGGTTATATTCCCTTTTGGTGCGGAAGGTAACGGGCTGCAGGATCACCATTTTGATCTGCCTGTTTCTCCAGTCCGATAAAACCAGTTTTTGCAGCTGCTCGGCACGAATACCGATGTATTCATTTTCTTTTAGCAGATCCGGCGCGTTCTGAAGGGGATAAATAATAAAAACATCCTTAAAATCCGGCGCAGAGATTGGAAGGGCTGTTTTTTCAAAATTATGTTTGGTCAGAAAACGGTTCATCTCGGCAAGGCCCGATGCATTTTTGGCAAGCCCGATGTAGCGCAGCTGATGCCCGGAGCGGAATTCCATCCCGACTATGGGCTTTATCCCCGCATTTCGGCATCCTTTTATAAAATCATAAATCCCTGTTACGGTATTGATGTCGGTCAGCGCCATGGCTTTAACCCCGCAGCAAACTGCCTGAGCAATTAAGTCCTCCAGCGGTATGGTGCCGTAACGAAGGGAGTGGAAGGAGTGGCAGTTGAGAAACATGATTTATTTGTTGCGTTTTAGAATTTCGTCTTTATTGTTGGGTTTAAACGAGGCCCCCGCGCAGCGCATCACCGCATCAAAGCCATAGCGGTTTTTCATTCTGTCCATGGCCTGATAGAGCGCGAGCATCTCCTGGGTATCCTCAAACAGGTTTATCTGGTAGGTACCGCGTACCAGTCCGCTGAACCTTACCCCGATAAGGCGCAGGCGCATGCGGCGCTGGTAGAGTTTCTCAAATAAATCCGTTACGGTCTGGGTCAGGATATGATCGGCCGAGGTGTAGGGCACGCGGCACTGCTTGGTTTCGGTGTCAAAATTGGCATAGCGTATTTTGATGGTCACAGTGGAAGTCAGCCACTCTTCAGACCGCAGCTGGAATGCCAGTTTCTCTACCATACCGAGGATTATTCTTTTAAGCTTTGGGATGTCGATGGTATCCTGTGAAAAGGTATGTTCCGTCGAAATGGACTTTCGCTCGGTATAGGGCTCCACGGGATTATGGTCAATGCCGTTGGCTTTCCTCCAGAGCTCAATGCCATTTTTGCCGATCATCTGCTGGAGCACCTCGCGGGGCATTTCCGAGAGGGTCTGGATGGTGCGGATTCCTATTCGCGAGAGCAGCTGAAAGGTCTTGTCCCCTACCATGGGTATTTTCTGCACCGACAAAGGATTCAGGAACTGCTGCACCAGATGCTGGGGGATTTCAAGGTTCTGCTTCTGTTTGCCTTCCCCGGTGCCGATCTTCGATACGGTCTTGTTAATGGAAAGGGCAAAGGTGAGCGGCAGGCCGGTTTCTTTGATTATGGTCTGGGCCAATTCGTTTGTCCATTTGTAGCTGCCATGGAATTTGTCCATGCCGGTAATGTCCAGATAGAATTCATCGATGCTGGCTTTCTCTACCACAGGTGCCTTTTCCTGAATGATCTCGGTAATCTCATGCGAAAGGCGTGAATACAATTCCATGTCGCCTTTCATGATTTTGGCCTGCGGGCAGAGTTTCATGGCCATGTGGATGGGCATGGCAGAGCGCACCCCGAATCTTCGGGCTTCATAGGAACAGGAGGCCACGACACCTCTCTCGCCGCCCCCGATAATCAGCGGTATTCCGTTTAATTCCGAATTGGTAAGCCTTTCGCAGGACACAAAAAACGTATTCATATCGATATGTACAATGGACCTTTCCATACTCTTTTCTCATTTTATACCAGTCAAAATTAGTACAGATAAGAACATTTTTTAATTTTTATATGTTACAAATAGCAACAAAATTTAAAAATCCTTATTTTATTGAAGGTTTTGGGGATGCCGGTTTAGGGCGGTTTTGGGTTTATTCAGAATTTACGGCGGATTGAAATTTGAAAAAATAAAAGGATGGGATATCTGCAAATTTTCTCAGATCCCCTTGAGGATAAATGGAAGGGCTGGAAATGTTTTATTTCCAGCCCTTTTATCCACTGTATTTGAACAGCCCTGTAAGAGACTGCAAAATAATATAACCGAATAAGTAAGAATTATAGATGTAAGTGTAAAGATGTGCTTAAAGCAGGGCTGAAATTTTGGGTTTATTCAGTCTGGTTTTCGCTTTTCACTTCCTGCGCACTTCGCCTTATTAGCATATAAAAATCCTTCAGGTGCCACCATGCCGGGCACATATCAAGGCTTCCTTTGTAATTGTTTATAGCCGAGTAGCAGCTCTTTAGGAAAACCTGTGAATCGGTAATTTAGGCCCAGGGTTTCCAGTCCACCTGCCGGGGAGGCGGGGCGGCTTCAAAATAGCGTTTTATCTCTTCTGGTGTCATAGGGTGAAATACGTAAAAACTGCAGACACGGCAAGGGCTGAGGGTACACCGATAAAGTATTTTTATTGCCGTGGCTTTGTTTTCTGCAATTATACTGGCAGTCATAGAATTATCTTGCCGATTTCATTTGTCCTTTTTGCAATCTCTTTTTGATGCCGGTCCATGATCTCGGGCCTATTGCATAGTTTGTGCTGCGTCCAGGGTCATAAATATGGTAGTTGCTTATCTTGGAAATGCCCCGTTATTTAAATCAATACAAGTACCGTTTATGTATGCCGGGCTTTGAGTTGCCAGCCATACAATAGTTTCAGCCATTTCTTTTGGCTGGGCAAAGCGGCCGAGATAAGTGCTTTTCAGCATTGCTTCTTTTCGGGTTTCGGGAATTTGTCCGATCATATCCGTCTCAACTGGTCCGGCACAAACGGCATTGATCACAATTCCGTGTCCGCCTAAAAGTCTCGCATAGCTTTTGGTTGCATTTATTAATCCGGCTTTTGTTATTCCATACCAGATATCGGGATGTCCAATTTGTCCGGCAATAGAGGCGTTGTTGACAATTCTTCCGTTATTGTTTTTAATCATGTGTTTTGAAACGCAGTTCATTAATTCAACAGGGGCGTCCAGATTAACTTTCAGTATTTCATCTTTTTTGTCTTCTGGATAATTATCAAAAGTAAAAGTGTTCATGATCCCCGCATTGTTTATTAGGATATCCACAGGGTCAATATGGTTTATTAACGATGAAATTTTGTGAATCTCTGTAAGGTTAAATTCGATAAGGTTACAGTTTTTCAAAGGTTGAAAATTCGAAAAGTCTCTGGCCAGAATGGTAACAAGGTAATCTTTCTCTAAAAATAATTTCGTAGTTTCTAATCCGATTCCTTTATTTCCGCCTGTTATTAAAACGTGTTTTTTCATTTTTTTATAAGGTTCTTTATTTTCATTTCTTAAATTTTCAGCCGGGCTTAAACCCTGTCAGTCCACCGGTTCCCATAATTGCACTTTGCTGCCTTCCGAATCAAGGATGTGCACAAACTTCCCGTAGGGAAACGTTTCAATTGTATCTACAATAGTAACGCCTTCTTTTTTTAATTCCCCCACAAGCCGCTCCAGGTTTTCAACCCGGTAGTTAATCATAAATTCCTTTTCAAAGTATTTTGAGTTTTCGGCAAAGGGTGTCCACTGGGTCTGTGCTTTTTTCGAACTCTTTGGGCTTTGGTACCATTCAAAAGTGGCGCCATAGGGATTGGTGTCCAGTCCAAGGTGTTTCTGATACCACTGTGTGGTTGCTTTGGGGTCCTTGCATTTGAAAAAAACGCCCCCGATTCCTGTTACTCTTTTCATGTTAGGGCCATTGTTTTTTATTGCTGCTGATTTAAAGGCAAAACCGAGGCAGAAAGCTGCCCCAAGCAGCAAAGTGATTAAAATTGGTTTTTTCATAGTGATCGGATTTGATTTTATTGCTCTCCCTTTTTGCGCTTCTAAGGCACGCCTGCAGCTGACCAATCATGCCGGCCGTAAACGGCGCCAGTACGGTTTTGTATTGGCCTTTGCCGTTAGTAAGATTTTTAAGCGAATATAAGAATAAATAATAAATCTTTTTAGCTGTATAACAGTGGCTTCGTTAATTAATTCCAGCGGGCAGTTTCTACAATAATGACAAGGTTTAGAGGGCTGTTTTTCGAATTCAACCCAATCCTGCTTGTTTGACTTCCTGAGTAATGTTTATCCATACGATCTCCACTGCTTCCCTTTTACTTTTTATCCAAGACCCTGTATGCTTTTGTTTTTTATTTCAGGAGCAAAGGTAGTCCATGTCCTGAAGCCAAAGCAAGGCCGGGCCTTTCAGGTCTTGGCAAAAAATCTCCACCCATTCTCTATAAGGTTCTTTTCTATGTCCTTCCCGGTTATGTCTTTGGGGTGGGTGTCGGGTTCCTTATAAGGGTTCTGCGGGTCATAGGGGCTGGGTGTTTTTGGCTGCGGTTTTGGGTCTTTGATTTGGCTTTGGGAATTACGGTGGTGCTTGTCGTAATGTTTCGTTGTATCTTTTTGCGTTTGATATTATTTTTTTGGAGCTTTTTCCCGCTATTCGTTCCAATCTTTTGCGCCGAACCCCGGCACAAAAGGATTTCCTCTTCTATCGGGGCTAGGGCTGCTGAGGAGCCCGGCTCATTAGACTAATAAAAATAAGTGAGATTATAAAAAAATGGCGCCAATTGTCTTCAATTGGCGCCATTTGGCTTATTTGTGCCAGGAACAAGACAAATTTCTATAAAATTTATGGACGATTTGAAGAGATTGGCTTACTACATGTAGTGTTTGTCTTTCGTTGGCTTTATGAGTTTGGCTTGGATGTCCTGTTGGGGATGGAACGAAAATGTACTGTCAAAAAGGCAAATCATTAACCTCTTTATTAAAACCGCCTTAGCTTATTGTTGCAAAAAAGGTATCCATTTCAAATTCCATGTGCCACGATTTTGCCACAAAACTAATAACAATAGTATTTATTGTAACTTACTGTTTAACTATTTAAATTTTATAATCTATGTTTTGTATTAAATAATTTTGATAAAAAGTAATTAACATTAACTTTTTGGTAAAAAATGTATCAGGTTCAATACTAGATCTTATCTATAATTGAACGCATGTTATTTTGATACCTTTCAATTGCTGCCTGTTTATTTGTAAGCAATTCTTCCAGGATATCAGTGTTTCCTTGCGGATTATATTTACTTCCCCAAATATAATGCTCTAATATTATAGGGATCAGATCAACCGATTTCTCAGTCATAGTATATATAATTCGAGATTTTTTTTCCATAGATGTCTTACTGCTAATAAAACCATTCTCTTCCATTGCGGAGAGTCTGTCTGCTAAAATATTTGTTGAAATTTTCTCATGAGATTTTAAAAAATCATTATAGCTGCGCTTATTGTATATAATCATATCCCTTAAAATTAAAAGTGTCCACTTGTCTCCTAAAAAGTCAAGGGAGAAGCTGATGGGACAGTCTGATCTATGTTTGATATTTTTCATGCAGCTAAATTAATAAATTAACTTGCATTTTACAAGCTAATTTACATATCTTTGTTAACTTGCAAAACGCAAGTTAATTTTGTCTGCAATCAGGGTATTATTATTTTGAGAGTAATGGGTATTGAAAGAATAAAATTTTGAGCAAACAAAGTGTATAATTAATTTAAAATTTTAATAAATGAGTAATCAAAAAATTCTTGTAACCGGTGCAACGGGTTACACAGCAAGTTATGTAATTCCTGAGCTTTTAGCAAGAGGAATAAAGGTGAGGGGGCTAGTGCATAAATTAGATGAGCGTTCTGAAGCACTAGAAAAACAAGGGGTAGAGGTAGTACAAGGAGATCTTCTTAATTTTCATGAAGTAAGCAATGCGGTAAAAGAGGTAACGGGTATTTATTTTATATATCCCATATTAACTCCCGGTATTTTAATTGGAACCTCATATATAGTCCAAGCTGCACGAGAAGAAGGAGTAACGAGTATTGTAAACATGTCGCAGATCTCTGCAAGAAGAGAAGCAAAAAGTAATGCAGCACAAGACCATTGGATGTCTGAGCGTATTTTGGATCTATCGGGATTAAAAATTACTCACATACGTCCAACATTCTTTGCAGAGTGGTTAATTTATAGTGACACCATAAAAAAACAAGACAAAATCATTCTGCCATTTGGAGATGGAAGATATGCGCCAATTGCTGCTGCAGATCAGGGCCGCGTTATTGCGGAGCTTCTGATAAATCCGGTTGGACATGAAGGTAAAATCTATCCATTGTTTGGTCCGGTAGAATACGACCAATTTGAAATTGCAGCAATATTAAGTGAAGAATTAGGAAGAGAAATTACCTATGATGCTATTAGTATTGATACCTACAAAGAAACTGCCGCCAAACAGGGGTATCATCCTCATTTTATACAGCATATATCTTCTGTCGCACAAGATTGCAGAGATGGTCTTTTTGCAGGAACAAATAGCGCTGTAAAGGATATTACGGGCAGAGAACCTCTTGGAATACGCGAGTTTATTAACCAGCATAGAACTTACTTTGAATAAAGTATGAATTTGCAAAACAAAAAAAGATGCAGTCTATTTGGACTGCATCTATTTGATTTAATTTGTATATTGTTTTATATAGAAAAATGTTCTCCAATTGCCGGCAGATAAAGTTGAACTCCTAAATCTGTAAATATCTTTTTTGCATTTTCTTTTTCAATTTTAATAAATCCAAATGTATCGTAGTGTACGCCGATAACTTTTTTAACATCCACCATCCATGCCGCCTGAGCTGCATCTTCTGCACCCATTGTCAGTCCATCGCCAATAGGAAACACCGCAAAATCAAGTTTGGCCCATTTTGGAATAAGTGTCATATCTAAAGTGAGTGCTGTATCACCGCTGTAGTAAAAATTTCCTTCGTTGGCAGAAATAACAAAACCACAGGATGTGCCTGCGTAACTGCCGTCGGGAAGACTGCTGGCATGTTGTGCGATAACAGATTTAACCGATCCAAAATCAAAATTATATTTACCCCCGGGATTTATTGGTTTTACATTTTTCACGCCCAGTTTTGTAAAGTATTCATGCAATTCCCAATTGCATAAAACTATTGCGCCAGTATTTGCAGCAATAGCTGCAACATCAAGCATATGATCAAAGTGTCCGTGAGACACTAAAATATAATCTGCTTTGATATCTTTTATGTTAATGTTTTTTGCCAGTTCGTTCCCAGTAATAAAAGGATCGAAAAGAAGCTGCCTATCTGCCGCTTTTACTGAAAAAGAAGAATGTCCGTAATATGTAATTTCCATGTTGATTTATTTAGATAATGATTTTTTTTAATTTGAAAGGATGCTTCTCGACAATACTTTCTCCGCTGAAAAGAATTTCCAAAAGCATCAGAATAATTCCGAAGATACCAAGGAAATAAAATTAGATCTCCAACCATAATTAACCTGCAAAAATCCTCCCAGAAATGGAGCGATTATTGGCGCTGCTGACCAAATTACAGAAAAAAGACTGGTATAATGTTTACGTTTTTCTCCTGCATACAAATCAAAAAATGAAGCTCTTTTGCTTAACTACAATGGTCGCAACCATTATACCCTGAAAAGCTCTCGTGAGGTAAATACTTTTAATACTGTCTGCATTTGCAATATAAAAGCTTGACAAACTAAACAAAAATAAAGCAATTGTGCCTGGCAATCGTCCTACGCTGTCCAGAAAGTGCCTATTAGAGCTGGGAGATTCCGTAAGTAATTAAATAGATTGAAAGTGTAAGCTGTATAGCGGCAGGTGTGGTATGAAGCTGAGAAGACATCTCATAAATTGTAACGTAACAAGCAAAATTGACCAGAAGTATTACTGCTGTCAATTTTGCTTGTCTTAATTATTAAATTGTAGTATCGTTTAAGAAAAGCAAAGCCTGTTTAACAAATTCATCAGGATATTGATATATGGCTCCATGATTAGAATTGGGATATAATATCAGTCTGGCATTTGGTAAATTTTGCTGTAAATGATAAGAGTTTATAGTAAAAAATAAAAGATCATTATTTCCATTTACGACAAGAACAGGACAAATGATATTTTTTAGATAATCGTAATTTCCAGTTCCTTTTTTCCCCCAACCCGCAATGGCAGAAAGTTGCGCCGGAATAACTTTGTCATTAATAGGAAGATCTCGGTCTGTTTTTCTTAAATTTAAACGCTCTAAAAATGCCTGACCAGCTTTTTGGCTAGAGGCAGTTGGAGAGAAAAAAGTATCAAGAAGAAGTGCATCTGCCGGTGTATATGTTTTTTTTAGCATTGCCCAAACTTCGGGAGAAAAGCTCTCTAATCCTTCACCACCTTTTGGTCCGGTACCCGCCAGAATTATTTTATGTATAAGATCAGGTCTGGTTAAAGCAACTTGCTGTGCTACAAAACCTCCCATAGAAAACCCGAAAAGATCAATTTTTTTAAGTTTAAGGGCATCTATAAAATTGATTGCTGTTGTTGCAATTCCTTCTATATTGGGTGCCACTTCGCCGCTTGAAGATGATACTCCCGCATTATCAAAAATAATGATTTCCCTGTCTTTTGACAAACCATCCAGAACTGCAGGGTCCCAGTTGTCTAATGTTCCTGTAAAATGTTGAAAGAATACCAATGGGATGTTTTTAGTATTTCCAAATCGTCTGTAAGCATATTTGACATCAGATACTGTTACAAACAGAGTGGGAGCATTTACAGCTGTAACGGCCGTTTTATTACTTTTATTTGTTTGGGCCATAACAGAGTTCAGGCTGCATAAAGTTGTAAGTAAAAGTCCAAAGAACGCAATTTTTATATTTTTCATTTTTTTTTAAATTAAAGGGTTGTTTTGATTTAGAAATCTATTTGCTCGTTCCGTAAATAATTCAGGGAACTGGTAAATTTGTGCGTGGTTAGAATCTGGATAAATGATAAGTTCAGCATTTGAAAGATTCTGCTGTAACAAATAAGAATTAATAGTAGGGAAGATGATATCTGTTTTTCCACCAATTACTAAAACGGGCTGTTGAATTTGATGAAGATAATCATAAGAGCCCGGGTAAGGTTTTCCCCATTCTGCAATTGCTGCAAGCTGAGCAGGGACAACCTTATCGTTTATAGCAATATCTCTGTCTTCGCTTCTTGATCGTATGCGATCCAAAAACAATTGCGCGGCTGCCTGACTTGAGGCGGTAGGACTAAAGAAGGTTTCAAGTAAAAGTTCATCAGCAGGGTTAAACTCTTTTGCGAAAATGTCCCAGACTTCTTTAGAAAATGTCTCAATATTCTGACCGCCTCGTGGTGCAGAGCCCACAAGAATAAGACTGTTTACTAGTTGAGGTCTTTGAACAGCAATCTGTTGTGCAACAAAACTACCCATTGAAAATCCGAATAGATCTATTTTAGTTAGTTTCAGAGCATCAATAAACATTAATGCAGTTTCTGCTATTCCTGCGATGGTAGAGGCAACCTCTCCTGTTGAAGACGCAATTCCGGCATTATCAAACAATATTAGTTCACGTTCTGCGGCAAGGATATCAGTTACTGCCGGATCCCAATTGTCTAATGTTCCTGTAAAGTGTTGAAAAAATACAAGAGGAAGCCCTTGTTTTTTACCAAATCGACGGTAAGCGAATCTGATTCCATTGGCAACAATGTATTGTGTTGGAACCGTGTTGTGTGTGTAATTACTCATAATTATTAGTATTAAAGTTGCTTGTAACTTGTTGTTACAGCGGCAAAATTAATTGACCGATCGGTCAATTCCTAATTATTACGAACTTATTTTTAAAAAAAAATAACCGATCGGTTATTTTTTAATAGTCATGGATTCAATTTCATTTTTTAAAGATTCAACAATCACTTTCATATGCTTAGAACTTCCTATAACCCTGCAAATCATGACTCCTCCTTCTATAGTGGCGTACATTTTTATAGCATACGAAGCTGTATCCCAATCAGGTAGGAATTCTCCATTTATTTTTCCTTCCTCAATTATTGAAGATATTAAACCTATAGAATCCTCCATGGCCTGTATTATTTTATTCCTTATTGGTGGATTGGTGTCATCAGCTTCAGTTCCAAAATTGATCATCGGGCATCCACCTTCAATAGGGTGATTGATCGGATCGCTTAAAAAATCAAGAATTCCAAAAAGCTTTTCTATAGCGGTAGTAGCCATGCTTATTGCATCAAGAGTTTTGGAGGCAAATTTTTCTAAATTGTAATCTACAGCATACAGCGATAATTCCTCTTTATTTTCAAAATGAACATACAAACTACCTTTTGTAAGAGTTGTAGCAGTCGCAATATCGCTCATTGCAGTGGCCGCAATTCCTTTTGTGTTGAAAATAGAGGCTGATTTTTCAATTATAAACTGCCTGGTTTTTTCTGCTTTTGTCATTGTAATTTTTTTTTAATACAAATATATAACCGATCGGTCATTTAAAAATGTATTTTTGGCATTATTTAAATTTAATTGTATCACTGTTGCCTGTAAAAGAATATTTACCAATGGATATTTAATTTAATGAAAATTAACTCAGGTTAATTTTTCAAAAAAAAAATAAAATCAATTTTGCATCATAAAAATTTAATTATGAAACAGAATAAAACTTTAAAAAAGACAATTATAGGCTTTGTGTCTATACTCTTTATGGTTACAGGAATTATGTCCTGCAAAAGTGATGATGACAGTAGTGGGGTTAAGAGCAAAACATTTGTATTAGTACATGGAGCCTGGCAAGCAGCTTTTGTATGGAAAGATGTCAAAGAACAATTAGAAAAAATGGGACACCAGGTTGTTATTGTAGAATTACAAGCTCATGGACAGGACCAATCTGCACTAAATGAAGCAACATTATCCAATTATACAGCCAGGATCAAGGATGCAGTTAACAAAGTAGACGGAAAAGTCATTTTGGTTGGACACAGTTTAGGAGGTGTAGTTATTACACAAACGGCAGCACAGTTACCCTCTAAAATAGAAAGGCTTGTTTATATTGCGGGTTTTATTCCTCAAAACGGAAAGTCAATATTAGACTTAGCCAATACAGATGCTAATTCTTTGTTAGGAGCACAGCTTGATTTTTCGGCAGATATGTCGACAGCAGGTATTAAAGATGCGGCTGTGAATCTTCCCAGGATTTTCTGTCAGGATGGTACGCAGGAACAAAATGCTTTACTGGTAAAAAATCTTCGTCCAGAGCCAACCGCGCCGTTAGCAACACCTGTACAATATGATATAGCTGCATTTAATTCTTTAGATAAATATTATATTTATACTACTGAGGACCATGCCATAAGTTATTCACTACAGCAGACAATGGTTAAAGACGCAGGTATCACTAAAACTTTCAGTATAGCATCAGGACATAGTCCGTTTGTTTCAAAACCAATTGAAGTTTCAACTATATTATTAGGTTTAACAAAATAAATTATGGCAGCACAACTAGAAATTGGAGACAAAATACCGGAGTTTATCTTAAAAGATCAGAATGCCATAGACTTTAACAGTTCAAAAGATATTATAGGAAAGACAAGTATTATTTATTTTTATCCTAAGGACAACAGTGGTATTTGTACAGCAGAAGCCTGTGCCTTTAGGGATGTTTATCAGGTTTTCTCAGACAACGGAATACAGGTTATCGGTATTAATTCAGCATCCGTAGAAAGTCACAAGGAATTTGCACTTAAAAACAGACTCCCTTATAAATTGTTAAGTGATAATGGAAATGCGGTAATTAAAAAGTTTGGAGTAAAAAATGCTTTATTTTTAACCGGCAGAGAAACTTTTATAGTAAATGGTGGAGGTATTATCATTTATAAATTTAGAGACTTTTTTAAAGGAACGGCACATGTAGAACAAGCAGTTTCATTTTTAAAATTAAGAACTATATAATTTACTAAGAGCCCCAGAAAATTCTGGGGCTTAATTATTTGAATATGAAAGATCGAAAACAGCTTTTGGAACATTTAAAAGAATTCTCCGGCATGAGTGAAGAGGATTTTATGGAAAGCACATCCTTTTGGTATAATAAATCTATTAAAAAAGGTGAGTTTTTTAATATGCAGAATTTTGTTTGTTCTGATCTTGGATTTATTACTAACGGACTTTTTCGTATTTATTATTTTGATGAACAAAGTATGGAAGAAAAGAATATGTTTTTCTTTTCTAAAGGTCAGTTTATTGTTTCTTTTAGAAGTTTTATCAGGCAATATCCTTGTATTTATTATATAGAAGCACTAGAAGATTCAGAACTGTGCGCAATTAAGTATAAAGATCTGCAGAGGCTTTATGCAACAAATAAGAGTTGGTCAAATTTAGGAAGACTATTGGCCGAATTGTTCTTTGAATATTCTCAGGTTCGTATGGAAGCTTTTTTATTTAATACTGCAGAACAACGTTACATTACTTTTTTAAAAGATCATCCGGATATTGCCAATCGTATCCCCTTGTATCATCTTTCGTCTTATTTAGGAATCAAAAGCCAGTCCTTAAGCAGGATGCGAAAGAGAATACATAATAATACAAGAAAGTGAAAATTATATATAGTCTGTGAATAGACGCCACAGCTCAACTTTAACATCAATATAGCTGGTGATTGGGTATCCCGAAAAAAGGTCCACTATGCGTGCGCTAATAGAGTAGTTATACGGTTTCGAACCTAAACCCTGCAGCGCTTTATTGATGTGTTTTTTAATTTATTCAATTTAATGTGCCACAATTCCGCCAGAAAAATTAGAGTAGTGAATGTAGTATCAATTTTCGTTTGGAAAATACTGGTTATTTTGATTTAGAAAGGGAAGATAAAGAGGTTCCTCCTTGTTTTTAACCTCTTTGAAGGGTTATTCTTTATTAGGTCCTTTTCTATGTCCTTCACCGTTATGTCTTTGGGGCCGCTTTGGGGTTCCTTTTAAGGGTTCTGCTGTCATAGGGGTCGGGTGTTTTTGGCTGCGTGTTTTGGGTCTTTGATCGGGTTTTGGGAATTACGGTCGCCTTGTGGTAATTTTTGGTTGTATGGGAATTTTTTGTTTTATTTTTTGAATTAGATTATTGCTGTGATTTTTTTAAAGGGGGCCGGAGCGGGTTGGGCGGTATGGGCGTGCTTGTCGTCGTTTGTACTTTGTTCTTTGTTTGTACTTTGTACTTAGTGAATTGTATATAGTTTTATTTTTTGGAGCTTTTTCCCGCTATCCGTTCCAATCTTTTGTGCCGAACTCCGGCACAAAAGGATTTTCACTGCTATCGGGGCTAGGGCAGGACCATAGTGTTATTTTGCTGTAATCTAAAGCATAAAAGCTTATCGGTTTATTTTTAATTCAATTAAAATATAGGCAACAATTAGATGCTGGAGTTTTAGCTTTCTGTTGTGCGTTCAGTTTATTGTTTGATAAACTTTTTATATTTCAAATTCTGCTCGCCAAATTTTAATGTTTTAATGTAATGACAATCTAAGTAGTATTCAATCCATGCTATATCTCCGACTTTGATTTTTTCATAATCTTTTTTCATAATTGAAATGGTTTTATTTTTCCCTTCCAGATCAGAATAAATGCTTAATTCATAAGAATAGGTGTCACTGTCATCGCCTTTAATTGTGATGATTTCCTTACCGAGAATTTCTAAATTTCCCATAACCTTTCTTTGTGAAAACAAATTTTTCTTTTCTTTTATCGATGCTTTCATTCCTTTTAATGTTACATAAGTCCAAAATCCAAAGCATATTATTACCATGAAAAAAGCAAATGTTTTCTCGGTCATATCCGGATCAATGAATATTCGGTAAATGCAAAATCCAGGAAAAACAATAGAAAATAGGGAAAGAAAAAATAAAATACGCACTGAACTATATAATTCGCTTTTTAGGAACTTTATATCTTCAGCATTCAAAGATTTAAATTCTAGTTTTTGCAGCATCTCCTGTTTTAGGGTTTGTTAATCATATTTATACAAGTTATTGTCGGTTTTCTATTGATCGAAACTGATACACACCGTTCTACTACAGCATCAGGTTGGGGCTAAACTAAGCCCATTATTTGGATTTTTCAATCCAGGTGATAGCGAACAGGAGATAGTAAATCATTTCAATACGAGCTCGGCTTGTTATGGCACGTTTATCTGTAAGCATAAACTCGATAATAGTTATCTGATAATTCATCATTGAAGTGACCAAGCATTTGAATTTGTTCTTTTATCTTCAATATATCCTGCACTACGTCAGTATCGCAAGGAAAACTTATCCATTCAATTTCTTTGTAAACTGTCCATCCGGGAATGATTGGATTGGTTAACATTCCTTCCATTGAGTTTGAATAAAAATCGAAATCGTACTGTTCATTTCCAGTTATGTTCAATATTCTAATTTCATCATCATATATAAGCTTGACAGTACACTTTTTTATAATGTGGAAATTTTCAACAATTTTTCCAATTAGCTTTACCCACTTGGCATTATTCATAAAGCTTGCTGTGTACTTTTCAAGTATTATTTTTTCAATTTTTTCAGAGGTTATATTTTCCGTTTTCATTTTAAAAGATCATTTTTAATGTTTGCAGTTAAATGAGCCCATAACGTTCTGGCACTACCAGCGGGTTTGGGAATAAATTGTGACCATTCTTCGGATTTGCGAAACATTCAAATACAAAACCAACTTTTCATTAAGCCAATTGCCTAAATCAGTTCTGGGAGCTGTTACTTCTAGTTGCTTTTGCTTTATTAATTTAATGCTGTCGCAAGTTCTTTATTTTGTTTTGATCCAAGTTATATGGCCAATGATTTTTCTCATAATTCCTCGAAGCAAACTGTCTTAGCATTATACGAAAAGGTTCAATAATTTCTTTGTCGTCTCCAGTAATTTTTATTAACCTTGCTATATCAGCTTGTTGGTCATGAAGGTCGTCAGTTTCAATAATTGTCAGCACAATGCTTTTTCCTTTTCTCTCAATGTCAAAAAAATAAGCTGCTGGTTCAAGCCACCAAGGTTATTCGTTTGGTTTCATTATTTTGTAATTCGGTAACTGCTGTGTAAAGTTCCCCAATTGGGTCATTTAAGCAGTGAGAAGCATCAAAATTTAAATAAAAGTCTTTATAATGAAAATCGATAGGGAGCCAACCATGTTCAGGGGTACCAAATGTTATTGAAATGTTATCGCTCATTTTGTATGTCAATTTTGTTTTTCTCGCACACCCAACACTAGATGGTAAAATGCGAAATTTGAATTATTATAAAATAGCCACTGACGTTCTTGTACTACCAGCTGGTTTGGGGTTAAAGTGAGCCAAATATTGGGATTTAGCAAAATCATCTCAAATGCAAAAACATTTTACCAGTAAGCCAATTGGCCAAATCTGGTGTAGTAGCTTTTTTGAGAAGTTTACTTCATAAGCTCCAGTTTTATAGAATCAATTAATAATCTGTTCCCTTTTAATGTGTAAATTTTATCTATATTTTTCCATTCACCATTCTGCTTAATGAGTATCGTTTTATTTTGTAAGTCGAGCCACACTTCGAATTCTATATATTTCGCATTTGTGGGATTTACCGTAACTATGTATTGATTAGTTTTATCAGTCTCTTCAATTTGAACTTGGGCATTAATGGTTTTTAAGTCAATGTCGTTATTTCGAATAGATAACTTTTCAAATTCTGGAATTACAGTGAAAAGGACTTTACTTTGGCCAATTTTGAGTTTAGGAAATTTTTTGAATTCTGGATACCAACTATGAAGTGTAATTTTTGGCTTTTTGTCTAATCTAATTGTGTCTTGTCCATACATACTATTTAAAATTGTAAATAGATAGATCAAAAGCATAATAATCTTGTTTGTTCTCATTTTCTGTAAATTTCTCACAACTTATTTATTCTAGCCATATGATAGGTTCGGTTAAGCACAATTGTCTAAATACACAAGCATCTTAAAATTCAGCCTAAAACCCAAATCTTGCCAAATGGTTGTTTGGCAAAGGGTATTTTTAGTAGTTCCAATAAGTCTCTGGTGATGATGCTGTTGAATTCATTTCTCCATTAATTAGCATTTTCAAAAGTTGAAATGAAAGTTGATATCTGTCTTTCACATCCTTACTTCCTAAAGATATGTTCCATCCGGAGTCATTAACTGTTCTTTCAAAATCTTCTTGATTCTTAAATTCAAGCATGTTTGTTTCCAAAAGTATTTCCATGGATCTTTTTCTCATCTCATGCAGACCCGGACCAGTTAAATAATTATCTATTGCATCTATTTTTTTAATAATCACATTAATCAATTCAATTACAATTGCTTTTCTTTCATCTGTATTAACAAACTCGTCAAGGCTCATGGACATTCCGCCATAAATCATCGGTAAAGATTCCAGTGCCAACTCATTTTTATATTCATTAATCCAGTCTATTGAATCAAGATTTTGTATTTCAATTTCATTTATCAAACAAAGCTGCATGGCTTCTACAAAACCATCTTTTGCCCAATATCCAATATTTTTAATATTTATAAAACTACTCGCCATATTTTTTTAATGCTCTATTAAATCTGTATAATAAAAATATAAATTTAAAACTCTCTGTCTTATTATTTCGCAATATTCAGAATAATAATTATTATCAAGCGGACTGCCATCAAATCTTTTAGAATGCCAATTAAACTCTTTATTTTTAAAATTTTCCCATGCACCTTGCGCTGTTTTAAGTTCAGTTCCTTCTGATTCATTGCACTCTTTTTTTGAAAGGGCATAATATTTTTCTACTAATTTTTCGTACTTATGAGTTTTGTTTTTGATAAGTTCTAATTCTTCTATAGTATTTAGTTTTAGAGACCTGTTTAATCTTCTGTTAAAGAATTCAATTTTAAAAGTATCGATTGCAAATTCAGAATAAATGTTTTTTGTAAAAGGGTTCATTTGTTTTGATTCGACTTCTTGTTTTAAACCTTTAATTTTACTTACAATTTCAATATTGATTTCTGTTTCCAATTGTTCTCTGTTGTTTTGGGAAAAGCAAAAATTCAGCGAAAGAAAAAGAAAGGAACTTATCAGTAAGAGTAGTTTTATTTTCATTAAGAGGTTTTTTAGCGGTAGCTATTGAGTTATTTCAATTTCATATTCACAAAATTCACTGGATTTCAACGGTTCGCATTTAACAGTGCATGTTTTATTAAATCTTGTAAAGTGATATTGATGATTTTTCATATGACTTTGATTTACTTTTTTGTTGTAAATAAGTTGTTGTAAGGAGTCGTTTTTAGTTTTTGAAATTAGTTTTCCCGACTTAATATCATACGTAGATACATATTTCCAGTAAACGGTCTTTACCAATAATCTAGAGTTGATTGTGTCTACCGAATGTCCACCATAAGGATAATCGAATTTAGCTTTCCATATAATTTTTCCATCATTGTTAAATGTATAAATATCGCCTAAGTAAGAACAATAAATGACTCTATTATCTTGGAAAGATACAGGTTGACTCGCAAAAGCATCAACATGGGCCCGCCAGAGAACAAGTCCGTTCTTAGGATTCAAACAGTAAAGAAAGTTAGCATTACCTCCAACATCAATAGTATTGCAATATATCTTGTCACGATATATAATTGCATTTTGCAATCCTCTTTGATCAAACTTATCAAGCCAAAAATCTCCTGGATTTAAAAGCGGATATGGGACCGTCGGGTCATAATCAAAGTTTGATCCATTCTTTTGGCACGAAATGAGGAAAAGTGATACATAAATTATTATTAAAGAATGTCGTTTCATAATTCTAAATAATGTTTTTAATTTATGTAACTCCAATATTTGCATACTTGTTTGTTTTCTTATTAATAACTCCTTTTTTCACCTTTATACCGTCAACTTAAGGGGGTTAGGTCACAATGCTAAAGGCAATTAACGTTAACGTTCTGTCGCATGGCGAGGTGCGGGAATAAAGATGCGGGATTTTTCCGTTAAGCACAAACTTTCAAGTACAAAAAATTCCTGCAGATCGAAATTCACCCAATAGCTATTTCTATCATTGGGGAATCTTTCTGTCGTTGTCGCGAAAAATAGAGCCTTTTTCTTTTGATATGCAAGTGGGCAGCATTCCGAAAAGCGTGGGGATTAGTCAATACATTAAAATTTTCGTTGGGAAGGTTTAGCATTGCCCGGTGCACCACCCGTTTCATCCCTGGTGCTTTCATCTTCCTGAAGCTCCTGTTGGCCAAGCTGCCCAATTTCGAATTCCTATTCACCGGATTGTCGTTTTCGGGCGCTATGGTCTCAAAGGACGCGCTTTGAGCCTCATCGCTCCTCTGGGTATTCCTATCCGTTTGAGGTCACTTTAAGGGGTCAGTCGCTATAAGGTCCTTTTCTATGTGCTTCACCGTTATGTCTTTGGGGCCGCTTTGGGGTTCCTTATAAGGGTTCTGCGGGTCATAGGGGCTGGGTGTTTTTGGCTGTGTGTTTTGGGTCTTTGATCGGGTTTTGGGAATTACGGTCTTCATGATCGTAATTTTTGGTTGTATGGGAATGTTTTATTTTATTTTTTGAATTTAATTATTGTTGTTGTTTTTAAAGAGGGGTGGCGAGGGGCTGGTTTGGCGGTATGGCGGTACTTGTCCGGGGTTGTGCTTTGTACTTTTTTGTTATCAGGCTTGTATGTAATATTATTTTTAGGGTTTATATTATTTTTTGGAGCTTTTTCCCGCTATCCGTTCCAATCTTTTGTGCCGAACCCCGGCACAAAAGGATTTCCACTGCTATCGGGGCTAGGGCCTCCCAGAGAGCCCTATTTTGTATTGGATAACTGCGCATTCAAACTTGATAATTTTTAATTTATTTAAATCAATTAATATTTTTTTAAGGCTTAGCAGTGGCTATTTTATTGATGAGCGCTGTTAATAGCTCTCAAGATCTCTTAAACATGTTTCATATTATAATTTGGAACATGTTTTTTTATTTTAAAATACGATATAAGGCTGTTAATCTTTAATTTAGAATGTCAATAGATTTATTTGTATCACTCAATTTATATACTGATGTCTAAACTCTTAAATTAATATTCCATGGAACTCAAAGAAACATTTAAAATCTTCAGCCGTATTATGGCAGTAGTAATTATATTTTTTGCCAGCGCAGTTCTCTCCCAGCAGGCAGAAGCCCAAACGGCCAAAAAGCCAAACATTTTAATCATATTCGGCGATGATATCGGGCAGTCCAATATCAGTGCCTATACCCATGGGCTGGTAGGGTACCAGACCCCAAACATTGACCGTCTGGGAAAAGAAGGGACTATGTTTACCGACTACTATGCCGAGAACAGCTGTACCGCGGGCCGCTCGACGCTTATTACAGGACAGAGCTGCTATCGTACGGGACTCTCTAAAGTCGGTATGCCGGGCGCCCCAATTGGCCTGCAAGCCCGTGATATTACCATAGCGCAGGCACTTAAGCCTCTGGGTTATGCGACAGGGCAATTCGGGAAAAACCATTTGGGCGATTTAAATAAATACCTTCCAACAGTGCATGGTTTTGATGAGTTCTTCGGAAACCTTTACCACTTAAACGCTGAGGAAGAACCCGAAGATCCGAGTTATCCTTACAAGGATTCGGCATTTGTGAAATCCTATATGGTAAGGGGAGTGCTCAAATGCAAGGCTACAGACCGCGATGACCCCACGGTTGATCCGCGTTTTGGAAGGGTGGGCAAACAAACTATTGAAGATTCCGGGCCACTGACCAAAAAAAGGATGGAAACGATCGACGATGAGACTTTTGCAGCCGCTATTGATTTCATTAAAAGGCAGAATGCCGATGGAAAGCCCTTTTTCTGCTGGATGAACGCCACGCGCATGCATGCCTTTACCCATGTTCGCGAATCACTGCGCGGAAAAAGCGGAATGCCCGACAATGAATATGCCGACGGTATGCTGGAGCATGATACCGATGTAGGGCTGATATTAAAAGCTTTAGATGATCTTGGAATTGCAGAGAATACCATTGTGATTTATACCACTGATAACGGGCCCAACATGTTCAGCTGGCCCGATGCGGCGATGTCACCTTTCAGGAGCGAGAAGGATTCCAACTGGGAAGGTGCCTTCCGTGTGCCCGCATTTGTCCGCTGGCCCGGGCATATTCCTGCCGGAAAAATATCCAATGAAATCCTCTCAGGGCTCGACTGGTTCCCGACAGTACTCGCTGCGGCCGGAGAACCTGCCATAAAGGAAAAATTGTTGACGAGTTATAAATCACAGGGAACAAACTTTAAAGTGCATCTGGACGGCTTTAACCAACTTCCTTATCTGACCGGTGCGCAGCAAAAATCTGCACGAAGCGAATTTTATTATTTCAATGATGATGCGGAGCTTGTATCGATGAGGATGAACGACTGGAAGATCGTTTTTCAGGAGCAGAGAACCCAGGGCGGTTTTGGGATCTGGGCCAATCCCTTTACACCGCTTCGGGTGCCTAAATTATTCAACCTTCGTATGGATCCTTATGAGAGGGCCGATATTACCTCTTTTGTATATGAGAAATGGTGGGGAACAAAAATGTATATAGTGGCTGAAGGCATTCAGAAAGGGGCCGCATTTTTGGAATCCTTTGTCACTTATCCCCCAAGCCAGGATCCGGCGAGTTTCTCCATTAATGCCATAAGTGAGAACGTTAAGGACCAGATCAAGATGATCCGTTCCCAGCAGCAAAATGCAGTAAGGAAATAATAGTTATAATGGTGGCTGATTAAATAAAAGGTACGGTTGATTTAAACCCTTAAGGATATTGTTTTTTTTTAAACTAAACATTTTTGAGCCCCTGCAATACCGTTTTATTTTTGTAAATTAGTAACTGTTTCATTCAAGGGCCAATTGACTTATTTTTAAGTCATTGGCTCTTTTTTTTAAATACCCCTTTAAGGGGTTATTCTCTATAAGGTACTTCTCTATGTCCTTCACCGTTATGTCTTTGGGGTCGCTTTTGGGTTCCTTATAAGGGTTCTGCTGTCATAGGGGCTGGGTGTTTTTGGCTGCGCGTTTTGGGTTTTTGATTTGGTTTTGGGAATTACGGTCGCCTTGTGGTAATTTTTGGTTGTAAGGGAAGTTGTTATTTTATTTTTTGAATTAGATTATTGCTGTGGTTTTTTTTAAAGGGGTTTCCTGGGGCAGGTTGGGATGTATGGCCGTGCTTGTCCTCGTTTGTGCTTTGTGATTTGTTATCAGGCTTGTATGTAATATTATTTTTTGGAGCTTTTTCCCGCTATTCGTTCCAATCTTTTGTGCCGAACCCCGGCACAAAAGGATTTCCACTGCTATCGGGGCTAGGGCTAGAATTACAGAATTAGAAAATTAGCAAAGTAAAATAAAGTGTGTTAATTTTAAAAAAGGCAATCTAACCAAATTGGCTTTTTTATTGAGTTCTTTCATTTTGTTCTAAATTGGAACATTGAATTTGTGTTACGTTGTTACTATCTGTGTTAGTTTTGTAGCTCTAAATTACGATGAAGATGAACACAAATGAAAAAATTGCAGTTGAACAACACTTACTTAAAGTGTGTGGCTTTAATCCGGCAAGCCGTGAGTACAAATTAATTCAACTATTATTTAACAATGATGAGTTAGATTTTATTTCTACTAATCGTGATGATGCTGTTGAGCTTAGAAAAGAACTTTGGTTTTTAAAGTTCGAATGTCGGATGCAGTGGAACAAGGTAATTCTAACAGATGATGCCATTGTAAAATATTATGAAAATGTAATGGGTTTAATTGCTGAATCTAGAGAACCGGAAAAGAGTTTTTACGATATTAAAAGAGGACTTTAAAATAAATGACGATGATAACGAGGGAAGAGAAAAAAGAAATTACTAGGCACATTAGCAAAATTGGTGGTTTTAATGAAAAGACGAAAGGCTACCATGCCGTTGAAAATCTATTGATTTTGGGTGAATGGTCTTTTCATTGGTATGAGAAATCCTTCTGCATACAGAATGCAAGCTGGTTGCAACATATAGGTTTAGATGTTGAGGTTTTAAGTGATGCGGTGAAAGTATCAGATCAAGCCATTGAAAAATATTATATAAATGTGATGGGTCTTGCGACTGAATTTCAACCAGTCGACAATAATCTATCCAAACGTGATAGACGTTTAAGCGTTGGAAAAGAAGAAAGTAGTGGAACACGTCACTGGGGTAATCAAATTATGGCAAGGAAAAAAGATTCAGAATAAATAGGATAGTGGAATTCATTCTTGTGCAATTTATTTAATAAATCTGGTGTGATGAATTTCACTATCATTTAAAACTACAGTTTCTACTTTACCTTTTTTATTTTTTACTAGGATGAAGTATTTACTGTTCATATAAAAAACAAATTTACCTTTTGCTTTTGATTCATTATTAAAAGTAATTTCAATATCTTGATTTTTAAATTTTTTTCTAACTTCATTTGCATCCTTTTTTGCTTTATCACTATAGACTAAAAAGCATAAAAAATACATAATGACTAGCACGCTGTAGATAAATTTTGATTTATTGACTGTTTTCTGCTCTATATTATATTTAGAGGAAAGATACATGTGTAAAATGAAAAATAATAGCAAACCAGAAAGGATAGATATAAAAAGTATATCACTCATATAGGTAGATAATATCATTGTAATCGCGACAGACACGCCAAATATTGCACTAGAAGCATCTAAATCATTACCCTTTTTATTTAAAACTTCAATAACGCCAGCTAAAAAACAAAAAAATACAAATAAAGATAAATACCATGTAGTTGTAATAAATTTTTCAAATGGCATTTCTATAAAAGAAGCATCAATATCCAGTACTGAAAAATAATTTGTCCAGTAAACCCAACCCATTTGATAAAGAACTATTCCTCCGATAGTTATAGTAGTCGCTAAATCAGTAATCTTATTTAATGTGTTTTCTTCTTTTTTTACAATTGGTATTTCTTCACTCATAAATTTGGGTATCTAGCTTTAAAAATCGTTCTTAAATCTTCATACTCACCATTTTTAAAAATGTCACTGAATCTTTGTGAAATCATTAATATTACTTTCCATTTATCTTTATCGGTCTTCGCTTTTTGATATTCTTTATCTCGCTCAACAAATTCAAGAAATTGTTTGGTTGGTGTATTGCTATGTTGTATTTCTTCAATTATCTTTTCTAATGGTGTCATACTTCTATTATGATTTAACTGATTTGAATTCAGATTTAAATGCCTTAAATGCTTCACGCACGTTTATAAGTTTGCGCTTTAAATGCTCTAATCTTTCATCATCCGTTTTTAGTTCTTTGAAATCTGCATCCCTTTGTGTATCTCTGGCTACATCGCCTACTTGCGAATCTTCTTCAAGTTTTGATTTGATAAATTGTAGTAGTGTCATTTGTTTTTGGTTTAATAGTTTTTATATGATAAATGTAAGTTTATGTTGAATTGTAAAAAAATAAAATTCAACAATTAATCTCTTACCCTAAGATATGACCCTTACTAATCATTACTTTCTATAAGTTTTTTTATCTGTTCAATCACTTGATTATCAATTGATTTTTTTATTGAACCTTGATTGAATACTGTAAATTCTATTGTAGAAGTTTCTGTGAACTTTGAAATATTTTCATTGCGTACTGCCAGGTTGAAAGTTAATATATTTAATTTTTCACTTGGAAATATTGCCGGAACAACATTTGTCGATAAAATTCGACCATCTTCAAAGTTATTCGTTAAGCTGTATGGATTTGTAGCACTAAGTTCCGCTGGTACAGTAGTATTTATTATAGCAGCAACTTTATATTTTTCGGCTACATTATTACCTGTATTTGTTATTAGCACTTCAATTTTAAATTCATAACGATTTATATTATGCGTATTTACAAGTTGTACAATAAAACTATCAATTTTTACCATACTCGCAGAAACTCTTAAATATGAATCTCTAACTTCATATTCCTCCATTGGTACAGACTTAAAATTAAATCTTCGGTAATATTTATTATCACCGTTTAAATGAGGACTATTAGGTGATTTAGGAATCTTAACCACATAAACGGTTTTCATAATGTCATTATCAAAACGTACTGGTATAATTAGTAAATTTTGAATTCGTTGCTGAATGTTAGAAGTTATTTTATTCTCAAGCCATTCTTTATTATATTTATTTCCATCTACAAAAGAAGTTCCAGTTGCCACATGATTTTCTTCATTAATTCCATAAAAAATAAGTCCGCCATCTGAATTTGCAAATGCACTCACATCTTTTGAAATTTCTTTACCATCACCTGATGATAATGCTCTAGCATCTTTAAAATCTATATTAATTGATTCCTCTGTTCTTGAAGCAATTAGTCCTAATATATATTCTTGTGTAAATTCTGTTTTATCTAATAAATTTGACATCGAATAATTTCTAAGTATTTAGTGCTAAATGTAAGGTTTTATTTTAATTTTGTTTTTATCACAATCTTTTAAATATGTCAATTTTCAAAATATTTCACGTTTATTTACTGATACTCTCAAAGATGAAAATCTACAAGATTTAACCTTAGAAATATCAGAAGTCTATTAATTTATTTTGATTTTTATATATTAATTTCATTTCTCATCATCATTTCCATCTGTAATGTAGTCTTCTATATCTTCTTCTATTCTTACTTTTAATGGGTCTTCAACTAAAATAGTCTCTTCTTTAAGTTTATAAGTTGGATTTATATTTAATTTCAAGTCTCCTTCGGTTTTATAATTTAAGGATACGAGCTTCCAATGTATTTTAACTTCTGTATTTTTGTTAAATGGTTTTAAACAAATAGTATCGAAGCCGATAGTATCATCTTGAACTAAAATAGTTTTCAAAGGAATAATTTTTCCCTGTCTATCTTCATTCCAAATGAAAGTATCATATTGAAGATTAGGATTTGGAATCATATAGTGGCTTTTTGTGCATGTTTCTATAGATTGGAAATCTCCTTCAAAATCTAAGAATACTTTGAATTCTTGAAGAGGTTCAGAGCCAAGGTTATGAAGTCTAAAATGAAATCTTGCATAACTATGATTAAAGCTGTACATCGAAAATGGTTTAATATGATCCGTACGAAATTGACTGAACAACATTTCAGAAAGTCCTACAAAGTTACCTTCTGCTGGAACAATTTTTTGTTTGTAATGTGTGATTTTCTTTCGAAACGGAATTTCGATAACGTATTCAGTTTCGTCATTTTCGAATGTAAAAAGAACTTCATGTTCAGTTTTAAAATTTATACTCCGAACATAATAGTCATGAGTTTGTTTATTTTCGTCTATTAAGTCAACAATATCTTCCCAAGAGTATAGGTGAACTTCAAAAAGTTTATTTTGTAAATGTTCTATATTTTTCTTTCGTACATATTCTTCAATCTTGGCATCTTTGTTTGCTGTCGTTGCGAAATACATTTTTTTTAGTGTCGGTTGAAAACTTAAAGCTAATTTGATTTCCCTATCAATTTCTTTTTCAGCCAAAGTTGCATTTGTGTAATCATCCTTCCCTTTACATTGAATTCCATAATATTTATCTTCTCCAAATGGTATCCCATAAATATCTATTCCATGCTGAGATTGTCCACTTCTTCCATTTTTTTTGATTTCGGGACACCTCCAAATTTCTCCCCATAATTTTTTACAGAGATTTTCAAAATCAGGCCAATTTTCAGGCTTACGTAGTTGTTGTTTTGCTTTCATTTTATTATTGTTCCCCAAAGTTCTGTAAATACAGTGAATTTGTGAGTAAATTAAACCCTTTCTTCGGATTTGTCAAATCATTCCAAACATGAAACCAATTTTTCATTAAGCCAATTGCCTAATCCGTTGTAACTGATGTAATCCGTTTCTATTCACTTTTAAATTTATCAAAAAAATAATCGTTTCCGCATGGACATTCTGACACTAAGTTTTCTTGATAGAAATTGATATAAGATTGCACAGCATTAAACGCCCTAACAAAATCAAAATCTAGGATTTCTCTATAAGTTCCTTTATAACCAGTATTAGTTTTTTCCGCCGGCTTTAGATGTATGATATCATTTCGTAATTGTATTAACTTATCTATAGATTTATTGTGTTTTTTATTTTTTGCTTGCTTGAAATCGATAAGTTTAATTTTTGGAACAACATTATAAAGTTTGTAGCTAACTGTAGGGAAAATTTTATTTCCGGTTTTATCGATAAACAAATAATCTTCTGGAATTATTCTATTGGCAAAGCTTTCCAGTGAGGCCTGAAGATTTATTATACAATTAATGGCGGGCTGAAAAAAATCTCCTGATAAATTTAAATCTAAATTCTTTCCAGTTTCACCAGCTTTTGATGATTCTTCTAAAAGCTTAATCTTATAATGTTGTAGCCGTCCATAAGACATTACAGCAGTGGAAAAGAAAATTGTAATTGGATCTACTTCGGGAAGTACAAGCTTTTTGCTTTGGTAAATATAATCATAGCCATAAATTACTTTACTTTCCAGCATTATCATAATATCGAAATTTTCGTGCTCGGCCAATTTATTTGAACTCAAATATTCTTGGCTATACTTTTTACTTTCTTCCGGAATATTTGAGGAATTCAATTCAGATGGATGAAAATCTATTTTAAATTCTTTTGAAGGTTTGAGTCGTACGTGTGACATTTGGTCGGTTTTTGGTTCTGAAATGGCTTAAAACGTTGTTGTTGTTGTTGTTGTTGTTGTTGTTGTTGTTGTTGTTGTTGTTGTTGTTGTTGTTGTTGTTGTTGTTTGGCTTTTTAAATTGTATGCAATATTATTTTTTGGGAGCTGTTCCCGCTATCCGTTCCAATCTTCTGCGCCGAACCCCGGCGCAGAAGGATTTTCACTGCTATCGGGGCTAGAGAGTTAGCTTGGTCTTTTGATTAATGATGATTAGTTAAATCTCTGCATGTCTTACAAAATTATTATGAAATCTTATTTCTCTATATCTAAATAGACAGTAAATTGATTTGGAATTGGCTGGTATTTTGGATTAGTGAAAAAATCCTTAATTGGAAAAATAAGGCTACCGTTATTTACCAGCCAAATTTCATAATCCTGCTGATTCACGCTTCCAAAATCGTATTCATCCTTAGACAAGTAAAACATACCATTATTAAAGGTTTTTACTTCAATAAATTTAATGTTCCCTTCACGGTCAGTAAACCTAATATCATAATGCAGCCCATCATTATCTTCAGTAACTTTATAAATATTGGAGTAGTTGTTCTCTTCTAAAAACCTGATTACTAAATCTTCAGAGGAGTTGCCTATTTGTTTTAATTTGTCATTATTGTCACCATTGTTAAAGTACGGTTTTCTTTTTGAAGGTGCATTCGAAGTGGTAAGTTTGTATTTTAATTTTTCACTGCTGACGATAGCTGGGACATTAGCAGGAGATTTACTTCCAGCGTTATTAGAGGAAGCCAAAGTCCCAAAGGTGTTTTGCAAAGGGGTATCATTTATTTTATTCTGCTCCTGCAATATTGCTTTTAATTCTTCCAGACTGTTTTCAAAATAAAGCAGGCTTTTTAGTCCTGCATTCTGATTAATCTGCAGTATTTGCAAAGCTGTAAAATGCAGACGATTTGAGAGAAGTACTTCCTGAAAATTTATGCTCTCATTTAATTCAATATTTCCATATATCCGTCTTATGTATAGATCTAAATAATGAGGGTAATCAACAGAAAACTCGTGTTTCTTTTCTTCAGAAACGCTGTTTACGAATTCTTCAAAATGTTCGAATTTATTAATTGTATCCAGAAAATCCTTTTTTGCTTCGGTATCCAGAATATTGAAATTTTTCCAAATAGCATATTTTACTTCAATTTTTTTGCTTAGAATAAGGTCTCTTAAATTCCTGAAATGATAGGTCCCATAAGACAGTGGGTATGGATAGAACTGTACGAAATCCGATAGATGGATATTTAAGTCAGCAAACAAATCTTTCATCTTATTGATTTGGGAAATATTTGAAATAGACTCGTAGTCCAGCTGGCCTGCTTCAAAATTGAGATTTAGTTTATCGGCAAGCCTTTGGTTTAGTGACAAATCGTCCATAGCCATTTCATATTCAATTCCTTTGAGATCAAAAATGGTTTTCCAGAATGCTTCTTTATAATCAGCCAGCCCCAGAAGTTCTTTGGCTTCTTTCAATACATCCTTTCCGTAATCCCTAATGATATCATTTTTAGCGACCTCAATATCATTTCTGATAATATTTCTAAATTCGGCTTTATCGTTTTTGACATCAAACGATAGGGCCATAATTTCTGCAATGCTATCAGTGAATCCAGGTCTTTTCAGGAGATTGGAATATTCCTCGATGTAATTCGCTTTAATATAATAAGTCTGTTCACTATGGTGCAGAAATTCGAAATTTGAAGTAGAGTAATGCTTGCCATTTACGGTGTATTCTAATTTTTCGCACACATAAATTTTTATTTTGCTGCATATTGATGCCTGGGTCTGCTGGGATTTCAATTCATCAAAATCATGAATTCTCTGGGCAAGAATATAGGGCTTTAGTTCTTTAAGGTGTCTGTTTAGAGCAACGGATAAAGTATCATGAATTTGATAAGAGTCCAATTCCAGCCTCAGATCATTCAGATCATTTATAGCGAAGAACTTTATAGCTTCAACGCCACCGGATCTGGGTGGGAAGTTAAATACAGGAAAGTCTTTTTTAAGTCTGTTTGGTATTTTGATCTTTTCACTAAAATAAACCTGTTCCTGTTTATAAATCTTTAAGGATTCTCCGTCATCAGCAAACAGCCGCAGGGGAGTTTTTATGGCGATTTTATTTTCTCTAAAATGGCTTAATGCTTTTTTGTAAAAACCAGATGATTTTGTACCGTCAGGATATTTAATACAAAGCATATTGATAATATCAGCAACTTTATCTATTGGCAGATGATTAAACTCATCCTTTGCTCCCAATGCAACCAGAATTTCTTGAATCACGGTCTTGGAAATATTCTGGTGTGTGAATAAAGCATGACGGTAATCAATTTCAAAATCATTAACCCAGCTGTATTTATCATCTATTAGCAAATTGTCAAATCTGACCGGATAGTGCTTTCCAATAAGGTATTTTATGTATGATTTTTTTGTATTGTATACATAATTGTTTCTATATAGGTATTCGACTTTATCGGTGTTCTTGTCTTGATAGAGCTGTGTTTTTAAAACAAGATCCGTGTGAATCCAAAGAATAAATTTTTCGAAGCTCAGCTGTTTTAAAATGTTCTCAAAATTATAAATATTGTTTAGTGAAAGTTTATATCTGGTATAGGTTTCTTTGTGGATACTTTGAAAATAATCCGAAGCGCCGCTGTTATCAAAATCCTTGACAGCATAACGCGCATGATCATTAACTTTCAGCCATTTGAGATATTCCTGTACTTTAAGAATGTTTTCTTCTTCTTCTTCTCCTTCGGGAATTTCGATGCCTAATTGCTTTGGTGCAGCAATAAAATCTGCATCGGCATATATACCTTCAAAAATAATCTGATTGATCTTTCCGCGGGGATAAATTGAGCAGAGGACTGTATTGGAGCTTATCGAAATACCGCCGTCCAATGTGATTGTCGGAATGTCGAAGGGAAGGGGAGTGTTTATGTTTTCAGTATTGATGAACTGGAAATTATGAAACAGGCAGCTGTTCATCTGCTGAATGATTTCCAGTTGGTTTGCCTCCGGTTTTTTAATTTCAGCATTTGTTTCATTAATAATTTTTCTGGCCAGGTTTGCAGGCTCAAAACTATGGATATTGCATAAGCCCTGAAGCTTATCGCTTATGAAACGGCTTCTGTTTCTGTCCTTATCCGAGTTAAAGCCCAGAATGCTGCTGAGCAGCAGGTATAGATTTCGATTTATAAATTTTATTCTGCTGTAGGAAGGAGTTTGAAGGGAACTGTCTTTTGTTTCAGGGGTATATATATATTCGGTTCCCAGTATTCTGTTGCCTTCTTTATCAAGCAGCAAATTGAGCCTATTGCTGTATTTCTTTTTTATTTCGCTGCCTTTTTTAATTACTTCATAAATGAATACAGCGCGCTGCTCCATTGTTAAAGGAAGATCAGATATACTGTTAAAGACACCTATTACATCTTTTATATTTTCAAAACTTTTATATACTTCACCAAAAAAAGGAATGTTCTGCAGATTAAGGTTTTTGGCGGGAAGCAGATGAAAGCCCAGAATTTCTGTGGCTTTTGAGTCCAGGAGCATATTGGCAAAGCCATCACCATAATATACTACCTCTTTAAGTTTTCTAAATCTATCATCAACACATGGGAATAGTGCTTCTTTTTTAAAGGCGGTATCTATCCAGTCATAGTATCCAAGATTACTCAGCGTATCGGCCCTGTGTTTATGGGTCAATATCTGTAATGGCTTGTAGCTGGCTGTTCCGTTGGCAAAATATTTTGCAACCTTGATTGTGAATTGGACTATCTTTTGCAGGATTATCTTATTCTTATCAGATTCCACGAGCTGGTTTCGGGTAGCATCCAAATCAAAAGTCGCATGAAGAATATACGGTTGCTGTAGATATATATTGGTTGGGAAAAATGAATATAATCTGCTGCTGGTTTCTGCCATGTTTTCTTCCATGGCAATTTTGATCTGATAAAATTCGGGCTCTTTTTTATCATTTTTTATTAAAGCGCCTAGGGAATCTTCTTCTTTGAAGATGTACCATGTTTTTTGGTTGTATGTAATTTTCTCTACAGGTCCAAATTCACCTGTGTCACTTTTAATTGCAGTTTTGTGGGTTTTGATCGATTTAATCTGATTCTCAAAACCTTCAAATTTTATAACCTGAAGGGACTTTAAGAAAAACAGGGTTTCCGGTGTTATTTGTTTGATCTGGAATAAAATATTCTTAATAAATCTGGAATGATATTTTATAACGATACTTGTGACGTAATGCGGGTCGCTGGGTTCAGTTTTTATCTGTGGTATTCCTAAAAAAGGAACCGGAACGGCGTTTTCGTTTAGGCCCTCTTCCTCTAAAATGTTCTTTCGGGTCTGCTGGTCGAAATTGAAATAAAAGAAGTCCTTTCTGTTCTCCTGACTGTAGACAAGAGAGATATCATTGCTGAGGATCTCTAGCTTCTCACTCCAGTTTATTATAGACCTGAAGCCAAGTCCTTTATTTCCTATATAATCTTTTTTGGATATTTTGGAGGAGCGAAAAGGCATAAACAATGATTTATAGCCGCGTTGACTGAAAGGAATCCCATTATTGCTGATAGTAATTGTATTTGACTCCTGTTCTAATTTTATAAGCACTTCCGTGCTTCCCTGATCGTCGCAGTTTTGCAGCAGCTCCAATACCTGCCTTCCGTTATAGCCATTGATAATTTCATTCTCTTCATTATATTCTTTTAACAGCTGGTCAGAATCTCTAAGAAGATTGGTCCTTTTATCAATTTGAGTTTGTACGAAGTCTAACATCTGCAGAAGCTTTATATATTTTTGGAAGTTTATCTAATAAGCAAAAATATTGTTTTTTTGGATGCACGCTTTGCGGAAAACCGTAAAGCCAAAAAACAGATCATTTTAATAATACTGGCTGCCTTTTGGAACGGACTGTGCTGTAAAAAGGTTTCCATTTCAGTTTTATGCATGCTTTTAAGAGAACATTCTTTATCTACTTTTCGAGATTTTATAAGTCAATCATATTCAATATTCTATTAAATAATTCTTCCAAAGATTTATCATTGTACAAAGCACAATCTGAACGTCCATTGCGCTGTTGTCTTTTTGAGCTGGCTAGAACAGTCATATTTGAATAGTTTTCACCGGCTGTATTGCAAACGGTTTTTGTATTGATTAAATAATCTATTTCACCAATGCCATTATATCCATTCCAATGCCAATTAAATTTGACTTTATTAATATTTAGTTTATTTGCTGTTTTAGGATATGCCGGTTGAATTTTAGTAACCCAGATGTAAAATAGATCAAATTCACTCATTATACTTTCTCCAAAATTATTTATGCGAAGTGTTTTTCTGCTCATAAGTATGGTATATAAATTATCAAATTATAAAATGGTTTAATATTCCTTGTTTAATCTTTATTGTATGTTGCTTTGTTGAAGTTTGAGCGCAACGTTCGGGTAGTATAGCTGATTTGCTAAACATTCCAAAGATCGTCATTATCTTCCGATAAGGTTAATTCTATTTTATCGACTTTAAATAGTTTTCCTTTACCAGATTGTTCTTCCATTAAATCTGAATTGAAAAGTGTATAGTTTTTATTGCCTGTAAAAGAACTTCGAAAGCAGATTCCATCATAGTTTTTCCTGATAATTTCTTCAACGATAAGCTGCGTGTCAAGGTAAATAGAATTGGTGCCATTGCCTATCGGCTTTGAAAATAATGAATTGATTGCGGAAATCAACTCCAATTCCGTTACCGTGCTGTAGTTTTCTTTGAATTTCCAGATATCTGGATCGGTAAGATCGAAAATCCGTAATGGACTTTTGGAGTGAAATTCCCCAATGGATACCAGATCACCTTTCTGTGCGCGCACTTCCAAGACACTTGTGTCAATGTCTTCGGATAAGTATAGGAATCCACAGAATGCCCTATTGGCTCTGCCTGAACTGATTGCATCTTTAGGTGCTACGCCAATATCCTTTTTATCATAAGGAGCATTAACATTCCTGCCATATTCACCTGGTACTTTTTTGCAGCCAATTCGAGACCTATAACCTGATATTTCAACTGTTTTGTTTTTAAGCATCAATTCAGCTTGATTGATTAACTCGGTTGTTGCCTCTAATTTGTTTTTAAAATTATCTTCCGATGTTAAAGAATTTAATAATCTATGGTGCTCTTGATTGACTAAAGCCCAGGGACTGGCCCAATGGTCTTCAAGAATTAATGTCTCGGAGTTTTCATTTTCAATTGAATAATACAATAAATCGTATTTATCATTCTGTTCTATTTTTTTCCAGTTAAAGAACAGTTCTTCTTCATAAATAGTATCTAGGTAGTTTCTATTTCCATAACGGCGGTCCCAGTCAGCTTGGGGGTAGTAGTAGGCAACATAAGCCTCTAAATAAGGCTTGATATCTTCTATAGTGTCCTGGTTTAATCCCGGTAAATTTTTGTTGTCACAAAAGTCACATTGGTCAATCTTTTGCCCCATTTTTATTATTTCCTCTTGCAGAGCTTCATTATTTGAACATTTGTAACAGATATTAAATTCTTCTTCTTCCATTATTTTTTTGATTTTTAACTAGGTATTGTTTATGTAAATTCTTTGCAGCTGATCTATAAGGGCTGTAAAATGATGCCAATTTGCTTATTATAGCTGGCTTTGCGCCTTTAGTAAGATTTTTAAGCGAATATAACAATAAAATACTAAATCTTTTCGGCTGTGCGGCGATAGTTGTGACTGATTAATTTTAGCCATTGGCTTCTATAATACTCCATAGGTTCAGGGTGCTGCTTTTGGAATTCACCCCAGTGCTTACTGCTTTTTCTTCCTGACTGCTGTTTATCCATACGTACCCCAATTGCTTCCCTTTTACTTTTTATCCAAGACCTTGTATGCTTTTGTTTTATTTCAGGAGCAAAGGTAGTCCGTGTCCTTAAGCAAAAGCAAGGCCGGGCCTTTCAGGTCTTGGCAAAAAATCTCCACCCTTGCGGGTTGTATTTTTTGCCAGAGCCTTGCTTTTGCCGGACACTCACCTTTTTATGCTCATGAAACAAAACATAGCATACTGCGGCTCTTTAGACGAATAAAAAAAAATGTCAGAAATGAGAATTGAAATATTGAAAAAAGCAATGATGAAACAAAACAGCACCTGCTCTCATTGCCGAATAAAATTTCAAAAAAAAGAAAAGTAAAAAAAAGTAAAAAGTAAAAATGCGGGGCGGGAAAAAGAAAGTAACAATTTAAAAACTCAGAAATCATGAACATCACAGGAAGAGTGACAAGAGATGCGCAGGTGCGCACATTGTCAGACAGCAGACAGGTAGTAAATTTTTCAGTAGCCATCAACGAGAGCTACAAAAACAAAAAAGGCGACAGGGTAGAGCAGACCACCTTTTTCGAATGCGCCTACTGGATAAGCCCGAGGGTTGCCGAGTGGCTGACCAAAGGCACGGTGGTGGAACTCACTGGCATGGTAAGCGCAAGGGCGTGGACAGGGAATGACGGGGAGCCTCGCGCGGGGCTGAACTTCAATACCTCCAATATTAAACTGCACGGGGGCGGGAAGAAATCCGAAGGTGCGCAGGCATTGAAAACTGGGCTGAGTGCAGAGCAGGCAGAAAACAAAAAAGCCACCTTAAAAGAGCCTGTGGATGACATCCCGTTTTGAGCAGGCAGTAAAGGGTTCTAAACAATTTTATTTTTCAAACTTTTAAAATCAAATATCATGGCACATAATATAAATTACAACAGCGAGACAGGAAAGTATTCTTTTTTCAGCGTAAAGGAAAAAGCATGGCACGGGCTCGGGCAGATCGTCGAGCAGTACCCGACAAGCGCCGAAGCCATCAGACATGCGGGGCTTGATTATGAGGTGGCTAAAAGCCCTTTATACACAAAAGCATCGGGCATTATCCAAACTGCGGGCGGTATTGAAATGGGCAGTACAGAACTGGCAGTACCTGACTGTTTTGCGACCATCCGCACCGACAGCAATGCCGTTTTGGGTGTAGTGGGGAAAGACTACCAAATCGTGCAGAACCGTGAGGCATTCAGCTTTTTTGATGCCATTGTGGGCGGGGGTGACGGTATACTGTACGAAACAGCAGGGGCACTCGGGCAGGGGGAACGCATTTTTATAACGGCAAAACTCCCTGATTATATCCGTGTGGGGAAAGGGGATGATGTGACCGAAAAGTATATTTTCCTGACCACCTCCCACGACGGGAGCGGAAGCATCACGGCGGCTTTTACCCCAATCCGCATCGTATGCCAAAATACACTTAACGCTTCGCTTAGAAATATGAGTAACGTGGTGCGCATCCGCCATACTTCGGGGGCAAAACAGCGCCTTGATGATGCCCATAAAGTAATGGGACTGGCGGACAGACTCAGCAGTCAGTTAGAGGGCATCTTTAATGAATGGTCTAAAGTAAAAGTAACAGACAAAGAAGTTAAAAAACTGATTCAATTGGCATTATGTCCCAACACCGAAACACTCACTTTAATTAAAAAAGAGGCTGATGATGAAATGTCCACCGTGTTTAAAAATACCGTTGAGGATGCTTTTGCCTATGCCATGGCAAGTGAATCCCAACAGATGGAAACCACCAAAGGCACGCTTTTCGGGGCTTACAATTGCGTGACGGGCTACTATCAGAATGTGCGAAAATATAAAGACAATGAAGCCAAACTTCAGTCCATCGTGATGGGAGGCACAGCCCAAGGAAAAGCCCAAAAGGCGTTTGAACTGTGCACGGCTTTTCAGGCAGATGGAGCAGAAATCCTTAACCTGAATTAGGCAGGCAGATAACCAAAGGCTGTTGCGAACCGTGACAGCCGTTAAAATCAGGTTTTTGTGATACGATAGCAGGATTTAACATTCTGCACAATTGAATAACATAAAAGGCAGGAATTATGGCAAGGAAGGACAGCAACAATTTTGAGTTTATCCTGTATCTCTATAATGAATTTGTCAGCAAACACCGCAGTATAGGCAAGGAAGCACGGGTGTATTGGCATATTTTGGACATGTACGTAGAACTGGGACTTTCAAAAAAAAGCCAGACAGCCGAAAAAAAGTACGCCCAAAAGCTTATAGCCATCATCAGGGAAGCGGTAAATGAACTGGAACACCCATCTGCTTATCTTAAAAGGGGAAGAGGGAGAAAAGGAATATAAGAAAAATATGAAAAGCTACATCGAACGCCTCTACAGATTGGGGCATGATGAGCAGAGCGTGATGGAATTAATTATTAAAAAACTAAAATTAAATTATGGAAACGACAACTAATTTTTTCAATCAGATAGCGCAGTTGCAGATCATAGGCGACCTGCACATTACTATTGCCAAAGGAGCAGAGGACAGGCTTATCGTACTGGTTATGCTCCAAAACGAGGCGTGTGGGGACAGCGCCAAGCACACCATACCGCCACTAAACCTACGAGGAACAGCCGAAGAACTCGACAGTGGTTTTTTTGAGAATATCACAACGCCCATTGAGTCCGCTTCGGGTCTTATGGTTGATATGGAAGGCTATATGAAACAGCTTGAAGATACCAAAAAGCAGTCGGCAATGGAGAAGGAGAAAGCCGATAGCAAGAAAAAAGAGCAGGAAGCCAAGGACAAAAAATTCAGCGAAGCTATGGCAAAGGCGGACGAACTGGAAAAAGAAGGGAAATTCCGTGAGGCATGGATAAAAGTGCCTGAAGTGCATGAGTTTCCCTTTAAGGCTGAGGAGATACGCACACGCAAATCCGAACTGTCAGCAAAATTTGCGCCCGATTTGTTCGGCAGTACATCCGAGACGGCTAAACCCGAACCGCCCAGAGATGCACTTTTCCCCAACTATACCAATGCGCAGGCGCAAGACCCTGAAACGCAAGAGGAAGAAACCGATTTGAACGAAAGGGAATATTGGGAAGACGAGCAGGAAGACGACCCCGAAAAGGAAGGATATTAATCTAAAATAGAGCAATCATGTTATTAGCTACACAATTACAGCGGGTGTTTATACTCAAAGACAAAGGACAGGAAATAAGACTTTCCGACCCCGAACCACGATGGAGCACCGAAGCGGTACTGAATTTTTATGCACCGACCTATCCGATACTGACCACGGCCAAAATATCAGCCCCTGTTATCAGGGACGATGCGGTTGAGTACCGATTTGAAACGGTAATGGGAACAAAAGGCTAACCAAAATTTAAAGCCATGAATTATGCAACAGACAATCATATCGGGAACAGTGAAACTGCCCGAGCGAAAAAGACAAAAACAGCTTCACACACAGCTCGCAGGGTTTATACATTGGATGCAGAGACCCAAAGACGCAGACGAGGTGCAGAAAGACAAACCAAGGTCAGTGCCTGCGGGGATGCTACCAATGGTTTTCTAAAGGTTTCATTTCTGCCCAGACTACAAGAGAATAAAACGGTACAGGCTTGTCAGAATATTTCCAAAATGGAAAATGATTTTTATAGCTCTCTTGACAGTCTAGCTGAGCATTACCATATTGTGCCGATGGCGACCCGTCATTTTGAATATCCCTATAATATGGCATTGGCTGTATCGGACTTGGAAGAGAAGCTCAAAAAAAGTGTTTGGAACTTTTCCGAACTGCGGTTATTGCAGGACAGCCACAGAACGTATCTGCTCAGCGAGGAAAAATACACCACAGGCACAACCCTGTATTATATCCCCATTGAACCGATTTATCAGATGCTCAAAGACCCCAAATACAAAAAAAATGCGCAACTGCTTTTATCTGTCTGCTCGTATCTGTATCATATTGCCGATGTACCATATTTCAGACAGCAGGGCAGTTATCTGTACTGGCTCTATGAAATGCACAGGGAATGGACAGAACAGGACGAGGACAGGGAGGAAAACGAGAGGTACGTGAGGGAGTTTGACAAGGCAGAACTTATCGGGGACTGTCTCGAAAAGAAGATTTTCAACCACGTAAATTTAGCCGTGTTCGAAGAGCGTTTAAAAGCGTTTAAAAGCCGTGATGACTTTGATAAGCCGTGTTTGGATACAGCGAAAAAAGCTTTTGCATTATTTACCGATTATCCTAATGAGAGCATTTTTCGAAATGCACCAATGAATAACAGGGATGAAGACGAAGAAACGGAAAACGAGAGCATCGGGATGGAAAAGTACATTTCCTTTATTTCCGACACCAAAGGATGGCTTTATGAAAGTATTGAAGAGAGCATCAATAATGAATTTAACGAGTACGGGACAATGGATGAGCCGACCATTATAAAATGTTTTGACGGAAGGGAACGGACAGAGAACAGTCTTGATTTTGAAAGCCGTCTGTTTGCCCTTTTGGAAGATATGTGCGCTTTACTGTATAACTATAAACAGAACGAAAATGAATAATGTAATTGATAGAACAGAGGATTTCGGGACGCTCTACCACCCGAAATCCGCCCTTGTTTTCTATGAAAGTAAAGGTTTAGATAAAGATATGTATGTAGAGCATTTTGATATGGATAAAAACGGCAATCCTATCAATGCGCACCCGCTCACAGAGCGTGAAGCAGGGGCACTCGCAAAGGCGCTTCTAACCGAAAAGCAGAAGCAGTCTGCTTTTTTAAAACCCGTCGGGATTCTGCCGACCACTATCCTGCATATCAATCCAAGCAGGGACAAAGGCGCTGTGATATGGTATACCAAATCCCAAAAAAGACCGCTTTATTTTATAGAGGGTTTAGAGATTCCAAGCGGTCAGGGGTTTGTACCTGCTATGGTCTGGCAGGCGAGCAAAAACAGCCTGCGGGTATTTGCGCTTTTAAGTAACAGCAGACCCAAAGAAAAAACACCGCTATATTATGCACCTTTTTTTAATATCTATGAGGATGGCAGGGTATGTATGGGTTCGGTTGATGTAAGCATTAAAGAGTCTTCCTGCGTGGAAGAGTTTACAAAGGCGTGGGAGGATTATTTCTTTAACAGCTATTTCAGCCACCTTATGGGAGAGAACAGCCCTGTAAAGGGCAACTGCGTGAGCCTGTGGAAAGACCTTGTCACATCGGGCAGAGCCTTTTCCACAGCAGTATTAAAAAAGAATAACAAAACACTTAAAAATTTATTGTTATGAAAACAAGCAAAACCAAAATGCATTTTACAGACCCGTATCTGATAAGCCCGACCAATCCCATTGCCGTTAACCTGATAGGGGCGGGAGGTACAGGCTCAAAAGTGCTGACCGCCCTTATGGAAATGAACCACAGCCTCACGGCTCTTGGACATGCAGGGCTGTCTGTGCGCCTTTGGGATGATGATGTTATCACAAATGCCAATCTCGGCAGACAGCGTTTTGCGCCCAGTGAGGTCGGACTGTATAAATCCGTGGCACTTATCAACAGAGCGAATCGTTTTACGGGTACAAATTGGAAAGCGGAAACCGTAAAATTTGAGAGGGACAGCTTTGGAAAACTGCCGAGTAATGCAAAGGCACCAATTTATATCACGTGCACTGACAGCGTACGCTCCCGTTTTGACATTGCCGAAATATTAAAATACAGCAATAAAAGGCATCACAGGGACGACCCGAAATACTGGATGGATTTTGGCAACAGCCAGTATACAGGACAGGTCATCCTGTCCACTATTGGGGAAATTCCACAGCCCAATTCCGAAAAATTTGAAACGGTGGAGAGACTGCCTTTTGTGACCGAGGAATTTGGGGACTTGCTGAATCAGTCTGAACAGCAGGACGACACACCGAGTTGTTCGCTTGCCGAGGCACTCGAAAAACAGGATTTGTATATTAATTCCACTTTGGCGCAGATGGGATGCTCACTATTGTGGAATTTGTTTCGTGAAGGCATGACAGCAAACAGGGGATTTTTCCTGAATTTAAAAGATTTCCGATCACAACTCATTCCAATATAAGCCCGAAATCGGGCGGCAAAAAGACACTCCTTCCTCTCGGGCGGAGCATCTTTTTGCGTTTAAAACGGTGGAGCGCTTTTGCCAAAATGCAGTGCCCGCTATTTTACCAAACCCGCTGCGTTTTTTTTAAGGGATGCTCATCATCCCTTTTGCTGTTTTTGGGCGGGCTTCTTTTCTTTCCGAGGGCGGCCAAAGAAAAGAAGCAAAAGAAGACCGCCTTTTTTTTATGGCTTTTATTTTAATTGTATAATCGGCGATTTTTTCCAGCGGGAAAAGCCTTTAAAAAGATACGCAATGTTTTCAAACTCGATAAAAACTATGAGTTCTTCTTTGCACTTTATTTTAAATCCCCTGAAATGCTGAAAATCCTTTAGTGGTATGTCGGCAAGCTCACCGATAGTTGTGATCTCTAAAGCTTCCAATACGCTTTGCAGTCTTCTGCTGAAAGGAAATTCGCTGTTGTAAAGCAGTTTCTGGCGGTCTTTTTCTGCTTTTTCTTTTCTGATCTGAGCGGGACTTGGATTTGGATTTAATTCGCGCTTTAATGCCTGAAGTTTTTTCTTGTAGTGATCGATTTCACACATCAGTTCGGTTGCTGCTTTTACTTTATTGCATGTTTTCTCGTAAAGCTCCTCCACATATTCGGATGTAACCCCGTATTGTTCTGCCGCCTTGGTCAGGGGCATCTTTTCAATGAGTAGTTTCTGAAGTAAATCATATTCCTTTTCAGAAAGTACCTGCTTGGACATTTCGATATAAAACCTGTTGGTGAGGTCAATAACATTATGCATAACAATACAAGTTAAATCCTTATTGCCAAAATAGGTTTTGGCTCTTGCAGTTCAATGCTAAGATACTAACGTTAATTGAGTTATGCAATGTATTTGCAGGAAAGGCTTAAGCTCAGGAAACAAAACAGCCCAAAGCAATGCTCCGGGCTGTAATACTTTTTAATTTCTAATTTTTTAATAGTTATTAAAATTTAAGGTGCATACTGTTTATCACCTTGGCTTTTACCAGATCTGAATTTTTAATCTTGAGTGTCTGGTGTCTCCCTCCGTTTTTCTCAAAAATCTCAATTAGCAGCAGTTTGTCATCCGCTATTGTAAATTGGTCTAAGAGAAATACATTCTGGTCTGTGGCTTTTCCGGGAATCTCATCAAGGGTTTTGTAAATGCGGAGCGGCACAATCGGCCTTTGCTGCGAGGCAGTTCGTCTGGCTGTTTTTTTATCTATCACCTTGAAAATCATGAAGTCAATGCTGAAAGGTACATTGGTTTGGTTTTCAAGCTGCGTATGGAAATAATACTTGCCGTTGTGGATATAGATGCCCTTTAAGCTGAACTGAATGCCGAAACTCTCCGATGCAATGTGCTTTACGATTCGCTTGTTGTTTTTGTAAATAGTTTCCAGGATCAAACCTGCCAGTGAGGGCGGTGTTTTTCCAAGCTCCTCAAAAAGAACATCGCTTGCACTGACTTTGTCGAAGTTCTTCTGCATCGCCATAAGATCATAGCTGAGGGTAGGCGGGCTCGAGCTGTATTGCACATTAAAATTGTAAAAACGGCCGTCATCTGTAATCACCGAAAAGTTGGTTTCCTCTTCAAAAGTCTTGACCGATGCCTTGACGCGAAGGACGTTTTCAGCATCCTCGGCCTTTGAGGCGATCAGGTATTCACTTCCAAGATCCACGTATCGGATAGCGGACGGGAAAATAAGATGGGAAGTTTTGTCATAAGTAACCTGCATATGGTACGGCGGTATCGTTCCTAAATCAAGGCTAGTGGCTTCGTTTTCCTGCGCAGATGAGGCTAATGAATATGTTATTAAAAGGGCTGTTGCCCAAAATAGTTTAAATTGATTTTTCATAATTAATTTATTTTAGATTGCTGTTATTTTTTGGAAACCAGATACACCTGATGTCCTGCTTTTAGGGTCACCTTAGGCGTCCTCACTTTTTTGGCGAAATAGCCCGAGATGCCCTGAACCACCCCGCGGCTCAGGTCAGCGGCCACCTGCTGTCCTGCAGACTGTGTCATCATAAGGCTCGTGCCGGACTGTTGGCTCATGTTGCCCGCCATTTCAGTTAGGGCACTTCTTTCGGCAGAATAAGGAACTGGTACTCCCTGCTGGCCGTCAAGGTCATAAATGGTAATGTCTACCGGAATAATGGAGCCCTCCAGTTCGATGGAAGTGACTTTCAACTGCAGGCGGCCTGCCTGTATCTTCGCATTTGCCGTCACTATTGTGCCCGTTGCTATGATACGACCTGAAATCCTTGCAGGTTCTACAAGACGAAGGGAAACACCTGCCTCGCCAATAATAGTTTGTGTTTGGTGCATGCAGGCCCTGATACTGTTTTTTGGCGGAAGCGTTTCTTCCATTGAACCTGCAGAATTAAACCCTCTGCTCGTGTTCCATTCTGCAATAAAAGTGCTGTCGGACGGACGTTGATACAGCGAGGATACCGTGCTTTTTTTTGAAGGGACCAGTGCCGAAAAAATCTTCTCTTCTGATTCCGCCTTTGCTACTGTAGTGTTTTTGCCTGCAGGCTCGACAGAACCGGAGCCTGAGGGAAGGTATTTAGCGGCCATCTGATAGGATTTTTCCATAAGTGCCAGCTGGTCATCAACCGTGGCAGCTTTGGGAATTTCCTTTTGAGCAAGTTCCTGTTTCAGTTCCTCGAGCTGCCTACGCAGTTCCTTTGTTTCTCCGTTATCCTGCTGATAGAAAGAACCTAGCGTGCTTTGTGCAGTACGGTAAGTGTTCAGCGCCGGATTGTTAGTTCCTTCCGCGTCATCGGGCAGTGATTGTTTCTGCTCAGCGTTGCCCTCATTCCAGTAATCGGACAGCGTGGTTAAAGCGTTCTTTTTTTGCTCTTCTTTGTCTTCGAGTATTTCCTGCTCATACGCTTTCTGTTTGTCTTCCTGCAGTACCGATCCGCTTGCCTGTGGCACGCTGTCGTTCAGGCCAAAGTTTTCGATCTGCTTTTTATCTTTGGAGGGCTTAAAGATCAAATACATACAGCCGATACATACAATTCCCATCAGTGTGAAAATCAGCGGTTTTTTAATACGCTCGACAGTTGTCTTTTTTTTATCAGGCAGAAACGAGGAAGTGTCTTGGCGAGCCTCTTCTGAGAGAAGGCTGACCTTTTTTTTATTTTCTTTCATAATCCTATTTTTTTTTAATTGGCTTGAGGGAGTCCTTTAGGGACACCGGACTTTCTTTTCCTTCCGAGGCAGGGTTTTCGATATGTTCTACAGCCATATTGTTTCTCGCGTATGCCGTATCGCGGCATACGTTGAAAATGACAACTGCGGTCAGCATCACGTACGCTGCAAAAAAGCACAGTATCACCTCATGTTGCCTTTTTATTGGCATTGCTTCCCAATTCTTGTCAAGCCCTTCCAGCCATTGGTTTATATTTGCTCTTAATTTATTCATAACCTTGTTATTTTTGTTCTCAAAGCTTAAAACGCTTTGGACATTTATCTGTTTTTTGGTGCTGTTCATCATTGACCAAGGCGACTGCCTGCGAAGCGCTGGGCGCAGATATAACAGACAGGTTTGTCAGTTCCGTTTTTTTCTGCAGCTGTCCAAATTGGTCCTTCCTTGCCACCTGCATTCTGTTGAGAGAAAATTTACCGTTCAGGTATTTTACCAGCATAATGCATCGTACACTGGGCTTGTCTTCACCTGACCATTGCAGGTAGCCTGTCAGCAGCAAGTCCTCTTTAGGCAAACTGTCTTTTCCATTTTTGCAGTTTTCAAGGTATTCGCCAATGCTGTCTTTTAACTTTCCGGCATGCGCACCCTGCGTATGGAAATAGCCGTTAAATCCTTTTTCAGTCAGGATTCTCGCAAATGTGTCTAAGTCTAATAATGCTTCCATAAGATTTTTTTAGCGTTCGATGACTTCTATATCCCTGTTTTCAACCACCGCAAACTTTTCAATATTAAAGCCTTGCGGATTATTGTCCGAGCGCACCGAGTTTACCAGAAGGCAGGATGTAACCAGGCTGCGTCTGGTTACATTACTCGAGCGTATGATAATTTGCCTTGCATAGCTCCGCACTACATAAGGGTAAGTATCGAAATTGCAGGCCACGCTGTCCATTTCGATACGCTGCTGTACATTGCCTGATATAATCCGGTTGTAATAACCCTTTTCCAAAAGGTCCTTGTAGTAGTTAAAGGCACTTTTATCGGCAAGGCTAAATGCCCTTTTCATATTGCTTTCAATAGCATTTTTGTCGGGCGCCAGGGTAAAGAACAGCTCGTGAAAACGCCTTACGTGCTCCCGGGCTTCCACAGGACGGTTGATAGAGGCATCCTGAGCGAGTGCGAGCATGAGCGATTTGCCATTGTCGAGCACGTAAATTTTCTGGCGCTGCTGTTCGGCGAAACCATACGATCTCCAAAGCGCGTATCCGGTCACTAATGCACAGAGCACGGCAAATACAATGGCATACAACCTAATCTGCTGAAAACTGTTTTCTATATTTCTGAGTGTTTTAAATTCCATTTTAATGAATGTTTATTGATTACTTATTGACCAGCCTTCCGGCAATGTTGCCTGCGGCCGAACCAGCGCCTGCGCCTGCTATATTTCCGGATTTCATGGCAGTCTGGTGGATGTTGCGTGAAAAATTTCCTGCGCCGCCTGCCTGTATAATCCAGCCTGTCACTGTGGGAATGGTAAAATATCCCACTATGCCGATAATCATAAAAATAATGTATACCGTGTTTGAGGTATCAGGAATGAAAGCAGGATCGGCAAGCATTTCTATGTCCCTTTCAATTATAAGGGACTGAATCCTGGCCAGCATCGAGCTGAAGAGGTCCGCTACGGGAAGCCAGAGATAAACGCTGACATACCTTGTAATCCACTGCGTGAGAGTTGACTGGAATCCGTCCCAGACTGATATAGCAAATGCGATAGGCCCCAGGATGGACAGCACTATAAGAAAGAAAGTGCGTATGGTGTCGATCACAAGTGCTGCAGCCTGAAATAATATTTCGAGCAGGTTACGAAACCACTCTTTTATTATTTTCTCTATCTGATAGGTCTGCCTGTCCATATACATTCCGGCCATAGTCCCGATGTCCGAAGGCGACCAGCCCAGCTCGTCCAGTTTCTTGTCGAACTCTGCGTCCGATACCATATAGGCGGTTTCGGGATTGCGGATCATCGCTTCATGCTCCAGCAGGTCCTTTTTTGCCTGAAGATCGTTCAGGTCCAATACCTGATCTTCCAGAATGCTATGTGTTCCCTGAACTATCGGGCTTAATACGGCATTGATTGTACCCAGCACGATCGTCGGGAAAAACATGATGCAGAGACCCAGTGCAAAAGGGCGCAGAAGCGGGTAGGCATCAATAGGTTCAGCTCGGCTGAGTGCCTGCCAGACTTTCAAGGCCACAAAAAACAGCGCCCCGAGTCCTGCCAGTCCTTTGGCCACCGCCGCCATATCGGCGGACAGTGGCAGCATCTCATCATACAGCGAGCGAAGGACCTCATGAAGATTATTGAATTCCATATTACCAGTATTTTTGGTTTGGGGCGCCGTACAGCTCAAGAACCCTTTTGGTGCTGTTCTGCTTTTTAGCCCTTAGGATACTGACCGAAATATTTTTATTGGTGTAATAGCGCACCAGGCTGTGGTATTCTTTTACCTCTTTGTATACACGGTCAATAATATCCATTCGTTCCTTATCACTAAGTGACAGGCTTGAGGAGGTGACAATCTGCTTGAGTTCTTTCAAAAGCTCGGTACTCTCTCCCAGCAGCGCCGAATATCCCTTGGCAATGGCGGTGAGTTCTCTTGCCGAAAAGTTTGGATCATTGAGCATCCTACCGAAATTCTGCACATACATTTCCGATACATCACCCACCAAAAGGACGGTCTGCTGTACCTTGCGGGCGTCTTTTACCAGATTGTTAATCGCCTGTAGCTTATCGTAATATTCTTTGCCCTGCTTGTATACCTTTTCGACTTCCTTGAAATTTTTGACCACATTGCTGACTGTAGAGGAAGTCTGTATGATCTCGTTGGCGCTGTTGAGGATTCCCGAGGCAAGATTTGCCGGATCGGTAACCACAAACTGGGCTTTTGCTGATGGCGCCGAGGCAAGCATAATTGCCGCAGACACCATAAATAGTATTTTTTTCATTGTTATCGATTTTTTAATTGTTATTGATTATTGATTTTTCTTTTCGCGGCGCCTACTGGCGATCTGCTTGATGGCAAGTTCTACATTGCCGCCAAGTTCAGCGGCAAGCTGCATCACCTCCATTTTTTCAGTTTCTTCTGTCGTGTACGCGAGATATTCCTCAGCGGACACTTCTGTGGCATAGACAGCCGAATGCGTCCCTCCAAGCCCGATCCATACTTCTTTGTAAAGACGCGATGCATCGTTGTTCATATTAATGGATAATACCTGCGCTTTTTCTTTGTCTGTCAGCCCGAGCATGGCCTGTATTTCATCAAACTTGTTCATGTATTTGCGCTGATCCAGAAGTATCTTGCAGTCCGAATTATTGATGATGCTTTCCTTAACAATAGGAGACTGGATAATGTCATCAACTTCTTGGGTCACCACAATGGCCTCACCAAAGAACTTACGAACAGTCTTAAATAAATACTTTATATAATTTGCCATACCTTCCTTTGCAATAGCTTTCCAGGCCTCTTCAATTAGGATGAGTTTTCGGATACCCTTAAGCCTTCGCATCTTGTTGATGAACACTTCCATAATGATGATCGTTACGATTGGAAAAAGGATTTTATGCTCCTTGATCGCATCAATCTCAAAGACGATAAAACGCTTGGAAAGCAGGTCCAGCTGCTTGTCGGAATTCAGCAGGTAATCATACTCGCCGCCTTTGTAATAAGGCTCCAGTACATTAAGAAAATTGGCAATGTCAAAGTCTTTTTCCCTTACCTGTTTTTCTACCAGCACGCTTCGGTAATCCCCCTGAACATACTCGTAAAAGGCATTGAAAGACGGAAAGGCGTCATCGCGCTTGATCTTTTCGATATAACCGCTTACGGCATTGGACAGTGCCACTTCCTCGGAGCGGGTGGGAGGCTCGTCATCACGTTTCCATAATGTCAGTATGAGCGTCTTGATACTTTCTCTTTTTTCAATATCGAAAACCCCGTCATCGGTATAGAAAGGGTTAAAGGCAATGGGGTTGTCCTCGGCATAGGTAAAATACACCCCGTCTTCGCCTTTAGTTTTTCCATTGATCAGCCCGCATAATCCCTGATAGGAGTTACCGGTATCTACCAGCAGGACATGGGCGCCCTGTTCATAATACTGCCTCACCATATGGTTGGTGAAAAAAGACTTGCCACTTCCCGAGGGACCGAGTATGAACTTGTTGCGGTTGGTAATGATACCGCGTTTCATCGGTAAGTCTGAAATGTCCAGATGGATGGGTTTTCCCGTCAGCCTGTCTGCCATCTTGATGCCGAATGGTGATGGGGAGTTATGGTAATTGGTTTCTTCTGTGAAGAAACATAATGCTGGTTCAATGAAGGTGTAAAAGCTTTCCTCACTTGGAAAATCTCCTGCATTGCCAGGTATACCCGCCCAGTACAGCGCCGCCGTATCAGTAGTATTGTGCCTTGGCTTGCATTCCATAAGGGCCAGTGCGCTCCCGCAGTCGTTCTTCAGCTGTTTGAGTTCGGACAGGTCGTCCGACCATGCCATTATATTGAAGTGTGCGCGGATTGACGACAGTCCAAAGGAATGCGCCTCATTCAGATAGCGTTCTATCCACTCTTTGTTGATCTGGTTGGCGCGGCTGTAGCGTGCCAGCGAGTGCATGTTTCGGGCGGACTTTTCAAACTTCTGCAGGTTCTGCTCACTGTTGTCCAAAAACAGGTACTGGTTGTAAATGTGATTGCAGTTCAGCATTAGTCCCACAGGAGATGCAAAAGATAAACGGCAGTCGCTGCGGTCTGTGGAGAGTTTTTCATATCGATTATCAGCTGATACAGTTGAGGGCAGGTCGTCGGTGTCAGAAAGAGTATGCAGGCACAGCCTTTTGTTACCCACACGTACCTCTTCGCTGCCGAGCGCAATATCCTGCAGTGAGGTTCCGGTTTCTCTTGACAGGGTCAGGTATTGTTCCAGCAGTCCCTGCCTTCCTTCGGATCCGATAATGTCTTCTTCGCTCATGCGGCTGATCTTGACAAATCCGCAGTCGTTTATAATGCGCTCAAACTGCCCGACTGCTTCCATAAAACGGTGAACTGTTTCTTTATCCCTGATTTCTTTTGGTATCAGTACACCTTTGCATAGCGATGAGAAATTGCTCTGCATCCGCATGCGCTCTTTGGTGGTCTTGGTAAGAAACAGATAACAGTAATGGTTCAGAAACGGGCGCTCATTAAAGTGCCGCTGATAAGACCTAGCCAGAAAACTCTGCACATCCTTGTCCATTTCAGGATCATAGTTCTCCCTGATGTACCAATCCTGTTTATGGACAATCGTAAAATCGGGTAGGGTCTTAATAGCCTTATGCCAGGCAGAATGAATTGCTTCATATTCGGCCGAAGCCACTGTGAAGAGTTCAGGCAGACGGACTTCAAAGCAGGCGGTAATATCCGCATCCTTTGAAAGTATGCAGTTATTTTCCACTGCCAGCAGCGGAAATCTGCTTTCCAGTGTAGTGCTCTTGGCTGTATTTCTCATACGTCACTGGATTTAGGAATTGACTGTAAATAGCGTCGTACTGGCTTGCGGCAGATGATGTAGCGTGGATGTCTTTTTTTTGCACCGATTTTCATAAGTCCGTGTTCCCCGTACTTTCTGTTCAGCGAGAAGGTCTGCCAGACAATTAGCGAGCTGCCGCCTGCCCCCAGAAAAAGACAGATATAGGAACTCGTCCCGGCCATATATAAAATCATGACCAGGATAAGTATTCCAAGCAGCCCTCCTGCGAAAATGAACAGGTACTGTGCCTTGAGTCCCCTGAACTCGACTGTTCTTCCTATGCCTTTGTTGATGTTGTAAGTATTCATAGGCAAGGTTAAAGGAAGAAGGAGCGAAGGATGGTAGCCGCGACAATAAGGAAGATACAGGCGCCGAACCAGCTCGCCGCGGTTTTTGAGGTGTCGGGATCTCCGCTACTGAATTTATTGTACACCTTAACCCCGCCGATCAGACCGACTACAGCTCCAATGGCGTAGATGAGTTGTGTGGCGGGATCAAAATAGGAGGTAACCATTTGGGTGGCTTCCGTGATGCCTGCTGTTCCGTTTCCCTGCGCCGATAACTTTAAGGATGACAGCATTATGATTACTGCCGGCAGGAATTTTTTTCTTTGTTTTTGCATAATGAAACACTTTAGATTGTTACTGTATTCCCGCACTGCGCGGGCTCTGGCAACAAAAGTGTGATGAAAATCGAGTTCCTGCCGTAAAGTGGCTGTCTGTGGAATTAGTTGACTAGCTATGTCGTTATTCTTAATGTTTGAGCATAAAAAAACGTCAAATATTTTAAGTTTGACGTTTAAATTTTCATGCAGAATTATACGGTGTTTATTAAATGAGAAAAGGGAGTATGCCCTTTCAGACATACTCCCCAATATCAAATTCATTCAAATCAATTTTCCGCAGATAGGAAAAGCCGGAATGCTTTTCAGAAGAAAGGCTCCCGTCCAACAGCTCAGCTATTTTTCGGGAGGCACTTTCTATGGAATTTTCCAGCAGGCTGAATAATTCGGTTCCCTGTATTTTCTGAACTAAAGCTATCGCTGTTTCCTGTTGAGAGGGCTCCAATTTATCTTTTTGAAGCAGTATCCCCACGGAGCTTAGTTCCTCGAAGGTAACCCCTTGGGCAAAACCGTCATCTGCGCCGGATATTCCATACCTGTTCCATTCTTCTTCTTCCTGTTCCAAATCAGGCATATTACTGAAAACTTCATCCAGCTCTTGCTGCGGAATTTGAACACTTACGTTTTCATTTTCGTCGTATTCAATGTCAAAATTATGGGGATCCACCTCTGTTTCCTCGATTTGGCTTTCATTGGCATTGTTTGGGACGGAAAGGCTTCTTACAGGCTTGGGCTGACCCATAATATCGGGCAAGTGCGGATTAACTTTTTCTTTTTTCGGCTGCTGTTGCCTAAACCTATTTTGAATGATAATTTTGTCCTGCATAAGAAGGACTATTACTATTAGCAGGCATATCACAATAACTGTTTCCATAATCAAAGAATTGGTTTTTGTTTTTCAATATGCAGCGTCTCTATATCCTCTCCAAAATCCTGAAAATGCTGCTTTAGTACATTGTACATATAATCTGAGATCGTGATTTTTCCATCGCCGAGGATAAAAACAATTCGTGATATCTTCCTGTGAAAATCCTCACTGATATATACCGACTTGCCGTTTCTAGCTATAAATTCTGCCGGTTGTAAAAAAATGTCTTTGTATTGCCCGATTTGTGCAGGCAGCCTGGTTTTCTTAGATAAATTTTTCATAATCATAATATTTTAAAAAATGGGTTTAAACTTCTCATTAAAATCTTCAGTAATTGCTTTCTCAAATATTTCAAAATGATGTTCGAGAATATTGTCGAGATATGCATACAGCGGTATCTGATCTTTCCCTATTACCTGTACAATGCGGGACAAACGCTCGTGATATTCCTGACGGATGTAAATACTCTTCTCTCCACGCTTAGTCATTGAGTGGGTTTTCAAAAAGTGGCTCCCATAACTTCCGTCAACACTTTTCTTTGCTCGGTTCTTTTCCCTTTGTACAGGTTTAATCGACAGTGACTCTTCCTGTTTTACATCTATCTTTTGTGTCTCTTCGATTGATTCAGGCGGAAACTGTATCCCTTCTTTTTTAACGCCGTCAACCATCAGGTCCATCATGAGTTCTTCATTAATGTCCGGCGGGGTTTTTCTCTTATTTTCCTTTTCCATAAATCTACAATTGAATAATTTTTAAAAATTCGTCTATGAAAAGGTCTAATTGACACGCTTTCATCAAGCGTTCATCTGGAGGCATTATCGTGGAACGGAAAACGGTTTTGCTGTCTGCTTCACTTTCTTTGCGAAAACGTGTGCTGCTTTTGATTTGGCTTTGCATAAGGCTTAAACCTAATTGTTCAATAAGTTGTTTATACACTTTATACAAAGGTGTGCTTTCCCTGCCGTCAACCTGGTTCCAGAACAGGTTAATAGTTTCTATGGAAGTTTCCCCTTTTTTCATAATCACATCCTGCAAAAGCTGTGTGAAGATCAGTGTACTTTCCATTACCACACGGTCGGCCGTGATCGGGCTAAAAATGTGGTGCATTCCTGCCAATGCTTTCAGGATGCCGAGCGTGTTTACGGTTCCGGGCAGGTCGAAGAATACAACATCAACGGGCGTAGGAGAATCATTTACAAACTCTTGAGCTGCTTCCAGTACGCTGTCTGCTTTGTACGGCATAATAGGATAGGCTTTTTTGCTGAGGGTAGTAAACTGTCTATACGCCAGCTTTTTTAAAGCTTCGTTTTCCATTACCATTGCCAAATCCCTTGTCTTCATTTTCACAAGGCTGTGCTGCGGAAAATCCGCATCAAATACGGCTACGTTGTAGCCTAAACGATAGTGCAGCACACTTGCTAGAAGGGTTGTAAATGTACTTTTGCCAACACCGCCTTTTTGAGAAGAAAAGGCGATAAACAGAGGTTTCTTTTTTGTGTTCATATTTGATAATTTAAAGTTTATATATCCTAGAAATACAGTTTTGGAGGCACACTGATTTTAAACTTACAATTTAGCAGGGTAGCTGTCAGGGCTGCTGGCCGGCTTTTTCTCAGTACAGCATCACTGCATTCATTCTTGTATCTAGTCAGGCTGTAATTCCATCTTACTTATATTCTTTCAAGCACTCCTTCAGGAATTTAAGATAGTCTCACGGCATGCCGTCACGCTTTCCGACATTTCCGCATTGTTGCGATCTTGCATTCTTGCAATCATGAGAACCAGATGATATGAAATCTGGGATGTGACCAATACACTTGTCCTGAAGTATGGGCTGATTGCCGTCCTGCCAACATTCAAAGACAAAGGACTAATCATTTTCGTTGCACTGTATGGATGTGGCATTGCTTGTCGCTTAAAGGAAGTGTTTGGTACTTCTCCATATTACAATCCTTTTATAAACAGGGGTTTACTTTGTAAAATGAATTTTTATTAAAGGATTTATGCATGGACTACTGAAAAAATGGAGAATAACGGAACGGCTTCAAGCCGTTTTCCCTGTTACATTTAATCCGTCCCGAAGGGCGGATTTTTGTGTTCACCAGAACACGGCAAGTTGTGTTTTGAGGCACTCTAAACCGAGTTAGTGCCTCAAAACAACTTGCCTTGCCGGGGGGGCTGAAAAAACCTTCCGAAGTCAGGTTTTTATATAAAATTTAATAATGGATAAATAATGAGGGAGAACAATAACAATAAAAAACACAAGGGTGGACGCATGCCCAAAAGCGATCCGAGCATCCACCGCCATGTATTTCGTCTGACGGATACGGAAAATGCCAAACTTTTATCGCTTTTTGAAACGTCGGGAATTCCCAACAAAGCAAAATTTATCACCTCGCTGTTGTTCAGCAAGGAGATGAAAACGATTAAAATTGACAAAGGAACAGTTGATTTTTATATGCGGTTGACTTCGTTTCACAGTCAGTTCCGCTCCGTAGGCGTCAATTATAATCAGATTGTAAAGCTATTGTACCATCATTTTTCCGAGAAAAAGGCGGCGGCTTTTCTCTATAAATTGGAAAAACAAACTGCTGAAATGGCGGCACTATGCCACAAAATCATCCAAATAACTGAAGAATTTGACGTAAAATATCTGAAAAAACAGCCTTAGAAATGATAGCAAAAATCGGAAGAAGCGCAAATTTATACGGAGCTTTAGCCTACAACCAGCTCAAAGTTGAGAATGAAAAAGGTGAAATATTGTTTGGCAATAAGATAATTGAAACCGCTAGCGGTAATTATTCCGTTGCACAATTATCCCAATCTTTTGCCCCTTACCTGATAGCCAATCGCAATACCGAGAAACATACGTTGCATATCTCGCTTAATCCCGATCCGAAAGACAAAGTAAGTGACGACAGGTTCATGGAAATGGCAGATGTGTATATGCAGGAAATGGGTTATGGACAGCAGCCTTATGTGGTGTTCAAACATACTGATATTGACCGTAGCCATATCCATATTGTATCGGTGTGCGTTGATGAACAGGGTAAAAAGATTTCGGATAGTTATGAGAAAATGCGCTCTATGATCGTCTGCCGTGAACTTGAAAGGAAATATGGATTGATACCTGCAACAGATAAAGAGCATAAACAGATAGACAAGGTTTTCCGTCCTGTAGATTATAAGGCAGGTGATGTTAAAAGTCAGATAGCTTCCGTAGTTCGTCACCTGGCTTACTATTATCAATTCCAAACTTTAGGAGAATTCAATGCCTTGCTTTCTCTTTTTAATATTACCACCGAAAAAGTGCAGGGCGAGCTGAAGGGAAAAATGCAGGAGGGTTTACTATATATTGCTTTAAATGAAAAAGGCGAAAGAGCCGGACATCCTTTCAAGGCTTCTTTATTTGGAAAGAATGCTGGACTGCCGGCTCTGGAATTGAATTATGCAAAATACAAAGAAACTTTAAAAGACCACCCGGCAAAGCCGACCATTAAAGCTGCCGTTACCATTGCCCTGCAATTAACAAGTGATGAGGAGGCTTTTAAAAAACAGTTAGTGGAGCAAGGAATTAATGTGGTGGCACGTAGAAATGACACAGGACGTATTTACGGAATTACCTTTATAGACCATAATTCTAAAACAGTGTGGAACGGCTCCAGATTGGCAAAAGAACTATCTGCCAACACATTTAATGATTATTGGAACAAAAATATCACACCTGAAATTAAAGATTCGGTTAAATTGCAATCGAAAATATCCCCAGCAAATAATGCAGATCTTCCGCCAGATGAACCTTATCATTTGTTCGACTTCCTGAATACTGTCCAAAAGCATGAGGGCGATTTAATTGATGCATTTGGTACCTTATTGCCAGAAGCCAATGGAGAAGATTATCAGGAACAAGATTTTGCTAATAGAATGAAGAAGAGAAGAAAAAAGAGGGAAGGCAGATAAGGATAGAATCAAAGCTATCCGAAAAGCCGACGATTTTATCGGATAGCTTAGTTAAAAAGGCTAGAGTAAATTCCAGTTTTGAGCCACAAAATTATTTAGCTGGTCTCTCATTACAATGCTGCTGGCTTGAGATAGTCTTATTATTCTCTCGACCTTTTGAAAGCTTGCTTTTGTTTTCGGAACCTGATAGTTCTTTACAAAAGCATCGCAAAAATAGACGACTTCATAGCGTTCTTTTTTATTTACACGTTCTCTGTCACGAATAGCCGTGTAATTGGGATTGTCACCAGTGGTGGTCGTGTTTACATAATCACTATTGACTAGGTCATTTTCATCAAATTCTACCATAATTTATTAATTTAAAATTTCCTAAAATTAAGAGCTTTTAAAAAGCAGTTATTACGGTTTTCCGTAACCTTAAAATTTAAATTTTAACAAATCAGTCAAACACTGCCGCTTGCCGCCATTTTCAACCACTTTAATACAAGCAGTTCTTATCGTATTTAAATTCATGAAACAACATTAAATGTTTTGAGATGCAGGGAGAAGATGATTTAAGAGGATTAGCCAAAATTATGGCTTTTATGCGGGCAGTAAGTATCCTATTGATACTGATGCACCTTTATTGGTTTTGCTACGGTTACTTTATAGCTCGGGGCTGGACACTAGAGGTAATCAACAAAATATTAGACAATTTTCAGCGTACTGCGGGATTGTTCTCGCATACTCTTTATACCAAAGTATTTGCCTTGGTGTTATTAGCTTTAAGCTGCCTGGGTTCAAGAGGAGTTAAGAACCAGAAGATAACTTGGCCTAAAATTTATATTGCTTTGGCAATTGGTTTTGTTCTGTTTTTTCTGAACACAGCTTTATTAAAGCTATCAATCAATACCGCAACAATTTCTTATATCGTTACAACTGGTTTAGGATATATCGCTTTAATGGTTGCCGGAGTCTGGATGAGCCGACTGCTTCGTAACAATCTGATGGAGGATGTTTTCAATAACGAGAACGAAAGTTTTATGCAGGAAACTACATTGATGGAAAATGAATATTCTGTTAATCTACCCACGAAGTTTTATTACAATGGAAAATGGAACAATGGGTGGATTAACATAGTTAATCCTTTTCGAGCAACGATTGTTTTAGGTACTCCGGGCTCAGGAAAATCATACGCAATCGTAAACAATTATATCAAACAGCAGATTGAGAAAGGTTTCTCAATGTACATCTACGATTTCAAATTTGATGATCTTTCTACCATTGCATATAATCATTTATTGAAGCACAGCAATAAATACAAAGTACAACCAAAATTCTATGTCATCAACTTTGATGACCCCCGAAAGAGCCACCGTTGTAATCCGCTTAATCCCGATTTCATGACGGATATCTCGGATGCTTATGAAGCAGCATATACGATAATGCTGAACCTCAATCGTAGCTGGATACAGAAGCAGGGCGATTTTTTCGTCGAAAGCCCGATTATCCTTTTGGCTGCAATCATTTGGTACCTGAAAATTTATGACGACGGTAAGTATTGTACATTCCCACACGCTATAGAACTCTTGAATAAAAAATACTCAGACGTATTTACGATTTTAACCTCATATCCCGATTTGGAAAACTATCTGTCGCCTTTTATGGACGCGTGGCAGGGAGGGGCACAGGATCAGTTGCAGGGACAGATAGCCTCTGCAAAAATTCCTCTGTCAAGAATGATTTCGCCCCAGCTGTATTGGGTGATGACAGGAGATGATTTTTCATTGGATATCAACAATCCCAAAGAGCCTAAGATATTATGCGTAGGGAATAATCCTGACCGGCAAAACATCTATTCTGCGGCGCTGGGATTATACAATTCACGTATCGTCAAACTCATTAACAAAAAGGGTCAGTTGAAGAGTTCGGTTATCATAGACGAGCTGCCTACTATCTACTTTAGGGGACTGGATAACCTTATTGCAACCGCCAGAAGTAATAAGGTGGCTGTTTGTTTGGGCTTTCAGGATTATTCACAGCTAACAAGGGATTATGGCGACAAAGAGAGCAAAGTAATTCAGAATACCGTTGGTAATATTTTTAGTGGCCAAGTGGTCGGAGAAACTGCAAAAAGCCTGTCGGAAAGATTTGGGAAAGTATTGCAGAAAAGGCAGAGCATGAGCATCAACCGCAACGATACATCAACTTCAATATCAACTCAATTGGATAGTCTTATACCGGCTTCCAAAATATCAACCTTGACACAAGGTTTTTTTGTTGGTTCTGTATCGGACAATTTTGATGAACGCATCGAGCAGAAAATCTTCCATGCTGAAATTGTCGTGGATAATCAAAAGGTTGCTTATGAAACTAAAGGGTATCAAAAAATACCGGAAATCTTATCTTTTATTGACGAAGATGGGAAAGACAATATGAAACAGGCAATAGAGGAAAATTACAGGCAAATAAAATTGGATATCGTACTGGTTATAAAAACAGAAGTGGAACGTATAAAAAATGACCCCAATTTAAAGCATTTGGTGCCAAAAGATAGTCCTAAAGGGGAAAAATGAAGTAAATATCTCCTCTCCATAAAAGCTGTTATATCAATTTTCTTATACTATTTTTTTCAATTATTTATAAATGACAAAGATGCTAATTTTCCAACCTTTTCAATATTAGCTTTCGTAAACGTTCTTCATGCTCATCTCCCCACCCTCCGATAGCTGCAATTATGGGAATTAGCGTTTTTCCAAAATCCGTCAGGCTATACTCAACTTTAGGAGGCACAACAGGGTAAATAATTTTTGAAACAAGTTCATGATCTTCTAATTCCTTCAGCTGAATATTTAAAACCCTGCGTGAAGCGTCAGGTATTTTGCGTTGCAATTCGCTCGGTCTTTTATGGCCTTCATTAATAAACCAAAGCAAACGTATCTTCCATTTGCCGTAGAGCACTTCACCTATAAGATCAAGTCCACAATTTAAGTTCGGTATTGTTTTTCTCTCATACATACTACAAAAGTAAACCTATCTACTAATTCCTGCAATAGGGGAAAAATTTATCCCTATATGAATCGTAACTCCGTACTTGTGAGAAATTTACATACTTCAGAAATTTGTACCTAACAATTTTAAAACGAATATACGATGGATTATCAAAACGAACTATCAGGCAAAATTGCCTTAGTAACAGGAGGCACAAAAGGAGCCGGAAGAGCAATTGCCGAAAGGTTGTTGCAAGCTGGAGCAACGGTTATTATCACCGCAAGAAATGCACCGGAAAAAGAAAACAGCAAACTGCATTTCATTCCGTCCGACTTGAGTAAAGCAGAAGGAACACAAAAAGTAATCAGCGAAGTGCTATCGGCTTATGGGAGGCTCGACATTTTGGTAAATAACCTTGGTTCTTCAACAACACCTGCAGGTGGCTTTACTGCGTTGTCTGATGAAGATTGGGAATCGACCCTACAAGCTAATTTACTAGCACCAGTACGACTGGACAGAGGATTTTTACCGCAAATGTTAGATAGAAAAAGCGGTGTCATTATTCACATAGCTTCTATTCAGGGTATATTACCATTATACGACTCTACTTTGCCTTACGCAGCTGCAAAAGCAGGATTAAGAAATTATAGTAAGAGTCTATCAAATGAAGTTTCGCCTAAAGGTGTTCGGGTGCTGACTGTTTCTCCTGGATGGATCAATACAGGAGCATCAAAAGCCTGGTTGGCTGAGATTGCAAGAAATGCCAATAGTACTGTAGAAGAAGCACAGCAAGGCGTAATGGATGCATTAGGAGGAATACCTTATGGCAGACCTGCTGAGCCGGAAGAAGTAGCTGAATTGGTTGGTTTTCTTGTTTCTCCGAGAGCCAATTATTTATCAGGAACTGAATATGTGATCGATGGCGGTACAGTACCAACAATTTAAAAATCTTTAAAAATAATAAAAATGAACTTACCAAAAGTATTAACAGACTTGATTAAAGCACAAAACGAATTTGACGCCGGGACTTATGCCAATTTGTTTTCAGAAACTGCCGTAGTATTTGACGAAGGTAAAATGCATAAAGGAAGACTAGAAATAGAGCGTTGGATCGATCACTCAAACAAGAATTACCAATCAGTGATGAAACCACTGGAATATACCGAAAACGGTACAACAAGCATCTTAACGGCAGAATGTTCAGGAACATTTCCAGGAAGCCCTATCGCGCTAAAATTTAACTTTGATATTATTGATGGGCAAATTCAGCATTTAAAAGTAACGGATTAGAAAATCGTAGAGTGTGACCAAAGATAGTCACTCTCTATTTTAAAAATTCATATTATGAGCTATTGCGTGGCTATCGAAACAATGCTGCCGGTGGGCTAGATAGTAAAACAAAACCCTCTGAATAATCAGAGGGTTTATTTATTTATTTATTTAATTGTTCAGGATCTGAAGCATTCTTCCAACCTCAATATCCATTCTTGAAAAGGCAAACCATTTTTTGCCCACGTCCTTAAGCGAGGCTCCGATGTGATAGAGTTTCGTATCGTCAATGATTAAAAACCGATCGTGCGCATGAGAGAATAGTTCGATTTCTATCCTTGGATATTGACTGTTGTATCGCTCAACATCCAGCCGCAGCTGATTGCTGATATTTTTGGTATAAATAGTTGCGGTGACATCATCGCTTCGTTTACCGAGTAAAGTTAGTACTGTGTCATCAACATAATTATCCAGTATGATAATGGAGTTTTTGGCAGTTCGGATAATATCCGAAACAAAGGCATAGGCATCAAAAACCTGCCCGTCATAGAAAATCCCTTTTTCGCTATGGAGCTTATCGCTTTCCAAAGCCTTAAAAATTTCTTCAAATTTTTGGTTCGCCTCTAACTGTTTGAATTCAATCTTATCTAATCGATTAAAAAGAGAGGCGTTGCTCATAAGTATTCTACGCATTTCTACAAAGGCTTCCATAATTTCTACACTGACCTTAACGGCAATGTGGGAACGCAGTATAGCGGAAGCCATGGCAACACCCTGTTCGGTAAAAACATAAGGTAAATAGCGTCTTCCACCATAACTCAAACCTGAGGTTCCAATTTGGAACCTCAAGATTTCAGCTTCCTCTTCATTCAATTGAAAGCAAAAGGATTCAGGAAACCTTTCTATATTCCTTTTTACGGCTTTGTTGAGGTTCTTTGTTTCAACCTGGTATAAGGAAGCAAGGTTGCTATCGAGCATAACCTGCTTTCCGCGTATGGAATAAATCTGATTTCTGATTTCCATAGTGCTAAGGGTAGGTTTATTTTCCATTACTTGAGAAGCTTTTGTTTTTGGCAAATTCAAAGGTAGTTTCGGCATTATCGTTCAGTACGATGTACGCATCGAATTTCTTTCCTGACCTGCTTTTCATTCCTTTAATGAGTGAAGTTGTACCCTTGGTGACAAGACTTTTAATATTGTCTATACTGATTGACGTACCGCAGACATTGCGGAACTGTATCCAGCTGCAAGTCTCTTCAGGACACTTTACTATTTTGTCACGTATGATAAGTTGTTGGCTTTTACATTTGGGGCAGATGAGGTCTGGCAAGTTGTTTTTGGCAATTGGGGTCTGCAACAATTCATTGGCAATAGATGCAGCATACTTTTCCATTTCCTTTTGAAATGTTGCGGCATCTGATTCGTTGTTTTCGATTTTTTCCAATGCAAGTTCCCATTGGGCAGTCATTGCCACATCTGCTATTTTTTTTTCTTTGACCAATTCGTATACCAATAATCCCTTTTCGGTTGGTACCAGAGATTTCTTTTCCCTATTTATGTAATTACGGGTAAACAATATTTCGATAATTGATGCCCTTGTAGCTGCAGTGCCGATACCTAAATTTTGCAAAACCTTTCGCTCACCTTGATTTTCGATATCATTTCCGGCACTTTCCATAGCTGACAAAAGGCCTGCTTCAGTGTAAAGCACAGGCGGTTTGGTTTTCTTTTCCAGAACGGAAGCTTCTTTTATTTTAAGTTCATCGTCCTTTTTCAGCTCAGGCAAATCCATTACATGTTCTGTATCATCATCGAGGAAACTGCCTCTAATGGAACGCCACCCGGATTCTATAATCTTACAGCCTTTTGATGTAAAATCATAATGCAGTACCTGAAAGTCGACATCAGTTATCTCTTTGATGCAGGGTTGTGAAACGGCTTCGAGTAATCGAAAGGCAATCATATTATAAATCGCATTTTCCTTTGGATTCAGGGCTGATGGCATTTTATCAGTAGTTAATAATCCATGATGGTCAGTGACACGCAAATCGTTCACGATATGTTTATTAAAACGGCGCCATTTCATTTGAGATAGGTTTTGTTTAATATTCTCCCTCCTTTGTAAAGCTCTTACAAGGTTGGGAATCTCTGCCCACATATCTTCAGGAATGTATTTGCTTGCGGTACGTGGGTATGTGATAAACTTCTGTTCGTAAAGGCTCAGGGAAATGTTGAGCGTTTCTTCGGCCGAAAGGTTTAATTTTTTATTCGCTTCCTTTTGCAGGCCGGTAAGGTCGAACAATAAAGGCGGTTGCTCTGTAACGCTTTTGGTCACTTGCGATGTAATTATTGCCGTTTGGCTTCGCGCAATGGCTTTCAACACATCAGCGGCTAGTTTTTTGTCTTCCCATTTGATTTTTGAGATACTTTTAAAATCTATCATTTCTTTGTTATGGGACAACTGTATCTGCCAGTAATTTTTTACTTTGAAACTCCTGTTTTCCAGATAGCGTTTGCATATTAAAGCCAATATAGGTGTCTGCACTCTTCCGAGTGAATAGACCCCGTTTGCTAATGCAATGGAGAGCGCTTGTGTGGCATTAATACCCACTAGCCAGTCGGCACGGCTCCTGGCTTGTGCTGCCTGATATAATCCGTCAAATTCTTTTCCGTCTTTGAGATTATCAAAACCTACTTTAATGGCTTTTTCAGTAAGGGAGCTTATCCAAAGTCGCTTAAAGGGTTTATTGCACTTCAAGTATTCGTATATGTACCTAAAAATGAGTTCGCCCTCACGTCCTGCATCGGTGGCGACAATAATATTATCGCTGTTGTCAAAGAGCTCTCTAATGATTCTTAGTTGTTTTAGCGCTCCTGTATCTACAGAATCCCCTTGATTTTTACTGACCTTTCTGACAGTCAGTAAAAAAGGGTTTGGAAGTATCGGCAGTGATGCTTTGTCAAATCCTGTGATGCCGTAATCTTCGGGCATCCCTAATCCTACAAGATGGCCCAGGGCCCATGTAACAAAATAGCCGTTACCTGTCAGGTAGCCATCTTTTTTTTCGGTGGCTCTGATTATAACGGCTATTTCCCTTGCTACACTGGGCTTTTCTGCAATAATTGTTATCATATTTTATTACATTTTACGCCCTTTTGATTTAGCAGTTGAGTTAGATTCTTCTTCTTGTTGTTCCTGTTGTTTCTTGTCATCAGGATTTGTCTGACCTGATTTTAATGGCTCCTTTATGTTCTTAGTAGCTTCATTAGTTTTGCCTTCGGAATTGACAGCGGTCTGCGTTTTATGGGCTTCAGAAGGTTTTATCTGTTCTTTGATTTTATCTGGATTTTGAAATGAAAAATCTGTTTTATTGGTTTCCTTGTTGTAGGTGATATATCCATTGTATTCTTTTCCTTTTTTATCCACTAAGCCGCTGATATAAACCGTCTGACCATCTTTGAGCTTTTGGTATTGCTCATTATTGAGTTCCTTATCTCTAAAGTTTTTAGGTGCTCCCTGAGTTTGGTTCTGTTGATTGCCTTGTGTCTGTTTATTAGAATCATTTCGGTCAAAGAGAAATTCAACAAAACGTTTATCTGCATTGAATTGCACAGATGCATCAAAGGCTGTTCCTTTCTTGGAAACCATTCCTTCTAGAGCAAGCGGCTTCCCTTCCAGCAAGGTTTGCTTTTGCTCTTCACTCAGCTTAATTCCTTTAATTTCATCGGGAATTTTAATGAAATCCGTGCGCAGTGCTATCACCTCATTGGTCAGCCTGTCTATACTGATAATGGAGGGCATGATCTCATTGTTTTTCGGATTGGTTAGATCTACTACGCGTCCCATATTGCCTGTTTGCAGCAGATTGTCTTTATCTTCCTTGCTGAACTCGTGACCGAAAAAAGGATAATTCAGATTAGGTTCTTTTCGGATGCCATGAATGGCCAATACGACCTGTCCTTCGTCATTTTGTTTAAGCGATAAACGGGCATCCATTCTTGTTACTGCAGTACCAAGATTAAGACTTACCGGTACAAGTTCATTTGTTTTGTATCCTTTGAGTAGCGGATCAAGCAGGCTCATTTTTTCAAGTTTTTCTTTGCTTAATCCCAAATGGTTTAATGTTTCCCAATCGATCTGTTCCGGTTTGTATTTGTATTCACTTGTTTCCGGATTTGTTTGTGCTGTTTCCATATTAATTTCATTTTTTTGATTATAATCTTTTAGTTCGTGCTGTTTCATTAATTGCTCACCTTCAGGTGTAGGATGATCTAAATGTTTCTGCATCTCTTTTGAAGTATCAACAGCCAGCAGAGCAGGGATTTTGAAGAACGAAAAATTAGTTGGGTTCTTCAGTTGGCTGAAAAAATTTGAAAAGAAATTTGAAAACACATCTCCGTGCTTGTCTACCCGCATGAACTGATTCTGATTTTTGTGGGTAGGGTCAACGGTTTCCAGATTACCATTTTGGTCAATGCCTTTTACCGCCATGATTTTCTTTTTCTCTTTATCGAATACCAGCAGTATATCTGACAACTCTTCAGGAGTATTTAGTGTATCTTTAATTTGTTCGCTCATGATCTTTAATTTTAAATTCAATTGCGAAATTAAAAGGTGAAAAGTAGCTCACTAAAAGCTGGAATCTATTGGCCTTATTTTTCACTCCTTGGCGTATGTTTTTGGCATTCGGACATTAATACTTTCTCTGATAAACTGGTGTACGTCTGATAGCTTATAATATATTTTTCCACTGATGGTATAGTAGGGGAGCTTGCCGATTGATCGGTAACGCTGGAGTGATCTCCCGCTTATTTTAAGCATCTGCAATATATCTTGATTATCCAATAGCTCTTCGCCGTCAACACTTCCGCGTTTTTTTTCAAGTTCACTGATATGCGCGCTTAAAAGGTCGAAACGTTCTATGATTCGTTCCATCCAGGAAATGAATTCCATTCTGTCTATATTCATGACTGTGTGTTTTACATTAGTGATGCAAAATTGCTAATGGCAAAAGTTTTTCATTGCCAATATCAGCCAATGTAAAATGCTGTTTTATGAAAATTTTAACTGAATGAAAAATAAGATGAGTTGCTGATTTACTGAGGGAATTGAGCATATAGAAGTAATTATATACTAGTAGCCATTTGATGCCAATTGCACCTCATTGGCAAGAAAATTGCAAGTTTAAAAAAAATTAGACCTCTTTTTCCATGTGCTGTTTAAGCGATAATTTCAGCTGGTCCAGAAAAATGCTTTTGCTGTCAGTCCTGTCTTTCATCCTATGGTAGGCATGATGGACATCGCCGAGTTGGATCCTAAACAGCAGCTGGAAAACCATACTTATTTTGCGAATGCCAGCTTTTCCATGAGAAATGCTTCCCGATGCATGAAGTGCATAAATTAATTCGATTAAGGCATTCTTTGAATCTGTCCAGAAAAAGTCTCTGTTTGCTGTATTTCCATCTGAAAAAATGACGGTCTGCTGGGTGTCAGGTTCAATTTTAGAAACGAGGTAACTGTAAAGCAATTCGTTGGCAATTATACGTGCTACCTTATAATCGTAATAGGTGGAAAATTGAGTGTCAATTTCAAAAACAAAACTCTTAACGCCTTCATGAAGGTCAATTTTCCCCCGACAAAAAAATTGGTGGTCCCATTCGGTTCTTCCCGTGCGATAGTAGCGATAAAAATCAGTGTTATAAAAGTGCTCTTTATATTCTTGCTTGAGGAGGTTGAGCTCATTGGAAAAATATTTATGATGCATTTTTCCGGTTACAACTGGGCAGGATGCTTCAATTCGAAAAACTTTATTATAGAAAATCAGTTTTCCCAGTATTTGGGGTTTGATACTTTTAAAAAAATTAATTTCTTCATTTTCATTGGAGAATCCTTTTTCTAAAACCTCTTCTTTGACCGTACAAAGCAAGCTTCGGAGCACGGTAGTCATGTGGTAGGATTTTTCAATTATATGTTCAGGGTCTAAGCTGAATTCCTGTTCTGCTTTTCGAATAACCTGAAGTGCGTTCTCACATGTAGATCTTATCATGGCAACAGAATTTAGATTTATTTGAACAAGGAAAAGCATGGGCATTACTGCCCAGATACATTATGACGTTACTTTTCGTTGAAAATTAAAATGTATTATATCAGCGTGCGGTATTGGTTTCATTCTGCAGTGTCTGCATTAATTCCATAGCGTAGTTATCCCTGGCCTGTACATAAGCCACTTTCGGTATTACAGAAGCGCCAAGTTTTTTCTTCTCAAAGCTTGCCGATATGCCGAAATCGATTCGTCCAATTTCAAGCTCTCGTGCTCTTTTGATTGTTTGGTACAAAAGCTGTCTGTACAAGTTAAAACCGTCTCCGGCAATGTAGTCCATGCCGATAAGTTCAGGTACATATACATTTCCTGAATTTTTATAGCAGAACATTACCCCGACTAAATTCTTTACAGGGGCATCTTTAAGGGTAAGAATTATGAACTCCCAGTTTGGGCAGCTGTTCATGTTCTTAAACACTTCCCTGTTATACGGAAAAGTATTTATAGCAAGGTTGCGCTCTTTTACATTGCTGTACAAACGGTAGGCCCTGTTTAGTTCTTCTTCTGTCAGGCAATCTTTTATTTCAACATCATAGAATTTTTCATACTTAAGTATTTCCCTACTGAAATGTTGGCGGGAACGAGTAGAAAGTAGTGAAGCATAATTGTCAATTGCCGGCCAGTTGTTATTATTGATAACGCATGATTCAGGCATATCGATTCTAAAATACCCATGGTTTCTTATCATTTCATCCCAGCGGAATCCGGTTTCAAAATCACGCAGAACAAGCACGTCGGCCCCTAAAGAATTGTATGTTTCTTCCAGCTTGTTTAAGAGCATTTGAAAGGATTGCTCGGCCAGAGGATGATCCTTATCAATATAGCAGTGCAGTCCCTCAGTAAATAATGAGCCGGTACTTAATACTTTGGAAGTCATATGCATGGGATCTGCTTTTCTAATCTCTTCAAGATGCCTTGATACAGATTCTGTAGCCAGCATATCATCTTTCCAGATCCCCAACGTACAGTAGGTCATTAAAACCACTTGCATGTTCTGGTCGCGAATTATATAATAGAAAAAATCCCATTTATTGCATGGATCTTTAGCGTTTGCGAAAGTCTGCTCGAGATACTGCATTCCTTCCCAATCCAAAATATTATAAGCACCCAGATACTTGTTCCATTCATGCTTGTCGATGTTTTCGATTGTTACTTTTTCTTCAATCTGCAGCAATTCTGTTTGCTGTTTTATGACAGGGAGGCTCGTTTTGATGTCCATCCTAAAAGCCTGTCGTATTTTCTGGTCACTACTTCCTGTTTCTTCTACAGCTTTGTGAAAGTGGTGATCCATTGCACGGGCAAGATCTGTAATATCTTCAATTTTATTATGTGCAGATATAGTGATACGGATTCCGGTATTTTTTATAGGAACTGCCGGATAGATACCAAGGTTGAGATAAAAACCTTCCGAATAGAGACGTTTGGTAAAATTATAAGCAGTAGCAGGTGTTCCCATTCCAAGAAAAAAGACGGGAGAGTCGTTATCAGAGACTAGGGGCAGACTGCTTTTTGAAAGCTGCGTGCTGAAATGGGCTGTTTTTTTGGCAAGTTCAGCTTGGTGGTTATAGATTTCCGCAGAGAGATGGATGTCGCACGATGCGATTGCAGCGGCAACTGATGCTGGTTCAAGCTGAGCTGAGAAGGTAAGAGGACCGCCAAAAGTTTTAATTTTTTCACGTAATTTACGATCGCTGCAGAAAAAGGTTGCGCCGCTGGCACCAAATGTTTTGCTCAGCGTGCTGACAACCACAATATTTTCTTCTAACGTTCCAATACTGTCAAAGATATAACCTGTCCCATTTTTTCCTTTCCAGCTCATTCCATGGACATCATCAAAATAGAGGTGGAGCTGCGGATACTTTTGGGTGAGGTTCAACAGCTCCTGTACCGGCGCATAATCTCCGTACATTGAATAAACACCATCCGCCATGTACCAGATTTTCCCCGATTTCCCGTGCATCATTCGGATTTTATCTTCAAGCATTTCGAGGTTATTATGTCGTATCATCTCCACTGGTATTCCCCTAAGCTTAAGAACCTGACAAGCATTCTGCACACTCCAATGCGCCTGATGGTCAATAATAACGGCATCTTCATCTCTTATCAGGGTTGGGATGATTGCCATATGTCCCAAGGTACTGTTCTTAGTTATGATTGGCGGTATATTGTACATCTGCTCAATCTTGCTTTCCAGTTCAGCATATAAGGGATGGGAAAGATAGGTTTTAGAAAGCGGGAACTGCGTTCCATAATTAGTGATGGCGATTATTGCGGCATCTTTCAGCCTTTTGTCCTGTTCCAGTCCAAGATATCCTGTAGTTCCGAAATGTAGCATTTCGCTTCCGTTAATTTTTATGCTTCGCCCATTAAGATATTTACCTTCAGCGTAAAGGTGTAATATGCCTTTTTCTTTTGCATTTGAAAAAACGGTGTCAACTGTATCAATAAAATTGTTGTGCTTTATTTTTGCCATTTTTTATAAGGTTTTTAAGTTTTAGAATTATTATTTTTTAAATATTTGAAAAACAGACATCTAAAATTCATTATAAAAATTGAAAGTACTTTTATTGACAGATATTTTACTCCCAATTTGGCAAGGGTAATTCCCGATTTAACAACAAATTAGTGTGTTTTGCAAGAAATAATCCATAATTGACAATTACAATGTTTCTTAATCTTTATATTTTTGTTAAATTACAACCCTTTATTTAAAAACTGATAGGACATGATTGCTGCACATGAATCTTATGAGAATCAAAATGCGAGGTTTTGGATTGAAAAGGGAATTCTTTTTTTCGAATATAAACCCAATACTGCAATTGATTTAGAAGTGGCTATGCGTGTTGTAGCTGACAGGATTGCATTTCAAAATGAGAGACAATTACCAGTGTTTTGTGATACCAGGGGCATAGCCTCGATTGACAAAGCAGCCAGAGACTATCTGGCTAAATCCGGATCTCTGCTTGCAAAAGCAGTCGCATTGATTGGCAGTGAAAACGTTTCAATGACGATGAGCACTTTTTATCTGGAAATCAGCAAGCCCTCTGTGCCTACCCGAATTTTTACTATTGAGCAGGAGGCAATGGATTATCTTAAAGGCTTTCTATAGAAACAGATCTAACTAGGCAGACGTAAATATATAAAATCAGTACCGATGAAGAGACCCCACAATCGCCAGCGGCTAATATCCATGCACAAGATGTTATTTGAGATAGCACGGGGCAACTTCAATGGTCATATTCCCCTTAGTAGTTATGACGACGAAATTGAAACCCTGGTGGTTCTGGTAAATATGGTCGCCGAAGAACTTAAAGAGTCTGCCTTTCATTCCGGTTTTGTGAATCCCTATATTACCCACAGGATGGTAACACCAGCAACTTTTATTTTAGATGAATACCATTCCATAAAAAATGTAAATCAGGGTGCCTTGGAAATTTTAGGTTATAATGCAGCAGAAATGCTACGACGCCCGATACAGGATTTCTTAAGCGATGACTTCAGCAGTATGTCTGACATTGAGAGAAAAGAACTGGAAGAAATGCTGTTATCGGGTGAAATCATTACACTGAATTTTATAACATTCAAAAAGCTTATTGTAACTGCCGAGTGTTCCGTATCGAGATTATCAGATGGTAAGTTTACCTTACTTAGTTTTGTTGCTCCTATTCTCCAGGTAAATCAAACTGCTTCGAAATCTTTTGAAATTAAATTAAACAGGCATTCTAATTTCAAACAAACTGATGCACGCCTTATACAGCGGGTTTATGATTATGTACTGGCGAATTTGACCGAGCCATTACCATCTATTAAGGAATTGGCAAGACAGTTCGGTACAAATGATTTTAAACTCAAAGATGCATTCAGGCATTTTTTTCATACAAGTGTCTACAAGTTTTATACAGAGCAGCGCCTCAAAAGAGCTTATCTTATGATAGAGCATACCGATATTCCGCTGAAGAATATTTCCTTTATGAACGGTTTTAACAGCTATCCTAATTTTTCTAAATCATTCAAGAAGCAGTTTGGATTTCCTCCAAAAGAACTCGGCAGAGGCAGAGCAGATGGTTTTTTGCCATTGGATCACTTTAATCCTTCATAATTAATTTTTGATCCCGATAGCATAAGTATTATAGGTTTGAAATTCAGAATTTTACAATATGAAATCAAATTGTAAAATCATGATGTCTAAATTAGAAACAGCTTTTAGGAAGTACTTCATAGAGATAGTCTGCTTACTATTTATTCTACTTTTTGTATATGCAGCAGTAAGCAAAATCATAGACTTTGAAAATTTCCGCGCTCAGATTGGACAGTCACCTCTCTTAAGCCCATTTGCTAATTTCGTATCAGCGGGTGTGATTATGACCGAAATAATTATTTCAGTTCTGCTGGCAGTTCCAAAGACTAAATATTTGGGACTTTGGCTATCATCCGCCCTGATGACCATGTTTACGGCATATATTGTTATTATACTGAATTTCAGTTCATTTATACCGTGCTCATGCGGAGGAATTTTAGAGAAGATGGGATGGGGTGAGCATCTTGTTTTTAATATTGCATTTCTGATTCTTGCAATGGCAGCCGTAAGGATTTGGTCAGGCAATAATCACGTTTTATTTAAGCTTTTTGGTGTGGCAGCAACTAGTGCCGGCATGGTGGCGGTTTTATTTGTTTTTTCTGAAGATATAATGGAGAACGAAAATCCTTTTATAAGACGTTTTCCCAAAGCTTCTGCTGCAAAGACTAATATGCTTGATCTTCGAAACTATTCCTATTATGTTGCAGGAGTTCATGGTAAAAAAATCTATCTTGGGAATTGGAAAGCTCCTCTCGAGATACTTGAAACAGACTCGAATTTCAAAAAGACAGTTAATCATACCATTATCCTAGACCGTGAAAACTTTAGCTATAAAGCTGTGGAGGTTAGAATCCACTATCCTTATTTCTATGTTATGGATGGCACCGTGCCAGTCATTTACAGAGGACTGGTTTCAGACTGGAAGGCATCGGTACTTACAGAAAGAAAGTTCTATTTTTCCAACATTGTTTTCCTTAATGCTAATCAATTTGCTTTTCGCACTCAAAAGCCTCCAGCAGGCGAAAACATCATGGGCTACGGAATAGGATATCCAGCGCCAAAAATTAAGTATAGTGATGTAGTATTTCAAAAGCAGAAGGATGGAATCTTTGATACAGACGGAACTCTGCAGTACAGCGATAAACTGCACAAGATAGTATTCACTTATTATTACAGGAACCAGTATATAATCGCTGAGAATAATCTAAAAGTAAAAGCGAGACCGCACACGATTGACACCACGGTTTACGCAAAATTGAAAGTGGTAAAATTAGAAAAGTCTGGAGATATAAAATTAGGTGCGCCTCCTTATACAGTTAACCGAAACACTTCTGTATATGGTAAACTACTTTTTGTCAATTCAATGCTTAGAGGAAGGTACGAAGATGGCAAGGTGTGGAAAAATGCGACCGTCATTGATGTTTACGATATTGCGAATCAGACGTATGTTCTTAGTTTTTATGTCTATGATCAGAAGCAGAATGTCAAAATGGGAAGCTTTTTTGCGGCAGACTCGGCCCTATATGCCATTTCGGGACATTATCTGCTTAAGTATGCGTACGGTAAAAGGATTAATTCAAGAATCAAATAGTAATAAAGTATAAAAAGATACCGGCCGGTAGCAGGAGCTTTGACCGAAAACCTGTAGAAAAGAGTAGGTCACTATTTAATAATTAAAATTTAAATATTATGAAATCAACAATTTTAAAAGCATTTGCCCTGCCTTTGGCAGCATTTGCTCTAGCAAGTGCTGGCGCGGCCAGTTCTGCTGATGCGGAAAAAAGTAAAACATCTGCGGTAATTCAGGCTTATATCCACAATCCTGCAGAGGATGACTGTGAGCCTGTAACTGTGAACTGTGAGCCAGGAAACGGGCAATTATGTACCAGCGGTTCTTTTGAGGCCTATGGAAAAATTAATGAAAATAGTGATTGTAATGTCCAATTGCGCCGCCTGTAGATGAATCAAATTATTAACAAAATGTAATGCAGTTTCAATTCGAAACTGCATTTTTTTATTCGCCCTAGTCACTGGAAGTTCCTTCAGAAATCCATTCAGCCGTTTTTTTATCTTTTAAAAAATAGTTAAACCACTCCATCATTCTTCTGCTCAAATCAGCCTGATTATCTTGTTTTTTAAGGTTATGGTCTTCTTTTGGATAGATTAGCATTATTGTTGGCTTTTTCATCCTTCGAAGCGCAAGATAGTACGACATGCTTTGCGTATAGGGAACAACGCGGTCTTCCTTGCCTGACCATAGCAGTAGAGGAGTATTTACTTTGTTGGTATTTAAAAGCGGATTATTTTTAAGATAGTTTTCCTTTTCTTCAAAAAGGGAGTTTCCCATTCTGTACTGCTGGCTTTCAAATCGCCACATCTCTGACTGGGCAATTCCGTTTTTGCTGATGTTGAAATAGTACCCAATAATGTCGCTGATCCCGGCACCGGAAACTGCTGCGGCAAATAGTCCCGTCTGCGAAATAATGAAATTAGCCTCGTATCCTCCGAAGGAATGCCCATAAAGTCCGATTCTGTTTCTATTGACGAAGCCTTTTTCTAGGATGGCATTAACGGCAGACTTTACAGATTCCAAGGCTGATATTCCAGGATTTCCCTTTTTATAGATGATATCAGGCAGAAGCACAAAATATCCATTAAGAGAATAGTTGGAGATGTTAAATCCAATGGTGCTTTTCAGGGAAGGATTCTGGTAATTATTTACAAGATTAGACATGCTCTCGTAAATGTACACAATCATCGGATATTTTTTAGAAGGATCAAATCCTGCTGGATAAATCAGTGCGGACTTGAGCTTTTCACCTGCTGAGTCAAGGTAGTAGACCATTTCTGATTTTCCATAGCAGTATTTTTTTTGCTGCAGGTTCGATTCAAATAGCACAGAAGGGTTAGCACCTTTTTTTTTTAGTTCAATCCGGGGAGACTTATTATAAGTCTGGGATGTGTAGATGAAAATATTGTTTTTGCTTTGCTGCAGTTCTTCGAATTTTTTGTTCCCAGATATAATCAGTTTTTCCCCTGATTTAAAACTTAGAATATGATAACCTGTGGAATGGTCTTTCATATTTCTGCTCTCAAGAATAAGATCTTCAGCCATGGAGAAGATCTTGTTTAGAGAGTGATCATTTAGACGGTAGGAAATATTCTTTTCGCGTCCTTTTGTCAAACGTCTGCAATATGAGCCATCAGCTGCCACCATCCAGATATCATACTGGTCATACAATAGAATGTTTTTTCCATCGATGCTCCATCCTGCGCAACCATAAGGGCCGAACTGGCTCCTAATCGAGTGTTCGGAATCGTTGTCCCAAGAATTTTTTTCGCTGTTTGTGAGATTTATGTCTCGTCCATTAAGCGGATCATAAATTCGCCAGTTTTTCTCACGGTAATATAGAATCCTGTTACTGGAAGGATCAAATTTCATCTGAGCTGGATCTATGGACTGCTTTTTTAGAAATGGAATGGTGCTGCCGCTGCTTAATTCTTTTAAGTAAAAATCCGCTTCTTCATAATATCTATCCTGAAGCCCATAGATTTTTTTATTAAAGCTTACAACAAAATCCTGTATTCCGGTTATTCCAAAAATGAAATAGTCGTTGTCATTGAGCTCGAGTAAGGAATCACTTTCAGGAAACCAGACCGCTTTTTTCGGAGTTTCTGCTCCGTTTTCCTCCTTGCGTCTTGCAGGATAAAGAGATTTATCATTCCCATTCCATACCTCGACTGTTTCATTTTTGCTTTTTGAATCAGCCTGCCTGTTTCGGGTTAGCGTAAAGAACACTTTTTTTCCGTCTTTAGAAATCTGAAGAGGTAACTTAGGATTAATGATAAGGTATTTGCCGGTTTTCATATCATTCAAATTAAATGAAAAAAGCCTATTGTCACGAGCCTTGTAATAATTGAGCTCTGTTTCATTGCTTAGCGAGTCCCTTACAGAAAGAAATACGGCATTACGCTCATTGTCCTGCCAAGTGGGTTTAAAAAGCCTATGCGGGCTTTTTTCTTTGATAGGAGCACGATGACACTTGTCGAAATTGATAATGCCGACTTCATAGTAATTATTCTCTTTGGCCGTGTAGAGCAAAGCGTCACCTTGAGAATTCATAACGTATTCTGTTATGCCGTCAATTGTATAGAGCACTTTGCCATTATCATTGTATAAAATCAGCAGTCTGAGTTTATTTTGCTTAGCGGACGAGGTAAGAATGAATTTGCCCCCATTGGGAAGCTCATAGCTCACGACATCTTTCAGAAAAGCAGTTTTTAAAGAATAAAGATTGAAGAGCTGCAGGTTGGATTCAGAATCCAAAAAAGTGAAAGTCTTTTCTCCTGCAAACTTCCCGTCTTTTCCTTTTGGAAATGAAAACGTCTTATTTGTTGAAGTGTTGCAAAGAAACAATGTGTCAATTGCATTTTCATAACGCATTTCAAAGCTGATCCATTTGCCCTTATCTGAAATGCCTTTCAGCTCCAGTGTACCCCAGCGGTTATAATCATCTTCTGTCGCATGCATCATTTGCCGTGCCTGTCCTATGCATGGACAGGCAGATGGCAAAATCCACAAATTCAACAAATTCAAAATAAAAAATCTAAAATGGTTACGCATCGAATGAAATTTCTTTATTGATTTCTAATAGCCCTGATTCTGTGGATTCAGGTTTGGATTTGAATTTAATTCCAAAACAGGAATCGGCCACAGATGATCATTTGCGTCCCAGCCGGGTTTTAAAGGAGCAAGTGCTTCATCAAGTTTTCCAAAGCGTTTTAGGTCAAAGAAGCGTTGGCCAAATTCTGTAAACAGTTCAAAACGGCGCTGTTGTAAAATATCGGCTATAATATCTTCGGAAGAAAGTGCAGTTGTATCTGAAAGCCCTGCGGCATATCTGATGATATTCAGATCTTCTTTTGCTCCAGTAAGGTCTCCTTGAATAGCTCTGGCTTCCGCACGTATCAGATACTGTTCGGCCAGACGAAGCACAATAGAATATTCCAGCGAGCTGGCAGTGGACTGGTCCTGTTTGTATTTATAGGCATAATACCACCTCTGAACACCGTTGGTGACCATTGCAGTCCACTGCGACTTTCTTTTGTCGCCCGGCTCAAATGCATTGATGAATTCTTCTCTCAAACCAACAATGGGCGGAGGGCCTGCCTTAAAGATGTAGAGATCACCTTCTTGAGTATTGGCACCAGCAGTTCCAGGCATTAGCTGCCAGATTGTTTCGGTGCTGCCTTTTAGAAATATTCTGTCTAAATTGGTTTCCTTTTTATATAATGGGCTATTGATTACGGCAGATGCGGCGATAGAGGCCTCGGGGTATAATTTCATATATAGATACAGTCTTGCAAGCATAGCTTTGGCGGCGCTTCGATTAGGCCGTATCCGCTCATTTGAAATATATTTCTCAGTTAGAAGGTCTGCCGCTCTATTAAGATCCCCAAGAACTTTCTGATATATCTGACCTGTAGGCATTTTTGAGATTTTGCTGTTAACTGTATAATCCGTTGTGGTCACATAAGGGATATCACCGTAAATACCTGTTAGGGTAAAATGGAGCATCGCTCTTATAAACAGTGCTTCACCCATCAGCTGATTCTTTTGATCCTGAGTTATGGCTGCGGACTTTTGGATGCCTTCAATTAGGTTGTTTGCCGCATAAATCTGATTATAGCTTTGATTCCAGATGTCGCTTATCTGCGGCGTTCCCGCGGTAAGACTGTTATTGAATAAATTGCTCACGCTGTTGGGCTGGTAGTAATTGAATTCATCTGTGTAGAGACTGAGCATGGAGGATAGACCTGTTGAGCTCCCCGCCAGGAGGCCGTTCATTCTCAGTTTCGTATACAAACCTGCCATTGCCGCATTTGCTGTTTCTGCATCTTCAAAAACGGCATCGGAGGTCAGCTGGGATTTAGGCAGGTCAACTTCGACAAAATTGTCGCAGGAGTTTAAGAAAGATAATGCTAATATCGCTGCCAGTGACTGCATTATATATCTATTATTGATTTTGCAGAAAACATTCTGCTGAAGTGCTATGCTATTTTTCATGTTTTTGATTTTTATGTTAAAAAGTTAGCTGAACGCCGGCAGTTACTATTTGTAAAGGAGGCAGATATCCGCTGAATCTAAATTCTGGATCTCCATTTTTGTATGGCGTGAAAGTGAGAAGATTCTGCCCTTGCAGTGATAGCCTGCACTGCACTCCTTTGGCAGCTTCCAATGACAGATCATAGCTTAGCGAGATATTTTTCAAACGGATGTAGGAAGCATCGACAATGCCAGCATTACTGTCCGAATAATTGTAGTACGCATTTACAGCAGCGCTGTTCTGGCCAGAAGTATTGATCTGATAAGGTATTATATCCCCCTGATTTTTCCATGCATGAACCATATCGGCCGGCTGATTTATAAAACTTCCGCCAGGGACATAAGAGCTGTATTCGTAATTCTGCTGTTTTATAAACTGGAAAAGGAAGTCCAGCTGAAGACGCTTATACTGGATAGTATTTTGAAGTCCTCCATAGTATTCCGGTGTAAGGTCAACTATAGTCTGCCGATCTTCAATGGAAATTATCCCGTCTTTGTTTACATCTTCAAACTCATAGATTCCTGTTGATGGATTCACACCATTAAACTGATAGATCTTTGCTATTGTTGTTGGTCTGCCAATGACGTATTTGCTGGAATAGGTTGAACCTTCCAGTCCAGGAAATGAAACGAGCCTGTTTCTGGCCACAGAAATATTAAAATTAGTAGACCATTTAAAATTAGGACTGCTGAAGTTGAGTGTGCGCAAGGTAAATTCAAGGCCCGAATTTTCTACAACGGCATCCAGATTCGCGCTTACGGAGGTGAATCCTGTCGTTGCAGGAAGCGGTATCCCCACCAGCTGGTTGGAAGATCTGTTTCTGTATCCTGCTGCAGTAAAGAATAATCTGTCATCGAAAAATCCAGTCTCAACCGCTATTTCGAGTTTTCTATTAATTTCCCAGCTGAAATTTGGATTGAAAAGCCTTGTGGGGTCCATGCCCGCAATACCATTGTATGCGCTTCCAGAGGTTGTGTAGGTGTCCAGATACTGATAGTCTCCAATCTGGTCACTTCCTGTGGTTCCGTAGCTAGCACGCAGTTTGCCGAAACTCAGAAGAGAGCCTTCTTTGATAAAAGCTTCTTTTGAAAATAGCCACGCTGCGCCTACAGCTCCAAAAGTGGCAAACTGCCTGCCTGGACCGAACCTGCTAGAACCGTCTCTTCTTGCAGTCAAATTCAGTATGTATTTCTCTTTAAAGTTATAATTCACCCTTCCAAAAAATGCCTGATATTTATACAGAATCTCATCGTTTGCAAGTATGGATTTCGTAACGGCAGCAGAAAGATCGGTAATTTGGCTGTTGCTTGCAAAGCCTCTGCCTGATTGGTAGAGTCTGGCTGTGGACTGCTGCTGTGCAGTGGCGCCAATCAGAATATCAATAGAGCTGTTTTTAAAATCATGAAACCATCTGATCTGGGGTTCCATTATCCAAGACTGCCTCGAGGTAAGGTTAGTATAGATGGATGATCTGCTGCTTCCGATGTTTAATGCTGGGTTGTTCATAGTGGAAGGCAGGAGACGCTGTTCCGAATTTTTCAAGTCTGTGAAGCCCAAATTAGCTTTGATTTCCCAATGCGGTTTTATGTTGTAACTAAGCACTGCATTAGCCACCAGATCATTGACCTTGCCCGTATTGATTCCCTGCAGCTGTGCCAGAGGGTTTCTGAAGGTATTGTTTTCAAAATTTAGATTTCCCTGGCTGTCATACAATGCTGGAGCACTTGGGGCCAGTGTTCTGGCAATGCGGGTAAGATCGGTTCCAGGCTGCACGTTATTTTGAAAGGTGTAGCCTGCTGAAAGAGAGAGTTTGAATCTTTTGTCCTCGCTGCTGTGGTTCATATTGAAATGCACAGCTCCTTTGTCATATCCGAAATCTCCAGGTAATACGGTGGTTTCGGTTCTGTAGGTGCCGCTTAAAAGATATTGGGTGAGATCAGAGCCTCCTGTAATGGAAGCCTGCAGGTTGGTTATCGCTGAGGTGCCTCCCAATAGCTCTTTCTGCCAGTCGGTGTATCTGTTCTGATCCCATGTGCCGTTAATGTCATAAGCGGTGGCTGGATAGGAAGCAATGCCGTCATTGGAAAAACCCTGTCTTCTCATTTCAAGATATTCGGAGGTATTCATTAGAGGCACCATCGCAGTTATCCATCCCGCGCCTGTGGAGGCGTTAAGCGTAAAGGTGGTTTTTCCTGCTTTTCCTTTTTTGGTTGTGATCAAGACCACTCCGTTTGCTCCCCTTGATCCATAAATGGAAGTGGCATCCGCATCTTTGAGTACCTCTATGCTTTCAATGTCATTTGGATTAATGCTGTTCAGAGGCCCTGTCGAGGTTGGAACTCCCGAATTGGTATTGCTGTATCCTATTATGTCGGAAGAATAAGGGACGCCGTCGATAATATACAAAGGCTGGTTTCCATCTTCGCGCAGACTGTTCATTCCCCTGATTTTAATCTGAAAGCCTGTGCCTGGAGTTCCTGAATCCTGTATTATATCGACCCCCGCCATGCGTCCCTGCATTGTGGCCAGTACGTTGGAAACAGGCTGCTTTTCAATGTCTTTTGATGTTATTTTGGCTATGCTGCCTGTTCGTTCGCTTTCTTTGACTGAGTAATATCCGGCATTTATTCGTACTTCCTGAAGTGTTGTAGTATCGTAGGATAGTATAATGTTTGTAACGGAGCGTCCCTGAATGGGAACAAGCGCAGTTTTAAAGCCAATATAAGATACTACAAGTGTATCATTAGGAGAGCAGGTGAGAGAGAACTGACCGCTGTAGTCTGAAATAACGGCAATGTTTTTTTTGTTTTTAATAGTAATAGTTACACCAGGCAGGGGGTTAGTTCCGTCTGATACAGTACCCTGAACCTTATGCTGTTGGGGTAATGGATTATGTTGCCGAGAATGATTTTTGGCAGACATTGGTGAAAAAGACAGTAGGATTCCTAGAAAAATTAGGCAATAGAGAGTTCTTCCACCCGTGGAAAATGAAAAATTATTCATAATTTTGGAATTGGTTAGTTAAATATGATTTGATTGGCTAAGGTCTTCTGCTAAAGTTAGTCGCTGCTGCAGAGGGCCATTTTTTATGCATTAAGTAGACGGCTTAATATTCATAAAGAAAGATTTTTTTAAAACACAGACAATAATAATTTAAAGGGTTCGACTTTGAATAAAAGCGAAACTTTAAAATAAAAGAATAAAATCACTAAGAATTTAAGAGAAGTTTATTGCATAAAAAAGGCATGGAACTCAGCTTATTGCCTTAGAGGTACTGGTAATACCGGGGAACAATAAGTGAGCCCACGCCATAGGACGTGAGCATCTTACTTATCATTTCGTTCCTTTTAAAATTACCAGTTTTCTAAGACGAAACTCAAAGCGAATGCTTCAAATATTTTAATTGAAGAAACGCAAATATATGTATTCAAATACAAATTTACTAAAAAAACATTAAACTGTCACTATCGTGACAATAAATATCGTTAATAATATTTTCTTTTGTTTTAATGGCTAACAAAACGAATAATAAATCCTCAGACACTAAGAAAGAAGTAGTTGTATTTCTGCTTGACCAATTCATATGTGATTACATAAGAAATGAATGGTTATATGTGAACAAACCTGTTTTACCTCAGGCCCAACAATTAGGAGTACATCGACATATTATAAAAAAAATTATTGATGACAAATCGTATAGAATACCCGTATCAACATTAGCAATCATTTGTTTTTACAAAAAAATTGCTTTATCAGATTTTTTTAAATTAATTGAAATGAAATATGGTTCTAGAGTAAATGATGATTTCGTAGTAAAAACAAAAAAAGTTACGTAGGCATTTTTATATTGGATTCAAATTATGATAAATTAAAGTTCGCTACATTTGGAATTATGGAATGGTATGAAATGGTTTTGCTTATGATAATTATCCCAGTTGGTTTTTACGTAAGAGGAAATATATATGAATTCAGGAGAAATTATCATCAAAATGATAGTTGGAAGAAATAGAAGGTTAAAATAAAAAGGATGCGTGAGCATCTTTTTTTATTTCGTTGTAATTACAAAAACAGGTATTTATACGGGGGTATCTGTAACTAATAAAAAACTAATTTGCCATTTCAAGATACAATTATGGAAAACCGTAAAATAAAATGAAAGTTCATCTGTAAGTTTGGTGTTAAAAGTTTATATCGGTATAAATCTATCTTAAATCACCGGTAATAAGCCATTTTATGGCAAGAATAAACAAAATGCACACAATACTTAAGAACAAGGCAATTACTTGTAAAAATGACAAGCAAAAACAAAACTAAACAAGAAATAAATATACTTCTTAAAGATGCTGATATAATTTTAAAAAAAAATAATCAGCAGAATGGAGATGATCAAATAAAAGAAGATTTTAGACGGTTATATCAAAAATGGTATACGAAATCTATAAAAGTTTTAGAAACTTTTGGCAAGGATAGAATTTCAAAATTTAAAAGTTATTATGAAATTCCCTCAAAAAGAACATATCAATTTGCAAGCGATGAATATGTAATTCAGGATAATATCAAAAATTTAACGCCATATCCCACAAAGACAAAAGGCAATTTTAAAATCGAAAAGACATTGACTCTTTTGGTATATAATCAATATACTATTTTACAGGCAATTTTTGATAGAATTGACTTGTATATAAATGATATTCAGAACAACCTAATGTTTGAATTCCAAACATTAGAACTTTCAAATTCACAAGCATTATTAAAAATAAATGTTAGAGCAAGTGGAGTTTTAAGTGGAGTTATTCTAGAAAGTCATTTAAAAAAATTTATCGAAGACAACAATATTACTGCAAGCAAAAAAAATATGACCCTGTCAGACTATAATGAAATTTTAAAAAATAACAATATTATTGACACAACTACTTGGAAGAAAATTCTCTAGTTGGCAGATATAAGAAATCTTTGTTCTCATAAAAAAGAAAATGAACCAACAAAAGAACAAGTACAGGAATTAATAAATGGAACAGATTGGTGCATCATAAGTATCGCGCACAGCATCTACAACGGATTTTGGTAATTAGCTTGATGAAATTTAGATTGAATTAGGAATGATGGTAAATCCGAAGAATAGGCTTAATTTAGTCCCAAACCAGCTGTAGTGCCAGGAGGTTACCAGTACTTTTTTCAGACGTAAATAAATCGAAAGAACGTTAACCATGCGGAAAAAAATATTACATATTTGTAAATAAACATTAAATATAATCATCTTGAAAGTACTTGGAATCGAAATTAAAGGCAGAGAAATTAGAATTGTCGCGCTAGAAGAGAACAATGGCGTTATCACAGATGTAACTGGGAATTATAAACCCATGAAACTTGAAGATGACGAAAATGCTGAAAATGTTAAGTTATTTAAAAATGCATTGCATGCAACTTTTTCTAATTATAATGCTGACATAATCGCTATACGTTGGAGAAACCCCAAACCAGCGAGGGGTGACCAAGCGGAAAAAAACAATTCACCATCACCAATTTCATTTAAGATTGAAGGCCTAATTCAAATTTATGAAAGCTCAAAAGTTCATTTAGTTAAACCCCAGAGCAGTACAGCTTATGTAAAAAAGAATCCTTTACCATTTGATCCAAAATATTCTTATCAAGTAGAAGCTTTTAAAATTGCCTTTTATCAAATCAAAAATGTGAAATAGATGGATTTGACTGAACTTGCCTTAGACGAAGAGGTCATTGCCTTTCTAGAATCGCAATCAGATTTTTTGATTGATAGAATTTCGCAAGAAGGAGGAAATTGCGACATTTTTTTCGGGTATCATGAAATTTTTGAACGTAGGATAGCGCTCAAAATATATTATGGAAACGAAAAAAGTTCTTCACACAATGAGCCAAGAATTTTATCGAGAATAGATCATGAAAATATTTTAAAAGTCCGTGATGCAAAAAGGATAAGCAAACTTCATAGTTATTTTATGACTGATGAAATCAGCGGTGGTGATTTAGAAAAATTTTTTAAAGCCGGAAAACTGAATTTAGCTGAAAAGCTAAATATCATCCACGGTACACTGAATGGTTTAACTGAATTGCATAAGCCTGCCAATTCTATAGTTCATAGAGACATAAAGCCTAAGAATATTCTTGTATATGAAGACAGTAAACAGCCATTAATTTCTGATTTTGGATCCATTAAGCAATTTGACAAAAGTATCGGTCATGTTACTGGTTCAAAAATAACATCGGTTTACACTCCTAAAGAAGTTTTCGAAGACAACTTTTATTCGCCTCAATCTGACATATATCAAGTAGGTGTAACAATGTTTCAAATTTTGGGAGGATTTTTTCCTGGCGCTTATTTTGACTGGCTAAACGAAAAAGAAAAAATTAAGTTTTTAGCAATTAGCGGTCCTTTTGAACAGGACGTCTTCTTAAATAAAGTTATTTATAAACGTGTAGTTCAACATAACCTTTTGCAAATTAATACACTTCCCAAATATATAAATTCACATATCGTAAAGGTTATTAAAAAAGCGACACATCCAAATCTAAAATTGCGTTACGAAAATACAGGTGCATTTTTGACAGACTTATATAAAGCACAAAAAAAACTTACTAATTGGCAAGATGACGGTGAAAAATTGTACGCAACAAAATCGAATGGCAACGAATTTCGGATTATAAATTCAAATAAAGGATTTTTTATGGAGAAAAAAGGAAACGCAGGATGGCGAAGACAAGGCGAATTCCAAGAAACAATCGATCCCTTAATAAAAGACCTAAACTAGTCAAAACTGCTGATAATAGCTAATACAACGGATTTTGGCAATTGGTTTAATGGGAAGTTGATTTTGTATTTAGGATGATTTGGCAAATCCGAAGAATGGAACGTAAACGTTACCAATATTAATTTAAATAAACGCAATAAAAATGATAGATGATAAAGAGACATTTTCTAACAATAATACAAAGAAAGGAATTGGTTATGACTATCAAAAGTTGGTTGCATTAGAATACTGTATCAATTCAAGAAAGAATGAATCGATTTTTTTAGAATGTTTCGGTGATGTAGCAAATGGTAATGAAAGTCTTGAAATTAAACATCATTTTGAAAAACATAACCTTAGCAGTAATTCTACAGATGTTTGGAATACAATAAAAAACTACTCAATTGAATTTGATAAATTAATTGATAACGACAAATTGATATTATTCACTACATCTTACATTAAAGAAGACTCAATATTTTACAAGTGGAATGAAAAAACAAAAGGACAAAAATATTCTATTTTAGATAAACATAAGCCAGCTGAGGGAACATTCAAATACAAAGAAGAGTTTTTCAAATTAAAAAAAGAAAATGCATTAAAAGTTCTTGACAAGTTTACAATCGAATCTGAACAGCCAAACATTATTGAAAAAATAAAGTGCCTAAAAGAAAATGCATTTTTTGCTATGATTATTTCCGATGAATTAAAAGCAGCAGCTTTGGAAAGTGCTTACGGTTATATCAGTATGAAAGCTTTAGATAATTTAGAAAGATGGGAAATCAATTCTAATGATTTCAAAAGAGATATGAGCTTTAGATTAAAAGATTATTTTCATAATAACACACCTTTTCCAATAATTGATAAAAAAGATGTAGATGAAAAAGAACTAAATCAACGTAATTACTTATTTATCGAAAAAATTCAAAAAATTGGATTAAAAGAAAATGATCAAGCAAATGCAGTTGAAGATTACATCAAAGCAAATTTAAGTGCTGAAAAACTTTTAAGTATAAACCCTATTATAGCAGAAAATTTAAAAATTTATGACCGTGATATAGAAAGACTTTTAAAGGATGAAAAGAGTTCTAATTCATATAACTTAACAAAAAATGATTTAAACACAAATAAGTCTTTTAGTGAATCAAGAATAGTCTTTTTTAAATCTATAAATAAAGAACATCAGCCAATTATTGATGTGACAAACACTCAAAGATATTATAGGAATGGTAGGATACACGACATTATTGAAAATAATTTATTTGATTGGGAATTTAAAGAAAATGATTTATGAAAATTGAAAATATAAATGACATCTTGTTTAGCCCTTTACTAACGTCAAATTTAGTTCTATACTTCCTCAGTGGCACTAAAAACAATAAAATCAAAATTGAGTTAATCTACTTTGTATTACCAATTATTTACAACAGTACATTAAGAAATAAATTGTTAAAATGTAAATCTTCATCAAGTCTTAAAACTTTTTTGACAGACGATATTAAAATAGATTTAATAGATCTATCAAAACGAATGCAAGCTTATAACACTTTAACAAATGAATCAATTATAACTTTATCAAATTATATAAAAATTGAAATCTCCGACTTTTTAAGTATCCAACAAGAAGACGTGGTAAATTTTAAGAATGAAAAAAATGAAATTTTGAGAGAATATTACAAATCAGCATTTTATTTAGGCTTAATTTTTTCTAAAGAGGATTATAAAACAATATTCTATAAATTTTAATTATAACGAGACATGAATGTACATATTTCTAGAATTTTTCTTTTTAACTCACAAGGTAAAAAAAAAACAGTCAAATTAAATGAAGGACTAAACATAATTACTGGTGATTCAAAAACAGGAAAAAGTGCTATCATAGAAATCATTGATTACTGCCTTTTTTCTAGTAGGTCAACAATTCCTAAAGGTATAATAAACAATTGGGTTGATTTATTCTGCATTGTTCTTAAAAATAATGATAAAAATATAATAATTGCAAGACCAAAAAGTACATCTTTCAATAAAAATAAAACGTACCTAAGTATAGAAACTAATGAGGGATTTCTCGAAAATTTTAATTTTAATTATTTTGATAATATTGAACTAAAAGATATTAAAGAGAATCAATCTGAGGTTGAAAAGCACATTGGCATTTCGGTATTAGACACAAGACATGATGAAGATGATGATAAAAGAACATCGGGAGCAAAAGCTACAATGAGAAGTTTTATACCTTTCTTATTTCAGCATCAGAATTTAATAGCAAATAAGCATAGTTTGTTTTACAGGTTTGACGATCACTACAAAAGGAAAAAAACAATTGAAGATTTTCCTATTTTAATGGGTTGGGAAAGTAATAAGTACTTTATGCTTAAAAGGGAATTAGAAGAAAAAAGCAAAAGACTTAAAGCTGAAAAGAAAGTGGTCGATAAGATGAAAATTGATAATCATCAATTAGAAATTCAATTACATCCACTAATAAAGGGCTATTTTGGTTTTATTGGTAAGGAATTAGATGATAATATCCCCTTAAAAGATTTAAAAAAGATTGCACAAAATTTACCAGATGTAACAAAAAAATCATTCAGTGATTCTGAAATAAAATTAACTTATAATAAATATATCAGCGATCGAAAAAAATTAAAAAATCAATTAGATGAAGTCATTTTACTTATAGATAAATTAAAATCAAATAATAGTTTATCTAATGATTACAATTTTAATTTAGAGAGATTAAAGTCATTTGTTTCACTAGAAAATAGCGTTAATGATTTGTCATGTCCTTTGTGTAATCATGAAGTTAGTGTAATTACATCAAAAATTAACAAGATAAATGAATCAAAAGATAAGCTTATTGAAGAGTTTGATAAAATTGGAAATTATACCAATGATTCAAGCAAACAGGTGGAAAATCTTACGACAGAAAGAGATAGATTAAAAAAAGAAATTAATTTAATTACTGTAGAACTTTCAAAGATTGAAAGCCAATTAAGTGAAGTAAATACAGATAATTCATTTTTTGAAAAAGCATATATTTTAAAAGGTGCTACAAAAGCTAATGTTGAAAATTTATTAGAACGAAGTAATTTATTAAAAGTTAATCCAACCCTTATCGATGAGCTTGAAGAAGAAGTTAAAAGAATCAAAGAAGAATTAAAAGGATATAATATAGAAGCTATAATAAGTGAAGCTGAAATTACTCTAAATAAAAAAATGACTGAGATTTGTAATAAACTTGATTTTGAAAAAGAGTTAAAACCTGGTAAATTAATTTTTTCTTTTAAAGATTTTAGTTTTAAATATCATTATAACGATAAAGAGAACATATTATTAACAGAAATGGGAAGTGGTTCAAATTGGTTAGCAATTCATCTATCCGTATTTCTAGGTTTTTTACATTTAAATAGTATTTCGGATAAGTCATCAATTCCATCAATTTTAATTTTAGACCAACCAAGTCAAGTATATTTTCCTTCTCAATATGGAAAATTAAACAAAGAAGAGATTGACGAAGAAATAACTGAAGAATCTCAATTAAAAATCAAAACAGATGAAAATATTGAACAAGTCAAAAATATTTTTAGAGTATTAAAAGCCGAAATAGAAAGTATTTATAAAATTAGTAAATACAGACCACAAATAATAGTGCTAGAACATGCTGATGAGGAAGAATTTCATGAATACGTTAAATATAGATGGAAAAAAGATGGTGAAAAATTAATATAAATAATAATCTACCGTCAACATACCTGTGGCTATTGAGGAATTAGTGGCTACCTATAAAAAACTATATTTTCGTTCAGCTAAAATGCTCGTCTTCTAAAGACCACCCCCGACACAAGCACGAAAAAGTCACGGGCAATATGAAGCAATGACACCTAACAGTTAAAATTGGCAGACAAAATGTGCAGGACTTATAATAAGATTGGTTCACTAACGACTTTAAAATTACATTTAGAGCAAAACAATGTCTATGACTTTAAGTCATTAAAAGAAGTTATCGATTTTCAAAAATCCTATACAATTTTGCGACAGCAATTAATTTTTCATCACGAAAATCTGATTGAGGAAGAAAAAAACATGCTTAACATAGATTTACCGAATTTAGACATAGCAATCGAAACACAAAGACAAGTTTCTGTTGAAATATGGACGAACAAAATTAATAAGCTGAAACAACAACTTAATATTTCAAGAAGCAACGCTTCAACAAACTTTTTTCAGAAACTAGCCAGTGATTTAAGACACTGGAACTATAAAAGAAAAATTAAAAGGGAAGAAAATAATTTTGAAAGAGAAGTAAATAGGTCAATAAGTAAACTTGTTAATGATTACCAAGTCAAAAGCGATCGCTATCAATTTATAAGTTCAAATTTTAATGAAGCAGTAAAGCTAAGTGCCCAATATTCGTTATCAGAACTTGAAAGAAAAAAAGCGACAGTAGACGAGCTTAACAATTACATTTATGGTGCCTTAGGTGAACAAAAAGTTGTTAAGGCAATAGAAAATCTATCTGACGACTATTTTTTGATTAATGACATTGACGTTTCGTTTTCACCTGCAATCTATAATAGGAATGAAAATGATTACATAAAGTCTGTTCAAATTGACCATATACTTGTAGGTCCATCTGGAATATTTCTTATTGAAACAAAGAATTGGAGTGAAAAATCATTGGAAAATTACAGCTTACGTTCACCTATAGAGCAAGTTAAAAGGACAAGTTTTGCATTGTTTTATCTGCTAAATAATGAGAAGAGTAATTATCATTTGAGTTTAGACGGGCATCATTGGGGTGATAAAAAAATACCAATCAAAAATCTCATTGTTATGACTAACACAAAACCAAAAGAGGAGTTTCAGTATGTTAAGATTTTAACGGACAAAGAGCTTCTTAGTTATGTAAATTATTTTAAACCAATATTTTCATATACTGAGACAAAGAGAATCGCTGACATGATTTTGCGGATAATGAATGAAACGAAATGAAAAATACAGACTTACTGCATGCAACATGATTTTACATGTGGAGAGCTTACTTTCAAATGATTATACAAATTTCACCCAGTTGTGTATTAAAATTAATATAGTATGGCAAGATCTGATGATGGATGTTTTGGAATTTTCGGCGCGATTATAATTATAATACTTGTAATTGTAGAAACTTTTAAAGGAAATTTTATTCCTATTCTTGTCATTATGGGTATTTTTTTACTGTTTAAAATATTTATATGGTGGACAGAACTAAAACGTAAAAATGATCAAATAACTAAAGAAAGAGGAAGAGAAACTAATTATGGACCATATTTATTAGGAATAATAATTTTGGGAGGACTGCTAACAAACATTTATTTTAAAAACAATTATCGAAGTAGTAATATACAGTCAAATGTGTCCGAACCTCATTTGACTTCACAACCTATAATAGAGAATACAGAAATTAAAAAAGAAATTCCGAAAGAAATCTTGTGGACACAAAAAAACTTTGGTAACTCTGAGTTTCAACTTCCGGAGAATATGTCTTTTAAAGAAAAACTATCAACTTCAGAAAGCCAAGTTTACATAGATGACTCTCTATATTTATCCTTAACAATAACAGGAAAACTTTTGGATGATGAAAGCAAATATAAAATAATAGATGATTTTCGCGAGAATTTAAAAGCCTTCGCAGAATCATTTAACGAAAATAATAGACGAGATTTTGATGATTTCAAACTTGAACATTTTGAAATTACAACTTTTGGAAATGTAAGTGCAATAAAAATTCAACAAACTTCATCTAAAGTTTCAGGAAAAAATATTGAAATGCTAGTAACTAGTTATGAAGTTATTGCTAATCCTTACTATTACGACATCACTCTTTCATATCCACAAGACAGTATTAAATACATTGACACTTTTGAAAAAATTAATAAGTTATTTGTATTTACAACAATGCCAAATGACAGTCATGTTGAAATAGAAACTACCAGTAATTTTTTTCCTGGATATTTTGTAGTAGTAAATAAGAATAGTGATAGAATTTACTTTCACGATTTACCAAATGACAATTATGTTAGAAAAGCCTTTTTAGTGAGTGATGAAAAAGTTTACGTAGAAAAAGTTTCAAACAGTTTTGGCTATATTGAATTCAGAAATAATCATGGGTTGATTAGTAAGGGATGGATAAAATTGAAATATTTAGATAAGATTAATTAGAAAACACACTGTCTGTAAATGGATAATTATCCTCCCCCCGGCTGGCGTGATTGTCACACTTGAAAACACAATAAATCAATAATAATTCTCTAAATTTAGAAGCAAGCATTTAGATAGGCTTCTATATCATTTGTAATCTTTTTTGGTTATTTTTGGAAACATATAAAATGATAGAAACCCTTTGCCAATTTACAAATTAGAAGGTTTACATTATGTTTTAACCAAGTGGATTTAAATTATGTCATAAGTATAGATGAAAAAATATCACATAAAAGAAAAACATCAACAAGAAAACTTATTTATCGCTACAGCCCTAATAAGTACATCTATGGTAATTACCATTCAGTTAGTTAATGAAAAAATAGATACACTACAGCTTTCAATCGCTTTATATTGCTTTGCAACATCAATTCCACTTTTAGTTGGAAGTATTGCTGTGCTTTATTTAGAAAAGTTATATAAAATTAGAGCTCACATATGGTATTTATGGATTTGTAATTTTTTTGGTTGCTTCCTATCAATAATAGGAATTTCATCAATCTTCTTTAACTTCAATTGGATTCTTGGAATAATATTTTTAACCTGTTGTTTGTTTACTCTTTTCGTAATTGTTAGTTATATAGGGTTGTTGGAAAAAATAAATAACGACGACCAAAAAGATGAAGAAATAGAAATTAGATAAGTTCAATAAAAAAGCTCATATTTTATTTAAAGGGCTTAATTAGTGTTGTTTATATGCTGACGATTACAGACGAGAAGTTAAAGATCCTAATTTATAAGTTTTCATCTTTATCTGATAGTTCAAAATAATATACTTTTCTACAATCGTTTTCATTATTGTAATAGCCAATCATAAATGGAATTTCTTCAGAGAATGGTTTTTTGTCATTTTTGTACTCAACAAAAAGAGTTGGATAACCATATATTGGATCAGGATTTATATCAAGTTTTATTATATTATGATAGGGAATTCTTTGTAAAATTGTAGCTCTACAATATTCTAATCCAGAAGGTAGATTTTGGATGTCTCTGTCATTTAAAAAATTCCATTTCAATTTTGTATTTATAACTATATCAAATGAACTCGTAATCATCATTTCAATTCCATATTCATATAAATCATGTATCTGTGCTTTGTACCAAGTAGAAATAGGATTACTCTCGTCATCATCATTGTTTGGAAAAGAAGTATCTTCAATAGATCTTATAATTAATGAATCGTAAACAAATGAATGATGTGGAGTAAAATAAAGTACCTCACGATCTTTAATTGAGAGGTTGCTCTTAAAAAGTTTACTATAAATTTCATTTTTTACGGCGAAATTCTTTTTGAATCGATTTACTGGATTTTCTTTTTTAGTATCGGGTAACTTGTCATTTTTTAGAATATTTCTAATTTTCTCAATTTTTGAAGTAGGTAAAAGCGGGAATTTTAAAACAATATTTGTAAAATCTAGAATGTGTTCATTTGGATTAAAATAAAAATTGTTTTTAATTCTCAAATTATTATATGTTTTTTGTTTTTTCCCTAGAATAAAAACTAATAATATTTCATATTTTTCATTTAAATTATTTGAAAAAAATTTATCTAAAGTGTCCTGAACTTTAACCTTGCTGTTTGTCGAAGTAACTTGAACAGCAATATTGTTTTTTGTATCCTCCAAATCAATAGAAACAGCATTTTTATTTACTGAGTTTGAATTTTTGAGATTTACATTTAAAACAATATTTAAAATTTCCTGAATATGGTATTCAGAAATAATATTTATGTCATGTAGATTTCCTACTGATAAAAAATCCAATTTATTTTTTAGAATGCTTAACTCATTAATTATTTCTTTTATAAGTAATTCTCTTTTCATCTGTTAATTTATAAGTAAATTTAATTTTGTAACGTAATAATATACTAGTTTATTTAGGTTTTATCACTGCGTTTCAAATAAAACATTGACATGTTTAGATAAGTATTGAAGCTTTGATATAAACTCTCAAAATCATCTACAGCTTCATTATCATACAGAAGCTTAATTACATTTCCAGGTAATGACCATAAAATATGAAAATGGTCTATCGATCGCAACCTAGAAGTCATAGCATTATGCAAAATTGCCTTAATGTTGGTTTTAATATCTTCTTTTGTAAAGACCTTAAAAATATCTGGATCAGCAAGTGCCACATAGTTTCCATCAGTATATGAAGCTACTTCAGACGATTTTAATTTTAACTTTTTAATCATCTCAATATTTTCATTATCTATAATACCTTGATTTAATCGCGAAATCCCTGTAGACTTCGAACTATTATAATCATTATCTTTATAAGTCTGATATGGAATTTTTAAAGATTTTAATCTTTTAATTTCTTTGCTTTTTTCTTTAATCAAAATATTATATCTATGAAAAGCCAAATCATTTTTAAATTGTTCAAGTCTGTTTGAGTCTAAAAGATTTTCTATTTCATCATAGTTTATATTTTTATTTGTGCGGTTATACCTTAAAAGGTTAGTTTTTTCTAGATTATAAACTAAATCAGGCAATACATTTATATATTCCGAAGGTAACAGAAACCAGGAAATTGTCAGGTTACTTGGATGGAAGTGGTCAAGGATGGTTTTAATAGTATCAGGTGGGTTTTGTAAGATGTAATCTGCCAAAAGACCACGGTATCCTTTCTCGGAAATATCTTGAATTTTGGTAATTAAATTAATAGAATCATATATTTCAATGAAATCTAATTTTTCAAATACCGGTAAGGCAGTATCTAAACTGTAAAGTGAATAATCTTTTCTTTGATAGTATTTTGTCCAGAAAAGGGAAATGGAATTTATGTCTATTTTTCTATCTTGATGCATTGCTAAACGTATATGATTCAAAACATATACCCACATATCAAAACTTCCCATGTCACGATGTTTTAAAATGTTTTCTTTTAAAGAAAGTTTTAGATAATCATTCTCTTTTTTATGATATCCAAGTGCTAATATATTTTTACGTGCATCTTTTAATATCCACGCTGCTTTAAAGTCTTCAATTTCAAAATCAGAAATTGCATCTATTAGAATGGACTTAGCCTTCCAATCTTCGCCATTCATGTAATATTTAATAGATTGAAATAATTCTTTATTAGCTTCACGAGCAACATTATGTACATATAAATTTTCAAGAATATGGGTTATGATTTCTTTGTATTCCCAATTTTTTTTATCCTTTAAAAGGGATTTAATCTTTGCTACTGAGAGTCCTTTTTTATGCTTTTCAAAAAAATTAATCTCTTCAAGGGCATCATTTTGCAATTGCCAATAAAATCGGCTTGTATCATAATAATTATCACTGGTTGTATTTAGAATTAATGAGCCATCATTTGTCTCTATATAATATAGCATTCCAAATAGATATCTAGAGCTTGTAAAATCGTCAAATGTAAAGTTATTCTGCAAGAGTGCTTTACAGTAGGTGTAGTGGAAGCCATTTAATGTAGATATATGGTCCCGATTAACCATGTTTATTATTAATGCTAAATCGTAATATTCATTTACTTCCAGATCCTCTGCTGAAAACTCTGTTATGGTCTCACGAATTTGACTATAAAAATCCTGTATTGCTTCAAAATCAACTACTCCATTCATCAAATTTTTAAATTCTACTATTAAGGAATATTTTTTAATAATATTTTTCTTTTCTTCAATTGAAAGGTCAAAATATGTAAACCTAGATAAAAATCTTTTTTCTTCCTTTAATATTGACGAATACACTATCTTATTTACATTGGTAGCAATGATTTTATATTTTGTATTTATTTTACGTAGATAGGTGATAAAGCTGTCATGAAAAAGTGAGATCCTGTTTAGCTTCAACTCAAAAAGATAAGGATGCTCTTTTATAAATTCGTTTACAAAAGATGCATTTATGGAATCTAAAAAAAGTTCAATTTCAGATTCCATTAAGAATGACCGGACGCATAAAAAAAGTGACAGAGCTAATTTGCCTTTCTCTCCGCTAATAAGCTCTTCATAGTATTTATCAATTGTATCAAAAGTACCAAAATCAGGAACACACCCTTCTAATTTATATTGTTCAGCAATGTATCTAACCAAGATTGGATAACCACTACTAATTTTATAGATTTTTTCAATGGTTATATAGTCTTCAATGTGATATAGCTCATTGAGTACTTTTTTTGTCTGCTTCTGATTCCAATTGCCTAGTAATTGTTTTTTCCAAATTAATTCTCTTTGTAATGGACGGCTCAATACAATTACTTTACAGTTTTCTTTTAAATTATCTATAAAGGAGATATAAGCTTCAAGATCTTTTGAATTATAGTTTTCAACGTGATCTAATCCATCAATTATTACAGTTTTTTCTAATTCTTTTATCTTAGCTATAATTTCTACTTCAGTATATGGTTTTAAATTGCCAAACAATTTTTTTGAGAAGTCTTGTGTAAAATTGTTGTACTGTAATCGTTCATTGTATTGATTGTCTTGGTTTGAAACCCAAAAACGATAAACAATATTATTTGTAAACTGTTTCTCTAAATTTACTACCAAATGACTTTTACCAACACCAGGTTTTCCTTCAATAAGCAAGATATTTTCAATATCAAGTATCTTCCGACTTAAGTTAACTGTTGGTTCAATTAAGTATGTTTTAAATATGTTTAATACTGGTAATTCAACTTTTTTAATTATTAACTTTCGACTATCAAGACGTTCACTAAAAAACTGATCAATTATGTATTTACGTAAGTAATCTTTTTTATATAGTGTCTCAATCTTTTGATCTATTGCAACACGATTTAAAGAAATAATATAAATATTACTCATTTTATAAGCTTTTAAATCCAAAACTGTGCAGTCAGGAATAATGTCGATATTTTTAAAGAAAATCACATTAATTGATGAGGAAAGTTTATGTTTTTTTCCTGCAATTGAAATTTCATCGTCTGAAATAATAAGATCATTTAGTGTAATACTTGCGAAATCTTTTATTTGAAAATAATATTGTATATCGCCTGTAATTAACTTTATATCGTCAAATTTATGATCAACTTTAGCTTCAATTTCAATTTCAGTGATACTTCTTTCCACATCCATTTTCGCAAGCATAAGGGAGGTAACGTGTTCTTGGTATGAATAGCCAACAAATGCATTTTTCATAAATTTTCTTTTATAGTTGAAATATAATATTAAATTTCTTTTCTTGTATACTAAAGTTTTCCTTTATGAATCTACCACATTCTCAATATTTGTCAATCGATAGATTGGCTTCAGTTTTCGCAAGTACTTCTGCAACTTATAAGTTTTATTGGTTTTTGGCTATACTTGAGTTAGTAGAAGAGGGCAATGTTTTTATTGAGAAGCAACGGTTGTTTTCAAGAATGATAAGTAAATCTTGGTATACCGTTAATTATTTTCATGTTTCTTTTGGTAAACAAGATCTTATTCAAGATTCAGTTAGAGCCATAATAAAAATTGAAAATCTTGCCATAAATGAAGATAGACACACAATAAACTCTGTTTTGCAAAATACTCAGAACATCGAAACTATTAAGGTTTTAAATCACTTTGATAAAAATGTACCACATTGGTTCATTTCATCTTGGTTTTCAGGCAATCGCAATGAAATATATTTACTTTCGCAAAATTTTAATCACGGCTGTCTATACCGTTTAGAAAAAAATCATATTGAGATAAATCCAATTTGGATATCTTATCTAAAATTAAATTCAAAAATACTCAAGGATTTCTGTTATTGGAATTTATCACTTTTTCTCCAAAAACGGAATCCAAATGTTCCAGACATTCCAAATAAAATAAACAGAACTTTATCTAGAAACTCTTTATTGAAACAAACTAATGAATATTGGAAGTTGGTTTTTACAGAATTGGGAGCGGTAGATTGTATTTTTACCAACAAGAAATTAGTTTTTGACGAGAAAAAATATGCTTTAGACCATTTTATTCCCCACGCCTTTGTTTCTCATGATTTAATCTGGAATTTAATCCCAATTGATAAAAATTTTAATTCTTTCAAAAGTGATAAACTTCCCTTATTAGATAAGCATTTTGATAAGTTTTATACTTTGCAAAAATCGGCGTATGAAATAGTAAAAAGTTATAATTCTAAGAATAAATACTTGGAGGAATATCTCACTATATTTCCTGATTTAGATGGTAATAGTGGATTTGATTATGTGCGATACAAGGAGACTATTCAGCCGTTAATCACTATTGCAAGCAATAATGGTTTTTCATATTTGAAAGGTTAAAGAGTATTCCTTTTATAACATGTATGACAAAAAAAATCATTCTTGTCTTATAACTAGTACGTTTAAGATGGGATTCATCAGAAGGGATAACAAGGTTTTAGAGAGTATCTTGCAAACAATTTATCCAGAACATCTGGACTTAGTCATGCTGTCTATTAAACTATTTACTCTCCCTTAGTGATGCCTACTTGTTGCAACATGTATTAAGCTTGAAGTTAAAGCTGAAAAACAGACTAAACTCTTTAATTAAATAGGGAAAAATAAGGATTACAAGAACGTACGATTTTTTTAGCCCTTCAGATAAGCTGCTTTTCATCAAAAACTAATTTAAATAGCTTTAAGCGGTTAATATAAATTCCTCTTCTCTTTACATATTTTAAGCAGTAAAATATTCAGGTCGGAAATAGACTTCCTTATAAGGACAAGCATTGCTAATAATTAAATTACAACTATATCTTCATTTAAATTACATTTTATGAATTCTAAAAAGTGTAGCTATGGAGAAAGATATTGACTACAGTAATTCAAAGTTGACCCCTCAAAAAGCTTTGCAAATGCTTCGATCTGAGGGGTTAGATGTAACTATTGAACAGGCAGAGGAAATCTTGTATTTCTTAAGAATAATTGCTAATATCGCTGTGTTGAAACATTTAAACAAAACAAAATGAGCAAGATAGCAGACTTATATATTAGAGTGAGTACCGACGAGCAGGCAGAAAAAGGCTTCTCGCAGCGTAATCAGGAAGAGATGCTAAGGAAATATTGTAGCATAAACCAAATACAGATACGTAATGTAATTTATGAAGATCATTCAGCAAAGACTTTTAACAGGCCGCAATGGAAAAAATTTCTTGTTGATGTAAAAAAAAATAAAAATAAAATTAACCTGGTTCTTTTTATGAAGTGGGATAGGTTCAGCCGTAATGCAGGCGATGCTTACCAAATGATAAATATTTTAAGGAAACTGGGTGTAGAGCCGCAGGCTATTGAACAGCCACTTGACCTGAGTGTTCCGGAGAACAAAATGATGCTGGCTTTTTATTTGGCTGCACCTGAGGTTGAAAATGACAGAAGAGCACTAAATACATTTCAAGGGCTTAGACGTGGAAAGAAAGAGGGTAGGCATATGGGAATGGCTCCTTATGGATACGCTAATAAAATAACGGAGGATGGGAAAAAGTATATTGCCATTGTACCAGATAAAGCTGTAAAGGTTATTTGGATTTTTGAACAGATTGCGAAAAATATTTTTAGCACTGAATCTATTTATCAAATGGCCAAAGAAAAAGGCTTTGCTATTTCTAAGAATAACTTGTGGCTTATTATAAGAAATCCACTTTATTGCGGAAAGATAGTTGTTCCTAAGTATAAAGATGAAGAGGAGAGGTGGGTCAATGGTCAGCATGAGCCAATAATCAGTGAGGGATTATTTTATCGGGTACAGGATGTTCTTGATAGTAAAGCGCGAACTTATAGACCAAAAATTAAGACTATTGAGAATTTTCCTTTGCGAGGTTTTTTTCTTTGTCCAAAGTGCGGTCAAAAGTTAACAGGCAGTAAATGTAAAGGAAGGAATAAATATTACTACTATTATCACTGTGATAAAGTCTGTAAATGGAGAGTGAATTCCGAAATAGCTAACAAGGTTTTTAAAGAGCATTTAAATAAATTTAAACCTTTACCGGAGGTGAAGAAACTATATTCAGCAGTTCTGCTTGAAGGATACAGAGAACATACTGGATTAGTCGCTAATGAAAAAAAGAAGTCACTGGAGCAAATTGCAACTTACGAAAAGAAATTATCGGTTGCCAGAAATCTGTTAGTAAGCGAGAAAATTGATCCTGAGGATTATAATCTTATGAAAATTGAATACAATGCTGTTATCAGTAATCTGGAAAAAGAGATCGGAAATGTAGAGGACGACAGAACCACTATAGAGCACTTAACGACAACTGGATTGGAAAACCTTTTAAAGTTAGGTGAAGCCTTTGATGGTGGTACTTTAGCTGATTCTAGAGAATTAATTGGTTTAATTTTTCCCGAAAATTTCACATTTCAAGAAAAGAAAATCCGCACCGCCCGAGTCAATGAAATGGTTAACTGTATCTATTTGGTAAACAATAGATTACGGGCAAAAAAAAACGGGACAAAAGATGATATTTTTCTTTTGTCCCGAGTAGTGACCTCGACTGGATTCAAACCAGTAACCTCTTGAGCCGTAATCAAGTGCGCTATTCAGTTGCGCCACGAGGCCTTTTGTTTTCAATTCAGCTATTTTTTGTAGCTTTGTTGATTGCTGTTAGCGGGTGCAAATATAGGCATAAATGTGATATATACAAGAAGAAATTAACATAAAAATAAAAAAAAATGAAGATTGAAAATTATATACGTGATATTCAGGGTTTTCCAAAAGAAGGAATTTTGTTTAAAGATATTACTCCGCTGCTAAATGACCCAATTGCGAGAGAAGAATGCCTCAAAATATTGCTTGATTCACTAAACGGACAAAAAATTGATAAGGTAATAGGAGCAGAGAGCCGTGGTTTTTTCTTCGGAATGTTACTCGCAGATCGCTTAAATGCTGGTTTTGTACCCGTTCGTAAACCTAAAAAACTGCCTTTTACAACAATATCAGCCTCTTACGAATTAGAATACGGAACTGATTCTTTAGAAATACATATCGACGCCATTAAAAAAGGAGAAAAAGTTCTAATTCATGACGATGTTCTCGCAACCGGCGGAACCGCAAAAGCACTTGCCGATCTGGTTAATGAACTTGGAGGCGAAATAGTGCAGTTTAATTTTTTAATGGAACTTTCTTTTTTAAACGGAAGAGAAAAAATAAAGGAAAATCCTATATTTGCTGCAATAACCTATTAGCTAACCTAACCCAAATCAATTTAAAAATTAACCTACCTATGAAACAATTGTATTGTATAGCATTACTTGCAATGCTATTTTCCTGCAAAGACAATAAGGAAGCAACCGCTGAAAGTTTAAAGGAAAACGTCACTAAAGATACTTTAGCACTAAATGAAGCTGGTGACAACGTTTCAAACCTAAACCTGACAAGTAATGTAAGACCCGGCGAAAAATTAAAACTAGAAGAAGCATACGATGATACTGTTGAGTTTGTCAATTTTGACGGAAATGGCGATTATGCTTTATTTACTGTTCAAAAAAACAAGAAGCTAATCTCCTTTTACACCGATCTTGCAGATGCGAAAACATTCAAAAGAGGCGATTTACTTGACGTAGCCTGGAAAATGGATACGATCTATGAAGCCGGCGAAGGCGAAAAACTGGAATTTGCAGAATGGCTCGTAAATGCAAAAAAAGTAAAAGACGGAAATGTGAGTTTGTTTCGAAAAAAACATTCAAAACCAATAAAATACTATTCTGAAAAAGAGGATTTTACCGCTGATTTTAAAGATTATCTATACGAGCAGGTAGAATTTTATCTGGCCAATTCTAATAATGAACTGGTAAAAAGCGCCATAAAGGATCCAAAGGCTGATTTAAGTTATTCTATCGAAGAAAAAGACAGAGACGGACGTTCGTATATCCTTTTAGGAATTTCGAACGATTTTGAGCATCATACCAACATAATTCAATGGCTGTATCTGGATAACGAAAACAGAAAGTTATACGAATACGATTTGCCAAACGATAAATTAGTTCAGTTTGATTAAAAAATTAAAAATTAAAAATTAAAAATTAAAAATTAAAAATTAAAATTGTCTTAGTTACTTCCTAAACTAAGACAATTTTGTGTTTTATGGCGTAAAGCACCAGTCCAATTCTGGTTTTAATTTCGAGTTTATCAAACAGACATTCTCTGTAACCATCAATTGTTTTTGGGCTCAGACACATTTCCGAGGCGATTTCCTTGTATGTTTTCTCCGTGCAGGCATGTTTTATAAAAACAATTTCTTTTTCCTTTAAATTGATTTTTTTTGAGTCGTCGTTTGCTTTTTTAACGAGCATTCCCGAAACTAATTCGGTAAAATAAAAACCTTTTTCGATGACCGAAATAATGCCATCTTTAAATATTTCCGGCGAAGTATCTTTTAGTAAATACCCTTTTGCGCCGTTTGTAATCATTTTTATAATTACTTCCTCATCGTCGTTTACAGAAAGCGCAATGACTTTAAGTTCGGGTCTGTTTTCCTTAATCCATTTCATCGTACTTACGCCATCCAAAACAGGCATATTGACATCTAATAAAATCAGGTCGACATCTAAATCGATGTTTTCCTGCAAATAGGAAACGAATACTTTACCATTTTCGAAGCGATTGATTACTTCAAAATCTTTAAAACTATTGATCAGAAGTTCAAGTGATTGAGAAAATAATAAATGATCATCTACAATAATAATTTTGTTTTTAGGTTTCATTGGTTTTAGTTAAAGGATATTCTAAAGTTACGGTAGTCCCTGATGTATCTGAATTCATAATTAAGCTGGCTCCAATTAATTTTGCTCTTAATTTCATATTACTTAAACCTTGCCCTGAATTTGTTTTAAGAGCGTCATAACCAATTCCGAAATCTTTAATATTTAAACAGAAGACATCATTGGCTGTTGCAATATTTACTTCAAATTTTTCGCTGTGCGAATGTTTCAGGCTGTTGTGCAAAGCTTCCTGAAAAATGCGGTAAATAAACAAATCGTGTTCTTCGTTAATCTCCGGTATTTCTCCGGAAAGGGTATATTTATAATGGATGTTTTTTAGCTTTTTGATGCGCTCCAGATCCTGTTTTATGGCTTCGATAAAATTGCTTTGCAGTAAATTGTCTTTATTGATGATGCGGGATAGAATACGAATTTCGTCCAGTGATTTGGCCAGTATATCTTTTAAATCGCTCAATTCATTCTGCTGTATCGGTTTTTCGCTGTTGAGATACATATTAAGCTGCATAATACCCACAGATACTATTTGCCCAATATTGTCGTGCAGTTCCTTACTAATTTCAGAAAGTGTCTGATCTTTAATTTCGATTCTGGTTTTGACTAATTCAGATTGAAAATAAAGCTCAGCTTCCATCTTTTCAACAAGATAGTTGTTCTTTTTCTTCAAAAAATAAAAAAAGAAGACAAGCACAATGATCAGTAAAGTTAAGAAAACAATACCTAATGAAATGACTAATAATTGTACTTCTTTTCGCTCCATAAAAATCCGATGATAAAGCAAGTATGCGTTAGAAGATTTAATATGAACAACACCAGACTGAATATTGATTCATCCTGTTTGATTAAGAACCATTTTATAGCAAGCATAAAAGGTAAAAAAGGCACGTGAAAAATCAGTATTCCTAAGATGTACCAAAAAAAAACTGATTTTTTAAAGTTTAAAATTTTGTCTGAATTAAAAATCTCTACCAAATAGAAACAAGATAATATCATAACTATCAGAACTCCAACAGCAAAGCTATAAATAAATGAGTTATTTAAATCATGTTCGAAATATAAAACATTCAGAAAAAATGAAAATATGAACACGACTAAAAACAGTATGGCTGATAATTTGTTATTCCGATTCAGTAAAAGGCTTCGGATAAGTAAAATGTAGGCGGAGAAACTAACAAACATATAAAAATTATAAACGTAGTAGTTTAATAATCCTGTCCAATAGGTAAAATAATAGCCAACAATTTCGATTACTACCGAAAACCAAATTAAAATAACTAAAGATTTTGCTTTATTACCAGGAAGTTTGTGTAATGAAATCAAACCAGCAATTCCTGACAATAAAGCAAAATAGATAATATAAGATCTTAAAAATTCAAACATATTTTTTTTAATATAATAAACTTGGCGGTCTGCCAATATTTCCATAATTCATTGGTTCAAAGCTTTGTATGTCGCTTGGCGCATCATCTTGCAACGCGACAAAACCTTGAATTTTTGCCTTATTTTCAGCTTCTGCTTTTTTACCCGTTGGTACTAAAAACAAAGTGGTTTGTCCGGCTTTTTCTCCGTGTTTTTCATCATCAGGATATACTCCAAAATAAAAGCGGATACCATCAACATTGTAGCCTTCTTTTACGCCTTTGGTTTTTACATAATGAATGTAACTTTCCAAAGCTTCTATCGAATACCAAATGGCATTTGCATCTTCTTTTTCATCAGATACGCCGGCTTTTAAGTCAGCCTTCTTCTTGTTGTAATTTAGGTTTAATACCTGAGCAAATTCTCTGGTGATTAATTGATTCGGTTGTGCGGGTGGATTTTTCATTTTAATTGTAATTATTGGTTAAAGGTTTAGTTAACAATATTTTATTAAATATTTCTGCCAAAATTATTTTAATGGATTTAAAACCACAAGGGTAATTTCCCCCTTTTTTTATTAGGTAAATTTATTTAAAAAAATAAGTTAAACTACTGTTGTTTAGTGTTTTATAAAAATAATAAATTTACGTTGTCTTTTTTATGAATAAAAAGCAGGCAAATGAGTGAGCCATTACCGGTAATACTTTTAGAAATGCGTCCTTGATTTCATGCAAAGTCAATTATTTGACAAAATGAAAGCCTCGTAAAATTCCCGCAAATGTTGATTCCGACATTTAAACAATCAATAATCCTAAATAAAAAAGTATGAGAACTATAAAATTAGGTACAAAATCTACCGAAGTATATTATTTAAATGAGCTTTTAGAAAAACTGAAATACAGTGTTATTGTTTCTGATTACTTTGGAGTCGGAACAGATAAAGCAGTGAAGGATTTTCAGTTAAAAAACAATTTAGTTGTAGATGGAGTAGTAGGTTTAAAAACGTGGTCCACTCTTATCGAAAAAAATAAAAGTATTGTTTCATCCAATAATAAATTGCTCTCAGAACAAAATCTTATCGAGTTTGCAAAAACACACAATCTCGAACTGGCAGTTGTAAAAGCGGTAAATGAAGTCGAAAGCGGCGGAAAAGGTTTCTTAGTAGACGGACGCCCTAAAATTTTGTTTGAAGGACATATTTTTTGGCGTGAGCTGGAAAAACGAAACATCAATCCCGGAAATTTTGCAAATGCTAATCCTGATATTTTGTATAAAAATTATAGTAAAAAATATTATTTGGGGGGCGTGGCAGAATACAATCGGTTAGAAAAAGCCATTAAAATAAATGCTGAAGCCGCAAAATCTGCAGCCAGCTGGGGTTTGTACCAAATTATGGGTTTTAACGCCGTTTCTATTGGCTATAAAAGCGTAAATGACTATGTCGACAAAATGTATTTGAACGAAGGCGAGCATTTAAAAGCATTCGGATTGTTTTTGGCAAAGAACAATTTGATTGGTCTTTTGCGAAATAAAAAATGGGCAGAATTTGCTGCGAAATATAATGGCCCAGGTTATAAAACCAATAAATACGATGAGAAGTTGATGAAATCTTATGTCAAGTTTTCTGGCAAGTAGTTTTGTTTCAAGTTTCATGTTTCAAGTTGCAATACTTTGAACATAAATTTTACCGCAAAGTTCGCAAAGGTTTACGCGAAGAACGCAAAGCTTTATGTTTTAACCTTGCGTAAACCTTTGCGAACTTTGCGGTTAAGTAAACATTCCAACAACTTGAAACAAAATAAACATGAAACAAAATAAACATGAAACAAAATTTAAAAACTAAAAAACCCGACAAGTTCAAAAAAACCTGTCGGGTCATAATTATCTGTAAATAATTTTTATCTCAAACTAGCTCCCAGTTCTGTCTCAAAAGTCTGTTGCAATTTCGACATGATTTTATCAATCTGAGAATCAGTAAGTGTTTTTGTATTATCCTGAATAGTAAAACTTAAGGCATATGATTTTTTGCCTTCCGGAAGTTTATCACCTTCGTAAACATCAAATAAATTAACGTCTTTTAAAAGCGCTTTTTCTGTTTGTTTTGCTAAGTTATAAATACTTTCGTAAGTAGTATTCTGGTCAATCAATAAAGCTAAATCCCTTCTAACTTCAGGATATTTCGGAATTTCAGAATATTTAATTTTTCCTGTAATGATTTTTAAAACCAAATCCCAGTTGAAATCAGCATAGTAAACATCTTGTTTGATTCCGAAATGCTTCAATATAGATTTCTTCACAACTCCCATTTCAACCAATGTATCGTTGTTATAGCAAATTGAAGTTCCTTCTGAGAAAATATCAGACTGAACCGGAGCATTAGAAATTTTATCAATTCCTAAACGGGATAAAATCGCGCTTACATATCCTTTTAATAAAAAGAAATCAGTTGATTTTTGAGCATTTGTCCAGCTTTCTTTGTTTCTGTTTCCTGAAATAGACAGAGACAAATGTTTATGTTCTTCGTAACCATTTAAATATTTATGGTAAGATTTTCCAAACTCAAATAATTTCAAATCAGAATTTCTTCTGTTGATATTATATGAAATCGCTTCAAGACCAGAAAACAATAAAGACTGACGCATTGTTGATAAATCACTGCTTAAAGGATTTAACATCGTAACATTATGTTCTTCTTTTAAAACAGTAGATAATTTTGCATAAGCAGCTGTTGTCAAAGAGTTTGCCATCATTTCATGAAAACCTTGCGAGTTCAATTGAGAGGCGATTACATTTTGGACTTTATAATCTTCCGTTCTTGGTGAATTGGCAACCGTTGCGTTGAATTTTTTGGAGAAATCAATGTTGTTATAACCGTAAACTCTCAGAATTTCTTCGATAACATCAATTTCACGCTGAACATCAACACGATATGCCGGAATCGTTAATCCCAAACCAGAATCAGAAACACTGTTTACTTTAATGTCTAAAGAAACCAATATTTTTTTGATCGTATCTTTTGGAATTTCCTGTCCGATGATTTTAGACACGTGGCTGAAATTCAGTAAAACTGAAAAATCTTCTACTTTTTTAGGATAAACCTCTACAACATCAGAAGTAATTTTTCCGCCAGCAACTTCCTGAATCAAAAGTGCAGCACGTTTTAAAGCATATTCTGTAATGGTTGGGTCAATTCCTCTTTCAAATCTAAAAGAAGCATCGGTATTTAATTGATGTCTTTTTGCTGTTTTACGAACACTAACGGCATCAAAATAAGCACTTTCTAAAAATATAGTTGTTGTTCCATCTGTAACGCCTGATTTTTTTCCGCCAAAAACTCCCGCAATACAAAGCGGTCCTTTTTCGTCGCAAATCATTAAATCTTCGGCATGTAATGTTCTTTCAACATCATCTAGAGTGGTGAATTTTGTACCTTCCGGAAGTGTTTTTACAATTACTTTCCCGTTGATTTTTGCTGCATCAAACGCGTGCAAAGGCTGTCCTAATTCGTGTAAAACATAATTAGTAACGTCGACAATATTATTTTTTGGAGTTAATCCAATGGCTTTTAAACGATCTTGTAACCAGGCCGGTGATGGACCAACAGAAATTCCGGAAATCGTAACACCACAATATCTTGGCGCTAAATGAGAATCTTCGACACTTACATCAATTTTTAAAGTACGCATGTCAACTCTGAAATTGCTTACAGAAGGCGTAATCAATTCAACATTGACACCGCGTTGCAGCATTCCGGCTCTTAAATCACGAGCAGTTCCATAATGACTCATGGCATCAGCACGGTTTGGCGTTAAACCAATTTCGAAAACTTCATCATTTGCAATTTGAAAAACTTCTGCAGCAGGAGTTCCAGGTACCAAAGCTTCGTCGAGAACCATAATTCCGTCGTGGCTTGTACCCAAACCTAATTCATCTTCGGCACAAATCATTCCGTGACTTTCCTGACCGCGGATTTTTCCTTTTTTTATCGTGAATTCGGCTCCGTCTTTATCGTATAAAACGGTTCCAATAGTAGCAACAGGCACTTTTTGTCCCGCAGCAACATTTGCAGCACCACAAACAATTTGTATTGGTGTTTCCTGACCAACATCTACGGTTGTAACTTTTAATCTATCGGCATCAGGATGTTTTTCGCATGTTAATACATGTCCCACAACAACCCCTTGTAAACCACCTTTTACTGATTCATATTTTTCGACAACTTCAACTTCCAGACCTAAATCAGTCAATAATTCTGAAGTTTGTTCAGATGTCCAGTCTGTTTTAATAAATTGTTTTAACCAGTTGTAAGATATTTTCATGTTAACTTTTTTATTCTAGTATGAGGATACAAATATAAGGATTGCGTGCTGTAGTAAGAAAGAAATTATTTGGTTTTTTCGTACCGCTTTTGTGTAATTTTAAAGCTTCTGATATTGAGTATTTTGCATTTTTTACAGTGCTATTTTATTAATTTAGCATTAATACTAAGCTCTAAAAAAAGAATATTTAATTCTCATACTGAAAAAGCTTTATACCCTTTAAATTCAGAGATTTAAATTTGTAAGGAATTCGGAAATGATGATAAAAACAAAGCGTTAGTGATCAGCACTTAGTGAAGATCGTATTAAATAATCTCTTCAACATGTTTTTTAATGTTTTCAGAAATTTTTCTGGTTGGTAAATCATTTTCATCATCACCAAATGGATCTTCAATTTCTTCTGCAATAAGTTCTAAACTCGCCAGGACATAAAAAATAAAAACCACAACCGGAGCTACAAGATATCCCAAACTTATGGAATACCCAAAAGGCAAAGTCATCGTATAAAAGAAAATGAATTTTTTGATGAATGCGCTGTAAGAGTAGGGAATAGGCGTGTTTTTAATACGTTCGCAGGCGCCGCAAATATCAGTGAAAGATTGTAATTCGTCATTTAAAATAATGAGCTGGTCACCGGTAATTTTTTTTGCATCATATAAATCATTGATTTTATGAAACATCATTCTTTTCAGTTGATTTGGTTTGTGTTTATGGTGATCCATTTCCAAATCTACGTTTTCAAAAAGCTGTTTACTGGTTTCATCATCTTTAAGATGCGCATGCAAAATATCAGCATACATGGGAATGAATTTTCTGAAAAATTTTCTATCATTCTCATCTTTTACCATTGCCGAAAGTTTGATGGCGAGATTACGACTGCTATTTACCAGTCCGCCCCATAATTTTCTTCCTTCCCACCAGCGGTCATAAGCTGTGTTTGTTCGAAAAACAAGCAATAACGAAATCACAAAACCAAGCATTCCGTGCATGATAGGAATGTTGTGTATATAATCGTTTTTACCAAATTTAAAATATTCTACTTCAAGATAACCCACCAGAGCCGCATATATCCCTATAGCGAGCATAATAGGCAATAACTTTCTGACAGTGTCAGATTTGTGAAAATGGAATATAAATGTAAACCAGTCTTTGGTATTATATGAGATCATTCAGATTTGTTTTTGCAAACAAATTTAAATTAAAAATTAATATTTCCTGCTAATTCTTTTAAGGCAATTTCAGATAATTTTGCTTCGTATTGTGCATTGCTGTAACGTACTTTTGCATTTACATAATTAAGCTGCGCCGTTCTGAAATCAAGTGTTGTAATAGTCCCGATTCTAAATTTATCCAGTGTAATATCTAAATTTTGTTTCGCAATTGCTTCGTTATCTTCTTCAAGATCAATTAATTCCAAATTGGTTAAATACGTTTGAAAAGCAGTGCTTAATTGCGTATTCAAAATCAAATTTTGCTGTTCGATTGCAATTTGAGTATTCTCGATTTGCAATTTTGCTACTTTTTCATTTCGATGCTGATTAAAACCGTCAAATATATTTAGCGTTGCATTAAAACCATAATTTAAACCTTTTGCAGAGGACTGAGTTGTAAAACCTAAACTCGACTGACTATCAGCAAAATTATATCCGGAGGTTAAATTTACAACTGGATAACGATCTGCTTTTACCTGTTTTAATTGTAATTCTGCAATGCGTTTATTGATAACCTGAGTTTCCAGCGCTGGATTTTGCTTTTGTGCCAAATCTATTAAATCAGCTAATACCAATTTACTATCAACAGTTACTAAATCACTGACTTTAAAGTCGATTTTTGGATCACGGGCTAAATGCTGGTTCAGTAAAATCTTAGCATTTGCATAGGATTCTTTTTGTCTCAATAAAGCCACCTGATCTGTGTTCAGGTCAACTTGCGCATTTAAAACTTCTAATTTCGAAGCTTTTCCAATGCTGAAACGATTTTGAGCCAATTCTACTCTTTGTTTCGAAATTACAATGGTAGTATCTAAAGCTGATAATTGCTGTTGCTGTTGTACCAAATCATAATAAGCAGAGTTTACCTGACCAATTTTTACCAGGATAGTTTGTTTTAACTGAGAATCACCCAGTTTTTGAAGCTCTTTTAACTGATCTAATCTGGCGAACATTTTCATTCCGTCAAAAACAGTCCAGCCGAGCGTTACACCATAATTTAAACTGTTGTTTTTGGCATTATCCAAAGAGGTTGAAGTCCCGTCCTGACGTGTTTGTGATGTATTTTGAATACTGTTATTATCAACAATTGTAGCAGTTGCCACCGGTAACATTCCGGCGTTTCCAATCGTTACGTTCGTCTCGTTTATTTTGGTGTTATTTTTGGCAATCTTAATTTCAAAATTATTCTCCAAAGCTATTTTCATAGCCTCTTCAATAGTCAGCACTTCTTGTGCATTTGTTTTTATAACGCACAGGAACAATAGTAAACTGCTAAATAAAATTTTAATATTCATATTGGTTTTCTTTTGCCACGAATTCACGAATTTTAATAAAATTCGTGAATTCGTGGCTAATATTATTTATTTACTTTCTCTTTCGTATTCTTCAATATGATCAAATTCAGGATAATGTTTTCTGGCTTTGGACCACATTAAATAGATTGCCGGAATTACAAACAGTGTTAATGCCAATGAAAAAATGGTTCCTCCAACAATTACAACCCCCATTCCAATTCTACTGGTAGAAGCGGCTCCAAGTGACATTGCAATTGGCAAAGCTCCTAATGCTATGGCTAAACTCGTCATTAAAATTGGACGTAAACGCGCTTCTGAAGCTTCTAATATCGCTTCCAGTTTTGGCTTGCCCTGTTCTCTCAGCTGGTTTGCAAACTCTACGATCAAAATACCGTTTTTGGTTACCAGACCAATTAGCATTACCGTACCAATCTGACTAAAAATATTCCAGGTCTGATTGAATAACCATAAAGAAAATAAAGCCCCGGCAACTGCCATTGGAACCGTCAAAATGATAATCAACGGATCTATAAAACTCTCAAACTGAGCGGCAAGTATCAAAAATATTAATAATAAAGCCAATCCAAATGCGAAAGAAGTATTGGAACTACTTTCCACAAAATCTCTCGATTCTCCACTTAAATCGGTAGTAAAACTTTCGTCAAGTACTTTAGCCTTAATTCGATCCATTTCCTCTATACCATCGCTGATACTTTTGCCAGGTGCTAAACCTGCGGCAACAGTTGCCGACATATATCGGTTATTGTGATACAATTGAGGCGGATTACTTTGTTCTTCCACTTTTACCACGTTATCCATCTGAATCAGTTGTCCGTCTTTGTTTCTCACAAACATTGAAGTTAAATCCAATGGTTTGGAGCGGTCTTTTTGATCAAACTGACCAATTACCTGATATTGTTTTCCGTTTTTGATGAAATACCCAAAACGCTGTCCGCTTAAAGAAAGCTGTAGAGTCTGGGCAATATCCATGATTGAAATTCCTAAACTTTCGGCTTTTTCACGATCGATGCTTACGTTGATTTCCGGTTTATTAAATTTTAAATTGACATCAGTTGTCGAAAAAACATCGCTTTTACCAACTTCATCCATAAAAGCAGGGATTTTTTCTCGTAGCTTTTCAAAAGTTGGCGCCTGTATAATGTATTGAATCGGAAGTCCGCCACGTCGGTTTACGGAAATTGTAGGCTGCTGAATTACAGATGTTTTAGCGTTTGGATATTTTTTAGTCCATTTGTTTAATTGGTCGGCAATATCTTTTTGAGATTTAGCTCTTTTATCTGGTTCTTTCAGCGAAAGTCTGATAAAACCGGAATTAGTTGCAGAACCTCCCGAACCTCCTGCGGTAATTACTAAACTCACTTTTTTCTCCGGAATAGAATCATCAACCAGTTTTGACATTTCCTGCATAAAACGGTTCGTATATTCATACGATGAACCTTCAGGTGTCGTCATACGCATTGTTACAGAACTACGGTCATCATAAGGAGCTGTTTCTTTTGGCAGAATCGTAAAAAACAAATAAATCAATCCAAAACAAGCAATTAAAATGGGGAAACTTAGCCATTTTTTAGCGATGAAACGCTGTAATGAATCGGCGTAACCACTATTTAATTTTTCGAAAAAAGGCTCTGTTTTTACATAAAATTTTGATTTTTTCTGCTCGCCGCCTTTCATTAAATAGGCATTCAACATTGGTGTTAAAGTCAGCGATACAAAGGCAGAAATTAACACGGCTGCCCCAATCACGACACCAAATTCCCTAAAGAGTCGTCCTACGAAACCTTCCAAGAATATCACAGGTAAAAATACCGCTGCCAGCGTTACCGAAATAGAAATTACAGCGTAGAAAATCTCATTAGATCCTTTAATCGCCGCTTCTATTGGCGACATTCCTTCTTCTACTTTTTTGAAGATATTTTCGGTTACTACAATTCCGTCATCTACAACTAAACCAGTTGCCAAAACGATTGCTAGTAAGGTCAGTACGTTGATAGAGAATCCAAAAAGCCACATAATAAAAAACGTAGCAATCAACGAAACCGGAATATCAATTAAAGGTCTGAAAGCAATGGCCCAGTCTCTAAAAAACAAATAAATAATAATGATTACCAGAATAATCGAAATTCCCAGAGTCTCAGCAACCTCTAATACTGATTTCTTAACGAACATCGTATTATCAAGTGCAATATTGAGTTTAATATCTTTTGGAAGATCCTTTTTTAAAGCGTCATATTTTTTGTAAAATTCTTTAGAAATATCAAGATAATTGGCTCCGGGCATTGGCACAATCGCCATACCAATCATTGGAAGCCCTGATGAAGTTAAAGAAGTTTCTATATTTTCCGGACCTAATTCGGCACCGCCAACATCACTTAAACGAACAATCTTATCTCCATCGGTGCGAATAATAATATTATTAAATTCTTCGGGAGTAGAAAGGTTTCCTATTGTTTTTACGGTTAGTTCTGTATTGTTTCCTGTTAATTTTCCTGAAGGTAATTCTACATTTTGTGCGTTTAAGGCATCGCGAACATCAGAAACAGTACAATTGTAGGCATTTAATTTTATCGGATCAATCCACAAACGCATGGCGTAACGTTTTTGCCCCCAAATTTGAACACCACTTACTCCGGGAATAGTTTCTAAACGCTGTGAAATAACATTTTCGGCATAATCACTTAATTCTAATGAACTTCTGCTGTCGCTTTGTACAGTCATCGAAATAATTGATTCACTATCAGCATCGGCTTTAGAAACTACGGGCGGTGCATCGATATCCTGCGGCAAACTTCTTACGGCTTGCGAAACTTTATCACGAACATCATTCGCGGCTTCTTCAAGATCTTTGTCGAGGTTAAATTCTATGGTAATATTACTGCTTCCCTGATTACTTGATGATGTGATATTTCGAATTCCGTCAATAGCATTCACGGCTTTTTCAAGAGGTTCAGTAATTTGCGATTCTATAATATCAGAATTGGCTCCGGTGTAATTAGTTCTAATCGAAACCTGCGCCGGATCAATAGAAGGGAATTCACGAACACCTAAAAAAGTATAACCAATGAAACCGAATAAAATAATCAAAAGATTCAGTACAATGGTTAAAACAGGTCTTCTTATACTTGTGGTTGATAAACTCATGTGAGATTTATGATTTTAGAGTTGAGATTTTAGAATAAAGAAAATAGAGTACAGATTATAGCTTTAAACCCATAATTCGTAACTCATAACTCAAAACTATTTTTTTACTTTAACTTTTATCGGAGCCTCATTTTTCAATGACATCACGCCACTCGTAATTAAGGTATCACCCGCTTTTAATCCTGAAAGAATCAAAATAGAAGCATCGGTTCTTGTAGTTGCTTCTACCATCACTTCTTTGGCCTTGCCCATGTTGGCGATATACACTTTTTTACCATCTTGTACCGGCACAATTGCTTCTGAGGGAACTACAATAGCATCTTTGATAATGTTTAAAGGTAATTTTACATCAGCAAAAGTTCCCGGAAAAAGTTTTCCATCTAAATTATCTGCAATAGCACGAATTTTCAGAGTTCGCGTTGCTACTTCAACTTCAGGTTCAATAGCGTAAATTTTTGCAGTATAGGTTTTATCCGATCCCGAAACAGAAAAATCAATCGTAGAACCTGATTTTACCTGCGAAGCATATTTCTCAGGAATTGAGAAAGTAATTTTTAATTTTCCGGTGTTTACCAATTTCGCTACTAAAACCGTTGGAGTAATATAAGTTCCCGGAGAAATAGAACGCAAACCAATTTTTCCTGAAAAAGGAGCTTTTACAGAAGTTTTGGCAATTTGTGCTTTTATCAATTGAGATTGTGCTTTCATCGAGGCATAATCGGCGTTTGCAACATCAAATTCTTCCTGGCTAATCGCTTCTTTTTGCAAAAGTAATTTGGCTCTTCTTTCGTTTTCGCCCGCTAAACCTTCTTTTGTCTGAGCTTGTCTTAACTGGGCTTTTAATTCGATATCGTTTACCTTAAAAAGTACCTGACCTTTATTTACATAGGTGCCTTCAGTAAAATAAATCCCCTCTACAATTCCTGAAACTTCACTGTGAATTTCAATTTGCTCATTGGCTTCAATAGATCCGGATAATGATAAGTTATTGTCAAAAGTCGAAGTCTGAACAACTAATCCTGTTACAGTGGTAGGTTTGTCTTTATCGCCGGATTTTTTAGATTCATCGTTTTTGCTTTTGTTGGATATCACCCTGTAAGTGATAAATCCGCCGAGAACTATAATTATAAGGGCGTAAATAAGGTTTTTTACTTTCATAAAATTGAGGTAAAGATATTTTTTTTGGTGTTTTTAGTAGCTGGCAAATTTAACTTTTTGTATTGAAATCAAAAGGCGTTAGCTTTTTTTTAACACTTGGATTACAATAAATTTAAACATACGTTTAATGGATCATTTTTGGCAAACTTTTGTCTTTAGACAAGCTTTTTTATAAAAGGTTTAAAACTGATTATTGTTTTTTTGTTAAAGATACTAATTCAGGAAACAACTTTAGCAACATATTAAAAATCAGTTAATTGAGTTATTTCAAATAATATATTAATTCTAAACAAGAATTTTTTTTGCATTTTGTCTGATTTTTTTTGCAGTTTATCGTTTTTATTTGTAACATTGATAAGCTTAAACAAAATGGTAGTTTTTTTGTGAGAATATTAATGTTTTCGGCGGTTAAGTGTTAAAGTATGTAGGTTTTTTATTTTATTTTAAGTTAAAAATATACTTTTTTGGACTAATTAATTAACAAATGTTTATTCATTTTTTGATTTTTTAATTAAAAACTACCTGATTTATGAGAAAAAAAATACTCGTTGGATTATGGATTTCATTATTATTCAGTGCTATATCATTTTTGTTTTGGCAGAATGAATTAAAGTACACTTTGCCCACTCCGGTTCCTAAAAATTACAATGAAGTCGCAATGGGTTCTACAATTGATTTGGGAAAATGCTGGATCACCAATAATAAGCCTGTATTTATTCATTTTTTTAATCCCGAATGTCCTTGTTCGCGCTTTAATATACCTCACGTAAGCGGACTCATTAAAAAATACGGAGACAGAATTAATTTTAAGATTGTGGTTTTAAACCAACAGAAAGATTTTTCAATTGCAGCTATCCAGAAAAAATTTGACTGCGATGTTCCCGTTTATTTTGATGAAAAGATGGCAACTAAATGTGGCGTTTTTTCGACTCCGCAAGCCGTTATTATGGATGGTTCCCAAAGATTATATTATCGCGGAAACTACAATAAATCAAGATATTGCACCAATGCCGATACAAATTATGCACAAATGGCAATCGATTCATTGCTGCAGCAGTCCCAGTCTCCGTCATTTGATGCTTTGGCACTGAGAGCGTACGGATGTTCATTGCCAAAATGTACGAAATAAATCTAACCTTAACCTAAAATTACCAAATTATGAAAACAAAAGCCAGTTTAAACGAGCAGGATTATTTGCACAGTTTTATGTCGACTATGACGCAAAAATCAGACACTATTATTAACTACGTTCTTGCAGCCTATTTTCTTCTGGGGATTGGTCTTTCTTTTAAATACGATACTTTTGAAATAGGAGTGGGAGTGGGAACTCTGAACCTGTTGATGTATTATTCGGCTAAATTTTTACTCAAAAATTCCAATTTCTACCAGTATGTTTTATCCGTAGTTCTGGCGATTTTTATGGCGCAGTATATCTACCAGATGCACGGATTGTTTGAAATGCATTTTACGGTATTTATTGCCAGTACGATCCTTATTATTTATCAAAACTGGAAACTCCAAATTCCGTTAACGCTTTTGGTAGTCTTGCATCACGCAGGTTTAGCCTATGTGCAAAACTTTATTTATCAGGATCCAAACGGCTTACAGGTTTATTTTTCACAGGTAAATTTTGATTTAGAAACCTTACTGATACATATCATTCTGGCTGCGGTAGTATTTTTTATGAATGGATATTGGGCGTATTATTTTAAGGAACACAGCCAAAACCATATTTCTAAAATATCGGATGAATATGAATTGGAAAATATCAAACTGGCATCGGCAAAATACAGTTCGATATCAGCAACAAAAGAATACAACGATTTTGTTCACAAAACGACTTTAGATTTAAAACTGCCGGTGAATTCTGTTTTAAAATTAATCGATGTTTCAAAAGGACATACAGATAATGATAAGCTCTTGAGTTATCTCGAAATGATGAGAGAAAGTGCCAAAAGAATTGATGATTTAGTGAACGATATTCACGTAAAATCCACGAATAGCAAGAATTAGAATCGAATTGCTTTCCCAAATCAATTTTTAACTTAATCTTATTGTATGCCCAAACACGATTTTGCATTAGCAAATAAGAAGCTGATGAACCTAAAAGAATCTTTTGATGTTTTTTTGAAAAATGATGTTACGACACATTCCTTTGAAAAAGCAGGAACTGAGACGGAATTTGGAAAAGAAGTTTCAATAATTTTTGATGAAAACAAAGATAATCGAAATGCGAAAAACTTAGATTTTCAGTATAAAAAAATCATTCAGATAGCCAATGATATTCAGCATTTAAAACAGGTAAAGGACAACACTTTGCCTGATTGGCTTGAAGATGAACTGGAAAATGTCTTTAGGAAAATCAAAGACTTATTAAAAAGTTTAGAAGAAGAACTTAATTAAAGAAACCCAAACAAGACCATTCTACACGTAGAAACAGGCGTACATATTAATTTTTAAACACAAGATTATGGATACCAGAATTACTCGACCGACTCCATCTGACAGAGAAGTTGATTGGAACAAAACTAAGGTGTTACTCAGTAAAACAGATACAAAAGGAACTATCTTATATGCGAATGAAGCTTTTATCGACGTTTCTGGTTATGATGAATTTGAGCTGATCGGACAGCCGCACAACGTTATACGCCATCCCGATATGCCAAAGGTGATTTTTAAGTTTTTATGGGACAGTATTAAATCAAGTGAAAACATTCATGCGATTATCAAAAACATGTCGAAAACCGGGAGATATTATTGGGTAATTACCGATTTCAAAATCATAGCCGACGGAGATGGTGAAATTGTTGGATATTTTGGAACCAGAAAATCTGTGCCGGATGATATTATTGTAAAGTTTATAGAACCACTGTACAAGAAGCTTTTACACATCGAAGAAGTAAGCGGAATTGGTGCTTCGGAAGATTATCTTATTGGCTTCCTGGAAGAACGCAAAAAAACATACATGGAATATGTCGATCATCTAGTTGCAACAGGAAAAGATGATAAAAATAAAGTAAGTAAAGGCTTTTTTAATGGTTTTTTCGAAAAAAAGAATAGTAAAAAGTAAAGAGAGAATAAGAAAGAGAAAAGAAGAAAGAGTAAAGAGTAAAGAGTAAAGAGTAAAGAGTAAAGAGTAAAGAGTAAAGAGTAAAGAGTAAAGAGTAAAGATTATAGAGGAAAGATGAAAGACTTAAAAATTAAAAATTAAAAATTAAAATAATCCCATATGCTTCATTGTATCACATAATATTCAACCAAAAATTTGCACCCCGACAAATTTAATCAGCCTTATCTAGCCTAATGAATATTGATAACTTAATTAATCATAAGTTTTGATACAGTGAAGTGTTTTTTTTTAGTTTCTAAGATTCTAAGGTTCTGAGGTTCTAAGTTGAAATTCCAATTTTTGAATTTTGTCCCTTTGAACCTAAAAGAAAAAACTTAGAACCTTAGCAACTTAGTACCTTAGCACCTTAACTTATATAATTCCAAATATTTTTCTTTTTCGTTAATTCTATAAAAACGGCTTTTAAGGTCGCGTGTTCCGCTTTTTGTAAAGGAGCATCATTTTTTAAAACCATTAATGCATAATTTCTGGCTAGAGCCAAAATATCACGATCGCGGACTATGTCTGCAATTTGAAGGTTTAAGACACCGCTTTGCTGCGTTCCCATCAAATCTCCGGGGCCGCGAAGTTTAAGGTCGACTTCGGCAATTTCGAAGCCGTCGTTTGTTTGCACCATCGTTTCCATTCTTGTTTTACTGTCGGAACTTAATTTATGGCTTGTCAATAGGATGCAATAACTCTGTTCGGTACCACGACCCACACGACCGCGCAATTGATGAAGCTGGGATAAACCAAAACGTTCTGCACTTTCGATAATCATAACACTCGCATTTGGCACATTTACACCAACCTCAATTACGGTTGTAGCGACCATAATATTTGTTTTTCCTTCAGAAAAGCGTTTCATTTCTGCATCTTTATCAGCAGGTTTCATTTTTCCGTGTAAAATAGAAATTGAATATTGTGGCAACGGAAAATCACGCGAAATACTTTCGTAACCATCCATTAAATCTTTATAATCCATTTTTTCAGATTCCTGAATCAACGGATACACAATGTATATTTGTCTGCCTTTTGCAATTTCATCTCGTAAAAACTTCCAGACTTTCAAGCGATTACTATCAAAACGATGGACAGTTTGAATTGGTTTTCTGCCCGGCGGCAATTCATCAATGACAGAAATATCCAAATCGCCATACAAACTCATCGCCAACGTTCGCGGAATAGGAGTGGCGGTCATCACCAAAACATGTGGCGGAATTTCGTTTTTCTTCCACAATTTAGATCGTTGCTCAACACCAAAACGATGCTGCTCATCAATCACGGCCAACCCCAGATTTTTGAACTTTACCTTATCTTCTAATAAAGCGTGTGTACCAATTAAAATATGTAAACTGCCATTTTCGAGTTCTTCATGAATGATTCTTCTTGCGGCAGTTTTAGTGGAACCCGTAAGTATTTTTATGTTGATGTTTAACGTCGCTGCCAATTCTGATAAACCAATAAAATGCTGATTGGCCAGAATTTCAGTAGGCGCCATCAAACAAGCCTGAAAACCATTGTCGAGCGCTAAAAGCATACTTAAAAAGGCAACAATTGTTTTTCCTGAACCAACATCTCCCTGTAGTAATCGGTTCATTTGGGCATTGCTTCCCATGTCTGAACGGATTTCTTTAACCACTCTTTTTTGCGCATTTGTCAAATCAAAAGGCAAGTGATTTTGGTAAAATTCATTAAAAAATTCACCTACTTTTGTAAACGGATGTCCTTTTATTTTATGTTTTCGGATTAAATTTTTTGTGATTAACTGCAATTGGATAAAAAACAATTCTTCAAATTTTAATCTAAATTGGGCTTTCGCCAAAGCCTCAGTACTTTTAGGAAAATGAATATTGAATAATGCTGCTTTTTTCGAAATTAGCTTTAATTCTTCGACTAAATAAGAAGGGAAAGTTTCGGAAAACAAAGCCTGAGTTTCAATAAACAATTGCTGCATTAATTTATTGATCGTTCGGTTTGAAATGCCGCGATTTGTCAGGGTTTCTGTCGAAGGATAAACCGGCTGCATGGCAGAACGAAGGCTTTTTTCGTGCTCGCTCAACAATTCAATTTCCGGATGCGCCATACTAAACTGACTTCCGTAAAGGGAACATTTTCCAAAAATCACACAAACTTCATTCAGTTTTAAACTCTCGCGAACCCATTTATGGCCCTGAAACCAGTTTAAATCAATTTGTCCCGTATCATCCACGAAAGTGGCAACCAAACGTTTTTTGTTTTTTGCAAATTCAACCGTTTTTATATTGATAATTTTACCAATAATCTGAACTTCTGATCCTGTATTTTGAAGTTCGTTGATCTTATAATAACGGGTTCTGTCAATATATCTATTCGGAAAAAAATTAATTAAATCCCCGTATTTATGAATTCCCAATTCCTTGCGAAGCAATTGACCACGGCTTGGGCCAACACCTTTTAAGTATTCGATTGGGGTTTCGAGGAGATTATTAGACATTAATTTATTTTAGAGTTTAGATTTTTAGAAAAAAGAAAATAGAGTATAGAAAAAAGAAAATAGAGTATAGGCTTTTATCTATATTCTATGCTCTATTTTCTTTTCTCTTTACGAAAGCGAAGATAGATTTTAATTAGGAAATTTGAAAATCAGATAAATTGAAGTTTATAAAATAATATCTTTGAGGAATAAAAAAATCAACAAATGACAACTCACTTAGCACTTTTACGCGGCATCAACGTTTCGGGACATAATATGATGAAAATGGACGCTTTAAAAACAATGTTAGAAAATATTGGTTTTCAAAACGTAAGGACTTATCTGCAATCCGGAAATGTTTTTGTGGATACCGAAGAAGAAAGTGCTTCCAAAGTTGGTTTTATGATTAAGCAGGAAATTTTCAAGGTTTTCGGACATGAGGTGCCTACAATTGTCATTACAAAAGAAGATCTGGAATTGTGTTTTAAAAATAGTCCGTATCTAAAAGAAAAAGATGTTGATACCAAAAAGCTTTATGTGGCTTTTGTTTCGACTGCCTTAAAAAGTGAGAATATAAATGATTTGAAAATCAGTCAGTTTAAACCTGATGAAGCGAGTATCGACGGAAACAGAATTTTTATTAAATATGCTGTTGGTGCCGGAAAAACCAGATTAGAAGGGAAATACATCGAGAAAAAACTGAATGTTATTGTAACAATGCGAAACTGGAATACGGTTACAAATTTGCTGGCAATATATAATGAATAAGAGTAGATTGTGTTAATCTCTGAGCCATTTTTGCATTTTAGGAAATGGTTCTTTTTCTTCTTTCAGTGCGCGTTCTTGTCCTAAAGTTAGTCCCATCCATTCCAAAAGCGGCAAACCGACATAGTTCTCATTATTAAAATTAGAAATAAACCATTCAGAATGTGATTTATATCCGTTGGAATGAAAAACAAAATCAAGAGGTAAATCCAAATGTTTTAAAGCTGCAAAAGACCATAAAATAGCGGCAATTTCGTCACCTTGCGTTGGCCAGTCTTTGCTAATTTCATCTGTTCCGATCGTTTTTCTTTCCAAAGAAGTTGTAATCGCTAAATGTCCCGCTTCGTGCAGAATATCTCCGGGATATAATAGTTTATCAAAATCGATGTACAAACCATCCGGACCTAAATCTAATCCGGGCAAAAAGGTTTCTCCCAATTGTTTTTCAATTATGTTGATTCCGATTTCATCAAGAAATGATAAAACTTTTTTTACTTCTAAACTCTTTTCCTTTGAGATCATCATAAATTTTAGGTTAAATTAAATCACAATACCAAAATCCAAAATCAAACGGATCGGCTGTATTGGTATCACAGGCTGTGTTTGAAGAATCTTCTTTTTTTGATTTTTCGTATTTGCGATACACGATTTCTCCAATTTTAAAATCTATTGGTTCTGAAAAAATAGGTCCGTCAAATGTAAAGGTATGAAATTCACCTTTTTCTCCACACACATCTACATCTTCGGGCAAATCATTAATAAAGTCCTGATCGATAATTCGGCCAACAAAACTTTTGTCGAGATAGCGTTCGTTTACGCAAACCACAATCGTCTTAAATCCCAAGGAAATAAATTCCTGAATTAAATCTTGTGTTGGTATTTTCCAAAGAGGAAATACGCCTTTAAAACCAATTTTTGCCAGTTGATCTTCACGATATTTTCGTAAATCTTCGAGAAAAATATCACCAAAAACAGAATGTGTAATGCCTTTATTTTTTAATTCCGTTAAAGTTTCAGTCATTACATTTTCATAAACTTCCATTGTTGGCATTTCAGGAATCTGCATGATTTTTAAAGGCAAACCAATACTTGTGGCTTGCGCTTCAAGTAATTCAACCCGAATGCCGTGCATCGAAATACGCTGAAATTGCTGATTGACGCTCGTTAGCAAATATTCGATTTTAAAATCGGGATTTTGCAATGTTTTATATAAAGCCAAAGCAGAATCTTTTCCGCTGCTCCAGTTAAATAAGGCTTTCTTTGATGTCGACACGATATTGTAATTTTCTATCGTAAACATACAAATTTCATTCGATTTGTTAATGAAACCTTTGTAACTTTGGAATTCTTACACGCCATAAAATGACTTTATTTAAAGATAAATTTAAAACTAATTCAAAACGACTAGAAAATTGGGATTATTCCAGTGAAGCCGTTTATTTCATTACAATAGCAACGGAGAATAGAAAATGTATTTTTGGATCTATTGTAGTAGATAAAATGATTTTGAATGATGTTGGGGAGATAGTAGAGAAAGAACTTTTAAAATCGATTAAAATTCGTAAAAATTGGTTTTTTCATAATTGGATTGTGATGCCAAATCATATTCATTTGTTGATTGAAATTCAAAATAATGATCAAATTTTAACCACAAAGTATATCGTAGAGACGTACAGCAGTGCGTCTACGTCCAGCATATCGGCAACAAATATTGACACAAGTATTGATGTTACCAACGCGAAAATTGAACATTCGCATATCGTAGAGACGCACAGCAGTGCGTCTGCGTCCAGCATATCGACAACAAATATTGAGACAAGTATCGATGTTGCCAACGCGAAAATTGAACATTCGCATATCGTAGAGACGCACAGCGGTGCGTCTACGTCCAGCATATCGACAATGGATATTAATAAAAACAAGCAAATCTTTGGCGAGACGCACTGCTGTGCGCCTCTACGTGATAATTGGGATCAATATTTGGGTAGAAATTCAAATAAAAATTGTGAAAAAAGTGAATTAGGATCAAAGTTATCTCGAAAACCCAATTCAATATCATCTTTTGTAGCGGTATTTAAATCTGTTACAACCAAACAAATAAATGATTTGTATAAAGAGAAAAAAAATACCGAAATTGGTAATAAAAAAATATGGCAGACCAATTATCACGATCATATCGTTAGAAATTACAAAAGATTTGAAACCATCTATAACTATATAAAATCTAATCCAGAATCCTGGGAAAAAGATTGTATAAACTTAAATTCTCAATGAAATACATCCTATTATTATTTACCACTGTTCTATTTGCACAACAAACCAAATTTGTTGATTTCAAATCGGTAAACGGACAATTGAAATTAAATGCCACAGAAAAGTCAATTTCCGGAATCGTTGATTACCAATTTAACGTTTTGCAACCTGTTGATACAATTAAAATTGATGCTAAAAACATGGAATTCACTCATGTTCAGTTGGATAATAAAGACGTGGTTTTTGTTAATACCGGCAAAGAATTACAAATCATTAATAATTTCCAAAAAGGGCAAAATCACCTGACTTTTGAATATTCGGCTAAACCTAAACAGGCTTTGTATTTTGTTGCCATTGAAAATTCAGACGTACAAATCTGGACACAAGGGCAGGGAAGATATACCAGCAACTGGTTCCCGAGTTTTGATGATGTGAATGAAAAAGTCATTTTTAATTTGGGAATTACCTATAACAAAGAATATCAGGTTGTTTCAAATGGAATTTTAAAAGAAAAAACAGCAAAAGGTGATTTAATTCATTGGCAATATCAAATGAAAAACCCAATGAGTTCTTATTTATTTATGCTTGCCATTGGAAAATACGACAAAAAAGAACTTACGGCAAAATCTAAAATTCCGTTAGAATATTATTTAGAAAATAAAGATGCCAATCGTTTTGAGCCCACATATCGTTATTCAAAACGTATTTTTGATTTTTTAGAGAAAGAAATAGGAATACCTTATCCGTGGGAAATCTATAGAGAAATTCCGGTTCGCGATTTTTTATATGGAGGAATGGAAAATACGACAGCAACGCTTTTTACAACCCGTTATGTTGTTGATTCAATAGGTTTTGAAGACCGAAATTATACTAATGTTGATGCGCATGAATTGGCACATCACTGGTTTGGAGATTTAATTACAGCCGAAAGCAGCACACATCACTGGCTTCAGGAAGGTTTTGCAACGTATTATGCAGCGTTGGCCGAAAGGGAAATTTTCGGAGATGATTATTTTTATTCGAAATTGTACGATACGGCGCAACAGATAAAATTTGCTTCGAGAACCGATACGATTCCGGTTTTGAATGCAAAGGCAAGTTCGCTTACTTTTTATGAAAAAGGAGCGTGGGCATTGTTCGTTTTGCATGAATCGATTGGCGATAAAGCATTTAAAAAAGCAATAAAAAGTTACTTGAAAAAGTATGCATATCAAAATGTAAATACTGAAAATTTCTTTGATGAAATAAAAAAAGTATCCAATTTTGATTTGGTACAGTTTCAAAAAACCTGGCTGGAATCTACGGTTTTTGATACGGCTGCAGCAAATGCATTGTTGAGTAAAAATAAAGCCATTCAAATTCGATTAGAAGTTGATAAACTGAAGAAAACTCCAATAGCAGATAAATTGGAATTTTTAAGAAATACTTTGAAATCAGATGTGCATTATGCTGTAAAAGAAGCAATTGTTGATCAACTGGAAAATGAAAAATTTGAAGCCAAAAAAGAACTTTTACTTCTGGCTTTGCAGACTAATAATGTACAAATTCGCCAGGCTGTTGCGACTACATTAACAAAAATCCCTGAAGATTTCAGAACAGAATACGAAACTTTATTGGACGATAAATCTTATCAGACACAGGAAATCGCCTTGTACTGGTTATGGAAAAATTTTCCGGATCATCGTACCGAATATTTGGATAAATCTAAAAACTGGATAGGTTTTAATGATTATAATCTTCGTACAATGTGGCTTTCATTGGCATTATCCACTCCAAATTATGCGAATAATTCAGAAGATTTAATTGGAGAATTAATTGCGTTTTCTTCTACAAAATACGAAGCCACGACACGACAAAATGCTTTGGAAAAATTAATTGCATTTAAAATAATTAACGATCAGGTTCTCAGTAATTTAGTTAGCTCAACGACACATCATATGTGGCAATTTTCAAAATTTGGAAGAGAAACTATTCGATTTTTATTAAAAAAACCTGAAATGCGTGCTTCATTTGATAGAATTTTGCCTAATTTGACCCCCGATGAACAGTTTCAATTGATTCGTTTGTTGAAAGAATAGAAAATAGATTTTAGAATATAGAATATAGAGAAAAGAGAATAGAGACAAGAGCAAAGAGGATAGATTTTTGCGTATAGTTTTGTCTATTTTCTATTTTCTATTTTCTATTTTCTTTCCTCTATTCTCTAAAGAAAAAAAGCCAAAAACAAAACCTACAATATTTTATGAGAGCATTGGTTATTTCCGGTGGTGGCAGTAAAGGCGCATTTGCCGGCGGTGTTGCACAATATTTAATAGAAGAAAAAAATCACGAATACAATTTATTTTTAGGAACATCAACCGGAAGTTTGCTTATTCCGCATCTGGCTTTAGGGCATATCAAAAAAATTCATTCGGTTTACACCAATGTTACCATGTCAAGTATTTTTAATATTTGTCCGTTTGTCGTTAAAAATAAAAACGGAGTAGATATTGTCACGATCAATCACTTCAATGTAATACGCCAGTTTTTTAAGGGAAAAAGAACTTTTGGTGAAAGTAAAGGGTTGAAGAAATATATCAAAAATAATTTTTCACTTTCGGATTTTAATAAGTTGAAAAAAATGAATAACGATGTGGTTATTACCGTGACCAATTTCACCAAAAACGAATCAGAATATAAGTCTGTAAAAGATTGTACCTATGAAGAATTCTGTGATTGGTCCTGGATTTCCAGTAACTATGTTCCGTTCATGAGTTTGGTAGAGAAAGATAACTTTGAATATGGTGATGGCGGGTTTTCGAGCCTGGTTCCTATTCGTGAAGCAATCAATCGCGGAGCCACAGAAATCGACGTTATTATTCTGGAAACAGAAGTTAATATGGATAAAATGGTTATTGGTAAAAACCCGTTTTCCTTAATGATTGACTTGTTTAGAATTGCCTTAGATCAGGTTGAAAAACACGACATTGCTATAGGAAAATTGATGGCAAACAACAAGAATGTGAAACTTAACTTATATTACACTCCCACAAAACTAACCGATAATGCGCTTATTTTTAATAAGGAAGTTATGAAGGAATGGTGGGAACAAGGCTATGAATATGCTCAGAATAAGTCTGAGGTTATGAGTGATAACAGGTGATTTTAGATTTATGATTTTAGATTTTAGATTGTTGAGATAACTTAAAAATTCACTCTTAACAAATCTAAAATCTAAAATCTGAACTCTAAAATTGTATTCTACCAAAGATCTGCAACTTCATTTTTAATATATCCCAAAGCAGCGTTACTAGGAGATTGTTTCTCTAACAAATCATTTAAAATTTTCTCTCTTAATTTATCTGCGCTGTCAACACGGTCGCTCATGGCAGCTTTACGAATAATTTGTATTGTTGAGTTTTTTGCTGTTGTAATGATTGTCCAACATTCGTCAGACATATAAATTTGCTGTGTTAAATTATGTTCAAATTCTTGTTCGATTTGATCAATTACATAATTTTCATAATCGTGTTTTTCGTTAGAAACAGGCGTTATTCTGATTAGTAATTTAGTCAAATTGATACGCTCTAAAAATAAAGTCATACGCTCGTAAGCCTGTAAACGTATCGGCAAAGATTGCTTTTGATATTCTCTGCTTAATAAAAATTCGCGTTTTTTATCGTTGTTTTTAATGTGTAATTCAAAAAAACCGTAAGCCACAAATCCGGTAATAATCGCTGGTAAAGTATAACTGGCTAATTCTATAATTCTTGTAAAATCCATTTGAATAATTTTTCAACAAAAATATACTTTTTGAGGAGAAAACAATATTATTTTTTATTGTAATAAATGAAATGTAAGCCTACTTTTGTGCACAATTCTCAAAACCGACTGAAACCCAATTGAAATGGAAACTTACGTCATTATTTTACTTTGTTTGGCTGCTTTTGCTGCAGGATTTATTGATGCTATCGTTGGTGGCGGTGGATTGATTCAGACGCCAATGGGGTTAATTTTGCTGCCTAATTTACAGGTTTCAACCGTTATCGGAACTTTAAAATTACCTGCTTTTACCGGAACTGCTTTTGCTGCTTTTCAATATCTTAAAAAAGTGGTTATTCAATGGAAGTTATTGATAATCATGATGTGTCTGGCAGTTCCCTCAGCTTTTTTAGGATCTACTTTACTGACTTTGGTAAGTAATGATTTTATGAAACCGCTTTTGCTTGTGGTTTTGTCTTTATTGTTTATTTATACGTATGCCAAGAAAAATTTTGGTCAACACGTAGAAAAAGATCATTCGGCAAAAACGCAGATTATTTATGCGGTTGTAATCAGTATCATAGTTGGTTTTTACGACGGATTTATTGGTCCGGGAACGGGAAGTTTTTTTGTGGTTGCTTTTATCGCACTTTTAGGTTTTGATTTTTTGCACGCTTCTGCAAATGCCAAAATGGTGAATCTTGCGACTAATTTTGGTTCGATTTGTCTGTTTATGATAAAAGGAAAAATCATTTGGACGATAGCAATTCCGATGGCAATAAGCAACGGACTTGGCGGATGGCTTGGTGCAAAACTGGCTATTAATAAAGGAAATGGTTTTATTAGGGTTTTCTTTTTGGTTGTGGTGGTTGGGACGTTGATTCGATTTGCTTATGACGTTTTCTATAAATAATGTTTTTACACCATATAAGTGATATAAGAAATTATAAGTTGTGGCTTCGATAAGTTTCTTAAATCATATAAGAATTATTGGTTGTATCTAATTATTAAATGAACTCATATCGCTTATATGGTTCAGAAATATTTAAAAAAATCTAATTGTTTGTTTCTAGCCCCGATAGAGGCGGTATCCTCGCAGTGAAACGGAGAGATAAAGCCGAAAGCGGGAACAATGTTTCTGAAAAAGCCGATTGTTCTGCTTCTAAAAAATAAAAAACTTAGCAACTTAGAACCTCAGAAACTTAGTAGCTTATTACAGCATTAATTCTTATTTTTGCATAAAAGGAGAATAATTTCATGCAAAAATATATTGATCAGCTCAATGAAGCACAACGACAACCCGTTCTGAAAAAAGACGGGCCAATGATTATTATTGCTGGTGCAGGTTCGGGAAAAACCCGTGTTTTAACGATTAGAATTGCTTATTTGATGGCGCAAGGTGTTGACGCTTTCAATATTTTGTCGCTTACGTTTACGAATAAAGCTGCTCGTGAAATGAAGCACAGGATTTCGGACATTGTAGGAGCGACAGAAGCTAAAAACCTGTGGATGGGAACTTTTCACTCGATTTTTGCCCGTATTCTTCGTGCGGAATCAGATCATTTGGGGTATCCGTCTAATTTTACCATTTACGATTCACAGGATTCGGCGAGACTGATTTCTTCGATTATAAAAGAAATGCAGCTAGATCGTGATATCTATAAACCGAAACAAATTTTAGGTCGAATTTCGAGCTATAAAAACAGTTTGATTACGGTAAAAGCGTACTTCAACAATCCGGAATTGGTAGAAGCCGATGCAATGGCAAAGAGACCAAGATTGGGAGAAATTTATCAGCAATATGTAGAGCGCTGTTTTAAGGCAGGAGCAATGGATTTTGATGATTTGTTGTTGAAAACCAATGAATTGCTAACACGTTTTCCTGAAGTTTTAGCGAAGTATCAGAATCGTTTTAGATATATTCTGGTTGATGAGTACCAGGATACAAATCACTCTCAGTATTTGATTGTTAGGGCTTTATCAGATAAATTTCAGAATATTTGTGTGGTAGGTGACGATGCACAGAGTATTTATGCCTTCCGTGGGGCGAATATCAATAATATTTTGAATTTCCAGAAGGATTATGAAGGTGTTGTAATGTTTCGTTTAGAGCAAAATTACCGTTCAACAAGAAACATTGTTGAAGCGGCAAACACTGTGATGGAACACAATAAAACGAAGCTGGATAAGGTAGTCTGGACTGCGAATGATTTTGGGCACAAGATAAAAGTACATCGTAGTTTGACGGATGCCGAAGAAGGCCGTTTTGTGGCAAGTACGATTTTTGAACAAAAAATGCAGAACCAATTGCATAATGGTGCGTTTGCGATTTTGTATCGTACTAATGCTCAGTCGCGTGCGATGGAGGATGCGTTGAGAAAACGTGATATTCCGTATCGAATTTATGGTGGATTATCATTTTACCAACGTAAGGAAATCAAGGATGTTTTGTGTTATTTGCGTTTGGTAATTAATCCGAAAGATGAAGAAGCGCTGATTCGTGTAATCAATTATCCTGCGCGTGGAATTGGGGATACAACGGTAGAAAAACTAACTATTGCAGCGAATCATTACAAGCGCTCAATTTGGGAAGTAATGGTGAATATTGATAAAATTGACCTGAAACTAAATGCCGGAACAAAGAATAAACTGAATGATTTTGTGACAATGATTCAGAGTTTTCAGGTGATTAATCAAAATCAGGATGCTTTTTATATTACGGATTATGTTGCTAAGAAAACCGGTTTGGTTCAGGAATTAAAGAAAGATGCTACACCGGAAGGAATGGCAAAAATTCAGAATATCGAAGAACTTTTAAACGGTATTAAAGATTTTACAGAAGGACAAAAAGAAATTGACGGAGCAAGAGGTGCACTTTCTGAATTTATGGAAGATGTGGCGCTTGCAACGGATTTAGATAAAGATACTTCTGATGAAGATCGTGTGGCTTTGATGACGATTCACCTGGCAAAAGGATTGGAGTTTCCGCATGTTTTTGTGGTGGGAATGGAAGAAGATTTGTTTCCGAGTGCTATGAGTATGAGTACCAGAAGTGAACTTGAAGAAGAACGTCGTTTGTTTTATGTGGCTCTGACACGTGCTGAACATCAGGCTTATTTAACATATGCACAATCGCGTTACCGTTGGGGAAAATTGACAGACAGTGAACCTTCTCGTTTTATTGAGGAAATTGACGGACAATATCTGGAATATTTAACACCTGCAGAAAGTAATTACCGCTTTAAACCTATGATTGACGGTGATATCTTTGGAGATGTCGATAAGTCAAAATTACGCTTGGCAAAACCGGTAGGAGGAACTCCGCCAAAATATATTACAGACAACGAACCAAAACCGGATTTAAATATTCGTAAACTAAAACCTGTTTCAGGAAATGCCCCAAGTGCTGCGGGCACAAATTTATTCGACAGTAAACTAACTGTTGGAAATATTGTCATGCACGAACGCTTCGGAAAAGGGGAAGTAATTAACCTTGAAGGTGTTGGAGCTGATAAAAAAGCAGAAATAAAATTTGAAGTAGGCGGAATTAAAAAACTGTTGCTTCGATTTGCGAAACTCGATGTTGTAGGTTAAGAAAAGAATACAGAAAAAAGATGATAGAAAATAGATTTTTAAAAAAGTCAATTTTTATCATCAGATTTTTTTTTGATCTTCATAATTTTTCAAGAGAATAAGTATCTACTTTACTTAGAATTTTGTTTCTACTTTAAAAAATAAAAGGAGTAAAGAGTAGTCTTTATTCTATAATCTAAAATCTTTATTCTAAAAAAATGGCTGAGTTCATAAAAATATATCCTGATAAACCTAGTGAAGCTGCCATTGCAAAGGTGGTAAAAGTGCTTCAAAACGGAGGTTTGGTAATTTATCCAACAGATACTGTTTACGGTTTGGGTTGTGATATTACCAATTCCCGTGCTTTAGAAAAAATTGCAAAAATTAAAGGAGTAAAATTAGAAAAGGCAAACTTTTCGTTTATCTGTCATGATTTGAGTAATCTTTCCGATTATGTTCGTCAGATTGATACTTCGACTTTCAAAATTCTGAAAAGAGCTTTGCCTGGTCCGTATACTTTTATTTTACCGGGAAATAATAATTTACCAAAAGAGTTCAAAAAGAAAACAACTGTTGGTATTCGTATACCGGATAATAATATTGCATTGGAAATTGTTCGAAAACTAGGAAATCCAATTGTATCGACTTCTATTCGTGATGAAGATGATGTAATTGAATATACTACAGATCCAGAATTGATTTTTGAGAAATGGCAGAATCTTGTTGATATGGTAATTGACGGCGGTTACGGCGATAATGTTGGTTCGACTATCATTGATTTATCAGAACATGAGCCAGTAATTGTAAGGGAAGGAAAAGGCGATATTGATATTTTGTAAAAAAAAACTGAAATAGTATAATTATTTAAAATAAATAACTAACTTTAGTATAGTTAAAATTTAGTTAGTTAATTTAAAGATAATGCTATTCTTGATTTGCAATTAATTGGTTATTAAAAAAAGTTAAGAATACAAAAAGCAGGTCATTAGACCTGCTTTTTTTGTATTATAAAATGATTTAAGCAAGGAATTATTTCGCTTGTTTTTTCATTTCTTTTTCAATCATATCATAGAATTGATCAATTTTTGGCATAACCACAATACGAGTTCTTCTGTTACGAGCTTTATTTTCCGGAGTATCATTTGCAACTAAAGGCACATATGAACTTCTACCAGCAGCGATTAATTTAGCTGGATTAACACCAAGATCGTTTGTTAATACACGTACAATAGAAGTAGAACGTTTAACACTCAAATCCCAGTTGTCTAGCAAAACTCCGTTGCTTTTGTAAGGAACGTTATCTGTGTGACCTTCAACCATACATTCGAAATCTGGTTTGTCGTTTACTACTTTTGCAACTTTAGCTAAAACACCTTTAGCTGCGTCAGTTACATCATAGCTTCCGCTTTTAAATAATAATTTATCTGCGATAGAAATAAATACAACTCCTTTTTCAACATTGATTTCGATATCCGGATCGTTGATTCCAACTGCTCCTTTTAAACTTGTAACTAATGCTAAAGTAACACTGTCTTTTTTAGTTAAGGCATCTTGAAGTCTAGAGATTTTTAAATCTTTTTCTTTTAAACTTTCTAATGATTTTTCAAGGTTTTCTGCACCTTTTGTAGTTAATACAGTTAAATCTTTAGAGCTGTTTATCAAGTCTTGATTATGTTGTTTATAGCTTTCAGCTGTAGCTGCTAATCCTGCTTTTTCTTCAAGACAAGAATTTAATTTAACTGTGCAAGAGTTTAATAAATCCTGGGTCTCTTTGTTCTTAGCTTCTAATGCTGCGTATTGCTTTTTCGATACACAAGAAGTTAAGGCCATTAATACTGTTAGTGCGATAACTATTTTTCTCATAGGTATTATATTTAATTAAACGTTGATTACAAATTTAGTTTTTAATATTTTGATTACTGTTAAAGATTTCCTTAAATACAGTCAATTTCTTAATGTAATACAAGTAAACGATACTTTTTACGGTATAGTATTGCTGTATTTGAAAATCTTTTCGATCTCGTAAATATCTTAAAGATATACAATAAAATGAAAGGTGCGCCTTTAAAATTGCAAAAGTATGACTGAATTTTCCTTGTGTAAGAAAACGAATACCGGCAATTCCGTCTAAAATCATTCGGAAGAAAATTACAAAAAATAATCTTTTTCGAGGTAAATTTTTAACAAGCATTAGCAACGAATTCCTGAAATTCAAATAAGTTTTTTTAGGATTTCCCTGTTGCAAAGTTGCTCCTCCAACATGATAAACAGTTGATGCTGAATTATACTTAATAATGTGTCCTTCATTTGCGGCACGCCAGCACAAATCAATTTCTTCCTGATGCGCAAAAAAAGTTTCATCAAAACCTTTTAATTCATCATAGACTTCTTTTCTAATAAAAAAACAAGCTCCTGATGCCCAGAATAATTCACAATTGTCTTCATATTGTCCGTTGTCTTTTTCAAGAGTATCAAAAATTCGACCGCGGCAAAAAGGGTAACCATATTTATCAATAAATCCTCCGGCTGCTCCGGCATATTCAAAATAATCCTTGTTTTTAAAGTCAAGAATTTTGGGCTGGATAATTGCCGTTTGTTTTTCGGTATCAAATGTTTCAATGATTGGTTTAAGCCAATTTTGTGTCACCTCAATATCAGAATTAACTAATGCGTATATTTCTGCATTAACCTCTTTTAAAGCATCATTATAACCTTTTGCAAAACCGTGATTGCCACTGTTTTTTATAATTTTTATGGTTGGGAAATTCTGTCTGACAAAATCTATTGAATTGTCTGTTGAAGCATTATCTGCCACATATATAGTGGCTTCTTCTGAAAATTGGATGATGGATGGTAAAAATTGTTCCAACAATTTTACCCCGTTCCAATTTAAAATGACAACAGCTATTTTATCCAAAAGGTATTTTTTTATTTTATTAAACTTCTTTATAGTCTGGTAAACTTTTTAAAAACTCATACTTTTCGTTTTCAAAATCCATTTGACAATAATAATGACTCAGACCATTTGTAACTTTCAAAAACCGTGCCTGCATTGTCATGTTATAACGTGCAATCTGATCAAAAGTTGCCTGAGATATCCTGACTTCTGGCGCCTTGCATTCTACTAATATATGTATAGAACCATCAGAATTAAAAACGACAACATCATAACGTTTTCGTAATCCATTGACTGTTAAAACCTTCTCTACATTTATAAGTGATTTTGGATATTTTTTTTCATTCATTAAATAATGAACAACATGCTGACGAACCCATTCTTCTGGAGTAAGAATGATAAATTTTTTTCTTATTTCATCAAAAATAGACACTTTATTTTCGCTATTTTTGAATCGAAAACTATAGATTGGAAAATTTAATCTTTGCATAAAGCAAAAATATAAAATAGTTTTTTGTTTCAGGTTTAAACTTGAAACTTTAAAACCTGAAAGAAGAAATTGAATGGATGAAGTTGTAAAAATTGTCAATGATATAAAAGCCGGAAATATAAAACCTATTTATTTTTTAATGGGAGAGGAGCCTTATTATATTGACAAATTATCTGAATATATTGAGCAAAATGTACTTTCTGAAGAAGAAAAAGGATTCAATCAGACGGTATTATATGGAAGGGATGTTTCTGTAGAAGATATAGTTTCAACGGCCAAGCGCTATCCTATGATGTCTGACCGTCAGGTTGTTATTGTAAAAGAAGCGCAGGATTTATCCAGAACTATTGATAAAATAGAATCCTATGTGAATAATCCGATGGAAACAACGGTTTTGGTTTTTTGTTATAAATATAAAACGCTTGATAAACGTAAAAAAGTAACCAAGTTATTGGCACAAAACGGAGTTGTTTACGAAAGCAAAAAATTATACGAAAATCAGGTTGGCGACTGGATAAAACGTGTTCTGGCCGGAAAAAAATATACCATTGACCCGAAAGCGAATGCTATGCTGGTCGAATTTTTAGGAACAGATTTGAGTAAAATCAATAATGAACTGGAGAAATTACAGATTATTTTGCCTCAGGGAACTGTAATTACGCCTCAGCATATTGAAGAGAATATTGGTTTTAGCAAAGATTATAATGTTTTTGAATTAAGAAAAGCAATTGGAGAACGAAACCAGTTAAAAGCTTATAAAATTGCGGAGAATTTTGCTCATAATCCAAAAGAATATCCACTTGTAATGACAACCGGATTGGTATTTGGATTTTTTGTTCAGCTTTTAAAATACCACGGACTTAAAGATAAAAATCCTAAAAATGTAGCGGCAGCGATTGGCGTAAATCCTTATTTTTTAAAGGAATACGATTTAGCAATAAAGAATTATCCAATGCGAAAAGTGAGTCAGATTGTGGGTGCTTTGCGCGATGTTGACGTTAAAAGTAAAGGTGTTGGTGCCAATGCATTGCCACAATCAGATCTGTTAAAAGAAATGCTTTACAAAATATTTAATTAAGCCGTGAAAATTCACGATATTTGCCTTTCTAAAAAATTTACTACTTTAAAATAATAATTACACAAATATGGGAATGAATAAAAATACCGTTTTAGGATGGGCTACTTTTATAATGATACTTATGGGATTGTTACTTATAGGTCTTGGTGCTTTTAGATACAGAGATGTTTCCGGCTGGGGATTTGTAGCGGTAGGCGTTGGATTTTTTGCCAATGCGTGGGTTTTTAATGCATTGAAAGGTAGGGTTTAAGCTTTTGAAGAAATAAATAAAATTAAATAATTAAAATAAAAATAAAACGAAATGTCAGACGATAAGAAAGTAATTTTCTCAATGCAGAAATTGAGTAAAACCTATCAGGGAGCAGACAAACCAGTGCTTAAAAATATTTATTTAAGTTTCTTTTACGGAGCGAAAATTGGTATTCTTGGTCTAAACGGTTCCGGAAAATCTTCTTTATTAAAGATTATTGCCGGAGTAGATAAAAATTATCAGGGTGATGTTGTTTTTCAACCGGGTTATACGGTAGGCTATTTAGAGCAGGAGCCAATTCTTGATGATTCTAAAACCGTTATCGAAATTGTTCGTGAAGGAGCTGCAGAAACTATGGCAGTTTTAGAAGAATACAATCAAATAAATGACTTATTTGGTCTGCCTGAATATTATGAAGATCAGGATAAAATGGATAAGTTGATGGATCGTCAGGCAGCTTTACAAGACAAAATTGATGCTCTTGGTGCCTGGGAAATCGATACAAAACTAGAAATTGCAATGGATGCGTTGCGTACACCGGAAGGTGATACACCAATTAAAAACCTTTCTGGAGGTGAGCGTCGTCGTGTTGCTTTATGTCGTTTGTTGTTGCAACAGCCTGATGTATTGTTACTTGATGAGCCTACCAACCACCTTGATGCTGAATCAGTACTTTGGTTGGAGCAGCATTTAGCACAATACGCAGGAACTGTAATTGCGGTAACGCACGATAGATATTTCCTTGATAACGTAGCAGGTTGGATTTTAGAGTTGGATAGAGGAGAAGGTATTCCATGGAAAGGAAATTATTCTTCTTGGTTAGACCAAAAATCAAACCGTATGGCACAGGAAGAAAAAGTAGCTTCTAAACGTAGAAAAACTTTAGAGCGTGAGTTGGACTGGGTCCGTCAGGGAGCCAAAGGGCGTCAGACAAAACAAAAAGCACGTTTACAGAACTACGATAAATTATTGAATGAAGACCAAAAACAACTGGATGAAAATTTGGAAATCTATATTCCGAATGGTCCGCGTTTAGGTACAAATGTTATCGAGGCGAAAAATGTTGCGAAAGCTTTTGGTGATAAATTATTATATGACAATTTAAATTTCACTTTGCCACAAGCCGGAATTGTTGGAATTATCGGGCCAAACGGTGCTGGTAAATCTACCATTTTCAAAATGATTATGGGAGAGCAAGCAACGGATAGTGGAGAATTTTCAGTTGGAGAAACGGTTAAAATCGCTTACGTAGATCAGTCACACTCTAACATTGATCCAAATAAATCAATCTGGGAAAATTTTGCAGATGGTCAGGAATTAATTATGATGGGCGGAAAGCAAGTGAATTCAAGAGCTTACTTATCACGTTTTAACTTTGGCGGAGGCGAGCAAAATAAGAAAGTTTCAATGCTTTCTGGTGGTGAGCGTAACCGTTTGCATCTTGCCATGACATTGAAAGAAGAAGGAAACGTACTTTTACTGGATGAGCCTACGAATGATTTGGACGTAAATACACTTCGTGCACTTGAAGAAGGTTTAGAGAATTTTGCAGGTTGTGCCGTAATTATTTCGCACGACAGATGGTTCTTAGACAGAATTTGTACACACATTCTGGCTTTCGAAGGAGATTCTGAAGTTTACTATTTTGAAGGTGGTTTCTCTGAATACGAAGAAAACAAAAAGAAACGTTTAGGTGGTGATTTAACTCCAAAACGTTTGAAATACAGAAAGTTAATTAGATAGATTTCTAATAAATTTCAAATTTAAAATCCCAAATTCCAAATCGTGATGATTTAGAATTTGGGATTTTTTTTTATTTTATTGGATTATGCATTTTTGTCATTTCGACAGAGGAGAAATCACACACGAAACTCCGCTCCTAATCTTACAAATCTTTGTCAATTCTCGAGTGTGATTTCTCGTTCCTCGAAATGACAATATTGCGCTGAAGAATTGGAATTTGGAATTTAAAAGATTGGAATTTTTGTAAATTAAAATTTAAAGAAACTTAGCCTTCAATTCCGGAGTGGGAATCATGCAGCTTTCTTTTTTACCGTACCATTTATAGCGATTTTTGGCAATGTAATCGTAAATATAATTTCTAAGTTTTTCAGGAAAAATTTTAAAAACAGAAGTTAAGCTATAAATTTCACCCAAATCTTCTGCAATTTCAATAACTGCTGAAGACTTATAATAATATGCAACGCCTGGATTGTATAAAATGATGCTGTCAATTTTAGTTTGATCCACACCGATATGTTTACAAATCTCAATTCCCAATTCTGATTGTAAAGCCACAAAACGAAAAACATTTTTTTTATCATGTTTGATGATAAACTGAACTGCGCCGTTACATAAATTGCATACGCCGTCGAATAGGATTATTTTTTTGTTTTTAGGAAGGTCTTGCATTTGGGAAAAGTTTTAAGTTTCAGGTTTCAAGTTTTTAGCTTTGTCAAAGTTTTAAACTTTGACAAAGCTTGCGCGTAGTTTTTCATTTCGAGGAATGAGAAAATCACACTAGAACTTCAACTCAGTAAGTAGTCAATCTTTGTCGAGTTGCTTGCGGAGATTCCTCGTTCCTCGGAATGACAATAATGTCTATAATGTCCCGATTACTTATTTCTATTAAAAATTAGAAATTAATCAATTTTATAAATCAAAAACGACTTTCATAAATTATTTTTAAGCAATATTTTAAAATTATCCATCTTCATAATTATCTTTTTGAAGATTATTCTTTAAATCGTCTTATTTTAATTATTACCAAATTTTGCAATTTTTAATCACTGAAAACTGAGACTAAAAACTGAAAACTTATTTTTTAGCGGCTTCAACAAATTCCAACTCATCCAAACTGACTTTAGAAGTAAAAACTCCGTAATTTACTGTTGCTTTATTTTTTTCGATAGAATCGATACTTCCAACAGATCTTCCGTCGAGCATTCTTACTCTATCGCCAACTTTCAAAACTGGTTTTGGTTTTTCGATAACAGGTTTAAGTTTTTTCTCTTTTTTCTCTTTTCGAATTTCTTCAACCTGAACTGTAACTTCTGCAATAACTTCTTTTTTCTTTTCGATTATGGCTTTGGCTTCTTTTGGAGTTGCTTTTTTGCGTTTTGAATTTTCAATTTCTATGATTTTCAAAAATTCCCCAATCAGTTCTTTTTTGTTTTTATTGTTGAAATATTTCTCTGAGATATCTTCAATTTTCTGACCAATGTAAATCGTTTTTTGGTTGCTGTCGTATAGTTCCTGATAGCTTTCCAGTTTTTGCTTGATTTTTACATTGATGTTTTCCATCTTTTTGCTTTCTTCACGCGCTCTTGTTTCTTCTTCTTTCAAATTGATAGAAGTTTTTTCAAGTTTTGATCTTTCTTTCTGAAGTGTTGCAATGGTTTTATCAAAACGAACTTTTCCGACTTCAATTTTCTTTTTGGCACGATTTATCAACCCAAACGGAATTCCGTTTTTTAAGGCAACTTCAAAAGTAAAAGAACTACCGGCTTGACCTAAAGCCAGCTTATACATTGGTTCCAGCGATTTTTCGTCAAACATCATATTCGCATTTGTAGCAAAAGGCAATTCATTCGCCAGAATTTTCAAATTGGAGTAATGCGTTGTAATGATTCCAAAAGCTTCACGATGGTAAAATTCTTCAAGAAAAATTTCTGCCAAAGCACCACCCAATTCAGGATCAGAACCAGTACCGAATTCATCAATTAAAAACATGGTTTTCTTGTTGCATTTCTTTAAGAAATAATTCATGTTTTTTAATCGATAACTATAAGTACTCAAATGATTTTCAATAGATTGATTATCTCCAATGTCTGTTAAAATTCGATCAAACAAGAAAGTTTCACTGCGTTCGTGAACAGGAATCAACATGCCGGATTGTAGCATTAATTGCAATAAACCAACTGTTTTAAGCGAAATTGTTTTTCCACCCGCATTTGGTCCTGAAATTACAATGATTCGATTATCTTGTTTTAATTCAATTGTTTGAGGATGCGTAACTTCGTTTTTTTGCTTGTTATTCAAGTATAAAATAGGATGGTAAGCTTCTCTGAAAAACAATCTTCTTTCTTCGGTAATTGTTGGTAGGATTCCGTTGATTCTATTGGCGTATTTTGCTTTTCCGGCAACCACATCAATATCACTTAAAAATTCCTGATATTCAATTAACAAAGGCAAATATGGACGAATCTGATTAGATAATTGTTTTAGAATTCGGGTGATTTCTTCTTTTTCTTCATATTCAAGATTAGCCAATTCTCTGGAATATTGCAAAGTGGCTTCCGGTTCGATGTAAGCAATACTTCCGGTTTTAGAACTTCCTAAAATAGAACCCTTTACCTTACGGCGATACATAGCTAAAACGGCCAAAACTCTACGGTTCTGCACAAAACTTTCTTTAATATCGTCAAGATAACCAAGACTGTTATTATGAGAAAGTGCAACTCCAAAACTTTGATTTACTTTGCCGCGAACGATATTCATATTCTGGCGAATACTCAGTAAGGCAGGCGAGGCATTGTCTTTTATTTCTCCATATTTGTCTACAATAGCGTCAATTAGCGTTACAATATCTTTAGTATATTCAACTCTCGATGCTCTTGCATTTAAATTAGGATAATAATCATCAAATTTTTTAAGGAAATTCAGCAAGAAGTTTGAAGTTGACGAAAGTGTTGCAATTTTTCTAAAACTGCCCACTTCCAGAAAACTATCTTCTATTGCTAAAAATTTGATTTCGTGTGTTATAGCGTCAAATCCATGATTCGGGATTGCGTTGTTATTTTGAAATGACGAAACATACTCTGAGGTCTGCATCAAAGCCTGCATCAAAGTATCTTTATCTCTAAACGGTGTTATTTGTAAAGCTTTTTCTTTTCCAATATCTGTATTACAGCCAGCTGAAATAGTTTCGAGAACTGTTGGAAATTGTAAATCTTGTAATGTTTTTTCGGTAATGCTAATCATTTAATTCCTTATAATAAAGTATACACAAAAGTACGAAAACATTATGATTGAATTCTACAAAGTTTTTGCCTAAATTTTATGTGTTTGTAAATATGATTTTACTTAAAAATTTCTGAAATTCGCATAAAAAAATCATGGACGTAAAAATGCATTCTTCCTGGAAACCAGTTTTAAATGAAGAATTTGAAAAACCATACTTTAGTGAACTGATTGACTTCGTGAAATCTGAATATGCTACGAAAATTTGTTATCCAAAAGGGAATCAGATTTTCTCCGCTTTTGATCATTGCCATTTCGATCAGGTAAAAGTTGTAATTATTGGTCAAGATCCTTATCACGGTCCTAATCAGGCAAATGGTTTGTGTTTTTCTGTCAATGACGGAATTCCGTTTCCTCCATCTCTACAAAATATTTTTAAAGAAATCGAAACTGATTTAAGTAAACCAATGCCTAAAACGGGTAATCTTGAACGCTGGGCAGATCAGGGTGTTTTTCTTTTAAATGCTACTTTAACCGTTCGACAATCAGAAGCCGGAAGTCATCAGGGAAAAGGCTGGGAAAAATTTACAGACGCCGTTATTAAACAGATTTCTGCTGAAAGTGAAAATGTTGTCTTTTTGCTTTGGGGTGGTTTTGCTCAAAAGAAATCTGTGTTGATCGACGCTTCGAAACATCATATTTTAAAATCGGGACATCCTTCGCCATTAAGCGCAAATAGAGGATTTTGGTTTGGGAACAAGCATTTTAGTCAGGCAAATGCTTTTTTAAAATCAAAAGGGCTTAAGGAGATTGAGTGGTAAAACACTAATTTCACAAATTTCACGAATTAAGAATTTTGATTTTCCACAATTTTCTCATTTCGAGGAACGAGAAATCGCATAACGGATTTGCAGTTCGTTGCTCTCTGGATGTGATTTCTCGTTCCTAGAAATGACAAAAAAAAATTAAATTAATATAAAACGGTATTACTTTTCAGTAGGACTTTTAACAATCTCTTCTAAAACAGCTTTATTTTCATAGTTAATTACTTTTAAAATAATTTCCTGATTTTTAACTGTTTTTCCTTCAATGATATAAAGTTTTCCTTTTTTTAACGGAACATTACTTTGGTCAAAATCAACGTCTCCGTAAGTCAGTGTATTTTTAACATCGGTAGTATCAACCCATTTTTCATTCAGGGTTTGAATTGCTTTATCAGAATATTCAAAAGGTTTTGTTCTTAAGTTATTTAAAACTCTTGCATTTGGAAAGTAGTTGCAGCGAGTATCCTTTCCACTAAAAACAAGGGCTACAAAAAAGCATCCCATAATAAGACCAATCAAATAATAAGCAAAACGATGTACGAACTTCATGAGTAATTTTTTTTGCAAAGGTACATTAAAGTTCCTTTAAAATACAAGTAAATTGATATCGTTATCAGGCAAATCAAACCATTCGCCAATTGCTTTGTTTGTTAGGATTCCGTGGTATAAATAGATCCCGTTTTTCAGGCCTTTATTGCATCTGATGGAACTTTCTAAACCACCTTCTTCGGCTATCTGAAGCAGGTAAGGAGTTAATATGTTACTTATTGAAAGTGAGGCAGTTTTAGAATATCTTGAAGGAATATTAGGTACGCAATAATGTAGTACATTACTTTTTATAAAGGTCGGTTTTTCGTGTGTTGTAACTTCCGAAGTTTCAAAACAACCGCCTGTATCGATACTAACATCTACAATTACGGCGCCTTTTTTCATATGCTCAACCATAGTTTCGGTTACTATAATTGGGCAGCGTTCTTTGCCACGCATGGCACCAATCGCAACATCACAACGTCTTAACGCTTTTAGTAATGCTTTTTGCTGAATAGTCGAAGTGAAAATTCTTTGATTTAAATTATTCTGCAAACGACGTAATTTTGTGATCGAATTATCAAAAACTTTTACGTTTGCGCCAAGTCCAATTGCGGTTTTTGCAGCAAATTCACCAACTGTTCCTGCACCTAAAATCACGACTTCGGTAGGAGGGACGCCGGTAATATTTCCGAATAAAAGTCCTTTTCCAAATTCATCTGTTATCATCAATTCTGATGCGATAAGAATAGAAGCAGTTCCGGCAATTTCACTTAAAGATTTTACAGCCGGATAAGAACCGTCTTCATCTTTAATATATTCAAAAGCAAGTGCTGTTATTTTTTTCTGTGCCAAAGCTTCAAAATAAGCTTTCTTTTTCGTTTTTAACTGAATCGCCGAAATAATGATTGTTTCGGGATTAATCATCTCAATTTCAGCCAAAGTAGGCGGCTCAACTTTAAGCAGCATTGGACAGCCAAAAACTTTTTTTGTATCTTTTGTAACTTCTGCGCCCGCATCACTATATTCTTTATCAGAATAGCTTGAACTTTCTCCTGCTCCGGATTCAATCATCACGCGGTGTCCTTCGTATGTCAACGAATTTACTGCGTCCGGCGTCAGGCAAATACGACGTTCCTGATAACTTGTTTCTTTAGGTATTCCTATGAAAAGCTCTCTTTTAAAGCGGCCCACTTCAAGTTTTTCTTCTTGTGGCAACAATTGTTGTTTCGTAAATGGAGTTAAGGTTATTGACATGGGTTGTGCGAAAAATTAAGGGTACAAATTACGTAAAAAGTTTTAAAATTAGTGCAAATTTTCTGCTAATACTGAAAGCTAATATTAAGGAATTATTTTTTCCATCTTAATGTCGGCTCTTTCGTAACTTACATTTTCTAACGGAACTTCGACAAAGCCAAATTTTTCATATAAATGAATCGCCGGAAGCAAAATTCTGTTAGAATATAAAAGCAATTTTTTGATGTTGTTTTCTTCCGCTACAGCGATACAATGAATCAATAATTTATTTCCAATTCCTAAACCTTGTGCTTTATCAGAAACGGCCATTTTGCTCAATTCGAAAGTTCTATCATCAATTTTCATTAATGAAGCAGTTCCAAGAATTTCATTATTATATTTTGCATAGAAAATCATTCCACCTTTATCTATAATTTCTTCCTGCGGATTTGAAAGCACCACTTCATCCTGATCTTCAACTCTAAAATACTTTTTCAGCCATTCAAAGTTTAAAGTTTTGATGTGTTCTTTTAAATCTGCCAAAAAGGGGATTATTTCTACTTTATTCTCAATGCTCATTATATAGGTATATTGTTTCACTTTTTTCACAGAGATTCAAAAAGTTTACACGAAGATTCACAAAGTTTTTTAGAATAGTTCTTTGTGCAGCTCTGCGAAATTTTAGCGAATCTCTGTGAAATTTTAAACAAGTTCTAAACTTCTTTTTCCATCTTCCAATAATGCAATATTGATTGTAGAAGTTTCTTCAGGAAGCAGGTTCTCAATTTTTTCAGACCATTCAATAAAACACCAATTTCCGGAGTATAAATAATCATCAACTCCCATATCAAGCGCTTCGGTTTCTTTATTTAATCTGTAAAAATCAAAATGATAGACTATCTCATTATTAGTTGTATAGTATTCATTTACTAAAGAAAAAGTCGGACTGCTGGTTGCATCCTGAACTCCTAAACTTTTGCACAATTGTTTAATAAGAGTTGTTTTTCCAACACCCATTTCACCATTAAAAAGAATAATTTTTTTAGGATTTTGAGCCAGAATTTGCTCTGCTGTTTCTTGAATCTGATCTAATGAAAAAACGATATTCATGTTTGTGTTTTTTTGCCACGAATTTCACAAATTTTCACCAATTTTTTATTGAAGTTAAAAAAAATAATTCGTGCTAATTTGTGTAATTCGTGGCGATATTTTTTATTTCGGATTAAATACCAAAAACGGAATAATCATTTCTTCAAGGGAAATTCCCCCGTGCTGATACGTGTTTTTGTAATAACTCACATAATGATTGTAGTTGTTTACATAAGCCAGAAACAAATCATTTTTGGCGAAAATAAACGAACTGCTCATATTGATAGCCGGCAAACCAATTGTTTTAGGCTCTTTTACGACATAAACATCTTTTTGCTCATAGGTTAAACTACGTCCGGTTTTGTAACGCAAATTTAAACTTGTATTTTTATCTCCAACAACTTTCGACGGGTTTTTTACATTAATTGTTCCGTGATCCGTAGTCAGTATTAATTTGAAACCTAAAAGCTGTGCCTGCTGAATAATTTCAAGCAATGGTGAATTTTTAAACCAGCTCAAAGTCAAAGAACGATAGGCTTTATCATCTGAAGCGAGTTCTTTCACGACATCCATTTCAGTTTTGGCGTGCGACAACATATCTACAAAATTGTAAACAACCGTCACTAAATCGTTGCCTTTTAAAGCTTTAAAATTTTCTGCTAATTTTTTACCACCGGCATAATTGGTGATTTTAAAATAATCTTCCTTAATGTCTAAACCTAAACGTTTTAATTGTGCCGATAAAAATTCGGCTTCATAAAGGTTTTTTCCTCCGTCTTCTACATCATTTTTCCAATATTCAGGAAATTTTTTCTCCATTTCTAAAGGCATTAAACCTGAAAAAATAGCGTTTCTAGCATATTGTGTTGCAGTAGGAAGTATTGAGAAATACGGAACTTCTTTTTCTAATTTATAATAATTAGCCACGACGGTTTCAAAAGATTTCCATTGATCGTAACGCAAATTGTCTATTACGACAAATAAAACAGGTTTGTCTTTCTTTTTAAGCTCAGGAACAACCAATTCTTTAAATAAAGTATGAGATTGGATTGGTTTATCTGCTTTTGGCTCAAACCAGTCTTCATAATTTCTTTCGATATATTTCCCGAATTGTGAATTGGCTTCTACTTTTTGCGATTCCAGAATTTCAATCATTCCCTGATCGTTGATGTTTTCAAGTTCCAGTTCCCAGAAAATCAGCTTTTTATATAATTCTACCCAATCTTCATAAGAATTAACCATTGCCAATTCCATCGAGATTTTTCTAAATTCCTTTTGATAATCAAGAGTTGTTTTTTCAGAGATTAATCTTGAGTGATCCAGATTCTTCTTCAAACTCAATAAAATCTGGTTTGGATTTACCGGTTTTATCAAATAATCAGCGATTTTAGAACCAATCGCTTCTTCCATTATATATTCTTCCTCGCTTTTGGTAATCATAATCATCGGAATCGCTGACTTTTTTTCTTTCATTTCAGAAAGCGTTTCCAGGCCGCTCATTCCCGGCATATTTTCATCTAAAAAAACAATATCAAAATTATCTTCATCAAATAAAGTAATGGCATCCAGTCCATTATTAGAGGTTGTTACTTCGTAGTTTTTCTTTTCCAGAAATAATATATGTGGCTTTAAAAGATCGATTTCGTCATCGACCCAAAGTATTTTTATCTTATCCATAAACAAATTAATTTTAATGCAATTTAAAGGTATAGAACTTAAAAAGTATTAAAAATAGTATAAAATTAAGAATAACAAATTCAGTTTTTTTTCAAAATTAATTTTAGCCCAATTCTTAAGGAAGAAATTAATACTGCAAAATCGCAATTTTTTAAATCAAAAAGCCAAAGCTGTTTATAGTTAATTACTTATATTTGTTGACCAAAAAAAGAACCAAATAGTGACCCACATAAATAAATTAAAAATATTTAATGATCCCATTTATGGGTTTATTTCCATCCCGAACGAGCTTATTTACGACTTAATCCAGCATCCGTATTTTCAACGCTTGCGCCGTATTTCTCAAATGGGATTATCTTATTTGGTATATCCCGGAGCCAATCATACTCGTTTTCATCATGCTTTAGGCTGTATGCATTTGATGCAAAAAGCTGTAGAAACCCTTCGTTTTAAAGGAGTTGCTATTTCTCAGGATGAAGAATGTGCTTTGTATGTTGCTATTTTGCTGCACGATATTGGTCATGGACCATTTTCGCATGCTATGGAAAAAAGTATTGTCGAAGATGTCAATCACGAAGCGATTTCTTTATTGTTTATGAATCAGCTTAATGATGAATTTGAAGGAAAACTAAGTTTGGCAATTCAGGTTTTTAAAGGAGAATATCACAGGAAATTCATGCTGCAACTGATTTCGAGTCAGTTAGATATGGATCGAATGGATTATTTAAAGCGTGATAGTTTTTATACCGGAGTTGCAGAAGGAAATGTAAATTCGGAGCGACTAATCCAGATGATGAATGTCGTTGACGGCGTTTTGGTGATTGAAGAAAAAGGAATTTATTCTGTTGAAAAATTCCTGCTTTCAAGACGATTGATGTATTGGCAGGCGTATTTGCACAAAACAAGTCTTGTGGCCGAATTAATTTTGATGAAAGTTTTAAAAAGAGCCAAAGAGCTTACTTTAAAAGGAGTGGCTTTGCCTTGCAGTGAACCGCTTTTGTATTTCATGAAAAATAAAATCACACTTGAAAATTTTGATGCAGAGAAATTAGATTTGTTTTCTCAATTGGATGATTTTGATATTATAAGCGCTTTAAAAGCCTGGCAAAGGCAAGATGATTTTATACTTTCTACCTTAAGTAAAATGATCATTAACAGAGATTTACTAAAGATTAAGTTGAGTGCAGAAAAAATTCCGATGGAAGAATCCCAATCTTTAAAGGAAGAATTTGCAGAGGAACATCATATTTCGGCAGTAGACGCCGGATATTTTATTTTTAGAGGTAAAATAAAAAACCAGGCTTACAGTAAAGAGGCCGAACCGATACGAATTTTGAAAAAAGATAAAACAATTGAGGATGTTGTTGAAGCATCTGATCAGTTGAATTTGAAATCGTTATCTAAACTGGTAACAAAATATTACATCTGTTTTCCAAAACAACTTATCTAAAATTAACATTTAAAATCTATTTTTTATATTTTTGTCGCGATGAAATTTACAGCAGAACAAATAGCAGGAATTTTAGAAGGAGAAGTTGTTGGGAATCCCAATGCAGAAGTTTCTCGACTTTCTAAGATTGAAGAAGGCGAGGAAGGATCGCTTACTTTTTTGGCTAACCCGAAATATATCAACTACATATACACTACAAAGGCTACGGTAACAATTGTTAATGATACTTTTGTACCAGAAGCCGAAATCACTACAACATTAATAAAAGTTGAAGATGCGTATGCCTCTTTTTCTAAACTTTTGCAGTTTTACAATCAGGTAAAATTGAACAAAAATGGAATTGAAGCGCACTCTTTTCTATCTGAAGGAACTAAATATGGAGAAAATTTATATTTGGGAAGCTTTAGTTATGTTGGTCAAAACGTGGTTTTAGGAGACAATGTAAAAATATATCCTAATAGTTTTATTGGCGATAATGTTGTTATTGGCGACAATGTATATATTTTTGCAGGCGCTAAAATTTATTCTGAAACTATAATTGGCAATAATTGCACGATACATTCCGGTACGATTATAGGCGCAGATGGTTTTGGTTTTGTGCCAAATGAAGAAGGAGTTTATAGTAAAGTACCACAAATTGGTAATGTAATTATAGAAGATAATGTAGATATTGGTGCCAATACTACAATTGACAGAGCAACTCTTGGTTCTACAATCATTAGAAAAGGAGTTAAATTAGACAATCAGATTCAGATTGCACATAATGTAGAAATTGGTAAAAACACTGTAATCGCTGCTCAATCAGGCGTTGCAGGTTCTACAAAAATTGGCGAAAACTGTATGATTGGCGGGCAGGTTGGTATCGCAGGCCACTTAATAATAGGTAATAATGTTAGGCTTCAGGCGCAATCAGGAGTGGCAAGAAACATCAAAGACGATGAAATATTGCAGGGAACTCCATCGCTGGGTTATACGGATTTTAACAAATCATACGTTCATTTTAAGAACTTACCTAAAATTGTCGCCGAACTGGACGAATTAAAAAAACAAATAATAAACCCAAAAAATGGAAATAATGGTTAAACAGAAGACCATCAAAAATGAAATTTCGCTAACAGGAGTTGGATTACACACTGGAAAAGAAGTTACAATGACTTTTAAACCAGCTCCAATTAATAATGGTTTCACTTTTGTAAGAGTAGATTTGCAAGGTCAGCCAGTGATTGAAGCTGATGCTAATTATGTTGTTAATACGCAAAGAGGTACCAATTTAGAAAAATTAGGTGTAAAAATTCAAACTCCGGAGCACGTTTTAGCCGCATTGGTTGGGTGTGATTTGGATAATGTTATCATAGAATTAAATGCTTCTGAACTGCCTATTATGGATGGTTCTTCAAAATATTTTGTTGAAGCTATTGAAAAAGCCGGAATCGAAGAGCAAGATGCTAAACGTAATGTATATGTAGTAAAAGAAGTTATTTCGTTTACTGATGAAGCTACAGGAAGCGAGATTTTGGTAATGCCAAGCGATGATTATCAGGTTACTGCAATGGTAGATTTTGGTACTAAAGTTTTAGGTACTCAAAATGCTACAATGAAAAGCATTGCCGATTTTAAAGATGAAATTGCAAATTCAAGAACTTTTAGTTTCCTGCATGAATTAGAATCTTTATTAGAGCACGGTTTGATCAAAGGTGGAGATTTAAACAATGCAATTGTATATGTAGATAAGGAAATATCTGAATCTACAATGGAAAATTTAAAGAAAGCTTTTGGTAAAGATAAAATTTCGGTAAAACCAAATGGTGTTTTGGATAACCTTACTTTACACTATCCAAACGAAGCTGCACGTCATAAATTATTGGATGTTGTGGGAGATTTAGCTTTAATTGGAGTAAGAATCCAGGGAAAAATTATTGCAAATAAGCCAGGACATTATGTAAATACCCAATTTGCTAAGAAAATTGGAAAAATCATTAAAATCGAACAAAGAAATCATGTTCCGGTTTATGATTTGAATAAAGAACCTTTGATGGATATTCACAAAATCATGGCGATGTTACCACACCGTCCTCCGTTTTTGTTAATTGACAGAATTATAGAAATGTCTGATCGCCACGTTGTTGGTTTGAAGAACGTGACTATGAACGAAAATTTCTTTGTAGGACATTTTCCTGAAGCTCCGGTTATGCCGGGAGTTTTAATTGTTGAAGCTATGGCTCAGACAGGAGGGATTTTAGTACTAAGTACAGTTCCGGATCCTGAGAATTATTTAACGTACTTTATGAAAATTGACAATGTTAAATTTAAACATAAAGTATTGCCGGGAGATACCTTAATTTTCAAATGCGAATTGATTTCTCCTATCCGCAGAGGAATCTGCCACATGCAGGCAAACGCTTACGCAAATGGTAAATTAGTTACTGAGGCAGAATTAATGGCGCAAATTGTAAAAAAACAATAATAATTTAATGAAAATTATTGTTTACGTTTGTTGCCCAAATTAGACTATTTTAATTTAAAATATAAAACATACAGATGAATCAACCATTAGCATATGTTCATCCTGGCGCTAAAATCGCTAAAAACGTTGTAATTGAGCCTTTTACAACAATTCACAATAATGTTGTTATTGGTGATGGTACCTGGATTGGTTCAAATGTAACCATTATGGAAGGCGCTCGTATTGGTAAAAACTGCAATATTTTTCCAGGAGCGGTAATTTCTGCGGTGCCACAAGATTTAAAATTTGGCGGAGAAGATTCTCTTGCGATAATTGGCGACAATTGTACTATAAGAGAATGTGTAACGATAAACAGAGGTACAGTTGCTTCCGGACAAACTATTCTGGGTAACAATTGTTTAGTGATGGCTTATGCGCATATTGCACACGATTGCGAAATTGGAAACAATGCTATTATTGTAAACGGAGTTGCGCTTGCAGGTCACGTTGTAGTAGGAAATCATGCTGTAATTGGTGGTTTGGCAGCGATTCATCAGTTTATTCACATTGGAGATCATGCCATGATTTCTGGTGGATCTTTGGTAAGAAAAGATGTTCCGCCTTATACAAAAGCGGCAAAAGAGCCTTTATCATACGTAGGAATTAATTCAGTTGGTTTAAGAAGAAGAGGATTTAGTACTGAAAAAATTAGAGAAATTCAGGAAATTTACAGAATTTTATATCAAAAAAATTACAATACAACACAAGCTTTAAGCATTATTGAAGCTGAAATGGAAGCTACTCCTGAGAGAGATGAAATTTTGGATTTTATTAGAAATTCATCAAGAGGAATCATGAAAGGATATTCAGGAAATTATTAATTTTAGAGGTTAGATTTCTGATTTTAGATTTCTGGCAGCAACATGAATAAATAATTACAAGAAAATTAAAAACAGTACAAAAAGAAAATAATATAGAGTCTCTGGAGAAATCGAAAATCTACGCTCTAAAATCTAAAATAAAAAAAAATGGCATCTACATCAGATATTAGAAACGGATTGTGTATTAAATTCAATCACGATATTTATAAAATCGTTGAATTTCTTCACGTAAAACCTGGAAAAGGACCTGCTTTCGTAAGAACAAAATTGAGAAGTTTAACTACAGGAAGAGTATTAGATAATACGTTTTCTGCAGGACATAAAATTGATGATGTGCGTGTTGAGACACATAATTATCAGTTTTTATATGCTGAAGGAGATGAATTTCATTTTATGAATACAGAATCTTATGAGCAAATTTCTTTAAATAAAAATATTTTGGATGCTCCGGGATTATTAAAAGAGGGTACAAGCGTTATGGTTCAGGTTAATACTGAAACTGATTTGCCATTATCTGTAGATATGCCATCTTCTGTAATTCTTGAAGTTACTTATGCTGAGCCTGGAGTAAAAGGAAATACGGCTACAAACGCAACAAAATCTGCCACGGTAGAAACCGGAGCAACTGTAAACGTTCCTTTATTCATCAACGAAGGTGATAAAATTAAAATTGATACAGCTTCAGGTTCTTACATGGAGCGTGTAAAAGAGTAGTTTTTATGAGTTTTCAGTTTTCAGTCTCAGTTGGCAGTTTGTTAATATAGATTGAAAACTGAGACTGAAAACTGAGACTAAAAACTAATAATTATATGAAATTTCCAAAAGTTCACTCTTTACGAGAAATTGCAAATTTGCTTAATTGCGAATTTATAGGAGACCAAGACTTTCCCGTTTTAGGTATTAACGAAATACATGTTGTCGAGCCCGGCGATATTGTTTTTGTTGACCATCCTAAATATTATGATAAAGCTTTACAATCTGCAGCTACAATTGTTTTAATTAATAAAAAAGTAGAATGCCCGGAAGGTAAAGCACTTTTAATTTCTGATGATCCTTTCAGAGATTTTAATACTTTAACCAAACATTTTAGACCTTTTCAGGCTACAACTGTAAACATATCACTTTCTGCAACTATTGGAGAAGGAACTGTGATTCAGCCTAATTGCTTTGTTGGTAACAACGTTACTATCGGGAAAAACTGTTTGATTCATCCTAATGTTACCATATACGACAATACTATAATTGGAGATAATGTTATGATTCACGCTGGAACGATTTTAGGAGCTGATGCTTTCTATTATAAAAAACGTCCAGATGGTTTTGACCAGCTAATTTCCGGAGGAAGAGTTGTTATCGAAAATAATGTTGGCATTGGAGCCCTTTGTACGATTGATAAAGGCGTAACAGGCGATACTACAATAGGCGAAGGAACAAAACTAGACAATCAGGTTCATGTTGGACATGATACTGTAATTGGTAAAAAATGTCTGATTGCTTCACAAACAGGTATTGCCGGCTGTGTTATTATTGAAGATGAAGTGACAATTTGGGGACAAGTAGGAACAACCAGCGGAATCACAATAGGAGCAAAGGCTGTTATTATGGGACAAACTGGTGTTACGAAATCTGTTGAAGGTGGAAAATCTTATTTTGGAACTCCAATAGAAGAATCAAGAGAAAAGTTAAAACAATTAGCCAATATCAAAAAGATTCCTGAAATTCTAAATAAATTGAAGTAATATGTCTATAAAAGAATTTGTTCAAAAATTTTATAAGTCGGATGCCTTAATTGATAGCGAAATCATGAAAACTTATTTGCATCCCGATGTAAAGTTAGACTGGAATAGCACCAAAGGATTGATTGAAATGGATTATGATTCGATGTTAGGAATGGCCAACGAACTTAGTCGTGCTTATGTGCGTTCTAAAGTTAGAATTAGTCATATCATTGCCGAAGAAGATTTAGTTTCAATACGTTACTCACATTTTGTAAAAACGATTGAAAACCCAAGAGAAGAAATGTTATTGGCGCATTTTGCTACAATTTGGCAAATTAAAGATGACAAACTTTATCGCGGTTATCAAATGAGTCAATTTTCTTAATTTTTTTGATGACAAAAAGGTTAAAATAGATTACAAAACCTTATTTTTGCAACACAATTTTAAAAACTACATAAAATATATATCATGAGTGTTTTAGTTAATAAAGATTCCAAAATAATTGTTCAAGGATTTACAGGAAGCGAAGGAACTTTCCATGCTTCTCAAATGATTGAGTACGGTACTAATGTTGTTGGTGGTGTAACTCCGGGAAAAGGAGGAACTAGCCATTTAGACCGTCCGGTTTTTAATACAGTAAAAGATGCTGTAGATCAAGCTGGAGCTGATACATCTATCATTTTTGTTCCGCCAGCTTTTGCTGCTGATGCAATTATGGAAGCTGCTGATGCTGGAATCAAAGTAATTATTGCTATTACAGAAGGAATTCCTGTAGCAGATATGATAAAAGCTAATAATTATGTTAAAGAAAGAAATTCTAGATTAATCGGACCAAACTGTCCTGGAGTTATTACTCCTGGTGAAGCTAAAGTTGGTATTATGCCAGGTTTCGTTTTCAAAAAAGGAACTGTTGGTATCGTTTCTAAATCAGGAACTTTAACTTATGAAGCTGCAGATCAGGTTGTAAAACAAGGTTTAGGAATCACTACAGCTATTGGTATTGGTGGAGATCCAATTATTGGAACTACAACTAAAGAAGCTGTTGAATTATTAATGAACGATCCTGAAACTGAAGTTATCATCATGATTGGTGAAATTGGAGGTCAATTAGAAGCTGATGCTGCTAAATGGGTTAGAGCTGATGGTAACCGTAAACCAGTTATTGGTTTTATCGCCGGAGAAACTGCTCCTGCAGGTAGAACAATGGGTCACGCAGGTGCTATTGTTGGTGGTTCTGATGATACAGCTGCTGCTAAAAAACAAATTATGAGAGACAACGGAATTCACGTTGTTGATTCACCAGCTGAAATTGGTAAAAAAGTAAAAGAAGTACTTGGATAATCTCCAATTATTCAAAATAATAAATTCCAAAAAAGTCTCAATATTTGTTGAGACTTTTTTACATTTTTAAAATGTACGGAATATAATTAAAAACTTAGCAACTTAGTCCCGATAGCTATCGGGATAGAACTTAGAAGCTTAAAATAAGAAATATGTACAAAGAATTAGAAAAATTTAAAGTAAGCAACAGTTTTACTTTTACAATCGAAGATAGTTTAGAACAAGTTTGCAATGCTCCGGAAGGTGGCGCAGGAATTTTTGTTGTTTACGCTGTTGAAGGTGATGCAAAAGAATTAATCATGGTGGCTTCTACAGGAACTGTTCAAAATGACGGAACTTTAAAAAGTAAAAATGGCGGTTTATACGATAAAATTGTAAACGGACACCAATTTGCAAAAACAGGAAGAAAATATTCATGGCCTGCACAAATGAAGTTAGAAAGTATTGATGCACTTGAAGTAGTTTGGTACGAAACTTTTAATGCAGATGTAAAAGCAATTCCAACTGCAGTTGAAGGACAGGTTTTGCAAAATTTCTTAGATGAAAATGCAAAATTACCAAGATGGAATGTAGCTTTTTAAAAGCTGTTTTAAATAATATTTCACCAGAGCCTTGCTATTTATTTAGTAAGGCTTTTTTTGTTAAATTACTCTGATTTTGTTTTTAATGTTATGAGGTAACTTCAAAGATACAAACTTAATTTCTTTTTTTTTCGATTAATGATACATCATCATCATTCATTGAAAATTAAAACAGATAAAGGAATTTCCGCATCAAAATTTATTAAAGAATAAACCTATATAACTATCTGTAAAATCTCACAATTGTAAGGTTCTTCAAATAAAAATATTTTTTAACATTTATTTAAGATCCCTTACGGAGTCAAAGGTAAGGAGTGGTTTCTATATTAAGAAACCGCTCCTTTTTTGTAAATAAATTGGTTTTATATTTTTGCTTTTATATATTTATCGAACAATGTGAAAGAATAATGTTAAAAAACTATTTTCTCAATATTAAGAAAGCATTTCTTCGAAAAATATACTACGCCTGAATAAATTATGAAAAGCCAAATTTTAAACAGTAAGTTTTTAGATGATAATACTCTTTGGAGTAATTTAAAAGCTGGTGATGAAAAATCTTTTTCGCAACTTTTTGAAAGATATTACAAGGATTTAATAAGTTATGGAAATTCTCTTTCTCCTTTTGAAGAAAAGGTACAGGATTGCGTTCAGGATGTTTTTACCGATGTTTGGGTATATAGAAACTCATTGCAGGAAAATGTTGTTGTAAAAGCTTATCTGTTATCCAGCGTGAGGAAACGAATAGCCCGCTTATTTCAAAGAGATCATATTTTTCGTAAATCAACCTCAACTGAAGCACTTGAATTTCTTTTTGATTTCTCGATCGAAAACGAATTGGTTGAAGATGAAGTTACCGCAGAACGCGTTTTATATTTAAATAAACTTCTAAATGATTTACCACCACGCCAAAAAGAGGCTTTGTATCTTAGATATCATCAAGGTTTGGCTGTTGAGCAAATTGCAGAACTATTAGATGTTAATTATCAGTCGGCAAATAACTTATTATACCGCGGATTATTGAGTCTTCGTAAAGAATGGAAAGGTAATTTGCCCCTTTTGTTATTACTATCTATAGGGGTTTTGTAATTTTCTTAAAAAAAACTTAAAAAAAATCACAATTAGGTGAGTATGTAATAAGAAAAGTGTCCTCTATGTTTTTGTAACCCTATTTCTAAGATGCAAAAACGTAATAATTATACCGAAATCGAGGATCTTTTAGCAGATCAATCCTTTCAATTGTGGGTTTTATCTAAAATTGATGAACAAGGCTGGGAGGAATGGACTGTAGAAAATCGCCAACGAGCCAAATTAGTTGAAGATGCCAGACTTCTTTTATTAGCCATGAAAGTTACTAATGCTAATTTATCTCAAAACGAGATTTTTTCAGCATTGGAAGCTACCTGGAAAAAAATTGAAATAAAGGAAAACTTTTATAAGACCACAAAATCAAAAATAGTACAACTAAGAAAGTATTGGCTGACAGGTGCTGCAGCTGCTCTGGTTATTTCCCTATCATTAGTTTGGGCTTTTAAAAATAACACCATAACCGGTAATACTGTTGTTACATACAATGAACTGATTGAAGAAAATAACGAAGGACTGGTTGAACAAACCAATAATTCAGATATCTCTCAAACCATTACATTATCTGATGGCAGTTCGGTTTTATTACAGCCAAAAAGTAAATTAAGTTATCCTAAAATCTTTACCGGAAATGAAAGAAAGGTTTATTTATCCGGCGAAGGTTTCTTTGAAATTAGTAAAAATCCCAAAAAACCATTTTTTGTTTACGCAAACGAAATTGTAACAAGAGTTGTTGGTACTAGTTTTAGAATTAAAGCTTATCAGGACCAGCAAAATGTTGAAGTTCTTGTTCGCACCGGTAAAGTAAGGGTAAAATCAAATAGTTTAATTTCTAATTCAGCAAATCATGAAGTTGTCCTTCTTCCTAATCAGGCACTTCGATTTATTCGTAAAGACTTAGTTTTTAACAAAATAACTAATATTACAAAAGACGAAGTTCTGGTGAAGAGTGTTGGAAATATTGAACAATTAAGTTTTGAATTTAACGATATTCCAATTGCTCAGATTTTTGAAACCATCGAACAAGCTTATTTAGTTGATATTGATTATCCAAAAGACAAGTTAAACGACTGTCATTTAACAACATCACTTAGCGACCAGCCGTTACCGGAAAAGCTTAAAATTATCTGTAAAAGCATAGGAAATGATACCAGTTTTGAGATGAACGGAAACCAGATTACCATAACTTCCAAAGGCTGTAACTAGAGGAAAAAACTTTTTAAAATAAATAATTCAACCAAAACTAAACTATAAAATTTTTAAATGCCTATGTAAGAATAAAATACATAAAAAAAGTGCCGAAATGCTGTAACATTCCGACACTTAGAATAAATTGAATTTCTCTCTGTAAAGAGTCATTCATAATGTTTCTTAAAATACACTCGAACAGTATTAATCAAAACACACCAAAATTATGAAAAAACCAGTTGTTAAACAACGATTACTCCACCGAATCATGAAAATAACGCTATTTCAGTTTGTCTTAGCACTTGTATTTTCAAGTGTTACAATGGCAAACAGTGTAAATGGACAAAGAAAACTAGATACAAAAGTTACGATTACTGTTTCAGATTTAACACTAGATAATGCTTTATCTAAACTGCAAAAATCTGCACACGTAAAGTTTTCGTACAATTCCCGATTGCCACAATTGAACCAAAAAGTTACAATAGAGGCCAATCAGGAAGTTTTGTCTAGTATACTTAATCGAATATTAAAACCCTTTAATATTACTTTTTCGGAGGTAAGCAACCAGATTATTTTACAAAAAGACAGTTCACTTGAACCTTTTTCTGACTTAAACAGTAATAATTCTTTATTTGATGCGCTAATGGCAGGGCCTATCATTAAAGGAAAAGTTACAGATCCATCTGGAGTGCCGCTTCCTGGCGCAACGGTTTTGGCAAAAGGAACGAAAGTAGCTGTATTAACAGATTTTGATGGAAACTTTTCTATCGAAATGCCTGCAAACAGCACTGGATTGGTTATCTCTTATGTGGGAATGGAAACCAGAGAAATTGGTATCGAAAATACATCTCCAACAGTTATTTTGAACGAATCAGGTCAAAATTTGAAAGAAGTTGTAGTAACGACAGGTTACGAGAAAACTTCAAAAAGAACATTTACAGGTGCTATCAGCAAAATTTCCGGAGCAGAATTAAAAGTTGATGGGGTTGTAGATGTGAGCAGAATGATCGAAGGTAAAGCTGCCGGTGTAACGGTTCAAAACGTAACGGGTACATTTGGTACAGCGCCTAAAATTACGGTTCGTGGATCTTCTTCCATTTTTGGAGATACAAAACCATTATGGGTAATTGACGGAGTTGTTCAGGAAGATATTATCAATGTATCTTTTGCAGATTTAGCTTCTGGAAATTCATCTACTTTGTTGAGTTCATCCGTTGCAGGTTTAAATGCAAATGATATTCAAAGTATTGAGGTTCTTAAAGATGCATCAGCTACTTCTATCTATGGTTCAAGATCTTTAAACGGAGTTGTGGTTGTTACTACAAAACAAGGCCGTAGAGATGCACCTTTAAAAGTAACTTATTCTGTAGAAAATACAGTAAGAACAGTTCCAAGTTATACACAATATGACATCTTAAATTCTCAGGAATCGATGAGTGTTTTTCAGGAGATGAAACAAAAAGGATATCTTGATTTAAGTTCTTCATACACAGGAAGATTTGGAGGAGCTTACAATATTTTAGCAAAAGAAATTAATCGTTATGATACATCAAACGGTCAATTTGGTGTTAAAAATGAGCAGCCTTATATCAATAATTTTTTGAAGAAATACGAATTAGCAAATACAGATTGGTTTAGCGTTTTATTTAGACCATCTATCACTCAAAACCACTCTTTAAGTTTTTCTGGTGGTGGAAAAAATAATACTTTTTACGCTTCTTTGGGGTACTATGCAGATCCGGGATGGACTATTGCTGATAATGTTAAACAATTGTCTTCTAATATAAAAGGAACTTTTTATGTGAATGACAGATTAAATATTACTTTATCGACATTGGGTTCTATTCGTAATCAAATGGCTCCTGGTTCTTATGAAAGTAAAGAAGATGTTGTTTTTGGAAAAACGACCAGAGATTTTGATATAAATCCGTTTAATTATGTTTTAAGTACAAGCAGAACTTTAAGACCTTATGATGATAATGGAAATTTAGAATATTATCAAAATAACTGGGCACCAATGAATATTATCAACGAATTACAAAATAATACATTAGATATTAGAGTAAATGATATTCGTTTCCAATTGGATTTAGATTATAAAATCAATAAAAATTTAACTTACAATCTTACTGGTTCTGCACGTTATGCCAATACTTCAAGAGAGCATAAAATTTATGAAGGATCGAATGTTGTCGGGGCTTACAATGCCGGTGTGGGAGATAATATAAATACTCAAATACAGGAAGATAACGTGTTTTTATATCAAAATCCAAATGATTTAACAGCACCAAAAGTTTCGGTATTACCAAGCGGTGGATTTTTAAGAAAATATACCAATGATATGACTTCTTACAACATTAGAAATAGTGTTAATTATAGAAATGTAATTAAAGAAAAGCATGAAGTAGAAGGCTTTTTTGGTACAGAACTTAGATCAGTAGACAGAAACAACGATAATTTTACAGCTGTAGGTCTTCAATATGATAAAGGTCTTACTTCATTTATAGATCCTAGAATTATTGAGAAAATTGTAAACGGTGGTGATTCTTATTATGAATTTGGAGAAGAAAGAGAAAGAACAGTTGGTTTCTTTGGAAAAGTAGGATATACGTATGATCGTCGTTATACAGCTTCTGTTACAGGTCGTTATGACGGATCAAACAGACAAGGAAACAGTAATTCGTCAAGATGGCTGCCTACTTATACTTTTAGTGGAAAATGGAATGTTGCAGAAGAAAGCTTCATGAAAGATGTTGAATCTGTAAACACTTTGGCTTTAAGAGCTTCTTATGGACTTACTGCAACTGCAGGTCCGGCAACAAATTCGCTGGCCATCTACAAAAGTTTTATAACAGATCGTTTTAATCTTTCGGATAGAGAAAATGCCATTAGAATTGAAGATTTACAGAATCAGGATTTAACATGGGAGAAACAGTTTGAAACTAACATAGGTATTGACTTGGGTATGTTTAACAACAGACTGCAGTTAACAACAGATGTTTACAGCCGTAAAGCATTTGATTTAATTGATTATGTAATTACTTCAGGTGTTGGTGGAGAGTCTGTTAAACAAGGTAATAATGCCGATATGGAAACAAAAGGTATCGAGCTTGGTTTTACAACTCAAAACATTGTAACTGATAGTTTTAAATGGTCTACAACATTAAACTTTTCTGTTTATGACCAAAAAATTACAAAATTACAAAACAAGCCATCTGCTTTTGATTTAGTAGATTCAAATGGAGGTAATACTGTAGGACATCCTCGTAACTCAATTTATTCTTATCAATTTCAAGGATTGAACAATCAGGGATTACCAACTTTTATATTGCAGGATGGAGCAAGCAGCAATATTACCGGAGCTGATTTTCAGGATACAAATAATGTTACCAAATATTTAAAATATGAAGGATCTATTGAGCCAAATAAATCAATTGGTTTAGCTAATACCTTTACATATAAAAACTGGTCATTGTATGTTTTTGTAGTGGGATCTGGCGGAAACAAAGTACGTTTAAATCCTGTATACAGTAATCAATATAATGATTTAACTGTTTTTACAAAAGAATTTACAAACAGATGGATCAATCCGGGAGATGAAAATGTTACCAATGTTCCTGTAATTGCAGATAGATTATTAAACAGAAATTATGGAGAAAGTGATCTTCAAATTGCTTACAATACCTATAATTTTTCTGATGTCAGAGTTGCCGATGGTGATTTTGTGAGATTAAAAAATGTTTCGCTTAGCTGGGAATTTCCTAAGGATTATAAAAGAAAATTAGGACTTAGTGCTTTCACTTTGAAAGGATCAGCAGTAAATCCATGGTTGATTTATTCAGATAAGGCTTTACATGGTCAAGATCCTGAATTTCGTAATACAGGAGGTGTAGCTTTTCCTATTACGTCACAATACACTTTTGCAATAAATATTTCATTTTAATATAATTGATCATGAAAAATATAAAAATTACTTTATCACTATTAATACTGATCAGTCTTAGTAGTTGTGATGATTTTCTATCAGAAATACCAGATAACAGAACCCTAATAGATACACCTGAAAAAATATCAGAATTATTAGTTACTGCCTATCCTAACAGAACCTACATGGTATTTGCAGAAACAATGTCAGATAACGTATTTGATAGTCAGATGCAGGATTCAAATATAGATAACAGACAAAGTTTTAACTGGGAAATGCAAAGTCAGTTTGGAATTGATACGGAAGCTGATTTCTGGAACGCATCTTACGAAGCAATTGCAGCTGCAAATCAGGCTTTGGTAGCAATTGATGAGTTGGGAAATCCTGCAAGCTTAAATCCTCAAAAAGGAGAAGCATTATTAGCAAGAGCTTATTCTCATTTTATGCTGGTTCAATTATGGTCAAACAGATATAATCCGTCGACTGCGGCAACAGATTTAGGTGTTCCTTATGTAACAAAACCTGAAGGAGCTTTATTGCAGCAATACAAACGTAACTCTGTAAAAGAGGTATTTGATTTTATTGAAAAGGATATTACCGAAGGATTAAAATATGTAACCAATGAATACAAGGAACCAAAATACCACTTTAATATTGATGCCGCAAAAGCTTTTGCCAGCCGTTTTTATTTAGTAAAAGGTGATTGGGATAAAGTTCTTGAATATACAGATGCATTAGGTTCTAAACCAACAAACATTAGAGATTATGTTGCTTTTAATGCAGCGCCTTCTGCTCAAAAATCACTTGAATATTCAAAAGTAGAAACGCCAACTAATTTATTGGTAGATTATCCAAACTCAATTGCGAGAAGAGGATATGTAAACAGATATTATCTTTCGGCGAATAGAGAAGATGAAATTTTAGGATTTGAAACTAATATTTTTGGTAAAAGCTGGTTAATCTTTACGTCCTCTTTTTATGAGAATAACGTTTTGATTCCTAAATTCTATGAATACTTTAAGTATACCAATGTAACAGCTGGTATTGGTGAACCATACACAGGAACAGTTCTGTTAAGCAATGATGAGTTTTTCTTAAACAGAATTGAAGCGCATGTAATGAAAAACCAGATTGCAGAAGCAACTGCCGAATTAGAATATTTCTTAGGAACCAGAACATCTGGATACAACCCTGCAACAGATCAATTGACAGAACAGGATATAGTTGATTTTTATCCGGTAATTGCAGATGAGTTTACACCATTTTATACTTTAACTCCTGTACAGGCTTCTTATATAAAAGCTATTGCAGAAGCAAGAAGAAGAGAATTTATACACGAAGGAATGAGATGGTTTGATATTAAACGTTTTAATCTTGTAGTAGAACATAATACTTATGAATTTGGACAAGTAGTAAGAAACAATGTTTTAGTTAAAGATGACAAGCGTAGAGCATTACAAATACCGCTTAGAGCATCAGACAACGGAATCGAAAAAAATCCTAGATAAAAATTTAATTTTAAATAGTATGAAAATATTAAAAATATATAAAGTCATAGTGATGATTACAGGAGTAATGTTATTTGCTGCCTGCGCTCATGAAGATCAGCCTACAGAAAGTCAGTTAGATTATTCGGTACCTAATAAAACAGAATTGGATACATGGCTTACAGACAGTTTTTTAGATCCGTATAATATTAAAGTTTATTATGAATGGAATCAGAATCTGGTAGATAACAATCGTTATTTATATCCACCTGCTGTCGAAAATGTAGAATCGGCAATGGAAGTTGTTAAAAGAATCTGGATTGATAGCTATACTACTATTGGCGGAGCAGACTTCGTGAAGAAAATTGCCCCAAGAGAATTTGTTTTAGTGGGAGGTACAAACCTGAATACGACTGGTACTATAACATTAGGATTAGCAGAAGGGGGTCAGAGAGTTACACTTTTTCAGGTAGATTATTTAAACAGAAATAGCAGAGCAGATGTAACAGAATTTATTCATACAATTCAGCATGAATACGTTCATATCTTAAATCAGACAAAACCTTTTGATGTACAGGCCTGGGCTAAATTAACGCCATCCGGATATACTTCAAGCTGGTACATTCAGCCTACTGCAACTTCAAGATCATTAGGTTTTATTACAAGTTATGCAAGGCTAAATGTTTATGAAGATTTTGCTGAAACCGCGTCAACAATTTTAACAAGTTCAAAAGCAGAATATGATGCAATTTTGGCAAGTGTAACAGACGCAACAGCAAAAGCAAATCTTAGAAAAAAAGAAGCTATTGTCGTTCAGTATTATAAAGATGCTTTTAATATCAATTTTTATGCTTTAAGAGATGAAGCACAAAAAAACACAACAGAAGTTGTGAACAACTAAACCATCAATAATAATGAGCGTTAACTAATGTAAAAATCAATATTATGAAAATAAAAAATATAGTAAAGTACCTGATTGTTGTTTTTGCAGCAATACTTTGGGGCGCATGTACGAGTACCGAAGCAGAGGATAAATTTGATCAGTCTCCTACAGAGCGATTAAGTGCTCAGAAAAAAGAACTGAATGATTTAGTCCTTTCATCACAATACGGATGGAAAGCAGTGTATTATACAGATAGTACACAACTAGGAGGCTGGACTCACTTGTTTAAATTTTTGCCTGATGGAAAAGTAGATATGGCATCAGATTATGATGCAGATACAGATATTTACAGAAGCCAGTACGAAATTCAATTAGGAAGCACAGTAAGTTTAGTTTTTACAACAGCAAATAGAATTCACCTTTTATCTGAATCGGATAATTACCCAACAGCAGCACTTGTAGGGAAGGGATACCTTGGTGATTTTCAGTTTTTCTATTACGGACAAGAAAACGGAGAAATTATTTTTAGAACTAACAGAAATTTTCAGGAACTGCGTTTTGTAAAAGCAACTGCTCAGGATTGGGATGATTTAGCCGGAAATACAGAAACTATTGATCATCTTTCAGGTGGAATAAATACGCCTTTGTTTAAAATATTAGAAATAAACGACGGAACAGCAGTACATCAATATGACTTTGATTATAATATATACGCACGTTTTGGTGTAGCAACACCATTGGACGGAACATCAACACAAAGTTATAATCTGGCCTTATCATTTACGCCAACCAGCGCTGTGGCAAAACCTGCCTTGGTTGTTAAAGGTCAAAAATTATCCGACTTTGTTTATGACGCCGTAAGTGATAGTTTCGTTGCAACGGGAACCGGTGGAGTAAGTGCAGCAATTAAATTTACTTTCCAGCCGGCATTTGTAACAAATGATTTTAGGCTTTTATTACCTGCTAATGCAAACGTTATATATGGACATGACAGAGCTATTTTAACTGCCGCGCCTACAAATTCACGTTTGTTTATTCAACTGTTTAGAAATATCGAAGCTGCATTGCCAGCAGGTACTACATTAGAAAGAGTTCAGCCGTATTTTAACACGCCAACTGGTAGTTATATAGAATACAGACTTCGTAGCGCAACTGGTGCTGTAACAAGAGTTTATCACTTCTTCACTTTAACAGTAGATCAGCAAACGGGTATAATTTATCTAAACCCTACGGCGTCCTGGAAAGCGGGAAGCACATTTGCAAATGCTGTTACTATTGCAGCGCCTGCCTTCTTAAAGGATATGGATGATCAGTTAACGAACCCGGATGGTTTGTATTTTAAAAGAGAAGATTTCACAGTAGGTGCTGGAAACACAGTATTTACTTTTACAGCCGTATCAAGTCCTTTTAGAATGACTACTTGGGCTTTCCAATAATAGTTTTAGTTTTGATTTTTATTTTGAATGAAAGCAGCTCAAATTTTGAGCTGCTTTTTATTATTATATTTTTAATAATTATTATTAAAAACAAGATTATTCTTCTAAAAAAAGTTATATTTGAAACTAATTAACAATTAAAAACTTATTTATATGAAAAGAATGAAAAGTAATTATCGTTTATTAGAATCTCAAATCAATTTTAAATTATTTAATCTAGGATTTATAATATTTTTTATTATAATAACTTTTTCATCATGCTCAAATGATGATGAATCTCTAAGTAAATCAGGAGAAACTAAAAATAAAAGTAAATCCGAAGAAGTTAACTCTAAAGATAAAACCCAAAAAAGTACTGCCGAATTTATTCAAGAAAATGTGAATTCATTTTCTCAAACAATTTTTTTAAATAATGATAGATTAGATTATGCGCTAAGCCAAAATTTGTACGTTGGTTTTAATGCACAATCAATGCAAATGCTGAGTGCAGCACAAAATGAAAGTGACCTGAAAATAGTTTTTGAAGGCGCTGGAATAGCTAACAGTCAAGAAATTATTGATATTCTAAAAAGTAATGTTGAAGCTCAACAAACTTTTATCAATCAGAGTATGGACTTTTATGGTCTAACTATAGACCAGCAAGTAGAATATTTGAAAAAAGGGGTGGAAATATCTAATAATAATTATATCATTGCACATGGGCCGGCTATAACTAGCGGTTATGCGAGTGCTAGATGTGCGACAGGTTTTAACACAACTGTAGGTAGATGTGCAGAAGATTTTGGTACTTGTGCAGTCTTTGCTGTTGCTGGTGCATATGCTGGATTAGCTCCAGGATTATTAGGTGCCGCATATTGTATGACTACTAAAATAGTATGTGACAGGAGAGCAATAAGAGATTTTAAGGATTGTGAGGCAAAAGAGATTATTTTAAACGGAGCAACAGGCTCTACTGAAGTTTATACAAAAGCATGCGATAGAGATAGCTGTTGGTCTATTGATGCAAATGGAAAATATATTGGGTTTTTATCTTGGTAAAAAAATATTTTAAAATGAAACAATATATTACACCGCTAAGTATTGCTGTATTTGTATGGGGTTTAATACTCGTAGCTATAGCACAATTATATCCTGAGTATACAAGATATTATTTATATCTCTCCATACTAGTAATGATTCCGATAATGATTTTCAATATGGAGAAGCAAAAAAAGAAAGACAAACTTTATGGTACAACAGAATTTAAAGCATCAATTTACAGAATGCTTTTTTTGGCATTAGTACTATTGGCTTTTTTTATCTTAAATAAACAAAATTATATGTAAGCGTTGGTGGTTTTTATTTTGTTTTAAAGATAAAAGTCTACAATAAATGAATGAAAAAAGAAATACATTCTTATATTTATGTCTGAAAATCAAGCAGTTATTTGTTTTTCAGTGTCTGAAACTCAACAGACATAAAAGGATTGGGGAAAAAAACAAAAAACAAACAACCTATTTTTTATGTTAAAAGCACTTGTAAATTTTAGAGGAGTAGAAGTTCTTGGAAAAGAAGAGCAAAAAAGTATTATTGGTAAAGGACCAATTCAACCCCTTTGCAAAACGTGGGCTCCAATTGGCGCAATTGCAGCTAATTATCCAAATTATCCATGTGCAGAAATATATGGTCCAGTACAGGAACATTGTTGGCCAACATTATTAGAAGATGGAACCATACTTGAATGTTAATACAAAATAAAATAATTATATAAACCGTTTCATAAATATGAAACGGTTTTTTTTGATACTTTATTTTTTGATTTTAAAGATCTAAAATTTATTCATTTTAAAGTTTTCTTTAAACTTAACATCTTAGTATCTCACAACCTTTGTAACTATAAGAATGCAACTTTAAACCTTTTTTACAATTGCTGTTTTTTTAAAAAGGGAATTATCATATATTTGACCTATCATTCAAAGCCCTGAATAATCAAGATTTTTCTGTGATTAAAATTACAGAAATAACTAAAATAAATATTAATATTAATTTTGAATATGAAATTACTAGAAGGAAAAGTTGCCATCATTACAGGCGCTAGTCGTGGAATTGGAAAAGGAATTGCCGAAGTTTTTGCTAAACATGGTGCAAATGTTGCATTTACATACAGTTCGTCTGTAGAGTCTGCTCAGGCTTTAGAGGCTGAATTGAACGGTTTAGGAGTGAAAGCAAAAGGATACCAATCAAATGCTGCCGATTTTAATGAAGCGCAAACTTTCGTTGACGCTGTTTTGGCAGATTTTGGAACAGTTGATATTTTAATTAACAACGCCGGAATCACAAAAGATAATTTATTGATGCGTATGTCTGAAGCTGATTTTGATCAGGTTATAGACGTAAACTTAAAGTCAGTATTTAATATGACTAAAGCAATTCAAAAAACATTCTTAAAACAACGTGCAGGTTCTATTATCAATATTAGTTCAGTAGTTGGAGTTTCCGGAAACGCAGGACAAACCAATTATGCAGCATCAAAAGCTGGTGCAATTGGTTTTACAAAATCAGTAGCACTAGAGTTGGGTTCACGTAATATCCGTTGTAATGCAATCGCTCCCGGATTTATCGAAACTGAAATGACAGCAAAATTACCGGAAGATGTAGTAAAAGGATGGAGAGACGGAATTCCGTTGAAACGCGGTGGAACTACAGAAGATGTTGCCAATGCTTGTCTTTTCTTAGCTTCAGATTTAAGTGCTTATGTTACAGGACAAGTACTTAATGTTTGTGGAGGAATGCTAACCTAAAAAAAGTCTCAGTTTACGGTTTTCAGTTTCTTCTGAGAACTAAATACTATCTAAAAATTCAGTTTACACGATTTTCAGTTATTGCTGATTACTGAAAACTGCCATTGCAAACTATAAAATATGACTACAAATACGATTCTATTATTATTGCTTTCTTTAGTAATTGCTGGTGGGTTGTCGTATTTTCAATATTTTTTCAAGGCCAAAAACCAATCCAATGTGATTTGGTTTTTGGCTTTTTTACGTTTTTTAGCCATTTTCGGATTGTTGCTTTTATTGATAAATCCAATAATGACAAAGAATTCGCTGGAAATCACCAAAACGCCTCTGGCAATTGCAGTTGATAATTCCAGTTCTATTGTTGCTTTAAAATCTGATAAAAAAACAACAGAGTTATATCAGGCTCTTGTTTCAAATCCTGCATTGAAGGAAAAATTTGAAATCCAGTCGTATCAGTTTGGTGCCGATTTTAAACCTTCCGATAAATTTGATTTTAAAGGAAAACAAACCAATTTAGACGAAGTTGCCAAGAATTTAAAAAGCATCAACAAAAACCTGATTTTCCCAACGGTTATTATTACCGACGGAAATCAAACTACAGGAAACGATTATGTATATCGATTTGATCCTGTCAATAAAGTTTATCCTTTGGTTGTGGGAGATACAACTACATTCTTAGATTTAAAAATCAATCAGTTAAACGTAAACAAATACGCTTTTCACAAAAATAAATTTCCGGTAGAAGTTTTTCTGCAATATGCCGGAGATAAAAACATCAATGCCGATTTCACCATTTCACAAGGAAATTCAGTTGTAGCAAAAGAAAAAATTTCTTTTTCACCTTCTAAAAAAACAGCAACATTAAACTTGCTTTTACCGGCTGATAAAGTAGGATTGCAAATTTTTAAAGCCACAGTTTCTGGTAACACAAAAGAGAAAAACAGTTACAATAACGTCAAAAATTTTGCAGTTGAAATCATAGATCAAAAGTCGACAATTGCAATCGTTTCGGCTATAAACCATCCTGATATTGCAGCATTAAAACGTGCAATAGAGGTTAATGCACAACGCAAAGTAATATTGGTTAAACCAAATGATATTAATCAATTACAAGAAGTTTCTGTTTTGGTTTTATATCAGCCAACGACTGCTTTTAAAGCTATTTTTGACAACAATAAATTAGCCGGAACAAACACCTTTATTATAACCGGAAACAACACCGATTTTAATTTTCTAAATCAACAACAAAACAATTTGCTTTTTAAAATGAGCAGTCAGAGAGAAGATTATTTAAATGAATTTCAGTCACAGTTTAATTTATTCGCGATTGAAAATATTGGTTTCGAGAATTTTCCCCCGCTTCAAAATCCATTCGGAACCATAACTACAAATGGGAATGTTTCTGTTTTACTTTCGTCAAAAATTAGAAACGTTGCCACAAATGCTCCTTTATTGGCTTTCGCCGAAAATCAAGGCAAACGTACCGCATTTCTTTTAGGAGAAAATAGCTGGAAATGGCGTTTACAAAGTCATATCGACAATCAGTCTTTCGAAAAATATGATGTATTTATCGATAAAATTATTCAGTTTTTAGCAACGTCAACTTCCAGAAAATCATTAGTTGTCACACATGAAAGCTTTTATAATTCGGGAGAAGCCATTGTAATCAATGCGCAATATTTTAATAAAAACTATGAGTTTGACGAAAAAGCAAGACTAACTATCACCGTTACAAATGCTGAAACCAAACAAGCAAAAAACTACGATTTATTAAAAGGGAACAATTCTTTCTCTGCAAATCTGGACGGTTTACAAGCAGGAAAATATAACTTTACCGTAAAAGAATTAAATTCAAATACGATTTATTCAAGTCATTTTGAAATTTTAGATTTCGATATCGAAAAGCAATTCGTAAATCCGGATGTTTTGAAATTGAAACAATTAGCCTTACAAACCAACGGAAAAGCTTTTTTTGAAAATCAGGTTGATGATTTGATTAAGACATTAATTGAAAACAAAGATTATAAATCTATTGAAAAGAATGTTTCAACTAAAACGCCTTTGATTGACTGGGTTTGGTTGTTGATTTTAATTGCTATTTTATTAACAACAGAATGGTTTGTTAGAAAATATAATGGTTTGCTTTAAATAGTTGCAAAGGTTCATAGAGGCAAAGGTTCAAAGGCTTTAAAACACACAATTTACTGATTGTCACCCTGAGCGAAGTCGAAGGCTGCTGAAATCTGAAACTTGAAACTTGAAACTTTTCTAAAACTTGAAACATAAAACAAAATAACCAATAATGGATTTCAGGCTAAAAGTATTCTACACCGTTGCGCTCCGCCTTAATTTTACTAAAGCGGCAACAGAATTATACATTACACAGCCGGCGGTTTCTAAACACATTCAGGAACTCGAAGAAACCTATAAAACCAAACTTTTCGAACGAAACGGTTCTAAAATAGCCTTAACTCCGGCCGGAGAAATTCTCCTCAAACATACCAAAAGTATCTTCGAAATTTACCGCAAAATCGATTTTGACATGAGTTCGTTTAGCAGCGAACGTCAGGGATTATTGCGATTGGGAGCAAGTACAACAATTTCGCAATATATTATTTCTCCCGTTTTAGCAAGATTCCATCAAAAACAGCAAGACATAAAAGTTAATTTGCTAAACGGAAATACAGAGCAAATCGAAAATGCTTTGATTAATAAAGAAATCGAAATTGGAATCGTAGAAGGACAATCAAAAAATCAATCCATAAAATATATTCCGTTTTTAAAGGACGAATTGGTTTTGGTTTGTAACAGTAATAATCCTTTAGCAAAGCAAAAAGAAATTACTGTAGAAGATTTAAAATCAATGAAATTCATAACTCGCGAAAGAGGCTCCGGAACACTTGAAGTTATTGAATATGCATTAAAACAAGTTGGCGTAAAGTTAGCCGACTTGCAAATCGAAATGCAATTGGGAAGCACAGAAAGTATAAAGTCGTATCTTTTAAATTCAGATTGTTTTGCCTTTATGTCCATACATGCAGTTGATAAAGAATTGAAAAATAACGAATTAATTGTTTTAGATGTTGAAAAATTAGCTGTTGACAGATATTTTTACATCATCACGCTTTTAGGAAAATCAGATGCGTTGTCTGAATTGTTTATTCAAAATTTATCAGCTTATTATAACCTGAAGTTATAGGCGATTGTATTTTACAATTGGCGTTTTCAATAAAAAGGGCAGACCTTTGTAAGGTAAAATATCAATTACCTTATTTTGAAAACGAAACAACATACTTTCGCCCATTTATTCGAAGTTAACCTTTTTATTCAACAGGCAATTTTTGCTTTAATAATAGTATTGTGTTTATTTTCGATTATTTCTCCGCCAGTTGCTTTATTATTAGGGGTTTTGATCGTAAATGTTTTCGGAAATCCATTTGTAGCGTTCAATCACAAAGCAATTACTTTTTTATTACAATTTTCGGTTGTAGGTTTAGGTTTTGGAATGAATGCAGCATCAGCAATTTCAGCAGGAAAAGAAGGTTTTTTGCTGACAATATTTTCTATTTTCAGCACTTTAATTTTCGGAACTCTTTTAGGCAAATGGCTTAGAACCGATAAAAAAACATCTCATTTAATTTCATGCGGAACAGCAATCTGTGGCGGAAGTGCCATTGCAGCAATTTCTCCAGTAATTAAATCAAACGAAAATCAGACTTCAATTGCTCTGGGTGTCATTTTTCTATTAAATTCCATTGCTTTATTTGCGTTTCCATTTATTGGACATCAACTTGATTTATCTCAAAAAGATTTTGGTTTATGGTGCGCCATTGCCATTCATGACACCAGTTCTGTAGTGGGTGCTGCTAATAAATACGGTGCAGAAGCTTTGCAGGTAGCAACAACAGTAAAATTGGCGAGAGCTTTATGGATCATTCCAATTTCGCTTTTAACAGTGATAATTTTCAAAAATAAATCTCAAAATTCATCTCAAAATAAAAGCAGTAAAATCAGAATTCCTTATTTTATAGGTTTGTTTATTTTGGCCATGCTTTTTAATACTTATGTACCCGCAACAGCTGTTTTTGCTCCACATATTGTGGGAATTGCTAAAATTGGTTTAACAATAACTTTATTTTTAATAGGCGCAACGTTAAATGTAAACACTTTAAAATCAGTAGGAGTGAAGCCTTTGTTTCAGGGAATCTTTCTCTGGATATTTATTGCAGGATTAAGTTTGAGCGCAATTCTTTATTTGAATTGATTTTTTTTCACCATATAAGTTATATAAGTTCATATCAAAGTTTATGTTGCTTTTAGAAGCGCATAATTATCAACTTCGAATAGAAGATGCAATAAAAAAATTAACTCTTCGAGCAGTATATTAAATGAACTTATATAACTTATATGGTGAAAAAAAGACATTATTTTACATTCGAAAATTTCACAACTGCTTTACCAACAGCATTATAATTTTTCTTGCTAAAAGAATATCGTTTTTCAATGCTAAAGGTAAATTGCTTTTTTGTTTTTGCCATTTGCGCTATTTCTTCCGGCAAACTAACTTCAAACTCATCATCTGCTTTTGGTTTGCGATAAGTACCATTTGTAGTGATGATAATATCTCTGAAATATTTTTTATTGTTATCGTTTATCACTTTATAAGAGCTTGACCAATCAATATTACTAACATTAGTAAGTTGATATTGAAAAGCTTCCATAATTGGTTGGTATTTTCCATCCAAACCAACAACGAGATATAAAGTTCCGTCAAACGGACCGCCGCCGCCGCCATTTACATGCAAAAGCGTAAAAGCATATTGATCTTCTCCAATTTCTATAAGTTTAGGTTTTGGCGATTGTGCAAAAGAACCAAACGCAGCAACAGCGGGTTGAAAAGATCTCATATCCCAAGAACTGCCATTTTTTGTAAACTTGGCAACGCCCAAAAGTCCGCCGGTAAATCTGCTGGTTTGCAAGCCGTCTTCATCATAAACAGAATGATTAAAAAACAATAATTTAAATTGATTTCCTTTCGAATCAGTATAATCTAAAGCAGACAATAGTCTCGTTGCAACGCCTTGACTATAAGGAAATAACTGATCGCCTTCTTCGCCATTAACATCAACGTAAGACGCAGGTTTACAGTTTTTACAATTCCAGCTTAAGAAAGTATTATGATCTGATAAATTGTAAAATTTGCCTGGAAACAATTTTTGCATTGTTTTTACAGCATCTAAAGGATCAGGTATTGATAATGTTCTTTTCGGATTTAAAATTGTGTCGCTAACATTTTTTAGCTCTATAATTTCTTGTGAAGTACAAACAGAAGTAAATAGTATAAAAAGAAAACTGAAACGAATGAGGCGCATATATAAAGATTTTTAGCAAAATTAAGACAAACTTAGTAATAATGTTTAAAACAAGAGTTAAATGAACTTATATCATTTATAGGGTTCAAAAAATAAAAAAAATTAAATTAACACAATATTTGTTAGTATTCTTTTGAGATAAATTTAAATGAGATAAATTTGCCCCCTCAAACAAATTTACAAATGAAAAACTTTAGAATGAAGCCAAGAGTAATCGCATTTTTTGCATTAGCTATTGGATTTTTGACATTATCATGGGGAATCGTTGGCCATGAGCGTATTAACAAAGCTGCAGTAATGGCATTGCCACATCCGCTTCAGGTTTTTTTCTACAATCATATCGATTTTATTACACAAGAAGCTTCTGTGCCGGATATTCGTAAATATGCCTTGAATTATAAAGAGGAAAATCCGAGACATTATTTTGATATGGAAAATTTTGGTGCTGCTGATACCTGGCCAAAAAGTATGGAAGAAGCAAAGACAAAGTACGATGCTAAATTCCTGAATGATAATGGTATTTTACCTTGGTATATCGAAGATATGATGGTAAAATTAACGAAAGCTTTTAAAGATAAAAACAGAGCAGAAATTTTATTTCTTGCTGCAGATTTAGGTCATTATGTTGGCGACGCACACATGCCTTTGCATACTTCTGCCAATCATGACGGACAATTAAGCGATCAAAAAGGAATTCATTCACTTTGGGAAAGTAAATTACCTGAATTATTTGCTAAAAATTACAAATTAAATGTTCCGCAGGCACATTATTATGAAGATGTTCATAAAGCAATCTGGGACATGATTAATGATACACATAGTTTTGCTCAGCCGTTATTAGACATTGATAAAAAACTAAGAACTGCGACTCCGGAAAACGAAGTTTTTAAAATGGATGCAGATGGAAAAGTATTGAAAAGCAAATACAATACGGCTGTTTTCTCTGATGAATATGCTAAGAAACTACATAAAGAACTAAACGGAATGGTTGAAAATCAAATGAAAAAAGCCATTACTGCAACTGCGAGTTTTTGGTTCACAGCATGGGTAAACGCCGGACAACCGGATTTAAGCGATCTTGATGCACCATCAGTGACACAAAGAAACAATCAGGCCTTAAAAGACGATTTAAAATTATATCAGCAAGGAGATCTTTTTGGAATGAAAAATCAAAACGACTAAAAAACAGTTTTCAGTTTCAGTTTTCAGTTTACTGATTTAAATAAAAGCCTCAAATTCATTGAATTTGAGGCTTTTATTTTTGTTTATAATAGCGAGGTATAAATGTTTTATTTGGAGCTATTTCCTGCTTTCCGCTATATCTTTTATTTTTTAAAGAAAAAAATAAAAGGATACCGCTTCAATCAGGGCTAAAAATCCGGTTTTCATAATAACAATCCGTGTCATTCAAGTTTCATGGAATTTGGAATTTTGAAATTTGGAATTTAAAATTGGTATTTCTTTTTCTTCAATATATCCGAAGCCGTTTGATAAAAAGAAATCGTTTCATTTACCAAATCTGTTCTTTCTGTTTTCCTGCACTTTTCATCAAACTCAATTTGATATTCAGGCGCAATACCCGGTTTTGTATTTAACTTTAAATCAAATTGTTTCACTTGCTGTTTAGGCGATAAAATGGTTAGCACATTATCCTTTATCAAACCCAAATCCTGATAAGTAGCAATAAAAGCCCGGGGTTTATAGTCTGTTTTTAAAACATCCTGACCAAAAAACTTGCTTTGATAACTAAAATGCAAAAGTCCGAAAAGGGTGGGCATTAAATCAATTTGCGACATGAGTTTAGTATATTTTTCAGGTTTTCCGTCAGGCGCAAAAATAAAAGCCGGAATTCTGTATTTTGCAAGCGGAAGCTGTGTCTTTCCCGCGCTTGATGCACAATGATCCGCAACAATTACAAAGATTGTATTTTTGTACCAGCTTTGTTTACTGGCCATCGAAAAGAATTTTCTCAAAGCATAATCAGTGTATTTCACGCCTCCTTCACGAGATTTGATATCTCCGGCAATATCAATTTTATTATTTGGGTACGTAAAAGGTCTGTGATTGCTCACCGTCATAATGTGATTAAAAAACGGTTTGTTTTCCTTTGCTTCAACATTCATTACCTTAATCGCTTTATAATACATGTCTTCATCACAAACGCCCCAAACATTCGAAAATGAAATTTCACTCGATGCAAAACTCGATTGATCCACAATTTTATAACCGTTTCCGGAATAAAAGTCCTGCATATTGTCAAAAAATGCATCACCGCCATACATAAACTTTACATTATAGCCTTTTTGTTTAAATACAAAACCGGTCGAAAATTTGTTTTTATTGTCTTCTCTTTTTACGACACTTTCACCGGCTGTTGGAGGTAAACACAACGTCACAGCTTCAAGACCGCGAACAGTGCGGTTTCCGGTAGCATATAAATTTGTAAACTGTAAACTTTTTTGAGCCAGGCTATCTAAAAAAGGCGTTATATTTTGATCGTTTCCATAAGCCTTCATAAAATCGGCACTTAAACTTTCAATAGTGATCAGAACTACATTTTTGTGAATTTCAGCAGAATCACTTTTTATGGTGTGAATTAAACTTTCTTCTGAATTTGTTGGAAATTGCTGTTTTAAAATTCCGTAAGCTTTGTTCGCCGGAAGCGTTTTGTAAAATTTGAAATAATCCAGTTTGTTATTCTGAAAAGCCAGGTAAAATTTATACAATCCGTTTGATTGTAATTCATTGACAAAAACATTCTTAGAATTTTCTGTTTTAGCCAGCGTTGGGATTGCCAGTAATGAAACGAAAAAAAGCGTAATGTAAAGCGCAGATATCTTTATTTTATTGCTGAAATTTGGAATATGATCAATGTAATTTCTTGATTTATGCAGAATAAAATAAGTTACGATTCCGGTGACTATAAATAAAGCCGAAAATATTGGAATTACAGGGTAAGACTGCATGATATTTCCAATCACTTCATTGGTATAAATGAGATAATTTACCGCAATGAAATTGTATTTTACACCAAATTCATTCCAAAAAAAATATTCACTTATGGCGTTCTGAAGAATCAATAACACATATAAAAAAATCACAAAAGCAAATAACCAGAATCTCATTTTAATTCTCAATTGAGGTAAAAAGAGCATTAGGGCAAAAAGGATGGTTTTTAATCCGATAAAAATTAAAACGATTCTGGGTAATGCACCTCCATATTCATCAAAAATGCTTTTGCCGGAAGCAACATATAGAGATAGGACTATGAAAAAACTCAGAATAATATATCCTGATGGTTTGGTATATTTAGAATTGGAAATAAAAATTAAATAGAGCCATAAAAACAAGCCAGCAATAATAAAAACAAAAAAATCAGAGGCTAAACCCAGCGCCAATATTTTTATAATTTCAGTAAAATCAAAAGAACTTTGAGTTATAGGATGAAATACCAAAACAATGCGTAACAGAAAACTCATTATAAAGTAAAAAAGGCTCAGATTGTAAATAGGAGAAAAATTCTTGTAAAATGCCATGAAATTATTTTTTTACAAAATTAATTCCGCTTGATTAATACGAGATTAAGGACATCCTATATGTTAATTAGAGTTGACTTAAGATTTGCTTAAAATCAAGTGTTTTTAACGTATTACTTTGGCTTTTAATAATTTCTGAAGGAATAAAAAATTACCTTTGATAGTTGAAGTGATTTAAATTCAGAAATAATCTTAAATAGACGACATGCATATTTTAATCGTTGAAGATGAGTTAGGTATCATTCAGTTTTTACAGCAGGGTCTGGAAGAAGAAGGATATCGTGTTACGACTGCAAGTGATGGATCAAAAGGTTTTGAATTGATTCAGAATCAAAAATTTGACCTTATTTTGCTGGATTGGATGTTGCCTAAAATTAATGGTTTAGATCTGTGCAAAGCTGTTAGAATTAAAGATCAGAGTACACCAATTATATTTTTAACCGCAAAAGATACTGTTCAGGAAACGATCGAAGGTTTAAAAGCCGGAGCAAATGATTATATCAAAAAGCCCTTTAGCTTTGAAGAATTGGCAGAACGTATTAAAATTCATTTTAGAAAACAAAACGGGAACGAAACACTTTCTTTAGGCACAATAAAAATTGATTTATCGAAACATGTTGTTTTAAAAAATAACGAAGAAGTTGCGCTGACACAAAGAGAATTTGAATTGCTTGCTTTTTTGATTCGAAATAAAGGTAAAGTCTGTACCCGAAATCAGATTTTAAAAGAGGTTTGGGAAATCAATTTTGAATACGACACAGGTGTTATTGATGTTTTCATGAATGCCATCAGAAAAAAACTCAATTTAAAAATTGAAGAAGATTATATAAAAACAATTCGTGGTGTAGGTTACATCGCTAATGATTAAGAAATGGCACAACTTTCATTTAAAAACAGAATTGCAGTAAATTACATCATCACCACCGGTCTATTGATTTTAGTGGTTTTTTTTACCATTTATTCCATTGTAAAACACTCTGTTTACAATCATATCGATAATGATATTAAAGTAGAAGTTCAAAATCACCTGAAAGAAATTCAAATTGTAAACGGCGTTGTAATTTTAGTCGATAAAGAAGAGTGGGAAGAACGCGAACACAACACAGTCGATGTAAATCCGGTTTTTGTTCAGTTTTATGATACCAATAAAAAAACCTTAGAAAAATCTCCCAATTTAAAATCGCAAACCCTTGTATTTCATGATAGTGTTGAAAATTTTGAATTATTTGATACCAAAATTGGTCATAATGTTATCAGGCAAATTCAGGTTCCGCTTTCTATTAAGTCAAAGAAAATTGGTTATTTGATTATCGGAATGTCTTTAACTAACTCAAGATTAGTGCTGAATAATTTGTTTGAAATTATGTGTCTGGCGTTTCCGGTCATTTTGTTGTTACTTTTTTTTATTGCACGTTTTTTTGCGGGACGAAGCATAAAACCAATTAATACCATAACAAATACCTCAAAAATGATAACAAGGGATAATCTTAAAATGAGGATTCCGCTGCCTAAAACCAAAGATGAATTATACACCCTTTCCAAAACAATAAATAATTTATTAGATCGAATTGAAGATGCCATTGAAAGAGAAAAACAATTTACATCTGACGCCTCACATGAGCTGAGAACACCTTTAACAGTTATTAAAGGAACACTTGAAGTATTGATACGAAAACCGCGGAAAACAGGCGAATACGAAGACAAAATTAATTATTGTATTGATGAAGTAGATCACCTGAATATGTTAGTGGATCAGTTGCTTTTATTGGCTCGTTTTGAAAACCAGAAGCAGGATATTGCACCGGAATCAATCTATTTAAATGCACTTATATTAGACGTTCTGACACTGAATACAGAGAAAATAAACGCTAAAAAACTGAATGTAAAATTTGAAGCAGAAGAGGATTATTACATTCATTCAGACAATTATTTGATTCTGATAATTTTGAGAAATATAATTTCAAACGCTATTAATTACACAGAAAGTCATGGAGAAGTGGTTATTTCGCTTTCGGAAGAAAATAATGAAACTATCTGTCTGATTAAAGATAACGGAATTGGAATTGATCAGGAAGATTTAGAAACTGTTTTTAATCCTTTTTACAGATCAAGATCATCAGAACATCCTGAAATTAAAGGAACAGGTTTAGGACTTTCTATCGTAAAAAGAATTTCGGAATTGCTTCATGTTAAGTTTAAAATTACCAGTAAAAAGGGAGAAGGAACCGCTGTAATCTTAAAATTCAGCAAAAATAAAAAAACGTTATAACGAATTAAAAAAGCAGAATATAAACACCTGCCTTAAAGTTTTTTAACAATAAACTATCGTTAAGTTAAATTAAAAATTGCTTTTTTATGAAATTATCCAGTATATTTGCAACCGAATCAAAGAATAAAAAAATAAAACAAATCATGATTTCAATTCAATTACATCATCATCATTTTCATTATTGCTCTCAGGCGATGTGTTAATGGTATGCATGTAAATCATCATATTCTAAAACCCGTTTGAGTACATCAAACGGGTTTTTTAATTCTTATCCTTTGTACTCAAACTTTTAACCCAACAAAACAACTAAAAAATGAGTACATTAAAAATTGCAATTCAAAAATCAGGTCGTTTAAACGAAGACAGCATTCAGATTCTTAAGGATTGCGGCATTTCGATCAATAACGGAAACGATCAGTTAAAAGCAGAAGCTTCCAATTTTCCTTTAGAAGTTTTATACCTGAGAAATTCAGATATTCCACAGTATTTAATTGACGGAGTAGTAGATTTAGCTATTGTTGGCGATAATTTATTAGTAGAAAAAGGAAAACATATTGAAGTAATCCAAAAACTTGGTTTCTCAAAATGCAAGGTTTCTGTAGCTGTTCCTAAAACTTTTGAGTACAATTCGATTCAGGATCTGGCAGGATTAAGAATTGCGACTTCATACCCAAATACAGTAAACGAATACTTTAATTCATTTGGTTTAACCGTTGACATTCACCAAATTTCAGGTTCTGTAGAAATTGCGCCAAACATTGGTCTTGCCGATGCAATTGTCGATATCGTTTCAAGCGGAAGTACTTTATTCAAAAATAATTTAAGAGAAGTTGAAGTTATCCTGAAAAGTGAAGCCGTATTGGCAGTTTCTCCAAAAGTTTCTCCGGAAATTCAAAAACACATTGACACTTTAAAATTCAGAATTCAGTCGGTTTTAAGAGCGAGAAATTCAAAATATATTTTAATGAACGTTCCAAACGATAAAATTGACGAAATCGGAAAAATCCTTCCCGTTTTAAGAAGTTTAACCGTTTTGCCTTTGGCACAAGAAGGCTGGAGCAGCGTTCACTCCGTAATTGACAAAGATACTTTTTGGGATGTAATTGATAAACTAAAAGAAGCCGGAGCCGAAGGAATTTTAGTTTGCCCAATTGAGAAAATGGTTCTGTAAAAGGAATTCCAATAAAAAAAATCCAAATTCCAAACGTCGACAACAGCTTTGTGAACTCTGTGATTTTAAGTTCAAAGAATAAAAAGAAACTTAGTGTTCTCTGTGTTTAAAAAAACGAAGTATAGATAACAGCTTTGCGAACTTTGGGTTTTTCAAGAAAAATAAAAGTAAAAAACCTTGCGAACTTTGCGGTTAAACCCATAAAGTATAGCGGTTAAAAAAAATATCAGAATGAATAAAATAGACAATCCAAAACCAGATACGTGGTCAGAAATATTAAAAAGACCAACCAAAACTATCGACGATATCGAAGTTACGGTCAAAGAAATCTTCAAAGAAGTACAGAAAAAAGGAGACGAAGCCGTTGCAAAATACACTTCCATTTTTGACGGAATCACTTTAGAAAATTACGAAGTTTCTCCTGCAGAAATTCAGGAAGCAATTAGTTTAATTTCTGATGAATTAAAAAGTGCCATAAAATTAGCAAAAGACAACATTTATAAATTTCACAAGGCTCAAAAAACAGAAAAAATTTCTATTGAAACTATTGAAGGCGTAAATTGCTGGCAGGAAAAAAGACCAATTCAAAAGATCGGTTTGTACATTCCGGGCGGAACAGCACCTTTGTTTTCCACAGTTTTAATGTTGGCTGTTCCTGCAGAAATTGCAGGCTGTAAAGAAATTGTATTGTGTTCGCCACCTGATAAAACAGGAAAAATTAATCCTGCCATTTTATATGCTGCGAATTTATGCGGCGTAACAAAAATTCTAAAAGTAGGCGGAATCCAGGCGATTGCCGGAATGACATTTGGTACAAAATCAATTCCGAAAGTCTATAAAATTTTCGGACCCGGAAATCAGTTTGTGACTGTGGCGAAGCAATTGGCAACACAATTTGGCGTTGCAATTGATATGCCGGCCGGACCTTCAGAATTGTTGGTTGTGGCAGATGATACCGCGGTTCCTGCATTTGTGGCCTCAGATTTATTGTCTCAGGCAGAACACGGAACAGATAGTCAGGTGATTTTTGTTTCGACTTCAAAAAAACTTATTGATGCTGTCGAAAAAGAAATCCAATCTCAGGTTGAAGTTCTTCCGCGTAAAGCAATTGCGCAAAAAGCAATCGAAAATTCTAAATTAATTTATGTCGAAAACGATAAAATTGCCTTAGATTTAATCAACGAATATGGTCCGGAACACTTTATAATCTGTTCAGAGTTTGATGATTTTTATTGTAACGGAATTGTAAATGCAGGTTCAGTTTTTATTGGAAATTATACTCCCGAAAGCGCCGGAGATTATGCTTCAGGAACAAATCATACCTTACCAACAAACGGATACGCAAAAAATTACAGCGGAGTAAACTTAGATAGTTTCATGAAATCAATGACATTCCAGAAAATATCTGAAAAAGGAATTCAGAATATTGGAAAAGCAATTGAAATTATGGCTGAAGCCGAAGGATTACAGGCGCATAAAAATGCTGTGACATTGAGATTGAAGAGTTTAGAGTAAAGAATATAGAGTATAGAACATAGAATAAAGAGTATAGAATAAAGAGAATAGAATAAAGAGAATAGAATAAAGAGAATAGAATATAGAAAAGAGGAAAAATAAAGAAAGATATATAAAGATATAGATTGTAGAAAAACGATCTTTAGAACTAAAGTTAAGTCTATTCTCTATTCTCTTTATTCTATACTCTCCGTAAAAAAATAAGATAATGGAATTCGATATAAACAACATAACACGTGAAAACGTAAAAACATTAAAACCATATTCATCGGCACGCGATGAGTTTGAGGATTTTGATACGGCGCAAATGATTTTTTTGGATGCTAATGAAAACCCGTTTCAAAATGGGGTAAATCGTTATCCGGATCCGCAGCAAAGTTCGGTTAAAGCTATTTTAGCAAAGAATAAAATGGTGAAACCGAGTCAGATTTTGTTAGGAAACGGGAGTGACGAAGTTTTGGATTTACTTTTTAGGGCTTTTTGCGAACCAAAAATTGACAACATTATTTCTTTACCGCCAACATACGGAATGTACAGCGTTCTGGCCAATATCAATGCGGTAGAAAACAGAGAAGTTTTACTTTCTACGGATTTTCAGCCTCAGGTTGAAAAAATTTTAGATGCTGTTGATGACAACACAAAAATCATTTTTTTATGTTCGCCAAATAATCCAACCGGAAATTCTTTCTCTGATAAAAGTGTGGTGACATTACTGCAAAACTTTAAAGGTTTGGTTGTAATTGATGAAGCGTATATTGACTTTTCAGACAAAGAAAGCTGGCTGATAGAAATTGATGAATATCCAAATTTGGTCATTACACAAACGCTTTCAAAAGCATACGGTCTGGCCGGAATTAGACTTGGAATTTGTTATGCTTCTGAAGCTGTGATTTCAGTTTTGAATAAAATAAAACCTCCCTATAATGTAAATGAATTAACGCAGCAAAGAGCTTTACTTCGTTTAAAGGATTCTGATAATATAAAACAGGAAATAGCTTCTATTATTGAACAAAGAGAGGAATTACTTAAAGTTTTACTTGAAGTTAGTTTTGTAGAAAAAGTGTATCCAACAGAAGCTAATTTTGTATTGGTAAAAGTAGATAACGCCAACAAAAGATATGATGAATTAATTGCAAAAGGAATTGTAATTCGTAACAGAACAACACAGCCTTTATGCGAAAACTGCCTCCGTTTTACGATCGGAATTCCGGAGGAAAATGCAGTTTTAATTAAAGAATTGAAGTTATTGAGTTAGAAGTTTAATCGCAAAGTTCGCAAAGAATACGCGAAGAACGCAAAGTTTTTGCCACAGATTAAAATGATGTTTCACGCAGATTTTGCTGATAAAAACAGATTTAATTTTGATTTTTAAAAATAAATAAATCTGTGTGAATCTGCTCAAATCTTTAAATCTGCGTGAAACAAAAATTAGTGAAAATTTGTGTAATTCGTGGCAAAAGAAATATCTTAAAACCGATTTGCGTGAGGGATAGAGGCGGTATCCTTTTGTGAAGAGAAACGGAACAAAAGATATAGCCGAAAGCCCGACCCGGAGGGGCACGCCCAAAATAATAATATATGAAAAAAGTACTTTTTATCGATCGTGACGGAACGATTGTTTTAGAACCTGAAAATTATCAATTAGATGCTTTGGAAAAATTGGAATTTTATCCAAAAGCGTTTCAATATCTGGCTAAAATTGCCAATGAATTAGATTACGAACTGGCAATGGTAACCAATCAGGACGGATTGGGAACGGATAGTTTTCCGGAAGATACGTTTTGGCCAACGCAGAATTTTATTTTAAAAGCTTTTGAAAATGAAGGTGTTTTGTTTGATGAAATTTTTGTAGATCGCTCATTTCCTGAAGATAACGCGCCAACCCGCAAACCAAGAACGGGAATGTTGACGAAATATATTGATAATCCGCAATATGATCTGGCCAATTCTTTTGTTTTAGGAGATCGTTTGACAGATGTGGAATTAGCGAAAAATCTTGGCGCAAAAGCAATTTTTATGAACATGACAGACGGAATTGGAAGCAATGAAATTTCGTCGAAACGCGAAGAATTAAACGATACGATTATCCTGCAAACAACGGACTGGAAAAGGATTTATGAGTTTTTGAAACTGGAAGCACGTTCGGCATCGATTACACGTAAAACCAATGAAACGGATATTTTTATCGATTTGAATCTGGACGGAACCGGAAAAAGTAAAATCGAAACCGGAATTGCTTTTTTTGATCATATGTTAGATCAGATTTCACGTCACGGTCAGATGGATTTGGAAATTTTGGTAAAAGGAGATCTTGAAGTCGATGAACATCATACAATTGAAGATACGGCGATTGCTTTGGGTGAAGTTTTTGCAAAAGCTTTAGGAAACAAATTAGGAATTGAACGTTACGGTTTCTGTTTGCCAATGGATGATTGTTTAGCGCAGGTTGCAATTGATTTTGGCGGTAGAAACTGGCTGGTTTGGGAAACCGAATTCAAGCGCGAAATGGTCGGTAAAATGCCAACAGAAATGTTTTACCATTTCTTTAAATCCTTCTCTGACGGCGCAAAAGCCAACTTAAATATTAAGGCAGAAGGAATTAACGAACACCACAAAATTGAAGCAATTTTTAAAGCTTTCGCGAAAGCAATAAAAGTAGCGGTGAAAAGAGATACAGAGAAGATGATTTTGCCTTCAACGAAGGGAATGTTGTAGAAAATTTGTTTCAGGTTTAAAGTTTTGTTGCTTCGTGTATTTTAACCGCAAAGCCCGCAAAGGTTTACGCTATGAGCGCTAAGTTATTCCATGCGGACCTTGCGAAAAAACTTTGCTTACTTTGCGGTAAGATTATGCTCAAAGTAAAGCAACCTAAAACAAATAATAAAAGAGTAATAATGATTTTAGCATTTTGGAGAAATCTAAAATCTAGAATCTAAAATCTAAAATTAATTTTGAAAATAGTAATCATAAATTACGGAGCAGGAAATATTCAAAGCATTATGTTTGCTATTGAAAGGCTTGGTTTTAAAGCTGTTTTGAGTAATAATCCTGAAGAAATTCTGGCGGCAGATAAAGTTATTTTTCCCGGAGTTGGAGAAGCAAGTTCGGCAATGCAAAAGCTAAAAGAAAGTGGTTTGGATAGTTTGATTCCGAATTTGAAACAGCCAGTTTTGGGAATTTGTCTGGGAATGCAATTGATGTGCAATTCGTCTGAAGAAGGAAATACAAAAGGTTTGGGTATTTTTGATGTGGATGTGATTAAATTTACTTCAAAAGTAAAAGTGCCGCAAATGGGATGGAATCAGATTTATGATTTAAAGTCGGATTTATTTAAGGGAATTCCGGAGAATGAATTCATGTATTTAGTGCATAGTTTTTACGCGCCAAATTGCGATGAAGCCATTGCTACCACGGATTACGAACTGGAATATGCCTCGGCTTTAAAGAAAAATAATTTTTATGGAACTCAGTTTCACCCGGAAAAAAGTGGAGCTGTTGGGGAGAAAATTTTGGAGAACTTTCTTAAATTAAATTCCAAAGAATAAATTCCAATTTCAAAAATCAATATCAATCAAAATATCAATTTTAGAATCTAAAATCTAAATCATAAATCTAAAATTAAAATGAGAATAATACCAGCTATAGATATCATTGACGGAAAATGTGTTCGTCTGTCAAAAGGTGATTATGATACTAAGATAATTTACAACGAAAATCCGCTTGAAGTAGCAAAATCCTTTGAAGCTCACGGAATCGAATATTTGCATTTAGTAGATCTTGACGGTGCAAAATCGAGCAAAATTGTCAATTATAAAATATTGGAGCAGATTGCAACGCAGACAAGTTTAAAAATTGATTTTGGCGGTGGATTAAAATCAGATGATGATTTGAAAATTGCTTTTGAAAGCGGTGCCAATCAGATTACCGGCGGAAGTATTGCCGTGAAAAACAGAGCGATTTTCGAAAAATGGATTTCGGAATATGGTTCAGATAAAATTATTTTAGGTGCTGACGCCAAAGAGGAGAAAATTGCGGTTTCTGGATGGTTGGAAGATTCTGATGAAGATTTGATTCCTTTTATTCAGGATTACCAAATCAAAGGAATTCAGTATGTTATCTGCACTGATATTGCAAAAGACGGAATGCTTGAAGGTCCAAGTTTTGATTTGTATGAAAAAATATTAAAAGAAGCAATTGGTGTAAAACTAATCGCTTCGGGAGGAATCTCAACCTTTGATGAATTACCAAAATTATCGGAATTAGGCTGTGAAGGAACAATTATCGGAAAAGCGATTTACGAGGGAAGAATTACTTTGAAACAACTGGAAAACTTTATAATTAGCAAATGAGATAGTTTGATAATTAGATAATTTTTTACATTGTGCTTAAAATTATCAAATTGACTAATTCTCTAATTAACACATTAAAAATATGATAACTTGTCGCTTAAAATACGTCATAGATCCTTATCAGTTAGACGCTTTTGAGGATTACAGCAAGAGATGGATTAAAATCGTTAATCGTCTTGGAGGTCAGCATCACGGTTATTTTATGCCTTCGGAAGGAGCAAATAATATTGCATATGCGTTGTTTTCTTTTCCGAGTTTTGCAGATTATGAAGATTACCGTAAAAAAATGTTTTCAAAAGACGATCAGGAATGTGTAGATGCTTTTAAACTTGCCGAAGATACCAGATGTATCATAAGCTACGAGAGAACGTTTTTACGCCCAGTATTTGAATAAATAAAATTTGAGTATTCCGCAAAGATGCACAAAGTATAACGCAAAGATTCACAAAATTTCGCGTAGCTCTGCGAAATCTTCGCGAATCTCTGTGAAACAACTAAAAAAAATGTTAGCAAAAAGAATCATTCCCTGTTTGGATATAAAAAACGGAAGAACAGTAAAAGGTGTTAATTTCGTGGACTTACGCGATGCGGGAGATCCGGTCGAGCTGGCTGAAATCTATTCGGCTGAAGGCGCTGATGAATTGGTTTTTCTGGATATTTCGGCAACAGAAGAACGTCGTAAAACGTTGGTCAATATGGTGCGAAGTGTGGCGGAGAAAATCAATATTCCGTTTACGGTTGGCGGCGGAATTTCGTCTGTAGAAGATGTTGAAATTTTGTTGAATAACGGCGCTGATAAAGTTTCGATCAATTCATCGGCAGTAAAAAATCCACAGTTAATCAACGATTTGGCTCAGAAATTCGGAAGTCAGTGTATTGTCGTTGCTATTGATGCCAAACAAATTGACGGACAATGGATTGTGCATCTAGTTGGTGGGAAAGTTCCAACAGAACTCAATTTATTCGATTGGGCGGTTGAAGTAGCAGAACGCGGAGCCGGTGAAATTTTATTCACTTCAATGGACAATGACGGAACTAAAAATGGCTTTGCCAATGAAGCTTTGGCTAAATTATCGGAGTTAATCAATATTCCGATTATCGCTTCTGGCGGAGCGGGAAATATACAGCATTTTGTAGATTCATTTAAGGAAGGAAAAGCAGATGCCGCTTTGGCTGCGAGCGTTTTTCACTTTAAAGAAATTGAGATTAAGGCTTTGAAAGAAGAACTTAGAAGGAATGATATTGAAGTTAGACTTTAGAGAATAGAGTAAAGAGAATAGAATAAAGAGAATAGAATAAAGAGAATAGAATAAAGAGAATAGAATAAAGAGAATAGAATAAAGAGAATAGAGTTAAGAGACAAGAAACAAGAAATAAAATATAGAATTTGGAATTCGGGATTTAAAAATCTGAAGTCTAAAATCAAAAATCAAAAATTACAAATGAACATAGATATAAAAAGCTCACACGGATTGATTCCGGCCATTATTCAGGATTCAGAAACTAAGAATGTTTTGATGTTGGGGTATATGAACGAAGAATCGCTTCAAAAAACAATAGAAACTCAGAAAGTTACTTTTTTCAGCCGATCGAAGCAAAGACTTTGGACGAAAGGCGAGGAGAGTGGTAATTTTTTAAATCTTGTCGATATAAAAAACGACTGCGATGGTGATACGCTTTTAATTCAGGCAAAACCTGTTGGACCAACTTGTCACACCGGCGCAGATACTTGCTGGCAGGAAGAAAACAAGGAAAATTACGGTTTTATTTCTCAATTAGAAGAAACCATTAAAACCAGAAGAGAAAACGCCGATTCTGAGAAAAGTTACGTGGCTTCTTTATTCGAAAAAGGAATCAATAAAATTGCTCAAAAAGTTGGCGAAGAAGCAGTTGAAGTGGTTATTGAAGCCAAAGACGATAATGATGATCTGTTTCTTAGCGAAAGCGCTGATTTGTTATTTCACTATTTGATTTTACTGCAGGCAAAAGGTTTTCAGTTGAATGATGTTGTGGATGTTTTGAAAAAGCGTCAGAAGTAGCAAAGGCTTTTCATTTCGACGTAAGGAGAAATCACATAAAGTGAAGACGCACAGTACGTCGCTCTCTGGATGTGATTTCTCCTTACGTCGAAATGACAACAAATATAAAAAATCCGTGTCACCGCGTTCCATCACAACACTATTCCACAAACTCAAAAACCGCGAATTCCTGTGGTTGATGAAATCCAAATTTTAAACTCTTATAATATTGTAATGCAGTATATTCCGTTGTGTTACCGTAATCAATTCTAAAAGCATTTCCTTTCCATTTTGTACCGGCTTTTGGCAAGATGAAATTGCCGTTTTTAATCTTTTTCAGGCTCGAAAACGGAATTTTAATTTCGGTACAAAAACCTTCGGGAGTTGTTTTACTTACGGCTTCTAATTCTGCAATATCAAAAGTCATCGAGGCTTTCCATCCGCCGCAATTTTGAGATGGACATTTGATTAACATATCATAATTGATAGAAAAAGCATTCACACCAACTTCCAGATAATTTTGCCCATCTCCGTCAGGATCCAGAAAAATTTCTACAAGATCATCGGTTTCGTAAATTTTAGAATCTTTCGTTTGTGAACTTCCCACTATTTTAGAATCTTCAGAGCGAAAGGCGATATAAAGGTTTTTGTCATTCCACGAAAGTGAAACAAAAGTATTTTGAGTAGCTTTTTCTCCGGAATTGTGAATCACAAACGGACCTAAAAATGGTGTTTTCCAATCGTTTAAATCTCCATCAATGATCATTTTTTCGTTTGTTTTATAAACGGAAATATTTTGCGAATGGTTTTTTATAGAAAATAATAAGCAAAATAGTATTGCGGTTTTAATGATTTTCATAAGGCGTAAACAAATTTTGATTGGCTAAATAAGAACAAATTACAGCTATTAAATTTTCTGAAGATAAATTGTAAAATTATTAAAAAATTGATTCGAATGTTTATTTTTGTTAATGATTAAATACATTTTAATACCACATTTATTCCAATTTTTTAAATAATGAAGAAATACTTTAACAGCATTTTTATTGCCTTTTTGATTGGTTTCACGGCCAATGCACAAGGACTATTGAACAAGTCTGAAACCGTTTTTACACATCAGGATTCTCTTCGCGGAAGCATTACAAAAGAAAGAGCCTGGTGGGATTTAAAATACTATCATCTTGATGTAAAGGTAAATCCGGCTGACAGAACCATTACGGGCTCCAACACGGTGCGTTATACTGTTTTGACGGAATACAATAAAATGCAGATTGATTTGCAGGAACCCATGCAAATTTACAAAGTAACACAGGACGGAAAAGAACTGAAATTTGAAAGAAACGGAAATGCCTTTTTTATTAAATTAACTGCCGCTCAAAAGGTTGGAGAAACTAAAGAGATTGTAGTTTCCTTCGGTGGAAAACCAAAAGAAGCCGTTCGCCCGCCGTGGGATGGTGGAATTACGTGGAAAAAAGACAAAAACGGTAAAGACTTTATCGCTTCATCTTGTCAGGGTTTAGGCGCGAGTATTTGGTGGCCAAACAAAGATCATATGTACGATGAAGTCGAAAACATGCTGATTAGTGTAAATGTTCCGGGCGATTTAACAGATGTTTCTAATGGAAGATTGCAAAGCGTTAAAAAACAAAAAGACGGAACTAAAACCTTCAATTGGTATGTTTCGAACCCAATTAATAATTATGGAGTGAACATTAATATTGGAGATTACGTTAATTTCTCAGAAAAATATAAGGGCGAAAAAGGCGATTTAGATTGCAGCTATTATGTTTTGAGAGATAATTTGGCTGTAGCCAAAGAACAATTCAAGGATGCGCCTAGAATGCTAAAAGCGTTTGAAAACTGGTTTGGGCCTTATCCTTTTTACGAAGACAGTTATAAATTGGTTGAAGCACCTTATTTAGGTATGGAACACCAAAGCAGCGTAACATACGGAAACAACTTTAAAAACGGACATAACGGTCACGATATCAGCGGAACAGGCTGGGGTTTAAAATACGATTACATTATTATTCATGAATCGGGTCACGAGTGGTTTGCCAATAATATTACCTATAAAGATATTGCTGATATGTGGATCCACGAAAGTTTTACCACTTATTCTGAAGCGCTTTTTGTTGAATTTTATTATGGTAAAGAAGCTGCGAATGAATACATAAGAGGAATTAGAAAAATGATCAGAAACAAGAAACCTATTATTGGATATTATGATGTAAACGTCGAAGGATCAGGAGATATGTATCCAAAAGGAGCGAATATGATTCATACCATTCGTCAGGTTATTAATGATGATGCAAAATGGAAATCGATTTTGAGAGGTTTAAACAGTACTTTTTACCATCAAACTGTTACTACTAAACAAATTGAAGATTACATCAATACACAATCAGGTATTAATTTCAGCAATGTTTTTGATCAGTATTTAAGAACCTCTCAGGTTCCTACTTTTGAATATTATATTAAGGACCAAAAATTAGCTTACCATTGGATCAATTGTGTAGAAAAATTTGATTTGCCTTTGAAAGTAACTTTAAATGGTGTTGAAACCTGGCTAAAACCTACAACTGACTGGCAAACTGAAAATGTAAAATCAGATCAGTCAACTTTAGTCGTAAATAAAAACTTTTATGTTACAGAATTTGATATTACGAAGTAACGGCTATATTTATAACCAAAACCCAACAATCCCAAAACTTCGGATTGTTGGGTTTTGTTTTTTATATAGAAATCATAAAATTTTAGAAAACTTAATTCGAATGTTTACATTTGTTGCAGGTTAAGTCCCGATCCCGAAGCTTCGGGACGTGATAGTACACTATTTATTTCAAATTTATAGATAATGAAAAATTACTTTGGTGGCGTTATTATCGCCTTTTTGGTTGGTTTTACTGCCAATGCACAAGGACTTTTAAACAAGTCTGAAACGGTTTTTACACATCAGGATACGCTGCGCGGAAGCATTACAAAAGAAAGAGCCTGGTGGGATTTAAAATACTATCATCTTGATGTTAAGGTAAATCCGGCTGACAGAACTATAACGGGGTCAAATACCGTTCGTTATACTGTTTTGACAGATTATAATAAAATGCAGATTGATTTGCAGGAACCAATGCAAATTTACAAAGTAACGCAGGACGGAAAGGAATTGAAGTTTAAAAGAGACGGAAATGCATTTTTTATTGAATTGACTGCTGCACAGAAAGTTGGTCAAACGAAGGAAATTGTAATTTCTTTTGGAGGAAAACCAAGAGAAGCTGTAAAAGCGCCGTGGGACGGTGGAATTTCATGGAAAAAAGATAAAAATGGTAAAGATTTTATAGCTTCATCTTGTCAGGGATTGGGCGCAAGCGTTTGGTGGCCTTGCAAAGACCATATGTATGATGAAGTTGAAAATATGCTGATTAGCGTAAATGTTCCGGGTGATTTAACAGATGTTTCTAATGGAAGACTGCAAAGCGTTAAAAAACAAAAAGACGGAACAAAAACCTTTAACTGGTATGTTTCGAACCCAATTAACAATTATGGAGTAAACATCAATATTGGCGATTACGTTAATTTCTCTGAAAAATACAAAGGAGAAAAAGGCGATTTAGATTGTAATTATTATGTTTTGAGAGATAATTTGGCTGTAGCCAAAGAACAATTCAAAGACGCACCAAGAATGCTAAAAGCGTTTGAAAACTGGTTTGGACCTTATCCTTTTTACGAAGACAGTTACAAATTGGTCGAAGCACCTTACTTAGGTATGGAACACCAAAGCAGTGTAACTTACGGAAATGGATATAAAAACGGTTATTTAGGCCGTGATTTAAGCGGAACCGGCTGGGGATTAAAATTTGATTTTATCATTATTCACGAATCAGGTCATGAATGGTTTGCCAATAATATTACGTACAAGGACATTGCAGATATGTGGATTCACGAGAGTTTTACAAACTATTCTGAAAGTCTATTTATTGAATATTATTATGGAAAAGAAGCCGGAGCTGAATATGTAAGAGGCTGTAGAAAGAACATTCACAACGATAAGCCAATCATTGGGAATTATGACGTAAACAGTGAAGGATCTGGAGATATGTACCCAAAAGGGGCTAGTATGCTGCACACGATTCGTCAAATTATAAACGACGATGCAAAGTGGAAATCGATTTTGAGAGGTTTAAACAGTACTTTTTATCATCAAACGGTAACTTCTAAACAAATCGAAGATTACATAAACACGCAATCAGGAATTAATTTTAGTAGAGTTTTTACTCAATATTTGACAACAACTCAGATTCCGGTTTTCGAATATATGTTCAAAGACGGTCAGTTAGGATATCACTGGACAAATTGTGTAGCGAAGTTTGATATGCCGGTAAAAGTTAAAATAAACGGTGTAGATACCTGGTTGAAACCAACAACAGAATGGAAATCAGAAAAAATAAGCGGTGACCAGAAAACAGTTGAAGTTAATCAGGACTTTTATGTAACGAGTTCTAATATTGTAGAATAAACTTTTTTTTAAAAAATTACAATTTTAAAATCCCAAATTCCAATCCGAGACTTCGGAAGGAATTTGGGATTTTTTATTTCGATAACTTTTCGCAAAGACCTTTGTCAAAGTTTAAAACTTTGACAAAGTTTGAGAAGCACGCTATTTGGAATTTGGATTTTTTTAGATTGTTAATTATATAATTTGTACGAATATTACCATTTTATTTTTCTACTTTAGATTGTATTAATCTGAAAATGAATAAACAAGCGTAATCCGAAAAGCTAAAAGAGTAGGAAAAAAAAATCAAATCAAACAATTATGAAAATTTTAAAAAACCTAAAAAACATTGAAATTCTAAGTAAAAGTGCTCAAAAATCTATTTCCGGAAATGGACTTCCATACGTAAATCCTACAATTGGTTTATGTGACAGGTTATGTGGCGAAGCGGGAGGAGTTATCTCGAATACACCAGGCAGGGGAGATGTGTGTCTTGCAGGAACTTCAACTTGCTGTTATTGTAGATAAATTTCGGCAAGTTTAGTTACGGTAAACCCGACAGGTTTTTAAAACCTGTCGGGTTTGTTGTTTAAAGCAATGTCCGTAAAGCTTGTCATTTCGAGGGACGAGAAATCACACTAGAAATTCCGTTTTTAGAAGTATAAACCCGACAGGTTTTTAAAACCTGTCGGGTTTGTCGAATCTTTGTCGAGCAACTCGTGTGATTTCTCCTCCGTCGAAATGACAAAAGCGCTAAAAACTTAAGTTTTAGCGCTTTTTTATATTGGAATTTGAAATTTATCCCGAGGCTTCGGGATTGGAATTTAACCCTTTATCGGCTATTTAATTTCGCTTTCTCCTTAATTATATCGGCGATTTTTCTGTTCTCGATTTTACTCTCAAGCCAGGAAATAATATCAAGGTATAAGAAAGCTCTTTTCTCGTAGGTATTTTTCTCTAATTCGATAAAACGCAGGCGCATTTTGATGAATTCCTTTTTAATATCGGCTGGATACAGGTTATTCAGGTTTCTTAAAAACTTAATAATTTCCTTTTGGACTTCGTGCAGATCGTTCATTTTTATTAGAAACTTATAAGTGCTTTTAAGATGGTTTTCCAAATAATAATCCTTTCCTAATTCATAATGAGCAATTAAAGATAAAAGTCTTGCAAAACACATTAAATCCTCACGCATTGATAAGTTCTTGTTGTTGATGATTTTATCTAAATAATAAATGCATTCTGTGTATTTTTCGTTTCCAAAATAAATAGAAGCAATTTTATAGAAAAACAACATTTCATGGTGTTCATCAAGATGTTCGCTATGAATTTTTATCTTATCTAAAATCTCGGGAATCAAGTATTCGCTTTCGGCAAAAGTACCTTCCAGAATATGATAATTTAATTTGTTATTGTACACATACAGAAATGATAGCGATGCAATGTTATCATTTACCGGGAATTTTTCGTCCTGGATCGTTTCTTCTAAAAGTGATAAATATTTCTTGAAATTCGATTTGTATTTCAACATATATAAGGATTCCAGAAAGTAATGATTTCCTTTTAAGAAAAATACGGGATTCTGATAAATCATATTCGGATTATCATAAAATAATCTTACCCATTTATAGGCAAACTTATAACTCGCCAAAAAATCCTGAACTAAGAAGCTGCGCCACAAATTAGCATTGTAAAACCAGTATTTCTCGCGAAATCCAAATTTACTTTCGTCTAATTTGGCAATATGTTTATTAAAGTAATCGTCAATATATTTATATTCCTCGTCATTTTTTACGTATCCTGTTTTCAGCATGATGCCGTAAAGCTGCAGCGATAAATTGGATAATTTACTTGAAATAGTGTTTCTGTAATTCAATTCTTTGGCCTGAATCACCAATTCATCGGCGCGGCCCTGAATACTTCGGGTAATGTATTGCGATTCGATTAGTTTTTCGAATTCTACAATTTCATACGCCATATATTTTTCATCATTTTCAAGCGCAATCATTTTGGTCTTGTCCAGAATTTTTAAACTCTGTTTGTACAATCCTTTATTATAAAGAATGCCGGCAAAATCAATCTGTTCACGGAGTTGATATCGAATATTCTGGCTGGGAATATTCAAACGAATGCTAACTAAAATTTGTTTGTACAAGTATGATTTTAAGTTAGATAACTGTATTTTTTTGATGATTCCGCTCTTTAAAATTAGCTTTTCATCATAAGTTTCAGATTTATCTAAAATATTAAATAATTCAATGAATTTAGTATTCGAACTTGTTTCTAATCGACTTGCAAAAATTTTAAACTGCCTTTTTTCAGATTTGGAAAGCGATTTTATCAGAACAAATAAGAAATCTTTTTGATGGTTAGCCATTGTAAAAAATAATAATATAACTTATTGATTATTAAATATTTAACACGTTATAAATTGTGTTATGAACAGTATAATTTCATTAAAATGAATTTCGTACTGAAGAAGTACAATATATATTTGTTATCAAGATGTGAAATTACATTAAATAAATGAATATGAATAGAGAGAAAGTTCAAATTTTTGACACCACTTTGCGCGACGGCGAACAAGTTCCAGGATGTAAGTTAGATACTAAACAAAAATTAGTTATCGCAGAACGACTTGACAAAATGGGAGTTGATGTTATCGAAGCAGGTTTTCCTGTGTCAAGTCCGGGCGATTTTTTATCGGTCTCTGAGATTTGTAAAATTGTAGAAAATGCCACCGTCTGCGGACTAACAAGAGCTGTAAAAAACGACATTGATGTTGCCGCAGCTGCCCTTAAGCATGCTAAAAGACCTAGAATCCACACCGGAATCGGAACATCACAATCTCATATCCTCCACAAATTAAATACCACACCAGAAGATATTATCGCAAGAGCAAAATTTGCTGTAGCACACGCAAAATCGTATGTAGAAGACGTTGAGTTTTATGCAGAAGATGCCGGTAGAACTGATAATGCTTTCCTTGCAAAAGTTTGTGAAGAAGTAATCAAATCCGGAGCCACAGTATTAAATATTCCGGATACTACAGGATATTGTTTACCAGAGGAATACGGAGCAAAAATTAAATATTTAAAAGAAAACGTAAAAGGAATCGAAAACGTAATCCTTTCCTGTCACTGTCACAATGATTTAGGAATGGCGACTGCAAACTCTATTGCAGGTGCTATAAACGGAGCAAGACAAATAGAATGTACTATTAATGGTATTGGTGAAAGAGCCGGAAACACGGCGCTTGAAGAAGTGGTAATGATTTTCAAACAACATCCTTACCTTAATTTAGATACTAACATTAATACAAGAGAATTAAACGAAATGAGCCGTTTGGTTTCTGAAAGCATGGGAATGATTGTGCAGCCAAATAAAGCAATTGTTGGAGCAAATGCATTCGCGCACAGTTCTGGAATTCACCAGGACGGAGTTATCAAAAACAGAGCAACTTACGAAATCATGGATCCGCTTGATGTGGGTGTAAATGAGTCTTCGATTATTTTAACAGCAAGAAGCGGAAGAGCTGCTTTGGCTTACCGTGCTAAAAAAGTAGGTTACGAATTGACAAAAGTACAATTGGATATAGTTTACATCGAGTTTTTGAAATTTGCAGATATTAAAAAAGAAGTGGTTGATGCTGATATTCATCAGATTATTGAAGCTTCAAAAATTGAAGGGGATTTAATCAGAAGCTAGTTGAAAAGAATATAGAAGAAAGAGAATAGAACACAGAGAATAGAAAATAGAACGAAGAAAAAAAGATTTAAATACATAAAGAACGAGACGTTATGAATTTGAAAATAGCAGTTTTACCGGGAGACGGAATTGGACCAGAGGTAATTTTACAGGCCAAAAAAGCATTATATGCTATTGGCGAGGTGTACAATCATGAATTTGTTTTTGAAGAGGCGCTCATGGGAGCAATTGCAATTGATAAAACAGGCAACCCATTGCCGGAACAAACGCTAAATCTTTGTTTAAATACTGATGCAGTTTTGCTTGGTGCAATTGGAGATCCTAAATATGATAATAATCCGAATGCGAAAGTTCGTCCGGAACAAGGTTTATTAAGGCTTCGTAAAGAATTAGGTTTGTTTGCCAATATTCGTCCGATTAAACCTTACAAAGCATTAATTGACGCTTCTCCTTTAAAAAGAGAAATTATCGAAGGAGCTGATTTTACTATTTTCAGAGAATTAACCGGTGGCGCTTATTTTGGAACAAAAACATTAAATGAAGAAGGAACACACGCTTCAGATTTATGTGAATATTCAGAAGAAGAAATTACCAGAATTACACATTTAGCTTTTAAATCGGCACAAAAACGACGCAAAAAGTTAACCATGGTGGATAAAGCTAATGTTTTGGAAACTTCAAGATTATGGAGAAAAGTGGTTCAGAAAGTAGGTGAAAATTATCCTGATGTTAAACTTGATTTTTTATTTGTTGACAATGCAGCAATGCAGCTGATTTTAAATCCGAAACAATTTGATGTGATTTTGACTGAGAATTTATTCGGAGATATTTTATCAGACGAAGCCAGTGTAATTACAGGATCTATTGGTTTACTGCCATCAGTATCTTTAGGAGAAAAAAATGCTTTGTTTGAACCAATTCACGGATCATATCCGCAGGCAAAAGGAAAAAATATCGCCAATCCGATTGCTTCGATTTTAGCAGCAGCACTTTTGTTAGAGCATTTTGGATTAACAAAAGAAGCTAACGTAGTTTATAAAGCGGTAGAAAAAGCAATTGAATATAAAGTGGTTACTGTTGACTTAAAACCAGATTCAAAATTTGGTACAAATGAAGTAGGGGAGTTTATTTCTAATTTCATTTTTAGCAAAGATGATCTGTTGTATTTTAATAATGACAACGTTCATATTGGACAATCGACAATTGTTTAAAAAAGTTATTAAAATATTAAAATAAATAACAAGAAGTATTGTAAATGTTGAGATTTTATTTTTTTAGTTCTTAAAGTTTTCATACTTTTGTAACACTAAAAAAATAAATGATGCAAATCTCAATTATTATTACTTCTGTCGTTGTTGTCAATGTGTTTAGCACATCTGCATCGGGAATGGTATAAATATAATTGAAAAACTATATTAGAAACCTTCCAAATACTGGAAGGTTTTTTTTTGAATAAAAATTAAAAAAAATAATACAATAATGGAATTAAATAAGTACAGCAAAACCATCACTCAAGATCAGACACAACCTGCAGCGCAAGCCATGTTGTACGGTATTGGTTTAACTGAAGAAGATTTGAAAAAAGCACAAGTAGGTATTGTGAGCATGGGTTACGATGGTAACACGTGTAACATGCACTTGAATGATTTAGCAAAAGATGTTAAAAAAGGTGTTTGGGATGCAAATCTGGTCGGACTTATTTTTAATACCATTGGTGTAAGTGACGGAATTTCGAATGGTACAGAAGGAATGCGTTATTCATTAGTATCCCGTGATGTAATTGCAGATTCTATTGAAACAGTTGTGGGAGCACAATGGTATGATGGTGTAATTGCAATTCCGGGTTGTGATAAAAATATGCCGGGAGCCTTAATCGCAATGGGAAGATTAAACCGCCCTGCGATGATGGTTTACGGTGGATCAATTCATTCCGGAAAATGGAAAGGGGAATCCTTAAATATTGTTTCCGCTTTTGAAGCATTAGGTAAAAAAGTAAAAAAAGAAATTACTCCGGAAGATTTTAAAGGTATTATTCAAAATGCATGTCCGGGAGCTGGTGCTTGTGGCGGAATGTATACGGCAAACACGATGTCATCTGCAATTGAAGCTTTAGGAATGAGTTTGCCATACAGTTCTTCAAATCCTGCTTTGAGTCAGGAAAAAAGAGACGAATGTCTGGCAGCCGGAGAAGCTATCAAGATTTTATTAGAAAAAGATATTAAGCCAAGAGATATCATGACTCGCAAAGCTTTCGAAAATGCTATTACAATTGTAGCGGTTTTAGGAGGTTCTACAAATGCGGTTATGCACTTAATCGCTATGGCTCACGCTGTTGATATTAAAATTACTTTGGATGATTTTCAGGCAATTAATGACAGAACACCTGTTTTGGCCGACATGAAACCAAGTGGTAAATATATGATGGAAGATATTCACGAAGTAGGAGGAATTCCATCAGTAATGAAATATTTATTGAAAGTGGGCTTGATTCACGGAGATTGTTTAACGGTAACCGGAAAAACTGTCGCTGAAAATTTAGCTTCAACTCCGGATTTACAAGATGGACAAGAAGTAATTCATGAAATTCAAAAAGCTTTAAAACCAACAGGAAATATTCAGGTTTTATACGGAAATCTTGCTTCTGAAGGTGCTGTTGCAAAAATCAGCGGAAAAGAAGGAGAATATTTTGAAGGTCCCGCTGTAGTATTTGAAGGTGAATTTGAAGTAATCCCAGGTTTGGAGGCCGGTAAAATAAAACCCGGAAGTGTAGTCGTCATCAGGTATTGTGGACCAAAAGGTGGTCCGGGGATGCCTGAAATGCTAAAACCTACATCGGCCATTATTGGTGCCGGATTAGGAAGCAGCTGCGCTCTTATTACAGACGGAAGGTTCTCTGGAGGTTCACATGGCTTTGTCGTAGGACACGTTACACCAGAAGCTTTTGATGGCGGTGGTATTGCTTTAGTAAAAGATGGCGATTTAATTGCGATCGATGCTGTTAAAAATACAATCGACCTGAAAATTTCCGAAAAAGAATTTGCAGCTCGTAAAGCGGCTTGGGTACAACCGCCGTTGAAAGTTACAAAAGGAGTTTTACTTAAATACGCCAGATCGGTTTCAAGCGCATCAACAGGTTGCGTTACCGATAATTAATTATTAAAATAACAAAATATCAAAAATCAGAAGCAATTGAAATTGACACTGATTTTTGATAAAAAAAATATACTATGAAAATATCAGGGGCAGAAGCCGTTATAAGATGTTTATTAGCAGAAGGAGTAGACTTGGTTTATGGTTATCCGGGAGGAGCAATCATGCCTGTTTACGACGAATTATATAAATTTCAGGATCAATTACACCATGTTTTAGTACGCCACGAACAAGGTGCAACTCATGCAGCTCAGGGTTATGCAAGAGCTACAGGAAAAGTGGGAGTTGCAATTGCTACTTCAGGACCGGGAGCTACAAACTTAGTAACCGGAATTGCAGATGCTCAAATTGATTCAACGCCAATGGTTTGCATCACGGGTCAGGTTGGAAAACATTTATTGGGTTCTGATGCTTTTCAGGAAACGGATATTATCGGAATTTCGACTCCGGTAACCAAATGGAATTACCAAATTACAGAGGCTTCAGAAATTCCGGAAATTATTGCAAAGGCTTTTTACATTGCACGTTCAGGTCGCCCGGGTCCTGTATTAATTGATATTACTAAAAATGCTCAGTTTGATGAATTCGAATTTAGTTATGAAAAATGTACCTCAATCAGAAGTTATGTTCCGGTTCCGAAATTAAAATTAGATAAAGTTGCAGAAGCTGCAGAAATAATCAATAGCGCTAAAAAACCTTTCATTGTTTTCGGTCAGGGAATTATTCTCGGTCAGGCCGAAGAACAGTTAAAAGCGTTGATTGAAAAATCAGGAATTCCGGCAGGATGGACCATTTTAGGACTTTCGGCTTTGCCAACAGATCATCCTTTAAACGTAGGAATGCTGGGAATGCACGGAAATTACGGTCCAAATTTATTGACAAATGAATGTGATGTTTTAATTGCACTGGGAATGCGTTTTGACGACCGTGTAACCGGAAATTTAAAAACCTACGCCAAACAGGCCAAAGTAATTCACTTTGAAATTGATCCGGCTGAAGTTGATAAAAACGTAAAAACTGAAGTTGCCGTTTTAGGAGATGTAAAAGAAGCTTTAAATGCATTATTGCCTTTAATTGAGGCTAAATCACATGATTTGTGGCACAACGAATTTAAGGAATTACATAAAATTGAAGTTGAAACGGTTATAAACGAAGAATTAAACCCAACCAATAATAAAGGAATTTCTATGGGTGAGGCCATGGAAATGATTAACAAACACTCAAAAGGTGATGCAATTATCGTTTCAGATGTTGGTCAGCACCAGATGTTTGCGTGTCGTTATGCTAAATTTAATTCGACTAAAAGTAACATTACTTCCGGCGGATTAGGTACAATGGGATTTGCGCTTCCGGCTGCAATTGGAGCTAAAATGGGAAGACCGGATCGTGAAGTTGTCGCGATTATTGGTGATGGCGGTTTCCAGATGACCATTCAGGAATTGGGAACTATTTTTCAAACCAAAGTTCCGGTAAAAATTGTAGTATTAAACAACGAATTTTTAGGAATGGTGCGTCAATGGCAGGAATTGTTTTTTGACAACAGATATGCTTCAACCAATATGATCAATCCAAATTTTGTTGCAATTGCTGAAGGATATTATATCAAATCTAAAAAAGTAACGCAAAGAGAAGACTTAGACGATGCTGTTGCAGAAATGCTGGCTTCAAAAGATTCTTATTTCCTGGAGGTCATGGTAGAAAAGGAAAACAACGTTTTTCCAATGATTCCAACAGGAGCTTGTGTTTCTGAAATTAGATTAAGCTAAAGAAAAAAGTTTCAGGTTTTAGGTTTCAAAGTTTCATGTTGTATAACGTGAAACCTGAAACCTGAAACTAAAAAAACTTTAAACTAAAAAATAAGATGGAAGATAAAACATTTACCATATCGGTATACTCAGAAAATAACGTGGGCTTATTGAATAGAATATCTGGAATATTCTTAAAGCGTCACATTAATATATTAAGTCTAAACGTTTCAGAATCAGAAATAGAAAATGTTTCAAGATTTATTATTGTAGTAGACACTACAGAGAAATGGGTTAAGAATATTGTGGGTCAGATTGAAAAACAAATTGAAGTAATAAAAGCATTTTATCATACAGATGAAGAAACCATTTATCTGGAAAATGCATTGTTTAAAATTGCTTCAAGCTTATTGTTTGACGAAAAACAAATTCAGAATATCATTAAAGAAAGTCAGGCTACAATTGTAACAGTTTCTCGTGATTTTTTCGTGATTTCAAAATCCGGAAGACGTTCTGAAATTGAAGAATTATATGCAAAATTTAAACCTTACGGAATTATGCAATTTGTTCGTTCAGGGAGAATATCTGTTTCTAAAGAAAAAATGGAAATCTCAACATTATTAGAAGCCCTAAATTAGTATCAATTATAAATTACACATTATTAAATATTTAAAAGAAAATGGCAAATTATTTCAACACACTACCACTTAGATTACAATTAGAACAATTAGGCGTTTGCGAATTTATGGAGCAATCAGAATTTGCAGACGGAATTGCTGCATTGGCCGGAAAAAAAGTTGTCATTGTAGGTTGTGGTGCACAAGGTTTGAATCAGGGATTAAACATGAGAGATTCTGGTTTGGATATTTCATATGCATTACGTGCAGATGCAATTGCTGAAAAAAGAGCATCTTATAAAAATGCTACAGAAAACGGATTTAAAGTTGGTACTTATGAAGAATTGATTCCAACTGCTGATTTAGTTTGTAACTTGACTCCTGATAAACAACATACTGCGGTTGTTACTGCAATTATGCCATTAATGAAAACAGGTTCAACTTTAGCCTATTCTCACGGATTTAATATTGTTGAAGAAGGAATGCAGATTCGTAAAGATATTACCGTAATTATGTGTGCTCCTAAATGTCCCGGATCTGAGGTTCGTGAAGAATACAAAAGAGGATTTGGTGTACCAACTTTAATTGCAGTTCACCCTGAAAATGATCCAAACAATTTAGGTTTAGATCAGGCAAAAGCGTATGCTGTAGCAACTGGAGGACATAAAGCGGGAGTTTTAAAATCATCATTTGTTGCTGAAGTAAAATCAGATTTAATGGGTGAGCAAACAATCCTTTGCGGATTATTGCAAACGGGATCTATTTTATGTTTTGATAAAATGGTTGAAAAAGGAATCGAGCCTGGATATGCTTCAAAATTAATTCAGTATGGATGGGAAACTATCACTGAAGCTTTGAAACACGGAGGTATCACCAATATGATGGATCGTCTTTCTAATCCTGCAAAAATTGAAGCTTACGAAATTGCAGAAGAATTAAAAGACATTATGCGTCCGTTATTTCAAAAGCACCAGGACGACATTATTTCTGGAGAATTCTCTAAAAATATGATGATTGACTGGGCTAATGACGATAAAAATTTATTGACATGGAGAGCTGCAACAGGAGAAACTAACTTCGAAAAAACACCTCCAACTGATGCTCCAATTGCAGAACAGGAATACTTTGATAATGGAGTTTTAATGATTGCAATGGTAAAAGCAGGTGTTGAATTGGCTTTTGAAACTATGACTGAAGCTGGAATTATCGAAGAATCAGCTTATTATGAGTCATTACACGAATTGCCTTTGATTGCTAATACAATCGCAAGAAAAAAATTATTTGAAATGAACCGCGTTATTTCGGATACTGCTGAATACGGATGTTATTTATTCGATCACGCTTGTAAACCATTATTAACTGAGTTCATGAAAACTGTTGATACTAACGTAATTGGAAAACCATTTTCAACTTCAAACGGAGTAGATAATGCTATATTAATTGCTGTAAACAAAGAAATTCGCCAACATCCTATCGAAGAAGTAGGAGCGTGGCTGAGAGAATCGATGACAGCAATGAAAAAAATTGGATAATAAATTGGGAATTACCACACAGTCGAATGTGATGGGATTTGCACTGTATCATTATTTTATGTAATATTTTGAATTAGTAAGCACTTATTAAGAAAAATGGATATAGATGCATATTGCATTCACTTAACCTCTGCAAGTGAGTAAGTTAAGTGAAGCTAATCCCTAAATGAAGGGGCATTCTCAGCAATGGAATGCTTGTTGAAATTTCTGTTTTAATTAATAAAGATGCTGCTATTTTCAAAATAGGACATTGTAATGCAGAATTGCAGAATTAATTGTTATTGAAATTGTTAAAATCAAAAGGCATGGTATTTATTTATCGTGCCTTTTTTGTAAAATGCTTTTTTAGTTCAAAACGCGAAAAATTATATTATACACATAAAAACGACTTATTTTTTTTAATATGTGTTTTTATTTGATAAAATTTATGAATTAAATAATTTTAAGAATACGTTGATATTTAATACATTTATAAAAAAATTCCAAAAACATTATGAGTTATTATAAAATTGAAAATTTAGAACAATATTTTAAACATTACAATAAGTCAATAAGGGAGCCGAGGAAGTTTTGGGGAAAAATCGCAGAAGAAAATTTCACTTGGTACCAACAATGGGATAAAGTAGTAGATTTTAATATGGCTGAAGCCGAAGTAAAATGGTTTACTGAAGCAAAAGTTAACATTACCAAAAATTGCATCGACAGACATTTAAGCAAAAGAGGAGAAAAAACGGCAATCATTTTTGAACCGAATGATCCTTCAGAAAGTGCTTTACATATAACGTACAACGAATTATACGAAAGAGTATCAAGAATGGCGAATGTTCTGCGTGATCAGGGCGTTCGTAAAGGAGACCGAGTTTGCATTTATTTACCAATGATTCCGGAATTGGCAGTGGCAGTTTTGGCTTGTGCCAGAATTGGTGCAATTCACTCTGTAATTTTTGCAGGATTCTCAGCATCAGCAGTTACAGCAAGAATTAACGATTGCGAATGTAAAATGGTTATCACATCTGACGGTGGATACAGAGGAAACAAAACAATTGATCTTAAAGGAATTGTAGATGAAGCGTTAGATACTTGTCCAACTGTTGAAAAAGTTTTAGTTGTAAAAAGAACTCAGACTGAAGTTAAAATGAAAGAAGGTCGTGATATCTGGTTACAGCCTTTATTAGATGCTGCTATAGACAATAGTATTGCAGAAATTATGGATGCCGAAGATCCTTTGTTTATTCTATATACTTCAGGATCAACAGGAAAGCCAAAAGGAATGGTGCATACTACAGCAGGATATATGGTTTACACAGCTTATACATTTAAAAATGTATTTAGCCACGAAGAAAATGATATTTTCTGGTGTACTGCAGACATTGGCTGGATTACAGGTCACTCCTATATATTATACGGACCGTTATTGAATGGAGGAACAACCGTAATTTTCGAAGGAGTTCCGTCTTATCCGGATTTCAGCCGTTTTTGGGATATTATCGAAAAACATAAAATCACACAATTTTATACAGCGCCAACAGCAATTCGTTCATTAGCAAAAGAAAGCTTAGATTATATTCAAAAATATCCTCTAAAATCTCTAAAAGTTATTGGATCTGTTGGAGAACCAATCAACGAAGAAGCTTGGCACTGGTTCAATGACCACGTTGGAGACAAAAGATGTCCGGTGGTTGATACCTGGTGGCAAACAGAAACAGGTGGAATCATGATTTCGCCAATTGCTTTTGTAACACCAACAAAACCAACGTACGCCACTTTACCATTGCCTGGAATTCAGCCTGTTTTGATGGATGAAAAACGCAATGAAATTGAAGGTAACCAAGTAGTTGGAAGTTTATGTATTAAATTTCCGTGGCCTGGAATTGCCAGAACGATTTGGGGAGATCACCAGCGTTATAAAGACACTTATTTCTCTTCTTTCCCTGGAAAATATTTTACAGGAGACGGAGCTTTAAGAGATGAAGTTGGATATTACAGAATCACAGGTAGAGTTGATGATGTCGTAATTGTTTCAGGACATAATTTAGGAACAGCGCCAATTGAAGATGCCATCAACGAACATCCTGCAGTTGCAGAATCTGCGATTGTTGGTTTCCCGCATGATATCAAAGGAAATGCTTTGTATGGTTATGTAATTTTGAAAGAAACCGGAGAAGTTAGAAATAAAGAAAATCTGTCTAGAGAGATTAATCAATATATTTCTGATCACATTGGACCAATTGCGAAATTAGATAAAATTCAGTTTGTTTCCGGTTTACCAAAAACACGTTCCGGAAAAATTATGCGTAGAATCTTGCGTAAAATTGCAGAAGGAGATTTCTCTAATTTTGGAGATACTTCAACTTTATTAAATCCTGAAATTGTAGAAGAAATTCAAAATGAAAGAATTTCTTAATTCTGAAATAAAAATAAAAATGCCTCTTAATTTAAGAGGCATTTTTATTTAATGATCAAAAGAAGTTGAACTTTATGTTGTCAGGCTGAGCGGAGTCGAAGCCCATCATGCAGAATCACTTTGCGCGGGCTTCGACTCCGCTCAGCCTGACAAATAATTGCATTATTTTTTAATTTAATTTTTTAAAACTTAAAACTTAAATTTCCTTATATAACTTATATGGTTTAAAACCAATTATTTAATTCCCAATCTGGATTTTAATTTCAAAAATAAAAGAGCAATTCGATAAGCATCTTCTGAAGAGGAATTTCTGTCGCTTTTTGGTATTTTGAAAATTTCTCCTAAATCGTCCAGCGAAAATTGTTTATCATTTATATCCGTCAATTTGCGGTACATCATGTCAACATCCAGCGCTTCATTTTTTAATCTTCCGCAATCCAGACGTTCCAGAGCGCTGTTAAGCATTTCGATATCAAAATTAATATGATGCCCAACTAAAATAGCGTTGCCTAAAAAGTTGATAAAAGTTTCGAGCGCAGCAGGCTCTTCCATTTTTATCATTTTGCTTTCAATAATAAATTCATTTGAAAGTCCATTATCGTGAAGAAATTTATATTGTAACAAAACAGATTCAAAACTGTCTTTAATAACAACGCTGTCATCAATAACTGCAAAAGCGCCCAAAGACAGAATCACATCCTTATTCGGGTTCAGGCCAGAAGTTTCAGTTGACAGAACAACAAATCTGTTAGGCTTTGTTTCGAATTTGGTTAAATATTCCTTCCAAAAATCAGGATGTTCTTTATTGATATTTTTAATCCAGTCTAACATACTTTATGAAAATTGCGTAAGTTGAAATTTGTTCTTGATTAATTCCTCAAGATCTTTCATTGGTGTTAAAGCATTTTTTAGTTTCTCTCTATCCGTTTTTGACATTTCCTTGATATTTAGGTACTGTCCGGAATCGTCATTTTTTAATCCTTCAATAGTTCTAAATTTTGACAAGGTAAGAAAAGCGTCTGCACAACTTAAATATATTTCGGCATTTTTAGAATCTGTGATAGCCAATTGTTTGAATCTAAGATAAGTATTCTGAATTCCTTTTATATTAGAATTTAAAATAAGCAAACGGGCGCCGTCAATTAAGGGCATCAAAGCACGGGTTTTAATATCAAATTTACCTTTTTGCGGACCTTCTTCTTCCAAAATAAATTTCTTGAAAAAGCTTAGAGGAGAATTTCTCTTTAAGGCATCATTTCCTAAAAAGTCAAAGAATAAAGTATTGTTTACGGCATTTTTAAAAATGACACTTTCTATCGCTTCTTCAATTTTTGGCTCTCCAAAAACGATCTCATAATCAAAGAAAATACTGCTCAAATCATTGCTGTTTTCACCTGGAGTATTCATCCAGCTGTTGTATTGTTTTGTCCAGTCTGTCAATGACTTACACCAAAGCATGTTGCTTCCCATATGTCCGTTTGGACAAAGCTCGTAACCTACTTTTTCTAATATGGCAGTTGTTCTTTTTGCCAGTCTTAAAAAATAATCTTTTACGTCTCTGTATTTCTCCGGAGTAACATCTTCAAAAACCAAAATACTATCCTGATCGGTTAGTAAAAGTTGTTCTTTACGTCCTTGACTACCAATGCTTAACCATGCAAATCGAGCAGGAGGTGAGCCTAAATCCAAAATAGACAATTCTACCGCACGTTTTATTATAGCTAGATTGATTTCGCTGGCAATATTGCTCACATGCGAAAGTGGAATATTTTTTTGAAGTGAATTCTGAATCAAATCAGATAAACGATCACGTATTTGTTTTAAATCTTTTGGAAGCTGTGAACGCTTGATTTCTTTAATCAAAACACCGGGATTACTAGCCTGAGCCACAATCAAATCGTGTTCAGAGATAATTCCCTTAACGGCAGATTTGCTTGTACCATCCTTAGTAACACATAAATGCGTTACATTATGTTTCAGCATTAAAAGCTGAGCTTCGGCAAGCGAAACATTTTCTAATACGGTAACAACCGGCGACGACATAATTTTGTCAATCGTTTCTGTAATAGGATAGCGGCCCGTTGCAATTTTAGAGGATAAATCGGCGTCTGTAACAATACCAATTGGGTGATTTTTCTCCGTAACCACAATATTGTCAACCATTGATTCGGTCATTAAAATAGCCACATCTTTGACAATGCGGTTTGCTTCTGTTTTTAATGGCGAATTATTATAGGTAAGTGACTGCAAATATTGCATTTCTGACTGCTGATCGACATAAAATGAAGTTTCAGAAATCATTTTTCCATTAGAACTTGAACTGTCTTTCGTATGTCTGGAATTGACAGCAAAATTTTCAAGCAGGAAATTTAAAACATCAGAATTATTGGCTACAAAAGGTCTGAAAACTGCGATTGGAATAGCATAAATTATGCTTTCTTCACGTGCTTTTGCAGTCATCATATAGTTATTTTTGGCAAAAAACGGGCGTAAACCAAAAATATTTCCTTCGTGGCATTTATTAATTATAGTTTCTTCGGCATCTGCAATTGTAGTCAGATTTACAACACCCGAAGCCACAACATAAAAGCTATCATGCAAAGGATCATTATTTTCAAACAATACGGCGTGTTTCTCTAAATTGATAACACGAATATTGGTTGCAATCTCAGCTAATTCTTGAAAACTTATGTTATTAAATGGCGGATATTCTTTTAAAAAATCTGCAATATGCTCAGCAATTGTATTCATATGTTTGATAATTTTTGTAAAGTTATCGTATGTAAAAATAATAAAATAAACTCTTACAACGAAGCATCTGGATTAGAATATGTTGAATATAAATAAAAGGAAGCTTTTTGTCGTTTTTAAGTGTTTTAAAACTGATTTTCTATTTTTTTTATCCTGTATTTTTTAATTATTTATTTAAAAAACAAATAAAGAGGTAATGTGAAATATAAAATTACAACACCAAAGTAATTGTGATAAACGGTTGATCAGCGTAGTTTCTCAAAAATTCTATTTTACATAATATAAATTATAGTTCAAATTGTGTTATGCCTAATTACACGGTTAATCGTATAATTTCGTCAGAATTGTTTCTTTTGGAACTAAATCTCCACCGCCACGTTTGATAAACTGTAAAATGTGATCATCTATAAAAAGAACTGCACTTGCAGAACCATTTTTACCTTTGATATTAATTTGTGCTTTTTCACTAAGTACATAAACGTTTCCGGTAACTTCCATAACGCCGGTTACAAATTTTGGATCATTGCTTGTAATTTCTGCGGTTCCAAATATTTTATTGTTTGATTGCGCCAGATTTAATTTTAAAATATATTCTTTGCTACAGCTCTTGCAATTTTCAGTGCTCCAGGTTCCTGTAAATAAATTTGTTTGAGAATACGTTGAAAAAGAAATAAATATCAGCAGCAGAAAAATATTTTTCATCAGATTTAAATTTTAAAGAAAATTGCGTTTCAAATATAAAATAAAAAAAGCACCATATAAAATGGTGCTTTCAGTATAATTCTTAAAAATTACTTAGATTTTAGTCTGGTAAACAGATTTTCCGTTTAATGAAACATCCACTAAACCAGTTCTTTCTGTAAATGTTGTTCTTAAAACGCTTCCTTTAAAAAGAGAAACATCTCCGTAAACTTTTCCAGTTTCGTCTGAAACATATTCGAATAATAATTTTTTATTATCAGGCTCAATTCCAAGTTTATAACTAGAAAATTTCGTTCCTTTTAAATTAAAAGATTGTTGAGAATCGATAATTCTTCCGTCAGCATAAAAATTTGTAACGGCTTTGTTCAGCGTAATGTCCGGATAATATTCGTTTACTTTTTGAAGTAAGGCATATTGATCTGCGCTTGCATCTTCTAATTTAGATGAAATAGTTTGTGCAAATGAAATTGTTGTAAAAATAAGAGCTAAAAGTAATGTGAATTTTTTCATAAATTTATATTTAATGGTTAATGTTTTAAAATAATTTTTAAAACTTACATAATATCCATTTTTTGCATAAAATGCGATTATTATATGTATGAAGATAGTAAATATTTATCTTTGCACGAAATAAAAAGCAATCTTTTAAGAAAATGACAACAAAAAAATATATTCAGCTTATCCTGATTTTGGGTTCTTTAACGGCTCTTGGTCCTTTTTCAATCGATATGTATTTACCTGGTTTTTCAGGTATTGCAAAAGATTTACATACAACAGTCGCCAAAGTTTCGATGAGTTTGTCCAGTTACTTTATTGGAATTTCTGCCGGACAATTGCTTTACGGCCCTTTATTAGATCGCTTCGGAAGAAAAAAACCTTTGTTTATTGGTTTGATGGTTTATATATTAGCTTCTTTAGGTTGTGTTTACGTGGCTGATATTGATTCTTTCATTTTCCTGCGTTTTATTCAGGCTATCGGAAGCTGTGCTGCAACCGTTGCTTCTGTTGCGATGGTTCGTGATTTATTTCCAGTAAAAGATATTCCAAAAGTTTTTTCCTTATTAATGCTTGTACTTGGGCTTTCTCCAATGTTAGCGCCAACAATTGGTGGTTATATTACCGAAGATTATGGCTGGCACACCGTATTTTTTATCTTAATGTGTATGGGAATCGCTATTTTAATCGCTGCACAAGTTGGTTTGCCAAATAGTTATAAACCGGATACTTCAATCTCATTAAAACCAAAACCTATTATTGCTAACTTTCTTAAAGTATTAAAAGAGCCTCAATTTTATACCTATGCATTTACAGGTTCTATCGCTTTTTCTGGTTTATTTACTTATGTAGCGGCCTCTCCTATCATTTTTATGGATATTTATCATGTTGATGCGAAAACGTATGGTTGGATTTTTGCTTTCATGTCGGTAAGTTTTATTGGCTCAAGCCAATTAAATTCCGTTTTATTGAAGAGATTTTCAAGCGAACAAATGATTTTTGCAGCACTTATTTTGCAATCTGTAATTAGTATTGTTTTCTTATTGTTGTCATTAAACAACCTTTTAGGATTATACGAAACGATCACAATGTTATTCTTATTTTTAGGTTGTTTGGGAATCTCAAATCCAAATACTGCCGGACTTACTATGGCGCCGTTTGCTAAAAATGCCGGAAGTGCTTCTGCATTAATGGGCGCAATTCAATTAGGATTAGGAGCTTTGGCATCTTTTGCAGTTGGCGTTTTTGTAAAGGATTCTGTAGCACCAATGGTTCTTATTATGACATCAACTACGATTATAGCATTTATAGTTTTAAATATCGGCAAACGTTTTATCAAAGAAAAAGTCGAAGTTTCTAATGAAGATGATGTTTTGGTTGGACATTAGGGATCTAAATTCCAATCCCAAAACCTGGGAATAAACTCCAAATTCCAAATGGCAAACCCGACAGGTTTTAAAAACCTGTCGGGTTTACTTTTAAGGACGGAATGACAAACAAAACAATAATAAAAAGCCAGAATCTAAGGATTCTGGCTTTCTTTATTGGAATTTGGAATTTTAAAAAATTGAAATTTAAAAAATCCTATTGTCTCTTCTCAGGTCTGATAATCATTCTAAGAGATTGGTCTCTTGCGAAATAAGCAACCATCCAGTTCCAAAATGTATTAATTCTGTTTCTATATGTTATTAAAGAAATTAAGTGGATAAACAACCAGATAATCCAGGCAAAAAATCCATTAAAATGCCATTTTGGACTTGGTAAATCTACCACGGCTTTATTTTTCCCGATAATTGCCATAGACCCTTTATCATTGTAAACAAATGGTTTAAGTGGTTTCTTTTTAACTACTGCTTTAAAGTTTTTAGCTAAATTTAATCCTTGCTGAATCGCTACCTGCGCCACTTGCGGATGTCCGTCAGGGAAATTTTTATCTCCCGCCTGAATTGCAGTGTCACCAATAGCATAAATATTTTCAAGCCCGTTTACTTTATTGTACTGATCCGTTGCCATACGACGACCACGGCCATAACTTTCTTTTGGAATACCTTCGAAAATCTTAGCTGAAACTCCCGCTGCCCAAATTAAATTTTTGGTTTTGATGGTATCTCCGTTTTCAAAATGTACTGTATCATCAACATAATCAACAACTCTGGTATTCAATTTTACTACAACTCCCAGTTTTGTCAGTGCTTCGAGTGTATCTTTTTGAGAATCCTTACTCATTGGCGCCAGCAAAGCATCTCCTCCATCAACTAAATAAACATTACTTGCAGAAGTTTCCAATTCCGGATATTCCTTAAGCAGAATGTTTTTTCGCATTTCGGCAAACATTCCCGAAACCTCTACTCCTGTTGGTCCGCCTCCGGCAACGACAATTGTTAATAATTTACGGCGTTTGCGGATATCTTTTGTAATAGCGGCTTTTTCAAGGTTTTTAAGCAAAGCATTTCGCATTTCGATGGCATCATTTAAGGTTTTCATCGGAATTGCGTTTTTCATTACGTTTTCCATACCAAAATAACTCGTTTCTGCACCAGTGGCAAAAACAAGATGATCATAGGTTAATTCGCCATTGTTCAGGATTATTTTATTTTCGGCCGGAACTACAGAAAGTAATTCGCCCAGACGAAACTGAAGATTCTTTTTACCGGCAAAAAATTTTCTGAAGGGATAACTAATGCTTGATGGTTCTAAAAAAGCGGTGGCAACTTGATATATTAGTGGAGGAAAGAAATTATAATTGTTTTTGTCTACAAGTGTTACTTGTATTTCTGGTTGATTAACAAGCTCTTTTGCGAGATTTATTCCTGCAAAACCGCCTCCTATGATGACTATATTCATATATGTTGTTTATTAAGTAGGATTTATGAGTAAAACTATTTTGCCAACGGCAATTGTATAAATTTAACATTATAATTCCACATACAAAAACCAATTTTGAGTTTTCTGTTAAAATAATTGCGGAATTAATTTGTCAATTTGAGTTTCATCATAAGGTCGGTCTGTTCGTCGTTTCCTAATTTAAAAATGTGTTTGTCAAATTCAGTAAAACCATTTTTTCTATAAAAACTTAAAGCTCTATGATTTTCCTCCCAGACGCCGAGCCATACATAATTAACATTTTTTTCTTTTGCTATTTCAATAGCTTTGTCATAAAGTAATTGTCCCACCTTTTTTCCGTGAAATTCTTTAGAAACATAAATTCTTTCAATTTCAAGCGCTTTCTCGTCTTTAAGTTCGGTTTGAGAGGCTCCGAAATTAATTTTTAAATATCCAATTACTTCATTTTGCAGCGTAGCGAAGTAAAATTCGGAGTTTTCATCTGTAAGTTCAGCGGTAAGTTTTTCATACGAGAATTTTTCTTCCAGGTAATTTTTCATATTTTCTTCAGAATTGGATTCTGAAAATGTTTCATGAAAAGTTTGCTGTCCAATTTTTTGTAACTGGTCAATTTCGTTGAGCGCTATTTTTCTGATTATAATATTTTCGGCCATTTCAATGTATATTTTTATAGTTCAAATTTGTCATTTGGAACATAAAAATACAACATAAATTGGCTAAGTTAAGTACCTTAAATATTACTTTTTGAATTTTTTAACAGGCTTTTCTGTTACTTCAACTTTGTTTTGCAGAACATAATTTGCCATCAGTTTTTCAATCAGTTCATCTTTAGTCAAATGATGAAAAACTGTTTTTACATTCGTTTTTAAATCTGCTGAAAGATCGTGATTTGGTTTTGTTTTGAAGATTTGTTTTGCCCACAAAAGCATATTATTTTCTTCTAAACTTACAGCAGAAGGTTTTTGGAATTTGGTAAATTTAATTCCTAATTCTTTTTCAAATTCCGGAATTTCAACTGTTTCTTCTTCCTGAAGTACGGTTAACGAAAGTCCCTTTGCTCCTGCCCTTGCCGTTCTTCCGCTTCTGTGAACGTAGTTTTCGTAAGTGTCAGGCAAATGATAATTTACCACATAAGAAATTTCTTTTACGTCAATACCTCTCGCAGCCAAATCTGTAGCAACCAGAATATTAATATGTCCTTCACGAAACTGCTCCATAATTCTGTCACGAATTCCCTGTGACAAACTACCGTGAAGCGCTCCGGATGAAAAACGGTTTATCGCCAGATTTTTGGCCAGTTTATTGACAGCAGCTTTGGTTTTGCAGAAAATAATACCGCGTTCACCATCTTTGGAATTTAAAAAATGCATTAAAACATCCAGTTTTTCAATAGGATCAACCACAATATATTCATGATCAATTCCTTGGTTACCAACAGTTTCCATATTGGCACTCACCTGAACTACATTTTTATCTAAATAATTCTGAATCAATTGTTTAATAGTTCCCGGCAAAGTAGCGGAAAACAATAAAGTGCGGTGTTTTTTAGGAAGTTCAGCGACAATTTCGTCCAGACTTTCTTTTAAGATCGAAACCATTTCATCGGCTTCGTCTAAAACCAAATATTGCGTTTGTTTTAAATCAACCGCTTTGCGCTGAATTAAATCGATCAAACGTCCCGGTGTTGCTACAACAATATGTGTTGGCTGTGTAAGACGCTCAATTTGAGGTTTTATTGGGATTCCTCCACAAGTTGAAGCAATAGAAATATTCGGAATATGTTTTCCGAAATCTTCTAAATTTCTAAATATTTGCTGTCCAAGTTCTCTGGTTGGCACCAAAATTACGGCTTGAACAACTGCAATTTCTGTATTAATTAATTGCAATAAAGGCAATCCGAAAGCGGCAGTTTTTCCCGTTCCGGTTTTAGCTAAACCTACAACATCATGACTTTCAGATAAAAGCAGCGGAATTGTTTTTTGTTGAATCTCTGTTGGTTCAACAATATTCAACTCGCTTAGAGCTTTTAAAATTGGTGCTGAAACTCCTAATGCTGAAAATTGTTTAGACATGCGTTTATTTTAGATTTTAGATTTCTGATTTTAGATTTCTGCTACAGATAACTCCGATTAAAATGATTTTATTTTTTTGTCATTTCGACGAAGGAGAAATCACATTATACTTGGCACGTAATGCAATAGTAGATAATATGATTTCTCCTTCTTGAAATTGTTTTTTTCAAAGTTTAAACTTTAAAATATTTTATTGATTTACAGTTCGCTACTCTGTGGCTACGCTTCTCCCAAAAACCTGGGACGCTAAGCGTGACAAACTTATAACATATAACTTCTCACATTTAACATAAAAGAATCAATCCGGTTCGTTCATGATTTTTTCACGGTATTTTTTACCGATTAAAAGTGTCATGTTCTTTTTATAATCGTCAACCAGCCATTCGCGGTAGTTTTTACTGCATTGGCTCAAACATTTTGCATAACGTTTGATACGGCATTCAATATCGTCATCAAGTTCTTTTCCTAATGATTTTGCTTCTTGTAAGGTTTCAGTATTATCAACGCACATTGAAGCATGCTGCTCTAATGATTTGTCTAATACTACTTTAGAACGTAAATTTTGCTTGATGATTAATTTGTGTTCTTCATCAACATCAAAAGTAACATCAGCCGTTTTACTGAATTTTGCACGTAATTCCGGCGGCATACTGTATTTAAAATACAATTCGATTTCGGTATCATCACGTAAATTCTCCAAATAAAATTCAGGTGATTTAAAGATGTGCTGCCAGTTTACCGGCTCGCTCCATAAACCAAAACGTGCGGCATTATTACCTAAATCGATCACTGTAAACTCGTCTTTACCAGGTAATTTACGAGATCCACGACCAATCATCTGGTAATATAAAGTCAATGATTTTGTTGCTCTGTTTAAGATAATTGTCTCCACAGTTGGCTCATCAAAACCAGTTGTCAAAATTCCAACCGAAGTTAAAATTGCATCCGGAGTTTTCTTAAACCAGGCCAAAATATCTTTACGTTCTTCAGAGCTGCTCGTATTATCAAGGTGTCTGATGTCGTAACCGGCTTCTCTAAACGTTTCATATACATATAATGATGTATGAATACCGTTGTTGAAAATCAGGGTTTTTTTGCCTAATGAACGCTCTGTATACGCATGCAATAATTTTTCCTGCATGATAGTATTCGTATACAAATCATCAGATGATTTTACCGTATAATCACCGTTGATCCCTACTTTTAATGATGTCAATCCAACATCATAACTATAGGTTGTAGCGCGCGCCAAAAATCCTTTGTCTATCAATGAGCTAATTGTGTCTCCCACAATAAGTTCATCATAACTCTGGTGCATTGGTAATTTTATATTCGAACTCAAAGGCGTTGCTGTTACGCCAAGAATAAAAGCATTTTTAAATGAGTTTAATAATTTTCTAAAGGAGTTGTAATGCGCCTCATCGATAATAACCAAACCAATATTATCAAGATGTAATTTCTCGTCATTGATACGGTTTTTCAACGTTTCAACCATTGCCACAAAACAAGAATAATCGTTTTGATCCGGCAATTCTTTTACTTTACTATTGATGATTTTGTTAGAAACACCAAATCCTTTCAACATTTTTGAAGTTTGCTTACAAAGTTCTATACGGTGCGTTAAAACAACTACTTTTTTATCATTATTAGCCAAATAACGACGTACGATCTCAGAAAAAATTACAGTTTTTCCGCCACCTGTAGGTAATTGATACAATAAATGATGTTGAGCTGGAGCATTATCTAAACGTTCAAAAATGGCATCAATATCGCCTTTTTGATATGCATAAAGTTCTTTTTTCTCTTCTCTTTCTATTTCTAAAGTGTTTTGAGACATTGTTTATTTTTGGATTTTTGCAAAAATACATCTAAAAAACAGTTATCCATCCTATTTTAATTTAAAATAAATGATTTTTTTTAATAAGATTTTTTAAGGGAAATGTTTTTATTAGTCAATTTTATCTAAAATTGTCTCAAAATCATACTTGTTCTTCCATTTTTGTTGCAAAGTCTGTTGTTGAATCGCAATAATTCTTGCTTTAAATTCATTCAGAATTCCGTTTGAAATAACAAAATTTAACGCTTGCTCAAAAGAATTAAACATGCTTTTGTAAAACAATTCCTGCTTTATGAAGTTGTTCGATGAGAAAGTTTGTGCTATTTCGATGTTATAAAGCATCAAATCAGCTATTACGAACGAATCAACCCCCAAAGAAATAAAATGTTTGATGATTTTTTGCGCAACAGATCTTCGCATTTTGGCTTTTGGTCGCCATTTTGCATTTGGTTTTTTGACGGGGAAATATTCGTGAGAAATTTTGACTTTGGATTCCTGCAAAAGTTTATCTTCTTTCGGATTAAAAGCAAAATCATAATAGACTTTTACGGGACTAAATTTTTCATACAATTCGATAATTTGTTCTTCGAGTTGTTCTTTATTTAAATCGGCTAAATATTTTTTTAAATCGCGCTTGCTCATTATCAAAGTTTAAGAATACAAAGTTAAATTACTTTTGCTATTCATACTCTAAAATCAACCATAATACTTAATTTTACCCGTTTAAATTAAAAAACCAACTATATGCTCAAGATTTTTAAGGTTACCGCAATTCTGGAAGGAATCTCTTATTTAGTTTTATTCGCCAATATGCTTATTATCAAAACAAACAATCCTGAACTTTATCATACCATATTACGTCCTTTAGGAATGACGCATGGCGTATTATTTATTGGATATATTGTTTTGGCATTTTTACTTAAAAAATCTCAAAACTGGGATTTAAAAACTTTTGCAATCATACTTATTGCTTCTCTTATTCCGTTTGGAACTTTCTACATCGAGAAAAAATATCTGGAGAAAAATGCATAAGCCTTTGGATAAAATATTTAACTTTTTATATCCGCTTTTTCGAGATTGGGGAATGAGCCGCAACTTTGCGTCCTACATTAGCCTAGTCTTTAATATTGCCATTATGGTGGCTTTGGCGTATGCTATTTATTATGTTGCCAAATTTGTTTTGGTCACGATGACGGCAATTTTTGCGCAGCGCACCAAAACCAAATTCGACGATTATTTAGTTCACAATAAAACCACAAAATACACCGCTTATTTAATTCCGTTTTTCTTTATTTATAAAGCCGTTCCCATCATTTTAGATAAATACGAATATTGGGAAGGTCTTTTTGGAAAAATTGTAGGCGTTTATATCGTTTTGATCACGCTGTGGATTATCAGAACCATATTTAATTCTCTAAGAGATTATTTAAAACAAAAACCGGAATACAGCGACAAACCTATTGACAGTTTCGTTCAGGTAATTATGATTGTGCTCTGGATTTTTGGTGTTGCACTTATTATTTCGACTTTATTCGGAATCAAGAAAGGCGAATTACTGACTATTTTAGGAACACTTTCGGCGATTATAATCTTGATTTTCAGAGATACAATTTTAGGATTTGTTTCGAGCGTTCAGGTTGCCATAAACGATATGGTGCGCATTGGCGACTGGATTACAATGGATAAATTTGGTGCCGATGGAGATGTTATCGAAATTAATTTAACGACCGTAAAAGTTCGAAATTTCGACAATACCATTACTACGATTCCAACCTATGCGCTGAGTTCAGACTCGTTCCAAAACTGGCGTGGTATGCAAAAATCTGACGGAAGACGTATTAAAAGACATATTCTGATCAAAAGCAGCAGTATTCGTTTCCTGAATAATGATGATTTAAATCACATGAAAAATGTGCAGCTTATAACATCTTATATTGAAACCAGACAGGCTGAAATTGAGAAATACAATATTTTACAGGGCATTGATAAATCGCTGTCATTAAACGGGCGAAACATGACCAATTTAGGTTTGTTCCGAAAATATATTATGCAGTATTTGGTAACACATCCCGGATTAAATAAAGACATGCACATTATGTGCCGCCAGCTGCAATCCAGTCAATACGGAGTTCCACTAGAGATTTATGCTTTTTCAAGCGACAAACGCTGGGCAAATTACGAATATATAATGTCTGATATTTTTGATCACGTTATGGCTTCTGTTGTATATTTTGATCTGGAAATTTTTGAACTACCGTCGACAATAGGGCCGCTGAATTAGTTTTCAGTCTCAGTTTTCAGTGTCAGTTTTCAGTCTCAGTTTTCAGTCTCAGTCTCAGTTTAACTGAAAACTGCGACTGAGACTGAAAACTATTTCTTCTTCACTTCTTCAAAAACAAATTTTGGATCTTTATAACTTAATGTCCCGTCAATAAAACACGGGAGATTAAAATAAGTTCCAATAACGCCATTTCCTAGAAGTAGTTTATTTTCTTTTTTCAGCAAAGCCAAAGGAACTCTTTTCCAGGATCCACCGTTAGAAATATAATGAAAATCACCTCTTAATGTATCGCCTTTTATATCTCCCCTTACATCTCCGGAATCTTTGCCAATTTTGTAATACGATATTTCATAACTGCCATAAAATCTTTTGTCGTTTATATTTACAGTTAAAACTGCGGTGTCTTTATCTGTTATCGCCTGATAAACAACCTGATTATAATTGCTTTTGTCTTCTTTGGAATTACAGGAAATGATTATACTTAAAATTAAAACAAGAAAAAATAAAGATTTTAGATTCATTGATTGAAGTTTTTTAAACCATAGTTACATAATTTCATTTCAGCTTAAAACTTAAATTTTCTTATATAACTTATATGGTAAAATTAATTTTGCATCGTAATTTTTTCTAAATTTAAAGAAAAAACATGGCAGATAGAGATACTTTTTTAAAAGAATTGAGAGGCGAGACTTTAGGAACCGTAAGTGCCCAATCTTCAGCCGATGAGCTGTTCCAAAATCAGACAATCAGACCTATTTTGAAACTTCAGAATGATTTATTTATAGCAGTTTTTATCAACTATGTAAAGAAAAACAAGGCTGATTTTTATTCTTATACTGTCGAAAAGAAAATTCAGACGATTGAAAATTCCATTCAAAAAGATATTAAGTTCCGAAATTCTCTCAAAGGAATTATAATGGCGCTCTTTACGATTGAAGAATATGATACTTACATTCAGAATTCTTCCAGCCTGAACAAACGAATGATGAATTTATTGATTGATCGTTTGAAAAGTCAGGTGCAGTTGTTTGAAGTTGAAAAGGATTTGAATTAGTATATATAAGAATGATAAAAAAAGTTTATCAATATTTATACTATAGAACTTACGAAGTAATTTTAAAAACGAATAAAACTTCCCCTGAGTCATCTTCAGTAAGGATTTTGTCTATTTCGTTTTTAATAAACATATTTACGATTTATTTTTTTTGTTTTAATGAATGTAATAATATTGCTTTTTATACTTGTATGATATTTGGAATTGGTTTTTCTGTTTTTAATTTAGGATACTTTAATGATGCAAAACAAAAATCCATATTTTTTGAATTTAAAGATTTGAAAGTAAAATCAATATACAAATATTTGATTGATAGTTATCCTTACTTATCCTTGCTATTTTTATTAATTTCTTTAGAAGTAAGTTACACTACATTGTTTTATTATTTTGGAATACTTATTTTGATACAATTGGTTTCTTATTTTTGGAATGCTTAGTTTAATAAATTAAAAAATAATTGATGTTCAGCCAATTCCGAAATAAATTCCCGCTCAACGATGAAAAATGGATCGAATACACCAACCATTTCAATCGTATTGAAGTTCCTGCAAAAACAACACTTTTAGAAGAAGGACAAATCTCAAAAAGGCTTTTTATTATCGAAAAAGGCTGCATTAGAGTTTGGTTTAATAATAACGGAAAAGATTTGACGATGCAGTTTTTCTTCGAAAATCAAAGTGTGGCTTCGATCGAAAGTTTTATGAAAAAAATCCCAAGTCCGGTGTTTATAGAAACTATCGAACCGTCTGTAATTTGGTGGATTTCAAAAAACGATATGGATAAAATTCTGGAAGAAATCAAAGAAATTCCAGAATTGAGAGATCGTTTAATAGATATGCTTTTTCAACGAACATTCGATTATATGAAATATTTTGTTTCATTTATAAAATACTCACCTACTCAGCGTTATATTAATTTAATTGAAGAAACACCTCAAATAATTCAACGTGTTCCCCAACACTATATTGCTTCCTATCTTGGTGTAACTACCGTTCACTTAAGCCGAATAAAAAGTAAATTATTACAAAACAAATAATCATTTCACCACATATAAGTGATTTAAGTAATTTAAGTAATTTAAGCTTTGACTTATAATTTCTTATATAACTTTATGGTGAAAAAAAAAGCATTTGATAACAAATGTTATCGTCGTCCCATAAACTGGTCTCTAACTTTGCATCATAAAATTTAATAATTATGAAAGCAGCAGTAGTTTATAAAAAAAGCGAAATGCCAAAATATACAGATTTTGCAACGCCAATTGTGCAAAATGAAAACCAAATTCTAATGTCGGTAAAAGCCGTTGCGATTACCAATCTTGATAAAGGAAAAGCGAGCGGAGCACATTATTCTTCTGAAAATGATAACCCAAATGGTTTTGTAGTAGGAAGCGACGGAATTGGCCTATTAGAAGACGGAACCAGAGTTTATGCCCGCGGAATCAGCGGAACAATGGCAGAAAAAGCACTTATTGACAAAAATATTTTTGTACCACTTCCTGACGGAATCAGTGATGCAGTTGCGGCTTCTTTGCCCAATGCCGTTGCAGGTTCAGCGATGGCGCTTAAATTTAGAGCCGGAATAAAACCAGGAGAAACTGTCTTGATCAATGGCGCCACAGGTTTTACGGGTCAAATCGCGATTCAGATTGCAAAACATTATGGTGCGAAGAAAATTATCGTGACCGGAAGAAATGAAAAAACACTTCAAAGCCTTTTAGAATTAGGCGCTGACGAAGTGATTTCGCTAAAGCAAAATGATGAAGATTTTATTTCGCAGTTAAAAGCAATTCACTTCAATACACCAATCGATATTATTCTGGATTATTTATGGGGACATCCTGCCGAATTAATTCTTTCGGTTTTAAAAGGAAATGGTTCTTTTACAAATAAAGTGAGATATGTTACGATTGGCGGAATGGCGGGTGATACAATTTCTCTTTCCTCAGGGATTTTAAGAAGCGTAAATCTGCAATTATCCGGTTCAGGTTTAGGCAGCTGGACAAAAGAAGAAGTAAAATTGTTGTTTTCAGAAATCCTTCCGGAAATGTTTCTTTTAGCTTCTCAAAACAAACTAAAAGTCAATATCGAAGAAGTGAGTATTGTTGATATTGAAAAAATGTGGAATGCAGAAGTTTCGGATGGGAAACGATTGGTGGTGTTGATTTAAATCATTTTGTGTTTTATTTTAGAACACAGTTATTCTTGCCAAAAAAACATAGGATTTCCGAGAATGTCATTAAGTTAAGGGAAAAATGATAAAAGATTTAAGATTTTTGAGTAACGATTTCTGATTTCAGATGACTGAAGAGTTTGTGCCGTTAGGCACTAAATATTGGTAGTTAATAGTAATCAAAGTAGATCTAGCGTGCCGTAGGTACGCAACAAAATGATTACTGTTGCGTACCTACGGCACGCTAACGTATTTCTAATCTATATTAATCTACCAACATTTAGTGCCTAACGGCACATTATTCATATTTATTTAAAAAAGCTTAATACAGTAATTTTTACAATCTTTGTCGACCTACTTACGGAGATCCCTCGTTCCTCGGGATGACAAGATTGTGGTTACTTTATGTGTAAACTTTTGTCACGCGATAATTATAAACTTAGAATCTTACCACCTCAGTACCTTAGAAGCTTATACTAATATCTTAACAACTCAAGAAGAACTTCTTCAAAACGATTTTTAGGTAAAAACTGATCTTCAAGGGCTTTTGTAAACGGAATTGGCGAATCTAAACTTGCGACTCTTTTTACCGGAGCATCAAGATATTCAAAACATTCTTCCATAATCATGGCCGAAATATCGCTGGCAATTCCGCCAAACAAAGTATCTTCCTGATATATAATTACTTTTCCTGTCTTTTTAGCCGATGCAAAAATAGTTTCGGTATCCAAAGGCTGTAAAGTTCTTAAATCGATTAAATCAGCTTCTATTTCAGGATTATTGGCTAAGGTTTCCAAAGCCCAGTGAACCGGTGCTCCAAAAGCAATAATCGTAACTGATTTTCCTTCTTTTAATAAAGCTGCTTTTCCTAACGGAATTGTATAATAATCTATCGGAACATCCTGATAAACACTTCTGTATAATTGTTTATGCTCAAAAAACAAAACCGGATTCGGGTCGTTGATCGAAGTATTCAATAATCCTTTTGCATCATACGGAAAAGCCGGATAAACCACTTTTAAACCCGGAGTTTTGGTAAACCAGGCTTCATTTGTCTGCGAATGAAAAGGTCCTGCCTGAGTTCCGCCACCGCAAGGCATACGAACTACAACATCGGCTTTTTCACCCCAGCGATAATGTGATTTTGCCAATAAATTTACAATTGGATTAAAACCGGTTGAAACAAAATCAGCAAATTGCATTTCGACAACCGCTTTATAACCATTTATGGATAAACCCATTCCGGCAGAAACCACGGCGCTTTCACAAATTGGTGTGTTTCGAATGCGGTCTTTTCCAAAAAGATCAACGAAACCTTCCGTAATTTTAAAAGCTCCGCCATATTCTGCAATATCCTGGCCCATTAAAATAAGATGATAATGCTGTTGTAATGATTGTTCAAGACTGCTTCTGATAGCATCTATAAAACGAATATTTCTGGTTTCAGATTTTGACTCAACTTCCTTATATTCAAATGGTGCGTAAACATCATTTAATTCTCCGCTGCAAGTAGGAATAATTTCAGGTTCAGCATTTGCAATAGCTAAATTTTCGTCGATTTCCTGTTTAATTTCGGCTCTTAAAGTTTCGTCATATTCTTCCGTAAGGACGCCTTCTTTCAGCAAAAACATTCTGTAATTATCAACAGGATCTTTTGCTGCCCATTCCTTCATCATTTCTTCGGGAACATATTTAGTACCACTCGCCTCTTCATGACCACGCATTCTGAAAGTCTTAAATTCCAGTAAAACCGGATGCGGATCTTCCTGCATGTGTTCTTTTAGCTGTAATATTTTATGGTAGACTTCAAGGATATTGTTTCCGTCAATAATATAACTTTCGATTCCATAACCAACGCCTTTATCGGCAAGGTTTTCGCATAAATACTGTTCGTTTGTTGGTGTTGAAAGTCCGTAGCCGTTGTTTTCGATTACAAACATAACCGGCAATTTCCAAACTGCGGCAATATTTAAAGCTTCGTGAAAATCACCTTCACTTGTAGCGCCTTCTCCGGTAAAAACAGCTGTTACTTTTTTGTTTTTCTGAAGTTTATCTGCCAAAGCAATTCCGTCTGCGATTCCTAATTGCGGACCCAGATGCGAAATCATTCCAACAATATTATATTCCTGAGTTCCAAAGTGAAAACTGCGATCACGTCCTTTTGTAAAACCGTTTGCTTTTCCCTGCCATTGCGAAAAAAGGCGGTGCAGCGGAATATTTCTGGTGGTGAAAACACCCAGGTTTCTGTGCATTGGCAAAACATATTCTGTTTCATCCAAAGCAGCCGTAATTCCCACAGAAATAGCTTCCTGACCAATTCCTGAAAACCATTTTGATACTTTTCCCTGACGAATCAGAATAAGCATCTTTTCTTCAATTAAACGGGGTTTGAGTATTTTTTTATATAAATCTAATAATTGAGTATCGGTTAGGTTTTGTCTGTAAAAGATCATTTAGCTGTTTTTTTATTGCTTTCAAATATATAAAAATATAACAATTTTAATGCTATTTGTTAAATAAATAACATTTGAAAACATGATTTTATGAAGGTTTAAAAATAGGAAAATTGCAGAGAATAAAAACTTTTAATTAAAATAAATGAACAATTTGACAAATTCTTTATTTGCGTTAAATTATTACGTTTAAATTCAATTTTCTATTAATTTTTAAAATTCAAAACTAAAATATTATATACCTTTGTTATTGTAAGGATTTACCAATTCTTATTCTTTTTAATAAAAAATGTAAAGTATGCAAAACATTCCTAGTGTAGACTTACGTGATTTCCTTTCGGACGACCCGAAACGTAAACAAAAATTTGTAAATGAAATCGGCAGTGCATTTGAAAACATTGGCTTCGTAGCCCTAAAAGGTCATTTTCTTGATGATCAGTTGGTAGACGAACTTTATGGCGAGATTAGAAAATTTTTCGCTTTGCCAGTAGAAACTAAGCATAATTATGAAATTCCTGGAATTGGCGGTCAAAGAGGTTATGTTTCTTTTGGAAAAGAACATGCTAAAGGACGTAAAGAGGGAGATTTAAAAGAGTTTTGGCATTTTGGGCAGTATGTTGACAAAGATTCAAAATATGCTTCAGAATACCCAGAAAATGTAGAAGTTAAAGAATTACCACGCTTTAACGTTGTTGGTAAAGAAGCGTATCAAATGCTTGAAAAAACAGGTATTTATGTATTAAGAGCTTTGGCTTTGCATTTAGGTTTGGATGAGTTTTATTTTGATCAGTATGCAAAAGAAGGAAACTCTATTTTAAGACCAATACATTATCCTCCAATTACTTCTGAGCCGGAAAACGCGATTCGCGCCGCTGCTCACGGAGATATTAACCTGATTACCCTTTTAATGGGCGCGCAGGGAAAAGGTTTACAGGTTCAAAATCATAATGGTGAATGGATTGACGCCATTGCTGAAGATGATGAATTGGTAATTAACGTTGGTGATATGTTATCAAGACATACAAATAACAAATTAAAATCGACTATACATCAGGTAGTTAACCCGCCAAGAGAATTATGGGGAACTTCTCGTTATTCTGTTCCGTTTTTTATGCATCCCGTAAGTGATATGCGCCTGGATTGTTTAGAAAATTGTATTGACGCCGAGAATCCTAAAAAATTCGAAGATATTACAGCAGGAGATTATTTATACGAACGTTTAGTAGACTTAGGTTTAATTAAAAAATAAACGTAAATAAATTCTAATTTATAAAGAGGCATTGGGTTTATACCTGATGTCTCTTTGCTATTAAATTAGAACGCGGATTTACAACGATAAATATGAATAGTCTTTTACATGAAGAATTAACTAAATCTATCTTAAAAATATTCTATAATGTTTATAATGAATTAGGATATGGATTTCTTGAAAGAGTGTATCAAAATTCATTGTTTTATGAGCTCAAAATTAGAAAAGCATATCAATTTAGAAAATAAAATCCGCGTCATCAGCGTTCAAAAAACATATTAAAATGGACTTACAAGATCAATTAAAAAATTTATTTCCGGATCACGTCGAATCAAACGAACCAGAAGAAGTTCAGGAACAGGAACATGTGCTTTACGTTCAGAAAGAACCGATGATTTGCAAATTCGAAAAACGAAAAGGAAAAGCCACCACTATAATAGAAGGTTATGAAGGATCTGACGAAGATTTTAAAGTTCTTGCCAAAGAAATCAAAACTAAATTAAGCGTTGGTGGAACTTTTAAAGATGCTTCCATCATCATTCAGGGCGATTACCGCGACAAAATTATGGCGATCTTAAAAGAAAAGGGATTTAAGACAAAACGCGTTGGAGGCTGAAAAAATTTAGATTTGTGATTTTAGATTTTAGATTGTTTTGATCCGTAATATCTAATCACAAAGAACAAAACTTTATATTTATTTAGCTTTGCGATCTTTCCGTAAATCTTAGCGCCCGATAGCTATCGGGATTGCGGTTAAAAAAACTTTGAACCTTTGCACCTCAGAACCTTAGCACCTTAAAAAAAAATGATAAAAAACTCAGAATTAATACTAAACCCAGACGGAAGCGTTTACCACTTAAACCTTCTTCCTGAACATATTGCACACGATATAATTTTTGTTGGAGACCAAAACAGAGTCGAGAAAATCACGCAGTTTTTTGATTTCATTGAATATTCGACACAAAAAAGAGAATTTAAAACCCAAACGGGAATTTATAAAGGAAAACGAATTTCGGTAATGTCAACGGGAATTGGTCCTGATAATATCGATATTGTTTTAAACGAATTAGACGCTTTGGTCAACATCGATTTAAAAACGCGTTTGCCAAAAGAAAATCTGACTTCGCTGAATATTATCAGAATTGGAACTTCGGGCTCTTTACAAGCTGATATTCCGGTAGATAGTTTTGTAATGTCAAAATACGGACTTGGATTAGACAATATGCTCCGCTCCTATTTAATCGATGAAGTTTCGAATGCTGCTATTGAAGATGCTTTTGTTGCGCACACCAATTGGGATATCCGTAAAGGAAAACCTTATGCTATTGCATGTTCAGAAACTTTAGAAAAAATTATTGAATCTGATAAAATTTTTAAAGGAATTACCGCTACTGCCGGAGGTTTTTACGGACCACAAGGTCGCGTTTTACGTTTGAATATTCAGGATGAAGAATTAAATAATAAAATGGATAATTTTACTTTTAATGATTCAAGAATTACTAACTTAGAGATGGAAACCGCTGCAATCTATGGACTTTCGGCTCTTTTGGGACATAATGCTTTATCATTGAATGCTATTATTGCCAATCGTGCATCGGGAACTTTTAGCGAGGATCCGTACAAAGCAGTTGATGAGTTGATTACGTATACGCTGAATAAACTGGCTATGAAATAATTAGATAATTTGGTAATTAGAAAATTAGATAATTTTATGCAGGACGCAATTCTTAAATTTGAAAAAATACTGGCTGAAAATGCTTCTTATTTTCCAACAATAGATTCTGTTATTTTAGAAGAAAGAAAACCGGGCAAATGGTCTAAAAAAGAAATTTTGGGCCATTTAGTTGATTCTGCAGTTCACAATCTGGTTCGTTTTACAGAAATTCATTATCTCGAAAAACCTTATCGTCACAGACCATATAATCAAATAGATTTAGTAAATTTAAATCAATATCAAACAATGGATATTAAAGATTTGGCGCAGCTTTGGTTTTCGATCAATAGCCAGATTATCAGAATCATGAAATCTGTTAATGAGAAAGCTTTAGATTATAAAATTATTTTAAGTGATACATCTGAGATCGATTTAAGGTTTTTAATGACAGATTATGTTGATCATTTAGAACATCATATTAGGCAAATTAAGAATTAGACAATTAGACAATTCGTTAATTAGAAAATTAGATAATGCTTAGATTTTGAATTAATTTAAATAAATTATCTAATTTTCTAATTGACACATTTTCTAATTTTAAAAGATTACAATATTAAAAGAATGGCAGAAACACATAAAAAAATATTATTCAGATATTATAGTGACTTACTGGAAGACACTGTAGTAGAAACCATGTGGGCAGAAATTATCGATTTAGAGAAAGGATATTTTAAATTGGATAATATTCCGTTTTTTGGACCTTTGATTGCTACAGATGATATTTTCTTTGCTGAATATGACGAAGACGAGGAACGTCTGGTTTATAGAAAAACAATTGAAAGCTTTGGGAATTCTATTCTTCAGGTGGTAATTTTAGAAAAAGGTTTTGATAAAGAGATAATTAGAGAAAAATTAAAAGCGATAAATTGCAATTCGGAAGGTTTAAACGAAACTTTGTTTGCAGTTGAAGTCGTGAAGGAAGTCGATTATGCTCTGGTAAAAAATATTTTAGAAGAATATGTGGCTGATGCTATAATTGATTTTGCAGAACCTTGTCTATCAGAAAAACACAGGGCAGATTTATTGAAAAATTAAGCTTAAAAAAGACAAACAAACTTATAATACGCATACCAAACAAGACAACTTAACTTAAACTTAAACTAATGAAAACTGTAAAAATTGTAGGTGTTCCTGAACACTTCAATTTGCCATGGCGTATATGCATCGAAAATGGCGAATTTGAAGCTGAAAACATTGATTTGCAATGGACAAACATTCCGGAAGGAACCGGAAAAATGTGCCAGATGCTTCGTGACGGTGAGGCAGATATCGCGGTTATTTTGACAGAAGGAATTGTAAAAGATATTATTGCAGGAAATCCCAGTAAAATTGTTCAGATTTATGTGCAGTCTCCTTTAATCTGGGGAATTCACGTTGGTGCAAAATCTGATTTTCATACTATAAATGATCTTAAAGATAAAAAAGTAGCGATTTCCAGACTTGGTTCAGGATCACAATTAATGGCTTATGTGAATGCCAATAATCAAGGCTGGGAAACTGATGATCTGCAGTTTGAGATTGTAAATACCATCGATGGCGCCGTTGAAGCCTTGACAAACGGAACTGCTGATTATTTTATGTGGGAACATTTCATGACAAAACCTCTTGTCGATCAGGGAATCTTCAGACGCGTTGGCGACTGCCCTACTCCATGGCCATCTTTTGTGATTACCGTTCGTGACGAATTTTTGAAGAAAAACCCAAAAGCGGTCGAGAAAATCCTGGAAATCATCAACAAAACGACGCATGATTTTGCGCAGATTCCGGATATTGACAAAACATTGGCCGATCTTTTTAACCAAAAACTGGAAGATATTCAGGAATGGCTTAAACTGACGCAATGGTCTCAAAAACATTTAAATGAAAAAGCATTCGATAAAATTCAAAATCAATTATTTGATCTGGGAATTATTGATAAAAAAAGTACTTTTGTTGAAACTGTAAAAGCGCTGTAAATAGTACTTTTGATCTTATGATAAAAATCCCGAAAATTGACTTTCCGCAATTAAAATCCAGATTACAGGTAAAATCACCCTGGGACAGGATCATTATTAGCGTTTTGAGTCTTTTGATAACGATTCCTATTTTTATCATCCTGCATCAAAACCTGATTGATTTAGAATGGGCTTTTAATTTAGACCGCGTTTTTATCTTTTTATTTGTTTTTGCCGCTGTTTTTTTTCTGTTAATGTTTTTACGAACGATTATCATTGTTTGTATTGCAGTTTACTTATTGGTTTTAGTTTACGGATCTGTAATAGGAAATTATGGTTTCAACGAGATTTCCGAAGATTATAATTCGATGATTTATACGATGTCAGACAATCCGTATCCGCAGGATATTATTGTGGCAAAATTGCTTCCTTTTCCAAATAAATCATTAATTCTGAGTGCTATTGAATACCAGAATCCAAAAGTTCGAAACTTTGCCATTATGGCGACGACCAAACATTTTAAAGGCATAAAAGGCTACTCTGATTATAGAACCACGATTCAGTGTTTTGCTGTTTTTAAAGAAATAAACAGCCGCTGGAATTATGTAAATGACCCAAAGGAAGGCGATTATATTGCTACAGCCAGCGAATCATTAGAATATTTTTCAGGCGATTGCGATGATCATTCGATTTTGATGGCGGCTGCGATTCGTTCAATTGGCGGAACTCCGCGATTGATTCATACAAAAGGACACATTTACCCTGAAATTCTAATTGGTTCTTTAATAGACTTAGAAAAGGTCAATTATTTGGTTAAGAATGTACTTTTTCCAAAAGAAAGTTACAAGCAAAAACTGCATTATCATATTGATGAACGCGGTCAGGTCTGGCTAAATCTTGATTATACGGCCAAATATCCCGGCGGACCTTTTATGTATGAGGAGATTTTGGGAGCGTTAACTTTGAATTAAGGCTCTAAGAAGCTAAGTCACTAAGGTTCTGAGGGTTTGTGTACTTGATCTTTACTTGCGTTTGTGGCTTGTTAAACCCTTTAATTGTAAGGCTAATCTTTATTTGTATTCATAAATATTTGATTTTTAGATTTTTAATTAAAAATATTTTCGTAATTTTCTGTGGTCTAACTTTAACCACAAAATCATGAAAAAATCTAACTTATTTATCTTTGGAATTGCATTATTAGCTGTATTAATCATTTCATGCAAAGGGCGAAACAAACTGGTAAATTCCTGGAAAATTACCGCCGTTGAAGCAAAAGTCCCCCTTTCTGATTCTTTAAAAAATGAAATTCTGGCTAATGGAACTCTAACTTTTACAAAAGACGGGCATGTCACCGGATTTTTGCAGAGAGAAATAACAGATGGCACTTATGCGCTTACAGATGGCGGAAAAAAGTTAGTAATTAAAGATGAAACCGGAACTCCGTATCCTTGTGAAAGTACTATTACTGAGGACAAACTGATTCTGGACAGTAAGGAAATGAAAATAACACTCGATAAAATTTAATTAAAAATATAAGCATTTAATGATTCAGGCTTTGTCAAAGTTTAAAACTTTGACAAAGCTTTTTTATATCGATTTTTTTGTCATTTCGAGGAACGAGACCCGAGCGATAGCGAACGGACGAAGTAAATAACATCCAGTATTCGACAAAGATTAACTATTTGTTTGCGGAGTTTCTAGTGTGATTTCTCCTTCGTCGAAGTGACAAGATTAACAGACTTTGTCAAAGTTTAAAACTTTGACAAAGCTTTTTCATTTCTATCCTTTCAGAATCTTAAAAGCATATTCCTTATAGCTTGCGCCAATGGGGATTTCGATGTTTCCAAATTCAACATCATACGCTGTGAAAGCTGTAATATTTTTCAAGTTGATGATAAAAGAACGGTGAATTCTGAGGAAATTTTTATCCTGCAATTCAATTTCAATATCGCTGATTTTGTATTTGGCCGTTAGTTTTACATTCTCTTTTTGATGAATCACAATGTAATCTTTTACGCTTTCGATATATAAAATGCTTTCAACATTGATTTTATTAAATTTAGGACCATTTTTGATGTAAATAAAATCTTCCTGCAGAGGCGTAATCACTTTATTGTTTACAGGCGAACTAATTCTTAAATACCGATCTGTAGCTTTAAAAAAACGGTCAAAAGTAATGGGCTTCAAAAGATAATCGATAATGTCGAGTTCGTAGCTTTCTAAGGCATATTCGCGATAAGCGGTTGTAAAAATAACAGCCGGCGGATTTTTTAAAGTCTTTAAAAAGTCGATTCCTGTAATTTGAGGCATTTTAATATCCAAAAATAAAAGATCTACAGCTGTGGTTCGCAATACTTCGGCAGCTTTTAAGGCATTTAGGCAAGTACCAACCACTTCAAAATAATCTAATTTACTGATGTGATTCTGCAATAAGCTTATCGCTAAAGGCTCATCATCGACTAATAAACATTTTATCTTCATTTTAAGCTTAATTTATTCGTTTACAAGGTTTATTTTTAAATGAGCCGTAAAATCTTTCTGGGTTTTAATAATATCAAAAGTATAATTATCCGGATAAATTTTATCAAGCTGCTGTTTAATATTATTTAATCCAATTTTGCCGCTTTCTGCTTGTGTATCAAATTCATTGATGCTGTTTTTTATTATGAATTCAAATTGATTTTCAATGAGTTTCAGGTCAATTTCAATTATTGGAGACGCTGTATCCTCGCCTGCTCCGTGTTTAAAGGCATTTTCGACAAGCGAAAGCAAAATCAAAGGTGCGATCATACCATTTTGATCTACAGCGTGATTAAAAACAACACTTAAGCGTTCGTCGTATCTTAATTTTTCCAGCGCGATATAATTGTCTATTAAGGTAATTTCTTGTGAAACCGGCACATAAGTACTGCTGCATCGGTACAAAATGCAATCTAAAATTTCAGATAAAACCGCAATTGATTTTGAGGTAATTGGCGAATTTATAATCGAAAGCGAGTAAATATTATTGAGCGTATTGAACAGAAAATGCGGGTTTAATTGTGCTTTTAAAATTTTCAGTTCCGTTTCTGCTTTTTGTTTTTCGAGCAGTAAAGATTTTTTCTGAATAACATACTGATCTTTTATCAATTTTATAAAAACGAAAAACATCGATAACGAAAAGATATGCAAAAAATAAGACCCGAATAAAGTGGGCAAATCGGTCAGGATTTCGACCAGGGATTCCTGATCAAAAGGCGGTTTGCGTACCAGAGGCTCTAAAATGTAAATCATTACAATTCGGGCCATTATCGAAATCAAATACGAGATTACAATAAACTCGATCCAAACCCACGTATGTCTTTGCGGAGCCATTAAACGAGGCAAAATTCTATAAGCTAAAAAATAAGCCGATACCATGGAGCATATTTCATAATATAAAGTATAAAATAGATCAACACGTAATTCCTGAGGATCGTTGGAAGTATTTTTACTAAAAAACATAATAAAAATACAGATCCAAAAAATCAGGTGAGCACTCAGTCTGTGCGCGGTAGAGAAGTTTAATAGTTTTTCAAATGGTGTCATATGAGCCAAAGTTACTATTTATTTGTAAAGTGAAATATACTGTCGACAAACATAGAAAAAAAAGGGATAAACAAATAAAAAACAAGCCTGAACACGGTTTATAGCCCATATTTGATTGTTTATGGCTGATAATTGCCGTTGTGGCATACTTCTAATTTTTGAACGGATTTAAATAAGAGTTTTGGTGAAAATTTAAAACCAATCAAAAATGAAACAGTTACTATTACTAATGATTTTGCTTTTCGGATTTACAGCCTCAGCACAATCAAACGAATTTACAATTAGAGGAAAAATTACAGATTCAAAAACCAAACAGCCACTTCCCTACGCGACGGTTATTTTATCTTCTTCCCAAACAAAAAAAGAAGTTTCTACAGATACCGAAGGAAATTATCAGTTGAAAAGTATCTCGGGAACCTATGAATTAAAGGTTGAATTCATGTTATATAAAACATTTACAGTCAATACAATTCAACTTAATAAAGATTTAGTAAAAGATATTGCTCTTGAAGAAAATATCAATGAATTGAATGAAGTAAATGTTCTTGCTGAAAAATCGGCTGTGGAATTAAAACTGGACAAAAAAGTATTCAACGTTGGAAAAGATATTCTTTCTAGAGGTGGATCTGCAAATGATATACTGAACAACGTTCCGTCTGTAAATGTGGATGTTGCGGGTGTAATCAGCCTTAGAGGAAACAACAGCGTTACGGTTTTAATAAACGGAAAACCTTCTATGTTAACCGCAAATAATGGTTTGTCGCAAATTTCAGCAGCCAATATTGAAAAAATCGAAGTGATCACAAATCCTTCTGCGGCTTATGAAGCGCAAGGCGGCGCGGGAATTATCAATATTATCCTGAAAAAGAACAGCATGCAGGGTTTTAACGGTTCGCTTCAGGCAAGCGTTGGTACGCCGGCAAAACATAATGTGAATGCAAATGTGAGTTATAAAACCGAAAAAGTGAATCTTTTTGCGAATGTAGGTTATCGCTATTTCGACCTTTATTCGAACAACAAACAATTTCAGGTTAATAAAACGAATGGCATGATGCTTAATCAGTTTGATGACAGCAAAAGAAACAACGGCGGATATAATATGTATGTTGGCGGTGATTATTACATCAACGAGAAAAACACGCTGACAGGAAGTTATTTTCGTTCTAAAAACACCAATAAAGATAACGCCAGTTACAACTATAATTATGCAAATGCGGCCAACGTTACGGACAGTATTATTTCCAGACATGAAAACTACAAAGAGCCTCAGTATTACAATGCATTAGAATTAAATTTCACTAAAACATTCGACAAAAAAGAGAAAAAATGGACCATAAGTCTGCAATATGATTTCTGGAACGATAATGAAAACCAGTACATTACAGAACAAAAAGTATTTCCTTTGGAATCTGAAATTTCAAATTTGTATTCGAATGATATTGAAAGCAGCAATGACATCTTTATAAAATCAGATTTTGTGAATCCGATAAGTGAACATTCGAAAATTGAAATGGGAATCAGAAGCGATTTGCGTGCTTTAAGAAGCGATTATTACACGATTCTGGATGCTGTTTTACAAGAACAATTTACCAATAAATTGAAATACGACGAAAATCTTTATAGTGGTTATTTTCAGTTTGGCAGCAAAATTAAAAAGTTTAATTATTTGCTGGGTTTAAGAGCTGAATTGTCGGATATTAAAATTGCTGACACCAAAAACACGTTTAATAATACTAAAAATTACATCAATTTATTTCCAACCGTACATTTGGTTTATAATTTAACCGAGAAAACAGATTTGCAATTGAGTTACAGCAAACGCATAAACCGACCAAGATTCTGGCAATTGAATCCGTTTTCTGGAGTTTCTGATTTGCGAAATCTTAGAGTCGGAAATCCGGATCTGAATCCTATGTTTACGAATTCTTTTGAGCTGACAGTATTGGCAAAACCGGGAAAATTTTCTATAAACCCATCAGTATATTACAAACATACTACCAACTTTTTTGTGTACATTTTACAGCGTACAGATGAAAACTACATTATAGCAACTCCTGTAAATCTGGATTCTGAAGATCGTTACGGTGCCGAAGTTTCTGCAACTTATAACCCAACGCAATGGCTGAGATTGTCTCTGGATTTTAATTACTACAAATTTAAACAACAGGGAGATTATGAAAATGTTTCTTATAATGCTGAAGATCAAACCTGGCTTTCAAATTTCAGATCTGTAGTTAAATTTCCTAAAATTGTTTCCGGAGAATTTAGTTTTAGATATCGTGGAAAAAATCAGGGCGTACAAACACTTACAGAACCGCAATACAGCGCAAATCTTGGTTTGAGCAGAGATTTTCTGGAAGATAAAATGTCCGTAACGGTAAACGTAAATAACTTGTTTAACTCTCAAATTACAAAAGAAAAAACAATAACAAATTCGTATGATCTGGAATCTGAATATAAATCTCAGGGCAGATATTTGAGTCTGACGGTGATTTATCGTTTTAACCGCAAGAAAAGTGATGCTGACAGATTGCCGGACGGAATGTAATTGCATTAATTGACGTAATAATTTAACCTATAATTTAATGCCTTTGTAAATTGTTGAATTGAAAAAAAGAGTAATTTGTGATCATAAATAAAGAAACCAAATGATTCAGATTTTTGAAAAGAATAAAAATCATATTCCTGATTTACAAAGGATTTTTCTTGAAGTTCGCCGCAAAACCTTTTATTGGCTCGAAGATGTTGCCGATTATAGACTGAGTGATTTTGATAAGGAAACAGAGGGAGAATTTGTTTTGGTAGCCGTTTTAGATGATAAAGTTGTTGGGTTTATTTCATTATGGCTGCCGGATAATTTTATTCATCATTTGTATGTTGACGAAAAGTACCAGCATCAGAATATTGGATCAATACTACTTGATGAAGCCATTAAAGTCATGAATTCTCCCATCAAATTAAAATGTTTGGTTAAGAATGAAAATGCCATAAAATTCTATGAAAAGAAAGGATTTAATGCGATAGAAAAAGGCGTTTCGAATCATGGAGAATATATTTTATACGGATTTTTAAAATAGTTTTTTACTGCTGACATAGGGTTGTCATACGGCGGCTTTAGCTTTGCAGTATTAAACTTTTAAAAATTAATTTTATGATTAATCAAGTACCTAATTTAAACTGGATCAGTGTTTTAATTGCCTTTATTGCGTATTTTTTAGTTGGAGCTTTATGGTTTACCTTACTCTTTAGCAAATGGTATAAAAGATCTTTGGGCCGCGAAAATGAGATTTTAGAAAATAAACCGATCTTTATAATTGGCCCGGCGCTCTGTACTTTGATAATTACGCTGGCAAGTGCCATTTTGATTTACGCTTTAAATATAACATCCTTAAAAGATGGTTTTGAATTTTCATTATTAATTGGCGTAGGATTTTTGGTGGCTAATACGGTTAATATTGCGATTAATCCCAATATTCCAAAGCCTATTTTGTACGGAATTATAAGCGGAACGTATCATTTGACCGGTATTTTAATTGCAAACACCATTATAATCGCAATGAAATAAATAAAAATGAAACAAGCAGATAAAGAAACTTTTTATCCAAAAAACCAAAAGGAATGGAGAGAATGGTTAGAAAAAAATCATGATTCACAACAATCCATTTGGCTTGTTTGTTATAAAAAACAGGCCAATAAACCCACTATTAACTGGAGCGATGCCGTTGATGAAGCGCTTTGTTTTGGATGGATTGACAGCACCAGAAAATCGGTTGGCGATGATATGTTTATTCAGTTTTTTACACGAAGAAAACCCAATAGCGCCTGGTCTAAAATTAATAAAGCAAAAGTCGAACGCCTGATAAAAGACGGATTAATGCAAAAAGCAGGATTTGAAAGCATTGAAAGAGCAAAAGCAAACGGTTCCTGGACTATTCTAGACGAAGTTGAAGAACTAATAATTCCCGAAGATCTGGACAAAGAATTTGATGCAAATCCCGGCTCAAAGGATTTTTTTATGAGTTTAAGCAAATCAGTTAAAAAGATTATGCTGCATTGGGTTGTGGCTGCTAAAAGACCGGAAACAAGACAGAACAGAATTACAGAAATTGCAACTCTTGCCGCACAAAAATTAAAACCAAAACAATTTTAAATAAATATAATGTAACGTTTTAACAAAATGGTTTACTGATATAGAAGTGTTTCATCTAAAATGTAAACTTTATGGAAAAAATTTCAAGACGTTCCTTTGTAAATAAATTTGGTGTTGGCGTTGGCGCTTCGGTTGTATTGACTGCGCTTCCTTCTTTTATGACTTTGCCAGAAAATCACGAGAAAATCTATACCGGCAAAAAGATAAACATCGCGCTTTGCGGATTGGGAAATTATGCCGGAATGCTGGCTGATGGAATTCAGGTTTCTGAATATTGCAATCTTGCCGGAATTGTGACCGGAACGCCCTCAAAAGCCGATGCCTGGAAAGCAAAATATAATATTCCAAGCAAGAATATTTATGATTATGAAAATTTTGATACCATAATAAACAACAAAGATATTGATCTTGTGTATGTTGTGGTTCCGAATGGTTTGCATAAAGAATTTGTAATTCGCGCTGCAAAAGCAGGAAAACATGTTATAACCGAAAAACCAATGGCGGTTTCAGTAAAAGACTGCGAAGAAATGATCAAAGCCTGTAAAGATGCAAAGGTGCAATTGGCGATTGGATATCGTTTGCATTATGAACCTTATCATTTAGAAATTAAACGATTAGGACAAAATAAAGTTTTTGGTCAGGTCCGTTTTATTGAAGCTTCATTGGGTTACAAAACCTACGATACTGTCAATACTAAAATTAAAGTAGACAAAAAAGACCGTAACGAATGGCGATTAACAAAAGCGTTATCCGGCGGCGGACCTTTGATGGATTTGGGAATTTACTGCATTCAAAGTGCGCGTTATGTTCTTGGCGAAGAGCCAATTGCGGTTACAGCTCAATTTGGAACCATAAATGATAAAGACCGATTTTCTGAAACGGAAGAAAGCATCAGCTGGCAAATGGAATTTCCGAGTGGCGCTGTTGCGAATTGCAATACTTCCTGCGGTTTTTATGTAGACCGCTTTTATGCTTCTGCAGATGAAGGTTTCTTCGAATTAAGTCCTGCACTTAGTTATGGTCCTTTTGTAGGCAAAACATCTGAAAAGGAATTGAAGTTTCCGGTAATAAATCAGCAGAAAACACAGTTGGATGAAATTTGCAAATTATTGGTCGAAAACAAAAAATTACCCAACCATATTACCGGCGAGGAAGGATTGAAAGACATCAAAGTAATCAATGCCATTTATAAAGCAGCTGAACAGGGAAAGAGAATAATTATTTAACCTGTTGGGTCTAATACATAAAAATTTAATTAAACACATAGAAACATAGATTTTATGATGTTGGAGAAAGTAAATCAAAGAAACTCGTTTCTCACACATAGTCCCGAACCCCGAAACGTCGGGACGGGATTTGTTAATGCAAGTGAAACGCCTTTATGAATTTAATAATTCTATGTTTCTATGTGTTAAAAAAATTATACTCAAAGATTTTACTTACTATTTTTAGTATATTAACTAGTTGAATATCTATCACATAACACAAACCTATGAAAGAACAAGTTTTAAGAGTTGGTTTAGATTTTGCAGCGCCAATTCCATTACATACTGATTATAAAAGCGGCGATTTTAAAGGATTTGAAGTTGATCTTATCAATGAAATCGCAGCAGATTTACAGCTCAAATTAGAATATTCTGTTTCGTACTGGAAAGATATTATACAAGCATTAAAAGACGACAAAATCGATGTGATTTGTTCTGCCGGAACAATCTCAGCAGAAAGAGCAAAAGAAATAAGTTTTAGTAAACCATACCTGGATTTTCACTTGTGTACGGTTTACAACAAAGATAATTTATTCGCTTTGAATGAATTGAAAAATAAAAAAGTAGGGGTGAGAATTGAAACAGAAGCCGAAAAATACCTTCACGAATATTATCCTGAAACAGCATTAGAAACATTTGACACAAATGATGCTATTTATGAAAGCCTGAATCAGATGAAAATTGATGTTTTAATCGACGATTCTCCCATTGCTTTTGGTCTTTTACAGCAAAATCTAAAATTGGTTATTTCAGATTATCTCCCAAATTCGGAGTCGCAATATGCAATATTGATGAAGAAAGATAATGATGATTTAAAAAAGCAAATTGATCGTGTTATTGAAAAGCTCGAAAATAATGGTTTTTTAGAAAATAACCGAAAGAAATGGTTCGATCAGTTTCGTCCCTGATATTTAGAATCTTACATTTAATTTATTTCCACATGATTTAGCTATAAAAAAAATGAAGAGAAAGAAGTTAATCTTAGAAAAAATAACCTCCAAAATAAATGATTTTGGAGGTTTTGAGATGAGTAAAGTATGCGGAAATACTCATCAATTAACAGCTTAATTAACTAATAGACTCTTAATATTAGCCAGCTGTATGCTATTTTATTTTAATTCTTGGGTCATTAAATTTTAATGAGACCAGTTTTTTAAAAGCTTCTTTTTCAATTGGCAAAAGAATACTGTGACATTGCCATTTCCCAGCCTGATCTTTGTAAATCAGTTTTCCATTGATTTCATATTTTGCCTTATCTTTTATTTGCATGATTTCTATTTCCATATTGCTATTTTGTAGTTAGTAAATTGAAATTTAATAAGTAAGTTTTTTCTTAAACATGACTTTTATCAGCAGAAATATGAAAAGCTTATTTTATCGATGCTTTAATTTTAATTTTATTGAAAATCAGAAAAATATATTTTTTAAATCAGGAATAAATTATAAAGTTTTTAGAAGTGCCAGAATCGCCATTTCCATTTTTTTATAATCCTTTCTAATTTTTTCGGTCATTTCACTGTTGCGATCACCCGATAGGCTCATTGTGATGAATCTTTTCGAAAATCCATACTTTTCTTTGATACGATTAAGTATTTCTTTGTTGTAAGTATTTTTCTTTTTCGTTTCTTTGTCCATTGCTTTTTTTGTTCCTGTTGTAAGAACAAATATATAAACTATAGTTTATGAAAGCAATAAAAAAGTAAACTATTTCTTATATATTTTATGAAAGCAATTGAAAGATTTTATAAATACCTTGAGTACAAGCGTATTAAACCTACAAGATTCGAAAAAAATAATGGCTTGTCTAACGGCTATTTAGGAACACAATTAAAAAGAAACGGAACTCTTGGAGAAGAAGTTTTGAATAAAATAATAAACAATTGTTTAGACCTCGACCCAATATGGTTGCTTACAGGAAAAGGTGATATGGTAATTTGTAGTCCATATGAGGAAAATTCGACCATAAATTTTGTAAATGAACAGCGGGAACCCTTTTTAAAATCAAAGCCAAATTTTTCAGCTCAAAAACAGCTGGTACCGCTTTACGATATTAAAATTATGGCATCTGCCGAGGAGCTTTTTAAGGAAGATACCAATAAAAAACCTGTTGATCATATCGCAATTCCTAACCTTCCAAATTGCGACGGCGCCATTTATGCGAGTTCAGACAGTATGTATCCGCTTGTAAAATCCGGAGACATTATTATGTATAAAAAAATGGCCTCTACAATCGAGAACATTTATTGGGGCGAAATGTATCTTGTAACCTTAATTAACGACGATCAGGATGAATTTGTAATGCTCAGATGGATACAGAAATCAGATAAAGGAGACGACTTTATTAAACTTGTTTCAGAAAACAAACACCGTGAATCTAAGGATTTGCATATAAGCACTATCAAAGGTCTGGCGTTAATTAAAGCCAGTATTCGAATCAATTCGATGTATTGATTCCTTTGAAATTTCCATAAATACCACACACCTATTTTTCTAAATTTCTGATTTTTAAGCTAAAATATTTTGTGCAGTCAAATAACTGCATTATATTTGCAGTCAAATAACTGCACAAATGGAAATTCGTAGAGATGTATTTCAGGCTATTGCCGATCCCACACGTAGAGCAATATTAAGTTTGGTCGCCATACAAGCAATGACGCCGGGCACTATTGCGGAAAATTTTGAATCGTCGCGACAAACGATTTCAAAGCATATTCAGATTCTTACGGAATGTGAATTACTAGAGCAAAAGCAAAACGGAAGAGAAATTTATTACCATCTTAATGCAAAAAAAATGAAAGAGATAGCAGATTTCATTGAGCCTTTCCGCAAAATGTGGGATGACAGATTTAATAAATTAGAAAGTATTATGAAAAACTATCAACCTAAAAAATAAACTGTTATGGAACAAAAAACGAAAATTAAAGCCGAAAATAATAAACAGGAAATTGTGATTACCAGAGAATTTGATTTGCCTTTGGAATTGCTTTTTAAAGCTTACGCCGAACCCGAAATTGTGGCACAATGGATGGGAACCAGGGTTTTGAAACTTGAAAATAAAAAACACGGCGGTTATGAGTTTGAAACTTCTGATCCCAATGGAAATGTAGTTTTTAAGGCAAACGGAACCATTCATGAATTTAGTGAAAACGAAAGAATTATCAGAACTTTTGAAATGGAAAATTCTCCTTTTGCGGTTCAGCTTGAATTTCTGGAATTTGAAAAACTAACGGATGAAACAAGCAAATTAACCATGCAGATCGTTTATAAATCCATTGATTTGAGAGATCAAATGCTGAAACTTCCTTTTGAATATGGACTTAATATGGCGCACAACAGATTGCAGGATGTTGTGAGTAAGTTAAAGATTTAGTTTAGAGTTTCACGTTTCAGGTTTCAGGTTTTTATACTGAGCGTCCAAGGTTTTGGCATAAGTGTTTTAATCTGTGGCAAAAAATTAACTCATTAAAAATAAAATCATGACAAAGAGAAATAAAATTATTTACTGGATTGCAACGCTTTGGCTTGCATTAGGAATGGCATCGACAGGAATTGTTCAGATTATAAAATTAAAAGAAGAAGTTGATATGATGGCACATCTGGGTTATCCGCTTTATTTTTTAACGATTCTTGGTGTTTGGAAAATTTTAGGCGTTATCGCAATTCTCATTCCCAAGTTTCCGTTATTAAAAGAATGGACTTATGCAGGTTTCTTTTTTGCAATGTCGGGCGCAATTTTTTCACATTTAGCTTGTGGAGATGGCGCTAAGGAACTTTTCGGACCAACATTATTAATAATTTTGACCGTACTATCCTGGTATTTCAGACCTGCAGAGAGAAAAGTGTAAATTTTAGGTTTCAAGTTTCAGGTTTCAAGTTTCAGGTTTCAGGTTTTTACGCTGAGCGTTCCGGGCGCTATGTTTGTTTAAATAAGTGAAATGGCTTTTTCTACTTATAAATATGTTTCTATGTATTTGATATTTAGTAAATTAATTTTGATAACTCAAAAGAAATATTTTTCTTAATTTTAAACTGTCCCAAACCTGAAACCTGAAACTAAAGTAAACCTGAAACTTTTTAAAAATGAACTCAAAAGAAATACTTGCACAACTTAAATCTTTGAGCAACGAAAAAATGATGGCTCATAACAAGAAATTTGGTGCCGGAGACAATCAGTTTGGTGTCAAAATGGGTGATATTCGGGCATTGGCAAAAAAAATAAAAACCAATCATGAACTGGCTTTAGAACTTTGGAACACAGAAAATGTTGACGCCCGTTTTTTAGCAATTTTAATAATTGATCCGAAGAAATTATCGTTCGAAGAATTGAAAAATTTAGTAAAATCTGAAAAATTCACACATGTTGCAGACTGGCTGTACACAAATGTGATCAAAATTTATCCGGATACGGAATCATTTCGACAGGAATGGATGGATTCTAAAGATAGCATGCAAGCCAGAGCCGGCTGGAGTCTGACAAGTGGTGCTGTGGTTAGAAATCCGGATGTTCTGGACTTCCCTGCCCTACTTGACCGATTAGAATCTGAAATGCCAAAAGCGGCTCCTGAAGTGCAATGGACAATGAATAATACGCTGGCAAATATTGGAATCAACCATCCAGAATATCGGGAACGCGCACTAAAGATTGGCGAAAAATTAGGCATTTATAGAGATTTTCCGGTTTCTAAAGGCTGTACATCGCCCTTTGCTCCTATTTGGATTAATGAAATGGTAAGCAGACAGAAATAATTTTTAAAACAAATTTCACAAATTTCACGTTTTGACTCAGCATGACAACCTGAAACTTGAAACTTGAAACCTGAAACAAAAAAACATAAAACCATGAAAAACAAATTATCAACAGAAGCATCTGAAGCATTACTTAAAGTACTTAGAAAACGTTTTGAAGATAATACGAACCGTCATAAAGGACTTAACTGGGATGATGTTCAAACGAAACTTGAGGCAAATCCAGCAAAATTAGCCTCGCTCGACGAGATGGAAAGAACCGAAGGCGAACCTGATGTTGCAGGTTTTGATAAAAAATCCGGTGAATATATTTTTTACGATTGCGCCGCAGAAAGTCCAAAAGGAAGACGAAGCATTTGTTACGATCACGAAGCACTCGAAAAAAGAAAAGAAAACAAACCAAATGACAGCGCTGTAAATATGGCCGCCAATATGGGAATCGAAATTTTAACCGAAGAACAATACAAAGAACTTCAAAAACTGGGAAAATTTGATACCAAAACATCCAGCTGGATTGCAACGCCTGCAGAAATTAGAAAATTAGGCGGAGCGATTTTTTCAGATTTTAGGTATAATACTGTTTTTGTATATCATAACGGCGCCGATTCTTACTACGCGGCCAGAGGATTTCGCGGTTCTTTAAGGGTTTAATAATTATTTGAAGCTGACTATACCTTTTGTTTTGAAAAATAACTTCTATCCAATAAAAAACTCCATTGCAAGAATGGAGTTTTTCAATTTAATCTTTGTCTTTTTTATCTTTTAGAATTTTTCCTTCTTTGGTAAATTCCAAATCAATTTTGTTAGTTAAATCAACGTCCAGGTCTTTGTGACCGTAATCGATATGCGTGATTTTTTCGTTGGGATGATTTTTAGCTACATAATCTTTCACGGATTGGGGTATAAAAGCAGTCGGAATTGGTTTATCACCTCCGTCAACTTCGCGGTACGAACCATCTTTCCAGAATTCTACTTCGGTTCCGTCTTTTAACTTAACTTCATAGCCTTTTTCGCCGTGTTCAGCATCTTTTTTAACAACATCTATACCGGTGTTGCTAAAATGTTTCTGCAGAAATTCCTGCGCCGGTTTTGGCAATTCTGTAACTTCTATTTTCTTTTGGGCATTTGCCGTTATTACAAATCCAAATAATAATGCGGCTGATATTATTCTTATTTTCATGATTTTAATATTTAAAGTTATAGTATTCACTAATTTACGATAACAAAAAATACATTCAAATCACTTTAAGAAAATTTTTACTTTTTAATCCTGCAAGGTTTTGAAAACCTTACAGGATTAAATCAGTCCTTTTTTTGCCAAATGACAAATCCTGTAATAATAACTTTAACTAACTTGCGGGTATGAAAGAAATTATAGACTATATATTGCAATTTGGAAGTTTAAACCAACAGCAGATTGATTTAATTCTAAAGAAAATCAAAACGTTAGAAATTAAAAAGGACGAGTATTTCTCTGAAGCCGGAAAAATTTCGCAGCAAGTTGGTTTTGTTTTAGATGGAATTGTACGTGTTTGTTATTACAATAATAAAGGCGAAGAAATTACCAAATATTTTATTGACGAAAATAATCTGGTTGTTGATTTAGAAAGTTTCGAAAACGAAATTCCTTCTACAGCCTACGTTCAGGCGACGACTGATGCTACAATTCTTGTTTTTTCCAGAAAAGACTGGCGAGAACTTTCGGACACTATTGTGGGCTGGGATGCGATTGTACACAAACTTGTTTCGAAAGCATTACGGCAGAAAGTAGAAAGACGAAGCCCGTTAATTTCTGAAGATGCCACTACCCGATATCAGATGTTTTTAGAAATTTATCCTAATATTGTCAATCGTGTTCCGCTTTCGTATGTGGCTTCGTATCTGGGAATTACACAATCCTCTTTAAGCCGGATAAGAAAAAACATCCGTTAAGTTGCTTTTTGCCAAATGACAAAAGATTATCTTTTTATTCGACGGAAATTTGCCTTATAATTTAAAAATAAGAAAAAATGAATTCAGCATTAATTACAGGAGCAAACAGAAGTATTGGATTAGAAACTGCTAAAATACTTTCGAAAAAAGGATTATTTGTTTATTTGGGAACCCGCGATCTTGAAAAAGGAAAAGCAGTTGTAGAAGAATTAGAAAAAAACGGATTTGAGAATATCAAAGCCATTGAAATCGACGTTACAAAACCGGAATCAGTTTTAGCGGCAGCAAAGCAAGTAGAAAGCGAACAAAGCAAACTCGATATTTTGATCAACAATGCCGGAATTAGCGGTGAATTGCCTCAAAGCGCATTGAATACATCGATCAAGGATATTCAGAATGTTTTTGACACTAATTTTTTTGGTGTAATTACCGTTACACAAGCCTTTTTAGAATTGCTTAAAAAATCAGAAAGCCCAAGAATCAGTAATATTACTTCGGGATTAGGTTCTTTAACTTTACACAGCGATCCAAGCTGGAAATATTATAATTTTAAAGCAACAAGTTATACCACATCAAAGGCGGCTTTAAATGCTTATACGATTATATTGGCATATGAATTGAAAGATTTACCATTTAAAGTAAATGTAATTGATCCTGGTTACACAGCAACGGATTTTAATCATCATTCTGGTCCGGGAACTGTAGAAAGCGCAGCCCATTTTATTGTAAAACATACTTTTACGGATGAAAATGCACCAACAGGACAATTCTTTAGTAATGATATTGAAGACAGCTCAGAAGTGAGTCCGTGGTAAAAAAAACAAACTTAACGTTTGAGATATAAAAAACTTCATTATTTTTAATGGAGTTTTTTTGTGGACTTTAATTACCTGTTTACAAACGAATTTGGCTATTTAACAACCAAAAATATGCTATGGAAGATCAAAAAAATCAAACTGACAAAACGCCAAAAGTAACGGGAATTGGTGGTATTTTCTTTTTTACAGAAAATCCCAAAGAAACCAGAGAATGGTATGCCCAAAATTTAGGACTTGATGTGAATGATTGGGGTTCTACGTTTGAATCCAGAAATCTGAATAATCCTGATGCGATAGATTCGCTTCAATGGAGTCCTTTTAAGAAAGATGATGCTTATTTTTTGCCATCCAAAAAAGAATTCATGATCAATTACCGAGTTCAGAATATTGAAGGACTTGTTGCGAAGCTGAAAGAAAACGGTGTAACGGTTCTTGACGATATCGCTGCATACGACTACGGGAAATTTGTGCATATTATGGATACGGAAGGCAATAAAATCGAACTTTGGGAACCTTAAAGAAATAATCAATGAAATTTAATTACGCTGATTTTGACGTTGTAAAGAATATTGCACTAACCTTTCCCGGTACAGAAGAAAGTATTTCGCACGAAGGAACTCCATCTGTAAAAGTCCGCGGAAAATTGATGTGCCGGCTTCATGACAGCGGAGAATTCATTCCGATAAGGCTTGATTTTGAAATACGTGATAAATACCTGGACAGTCATCCTGAAATTTTTCACCTTCCCGACCATTTTAAAGCATATCCGTATATCTGCATGTGGAAACATCAGTACAATATAAAATTACTCGCCGAAATACTGGAACTCAGCTGGAAAGGTTTGGCCACAAAAAAACAGGTTAAGGAATATGAGGAAAGTAAGAATTCAGCATAACTTTAAACGCCTGCAATCTTTTTCCGGTGTTCTATTCCCCAATCTGTCAGGTTATTAATAATCGTCTGTAGTGTTTTTCCATGATCTGTTAGCGTGTATTGAACCGTGATAGGCTGCGTTTCCAAAACAGATCTTTTGATCAATTGGTTTATTTCGAGTTCCTTCAATTCTTTGCTCAGCATTTTGTTTGAAATCCCCACAACATCATTCAGAATATCCGAAAATCTTCTTTTGTTATAATAGCAAATCGAAGATATAATAGCGATTTTCCATTTTCCGCTTAGCACGTCCATTGAGTCCTGAACGGCCATCATCTCCTTTTTATGTTGCTCTTTTTCAATTGGTTTACATTCCATGATGTTACTTTGTTACTTCGAGGTTACTGTTACTTTTAGTTACAAAGTTACTAAAATAAATTAATACGTTTTAAATTTGCATTATAATATTAGAAAATATAAAAATGAGCAAATTAAAAAACAAAGTAGCAATCGTTACCGGCGCATCCAAAGGAATTGGCGCTTCTATTGCTAAATATTTCGCCGCAGAAGGCGCAAAAGTGGTAGTGAATTATGCATCAAGCAAAGAAGATGCAGAAAAAGTAGTAAAATGGATAACAGATAACGGCGGAACTGCCATTGCTGTGCACGGAGATGTATCTAAAGAATCAGATGTAACGAGACTTTTTGAAGAAACAAAAAACGCCTTTGGTACATTGGATATCTTGGTTAACAATGCCGGTATTTATCAATATGCGACAATTGAAGAATTTACTTCAGCTTCTTTTCATAACCAGTTTAACATTAATGTTTTGGGTTCTTTATTGGCTATTCAGGCTTCTTTGAAATTCTTTGGAGAAAATGGCGGAAATATCATCAATATCAGTTCAGCCGCAAGTAATACGCCACTTCCAACCGGATCTGTATATTCTGCAACCAAAGCCGCTCTTGATGCCATTACCATTTCTTTATCGAAAGAATTCAGCGGAAGAAATATCCGTATAAATTCTCTTTTGCCGGGCGTTGTAGAAACAGAAGGTTCTAGAAGTGCGGGTTTTACAGGCAGTGATGCCGAAGCAAAATTTGTTGCTACTACTCCACTTGGCCGCGCCGGTCAGCCTGAAGATATTGCAAAAGTGGCCGTGTTCCTTGCTTCTGATGATGCAGGATGGATTACGGGTGAGAGAATGACTGTTTCAGGAGGAATTTACGGATTATAAATATTTAAGATTTAGAAAATGAGCAAATTAAAAAATAAAGTAACTGTAGTTACAGGAGGAAATAGCGGTATTGGTTTTGGAATTGCAGAAGCATTTAAAAACGAAGGCGCCGTGGGAACGGTTACAGGAAGAAATGAAAAAACATTAAATACTGCCGTTGACGCTTTGGGTTCCGGTTTTATTGGGATTACTGGCGATGTCACAAATGGAAATGATCTGGAAAATATCTTCAAAAAAACATTTGAAAAATTCGGAAAAATTGATGCAATTGCGGTAAATGCGGGCGGTATTGTAGACGGTGTTGCAATGGGAACCGTAAGCGATACTACAGAAGAAAGTTACGATAAGTATATGGATCTGAACCTGAAAAGTGCCTATTTTACGGTACAGAAAGCGCTTCCGTATTTAAATGACGGCGCTTCTATTATTCTTATTGGTTCGAGTGCCGCACATCGCGCGGCTCCGGGAATGGCGGTTTATGGTGCGGCAAAAGCGGCTATTGTATCTTTAGCAAAAGGTTTATCATTGGATTTATTGTCCAGAAAAATAAGAGTTAACACGCTTTCGCCTGGTTCAATTGATACACCTGTTTTTGGAAAACTTGTGCCTGAAGAACATTTAGAACAGGTAAAACAAGTTTGGATCGATATTACGCCTGTTGGCCGACAAGGACTTCCGTCTGATATTGGAAACGCTGCTGTATTTTTAGCATCAGATGAATCTGCTTTTATAGTGGGTACAGAAATTTTGTCTGATGGCGGTCTTACCAATATTAGCCTGATGAAATAAAATCTTAACCTTTTTGCTATAATATTTTAACACATAGAAACATAGAATTATTAAACTCAAAAAAGGCATTTCACTTGCATTAACAAACATAGGTATGTGTGAGAAACGAGTTTCTTTTTGATTTACTTTTTTAAAATCATAAATTCTATGTTTCTATGTGTTTACTTAAATTTTTATGCATTATATCTAAAAGGTTGATTCTAGCAAGAAACCTTCAAATTCACTGATTTTGGAGGTTTTTATTATTTGTGGCTTCTCCTATTTTATAGTAATTCAAATTTTGTTTTGAATATTAATTTCTATACTTTGCAGCCCTATCAGATCAGGCAATATCGCCACATTCAACACAATCTGATAGATATATTAGCATGAATACGACCACCAATTCTACTGCAATTCTGCAGACAAAACAACATTTTGAAATTCTGGACGGATTAAGAGGCGTTGCGGCTCTGGCAGTTGTGCTATTTCATTTTATGGAGTGGATTTGTACAGACCCTACTCAAAACTTTATCGGACATGGATTTCTAGCCGTTGATTTTTTCTTTTGCCTGTCTGGATTTGTAATTGGATATGCGTATGATGATCGTATTGCAAAAATGGGACTTCGAAAATTCTTTACAGCCCGAATAATCAGGCTGCATCCGCTTGTCATTGCAGGATCAGTTTTAGGTTTGCTGGCTTTCTTGTTTGACCCTTTTGGCGGTCATCTGGAATTGTATAGTACGGGTAAAATTATTTTGACTTTTTTTTGTTCGATATTCATGATTCCTTTACCGATCATTGCAGATCGTGGTTTTAACTTGTTTAGTTTTAATGCGCCGGCATGGTCGTTATTTTGGGAGTATATTGCCAATATTGTTTACGCATTTGTATTGTATCGCATTGGCAGAAACTATTTGTTGCTGCTTACAATACTTTCTGCAGTCGCTATTTGTTATGTTGGTTACAATTCCGGCAATTTATTAGGCGGCTGGAGCGGTCCAACATTTTGGGACGGTTGCGCCAGAATATCCTATTCTTTCCTAGCCGGATTGCTGATTTACCGTTCGAACTGGATCATCAAAAATAACCTTGGATTTATTGGTTTAACCTTATTATTGCTTCTGGCTTTTGTTATGCCTTTTTCAGATTTTAACTGGATATCTGAGCCTTTAGTTGTGCTGTTTTATTTTCCGTTACTGATCGCTTTGGGCGCAGGAGCTTCATTAACGCCCAATTTCAAAAAGATTTGTGTGTTTTCAGGTAAGATTTCTTATCCTTTGTATATGACGCATTATGCCGTATTATGGATGTTTGGTAATTATTACATAAACCATAAACCGGAAACGACAGAGCTGACTTTAATTGTAATTACAGGAATCATTTTGCTAATTGGATTCGCTTATCTGGTTATGGTATTTTATGATATTCCGCTAAGAAAATATTTAAGTGATAAACAGAGAAAACTATGAAAAGAATAATCGTATCCATTTTTATAATCATTTCGATACTTTCGTGCGATCATCAGCTTAATTCTAAAGTTGAAGAAGCTGTAAATAAAGTAGCTAAACAAAAAGTAGTTTATCCTGGTTGGGAAACCGAAAGTGAAGATTTTCAAAATTTAAATAAAGAAGCCTCTATAGAAGATTTTATATATTTAACTGATAATGAAAATGCTTATGTCAGGTATTATGCTTTCATTGGATTAAGAGAAAAAAATTATTCAAAAATGCTGCATATTTACAAGAAACATAAAACTGATTTTGAAGAAATATCTACCTCAAATGGTGCGTGTATAAATGGTAGCAATGAAATCAGGCTTTTAATGCTTAGTGCTATAAATCCCGAAAATCCAAAATATAAATGGCTGACAAAAACTGAATATGATAAACTTTGGGAGGAGTTATTTAAATAATCAAATGCACTAAAAAGAATATGACAAAGGAAGAGTCTATTAAAGAATATTACTTTAGAATTAATAAAAGCATTGATTATATCAAAGAAAACCTTCAGGAAGAACTTTCTTTAGAGAAACTTGCCTCCTATTCCAGTTTTTCAAAATTTCATTACCACAGGATTTTTAAATCTGTAACAGGAATAACTTTAAATGATTTTATTAAAAATGCAAAAATTGAAAGGGCGCTTTTTTTCTTAATGAACAATCCATCAAAAACAATCAGCGAAATTGCATCTGATTGTGGTTTTTTAAGCATTTCTTCCTTTTCAAGAAGTTTTAAGGAACAATACCATTCTTCTCCTACCGAATGGCGCAATTTATATAGAAATAGCAATATTGGTATAACTCATAGCAATATTGGACAAATGAAAGGCGAAATCGAAAGTTACCTTGCACTCAAATTGAATAATCTAAAAAATAATCAAATGAGTGATACAATGCAACTTGATTTTGAAATCAAAAAAATAGAAGAATTTAATGTTATTTATGTTAGAAATCTGAATGTTAACAGCCACGACAGCGAAACTTTTGGTAAAATGTTTGAACAATTGTTTAGTTGGGCAACTCCCAGAAATCTTGTAAATTTTCCTGAAACCAAAGCGCTTACTGTTTATCGAAGCAACGCTAATCTTGATGGAATGATTCAGGCAGATGTTTGTTTGTCTGTGCCTGAAGGAACAATTGGCGAGGGATTAATTGGCAACACCGTAATTAGTGGTGGATTGTATGCTATTTTTCATAAAGAAGCGCCTATGTCTGAGTGTTTTAAAACCTGGAATTATATTTACGAAGTCTGGTTTGAAGAAAATGGCTATCAGCCTGATAGTAGAAATTTCTTTTTAAGTCATTTAAATGATCCAAAACTTCATCTTGAAAATCTTCATATTATCGATATTTATATTCCTATAAAACTGCTTTAAATCAACAAATTAAATTATGAAATTGTCATTTGTAATCTGGTTTTCATTTACCAAAATTAGGTTTGCCTTCAATATTAAAATGAAATAAATTTAGATCATAGTAATTTAAAAAGCATACAAAACTCCATTAGAAATAATGGAGTTTTGTATTTCAATCTTAAACAATTTTCAAATCATAACGTTCGTCATGAAGAATAGTTCCCCATTGATTTACTTTTTTTGATTCGGTCAATTCAAATCCAATTTTTTTATACATTTCAAGTGCGCGTAGCTGCATATTTGTTGTTAACAGAAATACATTTTTGTACTTTTTATCGTGACAGAAAGCGATAGCATCATTCAAAAGTTTATTGCCAATTCCTAGTCCTCTGAAATCGGGATCTAATAAAAACCATCTTAGCTGAGCTTCTTCTTCTGTTTTATGAACAATGGCAATACAGCCGATGATTTTGTTATTGTATTCAGCCATCCAAATATGGTCTTTTTCGGGAGAATAATGTTCCAGAAAAGCGGAAAAAGATTTTATTACATACGATTCAAACTCACTTGAAAAGTTTGATTCCTGCGCATAAATCAAACTATGAAGATAAATGATATAACCAAGATCTCCGGGTTTAATATCGTGGCGATACGTAATATCTTTTGCTGCCAGTTTATTATCTCCGGCTAACAATTTCTTTACAACCTGCATGGAATTCACAAGCCTTTCTTTTTCCAGATTAGTTAGCTTTTCAATTTTTGATTCCGTTTGTTTGTTTACAATATTGCTCAAATTCTTTAGTAACGCATTTCCCGACGCTGTAAGTTTTATGTTAAATGCACGTTTATCCTGCTGAGAAGAAATTTTTTCAATTATATCATCTTTTAAAAAATGCTTCAATATTCTGCTCACATAACCTTTGTCAAGATTTAAAATTTCGCAAATTTCCTGAGCTGTTATTTGCTCTGCTTCACTTATTTCATGTATAATGCGAACCTCTGTCAAAGTATAATTACTGTTCAGATAACTTTGATTAAGTATGTCTAAGTGAGAAGTATAAAATCTGTTGAATGATCTAATTTCTGATGTTGTGTTTTTCATTTTCTAAAATTTAAAATACAAATATAATAAATAGTTGCTTTTGTCAACTAAATTTTTATTGTTTTTAAAGATAAATTTTGAAACCACTCCTAAATCTTATACTAAAGAATTTTTGATGAATATTTCTTTATATTCGCATATAAAACAACAATTTCATGGGATTTTTAAACAAACTATTTGGACAAAGCACTAAAACAGAACAACAGCCAAACACGGAATCTTTTATCACCGAACAGCAACTTATTGAAAAATATGGCGGAACTGTTTTGCACAAACAATTGGATTTTGGAGATTTAATTGGAGAGAATAATTGGAATATAAATATTGAAGATCAGGAAATTAGCTTTGGAGATGATCTTGTTTTTCCAATTCAGGTATTGGGTACTTTTTCCCATTCTTCGAAAACTTGGCTTTGGTCTTGGGCAAATTCGAAATCCGGACTTTCAGATAGTATTATAAAACAGGCATTGGAATTAAAAAAGTACGGAGAAGATAATAAAATTGATATTTTAAGAAACGATACTTTCGGTTTTTCAAATGAAGATTTACACCTAATCGGAATTATCGCATCCGGAATTCATAATTCAAGTGCTTACTATATCTGTGATTACGGACAAGGCGCCATGGTAGTAACTATCAAAAGCGATAAAATTGACAAACTTCACAAAGACAATCATCTTAGAATTATGACTGTTTTTCCGCAATTGATCTCACAGTTTGATTTAAATCATAACCTTGCATTAACCAATTATTTAACTGACAGAGGATACACTATTTTAGAAAACGAAGCGAAATTAAAAGCTTCTAAAAATGAAGATACCATTACAGCAGAATTTGATGATTTGTCAAGACTCACAAAATTGAATGGATAAGAATGAATCTGCAAACTTTTCCAATACTAATTACCGAAAGACTTACACTTCGAAAACTTTCAAAAAAGGATTCTGAAGAAATATTGCAATTGCGTTCGGATGCGGAAGTAAATAAATATCTTGGCAGGAAACTTAGCAAAACAGTAGAAGATGCTTTAAATTTCATCAGCAATATAATTGAAAATAAAGATGATGACCTTTTTTATTGGGCAATTACAAAGACCGGTGAGGATAAATTACTTGGGACAATTTGTCTGTTTGACTTTTTAGGCAATTTAAAGAAATGCGAAATTGGATATGAGCTTCTTCCTGAATATCACGGTCAGGGAATTATGACAGAAGCTGTGAGAAAGGTTTTAGAATATGCAATTAAAACAAAAGGAATAAAGACGATAGATGCCCAAACACATATAGATAATCAAAGTTCAACTAAACTTCTTCAAAGATTAAACTTCAAGAAATTGGACGATAAAATCGAAAATAGTTCAAATCTTATTTTATATAGATATAACTCATAAGCGACTGATAATGTTATACTTGCTTTGAAATAAGCAGTAAATTGTAGCGAATTTTTTATTATTTTAGCTAAAAAGAATAATTACTTATAGCTAAAGTACTTTCCAGAGTTCCAAATGCTATTTTATGGTTTGAAACTAAGTAACAGTTAATAATTAATAATGACACCCCAATAATTAACAAGTGGCAGCAAATGTGCAGGACTTATAATAAGATTGGTTCATTGACGACTTTAAAATTACATTTAGAGCAAAGGAATATCCATGACTTTAAGTCATTGAAAGAAGTTATCGATTTTCAAAAATCATATGCGATTTTAAAACAGCAATTAATTTCTTACCATGAAAATCTGATTGAGGAAGAAAAAAACACTCTTAATATAGATTTGCCTAATTTAGACACAGCAATCGAAACACAGAGACAACAATCAGTTCAAAGATTGACAAACGAAATTGATAAACTGAAACGAAAACTGGATATTTCAATAAGCAATACTTCAACAAATTTTTTTCAGAAACTAGCCAGTCGTTTAAGGTATTGGAACTATAAAATACAAATTAAGCGTAAGGAACATAATTTTGAAATTGAGGTAAAATTGTCAATAAACAAACTTGTTGAAGATTACCAAATTAAAAGCAATCGTTATCAATTTATAACTTCAGATTTTGATGAAGCAGTGAAGCAAAATGTTCAACATCCTTTATCAGAACTCGAAAGAAAAAAAGCGATAATAGATGAGCTCAGCAGTTACATTTATGGTGCATTAGGAGAACAAAAAGTAGTTAAGACATTAGAAGCTCTATCCGACGAATATTTTTTAATTAATGATTTTGCCGTTTCATTTTCACCTGCAATCTATAATAGACAAGAAAACGATTATATAAAGTCCGTTCAAATTGACCACATACTTGTAGGTCCATCAGGAATATTTCTAATTGAGACAAAAAATTGGAGTGAAAAATCATTGGAAAATTTGAGCTTACGTTCACCAGTAGAACAAATTAAGAGGTCGAGCTTTGCATTATTTTATCTGCTAAATAATGAGATGAGTAATTATCATTTAAGTTTAGACAAGCATCACTGGGGTGAAAAAAAAATACCAATTAAAAATCTCATTGTTTTGACTAACATAAAACCAAAAGCAGAGTTTCAGTATGTGAATATTTTGACTGTCGACGAACTTCTAAATTATGTGAATTATTTTAAACCGATATTTTCAGATACTGAAACAAAAAGAATTGCTGATATGATCTTACGGATTAATGAATAAAATAAAATAATTCCCCTAACAGCTAGCTAGGTGCAAGAAATAAAGACATAAAAAAACTCCTTAATTTCTTAAGGAGTTTCTTGGTGGGCGATGAGGGGTTCGAACCCCCGACCCCCTCGGTGTAAACGAGGTGCTCTGAACCAGCTGA